>OCTW011603434.1_pt1 | contig 138766 bp, 122 predicted proteins | sample 1539671 | NCBI WGS metagenome assembly OCTW01 (sample SAMN02144230, study PRJEB22623) | gut metagenome | biome: sheep rumen | host: Ovis aries | place: New Zealand | reverse complement strand
CGGCGGGGGTCACGGATATTGACCAGATTGAGCCTCAGTGCGTTGGTGCATACGAAGAAGCTTGACAGGCTCATTGCGGCTGCCCCTATCATGGGTGACATCTCCCACCCGTTCAAGGGGATGAAGACCCCTGCCGCAAGGGGTATGCAGATGATATTGTAGAAAAATGCCCAGAACAGGTTCTGCCTTATGTTGCGAAGGGTCGCCCTTGACAGCCTTACAGCGGCGCTGACATCCGACAGGCGGCTGTTCATCAGCACTACATCTGCACTGTCTATGGCAACGTCCGTACCTGAGCCTATGGCAAGGCCTGTGTCTGCACGGGTAAGGGCAGGGGCATCGTTTATTCCGTCACCTGTCATTGCCACCTTACCCACTTCCTGCAGCCGCCTTACGACCTGTTCCTTGTCATCGGGCATAACCTGTGCTATGACGTGCTTTATACCTGCCTTTTCCGCTATTGTACGGGCTGTGGCGGGATTGTCACCTGTAAGCATTACAGTGGCTATACCCATTCCGGACAGCTCTGACACTGCGGCGGCGCTGTCATCCCTTATGGTGTCTGCCACGGCTATCATGCCAATGTATCCATCGTCTGAGGCAAAGTACAGAGGGGTCATGCCCTGTGCGGAAAGCTGCTCTGAAAGTGCGGACTGCTCACTGTTCAGGTGCTCTGCTATATCATTGCCGCTCCTTATAAGGTGACCCTCATATACAGCCTCTATCCCCACTCCCGGAAGCACCTTGAACTCCGATACAGGCAGAGGCTTTAGCCCCATGGCTTTGGCATAGTCAGCTACGGCACGGGCAAGGGGGTGCTCGCTCCTTGCCTCCGCAGACAGGGCAGTCTGTAAAAGCTCCTCCTCGGATATGCCGTCGGCGGGATATACCCCTGTTACCGTGGGGGTGCCGTTTGTGACGGTGCCTGTCTTGTCAAGGACTGCTATCTCGGTGCGGCCTGCTGCTTCAAGGGCGGCGGCTGTCTTAAAGAGTATGCCGTTTTTTGCCCCCACACCGTTACCTACCATAACAGCCACGGGAGTGGCAAGGCCTAAGGCACAGGGACAGCTTATGACAAGCACTGATATAGCCCTTGCAATACAGAAGCTGAAGGGTCTGCCCAATAGGAGCCATATTACAAGAGTTATTACAGAAAGGGCTATCACCACAGGAACGAATACCCCTGCTGCCTTGTCTGCTATTCTTGCGATGGGCGCCTTTGTTGCGGCGGCATCGGAGATGAGCTTTATTATCTGTGAAATGGTAGTGTCGCTGCCAACTCTGTCAGCGGTGCATTTTATATAGCCTGATGTGTTTATGGTGGCGGCTGATACCTTGTCACCCGGCTTCTTGTCTGCGGGTATGCTCTCCCCGGTAAGGGCTGATTCATCAACTGCTGTGAGACCCTCGGAAACCGTGCCGTCAACGGGGATCATCTCCCCGGGGTGTACCTCGAATATATCCCCCTTGACTACCTCTTCTGCGGGGATGACAAGGCTTTTCCCGTCCCGTATGACATTGGCGGTGCGTGGGGACATTTTGATAAGGCTTTTGAGTGCATCTGTGGTGCGCCCCTTGCTTATGGATTCAAGGAGCTTGCCCACGGTGATAAGAGTGGGTATCATGGCGGCAGATTCAAAGTACAGATCCATGGAGTGCCGCATGACCGTGTCCATATCCCCTCTGTGGGCGGCATCGCACATTATGAGCAGCACAGCCGCAGAGTATCCGAAGGAGGCGGAGGAGCCCAGAGCCACAAGGGTATCCATATCAGGGGACAAACGCAGGAGAGTCTTGAAGCCGTTTACAAAGAATTTTCCGTTTATTGTCATTATGACAATGGCAAGGAGCATTTCCACAACGGCAACAGACAGGGGATTGTCAATAAAGGGAGGGATATACCACCCCAGCATCCCGTGCCCCATTGATATGTACATAAGTACACAAAGAAATCCTATTGAGGTCAGAAGCCGCTTTTTAAGGGCAGGGGTCTCGCTTTCAAAAACCGGGTCATTAGCACTTGCTGTTTCCTGCGTGGCTGTATCTGAGGAGGCGCCGTAGCCCGCCTGTTCCACTGCCTTTATTATATCCTGTGGCTTTGCTGTGCCGTTTACACCCATTGAGTTGGTCAGCAGGCTGACAGCGCAGGATTCCACGCCCTCCACGCTGTTCACTGCTTTTTCCACACGGGCGGCACAGGCAGCACAGCTCATGCCTGTTATTCTGTATGTATCCATCCTATTCACTATCTTTCATGGGGTATGTCATCACTTCATCAGCCTTGACAGTATGTTCATCAGCTCTTCCACAGTGCCCTCACGGCCGTTTTTAAGATCCTCCGTAACGCAGGTCTGTATGTGCCGCTCCAGAAGGGTGCGGGAAAAGCTGTTGAGCGCCTGTGAAGCCGCCGATGCCTGTATAAGTATGTCGGGGCAGTAGGCATTGTCCTCCACCATGCGTTCTATGCCCCGCACCTGCCCTTCAATGCGTTTAAGGCGGCACAAAAGCTGCTTTTTCTCATCCTCTGAGCGCTCTTTTTTACGGTCATCGCAGTGAGGACAGACATTTATGCTTTCATTTTCCATAATACACCGTTATCATATAAATATACCCCATAGGGGTATATATATTATATATCTTATCTTCCTGTTTGTCAATAGGAAAATCAGTTTTTTGTCTGCAACACAATGCAAAAAAACACGCCGCTATCTGTGATAACGGCGTGTAATGTGATTTTTTGGTTTGTCAGTCACCCAGCGGGAGCTTCATGGACATATAGATGGATCTGTCCTCCACAAAGTCAAGGCTTTTGTACAGGGGGTATCCGTCCTTGGTGGAGCGCAGCTCAATATAGGAAAGATCCCACCGCCTGCCGTCCTCTATTGCCATGGATACCAGCTTTTTGGCAAGACCCATGCGCCTGTATTCCTTTATGGTGAATACATTCATCAGGGTGCCGGTCTTTCCTGTGAGGAAAAGGGGCGAGGCAGGCTTGTTTATCAAAAGGAAGAATATGCAGGCAGCCACAGTGCCTGTATCCTCATCAACAGCCAGGTATACTATGCAGTCACGGTTCAGATGTTCCTGAAAATACCCCTTTGATTTGTCTGCTATCTCAAAGAGTATATCTTCTGTCAGCTCTGTGTGAGTTTCACGCATATAGCCCTTCCGCATTTCGATAAGCTGGGGTATATCCGCATTTGCTGCTTTTCTGAATATTATGTTCATCGGATCTTACGAGCCTCCACATAGTAGCGCTTATCCTCGGCATGACCCATTGAAAATGTCTTTCTGGGGAGTGCGCCGTCCTTTATGACCGTGGGGAAAAGCTGTGATTTTTCCATATCGGGAAGCAGTATCCCGGCGGCGTTTTCTTCCTTTGCCAGCGAGCGCACCACATCTGCTCCGTGGATATAGTCAACGCTGCCGCCCTTTTCTGCGATATAGGCATCAATGAAGCCCTGTACGCTCCCTACGCACAGATTTGATGCGGGGGAACCTATGCCGTAGTTTGTCTCGCTGCCGTGGGCTATAAAGGTAAAGCGCTGTTCGGATGTGCCATTCTCCTCAAGGGACAGCTTTTCCTTCATCTCATTAAGGAAGTCATCGGGATCAATGCCTGTCACTATGCGGTGAATGGCTTCAAATTCAAGGGCAGGGGAGTGGAGGTTCACTATCTCCACCAGTGCATAGCGGGCGGGGTGTTCGGACATATCAGCCCCGTCGGCATTTCGTTTCAGGGTCTCATAGTGCTCCTTTGCGGTGGCAAGGGAATGGTTGCCATCGCCCATTGCATACAGAAGCACAGAGCCGTCATCTGCCGCATGAGCCTCTTTGAGCCTGCCAAGCGCCTTGTCTATGGGCTTTATGTTGTCCCCGTCCACGAGATACCCTTCTATGTGACCGCCATTTGCCATCAGGTCAAAGTCGTAGAGCTTCTTCAGGTCTGTCTTGTCTGCCAGAGGCTCTATTACAGTGTTGCCGGGGTCATCTATGAGTATCATGATGTGGGGGAGCTCCAGTGCCGCATCCCTGCGCACTTTCAGGCGGGGCGGGATCCTTTCCGGCACGGTAGCCTCAGTGGCACGCACCTGTGATGTGCTGCCCCTGCGGTAATCGTACTGTTCAAGGTCTATGCACCCTACAAGCCCCTCACGCACCTTGCCGGTGCTGTCGGTACGTTTAACGTACACAAATGCATTTTTGTGCAGGTCGAATATGCCGCTTTCAAGGTACCTGTCCATTTCGGCGTTGATGCTCTCTATGCGGGCTTCAACATCATCATCGTTAAGGTACACCTCAGGGAGGATAAGGGACAGGGTGGAGGGAGCATCTCCCACGTATTCCCTTGCCTTCTCCCAGTATTCCCTCTGGGATGTGAACTGATCGCAGGCAACTACCGCCCATTTCTCCATGTCTGTGCCCTTTTCCGGCACTAATATATCAGCGGGTCTGAATGCTGTGCTGTATGTCATTTTTCTCTTCACCTTGTGTGCTACTGCCCTTACGGGCTTTCCCTGTGTGTACTTCTGTGCGGCGGCAACTGCTGCCTGCATGAAATAGTCCTGTGCGGATACGGGTGTTTCCCCCTTTGCCGGGACAGCACGCACATAGCTGCCGTCAGGCTGTGCTATGCGTGCCCTTGTATTGTCCGAGAGCTGGATATTGAAGTAATTCAGCACCCTCTGTTTTATCTCCGGGGAATTGATGGGGGCTGCAACCTCCACTCGCCTGATGGTGTTTCGTGTCATGAAGTCGGCAGAGGATATATAGACCTTGCTCTCCTCGCCCTTCCCGAAGATGTAGATCCTTGCGTGTTCCAGGAAGCGCCCGACTATGCTCTTTACGGTGATGTTCTCGGTTTTGCCCTCTATACCGGGGATGATACAGCATATGCCTCTTACCACCATATCTATCCTTACCCCGGCGCAGGAGGCCTCGATCAGCTTGTCTATGAGCACACGATCCGTTATTGAATTGAGCTTGAGACCAATGTAAGCCTCTCTGCCGCTCTGGGCATTGGCTATCTCACGGTCGATAAGGTCGCATATCTTGTTGCGCAGGGCAAGGGGTGCCACCATGAGGTAATTCGTGTTCTCCACAAGATTCCCGATGGACAGGGAATAGAATACCCTGCTGGCCTCTGCGCCTATTGCCTTGTCAGCCGTGATAAGGGACAGATCGGTGTACAGCTCGGATGTCTTCTCGTTGTAGTTGCCTGTGCCTATCTGGGTTATGTACTGGAGCTTGCCGCCTATTTTGCGGGTAATGAGCATCAGCTTGGAGTGCACCTTCAGGCTCTCGGGACCGTACATCACCTTGCAGCCTGCCCTTTCAAGCTCTCTTGACCAGCCGATGTTGTTCTCCTCGTCAAAGCGTGCCCTCAGCTCCACAAGGACGAATACCTCCTTGCCGTTTTCAGCGGCATTTATGAGGGCTTCTATTATCTTGGAGTTTCGTGCAACACGGTAGAGGGTGATCTTTATGGACACTACATCAGGATCGTTCCCCGCCTCGTAGAGAAGTGAGATAAAGGGTCTGATGCTTTCATAGGGGTAGGACAGCAGTATGTCGTGGGAAAGTATCTGGGGTATCATCATTACCCCACGGTTTATGTAGGAGCTGCTCTGGGGGAAGAATGGCTCATAGAAGAGCTCCGGGTGAGCCTTTTCCATCCTGTCTCTGAGGGAAAATATGAAGGACATATCCATAGGGGAGGAAAGACAGCTTACCTGACCCGGCTTCAGCTCCAGGTGCTTTAACAGCTTTTTGGTGATCTCCGCATCCAGGTCGCCGTTTATCTCCAGACGGACAGGGGAGAGCTTCCTGCGCTTTTTAAGGATAGCCTCCATGCTCTTGCGCAGATCCACCTCGTGGTCGTAAAGCCCCTCCTCCATATCTATATCCGCATTCCTCGTGATACGGATGATGCACTTCGAGGCAATGCGGTAGTTCTCAAATATGGAGCCGCAGTAGTGTATCAGCACGTCCTCTGCCAGAATGAAGCGGAGCTTCTGCTTGTCTGGGAGGAGTATCATGCGGGGGATGCTGTTGTTAAGGGGGATAAGCCCCAGCTTGTCGGAGTTTTTGGTTTCAAGATGGGCTGCGATGTAGATAGCCTTGTTTTCCAGAAAAGGAAAGGGATGACGCTTATCCACCACCTGGGGGGAGATGACAGGGCGTATCTCTGAATTGAAGTATGCCCGCAGATATGCCTCCTCCTCGCCTGTAAGGGAGGGAATATGAACGTGCTCCACACCCACTGACAGCAGATCGTTCACTATGTCGTCGTAGGTGGTGTCCCGCAGCTCGGAAAGCAGCGTCACCTGCTTGTATATGGCTTTGAGCTGCTGTGCGGGGGTCATATCCGTCTTGTTGTCCTTTGCATCATCGTGTACAAGGGTGCGGTCGTAGAGAGAGCCTACTCTGATCATAAAGAATTCGTCAAGATTTGTCTGGTAAATAGAGGCAAAAAGCAGCCGCTCCCCCAGGGGAACGCTCCTGTCGCCTGCCTCCTCCAGTACTCTTTTGTTGAATTTAAGCCAGCTCAGCTCTCTGTTATCATAGCAGTCCATTTTGGTGCCTCCGTTACAGCAAAGAGCAGGGAGCAAAGGACAGAAAGCCTTCATTCCCAACTCTTTGAGCTACTTTACAGTTCTATTCTCTTTGCTATTTCTTCCAGGAATTCTCTTGTGTTGACCTTGCGCTTGTCGGGAAGGGTGGAAAGTGCGGCAAGATCGCCTGTCATAACGCCCTCCTCGATAGTCCTTATAGTTGCCTTTTCAAGTGCATCAGCATAGCGGATGAGGTCAGGCAGGTCATCCATCTCGCCCCTCTTGCGGAAAGCACCGCTCCATGCGAATATGGTGGCAACGGAGTTCGTGGAAGTCTCCTCCCCCTTGAGGTGCTTGTAATAGTGGCGCTGAACAGTGCCGTGAGCTGCCTCGTACTCGTATACACCGTCGGGTGATACCAGCACGGAGGTCATCATGGCAAGGCTGCCGTAGGCTGTTGCCACCATGTCGGACATAACATCCCCGTCATAGTTCTTGCACGCCCAGATATAGCCGCCCTCGGAGCGGATGACTCTTGCGACAGCATCGTCTATGAGGGTGTAGAAGTAGGTTATGCCGGCAGCCTCAAACTTTTCCCTGTATTCATTTTCATATATCTCGGCAAAAATATCCTTGAAACGATGGTCATATTTCTTGGATATGGTATCCTTTGTGGCAAACCACAGATCCTTCTTGGTGTCAAGGGCAAAGTTGAAGCAGGAGCGTGCAAAGGATGCAATGGACTTGTCCTTGTTGTGCAGCCCCTGTATGATGCCGTCGGAATCCGCAAAGTCGTAGATGGTCTGCTTTGTCTGGGTGCCGTCGGGAGCTGTTACCACAAGCTCAGCCTTGGAGCCCTTCTTCACCTGTGCCTCCGTGTTCTTGTACACGTCGCCGTAGGCATGGCGGGCGATGGTTATGGGCTTTGTCCATGTGGGTATATAAGGGGTGATACCCTTTACGATTATGGGCGTGCGGAACACTGTGCCGTCAAGTATTGCTCTGATAGTTCCGTTGGGGGACTTCCACATCTCCTTCAGGTCGTATTCATCCATTCTTGCCGCATTGGGAGTAATGGTGGCACACTTTACAGCCACGCCGTACTTTTTGGTGGCATTTGCGGAGTCGATGGTCACCTGATCGTCTGTTTCGTTGCGGTGAACGAGCCCTAAGTCATAGTATTCCGTTTTAAGGTCTACAAAGGGGTTGATGAGTATGTCCTTTATATCCTGCCAGATGACTCTTGTCATCTCGTCTCCGTCCATCTCCACAAGTGGAGTCTTCATTTTGATCTTATCCATTGGTACCAGTCCTTTTCAGTTGATTGCCATGTTGGGAATGGCGAATATTATCTCCATGTCAGAGGGCTTGTCAAGCTCGTTTATGGCACGCTCAAACATGGGGAGCACCTCAGCCCTTTCGTTGCCGAAGGCACCACATCCGTAGGCACCCAATATGAGCACCTGCGGAGCCTTGTCAAAGGCCAAGGATATTATCTTCCTGATGCGCTGCTCCATTATCTCATTCGTCCTCTTATGGGACAGAAGAGATGCGAAGCGGTTCACAGCAGCAGAGGTTATGAATGAAGCATACATGGGTTCTTCGAGGATGTTATACTCATCATCACGGATGATCTTCACATTGGTGGTGAGTATCATGTTGTCCGTGCCGCCCTTTGCGTAGGCAGGGGCATTGTCAGCATAGTATTCACGCACCTGCTTTATGGCATAGTACAGGCCGGAACAGCGGCATATATCCTCTTCCTGAGCCCGTGCCCCCACAACATAGCCGCCGCCCTCGTGTACGGGATTGGCAAAGTTCAGTGCCATAACATCCTTACCACGGTTCGCAAGCACTGCGCCTATGGTCTTCATGTCTGCAAGGTGCTCTGTGATGCGGTAGCTGCCCTGCTCACCCGAAGGCTCCCTCACGGGATAGTCGGTGAAATACTCATTTACAGCTCCGTCAAAGTCGCCGCATTCATTCATGGCATCATTCTGATGCTTTATTAGTATCTCTTTTCTCATAGAGCCATCATCACTTCAGGCTCTCTCTTGTGTAGTCCAGCAGACCGCCTGCAAGCATGATGTCCTTTGCCCTGCCGGAGAGTTCGCACAGCACCTTTATATCCTTGCCCTTTGTCCTGTCGGTGAGGGTAAGCTCGGTGCAGTTGTTCTCTATGGCTTCACGGACGCCTATGAGTGCCAGCTCGTCGCCCTGGTCGATGATGTCGTAGTCAGCCTCGTTCATAAAGGTGAGGGGGAGTATGCCTGCATTCACAAGGTTTGCCCTGTGTATTCTTGCAAAGCTCTTTACAAGCACTGCCTTTACCCCAAGGTACAGGGGTGCAAGGGCTGCGTGTTCACGGGAGGAGCCCTGACCGTAGTTGGAGCCGCCCACTATGATGCTCTTGCCCATCTCCTTTGCACGTTCGGAGAAATTCTCATCGCACACGGCAAAGCAGAACTTGGAGATAGCGGGGATGTTGGAGCGCAGGGGGAGTATCTTCGCACCTGCGGGCATGATGTGGTCGGTGGTGATATTGTCGCCCACCTTCAGGGAGCAGCCGCACACAATGTCCTTTTCAAGGGGTGCAGTTGCAGGATAGGGCTTGATGTTGGGACCCTTGAGCACCTCTACCTTGTCCATTTCCTCAACAGGTGCAGGAGGTACAATCATGTTGTCGTTGATGACAAACTTTTCGGGCATGGTGAATTCAAAATCGCCCTCTATGGTGCGGGGATCAGTGAATACGCCGTTCACAGCGGATATAGCTGCAAGCTCGGGGGATACAAGGTATATCTGTCCGTCCTTTGTGCCGCTGCGCCCTAAGAAGTTGCGGTTGAATGTACGCAGTGAGATGCCGCCGGAGTTGGGGGACTGACCCATGCCTATGCAGGGGCCGCAGGCACTTTCAAGTATACGTGCGCCTGCATCTATCATGATGGACAGGGCACCGTTCTGTGCCAGCATATTGAGCACCTGCTTTGAACCGGGCGCAATGGAAAGGGAAACATCCGGGTGAACGGTCTTGCCCTTGAGGATGTACGCTACCTTCATCATATCCATGAGGGAGGAGTTTGTACATGAGCCAATGCACACCTGGTCTATCTTCATGCCGGAAAGCTCTGTGGCTGTCTTGATGTTGTCGGGGGAGTGGGGGCAGGCTGCAAGGGGTTCAAGAGCGGAAAGGTCTATCTCCACCAGTTCATCGTATACAGCATCCTCATCGGCAGACAGGGGAACGTATACATCCTCACGCCCCTGAGCCTTCAGAAACTGCCTTGTGGTCTCATCAGAGGGGAAAATGGAGGTGGTAGCTCCAAGCTCTGCGCCCATATTGGTGATAGTCGCCCTTTCGGGAACGGAAAGGCTTGCAACGCCCTCGCCGGTATACTCGATGACCTTGCCCACACCGCCCTTTACAGAGAGCCTGCGGAGCACCTCAAGGATGACATCCTTGGCAGATACCCACTTTGAGAGCTTTCCTGTAAGGCGTACATTCACTATCTTGGGGTATGTGATATAGTATGCGCCGCCGCCCATTGCCACAGCCACATCAAGTCCGCCGGCGCCTATGGCGATCATGCCTATTCCGCCGCCTGTGGGGGTATGGCTGTCGGAGCCGATAAGGGTCTTGCCCGGGGCACCGAAGCGCTCTAAGTGTACCTGATGACAGATGCCGTTACCGGGGCGGCTGAAGTATATGCCGTGCTTTTTGGCAACAGAGCCGATAAAGCGGTGATCGTCCGCATTCTCAAAGCCGGACTGGAGTGTGTTGTGGTCTATATACGCAACACTTCTCTCCGTGCGCACACGAGGCACGCCCATAGCCTCAAATTCAAGATATGCCATAGTACCTGTGGCATCCTGAGTCAGTGTCTGATCGATCCTTATGCCGATCTCGGCACCCTTTACAAACTCTCCGTCCACTACATGGGCTTTGAGTATCTTTTCAGTCAGAGTAAGTCCCATAACCAAACATCCCTTCATAAGCAAATATAGAATTATTATACCCTATTTTCAACTGTTTGTCAACTGTTTTCGGGTATGTTTCACGGACTTGAGGACATTGTTTCGGGGGTTATGGGATTCTGGCGGAGGATAGAACGTTTTGCGGGCAAGTGAGCACATTTGCATATTGACAAAACATATGTTATATGCTATCATAGTCAATAGTTAATAGGAGTTGGCGGGCGCCTTCTCCCATAGCTGAATGAAAAGCAATGCACATTCTGCGCCTTAGCTCCATGGTTTACCGACAATGGGGCTATCAGATCACAGGGGAGGACACGCTGATGAAGGAAAAATTGAAGCAGATCTCCGAGGGCAGGACCAGTCTGGGGATCGAGTTTGGCTCTACACGCATTAAGGCAGTGCTCGTGGGGGAGGACTTTTCTCCGCTGGCTCAGGGCAGCCATTCCTGGGAGAACCGCCTTGAAAACGGCATATGGACATATACCATCGATGATATGATACAGGGGCTGCAGAAATGCTTTGCAGACCTTATGACAGATGTAAAGGGGAAATACGGCATCCCCCTTGAAACAACTGGTTCTATGGGCATATCCGCCATGATGCACGGCTATCTTGCCTTTGATAAGAATGATGAGCTGCTCACACCCTTCAGGACGTGGCGCAACACCATAACAGCAGAAGCTGCGGAAAAGCTGTCTGCCGCATTCGGCTTCAATATCCCACAGAGGTGGTCGATCGCCCATCTCTATCAGGCGATACTGAACAAGGAGCCTCATGTGGGGCAGATAAGATACATTAACACCCTTGCGGGCTATATCCACAAGCGCCTTACAGGGGAGTTCGCCATAGGCGCCGGTGATGCATCGGGTATGTTCCCCATAGCAGAGGGCGGATATAATAATGAATATATGCGTATATTCCGGGAAATGATACAGGATGACGAGAGCGCAAAGGGGATAGCTCTTGATGAGGTCCTCCCCCGGATAGTTCCTGTGGGGAAGTGTGCGGGTCATCTGACGGAGGAGGGTGCAAGGCTTTTAGACCCCACAGGCACCTTCAAGGCAGGTGTGCCCCTGTGTCCTCCCGAGGGAGATGCCCAGACGGGTATGGCGGCTACAAACGCAGTAAGGCCTCTGACGGGCAATATCTCTGCGGGCACCTCCATATTTGCCATGCTGGTGCTTGATAAGCCCATGAAGGGCTATTATCCTGAGATAGATGTGGTGAACACCCCCGAAGGCAGTCCTGTTGCCATGATCCACTGCAATAACTGCTGCGGTGAGCTGGATGAATGGGTGCGCATATTCGGTGAGGCGGCAAGGCTCTTCGGCGCTGCCCCCACCACAGACGAGCTTTACGAGAAGCTGTATTTATGCGCCCGTGATGCCTTGTCTGCCGACGGCATCACAGCATACAACTTCATATCAGGAGAGCCTGTTGCGGGAGTGGAGAGCGGTCATCCCATGTATCTGAGGGAGCCTGACACTCACCTGACACTTGGCGGCTTTATGAAAACACAGCTCTATTCAGCCATAGCCTGCATCCGCATGGGCCTTGACCTTCTGAAGGAGAAGGAGGGCATCGTCCCTGGCGGCTTTACAGGTCACGGAGGGCTTTTCAAGGTAAAGGGAGCCGCATCACAGATCACAGCTGATGCTCTGAGGACTGCTGTTACCACTATGCCCACAGCAGGTGAGGGCGGCGCATGGGGAATGGCGCTGCTGGCTGCATTTATGCAGTCCGGGGACAGCGAGCTTGCTGATTTCCTTGAAAAGAAAGTATTCTCCGATGTGCAGAAGAGCACCGATACCTTTGATGAAGATCGTGCAGTAAGCTGCGACAGATTTATGGATAGATACAAGGAATATCTGTACCTTGAAAGGAGCGTTCCAAATGCTTGAAAAGCTGAAAGAAGAGGTATGCAGAGCCAATCTCATGCTTCCCGAATATGATCTGGTGACCTTTACCTGGGGCAATGTGTCCGGTGTGGACAGGGAGGCAAACGCCTTTGTAATAAAGCCCTCCGGAGTGCCCTACAAGGGTATGTCCCCTGATGATATGGTGGTGATATCACTGGAGGACGGCAGTGTTATAGAAGGACGTTACCGCCCTTCCAGCGACACTCCCACTCACTTTGAGCTGTACAGGGCATTCCCCGGGATAGGGGGAGTGGTACACACTCACAGCAAGTGGGCGACCTCCTTTGCTCAGGCGGGCTGCGGGATCGAGCCTATGGGCACCACACAGGGGGACTATTTCTACGGTACTGTGCCCTGCACCCGTGACCTTACTGAAGAGGAGGTAAAGGGTGAGTATGAAAAGAACACGGGTCTTATGATAGTTGAGACCTTCAAGGGCATTGACCCTATGGCAGTGCCCGGTGTGCTGTGCAAAAACCACGGCCCCTTTACATGGGGGAAGGATGCGGCTGATGCGGTGCACAATGCGGTGGTGCTTGAAACGGTGGCATTCATGAATTACCACGCAAAAATGCTCGCGCCTGATGCGGGCAGGGCTCCCCAGTATATGCTTGACAAGCATTACGACCGGAAGCACGGCAAGAACGCATACTACGGACAGAAGTGACGGGCTGTCACATGAGCTAAATAAAACAGGCGATACACTGTTGGGTGTATCGCCTGTTTGTTATTCCATTTTGCTTCCGCACTTGGTGCAGAACCTGTCGGTGCTGTTGTTTTTGGCACCGCATACCTCACAGGTCTTTTTCTTGCCTGATTCCTTGTCAGCCTGTTCAAGTTCTGTACGCAGGTCATCGATCTCCTTGATAAGATCTTTCATGGCACCTGTTTCATCCGTGTTCTCGTGATGCATGGAGTAGCACAGCTTACCGAGACGGTAGTATTTTTCACGTATCTTGACTTCTATCCCGGCTGTCTTTGCATAGGCAGCAGTCTTTGTGATAACATCTCCCGCCTTGTCCCCCACAAAGTCGATAGCCTTGGAGGTCTCACCTATAACTCTGTCGATGGTCTTGCTCATAATACCAGTCCTTTCCTTTCACATAAATGTGTTTTGGCTTTAACGTGTTAATAATACAGTATTACCGGTGTGCCCCGCTCTACCATGTTGTAGAGTGTCTCCACCTCGGAATAGCGCATATTGATACAGCCGTGGGAGCCGTTGTTTATGTAGGTGTTGCCGCCGTAGGAGCTTCTTGAAAGGTCATGAAGTCCTATGCCCTCAAAGCTTATCCGCATGAAGTAGGCACACCTTGTGTTGTAGGAGCCGTCCGCCGCTCTCATCATGTAGTTGGTGGACTTGGTGTAGACACTGTATATACCCTCGGGTGTCTTCCTTGCAGGGTCTGTAGCCTTGCCGGATACGATGGATGTGGTCTCAAAGGCAAGCTCCCCGTTCTGATAGTACCACAGGTGCTGTGCGGAAAGATCCACCTCGATGTAGGTGTTCCCTATATCGTCTGTGGCACTTCTCCCGGAGGGGAAGCCCTCGTAGCAGTAGCCTGTGTCAAGGGTGACATACATAGGCTCAACTGTAACGCTCTCGCCCTTTTCAATGTAGCCCATGAGCTTTTCAACGGACTTTTCCCTGTCTGTCCACCAGCCGTACTGGCCTGTGGAATATCTCCCTTGTGCCATCTGTATGGTGCCCCGCTCTGTGGTCTTGAAGGAGCGGGTGGTCATAAAGGTGTCGTACTTGTCCGCAAGGCGGTTTATGAAATCCTCCGCCTTGGTGCGGTCAACAGTGCCGTCGGGAGCAGTCCAGCTGTATACCTCAGCACCTGTGAGTATCTCCTGGGTATAGTTCATGTCATAGGTTATGACAAAGTCGAACTTTTCCTTGATAAGCTCCAGCTCGTCCTTCAGATCCTCCGACACGACAGCAGGCTCCTTGTAGCAGCCGCTGTCCTCCAGATCAATATTGTAGTCACAGCTGTCAAGGCATTCCTTTACATAGGCGGACAGCTTCTCTCTGTCAACTGTGTCACCGTAGACCTCAGGCTTTATGTAGTAGCCCTCTGCTCCGTACTCTATGGATGCATCGGAGGTATCCACAGTGCCCCATACGGTGCGCCCCAAGAGCCTGTCAAGCTTTACCTCGTCATATGTGGCACCTGTGTCTATGGTGTAATCGGTGGCTTTGAAATATGACATGAACCACAGTGAATGATCCTGCCCCTCATAAAGCCTGCGGACAGGTGTGGCATAGTCGGTATTGTACCCGAAGTCGGAGAAGGGGATATCCACAGTCTTGCCGTTGCGGGCATTGATAGTCACCTTGTCGGCATTGTCAAAGCTTTTAAGAGCAATGGCTGCCTCCGTGGCATTCATGCCGCTGACATCAAAGCCGTTGATTGAGGTGTTTTTCAGGAATTTACCCGTGGAGGAGGCAAGACCTATAAGATACAAAGCACCAAGTATCACTGCACCAAGTATCACGCAGATCATTACTGTTTTCACAGTTCTGCGTGACTTTGCCCGCTTTGCCTCTTTTTCAGCGGCGATTGCCTTTGTCCTTTCCTCTTCCTGCTTTTTCTTCTTATTTGCTATGGCAGCGGATATGTCATAGGAAATATCGCTGTCTGATGTTTCTGTCTTACTGCTCATCTTTTCACCGTTTCCTTTACAGTAGCTATACATATTCATTTTAGCACAGTGCAGCTTAAAAATCAACGGCTATGTGTGAAAAAATAGACAATGCCACAGCAGTCAATTTGTTGAAAGTGACGGCTGCGGCATTGATGATGAATACAGGCTTATGTCAGTGTACCGGTCGCATAGTGGTATACACACAAAATGGCGAGCAGAATAAGGTTCAGCCCGGTAAATGTGAGTATATAGCGCTTGGGGTCGGCATTTTTCTCCTTTGTATAGGCTCTGAATGAGATAAGGCTTGCAAGGGAGGCGATAAGTGTCCCCAGCGCCCCCACATCAGCACCCAGTATCACTTCCCTGTACTTATCCGTAAAGCCCGATACCATAATAGTTGCAGGAACATTGGAGATGATCTGGGAAAGACCCAGGGCAATAAGGAACTCATGCCCCTCAAGTGTGCTTTCCATAAGCTGTGACACTGCGGGGATATTCTTTATATTCCCTGTGAATACGAATATGGCAGCAAAGGTGATGAGCAGACCGTAATCCGCTTTCAGGAACAGCTTTGGCTCCAGTATGGCGATAACTACGCATACCGCCGCCAGTGCACTTATGACATCAAAGAGGTGGAGCACCGACAGTATGCACAGCAAAAAGCATATGAGATACAGCACCACATAGCGGATATTGGTCACATGGACAGGCTTTGAGTCATCAGGCTCTATGTCAGTGCGTTTGCAGAACATACCCGCTATTATGAGGAATAAAAGGCTTATTCCTGCGGTAGGACCTGTGACTGCCACAAATTCCCCGAAGGTCATCTGTGAAAGGCTGTATATATACAGATTCTGAGGGTTTCCGAAGGGGGTGATGGCGCCCCCCATATTTGCTGCGATGGTCTCAAGCACTATGGTGTATACCGGTGACAGCCCCGCCGCCCTGAACACAAGTATAGTAAAGGGAACCGTGACGATAAGAGCCACATCATTTGTCACAAGGGCAGCCAGCAAAAATGTGAACATCACCATCAGCAGACTGAGCTTCCGGGAATTGCCCGCTGACCTTAGCAGCCTGTGTGTGAAAAATGAGAATACATTGTTGGATTCAAGCCCTGTCAGTATGAGCATAAAGCTCATGAGCAGGGCTATCATATCAGTATCAATGTACGAAATGTAGTTTGTTACCGGTACAAACAGCGCCGATATCACAGCCGCAAGGCAGGCAGCGATGACCATGCCGTGCTTTTTAAGTATTTCCGTCAATGATGGCATAGCATTACCGCCTTTTGTGTTATTTGCAAAGCCTTATGAGCATTTCGGTTATGATCCTCATGGACTGCACAGGGACATATTCATATATTCCGTGGAAGTTGTGCCCCCCGGCGCAGAGATTGGGGCAGGGGAGCCCCTTGAATGAAAGACTGGCTCCGTCTGTGCCGCCCCGTATAGGCTCTGTTATGGGCTTTATTCCCAGTTCTTCCATAACTGCTGCAGCCTTTTCCACCAAAAACATATAGTCAGGGTCGATGACAGAACGCATATTGAAGTAGGTATCCCTGATAACGGGTATCACAGTATCCTTGCCGTAAATACGGTTGAGATAGGAACAAAGCTCGTTTACAAGCGCCTTTTTCTCCTCAAACTTCTCCCGTGAATGGTCTCTGATAAGGTAGCTTGCCTCCGCATTTGAGGCATCCCCTGTAAGACTCAGCAGATGGAAAAAGCCCTCGTACCCTTCAGTATATTCCGGCTTCTGCTCACGGGGCAGCATGGATTCAAATTCGCAGGCTATGCGCACGGCATTTATCATCTTCCCCTTTGCTTCCCCTGTATGTACATTCTTTCCGTGTACGCACAGCTTAATGGAGGCGGCATTGAAGCATTCGTACTGTATCTCCCCAAGCTGCCCGCCGTCTACGGTATAGGCATAGTCAGCACCGAATTTTTCAAGGTCAAAGTGATCCGTGCCCGCACCTATCTCCTCATCGGGAGTAAAGGCTATGGCAATGCCCCCGTGCTTTACATCAGGGTGGGTAACAAAGTACTCCGCCATGGCCATTATCTCTGCAATGCCCGACTTGTCATCGGAGCCTAAGAGAGTGGTGCCGTCTGTGACTATCAGATCCTGCCCCTTGTACAGGAGCATTTCCGGGAATACCCGGGGGGACAGCACCACTCCCTCGCACAGCTTTATATCCGTGCCGTCGTAGCTTTCAACTATGCGGGGAGATACATTCTCGCCGGAGGCCTCCGGTGAGGTGTCAAGGTGGGATATAAAGCCTGTCACCCTTTCGGAGCCGTTGTTTGCGGGGATATGTGCGTATACGCAGCAGCTTTCATCAAGCAGGGCTTCTATCCCCATGTCATCAAGCTCAGTCTTCAGCAGCCGTGCAAGATCGAACTGGCGCTGTGTGCTGGGATGAGTGCCGGAGCTCTCGTCAGAGGTGGTATGGATCTTCACATACCGCAGAAATCTGTCAATAACGTCCATACATACACTCCTCAAATGCCTTTGCAGCAGTCTTACCCTCCATTACTGCCCTTATGCCGGGAGCAAATTTGGCAAGGGTATAGCAGCCAAGACCGATGCTCTCCTGTATGAGCTCATCGAAGGCACAGTTATACCCAAGAGTATAGCGGAATACCACACGGCTCTGCTCATCCGCATACATACACCCTGTGACGGATGCTTGATTGATAAGCCCTATGAGCTCTAAAAGCTCATATCTGTATTCTTTTCCGGTATCTTCTCTATCAGTGCCGGACAGAGCACACTCAACGGTGTAAAACTCGGCTCCGAAATTTACGAATATATCCGCAAATTCCTGATCCTCTCCGTCTGCTCCCTTGGCAAGGGGAGCGTGGACATATATCTCCGTGGCAGTCTCGTTTATCTGAGGGGAGAGGTCGTTTTCCGCAAAAAAGCGTACCATGGCATTGAGTATCTCGGTATAGTCGTACATTACTCTTCCCCCTCCACGGTGATGACTATTTCGCTGCGGTCAAAATCCAGGGGCTCGTGCTCCTTGAGAAAGTCGCCCACAGCCTTTGTATCACCGCTTTTCAGGACTATGCCCGCCTTGTTGCTGGGCACGTCCACATAGTAATAGGATACGTCAAAGTCGTTCTTGATAAGGTCATACACCTTCTCAGCCACATCAGACAGCTCGTTGAAGGAGTGGTTCACCGTTTTGTAGGTGATGCAGGTATATTCCCCGAGAAGGTCGGTGTAGTAAGGCTCCGGCTCCTCAGTGGTGATGCATACGTAAAGCTTTCCGAAGTAGCTGTACATCCCTGCGTATGTGTCGGGAGCCTTCTCACTGCCGTCGGGCTGCGTAAAAGAGCCGGTAAGCCGCTCAAATGCGTTTTCGGGGGTGTCCTCAAAGGGCAGTGCTGTAGTAGTGACAGTGGTTTCAGACGTTGTGGGAGCGGTGGCGGCGGTCGTCTCCGTGGTGGTCACGGTGGTTGCCTCAGCCGTAGTGCTTACAGGAGCAGCAGAGGTTTCAGGCGCATTTCCCGTACCTGCCCCGCATGAAGTGAGAAGCATTGCCAGCAGGGACACTGTGATGATATTTATTCTCATGATCTTTCCTTATCAGTTGCTGTTACTGAGCCATGAAAGCCTTGTAAGCCTTGTATCCTGCGTATATGTCGTTTTTGGCTGCGATCTCGAAGGGGGCGTGCATACACAGGACGGGCACACCCAGGTCAACGGTGTCTACGTTGAGGTCGGCTATGTACTGTGCCACGGTGCCGCCGCCGCCGCAGTCGACCTTGCCCAGCTCCCCTGTCTGCCATATGATGCCGTTTTCATCAAAGAGCTTTCTCATCTTTGCCACAAATTCCGCAGAGGCATCAGATGTGTCGTATTTGCCCCTTGCCCCGGTGAACTTGGTAAGGCATATGCCGTAGTTGATAAAGCAGGAGTTGTTCTTTTCGTTCACGTCAGGGAATGTGGGGTCAAGTGCTGCATTGACATCAGCGGAAAGGCATTCCGAGCGGGACAGTACATATCTTCCTGTTCTGCCGAATACAGCAGCAATATCCTCGATAAAGTATCTCAGGAAGGAGGAGCGCAGGCCGGTATTCCCCATGGAGCCTATCTCTTCCTTGTCTGCCAGTATGACTACTGCCGTTCTTTCGGGCAGCTTGTTATATTCGGTCATGTCCATAAGTGCGGAGAAGGCTGTATAGGCGCAGACCTTGTCATCCTGACCGTAGCCGCCGATCATGCTGCGGTCAAAGCCGATGTCACGGGCTTTGCCGGCAGGCACTGCATCAAGCTCCGCAGAAAGGAGATCCGCCTCTGTTATGCCGTATTTCTCACAGAGTATCTCCATTATGGCAAGCTTTGTCTTTTCGCTTGCCTCATCATCACGGAAGGGACGTGACCCGATGAGGAGATTGAGCTCCTCGCCCCGGATTATCTCGGTGGCAGGTCTTTTCATCTGCTCCGGTGCCAGATGGGGGAGAAGGTCGGTGACAACGAATACAGGGTCGCCCCCATCCTCGCCGATGTTCACGTCGATAACTGTTCCGTCTGCCTTTGCTATGACTCCGTGGAGAGCCATAGGCACAGCGCCCCACTGGTATTTCTTTATCCCGCCGTAGTAATGGGTCTTGAAATAGCATAGCTCCTCGTTTTCAAACAGGGGATTCTGCTTCAGATCAAGCCTGGGGGAATCAATGTGTGCGGCAACTATCCTGACACCCTCGGATACATCCTTTTTTCCTATGACAGCAAAGATGACTGCCTTGCCACGGTTGTTGAGGTATACTTTGTCACCGGGGTGCAGCTCCATGTTCTCCTCAAAGGGGATAAACCCCTTCTTTTCAGCGATGGCAACAGTGTTCTTCACGGCCTCTCTTTCAATTTTTGAAGCCGACAGGAAGGTCTTGTAGCCCTCGCAGTATTCATCACAGGCTCTTATCTCCTCCTCGGTCATGGTAAGGCCTGAGTTCTGCCTCTTGTAGAAGAGCCTTTCCCTAAGCTCCTGTGCCTTTGTTTTTTCACCCATTATTATCACCTTTCATGTTGAAGCTGAAAGTTTAAGATATGCTGTACGGACAGTTATCCCGTCCCTGTACACAACACGTATCCAATTATATCATAATGGTTGAAAAATTTCAATAGCTATTTGATGAAAGGTGTGTGAAATGGCTTGACACAGGAAAAAATTTTGATTATAATTGTATAGTTATGATTGATGAAAGGAAGGGAAAGCTGATGAAAGAAAAGACTACTCATGTTATAGCCACGCTCTTTAAAAGTGTCCGGGAATATAAGAAGCTTACCATACTGACACCCCTGTTCGTGTCTCTTGAGGTGGTGCTTGAATGCATCATACCCTATGTCATGGCAAAGCTCATCGACAGCATGAACACCGGAGATATGCGGATAATAGGTATGTACAGCGCCATACTCATCGCCCTTGCACTGTGCTCCCTCTTCTGCGGTACAGCATCCGCAAGGTGCGGCGCCACGGCATCTGCGGGATTTGCAAAGAACCTCAGGCAGGATCTGTTCTTCAAGGTGCAGGATCTGTCCTTTGCGGATATAGACCTGTTTTCCACATCCTCTCTGGTGACAAGGCTCACCACGGACGTCACTAATGTGCAGAACTCCTTCCAGATGGTGATAAGGATCGCTGTGCGCACACCGCTCATGCTCATATTTTCCGTTATCATGTGCCTTACGGTAAATTCCCGCATGGCGCTCATATATCTTGCCATACTCCCTGTGCTTGCAGTTTCTCTGCTTGCCATTGCAGCAAGCGTACACAAGATATTTACCCGCATCTTCAAGGAGTATGACGCCATGAACGACTCCGTGCAGGAGAATGTGGCAGGCATCCGTGTAGTAAAGTCCTTTGTGCGTGAGGAATACGAGAAGAAGAAGTTCGGGAAGGCTTCGGAGGATGTGCGCCGTGACTTTGTACACGCAGATTCCATCCTTGCCCTCAACAGCCCCATAATGATGTTCTGCATATATGTTTCCATGCTGCTGGTGAGCTGGTTCGGCGCATCTCTTATCATAAGCTCCCGGGAAACGGAAATGACCACAGGCGAGCTGTCCTCCGTCATAAGCTACGGCGTGCAGATACTATCCGCCATGATGATGCTGTCCTTTATGTTTGTAATGGCAGCAATGGCTATTGAATCCTGCGAGAGGATCGCAAAGGTGATAAACCACGAGAGCACCCTCAGATCCCCCGAAAACGGCATCACACAGGTGCCCGACGGCTCCGTTTCATTCAGGAACGTTTCCTTCAAGTACGGGGAAAAGGCGAATAAGAACGCCCTTGAGGACATCAACATTGAGATAAAGAGCGGTCAGACCATCGGCATAATAGGCTCCACAGGCTCCTCGAAAACCACCCTCATCCAGCTCATATCAAGGCTTTATGACTGCACCGAGGGCGAGGTGCTGGTAGGGGGGCACAATGTAAAGGATTATGACCTGGTGTCCCTGCGTGATGCTGTGGCGGTGGTGCTCCAGAAGAATGTGGTGTTCTCCGGCACTATCAAGGAGAATATGCGCTGGGGCAATAAGAATGCCACGGACGAGGAGATAATCCACGCCTGCAAACTGGCTCAGGCGGATGAGTTCATTTCCGCCATGCCCGACAAGTATGATACCTACATCGAGCGTGGAGGCACCAATGTTTCCGGCGGACAGAAGCAAAGGCTCTGCATTGCCAGGGCGCTACTCAAAAAGCCCAGGATAATCATCCTTGACGACTCCACATCCGCAGTGGATACCAAGACAGATGCCCTTATCAGACAGGCATTTGCAAAGGAGATACCCGATACCACAAAGATAATCATCGCCCAGCGCACATCCTCCGTGGAAAATGCCGATATGATCCTTGTCCTTGACGGAGGCAGGATAGCAGAGCAGGGCACCCATGAGGAGCTTATAGCCCAGGGCGGCATATACAGCGAGGTCTACTATTCCCAGACCAGAAAGGAGGCGTGACATGCCAAGAAGAAGAGCGGTTGACAAGAGCGAGATAACTCCCGGTGTCATGAAGCGCCTTATCAAGCACGTGTTCGGCCTTTACGGCGGCAGGCTCTCAGTGGTGCTGGTGTGCATAGTATTAAGCTCTGTGGCTTCCATAATAGCCACCATGTTTATGCAGAAGCTCATCGACGAATGTATCGTGCCCGGCATCGCAAACGGATTTGATTCAGTAAAGGGGCGGATGATCACCATTATCACCACAATGGCGGCCATATACGCACTTGGTGTCATTGCCGCACTGATACAGTCCCTTATCATGGCAACAGTCGGCCATGGTGTCATGCGCTCCCTGCGTGACAAGATGTTCGACAATATGCAGACCCTGCCCATAAAGTATTTTGACACCCATGCCCACGGCGACATCATGAGCACATACACCAATGATACCGATGCCATAAGGCAGTTCATAGGCAATTCACTCCCTCAGCTCATCACAGCGGTGCTGTCCATCGTATCCATAGTATGCATGATGCTGTACTACAGCTTCTGGCTCACTCTTGCCGTGGGTGTGGTAATGATGCTCATGTTCAGGGTGGTAAAGGTATTCGGCGGAAAAAGTGCCAAGTACATGATGGCTCAGCAGAAGTCCCTTGCAAAGGAAGAGGGCTTCATAGAAGAGATGATACAGGGGCAGAAGGTCATCAAGGTATTCAACCACGAGGGGCAGACCAAGGAGGACTTTACAAAGCTCAACGAACAGCTTTTTTCCGACAGCAACGAGGCAAATATAGCAGGTAACGTGCTTATGCCCATACTTGGCAATATGGGCAACATCATGTACGTTATCCTTGCCATAATCGGCGCTGTGCTGGTATCCCTTGCTGTGCCGAATCTCAGCTTTTCCACCATATTTGCAGGCGGTGCCAGCGCATTCTCTGTTATAACCATTGGCGTTATCGTGTCCTTCCTGTCAATGTCAAGACAGCTTTCCCAGACCGTAGGTCAGATGTCCATGCAGGTATCTATGATCGCCATGGCTGCTGCGGGGGCTTCGAGAATATTTGCCCTCATCGATGAGGAGAGCGAGCAGGATGCGGGCTATGTAATGCTTGTCAATGCCAAGGTAAACGGAGACACCATCACCGAGACTGCGGAAAAGACGGGTACATGGGCATGGAAGCACTACCACAGGGATTCCGACACCACCACCTATACACTGCTCAAGGGCGATGTGCAGATGGAGAATGTGGATTTCGGCTATACTCCGGAAAAGCAGGTGCTTTTTGACGTATCCCTTTATGCAAAGCCCGGTCAGAAGATAGCCTTTGTAGGTGCCACAGGCGCAGGAAAGACTACCATTACCAACCTTATCAACCGTTTCTACGACATCCCGGACGGAAAGATACGCTATGACGGCATCAATATTACCAAGATCAAAAAGCCGGATCTGCGCCGCTCCCTGGGCATGGTGCTCCAGGATGTGAACCTGTTTACGGGGACAGTCATGGATAATATCCGCTACGGGCGGCTGGATGCCACAGATGAGGAGTGTATCGCTGCTGCAAAGCTTGCCAATGCGGACAGCTTCATAACAAGGCTCCCGGACGGCTACAACACTATGCTCACAGGCAACGGCTCCCAGCTTTCCCAGGGTCAGAGACAGCTTCTGTCCATTGCAAGGGCGGCTGTTGCGGATCCTCCTGTAATGATACTTGATGAGGCTACATCCTCCATTGATACCCGTACCGAGGCGCTGGTTCAGGAGGGCATGGACAATCTTATGAAGGGGCGCACGGTGTTTGTCATTGCCCACCGCCTTTCCACCGTCCGCAATTCCGATGCCATTATGGTGCTTGACCACGGACATATCATAGAGCGGGGCACACATGATGAGCTCATAGCGGCAAAAGGGACATACTACAAGCTTTATACCGGCGCATTCGAGCTGGAATGACCGGCGTTTGGAAAAAAGAAACAAGCCTTCCTTTCGGGGAAGGCTTGTTGTTTTCTCTATGTCTGTTTTACTTTTCAATATTCAGATAATTAGAAAAGCCGCCCAGATCAAAGATCTCCATAACGCCCTTCTGTACATTTCTGATGATCATCCCGCCCTTGCCGGACATCTTTTTCTGCAGCTTTACAAAGATACGAAGGCCGGCGGAGGAAATGTACTGCAGCTCTCCAAGATCCATCACAAGGCTCTCAACGCTGTCGTCTGTTTCGTCGAGCATCTTGTCCAGCTCCGGGGAGCTGGTTCTGTCAAGATCTCCCTTGAGAGCCACTGTAAGCTCGCTGCCGTTCATTTTGGTATTGATATCAAGCATAGTCATTCTCCTTTTGTTTTCATCGGTTTTGTGAAGGACTGTCCTCATTCTTGGGAACAGGGATCAGTTTGAATGAAAGTGTAAGGACGTTTTTGTCATTGGTGCGGGTGTAGCTGATTTTATCTGCAAGCTGCTCTGTCAGATATATGCCAAGACCGCCTGTGTCCCTGCTCTCAAAGGGCTTTTCAATGCCTCCGGTGCTTTGGAGCGTGGGATCAAATGGGATGCCGCTGTCAATGAAGGTCACGGTGAATGTGTCCTTTTCCGCAGCGGTGCTGACTGTTACATCTCCTCCCTCTGTATATGCATAGTCAACGATATTTCCGAATATCTCCTCGGAACATAACCGGATATTTGAAAGTGTCTTTTCATCAGCTCCTGCATTTTCTGCTTTGCTTAACAGGAATGCAGTCATCATGGGGAGGTTTTCATCGGAGGCAGCCATGGTCATGTCCGCACTGCCGTTATATCTGAAGCTCAGCATAGTGATGTCATCGTACTGCGGGGTATCTCCTGCATAGGAATCCACCGCACTCAGAACGCCTTCTGTCAGCCTCTGTACATCGGCGGGAGCAATGCTTTCGAGGGCTTTTTGCAGACCTTTCTCGGTAAAGCGTACATTAGAAGAGTTTATGGCATCAGTAACACCGTCTGTGTATACAAATAAGGTATCACCTTCATTAAGGACCCCGGTGTGTTCGGTGTACTCACATCCAAAGGCAAGAGCCAGTGCCAGGTTATGGGCATACCTCAAAAATTCTATCTGCCCGTCAGAGTGGATAACAACAGGGTTCTCATGGCCTGCATTGGCGGCAGTATAGCGCCCTGTGGACAGCTGCACCACGCATAGCCAGGCGGTAACGAACATATTTTCATCGTTGTGTCTTGCCAGCCTGTCATTTGCCGCTGCAAGGGCTTTTGCAGGTGATTTTGCAAATATAAGGGAATCTCTCAGGACGGATTTTGCATACATCATGAACAGTGCTGCTGCAACACCCTTGTCGGAAACATCCGCAATGCACAGCGCAAAATGATCCCTGTCCAGCAGAAAGCAGTCGTAGAAATCCCCGCCGACTTCATTTGCAGGGCGGATATGCCCGAAAACGGAGAAATCTTTTCTCCCCTCAAATTCATCAAAGTGATTCGGCATCTGGGAGAGCTGTATGCGGGAGGCAATGTCCATTTCCATCTGCTGCTTTTCAAGAGCGGCGGCGCTGTTCCTCCGCCCCTGTTCATACCTCTGTATCAGGAGTATGAGCACGAACTCCACTGCAAGATACAGCACCAGAGTAACAGCGGAAAGCTTTATGGAAGCTGTCTGCACATCATCCTGTATATCCTTCCAGCCCTTGCTCCATACCACATAGCACAGCACCTTGTCCCCGTCTCTTACAGGCAGGTAGTTCACTGCATAGTCCACACCGTCAACGGTTGTAAGCACCTGCATCGCCCCCGTGGAGGAGTTGACGCTGCCGTCGGTATGATCTGCCACGTCGATATAGTCAAAGTCCCCTGTACTATTCGGAAAATAAACATGATCCGGGTCGTCGCCCTTGCCGTCAATAAGGCATATGGCGTTCCCGTCCTCATCGAATTTGACAAGGTGGAGCTCAGTGCAGATGAAGTTGTCATACATCATGTCAAATCCTGATGCTATGCGGTCATAGCAAACATAGGAAAAAGCCTTCTGTTCCTTTGCCGGCAGATCATCAAGCTGACTGCCTGTGATCGTAGTGGGATTCATGGTCTGTATCTTGTCATAGTCTTCATCCGTCACATCCGAGAAATCATCGGGCCAGTGCTCTATAAGCCAGGGATATGCATTGTAGGCAAGCACTCTGTCAGCGGCGTATTTGCACAGATCCTGAGCAGAGGAAAAAAGCTGCTTCACATACATATCCCTGTATGTATTGTACATATACATACTGGTTATGACCATAAGCACTGAGGCTGTCAGCATTATGGGGATGATAACGGCGGCAAGCCTCTTTTTGTATACGGCGCTTTGAGTGTCACCTGTTTTTTGTGTTGTTTTTTTCATATGATTACCCTATGCTGTTTGGCACTTCCTATGGGATATTTTACTACATATCGGAGCTGTTGTCAATCTGTTTTGCAAAATTGCCGCTTTTTCACGTTCTTCCACGCTGACGGTTTTTTCAAAATCTTTTTTGAACCTTTATGTGCGTCAGATCATATCAATAAGCTTTTTGCCCTAAAAGGAAAACAGGATGCTGCTCAAACATGGCATATCTGTTATTCTGAATAACGTAACAAGATCTGAAGCGGGTCCAGCTTCAGCCTGCCCACTGTTCATATGCACCGGGGATCACGGACATTGCAAGTATGCTTGATGATGTGGCAAGGTCAAGCAAGCCGTGGCTTATCATCACAGGAAGAGGGCTGCGCTTCTTCCGGTAATACAGGCAGAATATCACCGTCAGCGGCAGGAACATCAGGAACCTGTACACCATATATCTCACATCGAATATCGCCGGTATGAAGCAGTGCTGCAGTGCGTAGAAGAATGCGGGAACGATCACCGCCGTATATTTGTTCGCAATACGCGCCGTACCGCAGCCAAGATACAGTCCGTCCTCCGCAAGTGTTGCGGTGATGGGAAGCAGGAGAAAATTCGCCACCGCAAATAACGGCGGTATAGGCGCTATAAGTCGTAGCGATACCTCTGGCTGTATCGTGCCGTAGCATACGAGCCCTGACAGAAGCATTCCCGCCATCGCAACAGCCGAAAACGCAATGATAAGAAGTATATCATTCGCCTTAAACTGCCCCTTGCGGAAGTTTATCATCTGTGAATAGGTCATTCCGCGTGACTTAGCCGTCACGGTCAGTATATATATCGTAAGGATATTTGTAATGGAAGCTATAACCGACCAGCTGCTGATGTCACTGTTCATACGTATCGCCTTGAATACATAGAACAGTAGAAATACGATACACCGCAGCGGCAGAAGATATTCAAGCTTTACCTTGTCTTTCATGTTTATCTCCCGATACAAAGCACTCTGATGCGTGTTTTATCATCCGCATGGCCTCATCCTCCGATATGTCAAGCACCCCCGAGGCGATCATGACAGCGAGCCCGTGGGAGTATACTATAGTGCTGCGTATACATTCCTGCGCCCTTTTATAGGAAAGTCCCGTCTGCCGTGCTATTCCCGCCGCCATATCCTTATCACCGGAGATGATATCGTTCCCGGTGATATCGAGCCCTTCGATCCCCAAGGGCTTGCTGATGCGTCTTTCACCGATGTACAGGAACCTGAACAGATTGGGCTCATTTTTCGCCATGGCTATATATGCCCTGCCCATTTCCTCAAATGCGTCCACCGCATTGTCAGCACAGGTTGCGATCTTCTTCTCCGCATATTCCCGAGCGTATACAGTAAGAGCCCGCCTGAGTCCCTCCATATTCTCAAAGTGCCATGCTATCGGTTGTGTGGAACATCCTGCTTCTGCGGCAAGGGTCTTGATGTTTATCGACGGGTATCCGTCCCTGATAAGCATCCTCAGTGCCGCTTCAAGTATCATATCCTTTGTAATACTGACTTTTCGTGCCATATGTCCCCCTATAATATAAACATATTTATATAAATCGGTTTATATTATATCATATGATCAGCTACTTGTCAAGAGTTTGTCAGGTTTAAATTTCGGCTAAATGATAAGATCATATGCAAGGGAGCTGAGGTAAGTGACGGAGTTAACCTCGGTTCCTGATGATTCTTTTCTTCCAAGATCGGTAAATGAGCTGACCATAAATGTATATTGTATCTTTATGCTGTATAAGTGTGTTTAGACTTCTTTTCCTTAATAGTCTTTGTACAGGTCGCTCTCATGGTCAAGGCGGTCTATGTATTCGAGCTTTCGGTCAATTATCCATTCATCGTCAAGGCTGTCATCATTGGCGGCGGTGGTCTCACATCATTGACAAATGGACACTATCGTGAGGGGGAAAGCAAAGTCTCCTGTAGAGTTTGGAGCAAAACTTGATCTGTCAGTTGATGAAAACGGTATGTCAAGAGTAGAAAAACTGTCTTTTGATGCATACAATGAAAGTTCAACTCTGCAAACTGCTGTTGAGAACTACAAGGAACAAACCGGACATTATCCGGAGCGAGTGCTTGCTGACCAGATATATCGCAACAGGGACAATATCAATTTCTGTAACAGCCTTGGTATACGCCTTTCCGGAAAGAGACTCGGAAGACCCCGTAAGGATAAAGATAGCAAAGCGGAAAAGGTCACTGCATACAAAGATAATACCGATCGAATTGAAGTTGAGCGCAAGTTCAGTCTTGGAAAACGCAAATTCGGTCTTGGTCTGTTGCTTACAAAACGCGAAAATACAACAAGATCATCAATAATACTCAGTTTCACCGGGTATGCAAGAGGATACGAAATTTCAATTCACGCCCCCATGTGGGGCGCGACGTGATAAATTAGAGTATAAATATTATACATCTAAATTTCAATCCACGCCCCATGTAGGGGGCGACGTCTATCTCACTTAGCACCTCTATCTGCTTCTTGTCATTTCAATCCACGCCCCATGCAGGGGGCGACAACAGCAATACTGGGAAGAAAAGCAGAAATGGGTAATTTCAATCCACGCCCCCATGCAGGGGGCGACCATTCTTTTTAAGGTTGGTGATAAATAATGGGTGCAATTTCAATCCACGCCCCCATGCAGGGGGCGACCGCACATACCATACGGCAATTCTGGAGATAGCACGATTTCAATCCACGCCCCCATGCAGGGGGCGACGATATTACGGATCAGGCGACCAAGCTGTATGGTATTTCAATCCACGCCCCCATGTAGGGGGCGACATACAATCGGACAAAGTAACTTTGTAAAGGTAAAATTTCAATCCACGCCCCCATGTAGGGGGCGACCTTCCGGCGATAGTCCGCCACTGTCACGATGTACTTATTTCAATCCACGCCCCCATGCAGGGGGCGACTATCATGTTTACAAGAGCAGGAAACTGCCAAAACATTTCAATCCACGCCCCCACGTAGGGGGCGACTGTTAGGCTTTTTTAAAGTATTGTAAGCATTACATTTCAATCCACGCCCCCACGTAGGGGGCGACTGATATTTTGCTTTTAACTTTTGCATTAAATCCTTATTTCAATCCACGCCCCCACGTAGGGGGCGACATTTCTACTATATGATTTTGGAGGTTGATTTAAATATTTCAATCCACGCCCCCACGTAGGGGGCGACGCGTTGCTGTGTAATCTCGCTAAGGAGTTCAGGAGATTTCAATCCACGCCCCCATGTAGGGGGCGACGACGGCTATCCGTTTAAGAGCAAACAACACAGCATTTCAATCCACGCCCCCATGTAGGGGGCGACGCTCTATTGTTGCTGTTCTTTGGGATGACTTCAAATTTCAATCCACGCCCCCATGTAGGGGGCGACAACCATTTGTTTATTGGTTGATGAAATTCAAAATATTTCAATCCACGCCCCCATGTAGGGGGCGACATCTGAGACACGTTGTGTTTGCGACACCCGAAAAATTTCAATCCACGCCCCCATGTAGGGGGCGACGCCGTCACCATTCAGCACATCGTCTGTGTTTGGATTTCAATCCACGCCCCCATGTAGGGGGCGACATCCACAATGGGCACGTCAAAGAAAGCCAAAGAGATTTCAATCCACGCCCCCATGTAGGGGGCGACTTTGGACACAGAAAGACCCTGCACAGATGGATAATTTCAATCCACGCCCCCATGTAGGGGGCGACATCTATAAAAAATTAGGATGTGAGGTGATATAAGATATTTCAATCCACGCCCCCATGTAGGGGGCGACGGCTGTTGAGGGCTGTATCAAGTGGCAGAGAAATGATTTCAATCCACGCCCCCATGTAGGGGGCGACTAAAAAAGCTGGCAGATATGGTCTGCGATGATATATTTCAATCCACGCCCCCATGTAGGGGGCGACGCATTACCGTGATACCAACTATCTGCTGGAGCGATATTTCAATCCACGCCCCCATGTAGGGGGCGACACTTCATTTTCTCCCCACACTGCAATCGGGTCATTATTTCAATCCACGCCCCCATGTAGGGGGCGACCATTACCGTGATACCAACTATCTGCTGGAGCGATATTTCAATCCACGCCCCCATGTAGGGGGCGACAGCAGTTACAGCAACACAAATCAAGGCGGCATATATTTCAATCCACGCCCCCATGTAGGGGGCGACGTGCCTGTGATTAGGTTGGATGAGCTTACAGATATTTCAATCCACGCCCCCATGTAGGGGGCGACCAAAGTTACTTTCACCGATTGTATCAATCCATGCATTTCAATCCACGCCCCCATGTAGGGGGCGACATAAAGACTTAGTGCAGTATCAACAGGCACGATTATTTCAATCCACGCCCCCATGTAGGGGGCGACGAGCGCTTTATAATATCCTTTACAAGCTGTATGGGATTTCAATCCACGCCCCCATGTAGGGGGCGACCAAATGACTTGACAGAATAGAAAAAGGCGGAAAGATTTCAATCCACGCCCCCATGTAGGGGGCGACCAGGCTGAGCCAACATAATCGTTTACATCATTGATATTTCAATCCACGCCCCCATGTAGGGGGCGACCTTTGTTGCACGGGATAGATACAATGTCAAACGGATTTCAATCCACGCCCCCATGTAGGGGGCGACCTAATGTTGTCATTCTTGATGGCTTCTCTTATTTCTTATTTCAATCCACGCCCCCATGTAGGGGGCGACCCTGACTATCGCAATGGTACATTATATGTATCTATTTCAATCCACGCCCCCATGTAGGGGGCGACTACCTTCCTGTCTGCCAGCTTTTTAAGTAAAGTATTTCAATCCACGCCCCCATGTAGGGGGCGACGTTTTCATCTGTAAGAGCCATTATAAATCTCCTTTATTTCAATCCACGCCCCCATGTAGGGGGCGACCTATTGGTTTACAGCATGAGTTGGATGTCTTGCAAATTTCAATCCACGCCCCCATGTAGGGGGCGACTGAATACAACTCAATCATGCGCTCACCTCATACTTATTTCAATCCACGCCCCCATGTAGGGGGCGACAGCTGATATTGTTAATCACAAACCATATATCCTTATTTCAATCCACGCCCCCATGTAGGGGGCGACATTTCGTTTTCTCCCCACACTGCAATGGGGTCATTATTTCAATCCACGCCCCCATGTAGGGGGCGACATCAGTCCAGTCACGCTTTACGTGCTTAATGGTATATTTCAATCCACGCCCCCATGTAGGGGGCGACGAGGCGCCTCATCGATAACGTCAGTAAGCGCTTTGAATTTCAATCCACGCCCCCATGTAGGGGGCGACGCTGAAAAAAGACCCGCTGGAACAGTGGAGCAAAAAATTTCAATCCACGCCCCCATGTAGGGGGCGACTACAGGCGGTTGGGGTACAGACTGAAAAAGGAGGAATTTCAATCCACGCCCCCATGTAGGGGGCGACATCAGTCCAGTCACGCTTTACGTGCTTAATGGCATATTTCAATCCACGCCCCCATGTAGGGGGCGACATAAGCGTTGATGACAGGCTGCCAGAGTACGGAAATTTCAATCCACGCCCCCATGTAGGGGGCGACTGCAACGAGTGCTTCGATGAGTTCTTGAACTGGATATTTCAATCCACGCCCCCATGTAGGGGGCGACAGATAGTGCAGGGCGGCTTATACTTGAATATGAGATTTCAATCCACGCCCCCATGTAGGGGGCGACTCAGATACCGAGGGTGTATGCAGATACAGGGATAATTTCAATCCACGCCCCCATGTAGGGGGCGACCATCAGCATATAGATTTCATCCTCTAAGCACGAGATTTCAATCCACGCCCCCATGTAGGGGGCGACCCGTGTGAAGGTCATTGAGTTCAACAGGCACTTTATTTCAATCCACGCCCCCATGTAGGGGGCGACTACGAGGATTTTTTCACGTTCCTTGCAGTGTGCAGGATTTCAATCCACGCCCCCATGTAGGGGGCGACGGCGTTCACGCTCTCGCTCAGTTTTTATCGATATTATTTCAATCCACGCCCCCATGTAGGGGGCGACGCTAAGCAATTTGATGATCTTTTTCACGGTGAATGTATTTCAATCCACGCCCCCATGTAGGGGGCGACGGTGAATACGATGTGGATAAAAACCACAGATGATATTTCAATCCACGCCCCCATGTAGGGGGCGACTTATCTGTCTTGACAATGCCAGGATCATTGAGTGATTTCAATCCACGCCCCCATGTAGGGGGCGACGGCACGGACTGGGCGAGAACATTTTAACGCGGGGTATTTCAATCCACGCCCCCATGTAGGGGGCGACCTGCGGCATACCTCTCTCTGGGCAAGGCGGACAGATTTCAATCCACGCCCCCATGTAGGGGGCGACGATATCGTACTCTGAGGGTGAGAAGTCACGGTGGATATTTCAATCCACGCCCCCATGTAGGGGGCGACCTTATCTGTCTTGACAATGCCAGGATCATTGAGTGATTTCAATCCACGCCCCCATGTAGGGGGCGACTTTGCCGTGTACAGGTCAATGCCGTACTCGCTCAGATTTCAATCCACGCCCCCATGTAGGGGGCGACGACAAATGCTACAAGGCTTACGGCATTTGTCAAGATTTCAATCCACGCCCCCATGTAGGGGGCGACAAGAAGATGTATGACAGGCTGAAAGCACGCATACGGATTTCAATCCACGCCCCCATGTAGGGGGCGACCAACACTCCTTTTTTACAGGATACTACAAAGCATATTTCAATCCACGCCCCCATGTAGGGGGCGACGACAAAAACAGGGAGCGGCGGTTTGCGACTGTTGAAATTTCAATCCACGCCCCCATGTAGGGGGCGACAGCCTGTTACTCAAAAGATATTCAACGATCTGTTATTTCAATCCACGCCCCCATGTAGGGGGCGACCTTTATATTTTTGAGTATCGACCACACGAACATTATATTTCAATCCACGCCCCCATGTAGGGGGCGACTGCAAAACCGTATAAATCATTCCCGATATCATACAAATTATTGTATGATCTATACAGCTTTGCTTGTGATCAGAAAAGATCCCGACCACGATAAACTATTTTTCTGCATTTTTCATGGTGCGAATGTCTTGGTGTTTTCGTGATAGCATGGTATTCGCACCACGATTTTAAAAAATCAGCGGTTCCTCAACATTGATCGTATCCTTTGCCCCGATATGCTCTACCTTGGTTTTAGACTGACTCCCAAGGTAATAAAACCGCAGACTGTCTTTTGTGGGGTCGATCTCTTTCGCCAGCTTATCCTTCAGTTCCAGTATCTTTGCCGGCTCTGCCACACACTCGAATACGGAATTCTGTACCCGCACACCACAGTTTACGCATTGCTTCGCCACATGACGAAGTCGTTTGCGCCCCGCAGAATCCTGTGTATTTACATCATATGTTATCAGTACAAACATAAAATCACTTCCACAAAAACGGCGGATAAGCATCAAGATCCCCGCGAATGTACCTTGCCAGTAAAAGCGCCTGTACATAGGGAAGCATACCCCATTCAAGCTTTTCATTCAAATACGGATGCTTTAATTCCTCATACTTTCGCTTTTGCCAGTATTCAATGAAAACACGGCGTCCTTGCTCTGTCAGGAGTACAGCACCATCCTCACGCTGCTCAAAATGGCTCGGCTGGATATACCGTTTATTTATCAGTGTCAGGACGAACCTGTCACAGTATACACTGCGAAATTCTTCGACCATATCCAAGGCAAGCGATTTTCGCCCCGGTCTGTCTGTATGCAGAAATCCCACATACGGATCCAGACCCACTGCCTCCAGCGATGCGGCGCACAAGTTTGTCATCATCGAATATGCAAACGAAAGCATAGCATTTACACGATCAAGAGGCGGTCGGCGGCTTCTGCTCATGAACTGAAAATCTTCTTTTTGCTGCAAGATCATTTCGTCGAACACTGAGAAGTATACACTTGCCGCCTCTCCTTCGATCCCTCGCAATGTGTCTGCATCCGACGCCTGTTCTGCATTACTGATCGCTGCCTGTAAGTATTTTGACTTCTGATGAAACATATCCTCATCTATTCGTGGTGCATGATCACGTATCGTGCGTTCCAACACCCACCTGCTGTTAAAAAGCTTGGCAGAAATAATATTGCGGGCGATTGGCAGACACCGTTCGTTATCATCAGCAATACGGTACTGCTCGCGTCGCAGAAGTACATTGCCGCGAACTTCTCCCTCGACCCTTGCCAGAAAATGTCCGTTCCTGCTCATAAATACAAGCGAAATGCCATCGTGCGCACATTTTCCCATCAATGCGGGACTGGCTCCGGAGTGACCGAATGTCACTATCTGTTCAAGATTATGGAGCGGGACTCTCCCAACTTCACTTCCTTCGCATGAGATCACAACATTCTCTCCGTCGAGGGAAAGATAGCGATCCGGTTGATTGATATATAGCGTATTGCGAAGTCGTTTCATATCGGTTCCTCCCCGTGAAGCATCTCATGGAGATAAGCGGATGCCGGTTTGGTTTTTTCAAGCATCGGCAGACAAAGCTCGCGCAGAGAACAGGCGTTGCAAGCCTTACGCCTCTTGACCACAGGCGTATGATGTTTCTCATACATCTCATGCATCTGACGAATAACGGATTCGGTCCGTTCCCGCAAGGCTGCATCAAATACGACCTTAATTCGATGATGCGTTTCACCGTAGTACAAAAAGCCTTCCCTGATCTCACAGCAAAGCATATCCTCCAGACAAAGCGCCTGAGCTGTAAGCTGCATCACATCACAATCGTCCTCCTTGGGACTTCCGCGTTTGTATTCGATGGGAACGATGCGGTACTTTCCCTCCATGCCAAACACAGCTATACCCTCGTTGTCAAGGTGAAACTCGACAGCATCACATTCGCCCGAAAGCCCCAGACGTGATGAAGAAACAGCCATAGCTCTTGTTATGACACGATCATTACGCTTCTCACGGATAGAGTCATCGTGTACACGTTCATGCATTATGTTGCCGTCCATTGTCCGCATATTCTCTTCCCATTGCTGTTCAAGGTGTATCAGCGCCCATTGTCTGCGGCAGAAAGCAAAGTGCTGAACACCGGAAAGCATGAGATATTCGTCCTCGCCGTACATCACATCAGATCTTCATATTTTTCGCAGGCAAGCCCATCAAGCTCATTGAGCTTAATATCATAATCATCAAATGAAGTTGGTCGGCTCACACCATTTTTCAGATCAACTTCAAGCTGTCTGTGAACTTTCGCCGATGAATATTTCGGAGTTTTGCCCTCATGCTTCCACCAGTAAAGACGGCATACCTCCATGCTTCCGTCGGGACGTGCGGAAGAACTGTCATTTTCAAAAAGATGAAGGAGAGCCTGTTTTATCTTCTCGGCATCTTCATCGGTAAAGCCCGTTTTTTCCGCAAGCTGACAGTTGATACTGCCGTTTATGACGTAAAGCCCGAATTCTACACGGTGCTTCATTCCCATTGTATCAGAAGCCTTGCCTTCTTTTCCGCCTTCACTGTTAACACTTTTGGTTATCTGCATACTAACAATATCCACAGGAGATACACTGACAGCCTGCTGAATTGAAACAGGACCTCTTACTCCAACAGAGACCGAATCGCCCTTGAACGCAAACACCTGACCGAAACTGCGCACATCTATCCATTCAGCGCAGGCTGTTTTTGCATACTCATCCGTGTTGGTTTTTTTACCTTTGCTTATAGCCTTGATAGCTTCATTTCCCTCCGCTCTGTCACGAAGGCTGTCGAAACCGTCATCACACCTTTCATCAGACTGAACAAATATCTTTTCGCCCATATCCTGCAAGCGGTCGCGTATCTTTCTCTTGATACAAACATCGGATATCTCGCCAAGTCCGTCGTAATTCTCACGGGGACGGTTACCGTTCAGCGGATCGCCGTTAGGGTTAGCATTCTTAGCTGTGATAAGCAGTGTGAAATCGATCTTGTTCTGTAAAACTCCCATTTTTTATTCCTCCTCGTTTATGTTGCGGTTGTACATATATTCGTTAAAATGATGATAACCCAGAAGATACAGCGGGTCAAGACGACTATTGTTCGCAAACATTTCTTCACTCATCTTTGAAGTGATCTCATTTATCCATTTGCTGTACTTGACCTGTGATTTTCCAAGTTTATTCAAATAAGGACGAAGCCTTTCTTCAATAATGCCCCACGTCATATACGGACGCTGTGAAAAAGCATTCCAGTATCTTCTTGCATTCGTCACCCTGACATTTCTCTCCTGTTCGTCATAGGCTTCACTTTCAGCCTTATCAGCAATAGCGAGCAGACAGCCGAACAGATAGCTTCTGTCGGTAATGTTCGGATCGTAAGCCATTGAAACATCTCCCTTTCCGTTTTCGATTTGTTGTTTGCGTATCATACCGCAGGCAGTTTCCAACACCTTGCGGTGGTTATAACTGTTATCATATGCAAGCGGATTTGAAGCCTTCTGATACAGCGCTTGAACAATATCCGACGGCAGTTTCGCACCGTTAGTGATACAGTTCAGAAGTCTGAGGATATTATCACGCATCAGCTTTTTGTCGCAGTCAACAAATGCCCCCTGCTCTGTACCATAGGCAAACCTGATAATATCATAGACACTGAATGAATTTATCGCCTTTTTTGATTTTCCGTAGAACCTCAGCCATGCAGTTTCCGAATGCCATTTCTCGATATTGGCAAGATACTGAGAGCTTTCCAGCTCCGAATACATTGAGATGTTGATACGGCCGGTAGTTGCGGCATCAAGCCCCATTATCATTACCTTGGTGTTGGGCTCAAGTCTGTCTCTTACACCGAATATACGCTTGTTCAGCATATCCATATACAAAGGCATGGTAGACGGGATATCCGCTGTTTTTTCATCGGGAGAATCAAAAAACGAATCATCGAAGAAACTTTCGGAGCTGTCTGGGATATCCTGCATAGCACTTGCCCAGACTATGACAGTCATAGAGTCAATATTTTTCCCTTGTTTTTCCCTTAACCAGCGCAGTGCATTGTGTATCTTCTGGGAATACTCATATCCTACCGAAACTGCCTGTTCTTTATCAGCAAATCTTCCTCTGTATGTAAATCCGCTTTCATCGTTTGTTGACATTATCTTTGCTTTGTCACCGCTGTTTCGGACCTTTGACGGATGCTTGTATGTTGGCGGAACATACTCACCGGAAGCATAGCAAAGCTGTTTTTCTCCCATAAGACTGCTGTTGAACGAAATAAAGCTCTCCTGCAAGGACTTATCTTTCCACGTTTCAACGTTATCTACCTTTATACGAACAAAACTGTCCTCCTGTGATATTCCGGATATTTTTTCCTTATCCTTGAATTTTCCTGATACCTCATCAATTTTTATAACATCAGCCCTGACCAGATCAGAGATCAGACATCTTTTATCCAGATATGCATAAAGAGCTTTAACGAAAGGATGACTGTATTCCCCTGCCATCCACTCCCCGAGCTGTTTAATATAATTGGTAAAATGTTCGGAATTATCGGCTCTTTTGCCCTCTGCATAATTACTGTAATCACCAGCGATATATACCAGTTTATCAGCAAACGGCATGGCACAGATGCCGCTGCTTCTTGTTGCAGAATCCTCTGTAGCAGGTATAACAGTAACGGCGTCGGACTTTTCAACGGCTTTTGCGCCTTTAAAATTGCCTTCAAGGTCAATTGAGATCTCTATCTGTGCGTTTGCGGTAGAATGTGCCACAGGCAGCATGACCGGTTCGTTCGCATCAAATTCACGGCCACTGTTATACTCATATATCTTGTATAATTCGTCAGTCCAGCTCATCTATACCACCTCCGGCAAATTCATCAAGTCCGATAAAGTTATCATATTCCTTACCGAAAGGCTTTATGGGCATTTCCCTGATATGGCGTTTCAGTGTACATTCTTCCGGACGTATAAAATCAATAACTCCATTGACCATCTCAGGCTGCCACAAACGGACAGTCAGCATATCCTTGTCATCTTCATTTACCGCTTCATCCGCATAGGTTATGCCGTGATACATAAGCCCGTAGGGTATCTTTCCGCAGTTGTCATAAGCACCTGTGCTTTCACCGAATTCACAGGGCTCAACATATCCCTGACACTCCCTTGTTCCGAGGAATATGTCACGGCGTCCGCCGCGTTCTATCATTCGTTTTGCTATATTATGATGCTTATTATCATTCCTGTCCTGTTCAAGTTCGGGGCGGTTCATATTCCACTCAAAATGCGCTCTGACCTGATAGTACACATCTTCAAGATAGGTGTAATATGCAAGGTCGTTTTTAATAATAGTTCCTTCTTTCTTTTTTGGGACATATAGTAATGGACGTATTCCTTTTCTGGCTGTACGTATGGGATTCATTATCCTCACGCTGTCTATGTACCAGACTATTGTGGGTTTCCAGTAGACGCTGTGAAGAATACCTTTCAGTGCCTCGTATGTCGGTATGGGATAGCTTGACTTCTCACCACCCGGTCTCGTGAGGATATCCGAAAAAAGCGCATACCGCCCACGGACCGCAAATTCCACTGTATTTCTGTATATCTCTTTTGGCATTTTGCATCCTCCTTTTCTATTTAGATTATAATTAATGGTTCTGCTTATGTCAAGGACTTGTTCTTCAAATTTACAATTTGCTCGCACCTATCTATCTGATTAATGATATACTGATAATGTCGCTTAACAGGCGTGGATCGAAATTTTGGATTATAATAACACCTGAGCCGGCCGTGCGGATCTTCTCCGTGCGGCTTTTTCAGTATATCAATATTTCCTTTTCCGCTCCTTCGATATCTATGCCAAATTCATTGTTATAATGAGAACTGTCCAGTATGACCGCACCGCAGGAAATATCACGGAGCGCATTGTTTTCATACAGCTTCCGTTCAGTCCCGATGTAGATGCTTACAGTGTATTTTTGGGCTTTTCTCAGAAGAACCGATATATTTTCATTGCTGTTTTCAAGTCTGCTGATGATCTCCTCAGCCTCCTCATTATAGGGAACTATCACATCCCTTGTATTTTCATCGATCACTTGAAAAAGCTTCCCTGCTGTTTTTAATGCCTGTGATTCAAATTTACTGCATGGTTTTGGATCAGGCAGCATTTCATATCTTTTCTTATTCAAAGAAAGATAATTCACAAGGGTTTCATTTACGGGAACAGAATATGAGAGCTTATCCTTTTCGTACTGATACAGCTTTACAAAATAATCTGAAACAGCCTCGGGTGATGATATATCAGTATATTCTCCGCTTTCAGCCATATGTTGAGTTATATCCTGTGCTGTGGATATTTCTCTAAGATTGCCCAGTTTTTCTTCTTTGAGTTTGATCAGATAAACAGGGCGTACATCGATGCTTTCGCCATGTCTGTTGCATCTTCCCGCCGCCTGAACAGCACTGTCAAGTCCTGCAAGTGAACGCACTACACACCTGAACGATATATCCACACCTGCCTCAATAAGCTGAGTGGTTACACATATCACAGGCTTTTTTTCACCCAATAATTTACGGATAGCCTTGATTTTGTCACGACGATGCTGTGGACACATATTCGTGCTGAGATGCACTACATCTGCATCATTTCCGCATCTGTTTCTTATAAGGTCATACATTTTCAGTGCCGATGATTTAGTGTTCACAATAACAAGCAGGTCACCTGCTGTTGCAAATTTGTCTGCACAAAAATCAGCCGCTTCTTCATATGAATAACCGTACGGATCGATGTCGGGGATGATCTCAGTACGCCTGAATACTTCAAAATCAGCCTGATAATCCCCCGTCATACTTTCGTTTTCATCCATCAGCATCGGATGTCTCACATCATCAGTCACAGGCTGAGTTGCGGTACAAAGTACCACTGCCGCTTTGCAGATATGAGAAAGGAAATTTACGGCCAGATCAAACATATTCAGACATTTCAGCGGGATAGACTGCACCTCGTCAATAATGATGACCGACTTTGCAAGTCTGTGAAATCGCCTTACAGAAGCCGACTTTCCCAAAAACAGTGCATTAAGGAACTGAACCATAGTCGTTGCGATAACCGGCTTGTCCCACCGCTCGGTATGCAGTTCATAATCAGACAATTCTTCGGTATTATCCGACTTTTCTGCAAGAGCATTTGAATGATGTTCTATATAATTATCCTCACCTGCTATACTCTTTATTTCTGTACCGTTCTGTTCAAGTATAGACATAAAAGGTGCGGTATAAACGATCTTTTCCATTCCATGTTCAAGGCAATACTCAATAGCAAATCGCAGTGACGACAGGGTTTTTCCGCCGCCTGTGGGAACTATAAGTCTGCATATCTTAACATCATTCTTTGCATAATCCGCACATCTGTCCGAAATGCTTTTTCTTTGCTCAGATATGACATCCGTTCTTTCTGAAAACTCCGCAAGCTTCTTTTCCATATTGTTTTTCATGGACTGCCATAGTTCAGGTACCGCAGAGTACTCGGGATATTCTGCATCATCCATAAATGATGCCGTGTCAGTCCTGTCAGCATCTATAAGTGCCGATTCTAAAAAACGTTCAAGCAAGCCGAGATAAAAAGCACAATCTGTCGGTGTTTTCGATATATTCTTTATTTTCTGACATAATGCTCTGTATTCATCATCTGCTTTTTTAAGAAGTTCATCAAACTCATCAGCGCCGATTGTCAGTAAAATGTTTTGTTTTATCTCGCCATAGTTCTTATCATTCGCAATTCGGGATTTAAAATAATCCTTGCAATTCTCGTCTACCCAGTCATGAAGTCCGTGATGGGAAATAATAACTCTCGCAATTAACCTTGAGACACCAGCGTGAACCTTATCCGTATTTTCAGTTATAAATTTTGCACCTGCATAACTATGGTCGATCTCGCCGCGGCTGAACCGTGATATTCCCCTGATGTAGTTATCAAAGTCATTACACAGCTTACCCGCATCATGGAGCAAACCTGCAAGCCTGCCTATATTTTCAGCGCCTACTATTTTACAATATCCTGCACAAAGTTCGGCTGTATTTCTGCAATGCTCCTGAACCGACTGTTCACGTCTATTATCAGCGGAAATATGTGCTGCAAACATTTATATCCCTCCGATCATATGATGATTCTAATATTTATTATACAACAGTGTCAAAAATATGTCAATACATTTATCGAACTGTCTCTATTGTGTGTTCACTTGTCAATGGTCTTGAAGCACTTCGTTCGGTGACTTGTATCAGGCAGACCTTTGGTATGCTGTTTGAAGGCTTGTTGTACGCTGCCAGCTGTTTTCTGCCGTCTTCTAAGCTATACATCCGCAGTTTGCTGTAAAAACGTTTACCGTCCTCACGGTGCTGCCTCTCTGCCTTTCCGTTATGCCTCGGCGTCGCTACCCTGATGCGATGGTAGATGATCATTGTTCTCAAGGATTGTCTCAAACAATGTTCTATGCTGCTTATCCTTTGTCAGAAGCGCTGTCGTAAACTCTGTGCCATTGTCAGTCTGTATCTCCCTGATCGTGAACGGGAATGCTTTCAACAGTTTTTTTATGAAGTCCTCAGAACTGCAGGTGCTGTGCTCCTCGTACATTTCTCTAAAAACATAAACCTTGTACATTCATCAACTGCCGTGTATTGATAGTTTCCCACCGTTTACAACGCATTCAGATGGCACGAATTTCACATCGACCTGCACTTTCTGACCCGGATACCATGCTCTTGCATAAGGCTTGGGATTACGGGCTGTGCGCTTTTTTATCACCCTCAGCATACCGCAGTAGCTGCGTGTATAGCCGCTTTGACGCAGACTGTCCCAGAGCGCTGTCATATCGTTTTTGTAATACGGATAGCGCCGCAGTATCATCTCTTTTTCAGCATGTGTGTGTTCTTTCGGGTGATGATGAGGTCTGTGGCTTCTCTCCACAAGGCTTTTCCATGTCCCATCATATCTTGCCGACCGGTTATACACCGATTGTCGGCACACTTTGAACCGTATTGAAGCTGCCGTAGCTCTATGTTTGTAAAAATATTTCACTACCCGTTGACGAAACCGTGCTTCCTGTGCTATACTATTCATGGAACAACTCTCTTTTCTTGATTTTGGTTGGTTGGCACTTTTCATTATCATATCGAGAGTTGTTTTTCTATTTGTAGGGTCTTTGATCTATTGTAACATAACACTGAGAGGGATGAGAGGAATATGGATAAGCAGAATCTTAAAGTCATCGACCGTGACATGATGAAGTATATTGCCATCATCACCATGTTCATCGGTCATGCGGTGGCATGGATAAACCTGATGCAGCATCCCGGCGATGAATATGCCACATACAATATGCCTGTCGGTCTGATGATCGTGAGCTTCCTTTCGCTCATATGCCCGCCTGTGATGTTCTTCTTCATTGCAGACGGATACAAATACACCAGGGACAGGAAGAGGTATGCCCTGAGGCTTTTCATATTTGCCTGCATCACTCAGCCCTTTGACTGGCTCATCTTTCAGCCGCTTTACGGCTGGCGCACCTTCAATGTCATATTCACCCTGTTCTTCGGTCTTCTGGCGATCATGACATGGGAGAGCGGACTTATACTGTGGCAGCGCATTGCACTTATCGTGTTGTGCGATGCAGCTACGGTGGCTATGTCCTCGGACTGGATGCTGTTCGGTGTGCTGTTCATTCTGTTTCTGCATATTTTCCGTGACAGACCGAAGCAACGGCTCATCGCCTATTCCGTTCTCACCGCCCTGCACTTTGTCCCGAATCTTTTTTCACTTGGCAAGGTGCCGACAGCAAAGCTGCTCACAGGCATTGTGGTCATGATGTCCATGTTCGCACTGGCGTACTTTGCCATGACAGTGCTTTACAACGGGCGGAAGGGAAAACACCCCGTATTTGCAAAGTGGTTCTTCTATGCGTTCTATCCGCTGCATTATCTTGTGATATGGGGAATATATGTTATGTTCGTAAAATGAGAGGTGATCTGTTTTGACAGATATTCTCATAATAGAGGACAATGAGAGCCTGGGTCAGCTCACCTGTGATTTCCTGTGCAGGCAGGATAGAGAAGAATGTGGATGAGATAGGGCACATCGTGAAGGATGTGGTGGATACAGGCGCATCCGTAATACGAGGCAGACCCGGATGCAAAGCCCTTCTGCAGCCGCACTCTTGCGGAGCTTGTATGCGAGGAATATGCCAACAGGCTGAAGATCAAAAGGATACCTTTTGAGACTGATATCCGCACTGATGCAATGATAAGAAGCGACATGGATGGGGTGCTCAGGATGATCGGGCAGCTTATGGACAACGCCATAAAGTACGGCGACGGCACAGGCATGGCGCTTATCATAGACAAGCGTGAGGAGGGGATCTTTATCACCGTAAGGAACAACGGCACGCCCCTCCCACAGTCACAGAAGTGCCCCTGTTCCTTGATGCGTGACAGAGAACTATAAGGAAAAATCCCGCTAAACGCCTTTATGAAAAAATGCAACCAACGTGGTTTCCTTTACGATTATATGAGTGAAGGGGTGAAAAAATGGAAGACCGTGACATAGTTGCATTGTTTGTGCAAAAGGATGAAAAGGGGATAAAGGCAGCGGCTTCAAAATACGGCGGGGCTCTGAGGCAGCTGGCACATTCACTTACCGGAGACAGGCACATTGCAGAAGAATGTGAGAATGACACATATCTTGCCGCATGGAACCGTATCCCTCCGGATGACCCGTCGGAGCATCTGTTTGCATATCTGGCAAGAATAGTAAGATACAGAGCCATAGACCGTTTCAGGCAGATGAAAGGCAGAGAAGACAGGGAGTATGCAGGCGGCCTTACAAAGGAGCTGGAGGAATGTCTCCCGTCGGGAGAGAGCACCGAATCCACAGTGCTTTCCGGGGAGCTTGCGGCTGCCATAAATGCCTTTCTGGAGAAGGAGGACAGTGTGAGCCGTGATGTATTCGTAAGACGCTACTTCTTCTTCGACAGCATCGGCAGGATATGCGCACGATACGGCTTTACTCAGTCAAAGGTAAAGAGCATCCTGTTCAGGATGAGAAAAAGGCTCAGAGCAGAGCTGGAGAAGGGAGGGTATACCATACTATGAGGACGGATGAGCTTATGGAAGCCATGGGCGGCATTGATGACAGATACATAGAAAGTGCCGCAAAGAAGCCAAAAAGACGGCTCATGTATATTCTCCTGCCGGCAGCAGTCTGCATATGTGCCGCTGTGGGGCTTTCTGCATATCTGCAAAACGGCGCTTCGGATATAGCAGCAGATACAGCTACCGAGCCTGTTGACACCATCATAACGACAGTGCCGGTGATACCCTTTGAGGATACGGTGAGCATAGATGCACCCATCTCCGCCAATACATTCGTATTCAACTGGAACGGACGGAAACGCACCCTGTCAAACTACGGCTACGCAAGCTATAAAAGGTTTGAGGACATAATGGGTAAAAGCGGCATCATAGTTACCACGTCGGGCAGGATTGACGGCACCGGTGTATTCTGCGACAGATACTACATATATGAAGACGGGGACATACACCTTATAGCACAGAATGTGGGTATCAGGGAAAGCACTTTGCTTGAGACCGCCTGGCAGAAGGACATAAACGATGACGGCGTTATGGAGCTTATTACCAACAACACATATCTGACAGATCCCCACACCGGCTTTGTAGCTGTATATTCTCTCAGGGACGGGCATATGCTGGAAGGCATTATCGACGAGTACCCCGATGAGTTTCAGGGGCTTCCGAAGGAGAGCATATCAACGGAATATCTGCCGGAAACAGAACAGGTACGGTTCACTTCGGGGGGAGAGACCTGGGACGACATATACGAGGAGCAGGAGTCACCCTTGACCGACCGTATGCTGCTGTACCATGACATACGTAACGAGGATATTGCGCCTGCCCCCGGTGAGACCGCAATACTTGCAAGCTATGGAGATGTAACGCTTGTGAGCATGGCTTCCGAGGAGTTTGGGGAGCAGTATGTGCTTTGCTACAAGGACTGTAAGAAGGCAGTCAGCTGGTATGGTCACGCCGAGCTAATGCCCTTCTCGGGGATACTGGGGTACCGTGGTGTGGCAGTGATATGTACTACGGCAGACATTACCAAGACAGCAGGGGACAGCGCCGATATACAAACGCCCTACTCCGTGGAATACTACGGCATAAAGGATGACCGGCTCATATACATCGGCAGCAATTACGGGATAGGCATCGCAGAGGATCACTATTCCTACCATGTGGACACCAGAGACATTGACGGCGACGGCATTACGGAGCTTATCTCGGAGAATGTATACAGCGCTGACGGAGGGACTAATATATACATCTACAAGAGAAGCGGCAGCACTGTGTATATGGGCGAGATCGACCGTGAAGGCTACGGCATACCCATTTATGCCCCCCAGTATACAAGCTATGACAAGGAAAAGGGAGAAGCGAAAATAGTATGGACGGATGATGACAATGAAAACAAAAGCCTTACGGTGGGCATTGAGGAGCTTGCAATTAAATACCACAGGTGCTATGCGGCAAACAACAGATATTACGTCGCCTCTACCCAGCGTGGCGAATGGGTGATAGACCGGGATATGTTCGATGACAGCGGTCTTTACACCTTGCATCAAACAGAGATCGGGTATGACGGGAAAATCGACTTTGATTCGGATGACCCTGCTGACAACCGCCTCCACGGAGTATATGAGCTGCGTGATGACCAGGGTGCTGTGCCGACTCTGACAGCCTTTGATGATGTTATGGGCGTTGATGGCGTAAAGGTGGAATTCCGTTCCTACACAGGCGGCGATGTCAACAAGGATGAGTATTATTTCACGGCAGATGGGGGCAAGGTCGTATGCATTGCCCAGGCGCATTACAGCTGTGACCGTGATCTGGAGGACATTTCCCCGAATGTGGTGGCTGTTGATACGGACGGGGACGGCACAAATGAACTGCTGACCATAAACGAAGATGAAAACGGGAAGTACAGTGTGGTGGTATACCGTTTCAGGGACGGCACCGCATATGCAGGGAAAATGAAGGTGCCTTCCGGGGCGGAGGAACTGCCCCCGGACTATGAGCCCCGCTTTGTCAGGGAGGATGGCATACTGCGGCGGAATATGCACGACCCTGTGACCGATGAGGGCATTGTCATTGATGTGACGGATGAGAACATAGAATACAGCCCATTAGGGTAAAGGAAAAGACAGTGTATCGGCGGCGGTACACTGTCTTTTGTGTTCGTTTCTTTAAGGGATGCGCTCAGTCTGCCTGTTTGTCGAAGAACAGGGGCAGCTCTTCAAGGTAGATTATGTCATCACGCTTGCAGGCATCCCCCTCCGCAAGGACGGCAGCCTTTGCGGCTATTATGCCTCCAGCCCTTTCAGTGAGAGCTTCAAGGGCACGGAGAGATTCCCCTGTGCTGATAACATCATCAACTATGAGTATTCTCCTGCCCTGCATCATCTGTACATCCTCCTGTGAAAGGTACAGCCTCTGCATACCCTTTGTGGTGATGGACTGCACATCTGCGGATATGGGGTCAGTCATATAGACCTTGATCTTCTTCCTTGCCACGATATAGTTTTTGCCGCTCCTGCGGGACAGCTCATATGCAAGGGGGATGCCCTTTGATTCGGCTGTGAGTATGAGGTCATAGTCGGGGAACAGCTTTTCAAGCGCCTTTGCACATTCTATGGTAAGCTCCACATCCGAGAACATCACAAAGCCTGCGATCCTCGTCCCTTCATTCAGCCGGCACAGGGGCAGCTCCCTTGTAAGTCCTGCAACATTCAGTGTATAAGTATCCATAATAACTCCTCTGAGGTGTTTGGTGATAGGATCATGACTATGCAATTATACCACAATTTGAAATGAAACTGCACGGAATATTATAAATTTTACATATTGTTTATTTCTTCATAATATTGACTTTTTTTCGGTGATATGGTAGAATGAAAAGGATTGAAGGCAGGCTCTGCGGAGCATCTGCCTGTAAAAAGAGAAAGCAGGGTAATAATGAAAATAACAAAGCTGACAGCAGCAGCTTCTGCTGCAATACTCACCGTATCAATGCTGGCAGGTTGCACCAACACCACGTCAGGGTCTGCCACAGCCAACGAGACACAGGCTGAAAGCACGGATACCACAGCAGCCGCTCAGGTGACAGCGCCGGGCACTATCTACAATTTCACCGAGCCTGTACAGGGTGAGGAAATAGCAGTCATCACCGTGAAGGATTTCGGCACCATAAAGGTAAAGCTGTTCCCGGAGCTTCTGCCCACAGCTGTGGAGAACTTCAAGGGGCTTATCGCCATGAACTACTACGATGAGCTTATCTTCCACCGTGTCGTCAAGAACTTCATGATACAGGGGGGCGACCCCAGGGGAAACGGCACAGGCGGACAGAGTATGTGGGGCGGCAGTTTTGACGGCGGTGTGGCAGAGGGACTGTACCACTTCAACGGCGCACTTGCCTACGCAAATTCCGGCTCAACTGCCACAGACGGCAGCCAGTTCTACATTGTGTGCAACAACGATATGCAGTCCGTTGAGTCACAGATCCAGGGGCTTCCCGACAATGTGGCACAGATGTACCGTGAAAAGGGAGGCTATCCCTTCCTTGACGGCAAATACACCGTATTCGGTCAGGTAATAGAGGGCATGGACGTGGTGGAGGCCATCAGCGAGGTGGACACCGACGAGAACGACAAGCCCTTGAAGCAGGTCCTGATGGAATCCATCAGGATAGAGAAGTATGGGGAATAAGTCAGAGGTCATATGCCGCACGCTGCTGAATATCGGCCTTCTTGGAGTCGTTACCGCACTGTTTGACGGATGCATCATCTTCGGGGAGCTGTCCGCCAGGTACACCCATGCGGGCATGGATAACGGCAGTATCCCCGAGGTGCTTATTATACTCATAGTGTCCCTTGTTATGGTAGCTGTGTTCTCAAAGGGTTTCAGGGACTACGGCAGGTTTCTGCGGATGTACAGGCTTCCTGTGCTGGTTACAGTGATATTGCAGGCGGTGACATGGGTGTTCTCCCTCATATACCTGACTGGAATAAAAAACAGGGGCTACAGCGGGGATATGATGCCGGGCTTTTCAGCCTTGGGGGATCATGTTTTTCTGTGGATGATATGGGCAGTGATAGTCCTTGCCCTTGTCATCATGTGGATAGTAGTCTTTGTAAAGCGGCATGAGATACAGAAAAAGTATGCTCTTAAACACGGATACAAGTGTGACTGACAACCATGGGAGATAGAAAATGGCCAATAAATCAATAAAGCAGCTTGAAAAGGAAAAGAACAGGAGCTTTTTCATACTGGCGGCATTTGCGCTTGCAATAGGCCTTGCGCTGTTCTTTACCGGAGGCGATGCAAAGTGGGTCTCCATAGTTTTCTTTGCGGGGGCGGCGGCTCTTGTGGCTGCGGGCATCATCGGCATCAAAAAGGGGCCTAAGTACGATGACCCCGGCTCTCCTGCGGCTTTGCGACACACTCAGGCTATGAAGGTTAAGGCGGACAAAATAAGGGAAAAGGCTCATTCACACAATTCCCTCTCGGATGAGTCCTCCATGCGCCCCATGATAATATCCGGGGCGGTGTTCGGTGTGATGGCGCTTCTGAACCTGGGCATATGGTTTTTCACCGGGTACATCTATATCTGGCTCATCATAGCCTTAGTCATTACACTGGTCATGTTTATCATCTTCCTGATGAGCAAGGATCACAAGAAGCTGTTAAAGCAGTTTGAATCATACGGATATGACGAGGCAGGGGCAGAGGAGATATTCAAGGACATGGCGCTCATACGGGGCGGCGGCTTCAATGCCATTGGCAGAGAGTTCTTCATCACCGACACCAAGAACGGCCGTCTGCTCCTCAAAACAGAGGAGCTGGTGTGGGCATTTATCCGCAAGCAGTGGGTGTACAACTACACCAACGGCATCTATACAGGCCGCTCGGACAATTTCTATGTCATATATCTCAGCAATGACGGGGGATATATGGAGAGCAAGGCCTCCGAAGCTGCCTGCATGGCTGTCATAGATGAGCTGTGCGACATCATCCCGGGCTTCACAGCGGGATACAGCAAGGAAATATCTGACATATACAGCGAGGATCCCGCCTCCTTCAAGGGAAAGACCTTGCCCTATGTTGACAGGTACTCTATGCTGCAGCCCACCCCGGAGGATGAATAAAGGACATCATCATCATCAAGGCCCCGCCCACGAGATCTTGATGATGATTTTTATAAAGGAGACCCGCTATGTCAATAACTGTTGACCAAAGCACAACGGCACCGCCAAGGGCTATCTGTATGTAGTTGACGAGCCTGTTGATGTGAGTGAGGATGTTTTTCAGCACCCGAATACGTCAATGGACGAAAACGCAGAATTTCTGACAGCAAGGCCGTTAAAGCTCAGGCTGCTGTGGGAACTGGAGGTATAAATGAGACTGGACGGTTTTGGACTGCTTGTAGATGATATGGCAGTGATGATACGCTTTTACAGGGATGTTCTGGGCTTTGAGATAAAAGAAAGCGAGGACACGGAGAATGTTTATCTCATAAAAGACGGAACGCTGTTCCTGCTCTACGGCAGGCAGGATTTTGAAAAGATGACCCACCGCAGATATGAATATATCAAGGGGCTCAACGGGCATTTTGAGATAGCCCTTTACGTTGATACCTTCAATGAGGTGGATGCCGTATTCAAAAGAGCCGTGGAAAGCGGGGCGACACCTGTTCTGGAGCCGGAGCTTGAGCCCTGGGGTCAGCGGACGTGCTACATTGCAGACCCAGAGGGAAACCTCATTGAGATAGGCTCCTGGAACAAGCCCTATGAGGAAAAGGACAGATAGCTTCACAGCCGATGAGGTTTGCGGCATACCTGCGGGTGTGCCGCATTTTACAAATCAAAGCGGCACTTCAGGCAACGACGGTAATCCCCCTAAGAACGATGATCCGTTTTGGTGGTTTACAGGCTTTGGTCTGCGCTTTATGTAACACAGTATAAACATCACAGTAATAGCATAACAGCCTTGCGGGAAGGGACGATAAGTCTCTCTCCGCAAGGCTGTTGGTGTGTAAATGAAGGTCATGCTTATATGAGTACACCGTTGCAGTGGTCAGTCTCGTGCTGGATTATCTGTGCGGTAAAACCGCTGTATCGCTTCTCATGGGTCTTCATGTACTTGTCCTGATAGCGAACTTTGATGCTCTTGTATCTGGTTACGGGACGGGGCTCGCCAATGAGTGACAGGCAGCCCTCCTTTGTTTCATAGGGCTGATATCCGGCTATGATCTCGGGGTTGAACATGGTGACTATCTTTTTATCGTCATAGAATACGATTATCCTTTTGAAAACGCCTATCATGTTTGCAGCCATTCCAACGCAGCCGTTTCTGTGATATTCAAGGGTCTCCGCAAGGTCAGCAGCAGCTTGGAGGTCTTCTGCCGATGCATCTCTGGCCTTTACTTTCAGCATGACAGGGTCGTGTATCAGTTCTTTTACCATGACCTGTTCTCCTTTTGCAGGTATTCAAGCAGCCCCTCACAGCCCTCGGTTATATCATCATATGCCTTGTCAAAATCCCCTGTATACCAGGGGTCGGAAATGTCCCTTGGATTTTCGGAATATTCAAGCAGAAGGTGTATCTTGTTATCGGGGTCAGCAGGGATGATACGCATCAGATTCCTGATATTATACTGCTCCATGCAGACAAGAAGGTCATATTCGTCATAATCCGGCCTTGTCACCTGGCGTGCATGATGCCGTGTGTAGGGGATATGCTCCTTGTCCAGCTTGCGTTTGGCAGGGGGATACATATCATTGCCGATCTCCTCACGGGAGGTGGCGGCAGATGAGACTTGTATCTCATCCGCAAGCCCCCGCTTTTTTATCATATCCCTCATGATGAATTCGCTCATTGCCGAGCGGCAGATGTTGCCGTGGCAGATAAAGAGTATTTTAACCATATGCCTTCACCTGTCCTGTGATCTCAAATCCGTTTTCCCGAACGTCGCAGGTGAAGAATAATATCTCCACCCCTGCGGTCAGAGCATCCTTCCATGCCGTTTCAAATTCGGGGTGGGTATCGGTGTTGGGTCTTACCTCATTTATGCCGTTCATCTGTATCACAAAGGCAAGCACCGCACCATAGCCATCCCCCTTAGCCCTTATTAGCTCATGGATGTGCTTTATACCACGCTCGGTAGGGGCATCGGGGAAGTAGCCTGTGCCGTCCCTTTCAAGGGTGCAGCCCTTGACCTCCATAAGTATCCTTTCGCCGCTCTTTTCAAGACAGAAATCCATCCTTGAACTGCCGTAGGTGTATTCGGGGATGATCTTTTCATACCCCTGTCTTTCCAGCCATTCAAGCATGACCTTGTTGGGGGCTTGTGAGTCTATGTTGATAATAAGTCCGTTGGACTTTCTTACTGCCACAAGGTCGTATTTCGTTTTGCGCCCCGCAGTGCCGGGAGCGGTGAGCCATATGTCACAGCCCGGTATCAGAAGCTCCCTGCAGCGCCCTGTATTCTTGACGTGGACTGTTTCGACCCTGCCGTTTATCTCCGCCTGGGCGATAAACCTGTTGGGGCGGGAGAGAAACTTCCCCCCTGTGATGTTCCCGTATGTCATGACTGTTTATCCTGCTTCTCTGAGATCAGTGTAGTTTACTCCGTTATCACCGTCGGATACAAAGCATACGGCATCATCATGGGAAGGAAACTCAAAAACCGAGTAATCCTCGATATAATCATAGTCCTTGATACGGTCTGCGGCTGCCCTGTCTTTCATGCTGTATACTCTGATAGCCACCTTTACTCCTTTGTCATCAAGGGCTGTTTTGATACGGTAATACCTTTCCAGTATCTCGTCCTTTTCAAGGGGCTCCGGCACTATGTCGTAAAGGACCATTACGTTATCGGCAATGTAGTCCTCAAAGGTGGTGTTTTTGTCATAGTCCCTGGGAGGAAAGTGATTGTAGGTGTTCTCGCACATATTTACCTTGTCTTCCGGGTATATTTCATGTATGGTGTCATTTACAAGGGCATAGAAGTCATCACCGTAGCGCTTGTATATGTAGTCACAGCACACAAGCATATGGGAGGGGCGCTCGTCCATGCCGTAGACACGTATCTCCTTGCCGGGCACCTCCTTGCAGGTGCAGTATACGTCACAGCCCGCACCGCCGGGGAACAGAGCCTTGCGCTTGACTGTCAGGTCGATGCCGTAGCGTTCCTCACACTTGGATACGGCGTATTCTATGGACTTTGCATGATTTCCCACTGTAAAGCCGCAGCCTGTCAGCAGAGCCCCTGCCACAGCTATCGCTATCAACATTATCCCTTTCATTTTTTAAACCTCCGATCGTGATACATGATCCATAGCTGTTATTATACACTATAAATCATCAAAATTCAATACCAAAATCCACATTGTTGGCTTTCCTTCAAAATCCCAATGTTTTTTACAAAATCCGATTGACTTTTAAAATAATATGGTATATAATGCATTGAGGTGAGACAGATGAAGGTGTTTTTTACCCGCCACGGGGAAACTGAATGGAACCGCAGGGACATTATACTTGGCCGTGAGGACATCCCCCTCAACGAGACGGGGAGAGAACAGGCGGCTGCCCTTGCACAGCGTATAGAAGATGAAAAGATCCCCATAGATGTGATAATATGCTCTCCCTTGTCAAGAGCTGTGGAAACAGCCGGGTATTGTGCCCGCAAGCTGGATATTGATGTTATCACAGACCAAAGGCTGATAGAATGGGATTTCGGGGAATATGAGGGCAAAGACAGACATACCCCCGGCTATCAGCAGGCAAAGGGTGAATTTGCTGTAAGGCTGCCCGGCGGTGAATCCGTATTTGATGTGACGGCAAGGGTGTATGCTCTGCTTGATGAGCTGCCCCGGAAATACCCGGGGAAAAACGTGCTCCTGGTTTGCCACGGGGGAGTGTGCCGAATTATCGAGTGCTATGCAAGAGGGCTTACCCATTATGAGTTCATGCACTTTTTTATGGGCAACTGCGAGCTCAGGAGCTATGATCCGCAGGACATTTCTGTGAAGAGGTAAGGACTATGTATCAGAATCTGAACAAAGACTGGACGATGCGCACTCTTGGGAAGATGGAGTGCGAGGTTAAGGTAAATATACCCTGCACTATGTACAAGGCTCTGCTTGACAGGCGGCTCATATCCGACCCGTTTGCAGGGCTGAACGAGCTTACCGCAACGGGTCTTTCAGAGAGCGACTGTGTGTTTGAGAAGGTGTTTGAGCTTGAAGAGGAGGGGATGGAGCATTATCTGCTCTCCTTCAAGGGCATTGATACCCTTGCGGATATATACCTCAATGAAAAGCTCATAGGCCATGCGGAGAATATGCACAGGGAATATGTGTTCGATGTTACGGACACAGTGCAGAGCGGTGAAAACGTGCTGACGGTGTATATCCATTCTCCCGTGAAGTACATCACCGAGAAGAATGCCGAAGAAAGACTGTGGGGAGTGGATTCCACCATGGCGGGCTATCCCCATATCCGCAAGGCTCATTATCAGTTCGGCTGGGACTGGGGTCCGAAGCTGCCCGATATGGGTATCTGGCGGGGCGTGGATCTCATCGGTGTTGAGGGCGGCATAATAGACGATGTGCGCATAAGGCAGGATCATTCCGACTATGATGAATCCTCTGCGGTGATGCTGGAGATAATGACTGCCGTCAGATACCCTGTGGATGCCCGGCTGGATATTACCGTCCTTGACCCGGAGGGCAGGGAATGTGCCCATGAAAGGGTCGCTGCACAGGAAAAGACATATATTGACATACCCCTCTTTGCCCCTGCCCTGTGGTATCCCGCAGGCTACGGAAAACAGCCCCTGTACAGGGTGTCCGCAAGGCTCATGCAGGGGGACAGGTGCCTTGATGAGAAAAAGGTGCGCATAGGCATACGCACCCTGCGCCTTTGCCGTGACAAAGACGATAAGGGGGAGATGTTTGCCTTTGAGGTAAACGGCATAAAGATATTTGCCATGGGTGCGGACTATATCCCCCAGGATCAGCTCATCACCCGTGAAACGGCATATACCACCCGCCGCCTGCTGCGTATGTGCAGGCGGGCGAACTTCAATATGCTGCGTGTATGGGGCGGAGGAGTATATCCGGCAGACAGCTTCTTTGATCTCTGCGATGAAATGGGAATACTCGTATGGCAGGACTTTATGTTTGCCTGCTCTGTATACAAGGCGGATGCAGCATTTCTTGACAATGTGCGCCATGAGGTGACGGACAACGTAAAGCGCATAAGGAATCACCCCTGCCTCGCCCTGTGGTGCGGCAACAACGAGGTGGAGTCCATGTGGGAGGGCTGGGGCATCGACTCTCCCGACCGCTACAAGAAGGACTATCTGCGTATATTTGAAAGCCTTATCCCAAAGCTCTTGGAGGTGCTTGACCCCCGTACTCCCTACTGGCCGTCGTCGCCCTCATCAGGAGGAGGTTTCAGCGACAGCTCCTCCCCCGACAGGGGAGATCAACACTTCTGGGCGGTATGGCACAGCTACAAGCCGGCGGAGGATTATCTGAACCACGAGTTCCGCTTCTGCTCCGAATACGGCTTTGAATCCCTGCCCTCCAAAAAGACACTGGAGACATTCGCCTCAAAGGAGGATATGAACCTCATGTCCCCTGTGATGGAGCTGCACCAGAAATGCACCGAGGGCACGGAAAAGCTCATGTACTACATGGCAAAGACTGTGCGCTATCCCTATGACATTGACGGGGTGGTATATGCCACACAGCTTATCCAGTCCGATATGATACGCATGAATGTGGAGCATATGCGCCGCAGCAGAGGAGTGTGCATGGGGTCTCTCTACTGGCAGGTAAATGACTCCAACCCTGTTATCTCCTGGTCATCCCTTGACTACTTCCACCGTCCCAAGGCGCTGCACTATGCGGCAAGGCGGTTCTATGCACCTGTCCTTGTATCCGCATACAGGAAGGGTGACAGCATAGCCCTCAACGTATCCTCGGAGAAGATGGAGCAGGTGTGCGGAAAACTCAGATATGCCCTCAGAAACAGCAGGGGGGAGATACTTGCACAGGGTGAGACGGAGGTAACGGCAGAGCCCCTGTCCGCAAGGGATGTCATCACCCTTCCCGATGAATACGGCAATGGTGCAAAAAGTCCGGAATGCTACCTGGAATACAGTCTCATAGCTGATGATATGACTGTGCTGTCTGAGGGTACATATATGGATATGCCACCGAAGGCTTTCAGATTTACAGATCCCGGTCTCTGGCTGAGTGTTGCGGAGGAAGCAGACCGCTTTGTTATCACAGTGACTGCAACAGCATTTGCAAGGGGCGTATGGCTTGAATACAGCGGTGATGATCCTGTGTTCTCCGATAATTTCTTTGACCTGCACGCAGGCTCAAAGACTGTGTATCTAAGCAAGCACCAGCTGAAACGGGGCACCACCTTAAAGAATGTAATAAAGCATCTGTCTGCAAGATCCTACTACGAGATGCTGTACAGGGCCTGACAGACAGAGGACACGATAAAGGAGTACGAATATGCAAGGAAGGTTTATATCACTGCTGCTTGCGGCACTTATGACAACTGCCTGCGGTGCCCGAGATGCAGCAGAGCAAAAGCAGGACACCACAGCCCAACAGACCGCCGCAGAGGAGACTATAACAACAATGCCCGAAGCCGATGAGATGACCCAGCGTTCCCTGTACAGACTGGGGAGCACCAACAGGCTGAAAGCCGCCATTGCCAAGGCAAGGAGCGGTGAAAAGACCACCATCGCCTACATAGGCGGCTCCATAACGGAGGGTATGGGCGGCACCCCCGCAACCTGCTATGCAAGGGTGTCCTTTGACAGCTTTGCCCGGATGTTCGGCACAGGGGACAATGTGGAGTATGTCAATGCGGGTATCAGCGGCACACCCTCACGGCTTGGGAATCTGCGTGTCAAAAGGGATGTGCTTGACAAGTCACCGGATGCTGTATTTATCGAATTCTGCGTCAATGACTCCATGGATGAGCTGGCAAAGCAGTCCTACGAATCACTGGTAAAGACTGTTCTTGAAAGCGACACCCACCCGGCAGTGATACTTGTGTGCAACCGCCTGAAAAACGGCTACACCGCCCAGGAAAACATGAAGGCCATAGCCGATCACTACGATATCACCGTAGTATCTCCCGCTGATGCCTTCACCCCTGCCATTGAAAGCGGTGAATTCGTATGGGAGGACAACTACGCAGACGAATCCCACCCCAATGACAAGGGTCATGCCCTTGTGGCAGGCTTTATCACCTATATGTGGCAGTGTGCGGATGCAGCCCCTGACACAGGGGAGTACACTTTGCCCGAAAATGAGCTGTTCGGTGCGCCCTATGCCTTTGCACAGCTTGTCACACCGGAGATGACCGATTCCGACATCATCACCATAGAGGATACGGGGGCATTCAAGACCGGCTCCCAGGGACCCAGGCTCTTTACTTCCTGCTGGCGCCTTGATGAGGGCAAGGATCCCTTTAAATTCAAGGTGGAGGGCAGCTCACTGTTTATTGTGTTCCAGCGCAACAAGACATCTGATATGGGTGCCTTTGACGTGTACATCAACGGCAGCAAGATAAAGACTGTAAACACCTGCCAGAGCGACGCATGGGGCGACCCTTACGCAGAGCAGATAATCAAATTCCAGTCCGAAAAGTCAATGGATGTGGAGATAGTCCCCACGGATGACAGCGCAGGGAAGAAGATACGCATACTGGGAATAGGCGCAAGATAAGCAAAGCGGATATCACGGCATAACCGTGGTATCCGCTTTTGATTTGTATTGTGGTTTGCAGGCTCACAGGGGTCTTCTCTTTGCCGAGTACGTTTCTGCAATGATCCTGTACACGGTAACAGCCTGTATTTGTGCCGGGGAGAAGTTCGTGTTGTCTATGCCGTAGTGGTGCATAAGCAGGGCAAGTATGCGGGGCTTTTCACTTTCCTCAATAGTTTCTGCCACGCCTGTGCCGATAACGCTTTCATAGGCATAGGATGCAGTACAGCCCCATTCATCTGACGGCAGGATAAGGGAGCCTGTGTCAGTCTCAAAGCCTACATTGGGGTTTTGGGCTATAAGGTCGTGTTTCTTCCCCTGTGCTGCCCCGTGGAAATACAGTGTCAGCTGTTCGCCATCCAGCTCAAAGCAGAAATTGACGGGTACGATGTATGGGGCTTTCCCGTCATTCATGGCAATGCGCAGTACCCTTGCACTTGACAGTATCTCCCGTATCTCACCGATGTTGGTGACCTCTCTGTCTTTTCTTCTCATACGTCCTCCTCCGGGCTATCCCTTTAGCTCCTTTATCCTGTCACGGAGCTGTGCTGCGTGCTCAAATTCAAGCAGCTTTGCAGCCTCGTTCATGCGGGCGGTAAGGGATCTGATAAGCTCGTCCTTCTCCTTCCTGCTCATTTGCTTTGCAGGCTTCTTCTTAGTCTCCTCCTTGGTGGAGATCTCTATAATGTCACGCACATCCTTGATTATGGTCTTGGGAGTGATGTCGTGCTCCTTGTTGTAGGCTATCTGCAGCTCCCTGCGGCGGTTCGTCTCGGTTATGGCACGCTCCATGGAGCCTGTGACCGTATCGGCATACATGATGACCTGCCCCTGTGCATTTCTTGCGGCACGTCCTATGGTCTGTATGAGGGAGGACTCGGAACGGAGGAAGCCCTCCTTGTCCGCATCAAGTATTGCCACAAGGGATACCTCCGGGATGTCAAGCCCTTCTCGTAGCAGATTTATGCCCACAAGTACGTCAAATTCACCCAGCCGCAGATCACGGATTATCTCCATGCGCTCCATTGTGTCAATGTCGTGGTGCATATACCGCACCTTGACCCCTGCTTCATCCAGAAAATCAGTCAGATCCTCCGCCATTTTCTTTGTAAGGGTGGTGACAAGCACCCGCTCATGCTTTTCGGTGCGCAGATTTATCTCACTGAGCAGATCCTCTATCTGCCCCTCCACAGGCTTTACGGTGATCTCAGGATCCACAAGACCGGTGGGGCGGATTATCTGCTCTACTGTCTGGCTGCTGTGCTCCTTTTCAAAGGGACCGGGGGTGGCTGATACGAATATTGCCTGCCCTATCTTCTCCTCAAACTCCTCGAACCGCAGAGGACGGTTGTCAAAGGCGGAGGGCAGACGGAACCCATAATCGATGAGGACGCTCTTTCTTCCTCTGTCCCCGGCGCTCATGCCCCGTATCTGGGGCAGGGATACGTGAGACTCATCCACAAACAGCAGAAAGTCCTTGGGAAAATGATCCAGCAGCGTGTAGGGTGTAGAGCCGGGGGCACGCCCTGCAAGGATCCGGGAATAGTTCTCGATGCCCTTGCAGAAGCCTATCTCCTCCAGCATCTCCACATCGTACATGGTGCGCTCCCGTATGCGCTGCGCCTCTATGAGCTTGCCCTGGGACTCGAAATACTTCACCCGTTCTGCCAGCTCTGCCTCTATCTCCTCAATGGCGGCATGAAGGTGCTCCTTTCCCACAACATAGTGGGAGGCGGGGTAAATGGCGGTATGGGCAAGGGTAGCCACCACCTCCCCTGTAAGGGGCTTGAATTCACATATGCGGTCGATCTCATCCCCGAAGAATTCCACCCTGATGGCATTTTCCGGGGAGCCTGCGGGGAATACCTCCACAGTGTCCCCTCTGACACGGAACTTGTTGCGGACAAAGTTTATGTCGTTGCGCTCGTACTGGTCGGCAACAAGCTTTGCCAGAAGGTCGTCCCTTGATATCTCCATGCCCTTTCGCAGAGATATGACGTTGGCACGGTATTCCTCAGGGGCACCCAGTGAGTATATGCAGGATACCGATGCCACTATGATCACATCACGCCTTTCGGCAAGGGCAAGGGTGGCGGAGTGGCGCAGCTTGTCTATCTCATCATTTATGGCACTGTCCTTTTCAATGTATGAATCCGTCTGGGGGATGTAGGCCTCGGGCTGATAGTAATCATAGTAGGACACGAAGTATTCCACCGCATTGTGGGGGAAAAACTCCTTGAATTCCGTGCAGAGCTGTGCCGCTAAGGTTTTGTTGTGGGCAAATACCAGAGTGGGGCGGTTGAGCCTTGCAATGACATTTGCCATTGTGAATGTCTTGCCGGAGCCTGTAACGCCCAATAGTGTCTGTGCCTGCATACCGTCAAGCACGCCCTGCGTAAGCCTTTCTATGGCGGCGGGCTGATCCCCGGCGGGCTTGTAATCGCTGACAAGTTCAAATCTATCCATGTTTTCACCTGCAAAAGTGTTAGTTTATTGCTGTTCACTCGTTTTGGGAATGGTCACAGTGGCAACAGTGCCTTCCCCTATGACGCTCCTGATGTCAACAGTGGCACTGCACATTTCCGCAAGGCGCTTTTTGATGTTTTCCATGCCGATGTGGGAGCGGCCGTCATTTTTGACCTCGTTCACGTCAAAGCCTGTGCCGTCATCGGATATTATAACAAGATGCGCATCATCTGTCTCACGGGTGGCAATGGTGAGGGTGCCGCCTCCCGGCTTCTTGCTGATGCCGTGCTTTACCGCATTCTCCGCAAGAGGCTGTATGGAGAGCTGGGGCAGCTCAAAGGCTGTGTCCTGTATATCGTATTCTATGTTCAGCTTTTTCCCGAAACGGAGCTTTTCGATGTAAAGGTATTTCTTCAGGTGTTCAAGCTCCTGTTCAAAGGGGATGGGAGTGGTCTGCTTCAGGGAATCCATATTGCTGCGCAGATACTGGGCAAAGGTTATGGTAGCTTCATAGGCAGTGGGAGGATCCAACTTGCACAGCATGGCAATGGATGAAAGGGAATTGTACAGGAAATGTGGCTGTATCTGTGATACCATGACCGATACCTTTGCCTCATACAGCTCCTTTTCCATCTTGTCGTGCCGTCTGACCTCCTTGTGCTGATGCAGAAGATCCAGTACCACACGGACGATCTGGTACACCATAGTGAAGGCAAGCCCCACATGGGAGAAGGTGAATGTGATGAAATGCATATAGTGATCTACAATATCCACCATTACCGACAGTGAAAGGGGGCTCCAGGATATTAGCAGGGAAAGAGCCCAGCTGTTGCTGCGCACCTCCAGCAGGAGCAGCACTGATATGGCTGCAAAGCAGAACATTGTGATGAGGTACATCAAGGGCATAGTGGAATGCAGATCCCCGATGTCCCCGATGTGCATACCCATAGCAAAGAGGACGAAAAGCACATAGACCACGCATATGAGGTTTGCGGCGGATCTTACCGCAGCTCCCTTCAGATTGGCCTTGAAATAGAAAAAAATGGATGCCACAAGGAAGTAGTTTGTAAGGGTGGACAGGGCAAGGCAGACAACAGGCTCTGTTATCCAAAGATTCATGTAGTCCGACACGGATTCGGTTATCATGAATGAGCCCCAGAAAAAGCACAGCACGCCGAAGGCAAGGTACTTGTAGTCTATGGTGCCCAGAATGAATGCCGCCGTGGGGAACACAAACACACCTATGAAGCAAACTATAAGGAAGATCAGCAGCAGCGGTACAGCATCAAAGAAGAATGTCCTGTAAAGTCCGTTTGTCTCGCACAGGTACACGGATATGCAGTCCGTGTAATTTGCGTGCTGCTCATAGGGGTAGGATATCTCAAAGGTGTAGACTTCATCATAGGAAAAGCCGTTATCCTTGCCGGTGTCATACACGGCTGTCCTGAACCCCGGTGTGTCATCCCGTTTGCTGTCTGCGGGAGTGTGGGACACTACTACTGTCCCGTCCGCCTTTTTCAGGGAAAACCAGACGTTCTTCCCTGAAATGACCACCTCCGGGTACTGCTGTATCGCCTCCGGGAGATTTCCTCTGAAGGTTATGGTCTTAAAGAAGAAATCGATGTCATCGGTGCTGCGGACGGAGCTTTGCGTGCCTCCGTCAGCGGAATATGTCCCGTTTAACAGCACAGGGAACCATAGACTGGTCTTTTTCTTGTCAAAGCAGCGCACGCTCATAAGGGCAACTATTCCAAACATGATGAATATAAACCCCATCAATACAGCGGTGAGTTTTCTGCTGCCTGTAATATCCTTCATCATATCACAACCTGAAAGCGGGCAGCAGGTCGTAAGCTTGACCTACTGCCCGCATACTTTACATAAAGCCTTTTGTACCTTTATTCCCGGAATGGTTATTCATAGAGGGGATACTTTGCGCAGATCTCGGTAACGCCTGCCCTGATGGCATCAGCGCTGTTTTCAAAGTCCTTTGCGGCAAGATACATATACTCGGCGATCTTCTGCATATCCTCCACACCAAGACCTCTTGTGGTGACAGCCGCAGTGCCTACTCTTACGCCACTTGTAACAAAGGGCTTCTGGGGATCATTGGGGATGGCATTCTTGTTGACGGTGATGTATACCTCATCAAGTCTGTGCTCGAATTCCTTGCCGGTAAGATCAAAGGGGCGGAGGTCAACAAGCATAAGGTGGTTATCGGTGCCGCCTGATACAAGGTCAAAGCCCTTGTCGAGGAGACCCTTTGCAAGAGCCTGTGCATTGGCAACGATATTTCTGCCGTACTGCTTGAAGTCATCGGAGAGAGCCTCACCGAAGCAGACAGCCTTGGCTGCAATGACGTGCATGAGAGGTCCGCCCTGTGTGCCGGGGAATATGGCGGAGTTTATCTTCTTTGCGAGTGCCTCGTCGTTGGTGAGGATAAGACCGCCTCTGGGACCTCTGAGGGTCTTGTGGGTGGTGGTGGTGGTGATATCGGCATAGGGGACAGGGGACATATGTACGCCTGCGGCAACGAGCCCTGCGATGTGAGCCATATCCACCATAAGGTATGCATCAACGGAATGTGCAATATCAGCCATGCGCTTGAAATCAATTGCCCTGGGGTATGCGGATGCGCCTGCAACTATGAGCTTGGGGCGAACCTCCTTAGCCTGCTTTTCAAGGGCATCGTAGTCTATGTAGCCGTTGTCGTCAACACCGTAGGGTACAAAGTTGAAGTACTTGCCGGAGATGTTGACCTTGGAGCCGTGGGTAAGGTGGCCGCCGTTGTCAAGGCTCATGCCCATAACGGTGTCACCGGGGGTCAGGAGCGCAAAGTATACAGCGGTGTTTGCCTGTGCGCCGGAATGGGGCTGTACATTGGCAAACTGTGCGCCGAAGAGCTTCTTTGCCCTCTCAATGGCTATGGTCTCGACTATATCAACATCCTCACAGCCGCCGTAGTAGCGCTTTCCGGGATAGCCTTCCGCATACTTGTTTGTAAGCACGCTGCCCATTGCAGCCATAACTGTGGGAGATACGATGTTCTCACTGGCGATAAGCTCCAGATTCCTTCTCTGGCGGGCCAGTTCAAGGGCCATAGCATCCCCGACTTCCTTGTCGGCATTGCATACAAATCCCACTGTGTCCATGATGTTAGCGTACATATTCTTTATTCCTTTCATTTTAAATTAAAAAGACTTACAGCCGATGCTGCGGTACATTCATATAGTATACCACATTATTTTCAGTTTGTCTACCTGATTTGCAAAAATCTTTGTGAAAAATTCTGATTTCAAGTCCTGACCCTTTGCTGTGGCACAAGCCGTCAGCTCAGTGTGCGCACAGACTCCTTGATGATAAGATCCCCGCTTATTGTGATCGTCCTTGCCGGGGAATCGGGGGAGTATATCCTTGAAAGCAGTGTTTCCACAGCTTTGCCTGCCATGTAGTCGGAATCCACGTTGATGGTGGTTATGGGGGGCTTGCTTATCTCGGAGATAAGGTAATTGTCATAGCCTACCACGGACACATCATCGGGGACGTGCCTGCCTATGGCTTCAAGCTGATTTATGGCTTTATAGGCGGCTTCGTCGCAGTTGCATACAAATGCTGTGGGAAGCTCCTCCGGGAATATGATATCTGTGTTGGTGTGCTCGTCACGGTCATCAAGTGTCCATTCGGGCTTTACTTCAATGCCGTATTCAAGCATTGCCTTTCTGTACCCCATATAGCGGTCGAATATACTGGAGGTGGACATGACTGTGCCGATAAAGCCTATCTTTCTGTGCCCCCTGCTGATGAGGTGGGTGGTGAGCTCATATCCCCCCATGTAGCCGTTGGTGACTACCGAATCCACTCCCGAGCCTGCATAGTAGTAGTCAAGGAGCAGCAGGGGGAGGCTTGTGTCCCTCAGAGTTTCCACATATTTCCTGCTGAGCTGACCCAGGGAGATGACGGAGCAGACCTTCCCGTCGGTGATGAATTTGGGCAGTACAAGTCCTTTCTCATCCTCCTCGGACAGATTGCAGATAAGAGAGTAGTGGCCTGTCTTCATCAGTCTGTTCACAAGGGAATTGTAAAGCGCCCAGTAGAAGGAGCCGTTGGGATCCATGAACTTGGCAGGGATAAGCACCCCCACCATGTTGTTGTCCTTTCTGACGGGGGTGGTTCTTGGGGGCACATAGCCCATGGAGCGGGCAGTCTCCTTTATCTTTTTCCGCAGCTCATCGCTGACCCCCTTCTTATCCGCAAGGGCTTTGGATACGGTGACATTGCTGGTGTTGCACGCCCTTGCAATGTCGGCTAATGTGATCTGTTTGCTCATATGATCTCCCCTCGGACTGATGGATGGTTACGGCAGCTGCGATATTCGGCTTAACAAAAAACATTATACTACCAATTTATTTTTTTGTAAAGTGTTATTTGTGAAATATGTGTATTTAGCTAAATTAATCTTATTGAATTTGATTAATTAATCAATTAACCCTTGACAAATTAACTTGTCTGTTGTAATATAACATCAGACAGCTTTTAGGGTAAAGGAGCTGTGCGAAGAAACGTCTGTCCGCTAAGGAGGTAACCATGATACATCCCACATACCTGAAAATGAAGGAGGAGCAGGAAAAGCTGCTTTCCCGACCCAACTGCGTATCCGATTTCTACAACGGCATATATGACCGCTATGCGAATCCTGTGCTCACCCGTGAGCATATACCTCTCCACTGGCGTTTTGACCTTGACAGCAGCACCAACCCTTATTTTGAGGAGCGCCTTGGGGTAAATGCGGTGTTCAATGCGGGGGCTGTAAAGCTCGGTGGCAAATACTGTCTTGTTGCCCGTGTGGAGGGCAATGACCGCAAGAGCTTTTTTGCTGTGGCAGAAAGCTGCAAGGGGACAGAAGGGTTCAGATTCAGGAGCCACCCCATAAGAATGCCTGTTAATACAGAGGATGAGACAAATGTGTATGATATGCGCCTTACACAGCATGAGGACGGCTGGATATACGGCGTATTCTGCGTGGAAAAGAGCGCAGGAACGGCTGATCTCTCCGATGCGGTGGCATCTGCGGGCATAGCAAGGACTAAGGATCTGGAAAACTGGGAAAGACTGCCCGACCTTGTTACCCTGAGAAGCCCACAGCAGAGGAATGTTACTCTTCTCCCGGAATTTGTGGACGGCAAGTATGCCTTCTACACCAGACCCATGGACGGCTTTATTGAAACAGGCTCGGGAGGCGGCATAGGCTTCGGCCTTGCAGAGGATATCACCCATGCAGTCATAGATGAGGAGCGCATGACCAGCATCAGGAGATACCACACCATAACGGAATCCAAGAACGGCGCCGGGGCAACTCCCATAAAGACCGACAAGGGCTGGCTCCATATAGCCCACGGTGTGAGGAATACCGCTGCGGGTCTCAGATATGTGATATACTGCTTTGTAACGGATCTAAAATGCCCCTGGAAGGTGATCGCAGAGCCTGGCGGATACCTTATCGCACCCATGAAGGGGGAGCGTGTGGGGGATGTGTCAAATGTGGTGTTCACAAACGGCGCAATAGCCGATGACAACGGTGACGTGTATATCTACTACGCCTCATCGGATACCCGTCTTCATGTGGCAGTGTCCTCTGTGGAAAAGCTCCTGGACTACGCTTTCAATACTCCCGCAGATGCCCTTACCACTGCTAAATGCGTGGCACAGCGCTGTGACCTTATCGACCGCAATCTGGCACTGCTCTCACAGCAGTGATAAAGCCGGGAGTTGCACAATGTGCGGCATGGAACAAATAGCTTTTTGTGAATTATCACCAAAAACTATTAACTTACATTATGCAATTAATAGAAAAGATTAATTTAAGTAAAATAATACTTGATTTTTTAAGCAAATTGATAGATAATGTTAGTCAGAAGACAACAGGACATACATGGCACGTTCACCCGCTGGACGAACGATGTTCCGAATGTCCGGGTCTTAAGGGAGAATTGTAAATCATTTAGGAGGAAGTAAACATGAACAAGAGAGTATTTGGCGCAGTATGTGCCACAGTCCTCACAGCATCGCTTTTCTCTGCCTGCGGCGGCGGGAACACCGGCAATACCAGTACCGGAGGCACCACAGCAGCTCAGGGCGAAACACCTGCTGCGAGCGGTTCCTCATCCGGCTTTAAGCGCATTGCCGACATTGACACGGCTGCACTTAAGGGCACATCCATCACCCTCTACACCCACGGCGGCAACAGAGTTCTCGGTGAGGAGAAGAAGGATGCAGACGGCAACACCTACCGTGATGAGTCCTATGCTTACTTGAAGCATCTGGCAGAAAAGTTTGAGGAGGAATACGGCGTACACGTTGACCTTCAGGTAAACTCCACCGAGGATGACATCCGCCCCCTGCTCCAGACAAAGGACCCCGGCATTGATATCTACACCTCTCCCAACTGGTCCATAGAGGAATGGCAGCAGTATGCTATCCCTTACTGCACCGTTGAGGAAGCCAAGGCTCTCTACGGCGACTATGCCACTACTATGGTAAATGACGGCACAAACATCTATTCCCTCATGCCTGCAAAGACCTACAACAACGCTGTTGTATACAATGAGGAGACCATCAAGAAGGTGGGCTATGATTCCATCCCCACCACCAAGGAGGAGTTTGAGAACCTCTGCCAGGCACTTCGTGACGCAGGCATAGATCCTATCGCTATGCACCGTGTTGAGAACTGGCCTCTCTCCACTATCAACGACTTTGCCAACTATGTGGCAGGCTCCAATGACGCATATCCCTCCATGCTCAAGTCCGACGAGCCCTTCAGCGAGTCCCACCCCATGGGCAAGACCATAAGAATGTATACCGAGTGGAAGTCAAGAGGCTTCTTTGAGGCTGATACCTACACCGATTTCGGCGTAGCAATGGACGTTGTAGGCAACGGCAAGGCCGGCATGATGCTCTTCGGCGCATGGGTAGTTCCCCAGATCCAGGGCCGCTGCCCCGAGGGCACTGATCCTTCCGTTATCAAGTTCGCTCCCGCTCCCGACTTCGGCGCTGGCCAGTATGTAATGGCTTCTGCTGCAGACGGCTACGCCATTTCTCAGGGCTGCGACAATGTTGACGCTGCAAGACTCTTCATCGAATACATCTCCGAGTCTCCCCAGTATCTGGCAGACAGCGGCTACATCGCAATGAAGGAAGGCGTAACTCCTATCGTTCCCGACCTCTACAAGCTCATAGACGATGCAGTTGCAGCAGGTACCTGCAAGGTGCTCTTCTCCTATGCAACAGACCAGAACTCCATCAACAATGAGGCTGTTCTTTCCGAAGCTAACCTCCTTGCTGATGTGAAGTACGCCGGCAACCTGTTCGACTCCATGGATGTTACCAAGGAGCCTGACTGGACCGCATATGATGCACAGGTTGAAAAGCAGAACAAGGCATATGTTGAGGCAAGAGAAGATCTCGGCGTTGCCTGGGAATAATGTAAACACATAACAACATAAGTCCAAACCGGGGCAAGATGAGATTTTTCATAAGGATTTCTCTTCTTGCCCCATATTATGGAAAGTGATAATATGAGCGCTACAAATACTAAAACAGAGCTCAGAAGTACAGGCAGCAAGGACAAGACTGCAAGGCGGATATTCATAATTCTGTTTCTTGCACTGCCGCTGCTGCATCTTCTGATATTCTCATATGTTCCCATCATCGGCAACTTCGTTGTGAGCTTTACCAACTGGAAAGGCTTCGGCGATCTGGAATTCATCGGACTGCGCAACTACAAGAAGCTTTTCAGCAACACGGAGTACATCTCCATGTTCAAAAACTGCCTGTGGTATCTCCTTGCAGCCATTCCCCAGCTTATATTTGCCTTTTTCCTTGCGGTTGTCATAAACGGAAAGTTCAGAGGGCTGAATGTCTTCAAGGGCATACTGATACTGCCCTATCTTCTCAATGGCGTTATAGTATCCACAATATTCATAATCTTCTTCCAGAACAACGGCTCCCTTAACGCCATACTGGATACCATCGGACTTCACGGACTTACCCACAAGTGGCTGCAGGATCTGAAGCTTGTAAATCCCGCCATCGCATCCATCAGTATATGGCGTTACTACGGCATGAACTTCATCATGTTCTTCGGGGCGCTCCAGACCATACCCACGGAGCTGTACGAGGCGGCTGTCATCGACGGCTGCACCAAGATGCAGGAGATACGCTACATCTCCATACCCTTTATCAAAAAGGTGCTGTTTATCAATATCATACTCAGCATATCCGGTTCCATCCAGGTATTCGAGATACCCTACATCATGATGAACGGCTCCAACGGTACACTTACTCCTGTTATACAGATACAGCAGAGTATGTACGACAACAGGGTGGGCTTTGCCGCTGCACTTTCCGTGCTGGTGTTCGTGATAGTTCTCATTGTCATAGGTCTTCAGCGGCTTCTGGTCAAGGATGACTGAAAGGAGGAAATATGATATACGAAAGCCCTTTATACAAAGTAGTACGTTATGTATTTCTCGTCCTTGCAAGCATCTTTGTGCTCATACCCCTTATACCCCTTGTGTTCATGGCATTCAAGACAGGTGCTGAGTATTCGGCGACCTCTGTGCTCACTCCTCCTGCCAACTGGCTCAACTTCTACAATTTCAAGTATGCCATAAATGTGGGACATCTGTTCAAGGCGTTTCTCACAACAGCAGTGATACTTGTTATCTCACTGACTTTGCAGATACTCTTTACCTGCATGGTCTCCTATGTGCTGCACCGCTTTGATTTCAGAGGGAAAAAGGTGGTACAGACAGCCTTTACCCTCACCATGTTCATACCTGTTGTTGCCACACAGACACTTGTTTTCCGCATGATGTACGCCGCAAAGCTGGTAAACACCATGTGGAGCGTGGTGATACTCTATGCCGGTGTTGGCATAGTGGGCATCTATATCATGCTCAATCTCCTTGACAATGTGACCAGGGAAATTGATGAAGCGGCATGGATAGACGGTGCATCCTACTTCAAGACATTCTGGACAATAGTGTTCCCCCTTATGCGCCCCGCCTGCACCACACTGCTGATAATACAGGGCATTGCACTCTACAATGATTTCTACATACCCAACCTGTACCTTAACAGCAACGTGCAGACCTTCACTGTGGCACTGTACAAATTCTACGGCTCCATGTCAACTCCCTTTGAGATAGTTTCTGCGGCTATACTTATCGGTATGATACCCATACTCATAGTGTTCATCTGCCTGCAGAAGTATATCTACAACGGCATTGCCGCTGGTGCGGTCAAGATGTGATGCATACTCATCAAAAGGCGGAAAATGAATAGGAACAAAAAAGGAAAACAGGTCTTCTATAATGTGCTGGGAGCTGTTCATGTAGTTTTCTGGCTGAGCCTGCTGGCATTTGGTGTGATATACCTTTCTCTCGGTATCCTGCTGCTGCCTGTGCTGACTTCCGTATTTACAATAGGCAAGGAGATAATATTCAGACAGTATGACATTACGGATAGTGTTTTCAGACGCTTTTTCGGCGGTGTGAAGAACAATATGTCCATGCTGAGATATTTCCCCCTGCAGATATTGTTGATACTCGAAGGGGTCGGGCTGTATGCGGCTAATATGACGGGGATGAAGGTCATTGCCTATTTCTGCACCGCTCTGATGAGCCTGATGCTCACCTACATCATCTATACAGCCCTGTGCAAAGTGCATTTTGAACAAAAGTGTGATGCTGTTACTGTGGCTGTTATAATGGTCTATTCTCTTCCCTTTATGATCTCTGTATGGCTTGTGATGACACTTGTGTGCCTTTTCGCAGGGCCTGCTGCCATGATAGTGTCACTTGCGGCAGGGGCATTGCTGCTCCTTCTCATACAGGGCACAGCCCTTGTGGGGATACTTAATTTCAAGGAAAAGACCGACTCCCTTACGGAGGAAGAGATGGAGATAAAAGGGACACTGTTCCGTGCCCATTTTTCATAAGCAATCTACATAAGGATTTTTCCTCTCCCTGTCAGCCGCACCGCTTGGGTGCGGCTGATGCTTTTCACAGGTGCAGCTGATTTCTTTATAGGGTGCTGCTTCTGAATAGAGATGTTCAAATCTTTCGGAATTCTTTGCTACACGCTGTCGGCAGCTGAGTTCGGGGTCTCTGTAGTCTTCCAGTCTGAATACTGCCAATGCAACCAATATTAACATAATTTGCGTGAAATGCGTGATTTAGTTGGTGGACAAATCTCATGCGGTAGTATATAATAATGTTAAACATAGTTGCAAAGGTAGGAATGATATGAGAAAACATTATCTTGACAATATCCGCTGGGGCACACAGATAATAGTTGTGCTTTACCATGTTTTCTATATGTACAATGCAGAGGGCGTGGTGGGCGGCCTGGGCAGAATAACATCCCTTGATGTGCAGTACTGGGACATTTTCCAGTACATTGTGTATCCGTGGATGATGCCAGTGCTGTTCATGGTATCAGGCATATGCGCAAAGATTTACCTTGACTCCCACACGGCCAGTGAATTCATACGCAGCCGCACAAGGAAGCTGCTCATCCCATCGACCCTCGGACTGTTCGTATTCCAGTTTATACAGGGCTACATAAGTATGTCCATAGGCGGTGCGCTTGACAAGGGCAGTGACATGGAAGCGGTGCCGGGCTTTGTAAAATATATAATCATGGCATTTGTAGGCTCCGGCGTGCTCTGGTTCCTGCAGCTTTTATGGGTGCTGTCGGTGGTGCTCGTGCTCATACGCAAGATCGAAAAGGGCAGGCTGTGGGACAGATGTGCAAAGGCTAATGTGATCGTTATTGTACTGTTGTCCGTGCTTATGTTCGGTTCGGCGCAGGTGCTCAATCTCAGACCTATCACAGTATTCCGCGTGGGTCTCTATATGTGTGCATTTCTACTGGGGTATTTCGTATTCAGCCACGATGAAGTGATGGAGCTCCTGAAAAGATACTTCCCCTTTGCGGCAGCTATATCGGCTGTTCTGTGCATCGCATTCTGTGCGGTATACTTCGGTGAGAATTATGCGGAAGCGCCCTGCAACCGTTCGCTGCTCTACATCATGTATGCATATTTCGGCTGCATTGCGATACTCGGCGGAGCAGCAAGGTACGCAGACTTCGAGAATGGCTTTACGAGGTGGATGAACAAGAGGAGCTTCGGGCTGTACATATTCCACTATATGGGAATATCGGCGGTGGCACTGTTCATCGCAAAGCCCGGACTTGTACCTGCTCCCGCAGTATATGTGCTTAGCCTTATTGCAGGCTTTGCAGCAGGCTTCGGCCTGAATGCTATTATATCAAGGATACCGTTCTTCAGATGGGCGGTTATGGGTATCAGCAGAAAGGATAGTAAAAATGTTCGGTGAGAATTTATATCAGCTCAGGAAGCTAAACCGCATGACACAGGAGGATCTGGCGGACAAGCTTGGTGTATCGCGTCAGGCCGTGGCCAAGTGGGAAAGCGGCGAATCCTTGCCCGATATTGAGAAGAGCATCGTTATTGCGGAGATATTCGGCGTTTCCCTCGATGATCTTGTGAATTTTAACTCCGATGATAATATGGGTCTGCCGCCTGCGCCCAAGGGCAAGCATATCTTCGGCGTGGTGAAAGTAGGCGAAAGGGGACAGATCGTCATTCCCGGCAAGGCCCGCAAGGTGTTCGGCATAAATCCGGGCGATTCTCTCGTGGTGCTCGGAGATGAGAGTCAGGGGATCGCCATCATAAAGGCGGCCGACTTTATTAATCTGGCAGATGTGGTAAAAAAGATAGTCAATTCCCATAACAATTAGTCTGGTATATCCAGCTCCGTTTTCCTTTTAGTACAGGGATCTTCCGTTGTTCTGCAATGATTCGATAAACATAGGAGCCCTTTCCGAAAACGTGCCGCAGTACATATATACATTATCATAAGTGCATTAATGCAAGTAGGATATTGCAAAAAAAGGATTCTTTTCGCATTAAGCGGCAAAGATAGTGGGATTTATGCCGGCTGTTTGACTTTGTGAAATATGTACAAAAATGAAGTGCGGTGTGTGGCAAAGTTTTATGGGACAAGGCTTGACATCCCTGTTTCAATGTGTTATAATTGCATTTGCCGCATGGAATGGGCCCGTTACGGATAAGTATGTCCATAGGAATATGGCATTGCCCTGACAGCGAGTTTTTATAAAAGGCAGGTGCCGCAAAATGTACGCAGTTATTGAAACAGGCGGAAAGCAGTATCAGGTCAAGGAAGGCGACGAGATCTTCATCGAGAAGCTCGGTGCTGACGCTGACGAAACAGTAGTGTTTGACAAGATCATCGCAGTAGGCGGTGACAGCGGTCTTAATGTGGGCGCTCCCTATGTGGACGGCGCAACAGTAGAGGCCAAGGTCATCAAGAATGGCAAGGCAAAGAAGATCACAGTCTTCACCTACAAGCCCAAGAGAGGTTCTTCCCACAGGAAGCAGGGTCACAGACAGCCCTACACCAAGGTAAGGATCGATTCCATCAAGGCATGATCACAGCGCTGTTCTTCTGCAGAGAAGATAGACTCACAGGCTTTGACATAAGCGGTCATTCCGACTATGCCGAGGCAGGGTACGATGTGGTGTGCGCAAGCGTTTCCTCGGCTGCACAGCTGGTGTGCAACACCATAACGGATTATTTCCGTGATCCCGCAGATGTAAGGGTAGGGGACAACATCATCAGCTTAAGGCTTGGTGAGGGCTGCTCAGAGCACAGCTATGAGCTGCTCAGCTCCTTTGAAAAGCACCTTGAGTTTATTTCCGAGGACTATGCGGAAGACATCGATCTCATTCACGAAACGGAGGTAACTTGAAATGATAAGAATTTCCATGCAGTTTTTTGCACATAAAAAGGGTATGGGTTCCACCAAGAACGGACGTGATTCAGAGTCCAAGAGACTTGGTGTAAAGCGTGCAGATGGTCAGTTCGTGACCGCAGGCAACATTCTTGTGCGCCAGAGAGGCACACACATTCATCCCGGCGTTGGTACGGGCATTGGCTCTGATGATACAATATTCGCTGTTGTTGACGGTGTTGTAAAGTTCGAGCGTCTTGGACGTGACCGCAAGCAGGTCATGGTCGTTGCCGCTGAATAAAATAAGGCAATACAAATGTCAGCCGTTTTTACCTTGTGTAAAGACGGCTGATTTTGTAAAGGTGAGACATGAAGATAAAATATAACTCCCCCGTAGTGCTGACATTTGCGCTGATAAGCTTTGCCGTGCTGGTGCTCGGCTGGATAACAGGCGGAAAGTCCACCACTATGCTGTTTTCCGTTTACAGAACATCGCTTTTTGATATAAGGCTGTATCTGCGGCTTTTCACCCACGTTTTAGGACACGCCGATCTTTCCCACTATATGGGGAATTTCATGATAATACTCCTTGTGGGCCCTATGCTGGAGGAAAAGTACGGCAGTAAGACGCTTCTGCTGATGATAGTGTTCACCGCCTTCATCACAGGTGTTATCCATGTGGTGTTCTTCCCCGGGGTGGCACTTCTCGGGGCATCGGGCATCGCCTTTATGATGATACTGCTGTCGGGCTTTGCAAATGCCAAGAAGAAGGAGATACCCCTGACCCTTATCTGTGTTGCGGTGCTGTATCTGGGCACAGAGGTAGTTGACGGGATATTTGCCAAGGACAATATATCACAGCTTGCCCATATCATAGGGGGCGTATGCGGCTGTGCCTTCGGCTGGTGCATAGCAAACAAGGTGCAGATATTCAAGAAACGGTAATGGAAAGAAGATACACCTTACAGGGCAGGAAGGTCACTGTATTTACGGAAGGGGCTGCCTGCCATCTCATCATAATGCCCGCAGATGAGCATACGATGAATGACCTTTCACAGCTTGTGACTCACATATCACAGAAGGGGGCAGCCCCCTTTGCCCTCTGTGCATTCGAGGTGCAGGACTGGAACAGGGAGCTTGCCCCATGGGATGCTCCGGCTGTTTTCGGTGATGAGCCCTTCGGACACGGGGCAGCAGATACCCTTAGATTTACAGAGAACGTGCTTATCCCGTTTCTCAGGGATGAGGGCACATTGGATATGCCCCTTGTCCTCGGAGGATATTCACTGGCAGGCCTGTTTTCACTGTGGTGCGGATATGAAAGCAGTGCTTTTGATGCAATATGTGCCGCATCCCCCTCCGTATGGTATCCGGGGTGGAAAGAGTTTGCAGATTCACATAAATTCAAGGCAGGGCGCTGTTATCTGAGCCTTGGGGACAGGGAGCACAAAACAGGGAACAAGACTCTTAAAACTGTTGCAGAGCGTATCACAGAGCAGTATGAGCTGTTGTGCCGTGAACTGCCGCTGTGTGATGTTTGCCTTGAATGGAACGAGGGAAATCATTTCAGAGATGTGACACAGCGTATGTCAAAGGGCTTTGCATGGAGCATTGACCATGCCTGAAAGTATGTGACAAGGAGGTATTATGCTAAGGACGACTGACAAAAGGAATGTAAGGATCACCGGCGGTATATTCCGTGAGAGAATGGATCTGGACAAGGCATATCTGATGGAGCTTGATACTCAGTGCCTTTTGCAGAATTTCTACATTGAGGCGGGCATCATCATGCCGGGGCTGCAGGTAGTGCCTGACCCTAATAGCGCAAGTCTTCACTGGGGCTGGGAGTCGCCCACCTGCCAGCTGCGAGGGCATTTTCTGGGACACTGGATGTCCGCTGCTGCCGCATTTGTGGCAAGCGACAATGATGTGCAGCTAAAGGCAAAGCTCGACAAGATAGTATCTGAGCTTGCACGCTGCCAGGAGCTCAACGGCGGTGAATGGGTAGGCGCCATCCCCGAAAAGTATCTTGACAGGCTTGCCCGCCCGGAATACATATGGTCACCCCAGTATACCATGCATAAGACGGTCATGGGTCTGGTGGACACCTACCGCTTTACCGGGAATGAGCAGGCGCTGCACATTGCAGATAAACTGGCTGACTGGTATATAAAGTGGATAGAGCGTATGTCAAAGATAGATCCCGACATAGCCTACAAGGGCGAGCAGGGGGGTATGCTGGAGGAATGGGCAGAACTCTACCATATCACAAAGGATAAAAAGTATCTTTCCCTCATTGAGTCATATAAGAACAGCTATCTCTTCAAGGAGCTTGGAGAGGGGAGAGATGCCCTCACCGACAACCACGCCAACGCCTCCATACCTGTGTCCCACGGTTCTGCACGGCTTTACGAGGTGCTTTCCGACGAAAAGGCAAGGGCATATTACAGGGACATGACGGAAAAATTCTGGGCTAATGCGGTGGAGGACAGAGGAATGTATGCCACCACAGGCGCCAATGCGGGTGAATTCTGGATCCCAAAGCACAAAATGGCACAGTACATAGGAGACACGGATCAGGAATTCTGCACCGTATACAATATGGTGAGGACTGCTGATTATCTCTACCGCTGGTCTGGGGATACAAGGTACCTTGACTACATCGAGCTGGCACTGTACAACGGCTTTCTGGCACAGCAGAACGGCGTTACGGGTATGCCCACCTATTTTCTCCCCATGCGGGCAGGTGCAAGGAAAAAGTGGGGCACAAAGAGAAATGATTTCTGGTGCTGCTACGGCACTATGGTGCAGGCTCAGTCCCTGTATCCTTCACTTGTGTACTACGCAGATGAGGAAAAGGGCCGCATAAATGCGGCACAGTACATTCCCTGTGAAGCATCCTTCGACTTGAACGGCAATCATATCACCATATCACAGACCACGGACATGGTAAGCTATAACAATCAGGTCTTCTTTGACGAACACTCCGGCGGAGAGAAGACACGCTGGTCCATAAGGCTTGAGATAAACGCCGAAAATCCCTTTGATTTCAGACTGCGCATACCCTCTTGGAGTGCGGGCAAGCCCATCATCTCCCAAAACGGCACACGCCTTTCCTATGAGGAGCGTGACGGCTATGCCCTTGTTGCCGCAGGTGCTGGCAGCACGGTTATAAGCCTTGTTATCCCTTCTAAGGTAAGGGCAAAGCCCCTGGACGATGAGCCAACGCTTGCCGCTCTGGTGGATGGCCCCATAGTCCTTGCAGGGCTTGTGGACAAGGACTGCGGCATAGTGTATGAGGATGATGCAGCAGATGTGCTTTGTCAGCGCACGGAGCACACCTATTCCACCTATGTGTGGAGGCAGAACTGCTACATAACCGCAGGACAGCCTGTAAACTTTGAGTTTAAGCCCCTGTACGACATAACCGATGAGGCATACACTTTGTATTTCACGCTGAAAAAGAAATGATCACTGTAAACAAACCCCGCCGGATGAGGCTCATCCGGCGGGGCTGTGTTAATGTATCGGAAGCTTATCAGCCGAGTATTGCAACTACTTCGTGTACTCCGGGGGTGATGTCCTTGATGACATTGCCCTCAACGGGCTTGCCGTCAACAGTCAGGGACTTGATGCCCTTGGAGATGTGATCCGGGTTCTTGATCTCGATGTTGAAGGTCGCCCCTCTGAAGGAACGGGAAACCTTGTAGCCGTCCCATGCCTTGGGGATGGAAGGATCGATGCGCAGACCGTCGTAGTCGGGGAATATGCCCAGGATGTACTGTGTGATGGATACAAAGTTCCATGCGGCAGTACCTGTGAGCCAGCTGTTCTTAGCCTCGCCGAAGCGCTTTGCATCCTTGCCGGCTATCATCTGTGCGTATACATAGGGCTCTGTGCGGTGCAGACCCTCATCCTCCTGATATGCGGGAGCAATGCGGGTGTAGTAGTCAAATGCCAGGTCGCCCAGTCCTGCATAGGCAGCGGCACATACGATCCAGGCGTTGTTGTGGCAGAATATGCCGGCATTTTCCTTGTAGCCGCCGGGATAGGTGGAAATCTCACCGTATTCAACGATATACTTTGTGAATGCAGGGTTGTTGAGCACCAGACCATGCTCGGTAGCAAGGTACTTGTCAATGGAGGCGAATGTCTTGTCGGAGAATTCCTTTCCGCCTACATCGGACATTATGCAGAAGCCCTGGGGCTCGATGAATATCTTGCCCTCCTCGTTCTCCTTGGAGCCTACCTTCTTGCCGTATGCATCGTATGCACGCAGGAACCAGTCACCGTCCCAGCCGTACTTTACGATGGCATCCTTCATAGCGTCTATTTCAGCCTGAGCCTTGTCAGCCTCTTCGTTCTGACCCATTCTGCGGCACAGCTCAACGTACTCGGGGCCTATGTAGGTGAACATACCTGCTATCATTACGGATTCAGCAGTCTGCTCGTTGAGGGGCTCGCCTGTCTCGGGATTTACCTCATGTGCTATGTTGGATGCGGTGTTCTGGAAGGATTCACCGGGAACACGGGAGAAGCAGTTGAGGTTGAGGCAGTCGTTCCAGTCTGCACGGCCGATGAGGGGCAGCCCGTGAGGACCCTTGTTGTTTACCACATGGTAGAAGGATCTCTTCAGGTGATCCAGCAGGGGCTGTGCCAGTGCGGGATCGTTCTTGTAGTCCACCTTTTCATCAAGTATGCCGTAGTCGCCTGTTTCCTTGATGTATGCGGCAGTGGAGAGTATCATCCACAGAGGATCGTCGTTGAAGTTGGTGCCTGCGGCATCGTTGCCCTTCTTGGTAAGGGGCTGGTACTGATGATAGTTGCCGCCGTCCTCAAGCTGGGTAGCTGCGATATCGAGTATTCTCTCCCTTGCTCTTTCGGGTATCTGATGAACGAAGCCCAGAAGGTCCTGGTTGGAGTCTCTGAAGCCCATGCCTCTGCCTATGCCGCTCTCGAAGTAGGATGCGGAGCGGGACAGGTTGAAGGTGACCATACACTGGTACTGGTTCCAGATGTTGACCTGACGGTTGAGCTTTTCGTCGGGAGTGGTGATGGTGTACTTGGAGAGAAGCTCATCCCAGGTCTTTGCAAGCTCGGCAAGACCTGCATCAGCCTTTTCAGCTGTGTCGTACTTCTTCATCATCTCGTATGCCCTGGACTTGTTCATGGTGCCGTCAGCATTGAACTTCTCGGGATAGGGGTTCTCCACATAGCCCAGTACATATACAAGGGTCTTCTCCTCGCCGGGGGCAAGGGTGATCTCCTTGTAATGGCTTGCAACGGGGGACCAGCCGTCTGCTACGGAGTTTGCAGGCTTGCCGTTCATGACGGTGTCGGGATTGCCGAAGGAGTTGTAGATGGAGCCCAGGAAGCTCTCCCTGTCGGTGTCAAAGCCGTCTATGGTGTCATTTACGGTGTAGAATGCAAAGTGATTGCGGCGCTCCTTGTATTCGGTCTTGTGGTAGATGGTGGAGCCTTCGATCTCAACTTCGCCGGTGTTGAAGTTTCTCTGGAAGTTGGAGGAGTCATCCATTGCGTCCCACAGGCACCATTCCAGGAATGAGAACAGCTTGAAGGACTTGGAGGCGGAGCCCTCATTCTTCAGAACAACCTTCTGAACCTCGCCTGTAAAGCCGGGAGGTACAAAGAATGTCACCTCTGCGGAAAGGTCGTTCTTCTTGCCTCTGATTATGGTATAGCCCATGCCGTGACGGCAGGAATACTCGTCAAGCTCTGTCTTTACAGGTGACCAGCCGGGGTTCCACACAACGCCGTTGTCGTTGATGTAGAAGTAGCGGCCGCCTGCATCGTTGGGAACGTTATTGTAGCGGTAGCGGGTTATTCTTGCAAGACGGGCATCCTTGTAGAAGCTGTAGCCGCCTGCGGTGTTGGATATAAGGCTGAAGAAATCCTGTGTGCCGAGATAGTTTATCCAGGGGTAAGGGGTCTTCGGCGAAGAGATGACATATTCCCTTGCCTTGTCGTCGTATGATCCGAACTTCATCGCATAAACCTCATTTCTTGTGATGTTGGATTAGTGGTCACTGATCACTCCTCTGACTGAGGGCATCACTGCGCCCAGACCGTGATCAGTTACATACACACTTGTTATTTTACCATATTAAACGTTTAATTTCAACAGAAAACTGTATTTTCTGCATAACAAAATAATCGGCTGAAAATTGTGTAATTGTTACAAAACGGTAAAAGGGTGTGTAATAAAGGGGTTTGTCCGACCCCGTCAGGTTTTTCGGGTTTATTTGATTGTTTATATCATTGACATATTTTTTTCATTGTGCTATAATGATTTTATATGAATACAGATAAGGGGTTCAGCTATGGGCTATAAGAACGAATTTATAAGATTTATGACAGAGTGCGATGTGCTGCGTTTCGGCGAGTTTACTCTCAAGAGCGGCAGAAAGGCACCCTACTTCATCAATGCGGGGAACTACCGCACAGGGGCACAGCTTTCAAAGCTGGGGGGATTCTATGCCGACTGTATCAAGGCAAATGATATCCCTGTTGAGTGCCTGTTCGGTCCTGCCTACAAGGGCATACCCCTTGCAGTGAGCGCAGCCGTGCAGCTTTATGAGAAGTACGGCATTGACGCAGGTGTCTGCTTTGACCGCAAGGAAGTAAAGGATCACGGCGAGGGCGGAATGTTTGTGGGACAGCAGCTTTCCGACGGCATGAAGGTAGTCATCATAGAGGATGTGATGACCTCCGGCAAGGCCGTGAAGGAGGTCTACCCCAAGGTGACGGGTGAGGCTAAGGTGGACATCACAGGCATGATAATCACCGTTGACCGCATGGAAAAGGCTCTTGACACGGAGCTTTCAGCGGTGCAGCAGGTGTACAAGGACTACGGTATAAAAGTATTCCCCATAGTCACCATAAAGGACATAATAGCTGCCATTGAGGACGGCGAGGTAAAGGGACGTGAATACCTTGACAACATGAGGGCATATCTGGAGCAGTACGGAGCAAATTAACACATAATCGGAGGAGATATTATGGGAGTAAAGCTTGAGCTTACGGCGATCACACCACAGCTTATGGATTCAGTCATCTATATGGACAATTCCCCTGCGTATGCAGCCTTCAAGGAAGAGATCGAGGCCATACTGGCGGAGTTCAACGAGAAGAAATCCCTTTCGGCCAACTGGACGGTAGACCCCGGGGATCTTACCTCAAAGTCTGAGGATACCCTGAAGAATATGCACAGAGCCTATCTGTACTGGTCATTTGCCGAGCAGAAGGATTCCCCCGAACAGGATCCCACTTCCGTGTATTCCATGGTAAAGCTGTTTTTCAAGTCACAGCAGCAGAATATCATGGATGTAAACGGCGGCAGCAGCGTATTTGACACGGTAAATGCCGAGCGCCTCATAGATGCCTTCAAGGAAAAGATCTCCTCTGACAGCGCCGTGTATGACAGCGTGAAGGCCTTCTTTAAGGGATATGTATACGGCTACTACTTCAACTTCCTTGATGAAGCTGTGGTAATGAAGAAATATGCAGAGATGCTTGCATATCTGGGTGTAATGTCCGGCATAGTGCCTACCAGCGTATCTGACAAGCAGAAGGTGCTTGTAAAGATAGCTCCCCTTATGACGGATAACAGGTGCAAGTACGTTTCCGGGCTGCTGCCCATGGATCTTATGCTGGATATGATCTACAAGCGCATTGATATGACCACTCTTCCCGAAGAGCGTGCCGCCCATATGAGAAACGACATACGCTCCTATGTCACCTCCCATTACAAGACTGACAGGGATGACGGCATGGAGCTGGTGTCCGATTCAGTGTCCTCCCAGTTTGTCACTCTGTATTTCAGCAAGTATGTGGATTCCCGTGATGTGGCAGATGCTCTTTACAGCAATGCATTCAGCGGTGTGCGCACATTCCTTGACGGCGACAGGGATGACACCGGGGAGTTCGATGCGGCAAAGCTCAATTCCCTTATGACCGCCCGCCTTGAGAAAGTCCTTGAACCTTTCTACACCGCCGGCCGTGAGCCTCTCCTTGACACATCCCTTGGAGGAGAGGAAAAATGCTACCGCTATCCTGTCGTCTACAAGGACGGGGACAGGTGTATGTTTGCAAATGCATATGCCCCCTATGTCTACAAGGAGCTTGACGGGGATGTGTACATATCCTCTGATGTGCCCGACGGCATATTTGACTTTGCAGATGCTGTGTTCTCCTCCGAGCCTGTGTGTGAGATGTTTGACATTGCCGACAGCACTGTGCGTGTGCGCCGTGACAAGGTGAAGCACGTTGAAGAGATAAAGCGTCTGAATTCGGATGAGAGCCTTTCTGCAAGGGACAGGAGGATGCTCCTCCTTGAACAGTACCTGTATCTGTGCAGCGGCAGCCTTACCGCCCAGAAGTTCAGGAACATGACAGATGCCAATGTGTTCGGCACCGAGCTTTTCGATGCATATATCAAGTATCGTGCAGACCTGCTCATTGATGCCTGCGGCGACAGGGAGGCAAAGAAGACCCTGCTCGACAACATAAACAGCATCAGCAAATAGTGTACCATCAGCCGCCGCTTTACGGCGGCTGATGTGATGAATAGAGTAAACGGAGTTATTATGAAAGCATTTGACATTAACCTTATGCCTGATTATAAGGCCTTCGGCATTGAGGAGGAGGGGCTTACCCCTGTCCTCCACTGCATGATACACGATGCCATTCCGGACAGGACATATCCCAATGTTCTGGTGGTTCCCGGAGGGTGCTACTCCTTCTGCTCCGACAGAGAGGGGGAGCCTGTGGCATCACGTTTCTATTCCTTCGGCTACAATGCCTACTATCTTGAATACAGCGTATGGAGAAAGCCCTATCCTGTTGACATGACGGAGCTTTGTGCAGCGGTTGCATATATCCGCTCCCACAGCAGGGAGCTCAATGCCACCTGGGATGTTACCGTCTGCGGCTTTTCAGCAGGAGGGCATATGGTGGCTGCCTACGGCCTCTATCACGAGGATTTTGCAGCAATGGGGGATGTGGCTCCCGACAGGCTGATACTATCCTATCCTGTCATAACAATGGGAGAGCTCACTCACGGGGAAACCAGGGATAACGTGGCACCCACCCCGGAACTTGCGGAAAAGCTTTCCGTTGAAAAGCACGTTACCGGGAAGTACGCCCCCACATTTCTGTGGGCGTGTGCGGATGATGCCACCGTCCCTGTGGAAAATTCCCTTATGATGGCAAAGGCTCTGTCTGCTGCAAAGGTGCCCTTTGAGCTGCATATCTTCCCGGAGGGCGGGCACGGCCTTGCCCTTGCGGACATCACCACACAGAAGGACGGGGATCCTAAATATCTCTGCCCCCATGCTGCAAACTGGCTCCCTCTTGCCCTTGAATGGCTGGACGGAATGAGAAAATGAGTGCTCCTGCCTGTGATAGGTGGTACAGCTTGATTTGCAAGTTATGATTGTAGAAGTTGCATAATAATTTACACAAAATTTATTGATTATTTGGCGTGAATATGGTACAATAAAAAGGTAAATATAAGTGCGGTATACCGCAGAAAGGAATATACAATGTTTGATTACAAAGGAAAAGTAGTGGCTATCACCGGCGCATCCTCTGGCCTTGGCAAGCAGATGGCGGAGGGCTTTGCACAGGTAGGCGCAAATCTTGTGCTGCTGGCAAGAAGAATAGACAGGCTTGAAGCATCAGCCGCTGAGTGGAGCGCAAAGTACGGTGTTGAGGTGCTCCCAATTAAATGCGATGTTACAGATGAAGCATCCATTGATGCCGCTCTTTCTGCCATTGACAGCAAGTTCGGCAAGGTAGAGGTCATCATCAACAATGCCGGCGGTGAAAAGGGAACAGGCACTCCTCTTGTGGACTACAAGAGAGAGGACTGGGATTTCACCCTGAACCTTGACCTTACTTCCGTATTCACCATGACAAAGAAGTTTGCCAAGTATATGGAGGCTAATATCGCAGGCGGGAAGCAGGGCTACGGCAGAGTGATAAACATAGCTTCCATCTACGGCCTTGTAGGCAATACCGTCATACCCACCATTGCATACCACAGCACAAAGGGCGCTGTTGTAAACTTCACCAAGGGCGCAGCAGCAGAGCTTGCCACAAAGGGCATCACTGTAAATGCCATCTGCCCCGGCTATTTCTATACCGAGCTTACCACAGAGACCCTTGACAGCGAGATGTTCCAGGCCTTTGCAAAGCAGTCCGTACCCATGCAGAGATACGGCAGGGAAGGAGAGCTCAATTCTGCTGCCATATTCCTGGGCGCAGAGGAATCCTCCTATGTTACGGGTCAGGCGCTTGCAATCGACGGCGGCTATACCTGCATCTGATCTTATTCATTTATAAATGTGTCAGCGGAGCCTGTTCATGCAGGCTCCTTTTTTTGCTGAAAGATCAGACGAATGTATCTTTAGGTACCGGACAGCGGGTATGCTGTTGTTTTTGTGGCAAAATTCATCAAGGGGCGTGGCTGCCGATGCAGCCGAAGCGATCCTCAAGGATTTTACCGTGTGGTACAGGCGGCGCAGCCGATGTGGTTAGCTAATATTAACAGTTAATTAACCGTGAACATCAGCATAAAAATTTATACTTTAAACATTTAATAATGTAGAATGATTTATAATACATAGTGTACAATACTATAACAATACAGTGGATTAAAGTCATAAATCGACATTACTTCTGCGTCATACTAATCGGAGGTATAATATGGGACTTAAAACCAGGGTCCTTGAGATACTTGAAAACAACCGTGGCAGAAGCATTTCCGGCAACTCCATAGCAAACAGTCTCGGGATAACCAGGAGCGCAGTATGGAAGGCAGTGGTGGATCTGCGCCGTGAGGGATATATCATAGATGCCGTTACCAACAGGGGCTACTGCCTTACGGGTGAATCAGGCCTTATGAACGAACGCTCCATACAGGGCTTTCTCACCACGGAGCATCTTGGGCGCAAGCTGGACGTGTTTAAGACCATAGATTCCACCAACAACTTTGCCAAGAGCCTGGCGCAGCTTGGGGGAGAACACGGGCACACCATAATCGCCGAACAGCAGACCGTGGGGCGGGGCAGGGCTGACAAGAGCTTTTATTCCCCGGCAAATCAGGGAATATACATGAGTGTCATCGTGCGCCCCCGCATACCTGTTGCCTGTTCCCCCCGCATTACCGCCTGTACTGCAGTGGCTGTGGCTGATGCCATAAAGGACACTGCAGGCATCGAGTGCGGCATAAAGTGGGTAAATGATATATTCGTACACGGGAAGAAGCTGTGCGGTATACTGACAGAGGCAGCTGTGGGAGTTGAAACAGGGGAGCTTGACTATGCAGTCATCGGCATAGGCATAAATGCCAACAATGCCGAATTCCCCGATGAGATAAGGGACACTGCCACCAGTCTGTTCTTCGAGAGCAGGCGGATAATAAACCGTGCAGAGCTTACGGCAAGTGTGCTCAACCACCTTGAATCCCGCCTGAAGGAGCTTGAAAGCGGTTCCTTCATGAATGAATACAGGGAGCGCTCCATACTCATCGGCAAGAGGGCGAGGATCCTTTCCGGGGACAGGGTGACAGAATACGACTGCACCGGCATTGATGACAACGGCTTCCTTGTGGTGCGGGACATGGACGGCAACGAGGAGCACCTCAGCACAGGAACAATACTTACTTAATACAGGAACAATACTTACTTAATGAAGAATGGTTTGCTTGTTTTCCTCTTTGCCCGCTCTGCTTGTATAGAATAGATAAGTGATAGTGAATAGCTGATCAAGCCCAACGTGCAGCTTATCTTCTCTATTCCGTTAAAAGCATTTTGCTGCTAAGAAAACGAGGGAGCAGCTCATCGTTCCTGAACTGTGTATTTGTTTAAGGACTTAGCTTGTCCGAGGCGAATTTTGCCGCAAGGCCTGTGAACAGCCCTGTTATGCATCCTGCAACGGCAAGGAAGGGGGCATATACCAGCACCCCTTTTCCCATTATGAATACGGCGATTGCAAACTGTGCCCCGTTGTGGGCAAGGGCACCCGCCACACCCGCAAACCACAGCCCATCCCTGCCAAGGACACGGTAAACAAATGCCGATACCGCAAAGGAAAGGATCCCTCCCGCAAGGGAATATGCAAGACCTGATACATTGCCGCTCAGCAGGGCGGCAATTGCTATCCTCACTATGAGCACCATTGCGGCGGCTCTTGGGGAATACCGCCTTAGCACCATAAGGGTGATGATGTTTGCAAGGCCGGGCTTTATTCCGGGAATGGGCACTATGGGGGGCAGCAGCGCCTCGGCTGCGTGTATGCCTGCTCCGGCGGCGGCAAACACTCCCAGTGCCGCTATCTCTTTAGCCTGCATATGCATCTGCTTCCTGTTCATCTGTTACCACTATCCTGACTTTGTTGGGCAGGCACACTATGGGCAGCCCTGTGTGGGATTCACCCTGACTGACACACAGCTTGTCGGGGCATGAGGCGGATTCCATTGATATGCTGCCATGCTCCACACGGATGATGTTCTCCTCTCCGTGATCCCCCGCAATTGTAATGTTGTAGGGCTCCTTCACGCTGTCAAGGTCGATGGTGTAGAGCAGCTTGTTCTCTCTGTATATCTGTGCCGTGCTTCCTTTGTCACGGCTCATTACGGCAATGCAGCCTATTAGCCCTGCTATGAGCACGGCGGCTGTTATCCCTATGGGGATAGCCTGTTTTGCTTTCATGATCACCCTCCGGTGTAGTGCTTGTATAAGGATAGGCGGCTGACCGTAGCCGCTGACAGCGATTATACCATTTTTATCCCTGAATGTCAAGAAAGGAGCGGGTGTATGAAGAAGGTGGTCATCTGCCTTATGACCGTGCTCATGTGCCTTGGGCTGTGCGCCTGCGGAGACAGCAAGGCGGAGCGCTCCTTTTTTGCCATGGATACCTACATCACTGTGACGGCATACGGAAAGAACGGCGAAAAGGCAGTACAGGCTGCACAGGAGCTTATGGAAGGCTATGATGCGCTTTGGAGCATCGGTGAGGAAAACAGCGCCGTATCAAGGCTCAACAGGGGAGAGCGTATCTCCCTTGACAGGGATACATCCGCCCTCCTTGACAGGAGCCTTGAAATATCTCACATGACACAGGGCGCCTTTGACCCTCTCATGCTGCCTGTAATGGAGCTCTGGGGCTTTACGGACAAGCACTATGCCGTCCCCTCGGAGGATGATATCAAAAAAGCCCTCTCTCTGACGGATGTGCAGGGGCTTCACCTTGAAAACGGGACTGCATATCTGACACCGGAGGGCTGCAAGGCTGATCTTGGCGGCATTGCAAAGGGCTATGCCTCCGGTGCGGCTGCGGATATGATGAGGAAGATGGGGGTTTCAAGCGGAATACTTTCCCTTGGGGGGAATATCCGCACCATAGGTGAAAAGCCTGACGGCAGCCCCTGGAGGGTGGCGGTGAGAATGCCCTTTGATGAGGGATTTATAGGTATTGTGGAGGTGCGTGACAAGGCTGTCATCACCTCCGGGGGCTACGAGCGGTATTTTGAGGAAAACGGGAAGCTCTATCACCACATCATCGACCCGAAGACGGGCTGTCCCGCTGACAGCGGCCTTATGAGCGTTACAGTGGTAAGCGGGGATGACACCCTTGCAGATGCACTTTCCACAGCCCTTTTTGTCATGGGGAAGGAGCAGGCGGAGGAGTTCTGGCGGGAACATGAGGGGTTTGATCTCATTCTCCTGTGCGACGACGGTTCGCTGTACATTACCGAGGGCATCAAAGATGATTTCACATCAGATATGGAATACGAAGTAATAAGCAATAGGTAATAAGTAATAGGTAATAAAGTAATAAATTTAAGTGGCGGGTATCCCGGCGGCTTGTTTACATTAAAAGTACAATTATCCCTTGACAAATTAATATTTTAGTGCTACAATGTACGAAAGCGTTGATGAGGACGTATACAGAAACCATGCATGACCCGCAGAGAGCCTGTTTCAAGCTGAAAGACGGGCGGTCAGCCTTTTGTATGCCATCACCTCGGAGCATCGGCGATCAAGTGTGGTACTTTACGCATCAGGCGCCGGCGGGTCAGCCCGTTACAGCCGACATAAGTGCCCTGTGAGCTGCGGCTTTCGGGGAACAAGAGTGGTAACGTGGGTAATGCTCACCTCTTGACGGAGGTGGGCTTTTATTATTAGAGATTAGATGTTAGGGATTAGAGGTTGGCAAAAAGCTAAAACATAGCATTCACGCTATCCGATATTCATCAGCAACATAACCTCTAACCTTTGAAAGGTGGTTTTTATGCTTACACTCGATATGATCTACAGTGCATCCTACAAGCTGAAGGAGATAATCCGTGATACGGATCTCATCCATGCGCCCAAGCTGTCGGACAAGTGCAATGTCTACCTTAAAACGGAGAATTTGCAGATAACGGGCTCCTTCAAGGTCAGGGGGGCATATTACAAGATATCCCAGCTTTCCGATGAGGAACGCAGCAGGGGAGTTATTGCCTGCAGTGCGGGCAACCATGCCCAGGGAGTAGCCCTTGCCGCCACAAGGAGCGGCATAAAGTCCCTCATCTGCCTGCCAAGCTCTGCGCCTATCTCAAAGATAGAGGCTACCCGTGCCTTCGGTGCGGATATATGCCTTGTGGACGGTGTATATGACGATGCCTATGCAAAGGCGGTGGAGCTAACCCGTGAAAAGGGCTACACCTTTATTCATCCCTTTGATGATGAGCTGGTCATAGCAGGACAGGGCACCATAGGACTGGAGCTTCTGGGGCAGCTCCCAAAGGTTGATGCGGTAGTTGTTCCCGTAGGGGGCGGCGGGCTCATATCCGGCGTGGCATTTGCCATGAAGAAGCTGAAGCCCGATGTTAAGGTCTACGGCGTTCAGGCGGCAGGTGCGCCCTCCATGCAGAAGTCCCTGGCTGACGGCAAGATAGAGAGGCTTTCCTCTGTGTCCACCATTGCCGACGGCATTAAGGTCATGGAGCCGGGGGAGCACACCTTTGAATACTGCCAACAGTATGTGGACGGCATCGTCACAGTGAATGACGATGAGATATCCTCTGCAATACTTGCCCTCATGGAGCAGCACAAGCTGGTCAGCGAGGGCGCGGGAGCGGTGCCTGTGGCTGCGGTGATGTTTGACAAGATACCCGACATAAAGGGGAAGAACGTAATTTGCCTTGTATCAGGCGGCAACATAGATGTTACCATACTCAACCGTGTCATAGAGCGTGGACTTCTCACCTCCGGGCGCACCTGCCTCCTCAATCTCAGGCTGGTCGACCGTCCGGGACAGCTGCGTGACGTATCGAAGATAATCGCTGATCTGGGAGCAAATGTCATAAGCGTTCATCACGAGCACTCCTCCGAGGGCAGCGAGATCGAGGGCTGCTATTTACGCATCGTCCTTGAGACCAAGAACTTTGACCATATAAGGCAGATCAAGAAGGCACTTACGGCAAACGGCTTTGCCTTGGAATAAAGGAGCAAGAGCTGAAAGTGAAGTGTGGAATGTAGAGAGTGGAGTATATGGATAAAGAGAACACTGCATTGTTTAAGAGTAAAAGATTTGCAGTCAGAATAGTAAACCTTTACAGGTTCCTTTGTAATGATAAAAAAGAGTATGTTCTTTCTAAACAGATGCTTCGCAGTGGCACCAGCATAGGTGCTAATCTTTCGGAAGCTGAAAGTGCTATGAGCAGAAAAGATTTTCTTGCAAAGGTGTATATCGCTTTAAAAGAATGTTCGGAAACTTTGTATTGGATCGAACTTTTACATGAAACGGATTATCTGACAGACATAATGTTTGATTCGGTATATTCTGACTGTTTGGAGATAAAAAGAATGCTGAATTCAACCACTAAAACGCTTAACGCCCAATTTTCAGCACCCCATTCTTAACTATTCTCCCTACACTCCACACCCCACACTCCACACCTAATACTATATACAGGAGGAAAACACAATGGAAAAAATCTACACAAACACTGCCCCCGATGCTATCGGACCCTATTCACAGGCGATAAGAGCCGGGGGATTTCTCTTTACCTCCGGGCAGATACCCATTGACCCCGCCACAGGTGCTGTCACTGCGCAGGGCATAGAGGCGCAGACACATCAGATATGCAAAAATCTGGGTGAAGTGCTGAAAGCCGCAGGCATGGGCTTTGAAAATGTGGTAAAGACCACCTGCTTCCTTGACAGCATGGATGACTTTGCCGCATTCAATGAGGTGTATGCACAGTATTTCACATCAAAGCCTGCACGTTCCTGCGTGGAGGTGGCAAAGCTCCCCAAGGGTGTGCTGGCTGAGGTGGAGCTCATAGCAGCCAAATAATGCATAAAAAGTAAAATATACGCATATTATCACATTTTTAGTGAATATTTTTGAAAAAACGGTGAAATTATGCAAAAGCCCTTGACATTCAGGGTAAAGTGTGTATAATAGGAATATCGTTTTAGAAATCTATCCGGAGGTAATGGCAATGGTCAATAAGGACAATATCAAAAAAGTAGTTCTGGCATATTCAGGCGGACTGGATACATCCATCATAATCCCCTGGCTGAAGGAAAACTACAACAACTGCGAAGTCATCGCTGTTTCTGCCGATGTTGGGCAGGGCACCGAGCTGGACGGCCTTGAGGAGAAGGCAAAGAAGACAGGCGCTTCCAAGCTGTATGTACTGGATCTCAAGGAAGAGTTCGTGCAGGACTATGTATATCCCACTCTCAAGGCCGGTGCAGTATACGAGGGCAAGTATCTTCTGGGTACTTCCTTTGCACGTCCCATCATTGCACAGAAGATAGCAGAGATCGCTCTCAAGGAGGGCGCTGATGCCATTGCCCACGGCTGCACAGGCAAGGGCAACGATCAGGTGCGCTTTGAGCTTGCCATAAAGACATTTGCTCCGGATATGGCTATAATCGCTCCCTGGAGAGAGTGGAGCATCAAGTCCCGTGATGAGGAGATAGACTACGCTGAGGCACACAACATCCCTCTGCGCATAACAAGAGAAACCAACTACTCCAAGGACAAGAACCTGTGGCATCTTTCCCATGAGGGTCTTGACCTGGAGGATCCCGCAAATGAACCCCAGTACAACAAGGAGGGCTTCCTGGAGCTGGGTGTTTCCCCCGAAAAGGCTCCCGACAAGGCTACCTATGTGACCATCCACTTTGAGAAGGGCATCCCCACTGCCGCTGACGGCAAGGAAATGAACGGCGTTGAGATGATAACCTATCTCAACAAGCTGGGCGGCGAGAACGGCATAGGCCTTATGGATCTGGTGGAGAACCGTCTGGTAGGCATGAAGTCCCGCGGCGTATACGAGACCCCCGGCGGCACCATCCTCTACAAGGCTCATGATACTCTTGAAACTCTCTGCCTTGACAAGGAGACCACAAGGATCAAATCTTATCTCTCCATAAAGTTTGCTGATTTGGTATACAACGGTCAGTGGTTTTCACCTCTCCGTGAGGCTCTGTCCGCATTTGTTGACAAGACTCAGGAGACTGTTACAGGCGATGTGAAGCTCAAGCTCTACAAGGGCAATGTGATGAACGCCGGTGTAACATCTCCCTACACTCTCTATGATGAGGAAGTGGCTACATTTGATGCTGACAATGTTTACGATCAGTCCGATGCTGGCGGGTTCATCAACATCTTCGGCCTGCCTGCCCATGTAAAGGCAAAGCTGGAGCAGAAGAGGGGCAAGTAAGAGCACCTGACAGGAGGGGCAGCGGCTCGTGTGAGCATTGCTTCCCTCATATCACCGTTAGGATACTGAAAGCAAGGGCGTAAGGAGCCGCAGACGGTTCCGTGCTCTCTTGCTTTCAATTGGTTTAAACAGCTGTAGGGGACTGCCTGCAGCACACAAAGGAAAGATGATGGACATGAAGAGATTTGCTGCCGTGATAGCACTTATTATCGGTGCTTTGTGCCTTTCTTCCTGCAAGCAGCAGGAAGAGGCTGTGGATTACTCCCACCTTGTTACGGACATAGTGGGTGTCTGGTGCGACCCGGAGGGACCCGAGTTTGTAGCAGCCACCGAGGAGAGACCCGCTTATTACAGACTGTATGAGTTTACCTCCGACGGCAGACAGATCAACCACCAGTGCTCACAGGAGACAGGCTCGGGATTCCATGAGCACACCTATACCATTACCGATGATATACTCACCGTGGATTCCACCATGCAGTGCCGCATAAAGATAGAGGACGGCATACTCACCATGATCACCAACGACCATGAAACTCAGTACAAGCGTGCCTCCGATGAAGAGCTGTACGACAGCGGGTGCATACCGGTCGATACGGGTACATACAATGCCTATGTGGACTACATGAGCAGACGTGACACGGAAGAAGGGAACACCGTTGATCCTTCACAGTTCGGCTTTGATGTGAATCCCGAGGACTATGCGACCGGCACAGCTGCCTCACAGGATGAAGCTCAGGCCGCAGACAGCGTGACGGAATAAGGGGGATACGGCTATGGCAATGTGGGCAGGACGCTTTTCCAAGGAAATAGACAAGACTGTCAATGACTTCAATTCCTCCATATCCTTTGATGCGAGGATGTACAGGCACGATATAAGGGGCTCTATGGCTCATGCAAGGATGCTGGGCGAGCAGGGCATAATAGAAAAGTCCGAGAGCGAAAAGATAATCGCAGGGCTGCAGGGCATACTTGATGACCTTGACAGCGGCAAGCTGCAGTTTGACCCCAATGCAGAGGACATACACATGTTCGTGGAGCAGATACTCACGGACAGGCTGGGGGACACGGGCAAGCGCCTTCACACTGCAAGGAGCCGCAACGATCAGGTGGCTCTGGACATAAAGTACTATCTCAAGGACGAGTGCGACGAGATAATAAAGCTGGTGCTCGACCTTATAGAGACTATCATACAGACTGCCGAAAAGCACTATGATACGGTAATGCCCGGCTACACCCATATGCAGAGGGCACAGCCCGTCACATTCGCACATCATATCATGGCATATGCGCAGATGCTTTACCGTGATATCGACAGGCTCATTGACTGCAAGAGAAGAATGGATGTCATGCCTCTGGGATCCTGTGCGCTGGCGGGAACCACATATCCCCTCAACAGGCGCAGGACTGCGGAGCTGCTGGGCTTTTCGGATGTTACCGCAAACAGCCTTGACGGCGTATCCGACAGGGATTTCTGCTGTGAGCTTGCATCCTGCATATCCATTCTTATGATGCATATGTCAAGGTTCTCCGAGGAGATAATACTCTGGTGCAGCTGGGAATTCAAGTTCATTGAGCTGGACGATGCCTATTCCACAGGCTCCTCCATTATGCCCCAGAAGAAAAACCCTGATGTCACCGAGCTTATCAGGGGAAAAACAGGCCGTGTCTACGGTGATCTGATGACACTGCTGTCCATGATGAAAAACCTCCCTCTTGCCTACAATAAGGATATGCAGGAGGACAAGGAGGCAATATTTGATGCGGTGGACACCGTAAAGCTGTGCCTTGGCACCTTTACACCCATGTTTGCCACTATGACCGTGCTCAAGGACAATATGCGCAGGGCTGCTGCAAAGGGCTTTATCAACGCTACCGATTGCGCCGACTATCTGGTGCGTAAGGGGCTGCCCTTCAGGAGCGCCTACAAGATAACAGGTTCCCTTGTTGCTTACTGCATTGAAAAGGACACTGTCCTTGAAGAGCTGCCCGTAGCAGAGTACAAGAAGTTCTCCGAGCTCTTCGATGAGGATATATACGATGCCATTTCCCTTGATACCTGCGTAAACAACAGGAATGTAGAGGGCGGCCCTGCACCGGAGGCTGTTGCTTCCCAGGTGGAGAAACTCAGGACAAAGCTGAGAGAGCTTGAGGTGTGATATGGTAAAGGTATTTATTGACGGCAAGGAGGGCACAACAGGCCTTCGCATAGCCGAGAGATTTGCACAGCGTGATGACATAGAGCTTATCACCCTCCCCGATGAGCTGAGGAAGGATACACAGGCAAGAAAGGATGCCATCAATTCATCGGATTTCACCTTCCTGTGCCTGCCTGATGCAGCGGCAATTGAGGCTGTGTCCCTGGTGGAAAACGAGAATGTGCGCATAATAGACGCATCCACCGCCCACAGGACTGATCCGGGATGGGATTACGGCTTTCCGGAGCTTTCTCCGGAAATGAGGAAGGCGATAGCAGTTTCAAAGCGTGTGGCTGTGCCCGGCTGCTATGCCAGCGGTTTTATCTCACTGGTGCGCCCCCTTGTGGAAAAAGGTGTGATACCGGCTGACTATCCCATAGTCTGCCATGCGGTTTCGGGCTATTCCGGAGGCGGCAAGAAGCTCATCGCAAAGTACGAGGATGCCGCCCGTGATGAGCAGTACAGCAGCACAAGGATGTACTCCCTTGGCAAGACCCACAAGCACATAAAGGAAATGAAGGCGGTTTCCGGACTGGAATTCCCCCCTGTGTTCTGCCCGTCTGTGGGAGATTTCTACAACGGAATGACCGTTACTATACCAATAACTCTGAGACTCCTTGGCAATGGCGCCGATGCCCGCACCATGTGGCAGGCGCTTTCCGACAATTACCGCAGTGAACACTTTGTGAAGGTCATGCCCTTCGGGGGAGAGGGTCTCCCCGAGGAGAGCGAGCTGTTCTCCAACACACTTGCGGATACGAATATGATGCAGATATTCGTCTACGGCAATGAGGATCATGTTTTGCTGGTATCCCGCCTTGACAACCTTGGCAAGGGTGCATCCGGGGCAGCAGTGCAGTGCATGAACATTATGATGGGCATAGATGAAGGGACAGGGCTTGAATAATGGATATGAACAAGTTTGAGAATATAGAGGGCGGCGTCTGTGCCGCAAAGGGCTTTAAGGCATCGGGCTTCTATGCCGGGATAAAGGCGTATATGCAGACAGGGGAGAGTGCTCCCTCAGTGCCCGGCAAAAAGAACGACATTGCTCTGATGGTTTCCGATGTTGTCTGCAATACAGCAGGCGTTTATACCTCCAACAAGGTCAAAGGCGCCCCTGTTGTGGTGACAAAGAGAAACCTTGCAGCAAACGGCGGCAGGGCGAAGGCTGTCATCGTGAATTCCGGCAATGCCAACACCTGCAACGGCGACGGCGAGGAAAAGGCACAGGCTATGTGCGACATGGTGGCACAGAAGCTTGGTATCTCCTCCGACCTTGTGATAGTTGCAAGCACGGGGGTCATAGGTCAGGTGCTCCCCTTAGAGCCTATTGAAAAGGCGATAGATCCCCTCTTTGACAGGCTTTCCTACACGGGGAACGTTGAGGCGGCAACTGCCATAATGACCACGGATACAGTGAAGAAGGAATATGCGGTACGATTCACTGCCGGCGGCAGAGAATGTACCATAGGCGGCATGGCAAAGGGCTCGGGGATGATTCATCCCAATATGGCGACTACCCTGAACTTCATCACCACAGACTGTGCTGTTTCCTCTGAAATGCTCCGGAAGGCTCTTTCCGAAGTGGTGAAGGTAACGTACAACTGCCTTTCCGTTGACGGGGATCAGTCCACCAACGACACCTGTATGCTAATGTCCAGCGGCCTTGCGGGAAATGCGGAGATAGCCTGTGATGGCAGTGACTTTGATACATTCAGAGAGGCGCTGTATCAGGTAATGGCAAACCTTACAAGGATGCTTGCCAAGGACGGAGAGGGCGCATCAAAGCTTGTGACCTGCGAGTGTACCGGGGCTCCCAACCTTGATACGGCTATAATCATTGCAAAGAGCGTTATACGCTCACCTCTGGTAAAATGTGCAATGTACGGCGCTGATGCCAACTGCGGACGTATCATGTGCGCAATGGGCTATGCCGAGACCGACTGCGACGTTACAAAGGCTGATGTATACTACATCTCAAGGGCGGGTAAGATACTGGTATGCAAGGATGGTCTGGGACTTTCCTTTGATGAAGACCTTGCAAAGAAGATACTCACCGAGGATGAGATAGAGATATTTGTAGATCTCCATATGGGGGATTCAAGTGCCACTGCATGGGGCTGCGATCTTACCTATGACTATGTGAAGATAAACGGTGACTACCGTTCATAAGGGGATAACAATGGAAATATCAAATGAAATACGCTCACAGGTGCTTATAGATGCCCTTCCCTATATACAGAACTACAATAACAAGATAGTAGTCATAAAGTACGGCGGCAATGCCATGACCAACGAAGAGCTGAAGGATGCGGTCATGAGCGACATCGTGCTGCTGAGTCTTGTGGGGATAAAGCCTGTGCTTGTCCACGGGGGCGGCCCTGAGATAAACGATATGCTGAAAAGAGTGGGCATAGAGAGCAAATTCATCAACGGCCTGCGCTACACCGATGCCGAGACTGCGGAGATAGTCCGCATGGTGCTTGCAGGAAAGGTGAACAAGGAGCTTGTTTCCCACCTTGCACGCCATCAGGGGAAGGCTCTGGGGCTCTGCGGCATAGACGGTATGATGATAAAGGCGCACAAGAAGGAGAGCGAGGTAGACTTAGGCTTTGTGGGCGAGATAGACGACATCGACACCAAGCCCATACTCGATGCCCTTGACAACGGCTATGTACCTGTTATCGCCACTGTTGCCTGTGATGAGCAGGGGCAGGTCTACAACATAAACGCAGATACCGCCGCCTCAAGGATAGCCTCATCCCTGAATGCGGAAAACCTTATCCTTATGACGGACATTAAGGGGCTTATGCGTGACAAGGACGACCCTTCCACCTTCATCCCCTATGTACACGTCAGCGAGGTGCCCTTCATGAAGCGTCAGGGCATCATCAGCGGCGGCATGATACCGAAGATAGAGTGCTGTGTTGAGGCAGTCCGCAGAGGGGTCAAGAAGACCTGCATCATCGACGGCAGGGTACCACACTCCATACTTATCGAGCTGTTCTCCAACGAAGGCATCGGAACGCAGTTTGCTTAATGATGTGTATTGAATAGCTTGACGTGTCCTTTGTCTGCTGCCGTACACTCGTGAAGCGGCTGCCAGACACAAAGTCAGGCAAATCATTCTACATTCTTTATTCTACATTACCAAGGGGTGATATTATGTCCACCATAGATAAATTCAACGAACACGTAATGATGACCTACGGCCGTCTGCCCATAGTCCTTGACAAGGGGCATGACAGGGTTGCAACAGATGAGAGCGGAAAGAGCTACATCGACTTCGGCAGCGGCATAGGCACCAATTCTCTGGGCTATACCAACGATAAATGGGCTGATGCCGTGTGTGAACAGGTAAGGAGCATACAGCACACCTCCAACTACTTCTATACCAAGGTGCAGGCTGATTTTGCCGACAAATTGTGTTCGGCAACAGGCTATGAAAAGGTATTTTTCGGCAATTCAGGCGCAGAGGCCAATGAATGTGCCATAAAGATAGCAAGAAAGTATTCCTTTGATAAATACGGCAAGGGCAGGCATACCATCGTCACCCTGGTAAACTCCTTCCACGGCAGGACGGTCACCACCCTTTCCGCCACAGGTCAGGACGTGTTCCACAACTACTTCTTCCCCTTTACGGAGGGCTTTGTACACACTCCCGCAAACGATACAGAGGCGCTTGAAAAGCTGTTGGATGAAGATAAGAGCATATGTGCCGTAATGTTCGAGTTCATACAGGGCGAGGGGGGCGTGAACGTCCTTGAACAGCCCTTTGTTGATAAGATATTTGAGCTTTGCGCTGAAAGGGATATACTCACCGTTGCGGATGAGATACAGACAGGTCTTGGCAGGACTGGGGCGCTCCTCACATCCGAGCGTTACGGGGTAAAGCCCGACATCACCACCCTTGCAAAGGGCATTGCAGGCGGCATTCCCATGGGTGCCTGCCTTGCGGCGGAGAAGTGCGGGGATGTACTCACAAAGGGCACCCACGGCTCCACCTTCGGGGGCAATCCCATTGCCTGCGCAGGGGCAAATGTGGTGCTTGACACCCTTCTCTCCGAGGGCTTTATGGACAGCGTGAACGAAAAGGGCTTCTATTTAGTCAATAAGCTCCTTGAAATACCCGAGGTAGAGGGCGTTGACGGCATGGGGCTCATGCTGGGGGTAAGGCTTAAAAGCAAAAAGGCAGCGGACATTCTGCTCAAATGTGCGGAGAACGGGCTGCTGGTACTTACCGCAAAGGACAAGATAAGGCTTTTGCCTCCCCTTAACATCACAAAAGAGGATATCGACAAGGGGACTGAAATATTCAAAGGGGCACTGGAGGACTGAAAATGAACAAGCATCTTCTTAAAATGGCGGATCTTTCAAAGGACGATATAATCGAGCTTTTAAACCTTGCTGACCAGCTCAAATATGAGCTTTCCCACGGCATCCCCCACAGAAGGCTGGAGGGAAAGACCCTTGGACTTATCTTCCAGAAATCTTCCACAAGGACAAGGGTCTCCTTTGAGACAGGTATGTATCAGCTTGGAGGGAATGCCCTGTTCCTGTCCTCCCGTGACCTGCAGATAGGCAGGGGTGAACCGGTGCAGGATACTGCAAGGGTGCTCTCCCGCTACCTTGACGGCATCATGATACGCACCTTTGAGCAGAAGGAAGTAGAGGATCTGGCAAAGTACGGCTCCATCCCTGTGATAAACGGCCTTACGGACTACTGCCACCCCTGCCAGGTGCTTGCCGACCTTATGACCATAAGGGAGTACAAGGGTCAGTTTGACGGACTTAAAATGTGCTACATAGGCGACGGCAACAACATGGCGAATTCCCTTATCGTGGGCGGCCTTACCGTGGGCATGAGGGTGTCCGTGGCTTGCCCCGAGGGCTATCATCCCGCTGCGGATGTGCTGGAATGGACAAAGCAGTACGGCGATTCCTTCGAGCTGACTGCCGATCCTGTCAAGGCAGCCGCTGATGCGGATGTAATATTCACTGATGTGTGGGCATCCATGGGGCAGGAGGGCGAATCCGAGAAGCGCAGGGCTGTGTTTGAGGGCATATACCAGGTAAATGACACTGTAATGGCTGTGGCAAAGCCCGATGCTATGGTGCAGCACTGCCTGCCTGCCCACAGGGGCGAGGAGATAACCGCAGAGGTCTTTGAGGCTCATGCGGATGAGATCTTTGACGAGGCGGAGAACCGTCTTCACGCACAGAAGGCTGTTATGGTCAAGCTGCTGGGCTGAGCAATATAGCTAATCCGCTGCCGGAATGAACTGTCATATTGGTAAATAATAACAGTTGCTTATTGCTAACTCATGTAGTATAATGATTATAACACTTGAACATTTGTTCATGTGACAGCTATCCGCATCAGTGTTTTATTCAGGAGGACAATATGTCTGATCTACTCAATATCAAAGGTCTTCACGCTAAAATAGCAGATGAGGACAAGGAGATACTTCACGGTGTCGATCTTGCCGTGGGCAAGGGTGAGATCCATGTGCTCATGGGTCCCAACGGTGCCGGCAAATCCACTCTGGGCTACACCATCATGGGCAGTCCCGAATACGAGATAACCGAGGGCACAATCACCTTTGACGGGGAGGACATCACAGGCTTTTCCCCGGACAAGGCTGCAAAGAAGGGACTTTTCCTCACCTTCCAGAACCCCATCGAGATACCCGGCATTTCCCTTTCCAACTTCATCAGAAGTGCAATGGAGCAGATAACCGGTGAGAAGATCCGTATCTGGGACTTCAAGAAGAAACTGGAGGCAGCTCTTCGTGTGCTGGAAATGGACGAGGAATACGCCAAGAGAGACTTGAACGTGGGCTTTTCCGGCGGCGAGAAGAAAAAGGCGGAGATACTCCAGCTCCTGCTTCTCAGACCTAAGCTTGCCATACTGGATGAGACAGATTCCGGTCTTGACGTGGATGCGGTGCGCATCGTGTCGAAGGGTGTTGAATACTATGTCAACGAAATGGGGGGCACACTGCTCATCATCACCCACAGCACCAAGATACTGGAGGCTCTTAAGGTGGACAAGAGCCACGTTATCGTGGACGGCAGGATCGTGGAGAACGGCGGCGCAGAGCTGGTGGATGACATCAACGAAAACGGCTTTGAGCGTTTTGTCAAGTAGGAACGGCGGTGCGATATGAAGGAAAAGACACAGGTTGCCGACGTTGACAGAAGCATATACGACATAATTGACGATGACAGCGATGCCTACAAGCTCAAAGAGGGTCTCAACGAGGATATAGTACGGCAGATATCCGAGAAAAAGGGCGATCCGGAATGGATGAGGGAATTCAGGCTCAATGCCCTGAGGCTCTACAACGAGATACCCGTGCCCGAATGGGGTCCCTCCATTGACGGGCTTGATATGGACAATATCGTTACATATGTGCGCCCCAATTCCAATATGAAGGGCAACTGGGACGACGTGCCCGAATACATAAAGAATACCTTTGAAAGACTGGGCATACCCCAGGCTGAAAGGAAATCCCTTGCAGGCGTGGGAGCACAGTACGACTCTGAGCTTGTGTACCACAACGTGCGCAAGGAGGTAGAGGAGCAGGGTGTCATCTACACTGACTTTGAGAGCTCCCTCAAGGGCAAATATGCGGACATGGTAAAGAGTCATTTCATGACCCTTATCAAGCCCGACTCCCATAAGTTTGCCGCACTCCACGGGGCAGTGTGGTCTGGGGGCTCCTTTGTGTATGTGCCAAAGGGTGTCCACCTGGAGATACCCCTCCAGTCCTATTTCAGGCTCAATGCCGCAGGTGCGGGGCAGTTCGAGCATACACTCATCATCGTTGATGATGACGCATATCTCCACTTCATAGAGGGATGCAGCGCCCCCAAGTACAATGTGGCAAACCTCCATGCAGGTGCGGTAGAGATATTTGTGGGAAAGAATGCCACCTGCCGTTACTCTACTATTGAGAACTGGTCGAAGAATATGTACAACCTGAACACCAAGTCTGCTCATGTGGAGGAGGGGGGCAAGATAGAGTGGATATCCGGCTCCTTCGGTTCCCATACATCCTATCTCTATCCCGCAAGTGTGCTTGCAGGGAAGGGCGCCGCCTCCGAATACACAGGCATCACCTTCTCCGGAGAGGGTCAGGAGCTTGATACAGGGTGCAAGTTTATACATCTTGCCGAAAACACCACCTCCGTGGTAAATTCCCGCTCCATATCCAAGAGCGGCGGCAAGAACACATTCAGGAGCGCCGTATACATCGACAAGAAGGCTGTAAACAGCAAGGCCGCTGTTTCCTGCACATCCCTCATGATAGACTCGGATTCCGCCTCTGATACGGTGCCGGTTATGGATATACGCACACAGCACTGTGATGTGGGACACGAGGCAAAGATAGGCCGCATCAGCGATGAATCCATATTCTACCTCATGTCGAGAGGGCTTTCCGAGGAGGATGCAAAGGCCATGATCGTATCAGGCTTTGCAGACAATGTTTCAAAGGAGCTGCCCCTTGAATACGCAGTTGAAATGAACAATCTCATCCGCCTTGAAATGATAGGCGCTATAGGTTAAGGAGGGCATGATGGATAAGGTATATGTAAATCTTCTGCCCGCCATAACATGGAACTGGACAAAGGTAAACGGCAAGGAAATAAGTGAGCTGCCCTCATTCTCACAGGGGGATATGGCTATTCGCTGTGATACGGAGCTTTCCTCACAGGATACAGCGGCTAAAGGCTCGGACATTGATGCCCGCAGCAACAGAGCCATAGATGATGCTCTTCGCAGAGGAGAGCTGGTAACGGGCTTAGGCCCCGATATGGACAGGCTCCTTGCGGCAAACGGCATAAAGGTCAAGAAGATAGCCGTCAACCGTGACTGCCGCATATTCGTGGATTATGATATGGTATCAGACTCCCTTGCGGCTGTTGAATTTGACGTGGCTGACGGCGTAAGCTTAGATGTAATCGAAAGGTTCACCTGCAATGAAAAGAATGTGAAGGCAGGTGTCCAGACACGCTTTATCCTGGGCAAGGGCGCAAAGGCAGTGCTTTCACAGGTGCAGCGCACTGACCGCAGCACAGTATTCCTCAATGACACAGGTCTTTTGCAGGCAGAGGACTCTTCCTTTGAAATGAGGGAGGTATACCTTTGCGGTGGCGAAACATATCTGGGCGCACGCACAGCCTTAAACGGCGACCGCAGCTCCTTTGACTTTGACATGGGCTACATCGTTGACGGGGACAGCAGGCTCGATATGAACTTTGCGGCATTCCAGAACGCAAAAGACACCTATGCCATGATAAATGCCAACGGCACACTTAAGGACAGGGCATATAAGCTGTTCAGAGCCACTGTTGACTTCAAGACAGGGGCATCGGGCAGCCATGGTGAGGAACGTGAGGATGTGCTCATGATGAGCGATGATGTGACCAATCTCAACGTTCCCCTCATACTCTGCTCCGAGGAAGACGTAGAGGGCATACACGCAGCCACACTGGGCCGCCCCTCCGAGGAAACGCTTGTGTACATGGGCTCCAGAGGCCTTGACAGAGAGGCTGTATGTGAGCTTATGTCCGTTGCAAGAGTAGCGGCGGTTGCAGCCAAGATCGAGGATGAACAGACCGTTCAAGAGATAGAAGAATACCTCCACCCGGGAGAGGATAGCATTGATAGATGAAAGACAGACAGAGGAGATAAGGCGTGATTTCCCCCTGCTAAGCGGGGACTTTGCCTACCTTGACAACTCCGCCACCACACAGCGCCCCATGAGCGTGATAAAGGCGGTGGAGAACTTCTACACTTCCTGCAACGCAAATCCCATGAGGGGGCTGTATGACCTGAGCATAAGAGCCACGGATTCCTATGAGAATGCAAGGAGCACTGCGGCACGGTTCATAAATGCCGCCCCCGATGAGATAGTATTTACCCGCAATGCCACGGAAAGCCTTAACCTTGCGGCATATTCCTATGCCATGGCAAATGTGTCCGCCGGGGATGAGATAATAGTGGGCATCTCCGAGCATCACAGCAATATGCTCCCCTGGCAGATGGTGGCAAAGGCAAAGGGCGCAAGGCTTTTGTACCTTGAATGTGACAGTGAGGGCAGATATACTCTGGAAAGCCTTGAAGCCCTCCTTTCCGACAGGACGAAGATAGTGGCTCTGGCGCAGGTATCTAATGTCATAGGCCGTGAAAACGAAATAAAGGCATTTGCAAGGGCTGCCCACTCCCGCAATGCGGTGTTTGTGTGCGACGGGGCACAGAGTGTGCCCCATATGCCTGTGGATGTAAAGGCGCTTGATGTGGATTTCCTTGCCTTTTCGGGGCATAAGATGCTTGCCCCCATGGGTATCGGGGTGTTCTACGGTAAAAAGGCTCTGCTGGAGGAAATGCCCCCCTTCCTTTACGGCGGAGAGATGATAGAGTATGTCACCAGAGAGGGGGCTACCTGGGCGGAGGTGCCTCATAAATTTGAGGCGGGCACCGTCAATGCAGCTGATGCGGCAGGCCTTGGGGCGGCAATAGAGTATATAGAGGCAATAGGCCTTGACAATACAGCCGAAAGGGAGGATCACCTTACAAGGCTCATGATGGAGGGAATGAAGGGCATCCCCCATGTACACATCATAGGCTCGTCTGACCCGTCAGAGCATCACGGGATCGTCACCTTTACGGTGGATGGGGTACACCCCCATGACATTGCGACTATAATGGATTCCGACAGGGTATGCATCCGTGCAGGGCATCACTGCGCACAGCCGCTTCACAAGGCACTGGGGATAATGTCCACCGCAAGGGCGAGCATATCCTTCTACAACACAGAGGCTGATATTTCACGCTTCATCAACTCACTATCCACGTTACGGAGACGGATGGGCTATGCAGAATAACACATTTTACAACGAGATACTCACTCAGCATAATATGGATCCCTATCACAAGCACGAGCTTGATGATGCGGATTTTTCCCTTGAGGGGGTAAATCCCAGCTGCGGCGATGACATAATCCTGAACCTCAAGGTGGAAAACGGTGTCATAACTAATGGCTCCTACACAGGTGACGGCTGCGCCATATCACAGGCTTCGGCGGATATGATGCTGGATCTGTGCATAGGGAAGACCAAAGAGGAGGCGCTGCGCCTTGCGGATATATTCCTTGGGATGATAAAGGGCACAGCCACGGATGAGGAGATAGAGGAGCTTGAAGAGGCAGGGGTACTGAAAGATATTTCCCATATGCCCGCCCGTGTAAAGTGTGCGGTGCTGGGCTGGCACACCCTGCAGGAGATATTCCGTGACGAGCAGGCGGCTGCCGCCAAGCCCGGTGAGGGCATACGCCCTGCGAATGTATGTCATATGTAGCGGCTGATCTTATGTTATGATAATGGAAAAGGACGGCTGCTGCCGTCCTTTTTGTTGTCTAAGGGGTTTGTTTGAACATCACTGTTGCAGATCATAAACAAGGTATTCATCTATGCTGCTGTATTCGGCAATGAGCCTTTGTTCATTGTCGTCAAGGGGCTTATCGGGGAAGAATGCCACGAGAGAGCAGAGGTAATTGTATGCGGGATCCCGCTTTGAATTGAAGCTTCTGCCATAGATGCCCTGTATCATGTCAAAATTCAGCTGTATTTCCCCGGTGCTTTTGCAATCCTCATACAGCCTTTGAGAGATCCGCTTTTCTTGTGCTGTCAATCAGTGCCCTTGCCGTATTGACAGCCACAAACAGCCAGACGGAGGTATCAGTAAGCTGCCGTGGCCTGCTTGCAAGCTCATCCTTTATCTTCAGCATTATTGCCTCCTGCATATGTATGACCCCATTCCATGTTTTGCTGTACTTTCTGCCGGTGGTGTATCATCTTCATAATCTATACTGCATGAAATTATTGTTGTGGGTAAATCCGAATGCCGTGTACAGCTTGACCCCCATATCCGATGCCGTGATCTGGACTGTTGTGCAGCCGTAGTTTCTTGCTCCATCTACCACACGCTTCAAAAGCTCACTTGCAATGCCCTTACGACGGTATTCCTTATCTGTGAACATACTGGACAAAAGCCCTATCCTGCCGCTGGGACAGCCAAAATACGGGGGCTTCTCCACGAATGACATCCCGCTCGTGCCGATGATCTTATCACCGTCCAAAGCAAGCCACGCCACAAATGTTCCGTCAGCCATGTGCCGTGTGTAATAATCCTTCAAGGCAGGATAGAGGTCGATGTCTTCTTTTGCGCCTTCCTCACGAAGCTGGTCGATACGCATTCTGATAAAAGTATCAAGCTCATTTTCACTGAGTTTTCTGTATTCAATTCCCATAATAGCTCCTTACATCCTGCTGTCATGTCATGTATGCTCAGCCGCCCCCGAAAAACCGGGTCACTTCCCTTATCCAGTTCTGCGGTTCAAAACAGGCAAGCTGGGCGTGTGCATAGCCGTCAAAGCATCGTATCTCTGTCTGAGGATTAGCTTCCTTCATTTTGATCGCAGCTTTTCTGGAAACTATCTCGTTTCCCTTAGTGCCGTGCATGAACAGTATCTTCATACCGCTGTCATAGGTCTTGAATGTAAAATCGCTGAACACGCTGTCCAGTATCCTGATAATAGAATCGTTCTCCATATGGTCAGCGATCTTGAAGAAATACTCATGGTATCTTTCGGGCAGAAAGTCACGTTTACAGCTTTCGATGACTTTGGGATCACGCTTTTTTGACTTGTCAATGATGCTGATATAGCTTTTCTTCATGAAACCGATAAGAATTTTCGGCATTTTCATCAATGGAGCGCCGTCAAGAACAAGGTGATTTATTTTGATGCCATCCATACCCGCAAGTGCAGCAGCGATACGTCCGCCCATTGACAGCCCGCACAGGGCATAAAGCTCGCCATTATGATTTTGGATCAGATAATCTCTTAACTTCTCTGCTTCATTTTCTACCGATGTAAAACGGCTGGGCTTATCCTCGGTATGGGCATCAAGTTCGGGAACGATTACAAAATGATCTTTCGACAGAACGGATACAGCATCTTCCCATATCTGCCACGGAGTAAGCATTCCGTGTAACAGCATTACAGCTATATTATCACTGTTTCCAAATGTATGAAATATCATTCTTATCCTCCTATACCTGCATAAACGCAGGCTTCGGCTCAGGATGTACCTGTGATGATCGGAGACAGCGTGTTTTTTCAGCGCAGAACCAAGTACACATGGGGTGCACTGCTATTTGAAAGTTATTTCTCTGCCTGCAAGTTGATCTCTTTCTCAAAAAAAGCCTTTTTCAATTGTTCATATTCCATCTCGGTACAGACTTCTCTGCACTTAGGTTCAAAGGACTTTGTTACAGCAAAGCATTCTCTCATATTATCACATGGATACTCTGCACATTCGGAGCAGTTTTTTATGCCTTTGTCCTCACAACATTTGACAACACGGTATCTGCACCAATTCTCAGGACGGCAGCCAGCACAGGAGATCTCATCATTTGATACTATCCTGTCTCTGTATCCTATCTTTAGCCATAATTCCGCTGTGTGACGTAATTCTTCATCTGTCTTTTTATAAGCAGGTACGTTATATCTCGGACACGCCGAGCAATCGTTTCCACAAGCGGCCATTACCTTTTCCATTACTTCTACACCTTTCAATCTGTAAATGGTTTGTTACCAATTATACCACAATCAGCCTTGCTTTTCAATACGTTTAATCATTTTCCCCATAGAATGTATCTTCGCCCCTGACTGCCCTTCTGCCCGAGGGAAAAGGGTCAAAGCCGTTTTGTTAAATTGTCGTTTTTTATGGTTGACAAATAGGCTCAACAGTATTATAATATGTATTATGGGATAGGTATACCCTATGCACCATCAACGGCTTGCAGGGGGCTTGCAAATGCGGCTGCTGCGCCGTTGTGTTAAGGATAACAACTGTGCCTGTGTTACAGGCGCATCATATAGCAATGCAGAATTAGAAAGGCTGAGAAGAATGAAAAAGACATATAAGCGCATTATCAGTGGCATCTCTGCGCTTGTATTCAGTATTTCTGCTGTTTCACCCACCATAAGCGTATTTTCCGAGGAATATGGGAACAACACTGCTGCTGCATCGGCGAATGTCAGCGGTGCGGCATCAGCTGCGCCCATAGAGCTTGAAGCGTCAGTTTACGGAAAGACACTTCATAATAGTTTGACAGGTGCAGGGTTCTCTGTGGCTGGCTTTGATGTTGACAGCGCCGATGTGACCATGACAGCTTTGGAAAAGGATACAGAGAGCCTTGCGGATATTCCGGCGGATATGCGCAGGAAGCTGGTCTATGCCTTCACCACCGGCTACAGGTATGCCGGGATAACGGCTGTGCCTGTTTCCGGCAGCGCTGTTATGCAGTATGAGCTCCCCGATGAGGTGCCTGAGTCCGATGCTGAGTCGGTCAGGGTATATTCACTGGGAGAGGACGGAGAATGGAAGTCCCTTGATTCTGATAAGACCGTTGAAAACGGATATGTAAGGTATGTCACATTCGCATCCGATGTATGCAGCGACAATACCTTTGCTGTCGTCTATACCGATCCGGCCTCAACTCATATGGACGAGGCGATACTGTCCGATGACCGTGCCTTTACATATGCTGATGACAGGATAAGTGCGGATGTGACCGCATTTAAGGGGGCAGTGTGCACCTATGGCGACTTCCCCGTAAATGTCAATGATGTTTACTTTTCTGTAACAGAGGGCGCTCCCGAGGATGTGGTTCTCCCCGATGAGACAGCGGGTATGCACAGAATAGTCTATTCCTCCGGCTTTGGGTGTGAGGAATTCACAAATGCGGATGTATCAGACTATGAAGCAGTATATACCTACACCCTTTCTGTGCCCCTGAGGGAGGGCTTTGAGGAGCTTGTCAGGGTATATGCCTATGATGGCACCGCCTTTAATGCCCTTGAGACTGTGCCTGTTGCCAGTGACGGAACTGTAGGTGCTGTCAGCTTTTCAACAGATTCTGCCCTTTTTGTTATAGATGAGCCTGTTGTGACCGCAGAGCCGTTGAGCATTGAATACTCCGATGATGCGGTGTCTGCAAAAGCTGAGATACCTCAGAATGCGGTGCTTGTGAATGAGGATGGTGTATACACCGATCACAGCGGTGTTGCTCTGTCTGTGGCTCCCAAGGCTGTGACCGATGAGACTGTACCCTTTGAAGCAGGGGAGGGTCTTGCCGCTCTTCGGTATGAGATACATTTCAGCGATGGGCAGGGCAATGCTCTCAGGTGCAGCGATCATTCCACGGATGTTACAGTGACACTGCCCGATGACATTTACGTTGACGAGGGAACGGAAGTGACTGCCGCTGTCTTTGACGGTACCGCATGGCAGGCTGTCTCTGTTGATGATGTGGTCATAGAAAAGTGCAAGCTGAAAAGCTTTACAGTAAGCAATGTAAAGGCTGACAGCTTTACAATAGTATACAAGCCACTGTGCACCGATCCCTTTACTTTCACCTTTGAGGATCATGACATCAGCACTTCGGCAGAGGTAAGCTTTGACACTGCCTTTTATTGCGATGACAGCGAGATAACAGCGGATAACGTGCATATTAAGGCTGAAATGCTCAGCCATTTCGATTCGAGGTTTACAGCTGTCCCCAAGGAGGACAGCCACCGCCTGCGTGTATTTGAAACATCCTTTGTGACAGATGAGGGAAAAGCTGTTGTGCTTGTCCCCGATGAGGAACGTGAGACACCCGTAAAAACGGAGGTCAGCCTTGCTGTGCCCGCAAACTGTGACAGGGAAAAGTTTGACAGTGTCAAGGTCTACACCTTTGATGCGGAAGCTGCCGCCCCCGTGGAGATACCCTATGAATTTAATGCTGAAAAGGATGCTGTCATCGTGCATGGTGACGGTGTGGCTGCCTATGCCATGAGCTACCCTGTTGACTATCTGTATGATGACCTGGAATATAATTTCAACTGTGCCCATGAGCTGCTGCTCTCGGATATGCTCTCATATCTTGATATCCCCGCAGATCTCTTCGGCAGCAGTGTGGAACTCACCGGAGAAGGGCTTGCGGCATTTGAGCCTGTGCTTGACAGCTTCGGCAATGCCCGTGACTGGAAGATCACCGGCATCAAGGACTTTGACACCGAGGAAGCCCTTGTAGTCACCCTTTCTGACGGCAATCTCATCCGTATAAGGATAAGGAATTACCCTGCCGTCCGTGAATTTGAATACACCGATGATAACATCTCCGTTGTCGTTGAGGTCAAGGGCGGCAGCGTTTTCACCGACAGCAGCGGCAATGAGGTATACGCCTCTGATGTGGCGCTTGTTGCAGTGCCTGTTGAGGATGTTCCTGCAAATATGGATATAAATGAGGATGAGCGTGTCGCCGCCTATGACATAGGCTTTGAGACCGTCGGCGGTGAGGCAGTGGATGTTGAGATAAAGTCCTCTGCTGTCAGCATTGTACTGGACTCCGACGAAGATGAGAAGATAAGCGGGATAGAGGTGTATTCCCTTGACTCTCTGAATGCCTCTCCGGTTGAAAATGCAAGTGTGGATGAAAATGCGGCTGAGGTCACAGTTGAGAACGACCGTCTGTCCGGCTATGCGGTAAAGTATACGGTGGATTTCCATTACGGGGATTACGATTACAGCATTGAGGGGGGCAGTGAGATTCTCCTTTCAAGGCTGTTTGAGATACTGGAGATAGATGAGAGCACTAAGGGCTCTGAGGCGAAATTTTCCGATGAGAGCCTTGTGAAGCTCATCCCTGTGACGGAGGAGGACACTGTCACCGACTGGCGCATCGTTTCCCTCAGACCCTTTGATACTGAGGAACTGCTCTCCGTAAGGCTGTCGGGCGGCGGTACCGTAGACATTGCCGTTACCGATGCCAACGAGACCAGATGGCATCAGATCAATAATCTGAATATGAACCTTGTTGAGGGTGCAGAAAATGTCAATCTGTTCACAAAGGCTGCGGAGTCCTATAAAAACGATGACGGCAGCTATACCATACCAGCAGACTTTAGCTATAAGCTCCCTGACGGCTCGGTGAAGAAATTCAATTCACCGGAATATACCGTTATAGACGGAAAGATAACCATACCGGCAAACCAAATACCCGATGATATGGGCTGGGTATGGACACCCACCAGCTCCGACAAGGATCACAGAGTGGTATACCGTCTTGATATAAGCACCTCCGGCGTAGGCTACATCTATCCCGGTGAGTTCGAGATACGTGTGCCCAAGAGCATACTCCTGGATGCAGAAAACAACCCTGCGGATTCGCTGGAGCTCTCTGTTGTAACTCGTGCCCAGTACGAGGCGGAGAAGGAGACTGGAAAGGCAGCCGACAGCATAAACTTTGCCTATGATGTGGTAGAGGAGAACGGTGTTGAGTACCTTGTTTTCACCAATGTATCCACCCTTGATTCCGCCTTTGACGGCAATATCTGGATATCCTACCACACCACCAAGAACACCTATGACTATAAGGATATGTCCAAGTCCAAGGACTGCGGCGCAGAAGCCACCATATACACCCTTTACGACAATTCCGGCAATCCTCTCTACAAATACTCGGCTGATCCCACCAAGGACGACTTCGTAACATATCTGGTGGATGCGAGCGGGAATAAGCTTGATTCTGCAATTAACGGAGAAACCGGCAAGAGGACATATTCAAACCTCCCGTTCTACAAGAAGTCAGGGGATAGCTATGAGCAGGCGACCGTTGCAAGCGATGAGTTCAAAGCCGCTCCCAGCGTGCCCGTCTACATTGATACAAGTGCAGCAATCAAGAGCGTTACAAAGAGCCTTAACCAGTCCAATGTATACCAGTACTGGCAGAGCGCATGGGGTGCAAAGCCCGCCGATGCGGATAACTATATCTACTTTGTGTGGGAGATAACCAGTGAGATCGCAACCCAGCAGGACAACCCCACCAAGGTGACACAGAGATATGACTTTACCCTTACCGCTGATTTCCCAAAAACTACAGCGACCGATCTCAATGGTTCAGTTCAGTCAGATAAGACCATTACCCATGATATAGTTAAATTCAGGCTCGCAGGGCAGAACGCCTGGAAGGACTGGGATGCCGGCAATGAGGCTGAAAGAACGGTCACAGGTCTTACGGATGCCAACGGTATGATAAGGCGTGACTATGTCATAACAAGGGTAAAGGCTGATGATATTAATGAAGCCGGTCATGCCTACACCATAAGGAATGAGCGAGCCACCATGACCGTGAAGCCCTCGGACAATGTGGATGCAGCCACCGAAAAGGAAGCGGATGCCAAGTTTACATATGCAGTGCCCAAGTATACCGAGCCTTCAAGTGATTTCAGGATAGACAAGGTAGGTGTATACAAGCAGACAGAGGATACGGTTTCAAATGAGCGGCAGATCTCCTCCTATATGCTCAAGGAGCTGAAGACCGAGGAGGATTATGACATCGAGGGTCTGCGCTATCATGTGAACGTGACTGCGGAGAACCTGCCCGACACCTTTAAGAACGACGAAGGGCAACTCACCCATTCCGAAGATGACGTGCCCTACTATCAGCAGAGCCCTGTTGAATACAAGCTCACCGACAATGACGTGAGACTCCGCAATGTACGCACCAACGGCGCAGAGGAAACACTTGGCACGGACGACTATACCATGACGGCTGTGGATGTGCAGGCTGTCATAAAGGCAGGCTTCTATGACGACAAGCTGAAGGCCTTCTCCAGCGTGAATATCAACGATGTTTGCAAGAACGGCACATCAGGCATAGACGGCTTGTCCAAGCCTGATGAATTTAAGGATTATATCGAAGTAAATGCCCACACAGTCGAGCTGCGCCTTTACATTGCAGGGTCAGATACTCCTGTAAAGGTAGCTGAATACGATGCCTATACAGGTCAGTGGAGGGATGTGAACAGCGCATATGTAACACAGGTAACATCCCCCTTCTCCGGCTTTGTAAGATTTGTGTTCAACGGCACCACAGGTGAAGATGCCGCCACCACAGTCACCGGATATGAGCTTTATTCAAGCAATAAATTCTACGGCACCTATTACAAGGCATATCCCACCGTTACCCTCAGGGGAAGTGACAATGTAAAGAGCATTGCGACCGATCCCGATGCTGACTCCGAGGATTCCTCCGCCACAGGCAAGGTGCAGCTCAATAACTATGCCACTCTGGAGGTGACAGGCGGAAAAGACTCCCATACCCTTAACTCCATGGGCAAGGTGTATATTTCCGAGGCCACACGTTCATCAAAGCTTACAAAAGCATATATCCCCACGGACTACAACAACATCATGGACGGCGAATACTATGCCAACTGGGACATCGAGTTTGCCGAGACCATGACCATGGGGGACAATGAAACTGTGCCTGTACGTCAGGACGGGGGCGTGTTCTATGACCTTCTGCCTATAATGAGTACCGCAAGCATAAGCGATATAAAGATATATGCAGTGGAGCCCGAGGCATCCCGCTACAGCGACACACCTCTCTACGAGGGCGGCGACTATACCCTGAGCTATGACTATCTCACCGACAGCGCAGGGTTCAGACGGGTACTGCTGAAGCTTGACATATCCCACCCTGCGGACAAGTACCGTGTGAATGTCACCACCATACACACCCATACCGACATCATCGACTACGGCAGAAATATCCGCAATTCCGTTGTATACAAGAGCAAGAACCCCAATATCGGTTCGGGTCACACGAATATGAACGGCGACCAGATAGACGAGAATACGGAGCTTCGTATCTATGACGGCTCCGTCTTCGAGGACTATGCCTCCGAGATGGGGGATGCGGACAAGAAGAAGTTTGCCTACACTCAGGCTACCCATTATATCCCCGCCCTTATATCAACTGTCTCCGGCATAAAGAAGAGGGTGTACTCCGTCAAGACCACTCCCGTAGTCAGCGACAATGCCGTTGTCACACCGGGGGAGGAGTATGTCTACACCTACCGCAACATGAACCTGGGCTCCACCTTCTCGAAGAACCTTGTTATCCTTGATTCCATCGAGAACTATGGTGAAAAATCTGCTGACGACCACAGCACCATAAACGGAGCCATAAGCGAATTTGGCGATCACAGCCACTGGAAGGGCACACCTCTTCACTTTGACACAGCTCTTCTTGACAGCAAGGGCTACAAATACCGTATCTATGTCACCACAACGGAACAGCTTGATCTGGAAAAGTATGACAATGACACAGATCCGAATATTGCTTCCATCGGCGATTCCACCTTTGAGTACAAGGTAGATGACAGCGGCAACCTCATTGTAACGAATGTAAATTCCCCCGGTGAGATAGCACTTGCAGGCTATACTGTACAAGGCGAAGACATCATGCATAACGACGCAGCGGTACCACTGGATGGTGGAGGCGACATCATCATAAACGATGGGGATACCCCCGTCCGCTATACCCCTGTCAAGGTGCTCACCCCCCATTTTGTGGAGAAGGCTCTTGAAGCCGGTGACGGCTGGACCGAGATAGAGCAGCATTACAGCGGGGGAGAGTATACCTTCACAGAGAAGAATGGCACACCCTTTGATTTCTCCAAAATAAAGGCATTTATGATCTATTTCGAGGATGAGATCATATACCCCAATCAGAGCGTTTCCTTCAGCCTTGTTATGCGTGCCCCCTACACCATTGACGAACAGCCCGACGATGCCGCAAAGGGCGGAGAGATGACCTACAACAACGTGTACAGATATCACGACACCTCGGAGAACAGGGAATTCCCCGCAAGAGAGGGCATGGTCTCCCATACCTATGTGCATCAGGACAGAACGGCTGTAAACTACCGTGTTACAGGTGATCTGTATTTCCGCAAGACCGACAAGGAGGAGCCTGACAAGCCCGTTACAGGGGCAGTGTTCACACTTACGGGCAACACCGTCTACGGCAGTACCTACAAGAAGGTAATGACCACCGACAGCAGGGGCGAGGTGCATTTTACCGACCTCGAACAGGGTACCTATATCCTGGAGGAGACGGATGCCACAAAGAATTATCTTGCCATCTCCCCTGTGACTGTTATCGTGGATGCAAACGGCGTTGCCACCATATCGGGTCCGGACGACATATACAGCTTTGATATATCCATTATAGGTGAAAGCAAGGCAGGGCATACATATACTTTGACCGGCACCGTGGGTACTTCCTATACCGCCGGTGCAACAGCAGACAATGAGGGGCTCCTTTCCTTTGAGGATGTGCCCTCGGGCAGCTACACCCTGACAGATACCACCGATAATGTAGAATGGGCTATCAACGCAGTTGACGGCCACGAGGCTAAGATACGGCTTTCATCGGCTGGTGAAGGTCAGGCTGACTATACCTATAACGATAACGGCTACAAGATACGCCTTATCAACAAGGAATACGGCATCTACGATGAGCCCCTGAGAGTGGCTGACATCAGGTTCCGAAAGAACCTTATCGACACATCGGTAGATGAAAATGGCAGCGGCTACAGGACACCTCTGTCCGGCGCCACCTTCAAGCTGACCACTGTTGGCAACGGCAGCGGCGATAACGGCAACAAGAACGGCTACGGCGATGTAGTGACCGAGTATGCCACCAGTGACGAACAGGGCGAGGTAAAATTCTACGACATACCCATCGGCAAATACCTGCTGACTGAGGAAGCAAGGGGCAGCTCTGATGATGAATCCGTTTCCGGCGTGCCTATGGGTGCAGTGCCCGAAAACAAGACCTATTATGTATGGGTGCGCTATGTAAACGGCAAGACCATTGCCACTATCCAGTCCCTTGCGGACAAGGGGGGAGACTGGGCAAAGGGCAAGCCCATACCCAAGGAACAGGGCACAGGTATGTACTATCTTGACAACTACAAGACAGTAAACGTCACCATATTCAAGCGTGACTCCAAGAACCTGTCCGAGCCCCTGCCCAATGCGGAATTTGAGCTGTTCCCCTATGGTACGGTGAAGGTGGATGGCACTGTTACCGCAGCTACCGATGACCTGTTTACAGGATATGAGGCAAACGGGGAAAGCAACGAATTTAACAGCTATCCCGAAGAGGTAAAGATATACGAAAAGTATCTGAACTCCGCCTTCTGGAAGGACGACTGGTCATCTGCAAAGAAACAGCTTGACAATGATACCACAGGCGGCCACAAGAGCCAGTGGAGGAAGACCAACCGTGACGGCATGACCACCCTTGCGGAGCTGCAGCCCGGTGTGGCATACTACCTTGTTGAGACCTCCGCCCCGGAAAACCATGTGCCTGTCACCATCAACCAGGGGGATGCTCTGCCCTATGCAGATACCTACTGGACGGTACTTGTAAAGCCCAACGGCGATGTTGTCATCAAGGACAAGAGCGGCACAGAGGTTCAGTACATCACCGAGGGGGACAGCGAGGGCTACCGCCTTACCAACGAGCGCACCTACAAGTCCAAGTTCAATGTGTCAAAGCTGTGGATAGGCGATCCCACCGAATGGGGCACAACATTCCCCGTATTCAATGTTTCCACAGCGGAGGAGCAGGTCGTGCTTAAAAGCGTAGTGGCTACTTTGAATAAAACACTCTTCAAAGAAAAATTCCCTAAAGAGGCTGAATCATTTATCCGCCTTGATTTGGGAAGTACAGCTGCAACCTCACTGGAAGAAGCATGGCAAAAGATAGTTGAGATAGAAGGTTCTTCTGCATCAGACATGGCAACACAGTTTATACGTGTTGATGCGAATGCTTTAAATACGCCTACCGATGGTTGGTACAAAAACGGTGATACCTATAATCTTCCCGATGGCACAACTGAAACCATAGATTTCAGCAAGGAAGAGGGTGTATGTTATATGGCATACATCAACGGACACAGCTATTTCTGGAGTGATGCGAATAAGATATATTTGTGGAAATACTGTAATGGCATAATAGATAACAACTGGGGAGAGGCTTCTAATGCGTTTTATGGATATAATAGAATAACAGGTACTGTTGATTTTTCAAATTTCCAGGGTGATAGAGTAGAGCAGATTCTGGGTATGTTTAAAAACAGTGGTGTTGCAAGTGCCCCATTTACTCTAATTATGAAAGATTTATATACACCTAATATCCGGAAAACTAATGCAATGTTTGAAAATGCCAATATTATGAGTATAGATATAAGCAGTTTGAGTACAGAAAATGTGACTTATGTTAATAATATGTTCAGTGGCTGCAGTAAACTTGAGGAATTAACCGTGGGCGAAAACTTTAAATTAAATAGTATTAGCCCTAAAGATCAAGCTCAGTTTCCAAAGTTCAATTCATTAGTGAATTTGAAATGCTTTAATGGAAGTCAATATCTAGAATGTAGGAACGCTCAAAGTATGAATGCTTTTTTTGCGGATATTGGAAAAAATGTTTCAAATAATGATTTGCATTTAGACCTCAGCGGATTGACATGTGAAAATGCCACAAGCTTTATTGAAATGTTTAAAAACTGTGGCGCTAAATCAATTGATCTTTCACGACTTAATACGTCAAATGTAACAAATTTTACACAGATGTTCTATAACTGTAAAAGTTTAACATCTGTAGTTGGATTGGAAAACTTTAACACATCAAAGGCTATTACATTTGAGTATATGTTCTATGGCTGCGAGAAATTACCTGACATTAATGTTACGAGCTTTGATACATCAAATGCTACCACATTAAAGGGCATATTCCAGAATTGCAAAGCTGTCACAACAATGGACATAAGCTCCTTCTCAACAGAAAAGGTTACAGTTATCCATGACATTTTCCAGGGGTGTGAAAAACTGGAAGTTGTTTATGCAAATCCATATGAATGGCCGGCAAAAGCAAGTGATAAGACTAATACATTTAAAAATTGTAAAAAACTGAAACTTAGAATAGAAGGAGTTGCAAGCAATTATCGCAATAAAGACAATGGTGAATATGCTGCTGTAAATGGTTCGACATATGATAGCAGTAAATCGGGTTACGGCGTAAATGTAAACAATGAGTATTATGTCGGCTACTTCACAGACTGGTCGGAGTCTCCCAATTATGTAGCGGTATCTGAAAGATACTTTGCTAAACACCCCGAGCGGGCTGCAAGCGGCAATAACGGCAAGCCATCACTTCTCAGCAAGCTGGCAGCAGTCAGCGGACAGCGTATCACAGACAAGGTGATGCTCCTGGCAGGGGAGAATGCCCTTCTGGGCGCAGGGAACGAGGGGGAGGAAGAGACCGAGACCTACACACCTCCCGTTATCACCTATTCCACCACACAGACAGTTATCAGCGACACTGCAGTACTTGACAGCATATTCCACGGCGCAGGCAATTACGATCTCCCTGGAGATAATATCAAGTATGTCAAGGAGACCGTTACAATAGACGGTGTTCTCCAGTACGACGTTCAGCTTGCAGCCAAGTGGGAGCGTTTCAGCGACGATGAATGGTACTGCACCCTCATGGTCTACGACGCAAAGGCTCAGGCATATGTTTGGGAGAATGAGCTGAAATACGACGGCACCAAGACCTATGAGTGCGACCACTATCAGGAAAATCAGTACCTTGCCGAGGCAATAGAGGACGAGGAGACCGATGTTTCCGGCATTACCCGTGCCACCATCACCAATAAGCGTGAGGAGGCAGTGGAGCCGAAGACAGGCTCTCTCACCCTCTCCAAGCTGATAACGGAGAAGGGCACAGAGCTTCCCGAGACCCTGCGCACCGCCGACAGCTTCACATTCAGCATTAAATTCACCAAGGGCACATCTGCAAAGGCACTGCCCCCGAAGGCCACCTACGGCGGCGTGGTATTCACCAAAAAAGACAACGACACTCCGGATAATGTCGCAGACGATTACCTTGAAGGCACTGTCACCATGCACAGGACTGTGCAGACAGCACAGGCAGGCACTGCTGAAGACCCGGAGGTAACAGAGTACGGCGTATTCCTTGACAACATCCCGGAGGGTTATACATACGAAATATCCGAGGATACCGCCGCCTATGTGCTTACCGGCAGAGCCTTTGAGGATGATTACGAGAGCGTTGGCGCTGTTACCGCCGGCACGGTCGTAACAGGCACAGACCCTGCAGCAGGCAGCATTGTTGCCGATGTGACAACTGTGGTCGGTGATGTGACAAAGACTGTATATAACACAAAGCACGTTACATGGCGCAATGAGGTAAAAAACACATCCCTTGAAGTGACAAAGGAGCTGACCCGCTTCGACAAGGCTGCGAATGCGGAGGTTGCTCTGACCGACTTCGACAAGCTCATAGAATACGAGTTCACTGTGGAGCTGAGCGGCCTTCTCCCCGGTGCAGAGTATACCTACACCGTGGCAGATAAAACTGTAAATGCGGATGGCGAGCCTTACAAGGTAACAGCCGATGAAAAGGGCAGTGCCAAGGCAGTGATACTGCTCAGGCACGGTGAAAAGGTTGTGTTCAGTGAGCTTCCGGTGAGGGCGGTATACAGCGTGACCGAGACACAGCCCACCGAGCTTAATGCGGAATACTCCACCGGCTATGTTGTGACTGAGTATAACAGCGATGGCTCCGTTAATACCAAAAGTGCAGAAGTTTCAGGCACAAGTCTCAGCGGTGAGACCCTTGACCGTAAGGAAAGCGTGACATTCAGGAATCAGAAGTCTACAAACAGGACTATTGATGTCACCGTAAGGAAGGAGTGGATGCAGGACGGGCTAAGAATGGAGGAGGGTAAATATACCTATGCCGACAAGGCAGGGGTCCCCTTTGAAATGGAAGCTACCGTCGCCCTGCGCCGTGCAAGCAACGGCAATACCACGGATATGCCCGGCTCCAATCAGGTGCTGAGCAAGGACAACAACTGGAGCTACACCTATTCCGACCTGCCTCTGGAGGAAACTGTGAACGGTACTACTGTACACTATACCTACCGTGTGGGCGAGTATCAGGTGAACGGCTACAATCAGGGGCTTATCGCTACATATGTGGGTGACGGTACACCCGGGAACACCATAGTTTACCGCATAGTCGATGAGCTGCGTGACGGCAGCAATCAGCTTCTGGGCTACTTCGGCTACAAGCGGCACCAGACAATAAACATCGGCGGGAATAAGATAACCAATGCCGTGGTTCAGAAGTGCTGGGTAAAGAAAGGCGAAGATACTGACATCTACATCTACTACAAGAACGAGCTGTACAAGTGTACCGACAAGTATAATTACGAATACGAAAAGGAAACAGGCCTTAAAAAGGTATCAAGCACTCTGCCCCACTTCACCAAAATGATCGACCACAACACCCCCGGTGTCGGACTTACCGTGTACGAGACCTATACCATCAGTGACGGTTCTGTCTACTATGTGGAAAAGCCAGATTACAGCCAATTAGATGAGTTAGAGGTAAAGCAGGCAACCGGTGATGATTCAGTACAGGCTATTGTAGAAGGAAACGACGTGAAGTTCATCCGCTTTGGCTCTGTATACAAGGAGGTATCAAGGGTCGATAGCGGATACAATGGCAAACCGCTGTACCAGCTTGCAGACAATGGTTTAGAGTTCACCCTCAATTCCAGTGAAAAGACCATCAGTGATGTAAACGGCAATATGAACTTCATCATCACCAATGTCAAGGAGGATACCTGCACATTGGAGATCGAGAAGACGGTTTCCGGCAATATGGGCAACAAGGTGCGTGACTTCGAGTTCAAGCTCGTTTCCCGTACTAACCTCAATGGCAGCTACCCTGTGGAGATACAGAAGAACGGCGTGTTCGACCATCTGGAGACCATTGAATTCAACGGCGGCATAGGACAGACGACCATAAAGCTCACCCACGACCAGACTGCAGTGATAACGGATCTCCCCAAGAACACAAACATGACCGTTACGGAGGTAGGCTTCAAGGAAATGGGCTACACGGTAACAACGGAGATCGCACACGGTGAAGACCCGGCTGTAAACGGCGGAGAAGCTCCGGAGCTGTTCCTGGAGGAGGGTATCTATACCGTAAAATTCAACAACGATCTGAAATCACAGATACCCACAGGCGTGGATGTAAATGCAGGAGCCACTGCGGTCGTATTCATCGGAATGCTTGCAGTGATCACCTTCCTGTACCTGCGCAGACGCCGGGAAGAATAAACCGGTAAGGCTGTACGTCCCCTGTAATACGGAATTGCCCCTCCCGTCAGACGATGGGAGGGGCTGTTCATGTCTTTCACGGAAGAAAGCTCGGCTGGCGATGTGATAGTCATAGACAAACATCCGTTTGTATTAAGCGGTGAAAAGCTAAAAAGAGTACCGTCATTCTTTAAGGCAAGGGTGCAGGAAAAGAGTATTGAATTAGCTGAAAAGAAAGAACAAACATTGTGGAGCTGAAGGAACACCTCCTGCACAACGTCCTCAGCTGCATGATAGCCACGCTTCATCCTCGCCATGCAGTAGTACACAAGCTCGTCACGATATGCCTCTACTATTATCGAATATGTCCATAAACATCTCTCCTCATTAAGTAATGACAAAAAATGCCCTCATTCTTTCGTATTCATATAAATTTTACAATTAATGGCGTGCTGTACCAATTGTAGCATAAATACATCATGGGGTCAACATCTTAAAGATGATGACCATCCGGTGTCAGCTTTTATCTGTAAAGCTTCCAATTGTTTCTTGTCTATACATCGGTCAGAAATTTGTATTAGGAGTTTCGGCGGGTATTTATTCTTCTTTATTGATTTTTGTGAGCCTTTGTGCTATACTGATACACAAGGCAGCAGCCTGAACATTTGAAAGGTATAAAATAATGCTCAACTCAAAGAATACGGCACTGGAAAGGCTTGAAGAATATGTACAAAAAAAGCCCGACAGTGCTGCTGTGATATTTCACCCGGAAGAAAGAATGACCTTCGGGGAGCTGTGGGAACTGTCGGGAAAGATATATGCCTGGCTCAGATCAAAAGGGATAGGCAAGGAAGATGTTGTCATGTACTGCCTGCCACGGGGGCTTATGCTCTATGCCTGCATGGCAGGAACGATGCGTGCAGGGGCGGCATTTGTCCTTTCCGAGACACAGAACGCTCCGGAGAGGACAGAGTTTATAAGGCAGGATTCAAAATTCCGGCTGTTCGTGGATGAGGGCTGCATCGGGGAGATACTTGCCTGTGCCCCTCTGGAGGGGTATGAGCCCATTGAACTTCACTCCCTGTGCTATATCGCCTATACCTCCGGAACAACAGGTAACCCCAAGGGAGTAATGCATGAGTACGGCTCTCTGGATAACGCCTGGAAAGCGGTGATCGTTGACGGAAAGCCTATTATGGACGAGGATGATATTTTCCTTACCATGAGCCCCATGAATTTTGTGGCTGTACCCATAATTTTTTCGTATTCCTGCGCCCACGGCTGTGCTGTAGCATTGATGCCATACGAATATTCAACGAGCAAAGACAGCTTTCTCCGTTACCTGGACAGGGCAGGGGTCACCTGCGGATATTTAACTCCCTCCTTTATCCGCAAAAGCTCACCACTCCCGCTGTCATGGCATATGTGCATCATATCATCCGAGCCTGCTGACGGTCTGTTTCTCCCGGGTGTAGACTGTTATAATGCATATGCCTCAACGGAGGGCGGCTGCCTGCTGTCTGTGTATAAGCTGCCCGAACCTATGTACCCTGCCCCTGTGGGACGCTCCTATTCTGATGTGAAGATCGTCATCCTGGATGACGACGGAAAGGAAGTCCCCTGCGGGCACATTGGCGAGGTGTGCTTCAAGACTCCCTATGTCCGTGGATACATACATCAGATGAAAGGCCGCCCTGAGCATGACACTGACATTAAGACAGGCCTGAGGGATGACGGGTTTTTCCATACAGGTGATGCGGGAAAGATACAGTCTGACGGAAATATGTTAACTCTTGGCAGGATAGATGAGATGTTCAAGATAAGGGGCTACCGCATAGAGCCTGATGAAGTGGCAGATGCCGTTACAAAAGCAAGTGGCATTTCACAGGTGATAGTTAAGGGATATGTGTTCAGGGACATTTCCTCCATTGATGTTTTCTACGCCGGTGACACCGAGGCTGATCCTGTTTCCTTGTATGAGGCTCTGACAGGGGAGATGCCCGAATATATGATACCCACAAACTATATCCGTCTGAAGGAATTCCCCCTCCTTCCGTCCCGGAAGATAGACAAGCTGAAGCTCCTGCCTCCCGAGGGCGACTGGGAACGTTTCAAAAAGAACGCTCCTTACCCGCTGACTCTGATCGACAAGGGGAGATCTGCATCCATCTATGATATGGGTGAGGGCATGGTGCTAAAGCAGTATATCCCGACAGTGCCCTACAAGGCAGCTCATACGGAGCTGACAAACACCCGCATCGCCCGTTCCATAGGGCTTCCTGTGCCCCGTGTCTGCAGCATAACACGTTCTGAAAGCGGATACGGCATACTTATGGAGAAGCTAAACGGCACAAATCTGGAGAGGATGATACGGGAACGCCCGGAGGAAAGGCTTTCCCTCATAGACAAGTTTGCGGATTCGGTAAGGGCTCTGCACAAGGTCAAGGCGGAGGGAACCGGCCTTGCGGATGCCGTAGATGAGTCCCTTGCGCTGTGCGGCAGGCTGGAGTGCAGCAGCTTTTCCGACAGGGAAAGGGAGCTTATCCGCAGGATATTTGAATGTATCCCCCGCACTGATACATTTACCCACGGAGACTGCCATCCCGGCAATGCCATGTGGGATGAGGGGCAGATACACTTTTTCGACCTCACCGTTGCCCAGAAAGGACACCCGGTCTTTGACCTGCTGGGGATGTATTCCCACTATGTATTTCTTCCGTCATTTGTTTCAGATGAGAAATATGAAGCCGTAAACAAAATGACAAAGTCGGAGGCGGAGACCTTGTACTGCCGTTTCCTTGAAACATACTATTCCGAAAAGTCTGAAACAGACCTTTCCCTTGTGAATGAGTGGATACGTGGTGTTCATGCGGCACGGCTGTGTACAGTATCCGTTGCCCTGCCCGGTCTGTTCACTAAGGAAATGCTTGATGAAGTGAGACAAAGAGCCGTGGATTTCTCCCTGAGATACTGTGCAGACGGCTCTGTATGCCCTTTTAGCGTATGATGAAGGATATAGATTATCAGCTTATAAAGAGAAAATACAGGGAATTCTTTTTCCCTGTGCTGTTCATCTCCATGTCAAAGTACCTGACAAGCTTCGTGGATTCAGTCCTTGTCAGTGCCTTCCTTGGAGTGGAGAAGATGTCTGCGGTAAACCTCTGCTTCCCTGCGGTGTGCTTCATAAGCCTTTTCCACGGGATGTTCGGCATAGGCGGCAGCCTTGTTGCTGCCAATGCATATGCGGATCACGACAGGCAAAGAGGTAACAGGGTCTTCTCCGTCACTATGACAGGCATAGTGCTCATAGGTATTGTCACCGCCCTCGGGGGGACGCTGCTCCGCTCCCGCATAGTGCCCCTCCTGTGCAGTGATGTTTCATTGCAGAAGGATGTGGAGAGCTATTATTCCCTGCTTGTCGTGGGCTTCCCCCTTATGTGCCTGCTGTTCAGCCTGTCCTATTTTGTGCGCTCTGACGGCAGCCCGAGGCTCACCTCATATTCCATGCTCATATCAAACGGTGTCAATCTTTTCATGGACTGGGTGCTGATGAAGCTTCTGGGAATGGGGCTCGAGGGTGCGGCAGCAGCTACGGTCATCGGCTATGTCTGCGGGATAGTATTCATGCTCACAGGCTATATCAAAAGCCCTAAAAGGCAGTACAGACTTGTACTGCCACTTGCAGACGGAGCAGGGACTGCCGTCCGTGATATAGGGAAAATATGCAGCAGCGGCTTTTCCACAGCATCCGTATGGCTGTACCTTATGATAAGCCTGCAGGTGATGAACCGCCTTATACTGAACTGCTGCGGCCTGATGGACATTCACGTCTTCTCTGTCTGCCGGAACAGTGTAAATATCTGCTATGTTCTGTTTCTGGGCATCGCACAGACATTGTCCCCCATTGCAGGAGTGTATGCTCACAGCGGGGACTATGACAGGGTGCGCTTTCTGCTAAAGCGCTCCATTTTGTATGTGACAGCCGCAGCCGTGGGGGCGGGGCTGGTGTTTGCACTGTTCCCTCAACTCATACTGCTGCTGTACCGTGTGAGAGACCCTGTGTCCGCCGCATATCTGTGCTCCTATCTCCGAGTATATGCTCTTGCATTCCCGGGGATCGGGTTTACACTGCTTTTGAACTATTACTTCCAGGCGATAAAGAGGAAAAGGCTTTCCGCAGTGATAACGCTGCTTGAAGGGCTGCTCCTGCCGGTGGGGCTGTCCCTTATGCTGACACCGGCTTTCAAAATGCAGGGCATAATGGCAGCTATGATCGCATCCGAGGCTGTAACGGCAGCTTTCATCATCGGCTTTCTGCTGTATGACCGGCAAAGAAGCCGCACATCAGAGGAGCGCATTTTCCTCCTGCCCAAAACGGATGATAGCAGGCTGTGTGAGTTTTCCGTGAGAATGGATATCATGGAAATAGTACAGGCTGCAAAGAAAGTTTCACGTTACATCGAAGAAAGGACGGATCACCGCACCGCATCAATTGTCTGTCTGGCACTGGAGGAAATGCTGACGGGGATAGCAAAGGCAAATGACGCCCCCAGTGATGCTATTGATGTGGTGCTGCGGCAGAATGACAATGACATCATAATTTCAATACGTGATATGGGAGTGGGCTTTGATCCCACAGTGCGGGATGAAGCCCTTGAATACGATTTCGACAATGCCATGATGCTGCAAAGCATCGCATCAGAGATAAAATATGATCTTTCTCTGGGAATGAACGACACTGTGATACGGTTGTCGGGAAGAACATAAGCAGGGTGTACAAGTCAAAAAAGCCATTTCAGGGAGGCATTATGTGGAGTGATATATCTTTTATATGGCAGACAGCATTTAGGGAGGCGTGGGAGGCATTCTGCGCCGGCAGTACCCCTATTGGCGCAGTGCTCTGCGATGGCGGCGGTAATGTCATCCTTCATGACCGCAACAGGAACAACGAACCTCAGACCTTAAACAGAAGGATGTCTCATGCAGAGACCAATATCCTAAGGCAGCTCGATACAAGGAGATTCGATGCAAAAGGCCTTACACTGTACACCACTATGGAGCCTTGTCCCATGTGTATGGGGACGATACTTATGACCAATATCAAGAAAGTGCGCTATGCCGCAAAGGACAGCTATTGCGGAATGGTTCACCTGCTGAAATGTGACCCCTATTATTCACAGAAAAATGTCAGCTGTGAATTTGAAGGGGGAGAGGCGGAGAAGTTCCAGATCACCATACAGGCTTACTATGAGCTTAAACATATTGAGCAGGGCAGCAGCAGTGCGGTATTTGATAAATTCAGTGAGCATTGTCCTGATGCGGCGAAGGCAGCAAAACGGCTGTATGCTGAAAAGTGGCTTGATAAGGCAGTTGAAAGCAAAACCGACATCAGCGAAGTCTACGACCATGTTATGAACGTATTGGAAAAAAAGCTTGAAGAAAATGCATGAAGGCTGCATACAAAGGAACGGCTCTCACAGTTTGGTGCTGTGAGAGCCGTTTTGTATTTGATGTTGATGAGCCGGGTTTTGCATTTATAACAAGCTGTTAATTTCTGTTCTCATCGAAACTTCTTATCTTATTCAAAAACTCATCCATGTATCCATGTAATTCCTGTTCACGATCTGTTAGTTCCTGGATCGACGATTTCTTCTGACTATGCATCAGCTCATCCCGCAGCTTTTTTGCACTCTTGTAATTAACAGTTTCATTACTGCCGAATAAATGATCAAGAAGAGCAGAGTCAAAATCATATCCGGCATAATTCAATGCATGAGGGACTTGCCTCATATCGACTTTAAGTGTCTCGTCTTTAACATCATCCTTTTTATTTGTCTGATGATCTTTCAGTACTACTTTATATACGATCTCACATATAGAATACTTTTCTATAAAGCTATTGATCATATTTTTTAATGTTTCATCTTTGTGTATGCTTTCCAATTCAATAAGCCTATTTCTGGCTTTCGTTCTTAGATCAATCTGCTTTTTTCCGGACGGTGGTTTTACTTTTTTTGACATTACCGTTCCTCCTTTTTGGATTATGAAAGGCTTTTATAATGCTAATTTCATAATATAGAACACAGAAAAACATTATACAAGACCCATTATAATGATTACTATGCTTTTTCAAACAGATGCTGCCACAGGTTCATTTGCTTTATTTCAATATGAAGATCTTCTTCTTTACCATCGACATTGACTGTTACACGACCATCACTATCAGCCTCATCAAACTGCGGTTCTATAACATATTTACCTGTACTGTCGATATATCCCCATTTATCATTGACTTTGACCGCTGCAAAACCATTATCGGAGAAGCTATCAGCCTCATCAAACTGAGGTTCTATAACATATTTACCTGTACTGTCGATATATCCCCATTTATCATTGGCTTCGACCATTGCAAGTCCATTATCGGAAAAATTCCAAGCAAAGTCAAACTGTGGTTCTATAACACATTTACCTGTACTGTCGATGTATTCGTGTTTTCCATTGACCGTTACCATTGCAAGCCCATTATCTGAGAAATCCCAAGCAAAATCAAACTGCGGTTCTATAACACATTTACCTGTACTGTCGATATATCCCCATTTATCATTGACCCTGACCCCTGCAAGACCATTATCTGAGAAATCCCAAGCAATATCAAACTGCGGTTCTATAACACATTTACCTGTACTGTCGATATATCCCCATTTGTCATTGACATAGACCATTGCAAGTCCATTATCTGAGAAACTACTAGTAAGATCAAACTGCGGTTCTATAACACATTTACCTGTACTGTCGATATATCCCCATTTATCATTGACTTCGACCCCTGCAAGACCATTATCTGAGAAACTATAAGCAGAATCAAACTGCGGTTCTATAACAAATTTACCTGTACTGTTGATATATCCCCATTTATCATTGACCTCGACTCTTGCAAGACCATTATCTGAGAAACCATCAGCATCATCAAACTGCGGTTCAATAACATATTTTCCTGCCTTGTTAATGTACCCGTATTTTCCATTGACCTCGACGCTTGCAAGACCATTATCAGAGAAATAACGCCGTTCGTCCACAACTTTGAAGCCGGGGGTTTTGATCACAATAGATAGTCCAAATAATACCAAAACAATTAAAGCAAATATAGCTATTTTCTTCTTTTGTTTTGTGCTTCTTTGTGCTTTTGATGCTTCTGCCTGTTCATTAAGCTCCTTCTTGTTAAAGCAGCTGATAACATCATTGGTGTTTCTGCGGCAGCTGCAGCAGATGGGGTCACTGTTAAGATTTACCGCTCCGCAGGTGCAGCGGAAATACCTGCCCTGTATCACAGGCATCATGGAAACATCGCCGGAACCTATTCTCCTGCGATACTGAGTGATCTCATCACCGGTCAGTATGATGGAAACAGGCTGTTGTTCCGGCAGCTCCTTCCATTCGGTACCCTTATCGTGCCATATAGTGCCGTCCGAGTATGTTATCTCGGTTATCCTGGGGGAAATGCTCCGTGTGGTAGCGGATCTCATATAAATGGGCTTGTCAGAGCCGAAGGCAGTGCCGTGACCGACATTCAGATCAAGATAAAGATACTGTTCATCATCAGGAAGCTTTTTGCCCCCCGGCTCAAAGCATTCCATGTTCACCCGGCAGGCAATTATGGCTTTGTCATCAAGAGACCGCAGCTTCAGCTGCACGAGTATCCTGCCGTCGGCATTGTCTTTAAGAATTGCGTGGGCTTCAATGACCACATTGCAATCATCGCTGTATATCAAAGCACCATTTTTAACTATCGTTTCAAAACGTCCGGACATATATCCTCCTTAAAGCTTTGGAAGCTCGTCACGCATTACTGCTGTTGCCTGTACTGATGAGGTGCCTTGAGCGCTAAATGTCTCCCCAAGCTTGCAGCCAAAATGACATATTACAACAAGGCCTGAAAAGACAAGTGTCATGTTTATTAGATCGCACATTAGATGGCCGATATCATCGAGATTGTTGGCTGCTGTGGCTGAAGCCTGATAGACCTCTGTATAGAAATCAGCGCCGAATGCGGTATATGATGATTTTGTCTCTCCATTGAAGTTCGGTGTCTTATCAAATACACCGTAAAACACCATAACACAGCCAATGATCATTCCGATAACACTAAAAACTCTTTTTGCAGTCATGTTTATTCCCTCCATCATGCATGAGAGATCATGCGTTTTTTATATTATATCAAGCTTCTGTAACAAAAAAAAAAAAACGATTAACATTTCCTTAATATTAATAGTTTGTTATGATCATGTTATACCATTGAAGTGATGTATGATGTTTTTTTCAAGGAAACCCTTTTCGGGCTTTTTGAATATTGAACAATGTGTCTCCTTTCTGTATCTCGGTCGGCTGTGCCGACCTTTCAGGGGTCTTAGGGGTGCGGGTCTCCGGTGGAGACCTCTGCGAAGCAGAAGCACCGACCGAAGGCGAACCCATTCGCCTGAGACATTTTCCCCTGACAAGCCGTATAAAGTTTACGATTTTCCATAATCGTAATACTTTATACCGCACTTGTGAAAACTGACCGGGCGTTTCACGCCCTCACTTGTTTTTCGCCGCTTCACAGCGATTTCTCACGCTCCTGCGTGATATACATGAACAAAGTTCATGTACGAGCTATGCGACGTTCTCTCTGTTCCGCACAGCTCTGAGGGTATTTTACCGGGCTTCGGCGCAGTTATGATGCTGGGTGGGCGGCAGTCTGGTGAAACCTTCCGCTCGGCTCTCCCTGAGCCGATTTTGAATGTCGATATACTTATTGTTACATTCAAATTTTTACCCCGCCTGACCGCCCATGAAAATACCCTTCTACTTTACTACCGACGTTTTTGAGAAAATGCCCATGATTTTCCGAAAAGTTTACAGTTTGTTCATGGCGATTCTCCCTCTTGCATAGTTGGGGCACGGGATTTCTGTTGATGATGACGGTGATTTCTTTGTTCTGACCTCGGCAAAAATTGCTTGAATGGAATTGCGATTTTGGAGTAGTTATGGTATAATGGAAAGGTAAAGGTATCTGCTAATGATATATCATACCGTTTACCTCAAAAAAATTACCGAATACCGTTTTTTTATGACAAGCGCTCGGAAATGGTATATAATGCTTACAGTGGAGGTGATAAGACCATGATCTTCAAATTGTTCATAGACAAAAACTGTCAGGAGGAAGTGATTGTAAATGCACATGAAAGAACCCTTTTGGTAGATAAGCTCGAAAAACTTGTTTTGCAGGATGACCACAGAGACCAGCTGCCGGGTTATCTGGAAGATGAGATAATCATGCTTGACATAAACGAGATCGAGTGCTTCATCGTCGAAGGGGATAAAACTTATGCTGTATGCAACGGCGGAAAGCAGTATCTTATCAAAAACAGGCTGTATGAGCTTGAACAGTACCTTCCGCAGGATTTTGAAAGGATAAGCAAATCTGCTATCGCAAATTGGAAGAAGATACTAAAATTCAAGGTGCAGCTTTCCGGAGCAGTTGATGCGGTCTTTATAAGCGGATATACCGAATGCATATCCAGAAGATGCTTTGCTGAATTGAAAAGGAGATATAAGCTATGAAAAAGAGTATCAAAGATTTTATTAAGAGAGGTCTTGTAGCAGCGTGGGGAGGTCCTGTTATCCTGGCTGTTGTGTGGGCTGTACTTAGATCATCAGGAGTGGTAGAGACGCTTACAGTAGATGAGGTCGTGCTTGGCATCATTTCCACGACGGTGATGGCATTCATATCAGCAGGGGTATCTGTTGTGTATCAGATAGAATCGCTCCCGAAGGCCTTCGCAGGACTGATACAGGCTGCGGTATTGTACATAGACTATCTTGGCATATATCTGCTGAACGGATGGATCCCCTTAAACAGAGTATGGATATTCACGATTATCTTTTTTGCAGTCTTTATCATTATCTGGCTTTCAATCTATATTCCGATAAAGCTGAAAGTGAATAAAATGAATCGCAGTCTCAAATCATAATACGTTAGCGCTTTCTGCCTATTAATACGTCCTGATGGGTTGAAAAAAGTATTCTATTATCATGGTACTGAATTGAATATTATAATCTAATGCAGAGCAACACCGGCTCTGCATTTTTTTTGCCCGATTCGATCTTCAATAATAATCACAATAAGAAAAGTCTTATGATGCATGGACTTCATATGTACTGCGAATAGACTTTCCCCCCGAAAGTGCGCTATATTTAGTGTGGCGCTGAGAAATTCGGCTCGACTAAAATTTCAGAATGGTGGTGATGATATGGCTGCGACTTCTATCGCTGATAAGCTGGCGAAACTCGAAAAGAAGATCGCCAAGCGTGAGAAAACTATCGCTGACGAGACAAGGGAGCTTGACAAGGATAAGGCAGAGTACAATAAGCTCTACATTATTGTTCCTGTCCGACAAGTACAAGCTGAGCGGCAAAGACCTTTTCTCCGCTATTGAGCGTGAGCATGAACAGATTGAAAAGCTCCGTGAGGGTGAGCAGTCCGATGATGATACGGAAAGCATTTCCTCGGTCACGGACGATGAGGACAAGCAGGACGATACTGCGGTCAGGAACTCACGGCGGGAATTCTCTATGTCCACCAGTGTCCTCTTATACCCGTATGCACAATTGAATAAACTATACTCGTCAAATAATACTGCTTTGGTTATCAATGTTAGCATAAGAAAAGGGCTATGTCCTCCGTGACCATGTACGGAAGGCATAGCCCTTTGATGATCCATAATTACAGCAAGTTATAACTCAAAAGTTAAAACCATATAACCAATCGAAACTTCTCAGGATGGCATTTGTGTGGTATAATACGATCATGGAACATGGACCGGAGCTATCACGGAACAACTCACAACGACAATACGGAGGTATGAAATGGAATATGTACAGCTCAACAACGGGATAAAGATGCCCATGCTCGGCTACGGTGTGTATCAGGTGACAAAGGACGAGTGCGAGAGATGTGTTACCGATGCGCTTTCGGTGGGCTATCGTCTGATCGACACGGCACAGAGCTATTTCAATGAGGAAGAAGTTGGCGCAGCTATCGCAAAGTCCGGTATTCCCCGTGAGGATATTTTTCTCACCACAAAGGTATGGGTGGAGCATTACGGCTATGAGGAGTGCAAGAAGTCGGTCTATACCTCGCTGGAAAAGCTGAAAACGGACTATCTCGACCTGATGCTCCTGCACCAGCCCTTCAGTGATTATTACGGCGCATACCGTGCATTGGAGGAGCTTTACAACGAGGGCGTTCTCCGTGCCATCGGCGTATCCAACTTTTATCCCGACAGACTTGTGGACATCGCCAGCTTTGCAAACATCGTGCCCATGGTAAATCAGGTGGAAACTCACGTCCTCAATCAGCAGAAGGTCGCCAAGGAGTACATGGACAAGTACAGCGTACAGTGTGAGGCGTGGGCGCCCTTCGGCGAGGGCAGAGGCGGTCTGTTTGAGAATGAAACGCTTGTGAACATCGGTAAAAAGTACGGCAAGACATCCGCCCAGGTCATGCTCCGCTGGAACATACAGCGTGGTGTTGTGGTGCTGCCGAAATCCACCCACAGGGAGCGCATGATACAGAACATCGACGTTTTCGACTTCACGCTGTCTAATGAGGATATGACAGGCATCGCCGCTCTCGACACTGCGACAAGCTCCTTCTTCTCCCACTACGATCCTGCAATGGTGGAGTGGTTCGTGAAGATGGTGGAGGAACGCAAGAAGAACAATCGCAGTGAGAAGGAAACAAAAAACTGGTGATTGAAAAAAGCAAGTGTGAACCTTTGGGTTTATGCTTGCTTTTTCTGTTTTGGTGTGATATAATAGAAATAGAGCCGGAAGGTGCCTGTATAAATCGGGATTTGGTTAATTGACAGGAGTGGGAAATGTATATAATAAAAGCAGAACAAAATCATATAGATAATATAGTTGGTATGTCTGTCAGAGCATTTGAAACAGATATAAATTGTGGTGGAAAAAAAGGAGACTATCCACCTGGATATGATTCTATAGAATGGCATAGAAAAATGGCAGAAGAGGGGCGGCTGTTTCAAGCGATAGAAGATGAGAAATTAGTAGGCGCTGCTATTCTTTTTCCTGATACAAGTCGCAAGAGCTTATATATTGGTCGGATTTTCATTGACAGTATCTATCACAGGAAAGGCTATGGAATACTTCTAATGAAATGCGTAGAAAGCGAGTTCCCATATGTTAATGAAATCAATTTGGATACACCAAGTTGGAATATAAGAACGAATGCGTTTTATGAGAAGTTAGGATATACAAAAGTCAAAATTGATGATGGTTTTGTTTTCTATCAAAAGAAAAAGTGATTATACTTCAAATTCTGATTTATCTTAGAAAGGAAAACCTCATGTATAACCACCAGCTCGACACATTCATCGTTGTCGCTGACAGCGGCAGCTTCAATAAAGCGGCGGAAGCGCTGTTTATCTCGCCGCCTGCGGTAATCAAGCAGATCAATCTTTTGGAGGACAGTCTCGGTGTCCGACTGTTTACACGCACGCACAGAGGCTTGCAGCTTACAAAGGCAGGACAGTCGGTTTACGAGGACGCACGCTACATCATCGCCTATTGCCATGAATCGTTGGAGCGGGCGAAGAAAGCCGATGACACACAGCCGTCCGTGCTTCGTATCGGCACCTCCCCCATGACACCGGGACAGACTGTTGTGGATATGTGGACACAGATCCGAGAGGAGATCCCTGACATCAAATTCCAGCTCGTCCCCTTTGAGAATACGCCCGAAAATGCAAGGGAGATACTCAAAAACATGGGAAAGAACATTGACATCGTGTGCGGCGTATATGATGAACGTGCGCTGAAAAACTGGCAGTGTGCGGCACAGTTCGTTCGTAACGTGCCGGTGAGGTGTGCGGTATCGGTGTATGACTCTCTTGCGAAAAAAGAACGCCTTACTGTGGAGGATCTTCGTGGCAGGTCGATAATGCTTATCCGTGAGGGCTGGAACGAGGAAACGGACAGGCTCCGCAAATGGCTTAACGAGCAACACCCCGAGATCAGCATCGTCACCTTTGATTTTCTGAATCTTTCGGTGTTCAACGACTGCGAGAACAGCGATCATGTGCTGATGTGCATTGACAACTGGTCGAATGTCCACCCTCTGCTGAAAACACTGCCTGTGGACTGGGACTTCTCCATGCAGTTCGGACTTATGCATGCACCAAAGCCCGGCAAGACTGTAAGGCGTTTTCTTGATGCGGTGAAAAAGAATTCAGGTGAGAAAAATGAATAAGGAATGGTCTGAACTAAACAAGATAATGCAGGCAAGTATCAGGAAAAAGGATACATATGACCATGGAATAAGCACTATGTTTGAATTGACTTTTGAGCTTTTTGCGTCTTTTGGCAATTTCAAGAAAAGTGCGGTATAATGCGGTTTCACAGCACCGTACATTTAGCAGCTTGCGGTCACTTGAAGCAAACTTTTGTAAAAATAACGACCAAATAACGACCCAAATTAGGCGCACGTCTGTTATACAATCAACATAATATTTTGGAGGATTAACAGATGAACAACATACTTAACCAGCTCTATTACGGGGAGATCAACCCCAGCGAAAAGCCTGCACCCGCTACCAAGCGATACATTGAGAACCGCGAGCTGATATGTTCCACTGAAAACAAGCTGCTTGAACAGTTTCCCGACTGCAAGGAGCTGCTTGATACCTACACAGATGTTCTCCACATTGAAGCGCAGTTGGAGTGCGAAGCAGACTTCGAGCGCGGATTCAGGCTCGGTGCTCTGATCGCGGCGGAACTGTCACAGCCTATCGAGTAAATTCAATTCAACCCAATCCCCTTGACGCAAGTTAAGGGGAATTTTCTATAAATGTATTTTCGAGCTTACTTGTTACGCTTGCCAGTATTATCAGATCCGCGTATTTCCTCGTGATAAAAGTAATCAACAATTACCGGGTGACCTTTTGGAACTCTGCCATACGGCATTTCGTTATCCACAAACTGACAATCATACTTTTCAGCCATTTGTTCAGCCTTTTTCTCCAGCTCCTCAAAATAACTGCGGTCGTGCTTATTGTAGATCCGCTCATAAAGTGGTATCAGCTCGGGGCGTTTTTCAGCGATATAGTCTATGATCGTTTTCTTGAATCCACCGCGCAAATTAAGATTTTCAAGCCAGAACAGGTCACATTGTTCTCTTACGCGCTCAAAGATCTTCTCAAAGTCAGTGATACCGGGGAACACCGGCGATACAAAGCATACCGTTCTGATACCTGCATCATAGACCTTTTTCATAGCAGCTATTCGCCGTTCGATACTGACAGCATTGTCCATATCGCTTCTGAACTGTTCGTCAAGGGTGTTTATTGACCACGAGACTGTGACTTGTCCGAGTTCTTTGAGCAAGTCAATATCCCTTACAACAAGGTCGGATTTTGTACAGATAAGTATATCCGCACCGCTACCAATGAGCTGTTCCAACAACTTCCGTGTATTTCGAAATTGTTCCTCCTGCGGAATGTAACCGTCTGTCACGGAACCGATAACAACACGCTGACCTGCATACTTCGCCGGATTATTGATCTTCCCCCAATGCTTCACATCGAGAAAGGTTCCCCATTCTTCTGTATGTCCGGTAAAACGCTTCATAAACGAGGCATAGCAATACTTGCAGGCGTGCGTGCAGCCCACATACGGATTTACCGAATAGCCGCCTACAGGCAGGTTTGATTTCGTCATTATGTTTTTTGTCTCACTGTCTCCTATGATAATGTTATCTGATGTTATTTGTGCCATTTTCTCTGTTCCTCCAGTACCCTGCCGAAAGCTTCGGGTAATTCCTGCACCATATTCATATCGCCCATTATCGGCGAAAGATCTTCCTTCATAAAGACGGGTATGCTGAGAGAATGAGCCTGCTCAGTCAAAGAAACTGCCCATTCCGGTTCGGTATGTATCTTTTTGCAGCACGCTCCGGTCATAGTACCCACTACTATCCAGTCAATGCCTCTGAGATTGACCTGCTCCGGATCGTTGAAAAGCGGCTCAAAGGTAGCGTGATAATGCTTTGCTTTTACATTTTCCCGAAGTGCGTCAATACGCCACAATTCCTCTTTTCTTGTTACAGTGACACCGAACCAAGCGTTTTCAAGGTCTGTTTTTATATCGAGAAGATCGGGACGCTTTGTTAAAAACAAAAACTGATGCTGTGGATTCCGGCTTATCATTTCAAACACCTGCTCCTGCCACTCAGAACTCCAGCCCGCAAGGTCACTCATACCCGTCAGCAGGAAATTATGCGGACAGGGTTTATCCATTATCCGAAGTTTATTTTCAAAGAACTCCGGCTTCTCAAAATCGTCAATGGTATGAAAGCGCTTTACATTATTTCTCGCATAGCAATAGCAGCAGCCTATTGTGCAGCCGATCACGATATTAAGGTTTTGTATCAAAGACTTTATGCAAACGCTCATTTTTCATATTCCTCCAGATTTTTAAGGATGCGATGCAGATAACTCTCAAACTGCTTTACTTCGTCTTTTGTGAAATCCTTATAGTATATGCCGCTTATTTCCTTTGTCACCTGATCATAATCTTTTTCAAGTGTTTTGGCGTTATCTGTAAGGTATATCAATATCTTTCTGCGGTCGCTGTCGCCGCGGTCACGATAGATAAGTCCCGCAGCTTCCATTCTGTCGATCATGCTCGTGAGAGATGTGACTGCAAGACCGGTCTGATGCGATATTTCATTTATCGGGATACCGTCACCCTGCCACAATACATAAAGAATACGCCCTTGCGCGCCATTGAAAGCGTCAATGTTCTTTTTGGCAAGTATCTGTTCAAATATTCTGCCGCCGATCTGCTTTATCTGTGAAATAAGAAAACCACCTTGTTCTTTCATAATGATCAAGGCAGCCGCGGGAACGACTGCCTTTTCCTCCTTTACTTTTTCTGTGCAGCTGCAAACTCCGCGTAGCCGTTCCAACCGTAAACCGCGTCAACGGTCTCGTCAGCAAACACACCTTTGACATCACAAAGATGCACTATATGGTCGTCTGCATCAAATGTCTGAGCAACAATTGCGTGTATGAGCAGCCTGCAAGGTATGGGCGCTTTTATTGAAGTACCTTCAACATCCTGCATTGTAAGCCCGCATTTGGCAATTTTGTCAGTATCCTTACCGGAGCAGGTTCCGCAGCCGATAAGTGCTCCCGCAATTTCAGTGCCGGGTATCGCAAGAACAAGCTCTTTTTTCTCGGCGAGGAGATTGAGGCTATACGCGCCCTTATTCAGCGCAAACATTATTTTGCCCGGATTTGTCGAAGCGTAAGTCCAGAACGCGAGAGTGGCGAGATTAGTTGTTCCGTCAGGCTTTTCCGTACAAATCAAGGTCATAGAATTGGGTGAAGTGTAAACCGGAGCATTTGCAATTGTTATCTTTTTCATAATCATAATTCCTTTCGTAGTACAACTGCATTTAATTCGTATCAACATTATACCATATAGGAATATATTTGTCAATAGTTTTTATAAAAAGTTTAAAAAATCAAGGTGAATATATGTTTTGCCGGAAAGCCAAGCAGAAACAGGCTTGATAATACTGTTGCATAAAAGGACAGCAAAAGTAATTTATAAAGCAGCGAACCTTTACCCCCATACGAGGGTGTCCATAGCGTGAACGCCCTCCTTCACCCCTCGGTGCAGACCGAACGAAAAAAGCGCTCTGAGCCGCTTTTGATATGTGGGTAGGGTAATACATTACCCGCTTGTTTTGAACGGCGTACAGCGCAAAAAATGCCTCTTTTCTTCCCGGATTCGCTCCTTTTATCACAGGGTATGACTGCGCCCGAAACTCCCATTTTTTCCACTCATCATCAACTGTCATTTTTCGAGGCATTATACTGCTGAAAACACGAACAAATAGACGGCAACGGTCAAGCTGTCCGCCGTTTTCTTTCCCGAAAAAGGTGCAGCACATCCCCGGGAAGCTCCGGCTTTACGACCCCAACCCGCGCATCCGTGCCTCTATGGCAAGTGCTGTGCGGTTTGGACAGCCTGTTTTTGAAAGGATCCTGCTGATATGGGTCTTGACCGTGCCGATGCTGATACCCAGATTATCGGCTATCTCCTGATTTGATGCGCCCGTGGTCATCTCCCTGAGCACATCGGTCTCTGCGGGAGTCAGCTCCCTCGAAAGTATCCTGCCTATCATCACATCCGGGGGCGATTCAGGGAACACGGATTCACCCGCCATAGTTCGATCCATTATCTCTATGAGCTCGCTGTCGGTGGTCTCCTTGTACCAGAAGCTCTCTATGCCTATATCCCTCGCCCGCTTGAGATAGCCTTCCTCTACCATGGAGGTAACTATGAGTATCTTGGTGCCGGGGGAGTGTTTTTTTATGCGCTTTGCCGCATCAAGGCCGTTGGAGCCGTCCGCCATGACTATATCCATGATGACCAGATCCACATCGAAGCGTTCGCATATGACATGAGCCACCGCTGCGGAGTCAAGGGAGTACATCAGCCTGTACCTGCTGCTGCTGTTGACTACCATCTCAAACAGCTTGCGGGGGATATTCTGATCATCCACCACCACTACATTATAGGTCATAAGTTACCTCCCTCGTCATAAGGAGCCGTAAGTGTCAGCCTGAAAGTGGGCCTGCTCTGTATCTCCATCGTCCAGCCCAGGCTTTCGGCAGCCTGTCTGAGATTTTTAAGCCCTCCGCTCTCCTGTATCTCTGTTTTTGGTGCCACGCCGTTGTTTGTGATCATATAAGTGTTCCTGCCCTCATTCTTTGTGCATTCCAGAAGTATGCGGTCGCCGTGAGCGTGCCGGAATGTGTTGGTGAGACATTCTATCAGCGCCGTGACGATGATCTCTCCGCTTTCTCTTTCTGCGGGCAGCTCACCCTTTACATCTATATCCACGCCCACATATCCCGCCACGGTGAACACTTTCCCGTAAATATCCTTCTGCTCGGGCTCGCCTGCGGTCTCCAGAAGATCAAGAGCCTTGTTCCAGATAGCCCTTATCTCCTCGGGGCTGCTCTCCGATGCCCCCCGAATAAAGCGCTTGGTGGCGATCATAGTGCTGCCGAATCGGTCGTGTACGCTGGTCTTAGCCGCAAGTATCTCCTTCTGTATGGTCATCTCGGTGATGAGCACATTAAGCTCCCTGAGCCTCTTCTGCTGGCTTGAAAGCTCCTCGTCTATCCTGTGAAGCCTTTCCGTAAGTTCATATTCCTCGGTTATGTTCTCTGCGATGATCTCCGTCAGCTCCGCTGAGCCTACGTTTGTCCTTTCGATGCCGAAGGTGTACACACTGCCGTCGGACAGCCGCAGGGGAGTGCTGTGTTCATCCACACGGGAAAATATCTGTTCACCGCTGAGTACGTATTCACCCGTAATGTCTGTGCCTATCCTTGCCATTGTTTCATTCATCAGCAGTATGCGCCCGCTTTTGTCATAAATGCAGAGCCCTGCAGGGAGATCGTCCACAGCAAACTTAACTGAATTTGATGAGAGCTTTTCTTTGCCGTAGTACGCCACATCTATCGCCATGAGCACCGTGAGGACGGTCATGACGAACAGTATCACGAGCCATATCCATTCGGGAATGGCGTGCAGCTTGGATATTGCGTATATGGTGCTGACCGTGCCTCTTTTTATCAGCATAAAGCGGTTGAATATCTCATACAGTCCGTAGGAGATAAGGATGAGCAGGCTGGTTATGATGTATGACACAGCCCCCCTGCGCATCCGTATGCTCGCTGCTATAACGCAAAAAAGCGCTAACAAAAGAAACAGAGCATATAAGCACTGCAAAGACATCATCATGAAGGGCATATCGTCGAAAGTCAACGGGAAACGCCCCCTTCCCCGGGATACCTGAAGCAGCCCTCATCATCGCTGATATCATTACCGCTTATGTTTACGGTAATGTGGGGAATACCGTCCTTTGCGCCTATGAGCACCATAGCCGCCTTTGAAGAACGCATCTTCCCCTCAGCAACACTCTCGAACCAGTCATAGGCATCTATGAGTGCAGCCAAGGGAACACGTCCCTCATTCTCTGTGTATACCGAACAGGTGATATCAAGGAGCCTGAGACTGTCCAGAGATTCAGCTACCGAATGGTACAGCTCGGATATGTCGGCAGTATCCCTCTGCTGTGCCAGCAGATACAGGTTTGCACGGCGCTTTATGTAGGTTCCCAGCAGACACACCTGTGCAAGGTCGCCTTTGTCCAGCAGCGTGCGTATCCTTTCGGCAGTGGGCTGCAGGTCGGCGGAAAGCCTCATATAGGTGTTGTTCTGCACCTCGTAGCGTGCTTTATCTTCCTTGATGCGGTTCTCACGGCTCAGCAGCTCGTTTTTGTAGCGAAGGTCGTCAGTCCTCTCTCTCAGCTCGTTATTGAGCCTTTCTATCTTGCTCCTGTCCTCAGTCCAGAAGGCATAGCCCCCGGGTATGCTGCGGGAATTGAGCACCAGATAGCTTTCCAGCATCACGGGAGCGGAAAGCGCTGTCCTGCGCTGATCGGCGGTTATGGTGATCTTGGCGGAATCAAATCTCAGCTTTCCGTTTTTGTCGGTTATCTGCATATTGAGCGGGAGAAAGTCCATCAGAAGCATATATCTGCTGTTTGAAGGCACAAGCCCTATGATTATGCAGGATTCCCAGAAGCCTATCATCATAAAGGTGAATACAGGCTGAAAGGTTATCTTCAGCGGTCCTATCATGATATGACCGTAAATAACCGCTGCTGTCAGCATCGCACTGCCGGTCAGAAGAAAAAAGGAGGGCAGCAGGGCAAATCTTCTTATGTTGGAAATGCGGCTGCGGCGCAGTATAATTACAAATGATGTTCCTATGGTGATGGCCTGGAACATCCACGATATATAGCATATAATGAAATGCCCTGTCACTTTACCTTCCGGGGAGACGGTGCGGTATGCCAGATGGTGAAGATCGTTGGTGAGGT
>OCTW013431141.1_pt1 | contig 140441 bp, 105 predicted proteins | sample 1539671 | NCBI WGS metagenome assembly OCTW01 (sample SAMN02144230, study PRJEB22623) | gut metagenome | biome: sheep rumen | host: Ovis aries | place: New Zealand | reverse complement strand
ATCACCTTCCTGGACACCCCGGGTCACGAGGCCTTCACCGCCATGCGTGCCCGCGGCGCCCAGATGACCGACCTTGCGATCATCATCGTCGCGGCCGACGACGCCGTCATGCCCCAGACCAAGGAAGCCATCGCCCATGCACAGGCGGCCGGCGTCCCCATGGTCTTCGCCATCAACAAGATTGACAAGCCCGGCGCCAATCCCGACACCATCCGCCGTCAGCTCTCCGAGATGAACATCCTCGTGGAAGACTGGGGCGGCAAGTACCAGTGCCAGGAAATATCGGCCAAGAAGGGCATCAACGTGGACAAACTCCTGGAAAAGGTTCTCTTCGAGACCGACCTCCTGGAACTGAAAGCCAACCCCCACAAGATGGGCAGCGGCGCCGTCATCGAAAGCTCCCTGGACAAGGGCCGCGGTTATCTGGCCACCGTCCTGGTGCAGGACGGCACGGTGAACGTGGGCGACGTCATCATCTCAGGCGCCTACTACGGCCGCGTGAAAGCCATGTACAACGAGCGCGGACAGAAAGTCCAGAGCGCCGGCCCGTCCACTCCCGTGAGCCTGCTGGGCCTCAACGGCGCCCCCGCAGCCGGTGAGAAGTTCAACATCATGGCCGACGAAAAAGAAGCCAAGTCCATCGCCACCAAGCGCGAACAGCTCATCCGCATCCAGGGCATCAAGACCCAGAAGCACCTCACCCTCGAGGAGATCGGCCGCCGTATCGCAATCGGCAACTTCAAGGAACTCAATGTCATCGTGAAAGGTGACGTGGACGGCTCCGTGGAAGCCCTTTCCGACTCCCTCATCAAGCTTTCCACCGAGGAAGTGAGGGTGAACGTCATCCACAAGGCCGTGGGTCAGATCAGCGAATCCGACGTCCTTCTGGCCGAAGCCTCCGACGCCGTGATCATCGGCTTCCAGGTGCGTCCTTCCGCCGAAGCCCGCCGCTCCGCCGAGAAGGAAGGCATCGAAATCCGCCTCTACTCCGTCATTTACGACTGTATCAACGACGTGAAGGAAGGTATCGAAGGTATGCTGGAACCGGAGAAGAAGGAAGAAGTCACCGCCACCGCAGAGGTGAAGCAGACCTTCAAGATCTCCAAGGTGGGCACCATCGCCGGCTGTATCGTGAAGGAAGGAAAACTCACGAACAAGGCCAGCGTCCGCCTCATCCGCGACGGTATCGTGGTGTACACCGGAGAACTCGCTTCCCTGCAGCGGGGCAAGGACAACGCCAAGGAAGTGCCCGCCGGCATGGAATGCGGCTGCGGCCTGGATCGTTACAACGACATCCACCCCGGAGACATCATCGAAGCCTTCCAGATTACCGAAATCAAGAGAAGCCTGTAGGAGCGTTTCTTACAGCAGCAGTAACAGCGCCGCCAGATAAACGCAGAATCCCTGTGCTTTGAGGCGGCGCCTTACTATGTGGTATGTCGAAAGCGCTACCGGTTCTTCGGCCAGGGTGTCCTGAATGGATTCCGGGAAATCGGCCGAAGGCCACTTGTGCACCAGTTCCCCTTCGCAGAAATAACTGCCGCCGCCGTTGGAGCGGTTCAGGGTGATGAGGGTCTTGTAGTCGGCATAGTAAAGAGGCAGGGTGGCGGGAGCGCCCAGACGAGCCGCCTCCGCAGGGTAGGAGGCAAGAAGCACGAGCGGCATGGCACCTGCCGCAGCGACGGCGTTGTACTGCTCCTGCAGCCGCTCCCAGCGCGCTTTCTTCAAGTCGTACACTGAAAAGACCACTACCTTCCCTTCCGCGGCCATGCGGTCCCTGTACTCCCCTTCCGCGTCGCGGAATCCGAGGATGGGATACTCTCCGCTCATGCCCACGGTGGGCCGATACAGGGTATCCTGCGCAACAAAAGTCCAGGTGCTGTCCGGCAGGGTGCTCAGCGTGAACGTGCCGCGCTGACCGTCTTTCTCATAGATGAAAACGGGCTGGTAATGGTTGTCGCCGGTGACGTCGTCCTCCAGGGAGGCAAACAGTTCCGCGCCCCAGTCAAAAGCCGTGAAATCCACGATAGGGAGGTGTGTATTGCTGTAAACGACGGCGAACAGGACACTCACCAGGGCAAGGGCGGCCGACACGATTTTCCGCGGTTTGGGCCTGCCCATATCTTTGAGCGGAGTAAACGCAAGGACACAGAGGCCCAGCAGCACCAGATTCTTCAGGAAACTCTGGGCGTGGGTCAGATGCACGGCCTGCCCGAAGCAGCCGCAGTCCATGACCGGATTGACAATCCACAGGACCAGTGTAATCACGGTGAAAACGCCCAGCATCACATAGGCGCAGACGGCCGCCACCTTCCTGAGTACGCCCGTAATGAGCGCAATGCCCAGCAGCGCCTCCAGCGTAGCGAGGACAATGCCGATTCCCTTGGCCGCCGGTATCAGGAAGCCGATATGGAAAAACTTGCAGTACTCCGTGACGATGAGCATGGTGCCCACCGGGTCGATGATTTTCAGCAGGCCGGACACCACGAACAGGATGCCCACCAGGGCCGCGGCAAAACGGCGGATGGCTTGAACGGTCGGATTCATTTCAGATAAGGGTCAATGGTGGCCTGTACACGGCCGAAGATATCCTGCGGCGGAAGCATACTGCCGTCCGGAGCGCTGCAGTCGATCCGGAGGAAGCGCGGGTCGCGGGCCGTTTCGCCAAGATACATGTCCCGCACAGCCCGCTGGAAGAGAATGGACGCCTCATGGATGTCCTGTGCGCCTTCGAGGTAATTGCGGTCGGCCCCTTCCCGGTGCCTGTGGAGACTCTGCTCCACAAAGCCGATGGGGACGTCCAGGAACAGGTTCAGGTCCGGCTCCGGAAGCTCAAACGCGCCATATTCGGTGTTGAAGATCCAATCCCTCAGGCGACGCCGCTCCGCCATGTCGGAAAGTTTGGCGCACTGGTAGGCGATGTTGGAGTAGACATAACGGTCCAACAGGACGGTCTTCCCCGCTTCCAGAGCCTGCCGGATCGCAGGGGCGGCGCCATGCCGGTCTTCTGCAAACAGAAGGGCCACCAGCTGGGGATGCACCGTCTCATTGGAGCCGAAATCCCCCCTGAGGAAACGGGAAATGAGATCTCCGTAAACAGGCGCGTCATAGCGCGGGAAGTGGATATACTCCAATTCTCCACACCTTTGAGTGAGATAATCCCTGAGCAGTCTGACCTGAGTGGACTTCCCCGCCCCGTCAAGCCCTTCCAATACAACCAGCATACGATTTTCAGTTTATCAGTATGCAAAGATAATGATTTATTTAGTATCTTTGTATGATTGAAGCTTACGATTATGTGGCAAAGAATTCAAACCCTATACTTACTGATTTCCGCCGCACTGGTTGCGGCTTTGTGTTTTGGAACGGCCTACAAAGCAGCCGGTCCTGACGGCATGCAGGCGGTCAGCTACTGGCAACTCCAGAAGCCTTATTTCGGCATACTGCTGGGCATCCTGGCTTTTCTCATTGTCCTTGCCCTGGCGGTGTACAAAGGCAGAATTCTGCAGATGCGGCTCGCGGTCCTCAGCGGCATCATCGCCCTGGGCATGCAAATCTGGCTGGCTTGGATGTACTTCACCTTCGAGGGCCCGGTGTTCAGCTGGACGGTGGTGTTCCCGCTTGTCATCTCCATCTGCAACTTCCTGGCGGCCCGCGGCTGTTTCCAGGACCAGCTCATGGTGGAGAGCGCCTATCGCGTCAGGGAAAGAAGAAAAAGAAACAAAAAATAACATAACTATGAAACCTACCCTTTTAGTGCTCGCTGCCGGCATGGGCAGCCGTTACGGCGGACTCAAACAAATGGACGGATTGGGCCCCCATGGAGAAACCATCATCGACTACAGCATCCACGACGCTGTGGAAGCCGGTTTCGGAAAAGTGGTGTACATTGTCCGTGAATCCTTCAAAGCCCAGATGGAAGAAGCCGTAAAGGAGAAATACGCCGGTGTCAAGACCGTCGACGGAGAGCCCCTGCAGTTTGTCTTCGTGACCCAGGAACTGGACAAGATTCCCGCTCCCTTCCAAGTACCGGCAGACCGTGTAAAGCCCTGGGGCACCGCCCACGCCGTCCTCATGGCGGCCGACGTCATCCACGAGCCCTTCGCCGTCATCAACGGTGACGACTTCTACGGCAAGGAGTCCTTCCGCATCCTGGGCGATTGGTGCCGCAGGCACGCTGCCACCGAAGGCCAGTACTGCATCGTCGGCTTCGAGCTGGAAAACACCCTCAGCGAGAGCGGCGGCGTATCACGCGGCATCTGCTCCTACGACGCCTCCGGCAACCTCACCGACATCGCCGAACACCTGAACATCGCCAAAGAGGCCGACGGCAAAGTCTACGGCGACAACTCCGTGAGCGGAGAAAACCACGTCACCCTCCAGGCCAAGGCCCTCTGCTCCATGAACATGTGGGGCTTCACCCCGGACTACTTCGCCAAAAGTGCCGACATCTTCAAAACCTTCCTCGCCCAGCACATCGCCGAGCCCAAGAAGGAATACTACATCCCCTACGCCGTGGACGTTATCATCAAAAGCGGTAAAGGCTCCTGCGAGGTCCTTTCCACCCCGTCCCACTGGTTCGGTGTCACCTACAAGGAAGACCGTCCCGGCGTCGTGGCCAAATTTGCCGAACTGGTAGAACAAGGTGTCTACCCCAGCCCTCTTTACTAAAATGCAACTCAGAGCCCGCAAAGTCAACAATTACGACCTCTACGCCAATCACGCCTGGTACGTTCCGGGTGTGAAGGGCATGTTCGTCCTTTTGGGATGGTTCCTCATCGGCAGCCTGTTCGCCAGCATGGTCATCGGCGTGGTGGGTCTGCTCGTCCCCAAGCAGGTTATCATAGACTACGGTAATCTTGTGATGTACCCCCTGTCCTTCCTTCCGGCCATGGTATATGCCGCACAGAAGAGCCAGCGCAACAGCATTTTCGAGACGGGTTATAAGCTCAACAGCAGCCACTTCGGCCCCTACAGCGGATGGTTCATAGGCCTCATAACCGTGCTCCTGACCATCGCCACCATGATTTCGGCCGACCTGCCCAACTACCTCAACTACCAGTGGACCCTCTCGATCCCCTGGATGAAAGAAGCGTACGACATGGTCATGGAACTGCTGAAGCAGATGACAGGCGGACCCTTCTGGAGTTCCTTCCTCCTGACGGCCATCTTCGCCCCCGTCTTTGAGGAATGGCTGTGCCGGGGCATGGTCCTCCGCGGCCTTCTCACCAAGATGAAACCCGGCTGGGCCATCGTCGTGAGCGCCCTTTTCTTCGCCCTCATCCACATGAATCCCTGGCAGGCGCTCAATGCCTTCATCATCGGCCTGGTGATGGGATATGTGTACTACAAGACCGGCTCGCTGCTCCTGACGATGCTTATCCATTTCGTGAACAACGGGACGGCGGTGGTGATGTCGCAGATTCCCTCCCTCGAAGGATATGATTACTGGATTGACATGATGGGCCGGAACACCTATATCATGGTGTATATCATCGGCGTGGCCGCCTTGATCGGATGCCTCCTTGTATTCCGGCGCATTCCGCTGGAGCAGGAGCGCGGGAACATTGACACCGTCACCCTCAACGTCGACTGATATGGATACTTCCAAATGGGCCTGGCTCAAGCGCGACGACCATAACCACCTGGTTCCTTTTGTCATTATCGTAACGGCCGGGGTAGCCCTGTGGCTGCTGTTTTTCGCACACAACAGCGTCCTGAACTGGATCCGCGCCTCCATCGAAGAGAGGAACCAGCAGAAGGAAATGGCCCGCCTGCAGGAAGAGATTGACCGCATGGACCGGGAAATCGCTTCCCTGAAGGGAAACAGGGACTCGTTGGAAACCTTCGCAAGGGAGACGTATCACTTCGCCGCCCCGGGAGACGACGTGTACATTGTAGAGTAGAGCCGGACAGTCCGGACGGCTTCCTCCACATCGTGGACGCGGAGCCAGCGGGCGCCGCCTTCCAGCGCTTTGAACTGAACGATTTCAGTAGCGGGCATTGCCTCTTCCGGGGTGATGCCCAATGCTTTATAGACCATGCTCTTGCGGGACAGGCCCACCAGCACGGGCCGGTCAAAAGCCGACGTCACTTCCCTCAGGCGTCTGAGGAGTTCCCAGTTCTGCGCCAGGGTCTTGGAAAAGCCGAAGCCGGGATCCAGGATCCAGTCACGGATCCCCGCGGCCCGGGCCTTCTTTTCGAAAGCGCGGAAAAAGCCGCTCACCTCTTCCACCACGTCCGGGTAGCCGGTAAACTGCTGCATGGTCTGGGGCGTTCCTCTCATGTGCATGGCCACGTACGGAAGGCCCAGCTCCCCTACCGTGTGCAGCATGCAGGGGTCCATCTGTCCGGCACTGATGTCGTTCACCAGAAACGGGCCGATGAGTCCGTATGCCCGCCGCACAACCTCGCTGCGATACGTGTCCACAGAAAAGCGGATGCCCTGGCCGGCAGGGCCCTCCAGCACATTCAGAACCGGTTCCAGACGGGCCCATTCCTCTTCCAGGGAGGGCTGGACGCTGCCCGGCCGGGTGGAACAGGCCCCCAGGTCCACGACGTCGGCCCCTTCGCTGAAGAGGCGGTCGATGCGGGACAGTGCAGCATATCCTTCCGCCCGGCTCCCGGCATAGAAGGAGTCCGGCGTCAGGTTCACGATTCCCATGATATGGATGCGGTTTTCCATCGGCACCCCGAAGTTACGACAAACTTCGTGCTTTTGCAAATGTCACTGCGAATCATTAACTTTGCAGGCTAAAATGAAAACTGCAATTACCCATATCCTGGGGATCGAAAAACCCCTCTTCCAGGGCGGTATGGCCTGGATTGCCGACGCCCGTCTCGCCGCCGCCGTCTCCGAGGCCGGCGGCCTGGGACTGATTTCCTCCATCCTCGGCGGTCCCGACGCGGTCCGCGCAGAGATCCGCAAAGCCCGCGAACTGACCCGTAAACCCTTCGGCGTGAACATCATGCTCGCCGCACCGGATGCAGCCGACGTCGCCGCCGTGGTCATCGAAGAAGGCGTCAAAGTGGTTACGACCGGCGCCGGTTCTCCCGCTCCGTACATGGAGGCATGGAAAGCAGCCGGCATCCACGTGATTCCCGTCATCGCATCGGTGGCCTATGCCCTGAAGATGCAGGAGCTGGGCGCCACGGCCGTCATCGCAGAAGGGGCCGAATCCGGCGGCCACGTGGGCGAAACCCACACCATGGCCCTGGTCCCGCAGGTGGTGGACGCCGTCGACATCCCGGTGCTGGCCGCCGGAGGCATCTTCGACGGACGCAGCGCTGCCGCAGCCTTCCTGCTGGGCGCCTGCGGCGTACAGGTGGGAACCCGCTTCCTCATCGCCGACGAATGCCGCGTACACGACGTCTACAAAGAGCGTCTCATCAAGGCCACGGACATCGGCACCATGGTTACCGGAAAGAGCCTGGGAGACGCTGTCCGCAGCCTCAAGACCCCCTTCAGCAAGCAGTTTGCAAAAATGGAAGCGGACCCTCAGGCCCGGGCCGACGCCATCCGCGCTTTCGGCACCGGATCGCTCAGGAAGGCCGTCTTTGACGGAGACCTTGCGGGCGGCAGTTTCCTCGCCGGCGAGGTAGCCGGCCTTATCCGGCGCCGTGAAAGCGCCGCCGCCATCGTGGATGACATCATCGGCGGTGCGGAAAAACTCCTGAAACAGGCCCCCGGCCTCATCAACGAATAAGAAAGGATACGATATGGAACCGAAGAAAGTAGTCATCACCGGAATGGGTGTCATCTCGTCCGTCGGACAGGATGTGGACACCTTCTGGAATAATCTCCTGAACGGAGTCTGCGGCATCGATTACGTGGAAGAATTCAAAGACATGCCGGTCAGTTTCGCCGGCAAGGTCAAAAACTTCGATGCCGAGAAATTCGGCATGGAAAGGCCTTTTATCCGCAAGCAGGACAACTTTACCCTCTATGCCATGGCCGCCGCCTGGCAGGCTGTCCAGCAGTCCGGCCTGGTTTCAGAAGGAGAGAACGCCAACATCGACCCCTACCGCCTGGGCGTGTACGTGGGTTCCGGTATCGGCGGTTTCGAGGTCCAGTACCGCGAAACCCAGAAGATGATTGAGGATCCCAGCGGCAAGTGGATTTCGCCGCTGTTCATCGCCACCATGATCTCCAACATCGCAGCCGGACACATCGCCATCAAGCACCAGGCCAAGGGCCCGTGCCTGGACATCGTCACCGCCTGCGCCACATCGTCGCACTGCATCGGCGAAGCCTACCGCGCCGTCCGCCACGGTTATGCCGACGCCATCATCGCCGGCGGTTCCGAGCACGCCTCCATTCCCCTCGGCGTGGCCGGTTTCTACAATGCAAAGGCCCTCACGCGGGCCCAGGATCCCAAGTACTCGTCCCTGCCGTTCAACCTGAACCGGCAAGGTTTCGTGATGGGTGACGGCGCCGCCGTCCTCATCCTCGAATCCCTGGACCATGCCCTCGAGCGCGGCGCCACCATCTATGGAGAAATCGTCGGCTACGGCAATACCTGCGACGCCTTCCATGCCACCGCCCCCCGCCCGGACGGCACGACCCAGGCCCGTTCCATCCATGACGCCCTCACGGAAGCTGGTTTCGACCCCGAAAAAGACAACCTGTACATCAACGCGCACGGAACAGGCACCAAGCTCAACGACCAGGCCGAAACCCTCGCCTGCAAAACCGCTCTCGGCGACTTTGCCTACAAGGCCCATATCTCCTCCACCAAGTCCATGACCGGACACATGTTCGGCGCCGCCGGTGCGGCGGAAGCCATCGCCACCATCCTGGCCCTGAGGGACGGCATCTGCCCGCCCACCATCAACCTGGACACTCCGGATCCGGAATGTGACCTGGACTACACGCCCAACGTGGCCGTGAAGACCCATCTTACCCTGGGCCTTTCCAATTCCTTCGGCTTTGGCGGACATAACGCCTGTCTCGCCTTCAGACCCTACAAAGGATGACACGGGACCAGATCAAAGACATCCTCCCCCACCGGGAGCCCATGCTGCTGCTGGACGAGGCCTGGCAGTCCGAGGACGGCGTAGCCCACGCCTCCTTCCAGGTGCCGGAGCACCCCTATTTCTGTGACGGACACTTCCCCGGCAATCCTATCGTACCGGGGGTGATTCTCTGTGAGATTATGGCCCAGAGCTGCTTCACCCTGTTTATCGAGGCCTTCGAAGAGCACCTGGTCATGTACCGCGGCCTGGACAACGTCAAATTCCGCGGCACCGTCCATCCCGGAGATGTCTGTAAAATGAAAGCCACCCTTGTGGATCACAAGGGCAGCCTCTATGTCTGCGACGCCGTACTGGAAGTGGAAGGCAAACGCTGCGCCCAGGCGCAGATCACGCTGGCACTGACTCCCAAGCCGTAATTATTCTCGGGAGGCGAGACGCTCCCAAGCCAGTTTTTCCCATTTGGTACCCGGACGGCCGTAATTGGCGTACGGGTAGATGGAGATACCTCCGCGCGGGGTGAAAAAGCCCGTCACCTCAAGGTACTTGGGGTCCATCAGCTTCACGAGGTCCTTCATGATGGTGTTCACGCAGTCTTCGTGGAAATCGCCGTTGGAGCGGAAGCTGAACAGATACAGTTTCAGGGATTTGGATTCCACCATTTTCACATCCGGGACATAGCTGATGCGGATTTCCGCAAAGTCCGGCTGGCCCGTAATGGGGCAGAGGGTGGTGAATTCCGGGCAGTTGAAACGGACCCAGTAGTCGTTGTCCCGGTGCTGGTTTTCAAAGGTTTCCAACACTTCCGGGGCATATTTCTGGCTGTACTCGGAATGGTGGCCCAGCGCTTTCAGGTCTTCGGGATTGCGTGCCATATTATGCCTCCTCCCCTGCTTCTTTCAGCCGCTCTGCATTCTCTGCAATCTGCAGCTGGTCAATGCATTCCTGAATGTCACCGTCCATGAACACCGGCAGGTTGTACATGCTCCAGCCGATACGGTGGTCGGTCACGCGGCCCTGCGGATAATTGTAGGTGCGGATCTTGGCGCTGCGGTCGCCGGTGGAGACCATGGTCTTGCGCTTGGCGGCGATCCCGTCCAGGTATTTCTGGTGCTCCATGTTGTACAGACGGGTACGGAGCTCTTCCATGGCGCGGTCCAGGTTCTTCAGCTGGGAACGCTCTTCCTGGCACTGGACCACGATGCCCGAAGGGATGTGGGTGAGACGGACGGCCGAATAGGTGGTATTGACACCCTGGCCGCCGGGACCGGAAGCGCAGAAGAGGTCTTTGCGGATGTCGGCCGGATTCAGTTCGATGTCGAACTCGCCGGCCTCGGGGAACACGGCGACAGAGGCGGCCGATGTCTGGATGCGGCCCTGAGTCTCCGTCTGCGGAACGCGCTGCACGCGGTGCACGCCGGACTCGTATTTCATGACGCCGTAAACGCCGTCCTGGCTGCTGGAGAGCTTGAATACAATTTGCTTGTAACCGCCGGAGGTGCCGGGAGCCTGGTCCGTGACTTCGAGCTTCCAGCCGCGACGCTCGGCAAAATGCTGGTACATGCGGAAAAGGTCGCCGGCAAAGATGGCAGCTTCGTCACCGCCGGTGCCGCCGCGGATTTCCACCATGGCGTTCTTGCTGTCGTCAGGATCGGCCGGGATGAGAAGGAGCTTGATGTTCTGCTCCATCTCCGGGAGCCGGGGTTCAATGTCGGCAATTTCTTCCCGGGCCATGTCTTTGAGGTCCTCGTCCTTTTCGTTCATGAGGATATCCTTGGCCTGGGCCAGTTCGTCCACCAGCCTCTTGTATTCCAGGCCGGCGGCGATGATGGGCTGCAGTTCCTTGTAGTCCTTGTTCAGCTGGACGAACTTCTTCATATCCGCAATCACTGCGGGGTCCGCGAGTTGCTCTTCCAGCTTCTTGTATTTGTCCTGAAGGCTCAATACCTTCTCCAGCAATGTATTCTCTGCCATAAATATTCTGTTTCAGCCTGCAAAGATAATAAAAATCCATCAGATACCCATCCCCTCCCTCTGCCGCCTTTTTTCAAAACGAATTATTTAGTATTTTTGCGGACATGTTTAACCATCGGCAACGACTATGAGTCTTTAATACTTGACACATGAAAACGAGATTCTTCCTCCTTACAATCCTATCTGTTTCCGTCTTCGTTTCATGCGGGAAGGATAACAACGCAGCACCCGGTGAATTTGTCATTCCCGACAGTGCGCCGGTACTCACTAAAGCGCAGTTGGATCTGAGCAACGCTGTCGAAGACTTCGGGCTTGAAGTCTTCTCCCGGCTCTATCAGCCGAATACAGACATCGCATTTTCGCCGATGAGCCTGTCCCTTGCCCTGACCATGTGCGAACTCGGAGCCGAAGGCGAGACCGCCAGGCAAATTGCCAAGGTTCAGGGTTTGGAGGACGCTACGCAAGAGCAGGTCGCCGCTTACTACCAGGCGGTTATCGGCCGGCTTCTCACCGCAGACGAGAATGTGAAACTCGCATCCGCCAACGCCATCTGGGCCGACCAGACCTTCCCCATCAAGAAGTCCTATGAGGATAATATGGCCACCTATCTCAATGCAGAGGCTTTCAGCGTGGACTTTTCCGACGCCGCAGCCGTTCGGCAGCGCGTCAACAAATGGGGCGCAGACCATACTTGGAACAAGATCCCTGACACCATTCCGGAAGGCATGAAACTCAAAGGTCCGGTGCTGCTTACCAATGCTCTTTACTTTAATGCGCCTTGGGGCGTTGAGTTTGACAAAGAACTGGTTACAGAGCCCTTCTATGGCACGTCCGGCGCCAAAGACGCACAGTTTTTCACCAAGACCGCTCCCTTTAGCTACGCCCAGGGCGAAGGCGTTCAACTCCTCAGCATCCCTTACAGCAACGGAATCTATGATTTTGTCGTCATCCTTCCCGACGAGGGCAAAACACTGGATCAGGCGCTTGTTTCGCTGAAATCGGCCCAGGGAAAGAAACTGCTCTCCTCCATTGGGAAAAACGGCGTTTCATACGGGACAACGGTTTCCGTAAAAATGCCTCGTTTCGAGATAATCTATTCGTCCAAAGAGCAGATTAAGAATTCGCTGACTGACATGGGCGCTCCTATCATCTTCACCCGTCAGGCGGATTTCTCCGGCCTTTCCAGTAAAAATCTCACCATAGATAACATTTTACAGAAGGCTTTCCTGTCCGTGAATGAAAAAGGGTCAGAAGCTGCCGCCGTGACCGTGGTGATGATGGAGATAACCTCAGGTGGTTCGCCCAATGACCCCATAGCGTTCACTGCAAACCGGCCCTTCCTTTTCATGATCCGCGAAACCGGCTCAAACGCCATCCTCTTTATCGGCGCAAAACAGTAAAATACAGTCACTTAGCTTTGGCCCTCGTTCCAAACGTTCATCGGCCAAAGCGTTCGAGAGCAGCGCGCTCCAGGGCCTCGCGGTCCTCGGGGTGCGCTATTGATATGAGGAGCCGTGCGCGTTCCTGGAGGGACTTTCCATAGAGGTTCACGGCGCCGAATTCAGTGACCACCCACTGGACATCGGCCCGGGGGGTGACGACGCCGGCACCGGGACGAAGCACGGGGACAATCTTCGGCTGCCCTTTGGCCGTCCGGGACGCCATGGCAATAATGGCTTTCCCGCCCTTCGAAAGCTTTGCCCCACGCACGAAATCCAGTTGTCCGCCAGCACCGGAGTAAATCCGGGGGCCGATGGAATCGGCACAGACTTGTCCCGTAAGGTCAATCTCGATGGCGGAATTGACGGACACCATCCCGGGGTTACGGGCAATGATGCGGGGGTCGTTGGTGTAGGCGATGTCCCGCATCTGGACGGCAGGATTGCGGTCGATGAAACGGTACACGGCGTCGGACCCCAGCAGGAACGACGCTACGATCTGTCCCCGGTCGATAGCCTTTGCCGAGCCGTCGATGACCCCGCTCCGGATCAAAGCCAGCGCCCCGTCCGAAAACATTTCCGTATGCAAGCCCAGATGCTTATGGGCTCCCAAGCCGGCACAAATGGCGTTAGGCATGGCGCCGATGCCCATCTGCAGGCAGGCTCCGTCGGGGATGAGTTCCGCACAGCGTCGGCCAATCTCCATATCGGTAGCGGAAGGGCTGGCATAAGTGCTGGTGATGAGGGGACGGTCGTCGGCCACCAGGGCGGTGAAACGGTCCAGGGAGATCAGGTTGCCATAAGAGAAGGGAACGTTGGGATTCACCACCGCGATTCGTTCCCAGGCCACTTCCAATGCGGCGACGGAGCAGTCCACCGAGGTGCCCAGCGACACCATTCCGTCCACCGGCTCAGACACCTGTACCAGAGCCACGTCGCACGGAAGGGCGCCGGTGCGGTACATCAGCTGGGTCTCGAAAAGGTTGGTGGGGATGTAGTCCGCCACGCCTTCATTCACGGAAGGCCGAAGGTTGGGCCCCACAAAGAACCCCTGGTCGAAAAACGCCTCCCGGAATTCGGCCGATCCGTACGGTGCCAGGCCCTCCGTATGGAAATGGTGGAAGTGTACGTCCCGCAATTCACCGGCACGGCGGCACAGCGCCTCAATGAGGATGTGCGGCACGCTGGCGATGCTGGAAAGATGGATGTGGTCACCGCTCCGGACTGAACGGACGGCTTCATCGGCACTTATGAAGGCAAGTTTGGACATTTGACGGACAAATATAACACAATTTGTTCTTATAATGTTCATTGTCTTCAGGAATTCACACCGGCAACCCCGCAATCCGCACCGAGTGCGGTAAACGGGACAATTCATGTCTCACTTACCGCAAAAACACCCCCTTTTTGCGGTAAGCAGGACAGAAAATGTACTGCTTACCGCAGTGGGGAGGAGGGAGGGTAATTATCCGGCGTTAGGTGAGAATAAGCATAAAATGTTGTATCTTTGCGCAGCAAAAAAAACCGAACCATGCATACAAGGGAAGAAAAACTCGCCGCCTTTGGCCGATTACTGGACATTATGGACACCCTCAGGGTAAAGTGCCCCTGGAACGCTGCCCAGACCATGGATTCCATCCGCCCCATGACGGAGGAGGAAGTGTACGAGCTGTCGGACACTATCCTGGAAGGAGACCGGCAGGGTACGGCCAAGGAGATCGGCGACCTGTTGTACCACATGGTGTTCTACGCCTGTATCGGGGAGGAAGAAGGGGCTTTTGACATTGCCGACTGCCTCCAGAAAATCTGTGACAAGATGGTCTTCCGCCACCCGCATGTGTTTGGACCGGATGCGGGGAAGCCCACATCGGCCAAGGAGATTGCCGACACCTGGGAACTGGTGAAAGCGAAGGAAAAGGGCGGCAACAAGACCGTGATGGGCGGCATTCCAAAAGCAATGCCGGCCATCCTCAAAGCCCTTTCCATGCAGGAAAAAGCCCGCGGGTGCGGCTTCGACTGGGAAAAGAAAGAAGACGTCTGGGCCAAAGTGGCCGAGGAGTACAAAGAAGTCTCCGAAGCCCCGGCCGATGAACTCGAAGGCGAGTTCGGCGACCTACTCTTCGCCGTCATCAACGCCGCCCGCCTGTATGGCGTAGACCCGGAGGCCGCCCTGAACCGCAGTTCGGAAAAATTCCGCCGCCGCTTCAATTACGTCGAGGCGGAAACCCTGAAAAAGGGCCGCCGCCTGAGCGAGATGACTCTCTCTCAGATGGATGCCCTTTGGAACGAGGCCAAGGAAAAAGGCCTCTGACGGATAACCCCCTGAACTATTTTATCAGATTTCCCAGAATGCTGCGGGTGAGCTCCCGGGTAAGGGTGGTCGTAGCGCTCTTGGTGGCCTTGGTCACAGCCTTCTTGGTGGTGGAAGTGGTGCTCTTCTTCTTGGTGCCGGTGACAGCGCCCGTGACGGCGTCGGCGGCAGCGGCAGCAGCCACACCCGTAACAGCAGTGAGTACGCTCCGCAGCACTTTGGAGGCAATGCTGTTCTTGGCCTTTTTCGCCTTCTCCTTTTCTGCCTTTTCCGCTTCTTTGGCGGCCCGGGCCTCTTCCTTGGCCTGGATGGCGGCCTGCTTTTCGGCCTCTTCGGCAGCTTCAATCTCCGCTTTCTGACGCTCGGCCTCCTCGGTGGCGGCGGTGATCAGTTCGTAGGCGCTTTCCCGGTCGACGGGATGGTCGTAGCGGCCGTAGAGGCGGCTGCGCTTCACGATGTCAGCGCGCTGGTCCTCGGTAATGGCGCCGATCTGGCTCAGCGGGAAGAGGATCTTGGCACGCTCGACGATAGCAGGAGTGCCTTTTTCATCCAGGAAGGAGACAAGGGCTTCGCCGGTGCCGAGTTCCAGAAGGGTGTCGTAGGTCTTGAAGGCCGGATTGGCGCGGAAGGTGTCGGCGGCCACTTTCACGGCTTTCTGGTCCTGCGGGCTGTAGGCGCGGAGGGCGTGCTGGACGCGGTTGCCCAGCTGGCCGAGGATATTGGACGGGATGTCGGTCGGGCTCTGGGTGATGAAATAGATGCCCACTCCCTTGGAGCGGATCAGGCGGATGACCTGTTCGATCTTGTCGGTCAGGGCCTTGGAGGTGCCTTCAAAGAGCATGTGCGCCTCGTCAAAGAAGAACACCAGCTTGGGAAGATCCATGTCGCCCACCTCGGGAAGGGTGGCGTAGAGTTCCGACAGGAGCCACAGCAGGAAGGTGGAGTAGAGTTTGGGCTGGAGCATGAGCCGGTCGGCCGCGAGGACATTCATGATGCCCTTGCCGCCTTCGCACTGCAGAAGGTCGTAGATGTCGAAGTCCGGCTCGCCGAAGAACTTGTCGGCCCCTTGGTTTTCCAGGGCCAGCAGGGCGCGCTGGATGGCACCCACCGAGGCCGATGTCACATTGCCGTACTGGGTGGTGTACTCCGCTGCGTTCTGGCCCACAAAGTTGAGCATGGCACGGAGGTCCTTCAGGTCGATCAGGAGGAGGCCGTTGTCGTCGGCAATCTTGAAGACGATGTTCAGGACGCCGGTCTGGGTCTCATTCAGGTCCATCAGACGGCCCAGCATCTCGGGGCCCATGCGGGAAATGGTGGAGCGCATGGGGTGGCCCTGCTCGCCGTAGACGTCGAAGAAGCGGACGGGGCAGGCCTGGAACTGGGGGTCGGAGATGCCGAATTCAGGAAGACGTTTCTCAATGAAGCTGGAGAGTCTGCCCACCTGCGAGATACCGCTCAGGTCGCCTTTCATGTCGGCCATGAAGCAGGGGATGCCAGCCTGGCAGAAGGTTTCGGCCAGCACCTGCAGGGTGACGGTTTTACCGGTACCGGTGGCGCCGGCAATGAGGCCGTGGCGGTTGATCATCTTCCCCACCAGAGAGATGGGACCGTTTTCACTGTGGGCAACATACAGCCCTCTTTCTTTGTCTAACATACTATGGACACTAATTATTTGTTAATCAATCAATGCTTTGCTGCCCAGCGCCACCAGAGGAAGGCGGCGACAAGGACAGTTCCCAGGCCGAACCAGGGCGCAAGTTCCTGCGGCAGCCGCAGGCCAATCTTGTCCACCAGGATAAAGGTAACGCAGACGGCGCTCATGAACAGTGCCGGCAGGAGCGTAATCAGGTAGTAGGCCTTTCCGGGGTTGCGGAGGTACAGATACACGGTCGCGGTCCAGAGCATGAACACCGCGAGGGTCTGGTTGCTCCAGCCGAAGTAGCGCCAGATGGTGTTGAAACCGTTGGCGTCGGCAATATTGTACCACAGCAGGAAAGCGCTGCCCACAAACAGCGGGAGGGCGATCCACAGGCGGCTGTGGAGTTTTTTCTGTTCCAGGTGCAGGAAGTCGGCGATGATGAGGCGGGCGCTGCGGAAGGCCGTATCGCCGGAAGTGATGGGAGCCGCGACCACACCCAGGATGGCGAGGATGCCGCCCAGAAGGCCGAGCCAGTTTTCAGACACCTTGGTAACCACGGTGGGCGCGGCGGCACCCAGGTCGGAGCCCACTTCGGCCGCACCGCCGTCGAAGAAGAACCAGGACGACACAGCCGCCCAGATCAGTGCCACAAGGCCTTCCGTGATCATGGAGCCGTAGAAGACCGGACGGCCCAGTTTCTCGTTCTGGATGCAACGCGCCATCAGCGGGCTCTGGGTGGCGTGGAAGCCGGAAATGGCGCCGCAGGCGATGGTAATGAAAAGGCAGGGGAAGATGGGCTGGTCCTTAAGGCCGGCCTGTTCCGACCAGCCGCCCAGTCCGTCCCAGATTTCCGGAAGCGAGGGCCACTTGACAAAGAGGCACACCATCAACGCGGCGGCCATGAAAAGCAGGGCGAACGCAAAGACGGGATACACCTTGCCGATGAGCTTGTCGATGGGCAGAAGCGTAGCCACTACATAATAGAGGAAGATGGCACCCACCCACAGCATGATGGAGGTACGGGAACCGTCTCCGGCCACATCTCCGAGGATGAGGGCCGGGCTGTACACGAACACGGTGCCCACCAGAAGCAGCAGGACGATGGAAAACACCAGCATGACCTTCTTCGTGCGCTGGCCCAGATACTGTCCCACCAGTTCCGGGAATCCGGCACCCCCGTGGCGCACCGACAGCATGCCGCACATGTAGTCATGGACGGCGCCAGCGAAAATGCAGCCGAAAACAATCCACAGATAGCTGGCCGGGCCGAATTTGGCGCCCATGATGGCGCCGAAGATGGGACCCGTTCCGGCAATGTTCAGGAACTGGATCATGTACACCTTCCAGGTGGGGAGGGCGATGTAGTCAACGCCGTCGGCCTTGCTGACAGCGGGCGTGGGACGCAACGGATCCGGACCGAAGACACGGTCTACGAATCTTCCGTAAACCAGGTAGCCCAGGACCAGGGCCAGGATACTGACAAGAAATGAAACCATAGCTATTCGAAAAAGCTGAAATGGACACGGCCGTAATGGCGCTCCTTGACAAAACGGGGATGCGTCTGGAAACTGTGCTCTCCCCCGTGCTCCAGGATGAAATAGCAGCCAGGATGCAGGAGGTCATGGGAGAAAATCTGATCCGGAAGGGTTTCCAGGCCTTCCAGGGCGTAGGGAGGGTCGGCGAAGATGAGGTCGAACTTTTCGTGGCAGATGGGGAGGAAGTCAAAGACATTGTCCCGGACCATGGTGACATTCCCCAGGCCCAGCCGCGCGGCTTCCGTCTTGATGAAGGAGGCGTTTTCGCGGGCCATTTCCACGCAGTAGACCCGGGAGGCACCCCGGGAGGCGAATTCGAAGGCGATGGAGCCCGTGCCGCCGAACAGGTCCAGGACTTTCAGGTCCTCGAACTCGTATTCGTTGTCCAGGATATTGAACAGGCCCTCCTTGGCAAAGTCCGTGGTAGGACGGGCTTTGTAGCCGGGAGGGGGCAGGATGGTCTTGCCTTTCAGTGTTCCGCCGATGATTCTCATAACTGGACCACTGATTTAAAATAGCGGTACAGCGACATTTCCGCTTCCTGGTCCAGCGGGGTGCGGAAGCAGACGGTGCTGACTTCCGGATTCAGCTGGAGGCGCTTCATGCCCAGGAAAAGGAAATATTCGGCCGTGGTGAAATCGGGCGCTTCAAAGACGTTCGCCAGGCAGAGGCTCTTGCCCTGGGCGATAACCAGGTACAGGTAGCCGCTGTGCCAGGAGGCGACAATCTTATTGTATTCGGTAAGGGATTCCAGTTCCCGGAGAAGGTAGTACATCTCCGGCAGGACGCGGACCGGTTCTCCGGAAGCGGGCAGCACGGTCTGGGCCACCACCTTGGAGAGCGATTCGCCGACGGAGTTGGAAAACACCAGCGTGGATGCCAACGAAGGGAGGGAAACGGTTTCCACGAAATCCCCTTCCTCCAGGGCTGTCACCTCTTCCAGCGCCTTCCGGGCCGACGCTTTCTCCAGGAAAGCATCCGGGACCAGGGCCACCTTGGGCGTCAGGAGGGAAATTTCCACATGGTCGTAGCGCTTCTGGAATTCCGGGGTGGTGAAGATGCGTTCCGCACCCAGCCAGCCGGAGGAGCGGACCTCGCCGCCGGTGAGGACCTTAAAAGAATATCCACTCAAGGAAACTTGAATGGATATTCCTGTGTTTATGATATGAGTCTGGTCCATAAAAGGACTATTCCCAGTTACCGGCATTGTTGTTCGGGGCGGTGATGCTGCCCACCTGGAGACCTTCGTATTTGTTCTGGTCGCGGCGCTCGGCGTCGAGGTTGATGCGGAGCTGGTTGTCAAGACCGTTGCAGAGGGCCTTGTAAGGCATGCGGGCCTCGAACAGAGGGACCTGGACACCGGAAACGGTCTTGATGGTGGATTCCATTTCGGTGAGCTGGCCGCCGGAGAACGGGATGTAGGCCAGGGAGTCTATGCAGAAGTCCGGACGGTTGTTGAACAGGGTGTCCTTCACGGCAATCTCGGTGACGGTGGAGAACACGACCTTCTGGCCGGCGGCGTAAGCTTCTGCGAGCTTGGCGGTGATCTGTTCGGGTTTGAGCCGCTTGTTGGCTTTCTTGATGGCCTCGGTGTTGGAGACAGCCAGGGAGTCATCGTTGGAGCCGATCTGCATGACGATGTCCATCTTGCCGGTCTCGTAGAACATCTTGAGGGAGTCTACGGTGGGGCTGAAACGGCCATTCACACTCTTGAAGGCTACCTGGAGGGTGCGGATGTCCTTGAGGCGCTGGATTGCGACCTGGGAACGGGCGGCCACTTCGTTGTTGAACTGAACGGGTTTCTGGACACTCTTGACGATGAGCCATGCCACGAGGCAGATCAGGGCGGCAAGAGCAATCTCTACGACGATTTTAACAGTCTTGTTCATTATCTTTAGTGTTTTAATATTTTCCAAAGTTCCGACAAAGTTAACAAAATCATTTCTCAAAAGCAATAATCTTTTGTAAATTTGCTGGCGCAAATCTTTTGTTGCTATGGATTTTATCCGCGAAGACAAAATCGGCCTGCTGGGCCGGCTCATTTCGGAGGCTTCCCGCGTGGTGGTCGCCGGACACATCCGTCCGGACGGCGACGCGCTGGGCAGCACCGCCGCCCTTGCCCTGTACCTGCAGGGAATGGGAAAGGACGTGACCGTCGTCTTCCCGGATACGCCCGCCGACAACCTCCGCTTCATCCTCCCCGCCAGCGTCCGCTACGCCTTTGCCGACAAAGACCCCGCGAAGGTCAAAGAGGCCGCAGACAGGGCCCAGCTCCTGTTCCTGCTGGACTGCAACGCCTTCTCCCGTACGGAATCCATCGCCGGCATCCTCGCGGGGGCATCGGCCGGGAAAGTGCTTATCGACCACCACCTGAACCCGGACACGGAAGCGTTTGACGTCTCGTTCTCCACCCCCGGGATTTCGTCCGCCTCGGAGCTGCTGTACTGGGTGCTGAAAGCCCTGGGCTGGGACGGAAGCGACCTTTCCGTCGGAGAAGCCCTCCTCACGGGCATGACCACCGACACCAACAACTTCGCCAACTCCGTTTTCCCGTCCACCTTCCGCATGGCGTCGGAACTGATCGCCGCCGGCGTGGACCGGGACGCCCTCCTCCAGCGGATTTACAACAGCTACCGGGAAAACCGCGTCCGCCTCATGGGCTACATGCAGTACGAGGGCCTCACCGTCCTCCCGGAAGGCGCCGCCTACATGGTCCTCACCCGGGACATCCAGCAGCGCTTCGACCTCCAGGAAGGCGAATCGGAAGGCCTGGTGAACGTGCCGCTCACCATCGGCAGCGTCCGCCTGAGCGTGCTTCTGAAAGAGGACAACGGCCATTTCCGCGTCTCCGTGCGCTCGAAGAAAGGCACGTCGGCCCAGCAGCTGGCGCATCGCTTCTTCCACGGCGGCGGCCACGAGAATGCCGCAGGCGGCAAACTCTTCATCGGAACTGACGTTCCCTCCCCGGAGGCCGTTCCCTCCTATCTCGAAACCCTCCTGAAAGACTTCCTCAGATGAAACGGAGCACCGGAATACTGGCCGCCGTGCTTTTCACGGCCCTTCTCGCAGCCTGCTCCAAGCAGTCGCTGCAGAATACCTACGACCGGCAGACCACCTTTATCGAGAGTTTCGTGGCGGCCCAGATGAAGGCCGACACCAACGCCACGCTCCGGCGCATCGGCGGGGCTTACCGGCTCACCCTTCACGACACCCTCACCATCCCGCGCGATTCCCTCGCGGAAGGAGGCAAGGTGGCCCTGTACTACGGCTGCTTCACCTTGACGGGCGCCAGCCTGACCACCGGCAACCTGGTGGCCACCAACCTGAAGGACCTGGCCACCCAGGCCAAATGGACCCTCACGGACAGCACCCGGTACAAACTGGACACCCTCACACTCGGGAAAGACCTGGTGGAAGGCCTGCAGGACGGCCTGAAAGGGGTCCGGGAATACGACGAAGGGTATATCCTGTTCACCGGGAAATATGGTTACGGAAACAGCGAGCGAGGCACGATTCCTGCAAGGAGTGCCCTGGCTTATTATTTTTGGATTGAAAGTATAGACAATGAATAGACATCTTCTCCTTCCTCTCGCGGCACTGTGCCTGATGGCCGCCGCCTGTGCCCAGGGCACCACCGATTCCACCGGACAGGCCGCCAGCGAGTACCTGAGCCTGTGGATGGAAAAATACCATCCCGGCATCACGGCCACCGACGGCATCTACATCCTGGAAGACACCCCGGGCAGCGGCGATCTCTTCGACAGCGAAAACGACTACGTATATGCCAGCAGCACCATCCGGAGCCTTTCCGGAGCCATTTCCTCTTCCACGGAGGAAAGCATCGCCAAACAGCTGGGTACCTATGTCCTGGGCAATTACTACGGTCCCAAATACCAGATAGTGGGAGAAGGGTACAGCTACGCCGGCGTGGATGCACTCCTGAAGGGGATGCGCATCGGCGGCACCCGGACGGCCGTCATCCCGGCCTGGCTGCTCACCACCGCACGGTACGGCACGGGCCAGGAGTACCTGGACGCCTGTTCCAAATCCACCAGCCTCATCTACACCGTTACCTTGAAAGGGCAGACGGATGACATCGACCAGCACGAGCAGGACAGTCTCTCCCGCTATGTCCAGCGGGTCTACGGCGACATAGAACCCACCCTCTATATCACAGAGGAAGACGAGGAGATGGAAGGCATTTTCTACTTCCTTTCGGACACAGCCCCCTTTGAAGGGAAGACCGAATTTCCCCGGGACACCACCCTCCACCTCGACTACACCGGACGCCTCCTCAACGGCCAGATCTTCGACACCACCGACGAGATCGTCGCCAAAGATGCCGGCATCTACAAGGAAAGCAAAACCTACGACCCCGTCTCCATCACCTATGCCGAGAAGTACACCGACATCAAGATGGGAGACAGCAGTTCCCTGGTGAACGGATTCAAGGGCGGCCTGTCCCTGATGCGCTGGGTGGGCCAGAAAGCCATCATCCTGTTCACTTCGCCGCAGGGATACGGGGCCGACGGGAACGGCAACGTCATCCCGGCCTACTCTCCCCTTATTTTCGAACTTGAAATCGTGGAAGACTAGCCCATGAGCCAGACTTCCGTCCCTACAGAACTGGGCACCAAACCCATCGGAGCGCTGATCAGGCAGTATGCCGTTCCCGGCATCATTGCGATGACAGCGTCTTCGCTTTATAATATGGTGGACAGCATCTACATCGGCCATATCGCCGACGTGGGGTCCCTGTCCATCGCCGGCCTGGCCGTCACCTTCCCGCTGATGAACATCTCCACGGCGTTCGGCACGCTGGTGGGCGTCGGTGCCGCCACCATGATTTCCGTCCTCCTGGGCCAGAAAAACTACAAGACCGCCGGCAAAGTCCTGTGCAACGACGTTACGCTGAACATCTTGACCGGCGTCTTTTTCACCGCCGTCATGCTGCTGTGGATGGATCCCATCCTCCGCTTTTTCGGCGCATCGGACGCCACCCTCCCCTTTGCCCGGAGCTACATGGAGATCATCGCCCTCGGCAATGCCGTCACGCACCTGTACTTCGGCCTCAACTCCATTATCCGGTCATCGGGCAATCCCCGGCTCGCGATGCGGCTCACCCTTTTCACCGTCACATCCAACGCCATCCTGGACCCGGTGTTCATCTTTGCGCTGGGCCTGGGCATCCGGGGCGCGGCCATCGCCACCGTCCTGTGCCAGCTCATGGCCCTGGGATACACCTTCTGGTATTTCCTGAACCCGGATCGCTTCCTCCACCTGCCCCGATCCCGGAAAATATTCCGGGTGGACTGGAAGATCGCCTTCGACTCCCTGGCCATCGGCATGGGCCCGTTCCTGATGAACCTCGCCAGCTGCATCGTGGTGCTGTTCATCAACCAGCAGCTGGTCAAATGGGGCGGCGACCTCGCGATCGGCGCGTACGGCATCGTGAACCGCATCAGTTTCCTGTTCGTGATGATCGTGATGGGGTTCAACCAGGGCATGCAGCCCATCGCGGGATACAACTTCGGCGCCCGCCAATACGCCCGCGTGCGGGAAGTGTACCTGAAAACCGCCGGCTGGGCCACCCTGGTCCTGATGGTGGGCTTCCTCTTCTCGGAACTGCTGTCAGAACCCATGGTCCGCATCTTCACCTCCGACCCCGTCCTGGTGGAAAAGGCCTCCCACGGCCTCCGGAAGATGAACCTCGCGTTCCCCATCGTCGGCTTCCAGATGGTCACCACCAACCTGTTCCAGTGCCTGGGCATGGTGAAAAAGTCCATCTTCCTGTCCCTGTCGCGGCAGCTGCTGTTCCTGCTTCCGCTCATCTACATCCTGCCGCCCCTGATGGAGTCTGAAGCGGGCGTGTGGTACAGTTTCCCCATCTCCGACACCATCGCCGCCATCGTCACCGCCCTGTTCGCCGTCAGCCTCATCCGGAAGCTGGACCGGCTCAAAGACGGAGACGATCCGGGCATCCTCGGCAGTCAAATCTAAGCGCTATGCATACCATCATCAACATCGGACGTTCTTTCGGCAGCCGCGGCGGCTATGTCGGCCACACTATCGGCGAGAAGCTCGGCATTCCCTTCTACGACAACGACCTCATCTGCCAGGCCGCGGAAGAAAGCGGCTATTCCCGGAGCCTTTTCGCAAAGGCCGAAGAGAAGAACTCCTTCTTCTCCATGTCCAGCTTCTTCCCTTCCAGCCGCATCGGCTTTCTGGACGGGGGCTACGTGAATGAGAATATGCTCTTCAAGATTCAGAGCGAGGTCATCCGCTCCATCGCCGAGAAAGGAGACGCCATCATCATCGGCCGCTGTGCTGACTACATCCTGAGGGACCTCAAATGCCTGAACGTGTTCATCGGCGCACCGGATGAGTGGCGCATCGCCCGCCTCATGGAAAGCGAAGGCCTGGACGCCGACGAGGCCGAAAAGCTCATGCGCCGCAAGGACCGCACCCGCCAGACCTACTACAACTACTACACCTTCGGCCAGTGGGGGCATGCCTCCAACTACCACCTGTGCGTGGACAGCTCCGTGCTGGGCGTCGAAGGCACCGCCGACTTCATCATCGATTTCGGACGCAAAGCCGGCCTGGTGAAGTGAAGAAAGCCGGGCCGATACTGCTTCTTCTCGCGGCCCTGCTGGGCGGCGGCTCCCTGCTCCTGAAAGGGCACCGGAGCAGCCCCGACGTCCCCGCCCCTCCCGTCGTCTGGAAAGATTCCCTGAACCGGAGCCTCACCAACGAGATGTCTTCCCTCCCGCGGATGGACGCAGTGGTGGACAGTTTCCTGAACTTCTGGAGCATCCACGGGGCCTCCCTCGCCGTCAGCCGGAACGACTCCCTCCTGTACGCCCGCGGCTACGGCATGGCCGACAGCCAAACCCCCATGACCCCCGGCACCACGCTCCGGCTGGCCTCCGTCTCGAAACTCCTCACTGCCGTCGGCATCATGCGGCTGCAGGAGCAGGGAAAGCTGTTCCTGGAGACGCCGGTCTTCGGCCCGCTGGGCGTGCTGAACCAGTACGACAGCTACATCCACGACGAGAACTACTACCTCATCACGGTAGAACACCTTCTGCGGCACCAGGCCGGATTCACCGCCCGCGGCGGCGATCCCGTCTTCTCCCCCTACCCTTCCCTGGATGCACTCCTCCGCAAGCAGCTGGGCCGGCGCCTCTATTTCGAGCCCGGCACCTGGCAGGAGTACTCCAACCTGGGCTTCCTGCTGCTGTCCCTCATCATCGAGAAAGTGTCCGGAAAGCCTTATGAGACCTTTATGCAGGAGGAAGTCTTCGGCCCGGCCCTTTGCCGGGATTTCCGCATCGCGGGGAATTACCTTGAGGACCGCCATCCCGGCGAAAGCCGATACTACATGCAGCCGGACGCCGAGCGCTGCGCCTCTTTCGACGGGCGTTTCGCCTCCGTGGAGAAATGCTACGGCGGCAACGACATCGCGGGCTCGAAGGGAGCCGGCGGGTGGACGGGATCGGCCCCGGAACTGGCCCGGCTGGTGGCCTGCATCGACGGAACGGGGCCCGTGGAAGACATTCTGGACCCGTTCAGCGTCCGCCAGATGACCACCTGGTACGACCCTGACACCTTCTCCCTGGGCTGGAACGACACCAAACCCGACGGCGAATGGACCCGCTCCGGTTCCTTCTCCGGCACCCAGGCCCTCATCAAGACCTATCCGGACGGAGAGTGCTGGATCCTGGTGTGCAATACGTCGGCCTGGCGGGGATCGCGCTTCGCCCACAACATCGCCGCCCTGTTCAAGGACCTCAGGAACCGTTTCTCGGGGGATCTTCCCCGGCGGGATTTGTTCCGTCAGTAAAAAAACACTATCTTCGCGCCAAAACCAACTGTTATGGCCGACGAAACCATTATCTTCTCGATGAACGGTGTGGGAAAAGTGCTCCCCCACAACAACAGAGTCATCCTCAAAGACATTTACCTGAGCTTCTTCTACGGTGCCAAGATTGGCATTATCGGCCTCAACGGATCCGGTAAGAGTACGCTCCTGAAGATCATTGCCGGTGTGGAGAAATCCTACAAAGGCGAGGTCGTGTGGGCACCCGGATACAGCGTGGGCTACCTGGAGCAGGAGCCGCAGATGGACCCGGAGAAAACCGTCCTGGAAGTAGTCCAGGAAGGGGTTCAGCAGGTCATGGACATCCTGAAGGAATACAACGACATCTCCATGAAATTCATGGAGCCCATGGACGACGACGAGATGAACCGCCTCATCGAGCGGCAGGGCGAGCTCACCGAACAGATCGACCATCTGGGCGGCTGGGAGATCGACGCCAAGCTGGAGCGGGCCATGGACGCCCTCCAGTGCCCGCCGTCGGAGCAGCTGGTGAAGAACCTCTCCGGCGGTGAACGCCGCCGCGTGGCGCTGTGCCGGCTTCTGCTGCAAGAGCCGGACGTGCTGCTTCTGGACGAGCCCACCAACCACCTGGACACCGAATCCATCCAGTGGCTGGAGGCCCATCTGCAGCAGTACAAGGGCACGGTCATCGCCGTCACGCACGACCGCTACTTCCTGGACAACGTCGCCGGCTGGATCCTGGAACTGGATCGCGGAGAAGGCATTCCCTGGAAAGGCAACTACTCCTCCTGGCTGGACCAGAAGACCAAGCGCCTGGCCATGGAAGAAAAGGCCGAATCCAAACGCCGCAAGACCCTGGAACGGGAGTTGGAATGGGTCCGGATGGCCCCGAAAGCCCGCCAGGCCAAGCAGAAAGCCCGTCTGGGCGCCTATGAGAAACTGGCTGCGGCAGACACGAAGCAAAAAGAGGCCAACCTGGAAATCTACATTCCCAACGGACCGCACCTCGGGAACAAAGTCATCCGCTTCAACGATGTCTCCAAAGCCTACGGGGACAAACTCCTGTTCGAGCACCTGAGCTTCGAACTCCCGCCGGCCGGCATCGTGGGCGTCATCGGCCCCAACGGAGCGGGAAAGACCACGCTGTTCCGCCTGATCATGGGCATCGAACAGCCCGACAGCGGTACCATCGAAATCGGAGAAACCGTGAAAATCTCCTATGTGGACCAGCAGCACCGCTCCATCGACCCGGACAAGACCGTGTACGAAACCATCGCCGGCAACTCCGAATGGGTGCGCATGGGCGGCCGCGACGTCAACGCCCGCGCCTGGGTCTCCCGCTTCAACTTCTCCGGGGCCGACCAGGAAAAACTGTGCGGCGTCCTCTCCGGCGGTGAACGCAACCGCCTGCACCTGGCCCTCACCCTCAAGGACGAAGGCAACGTGCTCCTGCTGGACGAACCCACCAACGACGTGGACGTGAACACCATCCGCGCCCTGGAAGAAGGTCTGGACGGCTTTGCCGGCTGCGCCGTCGTCGTCAGCCACGACCGCTGGTTCCTGGACAGGATCGCCACCCACATCCTCGCCTACGAAGGCGACGGCAAAGTGGTCTTCTTCGAAGGCAACTACCAGGAATACGAAGAGAACCGCAAAATGCGCCTGGGCCCCGACGCGGCACCCAAGCGCTTCAAGTACAAGAAGTTGATGGAGTAATGTCCTGTGTTCTAAAGGGTGAACGGGACATCGGCACGGATATCGGCGGAGGAGGTGCCCAGGAGGGCATGGAACTCCCCAGGCTCGGCCACCCACCGGTGTGCGGCCGCATCAAAGAAACTGAGCGCTTCCCGGTCAATCGCGAAGCTGACCTGCCGGCTTTCTCCGGGCTGGAGGTACACTTTCTCGAACCCTTTCAGTTCTTTCGCAGGGCGGGCCACCGATGCCTCTGTGTCGCTGATGTAGAGTTGAAGCACCTCGGCACCGGGGACTTTGCCCGTATTGGTGAGCGTCGCCCTGACAGACCAGCCGTCTCCAGAGCGCTTTACTGAAGCGCCGGACACCTCGAAGGTGGTATAGCTGAGTCCGTGGCCAAATGCGAACTGCACGGGAATCTCCTGCGTATCATACCAACGGTAACCGATAAACACGCCTTCATCATAATACTCCTGCCACCATTCCGTCCCTTCTTCCTGAATACCGGGATACTGGCGGGCGGACCTCAGGGGACCGTCGGAAAGGGCTACAGGCATGGTGAAGGGCAGTTTTCCGGAAGGATTGACTGTGCCGGTGAGCACATCCACCAGCGCATGTCCGCTTTCAGAGCCGCCATACCAGCCCTGCACAATGGCATTTACTTTGCCGGCCCAGGGCATGGCAACGGGCGATCCGGAAATATTCACCACGACGAGAGGTTTACCCGTGGCGGAAAGCGCTTCAATGAGCGCATCCTGCCCATAAGGGAGGACGATGTCTTCGCGGTCTGTTCCTTCGTTGTCCTGGTATTTACTCTTGTTCAGTCCGCCGATATACAGGATGCAGCTAGCGTCCCGGCTGGCGGCGACGGCGTCAGCAAGAAGCTGCTGCGCACTCCGGCTTTCGCCAAGATCCTGGCCAGTCCAGACCTTGTTGTAGACCGTGGTCGTATCGCCTACGTAGCCGCGCTCCCAGACCACCTGGGCATGAGTGTCGAAGACTTCATGCAGGGCATCGAGCGGAGTCACCTCATACTTGGTCTTGAGGTTGGAGGAGCCGCCGCCCACCACCATCATCTTATAGGCATTTTCCCCGACGACCAGCAATTTACCTCCTTCAGGAAGTGCCAGAGGCAACGTACCGTCGTTCCTGAGGAGGACAAGTCCGTCGGCCGCAATCTTACGGGCGGCGGCGAAATGCTCCGGTGACGTGAAGCTCCCAAAATGCGGGTCTTTGCTCATGGACGTACGGAAAATGGTACGGAGGATACGGCTTGCCTTGTCGTTCAGGTCCGCTTCCGTGGCACGACCGTCCCGCAAGCGTTCCAGGTAGGGACGGGCAAGATGATAATTGGCATAACTGTCCGATGCGGCGCCCCTCAGGCCATTGGTCCAGGTTCCCATCTCGATATCCAGGCCGTTGGTGACGGCCTCGTCGTCGTCCCGGCAGCCGCCCCAGTCGCTCACCACCACTCCGTCGAAGCCCCATTCCCCTTTCAGGATATCGCACAGAAGCCTTTTGTTGTGGCAATTGAACTGGCCGTTATACAGATTGTAAGAGCCCATGATGGCCCAGGCGCCGCCTTCCACGACGGCCTTGCGAAAAGCGGGCAGATAGATTTCGTACAAGGTGCGGTCGTCCACAACGGAGTTGGTGGCGGTCCGGCGGGTCTCCTGGTTATTGACGGCAAAATGCTTGACGCAAGCCGCCACACCGTTGGACTGGACCCCCTGGACATACGGAACCACCAGCTCTCCAGCCAGGAAAGGATCTTCTCCCATATACTCGAATGTACGCCCGTTCAGCGGCGTCCTGCCCATATTGATACCGGGGCCCAGCAAGATATCCTTTTTCCGGTAACGCGCCTCCTGGCCGATGCAGTCGCCATACAGGCGCGACAGGTCACGGTCCCATGTAGCCGCAAGATTCACCAGTGCAGGGAACGCCGTGCAGGAGTCATTGGTCCAGCCGGCCTGGTCCCAATCATCCCAAAGGACTTCCGGGCGGATACCATGGGGGCCGTCTGTATGCCAAAGCTCCGGGATTCCAAGCCGGGGAACACCGGCGCTGGAAAACTTGGACTGGGCATGTGTCAAGGCCACTTTCTCCTCCATTGTCATACGGGACAGGGCGTCTGCCACCCGCTGTTCAAGCGGGGCGGACGGATTCAGGTAAGCAGGGCCTTCCGCTGTTTTGGGGGCACAAGCCAAAACGGAAAGAGCAAGGGTAAAAGAGAGAAGTCGTTTCATAAAACAGTTGATTATTTATCTCAAATCTATGTTCCAAGGGACAATCCGGGTGGGGAAAGCCGCTATGCGCAGAGTGGTACATCCGTAGGGAATCAGTTCCAGGGTCACGTCCCTGCCGGAGTCGTTGCCGTCCTCGGTCCAGAAAGCCACCGCTTCCGGCACCTGCCAGTGTGGCAGTTCGCGGGCGGGGACATAAAGGCGCATAGGGGCGGCGGAAGGGGTCCATGGCCAAGTTCCATCCCAAGGCTGCTCCTCCACACGGCAGTCATCGGCCGAGAAACGGTCCCGCATGAGGCAGTAATTCCAAGGAGTATCCGAGGTCACTTCCCAGGCGCCCTCGCCGTAGTACCGGTCACGGCCTTCGAAGGGAAGCCAATTCCAGTGCTCCTCCATCTTCAAGCCGTACAGGAGCGGACCACGGACAAAGGACCAGGCCTGGTCATACCAGGCTTCTGTTGTCAGCCCCATGGGGAAGGAAAGGGTGACGCTGTCGCCCCGTTTCCATTCCCGGTGCAGGCACAGGATACCGTTTTCCGGCGACACATCCACGGCTTCCCCGTTCACCAGCACAGTGAAAGAGGAACACCACACAGGAACACGGAAACGCAACGGGAACGAAGCCTTTTTCACTTTTTTCCTGGCATAATCCACGGTGAACGCCACGTTTTCCCGGAAAGGGTAGCCGGTGGTTTCCCGGATTATAACCTCGACGCCCGAAATCTGGGCCGTCACCGTTGAAGGGGCGTAGACCAGCGCAGCCAGACCGCCGTCCGACGTGGCATACCACAGATTCTGCGTGAACTTGGGCCAGCCCTGATGCATGTTGGAAAGGCAGCACGGATAGCCGTTCAGGGTACCGAAAAGCACATCCGTGTCGTCGTGCGGCGTGGAGAAAGGACGCCAGTCCCGGGTGGCCGACACTTGGTTTAACTGCTGATAATACTGTTTCCCCGTGAAGTCATCATTCACTTGAGCCGGAAGGACATTATATGCGACGCGTTCCAGATAGTCGGCCCAGAAGGGATCTCCGGTGATGCGGAGGAGCGTTTCCAGCGAGTACATCATCTCCACGGCGGTACAGAGTTCGCTGCCGCGGGAGGGATGGCCCCAGTGGAGCATCTCGTCACCGGCCCAGAGTCCTGTTGGCAAGCCCACTGTATGGCGGATGGTTTCGACGGCCTTTTTCAGCGCAGCCAGGTCATCCTCGCTGTGGGAAAATTGCCACCACACACCCGGGGCCTTGAATCCCTGACCCAGGTTCACGCAGTGCACACTCCCCTGCTGGGAGAAAATGCCCCCATCCTGGAATAGGAACGTCCAATCAAACATTTGGGCGTGAAGGAGTTCCCCCAGTTCCAAGAGCTTTTCGTCTCCTGTAAGATTGTACAGCCAATAGACGATGTCCAGGTTGTCGGCCCCTCTCCAGCGGCCCCAGTCGGACCAGTGGTCCAGCGGACAGGCGGTAAGGGTAGAGAGCTGATAGTGAAAATAACGGGTGAGGCACTCTGGGACGCGGGGGTCGCCGGTGGCCATATAATGCTGTTTCAGAATCTTGAGAGCCACCATCTTGGGCCACCAGTCATGGGTGCCGCCCCTTTGGAGTCCATACACGAAAGGATGGTCTTCGGCCGGCCCCAGATAACCGTTCTCCTGCTGGGAGGCAAGGATAGCTTCCACCCAAGTTTCGGCCTTGGAAATCAACTGCTTGTCGTTAAGCAAATACGCCAGCGGCAGGAGGCCGTCCACCCAGTAGGGGCCGCGTTCCCAGGCATCGCCGTCCCCGCCCAGCCAGGCATTGGAAGGTCCCATCACCTGGGGGTAAACCTCGTCAAGATGACCGGTGAGGCCACTGGCCTGGCGCCGGAGCTGTTCCGCCAGCCAGCCGTCGGCCCGGATGGCGCCCAGCGGGAGTTCCGCATAGAGCGACGGCTCCAGCGGAGCACGGTTAAACACTTGGGCCGTGCAGAGGGTGCTGCCCAGGACAGCCGCCCCGACAATAATAATACGCAGGTTCATCAGGCTTGATTTTTCCAATAAGCTTCAATTTCTTCCAGCGTTTTGCCGGTGGTATTGGGGACATGCCGATACATGATCCACAGATAAGGGACGCACATGAAGGCAAACAGGAAGAAGGTACCGGCCGGGGTGAGGGTTTCCAGCATCCAAGGGGTGAGCTGCCCGATCAGATAGGTACCAATCCAGAGGGCGAAACCGGCGATGGACATCGCGAGGCCGCGCACCCGGTTGGGATACATCTCGCTAAGCAGCACAAACACTACGGCACTGATGCTGATGGCCGTGCAGAACACATACAAAAGGAAGAAGGTGAGCATGAAGCCTGTCGGCAGGCTGGTAAAAGGCAGGAAATACAGACCAATCATCAGAAGGCACACGATCATACCCCCTACGCCCCACCAGACCAGCTGCTTGCGGCCCACCTTGTCAATGATGGCAAGGGCGAGGACAGTGGTAAGCATATTCACGACACCTACGAGGACCGTGGAGAAGAGCGGGTCCTCAAAGCCGGCATCGGCAAAAATCTTGGGGCCATAGTACAAGACGGCATTCACGCCCATGAACTGACCCAGAATAGCGATGGCGCTGCCGATCAGGACCGCCTTCAGGATGCCTTTCTCGCGGAGGGCTTTCCACTCCTCGCTCTTGTCTTCCCGCTGTCCGCGGACGGCGAGCCAGCGCGGGCTCTCCGGAATGAAGAAAACCAGAACCAGGAACAGCAGGTCCGGAATGGCCTCGGCTCCCAGCATGGGCCGCCAGTAATCCGGCATGGCCGTTCCCTTCAGGATAAGGTAGTTGGCCAGATACGCCAGCAGGAAGCCGATGGTGATAAACAGCTGATACAGACTCACCATGGTGCCCCGCACATGCGCCGGAGACACCTCTGAAATATAGATAGGCGACACGATGGAAACGATTCCGATACCAAATCCTCCCACAATACGGAAGATTACCAGTTGCGTGAAATCGGCTGCTACGGCACACCCGATGGCCGATATGGAGAACAACAAGGCCGATATGAGCATGGTCTTCTTCCGACCCAGGAAATCCGACATCATGCCCGCCACCAGAACACCCAGGATGGAGCCGATGAGGGCGCACCCCACATACCAACCTTCGCCGCCCGTGGACAGGCCGAACTGGGTCTTCACCACTTCCGTGGTGCCGGAGATGACGGCCGTATCGTACCCGAAGAGGATGCCGCCGATGGCAGCCACCACGGCCAGGAAAACTACATGTGCACTGACTTTCTGATTCATAGGTTCAACATTTTTATTGCTGGATAAAAACCTTTATATTTGCCGATACTAAATAACTGTTTCCGTGGAAAACCGCCGCTCCTTTTTAAAAAAAACCGCACTGGCCGCTGCTGCCGCGCCCCTTGTCGCTTCTTCCTGTAAGAGATTGCCTTCTGCCGACCGCTACGGCATTGAAACCGACCCTTCCGTTCATTCGCAACTGCTGGTCTCCAAAGGAAACGCCCTTCCCATTACGGGCACTTTCCTGGATGAGATTTCGCACGACATTCCCCACCAGAACTGGGGAGAACAAGAATGGGACCGCGACTTCCGCTACATGAAAGCCATGGGAATCGACACGGTGATTGACATCCGCTGCGGCTACCGGAAATTCATTACCTATCCATCCCCCTACCTTCTGAAAAAAGGCTGCTACATGCCTTCTACAGACCTCATTGACATGTTCTGCCGTCTGGCCCAGAAGTATGGCATGACCTTCATGCTGGGTCTGTACGACTCCGGAAAATACTGGGACACAGGCGACATGCGCTACGAGGTGGAGTCCAATAAATACGTGATTGACGAAGTCTGGGAGCGATATGGAAGCAAGTATTCCAGTTTTGGCGGCTGGTACATTTCCGGCGAGATTTCTCGCGCCACCAAAGGTGCCATCGAAAGCTTCCGCACCATGGGACGGCAATGCAAAGAAGTGTCCGGCGGCCTTCCCACCTTCATTTCTCCTTGGATTGACGGAAAGAAGGCGGTGGATGCGGCGGGCGGAGCGCTCACCAAAGCGCAGGCCGTTTCCGTGCAGGAGCATGAGCGGGAGTGGAACGAAATCTTTGACGGCATCCATGAATATGTGGACGCCTGCGCCTTCCAGGACGGGCACATCGACTACGACGAACTGGACGCTTTCTTCACCGTGAACAAACAGCTTGCCCGCAAATACGGCATGCAGTGCTGGACCAATGCGGAAAGCTTTGACCGGGACATGCCTATCAAGTTTTTCCCCATCAAGTTCGATAAACTCCGCCTGAAGCTGGAGGCTGCGGGCCGATGCGGCTACGACAAGGCCATCACCTTCGAGTTCAGCCACTTCATGAGCCCGCAGAGCGCTTATGCACAGGCCGGCCATCTGTACGACCGATACCGGGAGTTCTTTCAGTTGTAAGTGCGCGCTCATCGTCCCTGGGATTTCAGAATCTCGTAGCGGACCGTCCAGCGGAAAGGCTTTCCGGGAATGGCCCTGAAGGCATTGTACGGTTCCGGACAGGCAATCCGGTGGTTGGACCAGAATACCGTGCGAAGCACCGGGACATCGCCCGAAATCCGGACCTGAAGCGGTCCTTCAGACAGGGTAAGGCGATACGGCATTCCTGCGGAACCCTTTTCATGGATATTCCCGGTAAAGACGGATTCTCCCTTTTCCAACGGCCGGGAAAACCGGAGGCCGGAAAGGCCGAAGGCAATGCTGTCATAGGCGGCACGCCAGGTTCCATCGGGAGTAAAAGGGAAATCCAGCGTCCTGGAAGGGCCCACAGACATCTTGCCCAGTGTAAAGAAGTTATGGTTGTACACTTCCCCTTCCAAAGGGGTGAAGGCATCCAGTTCATGGCGGATTTCGAAAGCGCTTTCCCCCGTCAGCGAAACGGTTTTGACGTAATCGTAGAATCCTTCCAGATGGTGCCGAAAATGCATGGCGCTGTCCGTTTCCTCCATGGACCAGATTCCACCGTCCGCCACGGGGTACAAGTGGAAACGGTCATAGGGCTGCACATCCGGCAGAAGGAGGCCGACGCCGATTTTGAGGATGCGTCCGTCCGGGAGAAACACCGGAGAGAACTCCTCCGCAGGGCCGCAGACTGCGTCATGCATGCATGGGTCGTACTGTTCGAACCAACGGCCGCACAGTTCCGTTCCCTGATACAGGAGAGAGTCGAAGACGCCGGAGCGGTCAAAGCGCGTGCCTTGATAAAAACCGTCCTCCGGCTGGTGGAGCCGAAGTCGTAACCGGACTGTCTGCAAATTTATCATACAATTGCAAAAATACGAATAAATTATTGTAGAATGCAATTTTTTTCATATTTTTGTACCACAGTACACCACAGACGGATTTCAGCCTAAAATATGAAATATCAATTCAAACAATCAAAATGGTATAAATGGGAAGTCCTGGCCCTGTTGTGGGTCGCTTATCTGCTGAACCAGGGAGACCGCCAGGTCTTCAATTCAGTACTTCCTCTCATCCGTGACAGCCTGAGCCTGACGGACACCTCCGTAAGCCTGATCGCCGTATTCTTCAACTTGTTCTATGCCGCCATGGTGCCCATCGGCGGCTGGATGGGAGACCGCTTCTCCCGGAAATGGGTCTGCACCCTGAGCATCCTGTTCTGGAGCGTAGCCACCATGTTCACCGGCCTGGCCAACGGCGTGTTCCTCCTCATCCTCACCCGCTCGGTTGCGACCGGCGGCGGAGAGGCCTTCTTCGGCCCAGCCAACTATTCCCTGCTGGGGCAGTACCATACGGACACCCGCGCCCGGGCCATGTCCATCCATCAGACTTCGTACTATGTAGGCGTCATCCTTGCCGGCTGGCTGGCCGGTTACATCGGCGACCACCTGGGCTGGCAGTCTGCCTTCTACATCTTCGGCGGCGCCGGCGTCCTCTGGGCGGCCGTCATGGCCTGGCGGCTGAAAGACCGCCCCGAAGCCAAAGGGGAAGTCGCTCCGGCCAAACCAAGCATCTGGGACGGTTTCAAGACAGTGTTCACCACCCCGACCGCACTGATGGTCACCATCGGCTTCTGCGGATTCATCTTCGTCATTACCGGTTACATGACCTGGGTTCCTACCTTCCTTCAGGAAAACTTCGGCCAGAATGGCGCGCAGGCAGGCCTTAATTCCATGCTCTGGACCTATGTGGCTGCGTTTATCGGCGTCCTGCTGGCCGGCACCCTGTCAGACAGATGGGCAGCCAAGGACCCCAAGAAACGCATGATCATACAAGGAGCAGGCCTCATCCTCGGCGCTGCATTTCTGCCCTTCATGGGATCCGTCTCCAATATCTGGATCCTGTATCTATGTTTTGCCGGCTGGGGTTTTTTCCGCGCCTTTTTTGACGCCAACATCTACGCCGCCCTCTATGACGTGACGCCCGAGCACCTGCACGCCAGCTGCTCGTCGGCCATGATCATGACAGGGTTTGCCGTAGGCGCAACAGCGCCTTATATCCTGGCCCTCATCAAGCAGAGCACCGGCAGCCTCAACGCCACCTTCCCCATCCTGGGCCTCATCTGGCTCCTGTGCGGGGCAGCCTGCCTTTGGGTAAGCTACAAATACTATAACCGAGACAATTTAAAAATAACACAGAATGCAAGCAAGCGATAAACAGCGGAAACCAAAGGCAGGACTACTCCTCATTGCCTCCCCGCGTTTCAAGAACCTCTACGGACCCAAGCGCGGCACATATGGCGAGCGCAAAGACCTGGCTGTCAAAGACATAAAAGCATCCATGGACTTCCTGGACCTGGTGGATCCCGGCATTGTCTATGAAAGGGAAGACGCCGAGAAAGCGTTGAACCTTTTCTTCCAGGAAAAAGTGGACTTCGTTTATGCTGAATTCCTTTCATGGAGTGAGGACTTTGCATGGATCCGCTTCCTCCGTGACTGCCCGGAGATGCCCATTCTCTTCTGCAATGTCGCCAAGCCCCGGATGACATTTGAGACTACCCTTGACGAGGATGATTTTGTAGACTATCTCTGCGCAGGAACCCTTGTGGGCTCCCTGGAGGGCTCCGGCAGCATCAGGCGAATCCCCCGGAAAGGCGTCCGCACCGTCATGGGCACCCGTGAGGAGATTACGGAAAAGGTCCGCGTTTTCGCCGATGCCGCACGTGTCCGAAGCATCCTGCGCCACTCCAACGTGGGCCTGATGGCCAATATGAACGAGGCCATGTGGAGCACCTATATCGACAACTACGACCTCTTTACCAAAATCGGCCCGGAGATTCACTACCTGCCGTACTCTGACTACGGTACCGAGATAGACAACCTTACCGACGAAGAAGTAAAAGCCTATGCCGACGAACTCACCTCCAAGTACAAGATGATGGACGACGTGGAGTACGACAAATTCATCGGCTGCGTAAAAGCCACCCTCGGCATCAAGAAACTGGCCCAGAAGAACGACATCGACTGCTACGTGTACAACGATATCGACCAGGCCACCTTCCGCACGGCCGGCTGCCGCGCAGGCTTCTATCCGCAGTGGTTCAATGAAAACGTAAGCGTACTGGTCCCCGAGGCCGATATCGGCGCCGGTCTCATCACCTACATCCTCAAGCTCCTGAGCGGAAAGAATGTCAATTTCATCGAGCCTTTCCACATTGAAGACGACTTCGGGACCTTCGCCGGCGGCCATGCAGGCCCCAACGACCACAACGACCCCGCCTGGCAGGACAACGTGATAATCGCCCGCGACGTGCGCTTTGCAAAAACCTCCTGGAAGTATGCAGGAGCGCCTTTCGCATGGTATCGCATCAGCCCCGGAATGAAGACCGTCGCCGGCCTGTATGAGGAAAACGGCAAGTACAAGCTGGTCACTTTCCTCGCCGAAAGCCTCTCCGAAAAAGACACCCCGCAAAGCCACAAAAAACACCTCCTGGCCACCTACAGCCACACGATTTTCCGTCCGCAGGTTCCTGTCAAGGAACTCTTCGAAAAAGTGCTCAAGGTGGGAGTTACCCAGCACTATGCCATTGCCGACGGCGACTGGCGTCCCCAGCTGGAAGCCTTTGCAGAAATTATGGGATTTGAGTTTTATAACTATTAAAAGATCCCGGTCAAGCCGGGCACAACAAAAGCAATATGAGTTTCATGTATAATCCCTACCCGTTCGACGACCTGGTTCCCGTGAACCGGCCGGCCATCCGCGACGAGGTGGGAAAACAAGTAGTAAAAGGGAGTGTAAATGTAGCCAAAAAGCTTGCCTCCGGGCTGGAAAACGGCATGGTCATCGGCATCGACGGCTACGTCGGGGCCGACTTTGCCCGCACCGTGAACCTCCTGGAACAGCAGCTCCACGTCCGCGGCCTGAAAACCCGCAAGATAGACTTCCGCAGCGTATACAAAAACGAAAAGGAACTTTGGGACCTTGTGGACAGCAAACTGAGCTGGGACCGCAGCGAAGACCCCACTCTTCTTTTCGGGCAAGTTTACAAGGGCGGTTATGAAGGCTTGCTGGATCCGGACAAACTGGAAGGTTTGAAAAGGCAGAAAGACCGTCCCGACGCTGTTACCATCGTCTACGGGCAAGGATGCCTGATCAAAGGCCTCAGGGGCTTCTACGACGTGAAGGTATTCCTCGATGTAACCCCAAAAGAAAGCATCCTCAGGATCCGCCGCGGACAGTATATCAACATAGGCATGGACGAGGCGCTCACCACGCCCCTCATTATCCGCCGCTGCTACTACTGTGACTTTGAAGTGGCAGTGGGCCTACGCCGCGAGCTCCTCGCCCGGGAAAGGAATGTCGACTTCTACGTAGAGAACGACAACCCCAACGAGAACATCCTTCTCCCTTACGATGCCTTCAGCGAAGTTACGTCGGCCCTTTCCAGCTATCCGTTCCGCTGCAAACCCGTCTATCTGGAAGGAGTCTGGGGCGGCACTTACATGAAAAAACTCCGCAAACTCCCGGCCCAGATGCGCAACGCAGCCTGGGTGTTCGACCTCATTCCCATGGAGGTGAGTGTTCTGGTTGACGTGAAGGGCACCCTGCTGGAAATCCCGTTCTCCACCTTTTTCATGAAAGAAGGCGAAAAAGTGCTGGGGCCCAAGGTAGTGGACAAATTCGGCGGATACTTCCCCATCCGCTTCAACTGGGACGACAGTTACCACTCCACCGGCAACATGAGCATCCAGTGCCACAGCGGAAGCGCTTATAACAAAGCCCATTATAATGAATTCGGCCGGCAGGACGAAAGCTACTACGTCGTGGTCACCGGTCATGACGCCAAAACCTTCATCGGCTTCCGCGACGACGCCGACATCCCCGAATTCTTCCGCGCCATCGAAGCGGCCGACACAAAGCATCAGCCCGTGGACTATATGAAATACGTGAGCTACGAGAAGTCCGTGCCCGGCCTCCAGGTGATGTTGCCCGCCGGCACCATCCACTCCAGCGGCCGCAACCAGGTGATCCTGGAGATCGGCTCGCTTACCATCGGCTCATATACGTATAAGATGTACGACTACCTGCGCCTGGACTTTGACGGGAAGCAGCGCCCCATCCATACCAAGCTGGGAGAGCTGAACGTGAACCAGCAACGCCGAACCTCCGTCATCCACGACCCCGCCAGCAAAGACTACATTGTGCAGGAGCCACGCCTCGCCGCTTCCGGCGAAGGCTGGGAAGAATACATCGTAGGTGAAAACGAGCAGTTGTACTTCAGCCTGCGCCGCCTGGAATTCGAAAAGACCTGCACCCAGCGCACTGACGGCAAGTTCCACGTCCTCACGCTGGTGGATGGTGAAAAAATCCGAGTCCGCAGCAAGGCGCACCCCGAACGTGCCTATGAGGCTTCGTTCATGGACCTGGTCGTCGTTCCGGCCGACATGGGCGAATACGTCATCGAGAACCTGGGCGCCGAACCCATCCGCGTCCATAAGACCCTGCTCCGGGACGGATACGAAGATGTTGAACTCTAAGGCATATCGCCTCCTGGACGTTGGCGGCACCTTCGTCAAGTGTGCCGACGGCCGTCAGGTTCCCATCCCCTCCGATGGGAGCAGGGAGGAGATTGCCGCTGCACTTGCTAAAGCGGTCGGCCCTCTGGACGGCGTGAAAGGAATTGGCGTAGCCATTCCCGGTCCCTTCGACTACCGGGAAGGTGTTTTCCGGATGGAGCACAAGTTCGCCGCCGTGAAAGACCTGGCTTTCCGTACCCTTGCCTGTGTACCGGAAGGAATTCCACTCCGGTTCGGCCATGACGTGAACACCCTCCTTCTGGGTTCTGTCCGGATGCTGGGGCTCAAAAATGCCGCCGTGGTCACGCTGGGCACCGGCCTGGGATTCAGCTACTACACGGACGGAAAGGTTCACGTCAATGAAAAAGGCTCTCCTGCCCGCAACCTCTGGAATCTCCCCTATGGAGAAGGAATTCTGGAAGATGTCATCAGCGCCCGGGGGATCCGGAACGCCTATCGGGAAAAGACTGGGGACGGATCCCAGAGTGCATACACCGTTGCCAAGCTCGCCTTTGGAGGGGACATCCCCGCACTGGAAGTTTATGACCATGTAGGCTCAGTGCTCGGCGAATTCCTGAAAGACACGCTGCCGGACATCCGGACAGACACCCTGCTTGTGGGCGGTCAGATTTCCAAGTCCCTGAGCCTGATGCTCAGGCCCTTGCAGAATGCCCTGGAAGGCATTGCCATCCTGCCGGTTCCGGAAGGAGCTGTCTTTGAAGGACTGTCCGCGCTACTTGAACCAACGACTGTTTATTAACACATAATAAAAACATCAATGATTAAAAAACTCAGCCTTCTGGCCATGCTCCTCATCCTGACCTTGGGTCTGGATGTCAGTGCACAGAATCGGAACGTTAAGGGTAAGGTCATTGACGAGACGGACGCACCGGTCGCCGGCGCTTTTGTCACCGTCAAAGGCGAAACCCGCGGCGTCATGACTGACGGCGCCGGTCGCTTCGACATTTCCGTCAAGCCCACGGACTACCTGATTGTAAGCTTCCTGGGTTACGAAGACGAAGAAGTTCCCGTGAACAGCCAAACCGACATGCTCGTGAAACTGGTTCCCCAGGCCAACCAATTGGACGAGGTGGTGATGGTGGCCTACGGTGCCCAGAAAAAAGCGTCCGTCATCGGCTCTATCACTTCAGTCGATGCGGAAGTGCTTAAAGCGCCCATCGGCCAGCTCTCGACGGGCCTGGCCGGTAAACTGGCCGGCGTAGTGGCTGTCCAGCACACCGGTGAACCGGGCTCCAGCGCCGAATTCTGGATCCGTGGCGTGAACACCTTCGGTGCCAACGCCTATCCGCTCATCCTGGTAGACGGTGTCGAGCGCTCGATGGACCTGGTGGACACCGAAGACATCGCCTCCTTCTCCATCCTGAAGGATGCAACCGCCACCGCCCTGTACGGCGTCCGCGGTGCAAACGGCATCGTCCTCATTACCACCAAGCGCGGCAGCGAGTCCAAGCCCAAGGTAAGCGTGAAACTGGAATCCGGCCTCACCGCCCCCACCCAGCTGCCCCAGATGGCGTCGGCCGAACAGTTCATCAACTACCTGAACACCATGCAGCCCGGCATGATCGACGACTACAGCCGTTCCATGTACCTGGCTTCCGACGAGGTTCGCTCCCAGCGGGTAAACACGGCCGATGACGCCCTCCCCATCCTGTACAGCGACCTCTACCCCAACGTGGACTGGATGAAGCAGCTGTTCAAGAGCCAGGCGGTGAACCGCAAGGCCAACATCGCCGTCGTGGGCGGTACCAAGAATGTCCGGTACTACGCCGGAGGTTCCTACTATTTTGAAGACGGTATCTTCAACGTAGCCCAGAACGACCGCTATAACGCCCAGATGAATTACCAGCGGTTCAACTTCCGCACCAACGTGGATATCAACATCACAAAGTCCACTGTCCTGGGCATGGACCTGAGCACCCAGTTCACCAAAAAGAACAAGCCGGGCAGCGACATCAGCGAGATTTACAATTACGCGCTGCAGATTTCCCCCATCGGCTTCCCCGTGGTGTTCAGCGACGGGACCCTCTCCAACCCCGAGAATGGACGCAACCCGTACAACCTCATCAACAACATGGGTTACGCGGAAACATCCTCCCAAAATGCCCAGACCACCGTTTCCCTCACCCAGGACTTCTCTGAATTCCTTCTGGAAGGGCTTACGGCCAAAATCCAGGTTTCCTGGGATGCCAAGAGCACTACGTCCTACACCAATGTTATCCTGCCCCGCATCTACTTCCTGCGCTACAATTCCGACATCGCGGACTATGAATACGCCCTGCAGGGAAACAGCGGAACCGGATATATCAACACTTCCAGCTCCGGCGTCAGCGGCCAGACCGTCCTGAATGTGGAAGCATCGGCCAATTATGAGCACAGCTTCAACAGCGCCCACCGCGTGGGAGGCATGTTCCTTTGGTACTTGAGAGAACGCACCAACATCAATCCCGGCTCCTACTGGAATACATTCCCGTATAAGAGCCTCGGTATCGCCGGACGTGCCACCTACAGCTACCGGGACCGCTATTTCGCCGAGTTTAACTTCGGTTACAACGGCTCCGAGAACTTCTCGCCCGGACACCGCTTCGGATTCTTCCCCTCCGGCGCCATCGGATGGATTGTCTCCAACGAAAAGTTTTGGGACCCCATCAAGACTTGGGTGAGCATGTTCAAGATCAAGGCCTCTATCGGCAAAGTCGGTAACGACCAGATCGGCGGCAACCGCCGTTTCGGCTACAACACCACCATGGACACCAGCGGTATCTCCGGCTTCTACTGGGGTCTTACCGGTCCCGTGGGCACCGCCGGCGTCACCACCGGCGATATCGGCAACCCCGGCATTGTCTGGGAGGAGGCCCTCAAACGCAATGTGGGCCTGGAACTGAACTTCTGGCAGGATCACATCAAATTCCAGCTGGACTACTTCAACGACTACCGCAGCGGCATCTTCATCGAGCGCCAGAGTCTGCCTTCCGCAGTGGGTCTCCGCAAAACCCAATACACCAACATCGGCGAAATGCAGAATTCCGGCTTCGACCTCTCCGGCCAGTTCGACTACACCTTCCCCAGCGGCCTGAACCTGAGCGCCCGCGGCAACTACACCTTCAACCGCAACAAACGCGTTTACGACGACAAGCCCTCCCAGGTCTGGCCTTACCAGAACACGGCCGGCTTTGCCAACGGACAGCAGCGCGGCCTCATCGCCGAAGGCCTGTTCATGAGCCAGGAAGAGATTGACACCTGGCCCGTCCAGACATTCGGTTCCGTCGCGCCCGGCGACATCAAGTACCGGGACATCAACGGCGACGGCCAGGTGGACGCCTACGACATTGTCCCCATCGGCTACACCTCCATCCCGGAGATCAACTACGGTTTCGGCCTTTCCCTCAGCTACATGGGCATCGACGCCAGCGTCTTCTTCAGCGGCATGTCCCACGTGACCCGGATTATCGGCGGTTACAACCTCTACGGCGGTGCCGCTTCCAATGTCAAGGTCCAGGGCCAGATCTTTGCCGACGTGGCCGAAAAGAGCTGGTCCGTAAACCCTTCGGCCGACGCCGAATACCCCCGATTCTCCACGGAGACCCCGGCCAACAACCTCCGCTCCTCCACCTTCTGGCAGAAGGACATGAGTTTCCTGCGCCTGAAGAATGCCGAGCTGGGCTACACCTTCCCGAAAAAATGGACCAAGAAAATCCATATCTCCACTGCCCGCATCTATCTGCAGGGGGTGAACCTCCTTACTTTCTCCAAGTTCAAGCTCTGGGATCCGGAACTGGAGTCCACCTACGGCAACGTCTATCCGCTCACCCGCAATGTGAGCCTGGGTTTAAACCTGAACTTTTAAAGAGAACGCACCATGAAACATTCTGTTAAAACTTTCATCGCCGCCGTGCTCGCAGCCGCCTGCACCGCCGTTTCCTGCGACTCTTACTTCGACATCAACACCAAGGACCAGGCCACCCTCGAGGACATCATGGGCCGTTCCACGGCTGTCCGCCAGTACCTGGCCCACCTGTACGCCTATATCCCGCAGGATGAAAACCTGCGCGGCCAGGAAGGAGGCACCAGCCTCCGCTCCGATGAAGCGCTGCACGGAAAATCCCAGTGGGAGACCAACTGGTACAAAGTGCGCCGCGGAGAGTATTCCAGCGCCAGTTCCACCGATGTAAACAGCGGCAACTACTGGAAAAAGTTCTACGAGGCCATCAACGAGTGCACCACCTTCATCAACAACCTCCACTACGACAAAGAAGACTCCGAAAAACTGGTGTCCTGCATGGAAGGAGAGGCCCGCTTCCTGAGAGCCTACTACTATTTCTGCCTCTTCCGCCATTACGGCCCCGTATATCTGTGGATGGATGAAGAGGGCAAGCCCGTCGCCTCCGACCAGAACATCAACGGAGAAGCCATCGACCGCCATACGGTGGACCAGAACGTCCAGTTCATTACGGCCGAACTGGACCGTGCCATCGACCTGCTGCCCGCCAAGATCTCCGACGTCATCGCCGCCTCTTCCAACATGGGCCGCGCCACCAAGGGAGCTGCCATGGCCCTGAAAGCCCGTCTCCTCCTGTATGCCGCCTCTCCCCTTTTCAACGGCCAGAACGGCACTAAACTTTATGACGGTCTTGTGAACAGCCGCGGAGAGAAACTCTTCCCGGAGTACGACGCCACCAAGTGGGACGACGCAGCCAAAGCAGCCAAAGACGTGATTGACCTTCACCAATACGAACTCACCAAGAAGGGTACTCCCCTGACGAACATCCAGGATGCGGCCGACTCCTACCAGAATGTCTGGTTCGAGAACTGGGGCACCAACACCGAAATCATCTGGGGCTGGTGGTACCGTCAGTGGGGCGAGGCCTACCTGGGCACCATCGGCGCAGAACTGGCCTTCTCATTCCCCTCCGGCGGAAAGATCTGCCGCAGCGGATTCTCCCTCATCACGCCTTCCCTGAAACTGGTGGATGCCTACCCCATGGCCGAATCCGGCCGCTACCCCGTGGTAGGCTACCACGAGACCAACGGCATGCTGGATTACTCCCGCCCTATCGTGGACGAAACCTCCGGCTACAAGGCCGACGGATGGGAGAACAACTACCAGCAGGTGGTGGATGTGAGCCCCTCCTGGGCCCTTCCTTTCAAAGCGCACAACAGCACCGTGGGCCGCGACGCCCGTTACTACTCCAACTTCGTTCCCAACGGTTTCTGGTGGCCTTGCGAACGGCCTATGGACGGAAGCGCTCTCCGCTTCACCTGCTACAGCAGCACAGACTGCACCTCACCTTATTCGGCCACCGAAGGGTGCAACCGCGTGGGCTATACCTGGCGCCGCCTGTACAAAGCCGGCAACCAGCTGAAGGAGAACACTGACTACAGTTCCATCCGCTACGTCTTCCCCGCCTTCCGCCTGGCCGAGGTTTACCTCAGCTATGCCGAAGCCTGCAACGAGAAGACCGCCCGTGACGCGGAGGAAGCCATCGCCTATGTGGACCTTGTCCGCGCCCGCAGCGGCCTGAAAGGTCTGAAGGAAGCCTACCCGGAGATTGATTTCTCCGGTGCCGGCGGTACTATCGGCGGAATCACCCGCACCGGCCAGGAATGGCTGCGCTGGATGATCCGGCAGGAAAAGATGTGCGAATTCGCCTTCGAAGGCAGCCAGCGCCACTACGACGCCATGCGCACCATGATTGCCCTGAAGGAATACAATGTAGAGAACTGGACCCTCCATCTGACGGCCGACAATTACGAGGATTCCTACACCCGCGTGAGCGACGACTACATCGGCGGCCGTTCCGTATTCCAGAACCGGGATTACCTCTTCCCCTTCGGCAGCGCCCAGCTGGCCGAAATGACCCACTTCACCCAGAATCCGGGTTGGTAAACGCTAAAGAACGAATGATTATGAAAAAGACAGTATATCTCCTCACCAGCCTGCTCCTCCTGACCGGCTGTTTCCCTGACGAGCGGAACAATTTCATGGTCTCCGATACGTTCGGTCTTACTGCCCGGGAGGATATTGTGGACGCTTCCGTACACCACGGGGTGTTTCATGTGGGCCTTTCCAAGAGCGGTATCGGACAAACAACCGCCACGCTTCAGGTAAACGACAACGCCCAGGAATGCCAAACCGTCCTGGATGCGTTCAACAAGACTAACGAGACGTCCTTCAAGATGGTTCCCAAGGAACTCGTCACATTCGACAAGACCCGCTTCAGTTTTACCGAAAAAGAAGCCTTGCAGGATCTCACCATCAGCTGGGATTCACAGGAGGTCGCGAAGTTCATCGGCGACAGCCGTGATTACGTCATTCCCATCCTTATCGAATCTGACGACCTCAAGATCACTGACGGGCGCAGTTTCCGCCTTATCCGCCTCATCCGTTCCCAGGTGAACGTCCTCCAGAAGACCATCAGCCGCACTATTAACCGAAAGAAAGTGGAGCCGGATGCCGACGGAGTCCAACCGGAACTGCAAGAGAACCTCTTTTTGGACGTCGAGCTTGATTACCCGATCAAGAACGTGGGGATCAGCTACTCCGTCATCGTGGACAACAGCCTGATTCCCGCCTTCAACCAGACGCAGGAGGAACTCACTTTTGAAGCTGCTCCTGAAGGGCTGGTCACCATCACCACGCCCAACGCGGTCATCCCGGAATCGGGGAAATCGGCCATTTTTTCCCTGGTCTTTGACAAATCCCTGCTCATGGAAGACGGTGCGCTGAAACCCTTCCCCAACTATGTCATTCCCATCAGACTGGCTACGGAAAAAGCCAGCGCGACGATGTCCGGCAAGGATTTCGACCTCCAAGGCCTGGCATATGACAATACCGTTACTTATGTAACCGTCCTGTACGAAGAGCTGAAGAAAGGAACCACTATCACGCGCGAATGGGGCAAATATGCCAGCACATCCGGCGCTTGGAGTTCCTATATCAGCGGCTTCACCGCAGGGGCCGACCGCAACGTAACCCTGGACGACGAGTACATCTATATCGCCGAGACCAATTCCACCAAGAACCTTTGGGCCATCTCCCTCTCCGATCCGGGAACCTACAAGAAACTCCCTGTGGGAACCGTCCTGAACGAAGGCACCTTCTATGTAAGCTGCCCCCGCATCATCAAGAACACCGATTCGTCCATCAACGGCGGCAAGGATCTCCTGGTCGTCTCCAACATGCACACCGGCGGCGACCCCAAACTGTATGTCTATGACAAGGGTATCGGTGAAGATCCTTCCGTGATCAACATGACCACCTGGGCTAGCCGCCGACTGGGCGACACCTTTACCTGGTGGGGCACCTGGCAGGACGGCATGCTCCTGTTCAAGGACTTCAACTCCACCCAGGGAACAGTCACCTTCAAGACAGCCGGCAAGACAACCGGGACCCTGTTCCTGAAGGGCCGTATCGCAGCCCCTGCGGTCACCGGCGCCGGAGCCTACTTCCCCTTCCCCGATGATATCAGAAAGGGTGTCAGTTCCAACCGCGGCGGCACCACGGCCTGGCTTACGTCCACCACGAAAGACCTCTTCAACCTGGACGGCGCCGACAATGCCCCTACCCTCACGGCACTGAGCGGATACTATGCCGACACAGCCTTCCGATTCTTCGAGCTGGGCGACAAGCGCTATATAGCCTACACCCGCCAGGTCAGCAGCACCGACGGCCGTCTGTTTATCCTGGAAGGTGAACCCACTGACACCTGGGAACAGATTCTGCAGACGCGCAAAGTGGTCTACCACGCCGCCATCCAGAATGAAAGCGAGCAGGAGGGCATTGACGAAACACCATCTCCCGTCGCTTCCACACACAGTGGCATGGATTTGGATGTGTACGTGAAAGGCGACGAGGCCTATGTTGCCGTTGTCAAGCAAAGCGTCGGTCTCTCGCTGTTCAAGATGTCCTATAGTGATTGATGAAGCCTGAGCGCCTTTCTTTATTCGGGTTACTGGTCCTTCTCCTCGTATCCTGCGGGGAGAAGGACCGGCAGCCTGAAACAGAACCCGCCGTCCGGGCCGAGGTGCAGGAAGTGACGGCCTTCGACATCACTTTCCAGGTGCAGGCCGTGCAGTGCGAGAAAGTCCTGTACGGACTGCAGGAACCCCTCTCGCTCTCCTGGGAAACCGGGTCCATCGGTCCGGTCAGCGGTACCCTCAAGGTCTCCGGCCTGTCTCCGCTGACAGACTATACCCTGTTGGTGCAGGGGATCGGCCCGCAAGGGGAAGAAGGGAATGTTGTCCGGCTGCCCTTCTCCACGTCCAAAGGTCCCGACGACCTGTACCCGTGGGAGCAGGCGCGCAACGGCATCCCCTCCTTTGCCGACCTCACCCTCGTCACCCTGGGCTGGCACAATTACAACCCGCCCAAATGGACCCGGGAACGTTTTGCCTCCCATGTCAGTTATGACGGCCACTGGCTCTTCGACGCCTTCCTGTGCATCGACGGCTGGGACCCTTCGCGGAACCTCTCCTTCAGCTTGACCGACTCCCGCTATTCCGCCGTCAAGGACTCCTGGCAGGACCTGCTGGACGCCTGGCTGGGCACCGACGGAGCGCTGATCCAGTTGGACGCTGCTGTGGCCGACGCAGCCACCCGTCTGGGGAATCCGCCCGCACCGCGCTATGTGGTGATGAGCCTTCCGGATCCCATCCGCTACCAGTATTTCCACGACAAGAACTCTTCTACCACCTACTGGGGCGAAGTAAACGGAAAACAGCTGGATTTCTCCAAGACAGCCGACCAGGTGACCGCCTACCGCTGGTATATGGACCAGTGCCGGAAACTGTTCCGGGAACGGCGCTTCCGCCACCTGGAGTTGGCCGGATTCTACATCCTGTCCGAAGAGCTTCCGCTGGACCCCGCCTTCTTCCGGGCAGCCGGACAGAGTTTCTCGTCGGCCGACACCTGGAACTGGGAGCACAAGAACTGGGAAATCCTGGTTCCCCAGGCCGTCAATTACGCCCATTCCTGCAAGGAAGGAATGTGGTGGATTCCCTATCACCTGGCCCCCGGCTATAAAGCCTGGAAATCCCTGGGCTTTGACGCCATCTTCATGCAGCCCAACTACTACTGGGACCATGACAGTGTCTCACATCCGCTTTCGCGCACCCAGACCGCCATCAAACAGTACCGGCTGGGCATGGAGCTGGAGTTCGAGTACTCCCTGGTGGCGTCCGTCATGGCCGACGGCCGCTCCGGTCCCGACGGAAGCGGTTCTCCCACTTTCTATGCCGCTGACGTCCCCCTCCTGCGCAGCCGCGTGCGGGAATACATGCAGATGTACCGGGACAGCGGCATGTACGGACAGCAGCCGCTGGCCGTTTACTCCGGAACTGACGCATGGCACCAGCTGGCCTCTTCCACTGACGAAGGGGACCGCGCCATGCTGCGCGACCTGTGCAACTTCATCCTGGATTCTCCCCTGAAAAAATGAAGACTTTTCCTCTTATAGCAGCCCTCGTCCTGGCCCTTTCCTGCCAGGCGGCTCCCGTGCAGCCGGAGCCCGAACATTTCTCCGACGTGACCCTGGTGGGGTACTGGCATCGGCCTCCTCACATGTGGGACGCAGAGCGCTTTTCGCCCCACGTGAGCTGGAAGGCGCCCGATGGGTCCGAGCACTGGCTCTTCCAATCCTTCCTTTTCCTGGAAGGCAGCGACTGGGTGCATGACAAGACTTTTGTCCTGGGAGGCGGCGAGTCGGCCGACAAGTCCGTCTGGCAGTACCAGCTGGACCTTTGGCTGGGACCGGAAGGCTGCGTGAAGGAGCTGGACAAGGCCTGCGCGGATGTCGCCGCCCGGATTGGCGCACCAGCCAAGAAGCGGGGGGTCATCATCGGCATTCCGGATGCCATCATGTTCCAGCGCTTCTCCGACAAGACCTCTTCCACCACCTATTGGGGCGACGGGCTGGACTTTGCCCGCGTGGAAGACCGCCTGCACGCGCTCCGCTGGTACATGGACGCCGCCAGGGAGATGTTCGCGGCCCTTGCGCCCGCCTACCTTTCCCTCGCAGGCTTCTACATCACCGACGAGGAGTTGTACCTGCCCTACGACATCGACGTCAACTGCCGGTACAAGAACTGGGACGAGATTGTCCCCGCCCTCTCCGAAGACTGCCACGCCCACGGACAGGGCCTGTACTGGATTCCCTACCACATGGGGCCCGGATACAAATACTGGAAAGATCTGGGCATTGACCAGGCCTGGATGCAGCCCAACTGGTACTGGGACTACAAGGCCGGTGAACGCCATCCCTTCCCGAAGACCCTCGACGCCATCCGTCAGGCCGACATGAGCGGCATGGAGTTGGAATTGGAATACTCCTGTGTGCTGGACCAGATGCAGGAAGGTGTGATGGGGCCGGACGGCGCCGGGCACCTCACCTTCACCCGGGCCGATGTCCCCGCCCTCCAGAACCGCGTCCGCCACTACATGCAGCAGTTCAAGGATGCCGGCTTCTACGGGCAGAAATCCATCGCCCTCTACTCCGGTTCCAACGCCCTGACCCAGCTGGCTACATCGCCCGAGGCATGTGACCGCGCCCTTTACGACGATATCTGCCGCTTTGTCCTTGGCAATCGAGGAGAACTGTCTGAAACAGAAGTGGTTATCGATAAGAACGGACGACTGCAGAAGCTCGCTTTCGGTGGCCGGAACTACGCCGGTGGAACCCCTCTCTGGCGCCTGTACTACAACACCCCGGAGCAGAAAGAAATCGAGATTTCCGGTGCCGACGAAACGCCCGTCGTGCGGCAGGAGGCCGACACCGTCTTTTTGGATTATAGTGGAATTGGGGGGGGCAGGAACTTCCTCCTTCACCTGAAAATCTGGACGGAAGGGACGATGGTCCGTTTTGGCGCCACCGTGGAAAACCATGAACCCCATACCGTCATCCGGGAGCTGCAGTACCCGCTCATCGGCCATCTGCAGCTGCCGGAAGGCTACAAGCTCCTCACCACCCACACCGGCGGTCAAATCTTTGACAACCCGGTGAACAAGATTGCTGACGTGGACACCCGGGCTCTGTACATGACCCCGGCCCAGAAGTTCCGTCAGTATGACCTCCAGTACCCCCGCAACGCAGCCTCCAACTGCTTTGCTTTCGTAGGCGCCTCCGACGGCCTGTACTTCGGCTCGCACGACACCTCACTCCAACAGACGTGGCACGGCCTCCGCTGCTATCCGGACGAGGGGATGATTGGCCATGTGACTGAGGATTTCAAGCACCTGGAGGCGGGGTTCTATCGCTATCCCAACGCCCTTTGCGGCGACACCTGGACCAATGACGCCTCCGTCGTGGTCCCTTACGAAGGAGACTGGACCGCCACCGCCCGCATCTACCGCCGCTGGGCCGACACCTGGTGGCACCATGCCCCTGTCCCCTGGTGGGTGCAGGACATGACCGGCTGGCAGCGCGTCATTTTCAAGCACCAGTACGGAGAGTACCTGCGAAGATACACGGACCTTCCCGGCCGGATTGCCGACGCCGGGGCATCCGTCGGCTGCAACGCCGTGCTGGCCTTCGGCTGGTGGAAGGAAGGCATGGACAACGGCTATCCCAATTACACCATCGACGAGAGCCAAGGCGGCGAGCAGGCTTGGAAAAAAGCCATTGCCGACTACAGACAAGCGGGGAACCGGCTGCTGCTGTACTACAACGGCCGCCTGATTGACGTGGAAAGCGACTTCTACCGCTCCGGCGGCGGCTCCCGCGTGGCCAACAAAGACAACACCGGAAGGGAGTTCACCGAGCACTACAAATTCACCGGAGAAGGCACCACCCTGGGCTACTACGACTCCCGCACCTTCGTCATCGCCGACATGTCCCGGCGCGAATGGCGTGACCAGCTCATCGCGTGGGCCGACCGGGCCATGTCCTACGGCGCCGACGCCGTCTTCTACGACCAGTTGGGCGTCGCGGAGGAATTCCCCTCCTGGGATCTTTCACGCGAATACCCCGTTCAGGACATCTTCACGGGCCGATACAAAGCCGACGCCCTGCAGGAAATCCGCGACCACATCAAAGCCCGGAACCCGGAATTTGCCCTCGGCACCGAATGGCTCAGCGACTGTACCAGCCAGTTCTGCGACTTTGTGCACATCGTGGAGTTCACCGCCATTCCGGAAAGCTTCCCGGAATGGTTCCGCTACACCTTCCCGGAAGTCGTGTGGAGCGACCGCTGCGTCCGCGATGACAACGACGTCCCCCGTCGCGTGAACAACACCCTCCTGAAAGGACTTCGCAACGACATCGAAGTATTCCGCTGCCGCGGACTTATTGATGAAACGCCTGTGTATCAACAGCATCTTGCAAAAATCAATGCCCTCCGCCACGCCTTCCCGGAACTGCTTCTGGAAGGCCGGTACACCGCCACCGACGGCTTTACCTGCAGCAATCCGTTCCTCACCGCCCGCAGCTTCACCGCCGGAAACCGCATGGCCATCGTCGTCACCAATACCGGTGAAAAACGCCAGAAAGGCACCGTCACAGCCCCCGGCTATCGCTTCGTGGAAGGCCGGGACCTGGAAGGGAACATACTGAAAAAGCCCGCGGTTGATTTGTCGCAATACGATTTAATTGTATTGATTTTTAAGAAATGAAGTTTCTCCTTTTCCTGGCTCTCTCGATCGGCTTGGTCCCTGCTCCGGTAAAGCATACGCCGGAAAGGGAACATACATCTTTTAAAAAGGCTGTGGCCCAATTGGAGCCCTGGCAGCAGGAAGAAGCCTACCGCATCACTTTCGACGGGAAGCACGTCAAGATTGAGGCACTCACCCCACAAGGGCGTTTTCGGGCGCAGAAGACACTGGAGCAGCTGGAACTGCTTGGCGAGAAGCCTGTAGGAACCATCTTCGACTATCCCCGCCTTCGGCACAGGGGCCTGATGATTGACGAATCCCGCAGCTTCAAGGGGCTCGCGTTCCTGAAAAAGCAGATTGACGCCATGGCGCTGCTGAAGCTGAACGTCCTGCACCTGCATCTGGATGACAGCGCGGGCTGGCGTATCGAGAGCGAGAGCTATCCGGATCTGACACGGGAAACGGCCTTCCGCAAAGGACGGACCTACCACGAATGGGAAGCCGGGAAATACCAGTTCACCACGGCCGATGATCCGGACGGCTACGGCGGATACTATACCAAAGCGCAGCTGAAAGAGCTGGTTGCCTATGCGGCCGAACGCTTCATCACGGTAATCCCGGAGATTGAGATGCCCGGCCATTCCATGGAAGTGGGCTATGCCTATCCCCAGGTCCTGTGCGAGCACCCGAACGGACGCTTGCACATGGGCGCTTGGGATCTGTGCCCGGGTTCAGAGGGAACATTCCGGCTCCTGGAAGCCGTACTGAAAGAAGTCATGGACATCTTCCCCTCCCCACTGATCCATATCGGCGGAGACGAAGCCACCATGAAAACCTGGAGCCAGTGCGTGAACTGCCGGAAACGGATGGAGCAGGAGGGTTTTACGGATATCAAGGAGCTGCAAGGTTATCTGGTCCGGCGAATCGAAGCCTTCGTGCGCAGCCATGGCCGCCGCATCATCGGCTGGGACGAAATCCTGGAAACCGGGGTTCCGGAAGGAGCGGTTGTACAGAGCTGGCGCGGCGTGGAAGGCGGGCGGAAGGCATCGGCCCTGGGCTACGACTACATCATGTCCCCCAATAGCCACTGCTACTACAATTACTATCAGGATCTTATCCGCAAAGAGCCAAAAGCGGTAGGCGAACTGGTTTCCCTGCGCTTCACGTATGGTTACGAACCGCTCGGAGAAGGAATGGACCCGGCGCATCTGCTGGGCGTCCAGGCCAACCTCTGGACCGAGCTGATTCCCACCCCCGAGCACGCGGAATACATGCTTTATCCCCGTCTCTTCGCCCTGGCCGAAACCGCCTGGACCCCGGCGGCCTTGAAGGAGTACAAAGGCTTCCGCAAACGCGCCCGGGCGCTGCTGGATGTGTTCCAATCGCTTGGCTATCAAACTTTTGACATGGACTCAGAGAGCGACCTGGCCCGAAGCGGCCTGCAGCGTTTTCCCCCGGAAGGGACGCCGATACCTATTGATGATTAGATAATTATTCGTAAATTTGTCTAATTTTTCATAAGTATCGGCATCTATGAGATTGCAAATCGACCCGAATAGCAAAAATCCCATCTATAAACAGCTGGTGAACCAGGTGGAGCGCGCCCTCCACTCCGGCAAACTGACCGCCGGAGAACTGATGCCCTCCATGAACGAACTGGCGGCGAAACTCGGCATCTCCAAGGAAACGGTCAAGAAGTCCTACAGCATCCTGGTGGAGAAAGGGATTATTGTCCCCAAGCAGGGAAAAGGGTTCTATGCGGCCGATGTCAACGCCGATGTACGGCCGCAGGTGCTGGTCCTCTTTGACAAATTTTCGGTCTATAAGCAAATCCTCTACAATGCCTTTGCCGAGAAACTGGGCAGCCAGGCGGAGATTACCATCCTGAACCACAACCAGAGCGTAGACCTGCTGGAACACTATCTGGACGACAATCTGGACCATTACGACTACTATATCCTGGCCCCCCACTTCCCCTTGGACGCTGACACACAGGCCAAAGTGGAGAAGCAGCTCAGCCGCATCCCTTTCCGTAAGCTCATCATGCTGGACCGTCTGCAGCCGGATTTCCCCGGCCAGTACGGTGCCGTATACCAGGACTTTGAGAACGACATTTACCAAGGCCTTTCCGAGGGACTGGGCCCGGAGCGGCACACCAAGATGATGCGGGTCATCACCCTGCCCATGTCCCTATACGGAAGTCACATCATCAAGGGCGTCCGGCGCTTTACCACGGATTATGACATCCCGGTGGAATTCCTCCACAAAGTTCCTCAGGATATCCGTCCCGGAGACACCTTCCTTGTTTTGAACTCCCAGCTGGATGCCGGTCTGGTGGCCCTTGCGCACAAGATTCAACAGGCCGGCCTCCTGATTGGCCAGGATGTTTTTATCATCTCTTACAATGAATCCGACATGAACGAACTGGTGCTGGGCGGCCTTACAACCGTCAGTACCGATTTCCGCGAAATGGGACACCTTGCCGCCGACATGATCCTGAGCCGTAAGCTCGTAAAGATTCACTGTCCTTTCCACATGAACCGCAGGCACACGTTTTAGCCTTCTCCCACGACGCAAGTCAGACTATACATCTTCCATAAGTGTTTTCCACTGCTCAGCGCTGAGATTCAGGCGCTGCTGAACCTCTTTTTCTGACATTCCAGAATGAATAAGGGCCTTGATCAATTCTTTCCGACCTTCGTTCCTACCTTTCTCCATCCCTTTCTCCATCCCTTTCTCCAGTCCCTTCTCCATCCCCTTTTCCATCCCCTTTTCCATCCCTTTTTCCATCCCTTTTTCCAGACCCCGCTCCCATCCCTCTTTAAGGCCATCTTCCGTAGCTTTTTTCAGTTGGTTACGTCTATCTCTGTCGGTTGTCATATCGTGGTCATATTTAATTCTTTCATCGGGTGTAAATTTAGCAATATCCGCCGACTCAAACAAGAGTTCAAAGATTTCCTGCCTTAGCTCCAGCGGGCGGTTGGGCAAGAACTGCATGTTGTGCAGTGAATAACAGAAATTATCCAGGACAGAAGCTTCCGGAGTCAATGCCTTGGTACAGTTAGGCAGTTCCAGAAAGATGAACTGAATCCTGTCGGTCATAAGGTCGCCCGTTTCCATGTCACGGAGCTGATAACGGAAAAGCACCCGATCCTGTTCCTTCTGGTGTACACAGAAATCAAGGATGCCGATGAAGTAAACCGGCGGAAACTTATACTCATCCACCCCTTTTTCCATCTGCTGTATCAAAGCAAATGAAGAGTAATACAGGGCCCGCTCAAAGATCCAGTTCTGGGGTGCAACTTGGAGTTCTACGATAAACCGGTTGTTCTCGTCATCCGTGCATTCTATGTCCACACGGATATCTTTCTTTCCGGGGGAAAGGTTGACGTACTCCTGCGGTGCGTAGCGGAGTTCGTTGATAGTCCTCTCAGGGATCAGTTCCTGTAAAAGAAGCTGCAGCAGGCGTTTCCTGTTTTCATTGCCGAATGCTCGTTTAAACCAGTAATCCAAAAGGATGTTGGCGTACCGGCCTTTGGCTTCTTCCGAACCATACCAGGTCCCAGGGTCATGGAGGTAGGAGGGCCATTCCTGGCGATGCTCATACCCATAAATGCGGGGTGAGGTCATAATAATGAAGGGTTAAAACAAACTGTACGGCCCCAGCGTTTCTGAGGTCGAGTTACGTTACCCTTCTGGGGGCTCAGGACCAGGCGCGTTATCCTGCGAGGGCAACTCTGGATGTACTGTTGCCTGCCGATAACGCTCTCCGCTTCCAGAAGCGGAGGCTACGGATACTGAACAGGGTCCCCGTAACAAGGGGGCTAGAAATCAAACCCTGTATCCCTCACGGCTCCCATCAAAGGCAAAGATAAGGATTTTTTTATTATTTTGACAAAGTAAATGCAAAAAGGGTGGCCACGCGGGCCACCCTAATTCTATAAAACTGGTTTATCCTTCTACTCTGCAGAAACTTTGAAGAGGCTAAGTCCAACATTCTGCTTAAGCGCAGCAACATAGACATCATCGCCAATCTGGAATGCGGCCAGATCGAAACCCAAGTTCCCTGAAGATTTTCCATTTGTTGATGTGACATCATCGGAATCTGCAGCAACAGAGAACGAAGCAGCGGCACCCCCACCAGCAATTCTTGCATTGATGATATCGGCGTAAGAATCTGAATAGGAGCCACGGAGGAACATTACGCCACCGGCTCCGCCGGATACCTGGCGTGTATACACCACGTATTTGTACGCACCTACTTCAAAGTATAAAGCACTGGTGGCATTCAGGAAATAACCGGATCCCGTAGAGGTAGATACAGCTGTATCAACACCATCTTTTGCACTCCATACATCTGGCGTTATTGAGAAGGTATATGCCTGGACCTCAGCCCTCAACCCAAAGAAACCGTTATTCTTGTCATTAGGATAAGGGAAAAATCCACCTGCGCCTACTGCTGGTCCAAGAATATTGGCTTGTGCGGGAACTGTTTGAATAGTGCCGTCAGTAGCATATGCACTTTTTACAGTGGCCCAATCCCAACCTGCAGTATCCGCAATCTTGTAGGTCATCATTCTTTCAGTATTGAAGTCTTTAAAGAAGTACATGCCTTTTTGTAAAGTCCCCCAATGTGTAAAAGTATCACCCAAACGACGTCCTGAAATATAACCTCCTAATTGAACAGGCGTGGGCTTCTTATCTATACCATCAAGATATGCATAAAGGTAAAGTGCCGTTTGGGAATTGCTCATACTGGAGACAACTAATACATCTTTACCACCATTAATGGACGCATCGGTATTCTTGATTACACGAGGACAAGCAGTAGGCCAGAAAGAATCTGTCAGTATTCCTTCAACAGAGACGGGTTTAACAGATGCAGTGTTTGTTCTGCTAATTGCCCAAATTTTAGGAGTGTTTTTGACTGTTTCGCAAATATAGATGTAGTCCTCATCCATAGCAACATTCCTATCTGTATCTGCAGTTCCACCATAATATTCATTCCAAGCGGCAGCTGATGTTGAATACAGTCCCCATACTCTAGAAACAGAAACCGAGGTACTCTTGACATCTGCATCGGTAAGAGTGACATTAATAGGAAGCAAATTACCCGCACCCAACACGACATCCGAAGGCATCGTGAGGGTCTTGTTGATCAAATATTTGCCGGTCGTGATGGTAATGGCCAACGTGCTGCCGGAAGCAAGAGTCTGGGGTCTGACACCAATGATGGTGTACTGTCCGGCGGTTGTCAGCGCGTAGGTGTCAGCATCGTATGTAGCAGTAATGGCTTTATAACCACTATCCTGGTAAACAGCACCGTTTACGCCATGAATTCTATATTTGGCGGAAAGGTTTGCCTCTCCCTGCACTTTAACGCTGGTGGCATATTCTCCGGAGAGTTTCGTGCCGGTCGTGCCATCAATAAACTGTATCTTCAGGAAGGCGCCGAGACGTTTGAAACGGATATCCGCCGGCGTATCGGTAGCACCCGTTGCAGAGAATGCAGAAGATAGTAACAGGTCTGCCTTGGGGTCAAAAGAAGTAGGAGTAGGGGTCTGTGCGTTAGGGATACGAGCCACAACGCCGTCTGTAGTAGGGGCATTGGAGCCCGTCTCGTTTTGATAAGGATAGTAGGCATAGTAGGTTCCAGCGGCAGGGACCGTTGCCGTGAAAGTAGCTTTTCCTTCACCATCGATAGAAGCGGCAGAAGACTCTACGTTCACGTCTGCGGTATGATTGAAGAAACCCACCTTGTCCGTACTCTTCCAACTGACGGTTTTGCCGTTGGATTCAAGCGTAGTTTTGGTTTCCGGGTTACCGGCGATAACCGTCACTTTGATACCTTCTCCCTGAGGAGTTTCGGGATTGTTCATTTCCTTGTTGCAGGAAACAAGTGCCGCAGCGGCGGCAAAAATCAAAATAGAAGTAATTTTTCTCATAACAACAAGGATTAGAAGGAAATAGGATCCATAACACCTAAATCATTTCCGGGCATACCGGGAGCACCCAATGCATCAGGATCCGATGCAGCAAGTACAGCGCCCTCGAACTCCAATTTAACGGATTCGCAAAGCGGGATTTCGTAGTTTTGTTTGCTCATAGCTTTATTTTTATGTGTTAGTTAATTATTTCAACTTAACTGTGGTGTGCTGTGGTATCTACAATGGACAAAGGTAGTAATTATTTTCTAAATTACTACCCTTATCCTCAATTATTTTGCAAAAAAACCGACGGTGGATTTCACATCCCTCGCGTTGCCGGTGAGTTCACCCGAGCCGGAAACCTGCATCTGCGAGGAACCGCCGCCGTCCAGATTCATGGCATAAGTGCACCCCAGGCCCTTCATGATGCGGGCCAGTTGGGTCAAGGTAACATTGGAAGTTACTACAACCAGATACACCTTGCCCGAACCGTCATAGCCGATCGCCGTACGTTGGCGGGAAGATCCGTAGATATTGCCGGCAGTGGTTTCCCACAGTTCATAATTGGTATAGTATACACCCGTCCTCAACTTATCCTCCGACACGCAAACCTTGCTGTCATAAAGAAGCATCGGCCCGGTGGAGAGCGCCTCTGCAGGGTTCCAGGACTGCTTGGGCCCAGGGCCGGATGAAGCACTTACCTGCGGATAAACCGCCGTACCTGAGGGAATGGGACGGTCAAAAAAGTAGGCCGATCCCCCCACAAGCGAACACCAATAAGCTCCCGGCACACCGCTTCCATCTACGCCAAGGATAGCGCGTGTAACTGGCTGAGAATCAGAGTAAGTATTCCCATACATGCGGCAGGCTGCAATCCCGTCATCAGAGGAATTGTTATACCGCAAAGCGCCGCCCGTATATGCGAGGCCGATATTGCCCTGTGAACCAAAAATCTGGCCATTGACAAGGACAAGTGCCCCGCTGGAAGTGCGCTGCGAAGCCATGGACAGGGCGGAAGTGGTTCCCATCTGCGCATTGTTCACGCCCAGGCGGATGGGAGAAGACGAGGAACAATCGGCCACAGCATAATAGCCGCTATAACTTCCGCCGGCCGTGAAACGATACACACCGATGGCTGTGGACGGTGATGCCTGGGCTGTTTTGGTGATGGACAGGCCCTCGGGCTGCGTCTTCAGCGTTAGGTGCTGCACCGGAGAGTAGACATAATTCCCAGCCACAGTGTCAAAGCAGTAGGCCCGCACATAGCACGTTTCTCCCGGGCGCAGGACCGCATTCGGGACGCACTGGGAAAGGGAAACCGTTCCGGTAGAAGTAAGCGCGGGACCCGGCAGTTTACCAGCTGCTCCAACCAAACCGCAGGTGGGTGTGGAAGAAGTGTAGCTGAAGATGAGACCATGTTCTACACCGGTGGACGACAGCCCTTCCAGCGTATAATTCACCACGAAATTGTAATACGTTTCCGCTGCGCTGTCCACGGTCACTGTCATGCCGCTGACAGCCGCATTGATGGTAACGTCCTCCAGCCAGGTAATGGGAGAATCGCCAAAACCGCTCTCCCCTGTGCACGCGGCACTTACGCCCAGATCGTACGAAGCGCCCGTGGTGAGGCCGGTGAAGGTGTACGAATATGCGCCATACTGGCCGGAACCCGTACTCAGCGAACCTACTTGCGATCCGCTTCCCATGGAAGCCGCATCCCGCAGATAGAACTTATAGGTATCCCGTTTCCCGGAAGCGCAGGAGAACGTGATGGAAGCCGATGTAGCCGACACGGCGCCGCCGGTAGAGATGGTAGGCGCGATGAGTTCCGTCCCGCTCTCGGTCTTGCCTGCACGGTCGTCGTTCACGCCCCAGTTCTTTTCGATAAGCGAAACAAGGCTGTTTCTGGAAAGGTTGAGCGCCAGCGTGCTGGAATAACGATTGAACGAATTGGAAGAAGTATAGAAAGTGACATGGAACCCCTGGCTGTAATTTCCGGGATACACCACGGCATAAAAACGCTTGCCGATACTGCCGGAAGGAACATTCACCTCCACATAGTTCTTGGAGGACGTCGTCGCAGAAACAACGGGTGCACCGTCATTGTAATCGATGTTGGCAGGCCCGGTCATCGCCACGGAGCCGTCCCGGCTCTCAATTCGCACGCGGGTAATGTAGTTGCCGGGAACCAGGAACGACAGTAGCGCACCTGCATTCTTGAAATGGAGGATTTGGTTGTCCTCCGAGGCTTCGCTGTTCACCCGCGCCACTGAGAGGTTGGCACCGGCGGCGAAACTGTTTTCCACGCCAGTCTGCACCGTGGGCAGAGCTGCCTGCAGGGTACCCCCCGTGGTAACCAGGCGGGCGCCGGACTGCGCCGGAAATACGGCATAGTAATAACCGTTGGAACTGGCTGTCGTGAGCCCCGTGAACGTGGCGATACGTCCATCATCTTCTGTAGATGACACTTGGAAGGAACTGCCGGACACACCAGTTCCGGAGAATAGGGTCACCTGGTCCGACGTACTCCAGCGGATGCTCCTGTCTGATCCGAGGGAAGTCTTTGTAACTTCGTTTTCGTGAGAAGCACGGAAAACAAGGGGAAGCAGTTCCCCTGTCGAATCCTGGGGCAGCTTTTCCGTACAGGAAAGGGAGCCCAAAAGCAAAAACAGCAAACAGAACTTCTTCATTCCTTATTATATTATTCCGTCAAACATATCAGAACTGGGAGCCATAAAGCCTCCGTAGTTTCCGGAGTCCTCATAGGTTTCTCCGGTAGGGCTGCCGGAAAGAAGTGCCGATTCAGTGATTATCAGCACCTTACGGCTTTCCGGAGCGAGATACTTCTTTTTATCCATACTGTGTTCTACTGTGGTATTTCGCAAAAGTAAGTATTTTTGGCGAAATATTGAAAAAATATAGTAACTTTGGTGTGGTGCACTGTTGTGTAAATAGAAAAAGAATGAAGCGTATCCAATCAATCGATATCCTCCGGGGCGCCACGGTGGCCCTGATGGTGCTGGTGAACAACCCCGGCAGCTGGGCCTGCGTATGGCCGCCGCTCCGGCATGCCGCCTGGAACGGCCTCACCCTCGCCGACCTGGTGTTTCCCCTTTTCCTTTTCGTCATGGGCGTGTCCATGTACTTTTCTTTTCGGAAAAGCGGCTATCGGCTCTCCTGGAAAGTGCTGAAAAGGGCGCTTCTGCTAGTGGGTATCGGCCTTTTGCTCAACTGGATAGGTGGTATGGTGTGGAGTCACTCTGCATCCTTGACGGAACTCCGGTGGACCGGCGTGCTGCAGCGATTCGGCCTGTGCTTCGGCATCGGGGCCGTGCTGGTGTGCACGCTGCCGCACAAGGCGCTGCCGTGGGTGTCGGCCTTCATTCTGGCGCTGTACGCGGGAATCCTCCTGCTGGGAAACGGCTACGCCTACAGTGCCGACAACATCCTCTCCCGGGCCGACCGCTTCCTCCTTCCCGAAGCGCACCTTTACTTGGACAACGGCGTGGACCCGGAAGGGATTCTGAGCACCCTGCCCTGCATTGCTCATACGCTCATCGGCTTCCTTGTGGGGAAATTGCTCGCCGATAAAAACGCGCGCAAAACCCTTCTCACCGGGGCGGCGCTGCTGGGAATCGGCCTTCTCGTAAGCCTTTGGCTGCCGCTGAACAAGAAAGTCTGGTCGCCATCCTTCGTGCTGGTGCTTTGCGGGATAGGAACACTCCTTCTGTGCATCCTGTACTACCTCACGGACGAAAAGCACATTTGGAAACATACCGGCTTTTTCATGGCGTTCGGCACCAATGCCATCTTCTGCTATGTGATGGGGCATGTGGTGGCCTGGATCCTGGATGGTTCGGGCGCGCACCGCTGGTTTGCCCAGACCTATGCATCCACCTCCGTCTGGCTGTCGTTTGCGTATGCCGTCTTCTGCGTGCTGCTGGTGTGGCTCAGCGTACGCCCGCTGCAGCGACGCGGCCTTTTCATCAAACTCTGAGCGCCCATGTCCCGTCCTTCCCTCCTGCCTCTGCTGGCGGCGGTGTTTCTGGTTTCCTGCTCCACGCCGGCCGAAAAAGCCGCCCGTGAGCTGGCCCGCCGCGTAGCTCCCTCCTACCGCATCCAGTTCCGGCAAACCCGCGACACGGCGGAATGCTATACCCTCCGCAGCAAAGGCAGAACCCTCCTCATCGAAGGCAGTACGCCCAGCGCCCTTACCGCCGGTCTGGGCCGATACCTCCGTGAATCCTGCGGCGCCGACATCTCCTGGTACGCAGACGACCCCATCCTTCTCCCCTCGCCGCAGCCGGTGCTCCCGGAGCCCATCCGGGGAAAAGCCCTCGTAGGAAAGCGCTTTTTCCTGAATTACTGCACCTTCGGCTATACGCTCCCCTGGTGGAAATGGCAGCAGTGGGAACGCCTGATCGACTGGATGGCCCTCCAGGGGGTGAACCTGCCCCTCGCCATCACCGGACAGGAAAGTTCCTGGCAGGAAGTCTGGCGGCAGCACGGCCTTTCCGACGACCGGATCCGGGCCTGGTTCACCGGCCCCGCCCACCTGCCGTGGCACCGGATGTGCAACATCGACGGAGTGGACGGTCCCCTGCCCCAAGGCTGGATAGACGGCCAGGAGGCTCTGCAGAAGCAAATCCTGCAGCGGGAGCGGGAACTGGGCATGACCCCGGTCCTTCCCGCCTTCGCCGGGCATGTTCCCGCTGAGTTAAAGCAGTTGTACCCGGACGCACACATCACCGACATCAAGGCTTGGGGCGGCTTCCCGCCGGAGAATCTTCCCCACTTCCTGTCCCCGGAAGACAGCCTGTATGCCCTGATTCAGCGGCAGTTCCTTGAGGCGCAGACCCGCCGCTACGGGACCGGCCACGTCTACGGATTCGACCTTTTCAATGAGGTGGATCCCCCGTCCTGGGACCCGGAAACCCTCGCCCGCATTGGACAGAAAGCCTTTGAAAGCGTGTCCGGCGTGGACCCGGAGGCCCGGTGGCTGCAGATGGGCTGGCTCTTCTACTACGACCGCAAGCACTGGACGCCGGAGGTCGTGAAGGCCTACCTGGAAGCCATCCCCAAGGGAAAAGTCACCCTCCTGGACTATTACACGGAAAACACCCCCGTATGGAAGTTCACGGAAGGGTTTTACGGGCAGCCGTACATCTTCTGCTACCTGGGAAACTTCGGCGGAAACACGCGCCTCGCCGGTCCGTTCCGTAAAGAGAGCGAGCGCATCACGGAAGCCCTCGAAGCCGGGGCCGACGGCCTGGGCTGCACGCTGGAAGGGTTCGGTGTAAACCGCTGGCTGTACGAATACGTCCTGGACCGTGCGTGGGACAGTGTCCTGCCGAACGACGCCTGGCTGGAAAGCCTGGGCCGACGCCACCATGCCCCCGAAGGCCTCTGGAAGGAGCTGGCCGACAGTGTCTACATCCGGGGTTCCTTCTCAGAAGGGCCACTCCTGTGCGGACGCCCTTGCCGCGAAGGCTGGCAGCACTGGACCGTCATCCACAACACCCCCTACGACAACGCCATCCTGGTGCGGGCCTGGAGAAAACTCCTGGACCATCCGGCCGACACCCCCGCCTGGCGTGCCGACGCCGTCCTCCTGGGCACCCAGGCGCTGGGAAACCACTTCGCCCTTCTGCGCGATGCGTTTACAAACGCTTGTACTTCGCGCAATTACGACGAGGCCGCCTGGCTTTCCAGTCAGATGCAGCAACTGCTCCAGGACATCGCCACCCTGTCCGCCGCCGACCCGCACAACTCCCTCAGGAGCTGGCTGAAAGCGGCTGAGAGCTGGGCCTTGGATCCTGCCGAGAAGGAGTATTACAGACACAATGCCTGGCACATCCTCACCACCTGGGGCACGGCGCCCAACCTGAACGACTACGCCAGCCGCGTCTGGTCCGGACTGGTTACCCGCTACTACGCCCCCCGCTGGAATCTGTTCCTGGAAAGCATGCTGCAATCCGTCGCCCAAGGCGTACCCTTCAGCGATGAGGACTTTTTCCGTCAATGCGACACCTTGGAAAAAAACATTGTCCGGGAAGCGCCCCAAGTCACGGAACCCGTTCCCGCCGACCTTCCTGCCCTCTGTCAGGATCTTCTGTCCCGCTGGTTCTGAAACGGGACCCGGTCCGAATTTGAGAAAACTTTCGTATCTTTGAAGTCTTATGGCACAAAGACTTTTCCTCATAGACGGGCATGCCCTGGTGTTCAAAATGTACTACGCCTTCCTGCGGCGTCCCATGGTGAACTCCAAAGGGGCCGACATGTCCATCCTCTACGGGTTTACGAAATACCTGCTGGAACTGGTGGAGCGGGAGAAACCCACCCACCTGGCCGTAGCATTCGACCCGCCGGGCGGTACGTTCCGCAACCAGCTTTTCCCGGAATACAAGGGCACCCGGCCCCCGACCCCGCAGCTTGTGATCGACGCGCTGGAGCCGCTGACGGAGCTGGTGCAGGCCATGAACGTCCCTGTCGTGATGGTCCCCGGATTCGAGGCCGACGACGTCCTGGGCACGCTGGCCACCCGCTTCGCGTCGGACACCCTGGACGTGTTCATGGTCACGCCGGATAAGGATTACGGGCAGCTGATCGGCCCGCATGTGTTCCAGTACAAACCCGGCAAGAGCGGGACTGACGCGGAAATCTGGGGCATCCCGGAGCTCTGCGGGAAATGGGGCATTTCCGAACCCGCGCAGGTGATCGACATGCTCGCCATCTGCGGCGACACGGCCGACAATGTGCCCGGTGTCAAGGGGGTCGGCGAAGTGGGCGCCGCCAAGCTCATCGCCAAATACGGCTCGCTGGAAAACATCTACGCGCACCTGCAGGAATTGAGTCCAAAGCAGCAGGCCATGTTTGCAGAGGCGCAGCCCCACATGGCCCTCTCCAAGACCCTCGTGACCATCAAGACGGACATGGACCTTTCCGTCACGCTGCAGGATATGCGCTACACCGGGGTGTTCCAGCCCGTCATCTGGAACCTTTTCCAGCAGTACGAGTTCACCTCCCTGAAAAAGTATCTCGCGAGCACAAATCGGCCCGATTCCGTGCTCGAGGCCGACAAAAACGGGAGGTCGAGCACGCAGGGGCCCGTTTTTGTGCTCGACCCGGAAGAAGTCGGCTATGAAAAGTTTACGGCTGCCCGGCCGGACAAGGTGGGCATTGTGCATACCGGGACAAAGTTGCTTCTTTCCAGCGGCAACCGCGTCACGACAGTGGATCCGCTGCAGGCCAAAACCCTCCTGGAGAATCCCTCCGTCGACAAATACGGCGTGGACCTCAAGCGGATCTCGCACCTGCTGGAGAGAGAGGGAATCGGCCTGGAAGGGAGGTGGAACGACATCGAGCTCATGCACTATGTCATCAATCCCGAACGCAGCCACGACCTGCAGGCCCTCTCGCAGACCTACCTGGGCGTGACGCTGGAAGAAGAGGCCGCCGCGGCCACCGGCTCCCTGTTTGACGACAACCCCGAACCTTCCCGGCTGAAGGAATCGGCCGTCCTGGTGCCCCTCGGGCTCAAACTCCGCGAGAACCTGCCTTCCTTCTACGACTCCATGGAAGAGCCGCTGGCCAAAGTGCTGGCCCGGATGGAACGGGACGGCGTGAAAGTGGATCTGGCGCAGCTGCGCTCCTTCGCCGACGGCCTGCGCAAGGAACTGCAGGAACGGGAAGCCCGCATCCGCGAAATGGCCGATGAACCGCAGCTGAACATCTCCTCCCCCAAACAGGTGGGCGAAGTGCTTTTCGACAAGCTCCGGCTGGACCCGAAAGCCAAAAAGGGCGGTGCCAAAGGCCAGTACTCCACGGACGAAGCCACCCTCCTGGCCATCGAAGACCGCCACCCCATCGTGGGCGAAATCCTGGAATTCCGGGCAGTGAAAAAGCTGCTTTCCACCTATATCGAGCCGTTCCCCAGCTTCGTGTCGGAAGTGGACGGGCGGGTGCATACCACGTTCAATCAGGCGCTTACCGCAACTGGACGGCTCTCCAGCTCCAACCCCAACCTCCAGAACATCCCCGTCCGCACCGAGCGCGGAAAAGAAATCCGCAAGGCCTTCGTGCCGGGGACGCCGGACGGTGTCATCGTGTCGGCCGACTATTCCCAGATCGAGCTGCGCATCATGGCACACCTGAGCGGCGACGCGCACCTGGTACAGGCTTTCCGTGACGGGGTGGATGTACACGCCGCCACCGCCGCCAAGATTTTCGGCATTCCTGTCGAGGAAGTCACGCGGGAGCAGCGCGGCATGGCGAAGACCGCCAATTTCGGCATCATGTACGGGATTTCATCGTTCGGGCTGGCGCAGCGGCTGCATGTGTCGCGGACGGCTGCGAAGGAACTGATCGAAGGCTATTTCGCCTCTTTCCCGTCCATCCGCTCGTTCATCGACGGGTCCGTCGCCTTTGCCAAGGAGCACGGCTATGTCCAGACGCTCTTCGGCCGGCGGAGGTATCTGCCCGACATCCTCGCCCACAATGCCAATGTCCGCGCCCTGGCGGAACGCAATGCCGTCAACGCCCCCATCCAGGGAACGTCGGCCGACATCATCAAACTGGCGATGATCCGCGTCCAGGAGCGCTTGCTGCAGGAAGGGCTGAAGAGCAAGATGGTGCTGCAGATCCACGACGAACTGCTGTTCGACGCCGTTCCCGCCGAGGTTCCCCGCCTGAAGGCCCTGGTAAAAGAAGTGATGGAGAACGTCATCACGCTGTCGGTCCCCCTCACGGTCGAATGTTCGGCCGGAAGTAACTGGCTGGAAGCCCATTAGCCTATGGAAGCAGCAGAGAAACAACTCATCGAACGCGCCACCCAGGGCGATCAGCTGGCCTACCGCATGCTCTACCAGCGGTACGAGCCGGCCGTCCGAGGCCGGGTAAGCGGCTATTTCAAATGGAAGGCCGACGTGGACGACGTCGTGTCCGAAAGCTTCCAGAAGGCGTTCCAGGCCCTCCAGGCATTTGACACCGAACGGGAGTTCCGCCCCTGGCTCCTCACGATCGCCTCGCACACGGCGCTGGACCATCTGAGCAGCATCCAGCGGGAAGACCAGAAGAAAGAAGGCATCCTCTCGAAAGCCGCCTCCGAAGGGGCCGACGGGGGCGCCCCCCTGACGGACTACACGCCGGAAGAAGAGATTATCAACGACGAGGTGCACCAGCGCCTGATGGGCTACATCGACGAACTGCCTTCCCTGTATAAAGACGTGATGATCAAATACATGATAGAAGAATTGGAATACGAAGAGATTGCGAAAGAGCTGGACCTGGAGCTGAATACGGTCCGCACGCGCATCCGGAGGGGCAAACAGCACCTCTCACAAATGATGCTCCGGGGGGAAGTGGAATGAACTGGCGCGAGATTCTGCTTTCCACTTTCGAGGTTTCCGAGGCGCAGATGCGCGCCTTTGAAGCTATGGACGGGCTGTACCGGGAATGGAATGCCCGGATCAATGTCATCTCCCGGAAAGACATCGACGCCCTCTACGACCACCATGTCCTTCACTCCCTCGCCATCGCCCGCTACCTGCAGCAGGATCCTTCCCTGTGGGAAAAATTCTCTTCGGCTTCGGTGCTGGATCTGGGAACCGGAGGCGGATTCCCGGGGATTCCGCTGGCCGTGCTGTTTCCGTCGGCCCGGTTTGTGCTCTGCGACTCGGTGGGAAAGAAAACCATTGTGGCACAGGCCGTTGCAGAGGCCCTGGGACTGCAGAACGTAGAGGTCGTGCATGCCCGGGCCGAGGAACTCCCCCAGCGCTTCCACTTCGTGGTCTCCCGCGCCGTCGCTTCCCTGGTGGACTTCTATCCCTGGGTGAAGGGAAAATTCTCCGAAGGCATCCTCTACCTGAAAGGCGGCGACGTGGTGGAAGAGATTGCCACGGTGATGGGGCGGCATCGACTCGCATCCGGGTCGGTCCATACCTGGAGCGTCGCTTCCTGGCTGCAGGACCCCTATTATGACGGAAAACTGGTCATCCATCTGGAGAGATAGCCTTTTTAGAAAAAAGATTTTGGTTTTTCCCCGAGAATTACTACCTTTGCAGTCCTTACGCGAAAAATATAAAAAAATAAGATATGAAAAGAACATTTCAACCTTCCCGCCGCAAGCGTGTGAACAAACACGGCTTCCGCGCCCGCATGGCTTCCGCCAACGGCCGCCGCGTCCTTAGCGCCCGCCGCCGTCACGCCCGCAAGAAACTCTCCGTATCTGACGAAGATCGCTGGTAGTTTTCCTGTGGCATCAGCCCTTAACCGCCGTCGCTTGGATGCGATGGCGGTTTTTTTTGCCACGGTGCCTTGCGGCCGGCTATCGGCCCTTCTGTGCCGTGGCACTCAAGTCACTGATACTGAGACGTTTCCCAAAATCGCCTCCGGCATTTTGACTGAGGCGATTTTAGGATCTTGTTGAATGTCAGGTATTTAAGTGCCACGGTCAAGCGGGAGATGGAGGTATTTCAGCAATTGGCGGGGACGGGCGGAGGTGCGGAGCGACAGGATGCGGAACCATTCCCGTTTGGCCGATGGGGACAACGCAGGAATCCGGAAGAGATCCAACCCTTCGTGCAGAAGAATCGAGCTGCACTGGCTGTAGACCGCATCCGAGTAGTTGTCGCGGTCCTCGCGGATGTCGTATTCGCTGCCCGTGTTGTCGTGAAAGGCGCGGATCATTGCCTCCAGTGATCCGTAATAGCCGATGGCAAGATCATAGTCGACGACGTTCCACAGGCCTACAATCTGGTCGATAAGCTGTTGCTGCTCAGCGGTTTTGAGGCCGCGTTTCCACCGGGCAAGCTGGGCATAGTTAAGATATTTTCCCTGCCGGAAAAGAGCATTGATTTCTGACAGCGCTTTTTTGAGCGCGCGCGAGGCCTTGGACATCGTGACCGGGGCCGAAAAAGGATGGTCATTCCGGGCATAGGCGAGGAAATTCCAACGGTATTGTTCGGCCTGTTGAACCAGCTTTCGCTCGACGGGATTGTTGTAGTTGTAAGCGAGGGTGGTACGGACCTGCTTGCTGCCCAGCTTGGCGGCACTGCTGAAACTGTGATAGAACAAATACCCTTCCCTGTCCCGCGACCTGTTCCACAGATGGGCAAATATCCTGGAATATTCATTGACAAAGGCCGACAGTTCCCGCGCCGACGCACTGATGCTCACATGATGGACGTGGTCCGGCATCGGACACAAGGCCAGGACCGGGATGCCGCGCCGCCGGGCGACCGTCGAGAAGACAGTGAAAAACACCAGGTAGTCACTGGCGGTATAGAAGATAACCCGCTTCCCCTGGGTCATCTGGCAGATGTGGTGTACTTCGCCTGGATAGACTTTTCTCCTTTTCATGGCCGATACTTTTCGGGCAAGTTAAGGGAAAGAATCGGCCCGTAAAAGGGGGTGTTGATAACTTGTGCTGTTTTAGTAGGTATTTTGTCTGTTTTGCAGGTTTTTTCGCGGTTTTAGCGGGTCCTTTTTACCGGTCCCAGACCACCCAGCTGCGGTCCAGCGGGAGACTTTTGGGCTTTCCGGCCTGTCCCTGGATCCGGTAAAGCGGCCGGAGTTCCTGCCGGACCAGCGCATCCAGCGCGGCATTCACCCGCGCGATGTTCACATTCACCTCATTGTTGAAGATATCCAGGAGGCGCTGTACACGAAGCCGGGCGGCCGCCGGGTCGGAGCTTCGCATCACCCGGCGGTACAGCCCCAGCAGTTCCTGACGGTAGAGCCCGATCTCCTTCAGGACAATTCCCTCCGGATGGGCGAGGAAGAGGAGGAGGATGGTTTTTGCCATCGGCCTGATTTTCAGCTCTTTGTCTCCTACAAAGATGCGAAGCGTCCGGGTGATGCGCACTTTCTCGGGCACGGGAACCGTGACGATACCCCGGGGGCGGCCCCTTCTTTCCACTTCCCGCAGCGCCGCCTGCACAAAAGCCACCAGCTCCTCCGTCTCCTGCAGCTCCCACGCCTCGCTGTAGACCGCAGTTTCCTCCCCCAGGGCAGCATCGGCCCCGGAGAACAGCAGGTAAAACAGCGACAGTGCACCCAGATCCATCATTCCGGCCACAAAGATAGCCAATTCACCATCAGCACCGTGACACCTAAGTAATTAACTATCAGCAATATACAGAAATCGCCTCCGGCATTTTGCCTTAGGCGATTTCAGGAAACGACTCAGTGTCAAGTACTTAGGTGCCAGCATGGCGGCCAGCGAACAGACCGGCCAACAGGCCAGCCAACGGACCAACGGGCCAGCCAACGGACCAACAGGCCTCCCCTACTTTTTGATCGGATAGAACTTCAGCAGGACGAGGATCAGGAGGGCGATGGCAGCGGGGAAGAGGGAGAACAGGGCCCAGACCATGTGCTGCACGCCGGAGAGGTTGGTGATGGTGACCACGGTCTCTCCCGTAATGGGATCCTGGTTGGAGATGAGGCCGGCGGCGCCGAGCAGCAGGGCCACCAGGGCGCCGGAAATGGCCGATCCGAACTTCTGCGCCATGGTTCCCGAGGAGAAGATGAGGCCGGTGGAAGAGGTGCCGTCCTTCTCGGTGGCGTAGTCGGCCACGTCGGCGTACATGGACCACAGGAGCGGAGAATAGATGCCGATACCGACGGAAGTGATGATGACGTTGGCAATCATGACCCAGATCCAGGCGGGATCCATGGGGATGAAGAAGAAGGCGATGGAGGACACGGCGCAGATGACAGCCGCCCAGACGAAAGCCTTGTGCTTAGAGCCCACCCACTGGGTGAAGCGCGGCGTGAGTCCGCCCACGACCATGCAGACCGCCTCGCCGAACATCATGAACACGGTGTAGTTGATGATGAGACCGGAAACGGTCACGTCGCTGTGCATGCAGTATTCGAACAGATAGGCAGCCACGGCATAGCGGAAACCGTTGAAGAAGTTGGTGCAGATGCCGATGAGGGTGAGATAAATCCAAGGCTTGTTGTGGATGAGGTCGGCGAAGGGCTTGAAGGAGAATTTCTCCGCGCGGACGGGCTCCAGGCGTTCCTTGGTGAGGAGGCCGCAGGCAAGGGTGCCCAAAGCGGCCAGGCCGCCCAGCACGGCGCCGAGGACGGCATACTGATGGGCCGGGGTTCCGCCCACCATCTTCTGCAGGTAAGGGAAGGAGAACAGGGTCACGAAACCCATGGCATAGGCGCCCACCATGCGGAACGACGAGAACTGGTTGCGCTCATTGCTGTCCGAGGTCATCACGCCCAGCAGGGAGCCGTAGGGCACGTTCACGGCCGTGTAGACCACCATCATCAGCAGGTACAGGCCATAGGCGTACGCCTTGCGGCCGGCAGGGCCCAGGTCCGGCGTATACAGCAGCAGGGCGAAGACCACGCCCAGCGGAATGGCGCCGAAAATAAGCCAGGGCCGATAGGTTCCCCAGCGGGACTTGGTCCGGTCTGCAATGGCGCCCATCAAAGGGTCGGTGACCACGTCGAAAAGGCGGGCCAGGAGCATCAGGGCGCCGGCGTCGGCCACGGTGAGGCCGAAGATGTTGGTAAAGAAGAAGGGAAACGCGATGGACATCACTTTCCAGGTAATGCCGCCGGCGGCGGCATCGCCCAGGCCATAGCCTATTTTCTCAGATAATTTAGCTGCCATTGGTTATTCAGTTATCATGCAAATTTACGCAAAAAGTTTCAGAACTTCCAGACACATGCGGGTGTTGTGGTAGGGACATTTCCAGAAACCGGCCTTGGGATTGGCCCGGTCGACGGTTCCGTCCGGGAGGACGGCCCACCACCATTCTCCGCCCTCGTGATCCACCAGGCGGTCGCGGATATAAGCCCACAGGGCGAAGGCATTGTCGGCCCCGGAAGGGACGCCGTGGTACTTCCAGAGCCAGAGATTGCCGACGACGCCCTCGGCCTGGACCCACCACAGGCGGGAATCGTCGAAGGAGCCGTCAGGAAGCAGCTCATAGCGCAGCGAGCCGTCCGGAAGGAGGCCTTCGTTGCCGGCAAGGCCCATGGAGAGGGCCCACGGACGCACGCGGGAGATGATGTCCACGTCTTTCAGGGCGAAGGCACATTCCAGGGCCAGCCAGGAGGTCTCGATGTCGTGGCCGTAGGAGACGCCGCCGGGAAGGACGCTCCAGTCGCGGCGGAAATACAGCTGCAGATGGCCGGAAGGGGCCATGACCTTCTCCCCCGTCAGCACCAGAAGGCGCTCCACGGCCTCTTTCAGGCCCTCGTCGGGCCACACCTGGTACAGATTGGCATAGGCCTCCAAAAGATGGAGGTGGGAGTTCATGGTCTTGTCGGCATTGATGTCGTGGGCGCTCAGGGACATGTCCTCGAGCGGAGAGAAATCCCGCGCAAGCGCCTCGATATAACCGCCGTTCTCCGGGTCAGCAAAACGGCTTTCAACCACCCGGTACAGGTTGACGGCCTGCTTGAGCAGCTCACCGTCCCCGTTCACCTTGTACAGTTCGGAGAGGCCGTAGATGGCAAAGCCCTGGGCGTAGAGCTGTTTCTTGGTGTCCAGCCGCTCACCCCTGCAGTCTACGCTCCAGTACACGCCGCCGTATTTGTGGTCGCAGAAATGGGCCAGGAAATAGCGGGAAGCATGCAGGGCCGCCTCCAAGCAGGCCGACTCTTTCAAACGCTGAAAAGCCGCCGAGAAGGCCCAGATGATGCGGGCGTTCAGGATGACGCCGCGGGGCGCATCTTTGAGGACGGTTCCGTCCGCGGAGACTTCGCCGTAAAAACCCCCGTCGGGGTCCTGCAGCCGCAGCCAATAGGGCAGGATATTCCCGGTCAGGGTCTCCCTGACCTCCTGCAAAAAGACATCAGTCCTTGTTTCCATCTAAATATTCGGAGTTTCCCAGACTTTGGTTTCGGTGCAGCGGACAAGGGTGCCCAGGCCGCCGCAGGAGAGGCGGAAGTCGCCTTTTTCCAGGCGCCAGCGGCCGTCACCGCCTACGAAAGCCAGGTCGGAGGCCGGGAGGCGGAAGGTGACGGTCTTGGTCTCACCGGGCTCCAGAGCCACTTTTTCGAAGCCGCGGAGGCGTTTTACGTCAGGGATGAGGGAAGCCACCAGGTCGGAACTGTACAGCAGGACGGCCTCCTTGCCGGCACGGTCGCCGGTATTGGTGACGTCGACGCTGACGGTGAGGACGTCGCCGGCCTTGACCTCGGCCGCGGATACCTGCAGGTTCTTATAGTCGAACTTGGTATAGCTGAGGCCATGGCCGAAGGGCCACTGCACGTCCATGACGGCGTCGTAGTTGTACGAGCCTTCCATGGTTTCGCGGTGCTCGGTGACTTTGTAGTCGTAGGTATGGAGGGCATTGATGTGCTTGGAGTAGGTGAAGGGCAGCTTGCCGGAGAAGTTCTCGTCGCCGGAAAGGAGGGCGGCCAGGGCGTCTCCGCCGAAGTTCGAGGGCAGCATCACATCCACGACGGCGGCGCAGAGCGGCTCGATGTCGCCGATGAGGCGCGGGCGGCCTTCATTGAGCACCAGCACGACGGGCTTGCCGGTGGAAGCGGCCTCCCGGACCAGCTGTTTCTGGTTGGCGGAGAGGTTCAGGTCGTCCATGTTGCCGGGGGTTTCGCAGTAGGAGTTCTCACCTACGCAGCAGACGATGACGTCGGCCTTCTTGGCCTCGTTCTTGACCTGCTGGAAGCTGGCGACGACATCCTTCTGCCAGTCGGAACCGTCATAGACGACGCCGGGCACCCAGGTAACCTGGCCCGGATAACGCTTCTGGAGGGCTTCCAGAATGGTGTTGTACTGAGGGACATAGTCGTCGGCCGATCCCTGCCAGGTATAGCTCCAGCCGCCGTTGAGGGTCCTGAGGCTGTTGGCATTGGGGCCGCACACAAGGATGCGGGAATTCTCCTTCAGCGGAAGCACGCCTTCGTTTTTCAGGAGCACTTCGCTCTCGAGGGCGGTGGCATAGGACTCACGGGCGTATTTCTCGGAGGCGAAGTCGGGATAGACTTCGTCCCAAACGGGCTTGTCGAACAGGCCCAGACGCACTTTCAGGCGCAGGACCCTGCGCACGGCGTCGTTCAGGCGGGCCTCGGAGATGGTGCCTTCATTCACCAGGTCCACAATCACATTGCAGCACTCGGGATCGTAGGGATCCATGATCATGTCAATCCCGGCGTTGATGCCCATGGCCACGGCTTCCTTCTTGTCGGCGGCCACGTGGTCGCGGTTCCAGAGGTTGTCAATGTCGGCCCAGTCGGTGACCAGCATGCCGTCCCAGCCCAGCTGCTCTTTCACCCATCCGGTGAGGAGGGTGGCGTTGGCATGGGTGGGGACCCCGTTGATGGAGGCCGAATTCACCATCGCGGTGAGGGCGCCGGCACGGAAGCACGCGAGGAACGGGGCGAAGTATTTTTCGCGGAGGTCGTTCTCGGCGATATAGGCGGGGGTACGGTCTTTTCCGGACAGCGGGACACCGTAGCCCATGAAATGCTTGATGGAGACGGCGACATGCTGCAGATCAATGTGGTTGGGGTCTTCTCCCTGCAGGGCGCGGGTCTCCTCGGCGGCCATGCGGGCCTGGAGGTACGGGTCTTCGCCGAAACTCTCCCAGATGCGGGGCCAGCGGGGATCGCGGCCCAGATCCATCACCGGGGAGAACACCCAGGGGACCTGCGCGGCACGGGTCTCGTACGCCATGGCACGGCCCATGAGGGCGGCGTATTCAGGGTTGAAAGTGGCACCCAAGTTGATCTCCTGCGGATACAGGGAGCCATCCGTCAGATAGGAGGCGCCGTGGATCATATCCAGACCATAGATGCAGGGAATGCCGATCGCTTCCATGCTCTTTTCCTGGATCTGGCGCACCATGGCGGCAGTCTGCTCGCGGGAGTGGGCGGCGTCGTGCATCACATTCAGGATGGAGCCCACTTTATACTGGCCGATGATCTTGTCCAGCTTGGCCGGGTCGATGGCTTCACGGGTAGCGTCTTCCAGGGTGGAGATGTTCAGCTGGACCAACTGGCCGGCCTTCTCCTGAAGGGTCATGCCGCTGAGGACCTTTTCCACTTTGGCCTCAACCGCCTTGTCGCAGGGAATCACCTGCTGGGCCTTGGGCGCACAGGCACCGACCGCAGCAGACACACAGAGAGTACTCATCACAATTTTCGTAAAATTCATATCCAAGTTCTTTTATGTACAAATTTACAGATTTGCACAACATTCTGCAAATCGCCGGGCTCAATATTCCCAGTCGTCGGAACGGAAGGGAGGTACGGGGATACCGTAGGAAGTACAGAGATTGGCCCCCATCCAGTTGCGGAAACCATAGCGGACGGCCACGGGGTGCGGGACATCGGCACATTTGACAATGAGGGTCTGTCCGTCCCAGTCCACCTCGGCGTCGGAAAGATGGAAAATGCGGTCTTCACCGGCCAGCTCGAACCCGACGATTTTCCTTTCCGATATGGAGCCCAGATTCCCCCACACCTGGGTGAGGGTCACTTTCACCGTACCGTCTTCCAGATAATCCACGCTCTTGAGGCGGGGCAGTTCGATGCTCATGCCGGTCGGGATGCCGTACACGCTTTGCAGGGCGCGCTGGACCATCATGTCGGCCACTTCCTTTTTCTGGGCGGGGTGCACGGTATTCGGATTCCCGAGGGTTTCGGTGCAGACAGCCCAGGAGCGGTCCAGGATTTCTTCCGTATGCAGCTGGTTCAGGACGAAGTGCGGGCGCCAGCGGCCGTTGTCGTCCCCGTGTCCGTATGCGGCCAGGAGCGTGAAGATGAAGGGCAGGTCTCTCCCCCACTCCTTCCGCCACATGCGCACCATGGCAGCCTGCAGCTTGTCATAGCAGTGGGGCTGGCCCATATTCGAGCAGCCCTGGTACCAGAGGATGCCCTTGGCGGCGTAGCCCGCGACGGGCTTCACGCGGCCGTTCCAGATCAGTTCCGGAGTCTCCGGCCAACGGTCGGGTACATCTTCAACGGCGTACAGCGCATCCAGTTCTTCCCGGGTGAGTCCGGCGCCGCCAATGGTCTCCCGGGTCATCCAGGGCTCGATACGGCTGCCGCCCCAGGCGTTCACCACAATGCCCACCGGCACTCCGAGCGTCCGGGTCAGACGCCGGGCAAAGAAGTACGCCACGGCCGATGTCTCCGCCGCCATTGCGCTGTCTGAGTAACGCCAGACGGCCTCCACATCCGTAAGGGGCCGATACGCTTTCGGGGTCTTGATGTCGAATACGCGCACGTCCCGGGCCGTTTCCGGAGCCGCCATGATGGCTTCCGCCGCTCCTTCCACTTCCTGGAAGCCGAAGCCCCTGAGGGGCATTTCCATGTTGGACTGGCCGCTGCAGATCCACACTTCGCCAAGGACGATGTCCCCGCGGGTAAGGGTCTCCTTGCCGGAGCGCACCTCGAGGGTGCGGGCCATTCCGTCGGCCTTGCCGGTGGGCAGAGAGACACGCCAGGTGCTGTCCGGAAGGACAGTGGTGCGGAAGGTAGTTCCCTCCCACTTCACCTCGACCCGCTTTCCGGGAGCGCCCCACCCCCAGACGGGGACGGTGGTCTCCTGCTGGAAGACGGCATGGTCGGAAAAAAGGTGCGACAGGGTAAGCGGCTGGGCCTGGCTCCAAAGGGCGGAAAGCAGGACGGCCGCGGCAGCGAGAACGCGTTTCATGGTCTATTTCAGGGTATTACGGGTAATCAGTTCGTTCAGGGTCTCGACGGAAAGGCCGGTGCGAAGGCCGTCCTCCGGCGTGTGGAGACAGTAGTCTACCAGGCGGTCTACCGTGGAAGTGGCCACATGCATGCGGGTATCCGAAGAGGCGTAATAGATGAACACTTTGCCGTCGGGGTCGCAGATCCAGCCGTTGGAGAACAGGACGTTCATCACGTCGCCAATGTATTCCTCCCCTTCCGGAGCCATGAAAAAGCCTCCGGGCTGGGCGATGACGCGGGCGGGGTCGTCCAGGGCGGTCATGTACATGTACAGGACGTAACGGAGGCCGGAAGCACAGCCGCGGACGCCGTGAGCCAAGTGCAGCCAGCCCTGCGGCGTCTTGATGGGATGCGGGCCCTCGCCGTTCTTCACTTCCTTGACGGTGTGGTAGAACCGGCGGTTGATGATCTGCTCGTCCCGGATGACGGCACCGTCCATGCTGTCCACGAGGGCCCAGCCGATGCCGCCGCCGTTGCCGGCGTCGATAAAGCCGTCCTGCGGGCGGGTGTACAGGGCATATTTCCCGTTCACGAATTCGGGATGCAGGACAACATTGCGCTGCTGGGAAGCACTCCGGATATCCGGCAGCCGCTCCCAGTTCACCAGGTCATGGGTCCTGGCGACACCGGCGGATGCCACGGCAGAGGATAGGTCGCCCGCCGGTGCGTCAGGGTCTTTCCGCTCAACACAGAAGATGCCGTAAATCCAGCCGTCTTCATGTGCAGTCAGACGCATATCGTATACATTGGTGGCCGGTTCGCCCCATTCGGGGAGGGTGATGGGCCTGTCCCAGAAGCGGAAGTTGTCCACGCCGTTGGGACTCTCGGCCACGGCTAAGAAGGATTTGCGGTCATTTCCCTCCACGCGCACCACCAGCACGTATTTCCCGTTCCATTTGATGGCCCCGGAATTCAGGGTCGCATGGATGCCGATCCGCTCCATCAAGTACGGATTGCGGGTGCGGTCGAAGTCGTACCTCCACTCCAGCGGAGCATGTTCCGCCGTCAGGATGGGGTTTACGTACCGCTCATACACGCCGTTCCCCTCGACAGGGGAATTCTTTTTTTCCAGTAATTGCCGATGGTTCTCGCGGAGCCAGGAAGCGCGCTCGTCAAAAGTCATAACTAGTCCAAAAATACAATATCAGATAATTCGCTGAAGGCCTTCATGTCGGCCTCGTTTTCAAATCCGGGCCAGGCCGCATAGAAGTGGCCGGGCTTGTCGTGTGCGTTGCGCCAGGTGAGGACGTAGGAGATTGAGTAGTCCTTGATGGCCGGATACAGCACCTCGGTCCACCACTGCGCGTCCGGAATGCCCTCCAGACCGGTCTCGCTGAGCGCGATAAGTTTGTGATGCTCAGTGCCCAGGGCGGTCATCGTGTTAAGCAGATCCTTGATGACGCCGGCAAAGCGTGCCCCGCTCTTATCCTCTCCATCCGGGCCGATGAATTCGTAAAAATCGGCCCCCAGGATATCCACGAACTCGTCGCCGGGGTAACGTTCCATATAGCTTTCGGGGGTGATGGGCGCATTGGGGGAATAGCACCAGAGGAGATTGGTGAGCCCGCGCTCCTTGACAAAGTACAGCCAGGTCATGCGGAAGAGCTCCTGATATTCCTTGGTGGTGCAAAGGTCCTGTCCCCACCAGAACCAGCTGCTGGTATGCTCATGCCAAGGGCGGAAAATGATGGGCGCATCAGGGCCGACAGATTCGATAAAATCGGCCGCACGCTTTAGCCAGGTGCGAAATTCCTGCATTTTTTCGCCGCCGGGAAGGACGGAACGGACCACTTCCTTTGAGCTCACGTCCCAGGCATCACCGCCCGTGAGGGGATTGCGCGGATGCCAGGAGAAGGTGACGATGCCGCCCCGCTGCGTATGCAGCTGTGTCGCTTTCCGGATAAGGCCGAAGGGCACCCCGTCAAGGTTCTTTTCGTTCCCAAGCTCGATGCCGCCAAGGTCGCAGCCAAGAATCATGGGGTATTTTCCGGTAACGTCCTTCACGTCGGAACGCTCCAGCGGGTCGTTCTCCCAGTCCTCAACCACCCAGGAATGACCGTAGGAAAGGTCGTCCTGATGGCCGTAGGCAATCTGGCCGTTCTCGGCATAGGTAAAAAGGCGGTGGACCAGCTGGTCCTTGGGTGTTTCCATGGGTTTTTTGTTTGATGTGCTGCAGGAGGCCAGGGCCAGGGCAGCAATTAGCATGTATTTTTTCATCTCTTTCACTTGTTTTGGGCAGTTCGAGCACCGAAAGGGCCATTTTCGTGCTCGGGACCCTTGTTTTGGATAGGCCGAGCACCGGAAGGGCCATTTTCGTGCTCGGGGCCCTTGTTTTGGGTAGGCCGAGCACCGGAAGGACCATTTTCGTGCTCGGGAGCCGGATTATACAGGACGAGGCGCGAAAGCTTAAAACTGCGGGGCGCTGTCGTACACGCTCTGGAGGGTATAGGTGGGGTCGGTTGAGGTGTAGCCGCGCAGGCAAGCCTCTACAATTCTGGGGCCTCGGTCTTTATCCATGTAGGCACCCGTTCCGTGATTGAATATCCCGTATACATCATTCCCCGCTCCCTTTGCGCCATTATCCCATATCAAGCCTCCCATTCCAAAGACACTGGCACACTTTGACATATACTCCAGGTAATACAACTGGGCGGCAAAACCTTTCTCATCCGTCCGGTTTGCGCAGCCGAATTCACCCAGATAGACGGGAATATTATTAGCCACCCACCTCGTATACAGGCGGTTGAACAGTTCTTTCATATAATCCTCACCATAAGTGGGGTCCTTAAGTTCCACGGTACGGTTATGTCCCCACTGGTTGACTTCTGCGGTTTGGGCAAACTTGTATGGTGTATAATCATGTACCGCCACCATGATTTTTCCGGCCTTGTCAGTCGGCACTTTGAACCCGTCATCCAGCGTGAATTCCGGCGAAGCGCAGTATCCCGGAACACCCAGCCAGCGAGTTGCATTCTTCCCGCCTGTTGCCCGCACAACGTCAACAAACTTCTGGTTCCAGCCATTGAGTATATCGTTCTGACGCTTCTTCCCCGCTGCAGTCAAATACTCGTCGCTCCAACCCCAACCGCCGTCATGAATTTCGTTGAATGACTCAAAAACAAGCCAGTCATCACAATCTGCAAATGCATTTGCAAGCTGCGTCCACACTTTTCCTATCTTGTCCAGGATGGCGTCATTGTCCGCTCCCTGCCTGACCGACAGCCAATACTTACTGTCTGCACCGTCGTGATGGATATTGATGATTGTAAAGAGCCCGGCATTGTGTGCAAAGCCGACGATCTCCTTCAGGCGGGAGAGCCGGGTCTCGTCCAGTGTATAATCAGGTGCGGGGCCGATAAGATTAATCCAAGTTACGGGTATACGGACCGACTTAAGCCCGGCTTCAGCAACAGCATCCAGCGCAGCCTGGGTACAAAGTACTCCGGTCCATGCGGTTTCGGAAGGATTGCCGTCATTGTGGGCTTCCATCTGGTTGCCCATATTCCAGCCGAAACCAATTTTCTTTGCCATCGCCACGGCCGTGTTGTCCGGGAGGGTGGGGTCTACGACGACCTCCTTGCCCTCCTGATTCACGGTAAGCTTGAGGGAAGGGACGCCCGTTGCGGAAACCGTAATCTCGGACGTACGGGGATCGTACGTGGTATTGGCCGCAATCGTCAGGGTAACGGTTATCTTGTAATCCTTGAATACGCCGTCTTTCAGGCTGATCCACGCTTTTCCGTCCGCCGGAATCTCCACTTTGGGACGGGCCGGGGCCGATATGGTCAGGTCATACGCCTTCCCTTCCGCCTCTACGGACAGCGCAGTGGCCGAAGGTGTCAGGGTAATGGCAGTAGGGGCCGATGAAGCGGGAGTGGTGGAACCGGAGTCATCGGGCTTTTGGCAGGAGAAAAGAAGGGCCGCAAGGGCCAGTATGGGCAGACTTTTTTTCATCATTTCAGGGAAGGCATAGATTCACGTGTATAGACCCATTCGCTGTTCATCAGTTCCTGCCAATAGGAACTGGTGTTGAGAGGATAGGTGGTAGGGACGGGGTTGTTATTTGCGTCCCCGGTGGACCAGACCATAAACCAGGACCAGGGCAACCCTGCGGTGAAGTTCTTCTGCGGCGAAGGGACGTTGCCGCATTCCGAGATGGTGGTCAGTTTCTTTCCGTCGACGATTTTTTGCATGAAAGCATACTGCATGCTCCGTGCGTCGGTGTCGTCGGCATAGACGTCAAAGCCCACGATGTCCACTCTGTCGTCCCCGGGGTACCACTGGGCGGCTTCGGACTCTTTGCCGCTCTTGCAGTCAATGGTCCAAACCCAGAGGATGTTGTTCAGCCCATGGTGCTGCTGGAGGCGGTCCTGGACCAGATTCCAGAGCTGTTTGCAATACGTCGGACCGTATTTTCCCCACCAGAACCACGCACCGCCGTCACCATAATTGCCGGCAGCCTCGTGCAGGGGGCGGAACAGGACCGGAATGCCTTTGTCCTGCAGGAGTTTCAGCGTAACGGCCACCTCGTCGATGTCCTGGAGAACGAATTCATGCTGCCAGGTGCCTTCTTTAAGGGCTTCGCGGATGTCGAAGGTGGTTTTTGAAGAGTAGAATGCGTAGTTTCCGTCCCCGGTATCGTTGTTCCGGAAGGTTTGTTCATCCTTGGGGGCGTTCCAATGCCACATGTAGCAAATGACGCCACCCTTGTTCCAATGTTCTTCCTGATTGGAGATGTCCGTATAATCCTGCTTCCAGGACCAACCCGCCGGCGTGGGAGAGAACTGCAGGTAGAGGAAGTCATAACCGGCCAGGGCAGGATGCTTGCCAGTCAAGGCAGCAACCGCATCGACATAGTCGTTGGTATGGGCGGCGCAGGACTGGACGCCCGAGAGGGTCTTGACGCCGTAACTGTCGTACAGGAATGTGTAGAGTTTCTTGGCAGCGTCCGTGGCTTTGGCATTAACGGGTGTCTTGGAGATTTTGCTCTTGTCCACCGGAGGAATGACAATGCCTTTCTGGGAGACAGAAACCGACTTGGTGAGCGAACCGGCCTTGATGGTCAGGCTCCCACTTCTTTCCTGCGTGGCAGGATTGGGATCAACTGCAACCTTATAGGTAATGGCAAATGTGTTGCTGTTATAGACACCGTCCTTGACCGTTACCCAGTCAAGGTCTTCGCTGACCGAAGGGCGGGAAGGGGCGGTAACGGTAAGGGAATACTCCCCTCCTGCCTGCTCGGCCTCAATGCTTTCCGTGCTGAGCGTGATGCTGGTCGGAGCTGTGGGCCCTGTCGGCTCCGGGTTGTCCTTGCCGCCGCAGGACCACAGGGCCAGCACAGAGGCAAAGGCTGCAAAAACAAGTACTTGTCTTTTCATAAATACAGATTCTTCACTACGTTCAGAATGACAGAATGGAACCCGGAGGGAGGGTCGGCCCCCTCCGGATTAAAAAACACAGCCTTTAAGGCAGAATGGCAATCTTAGTGATACCGGAGAGCGCGCCTTGGATTACCAGGCCACCGTTGTTGACGGCCTCCATAATCGTGTCGTCGAACTCTTTCTCAAGCACTTCAAACTCAGCATTCCAGTCTGTCAAATAACATATATCCGCCCAGGAGGAATTGTTGATTTGCACCTGGCCTGTAACCGACTTATCTTTGTAAACCAAGAACTTGGATCCCTTCTTTACTTTCAGTTCATCAAGCAGCAGGCTTTGGGGAAGGACAAATCGGCCGTCGTCACCCCATGTGAGCGTGTAAGGATAGGTGATTGGAGTACCACCCGTGTTCTTCACAAACTCAGCAAGGTCTTTCTCCAGCGAAATTTCCCAGTTGAAGGAAATCTTATTGATGGTCCAGTCAGAACCTTGGATAATGATGCTGTGTCCCTCATTCTTTTCCTGTGACTTCTGCTTAATATTGGCAAGGATTTCAGCAGTGAGAGGCAGATCAATCTCAGTGACGCTCTTGTCATTGACCGTATCGGTCTTGATATAACCGTCCGCAGTTCCGGCAAACGGAATCTGACTCCAGTCGGCATAGTTGATCTGTACCTGACCCCAGGCTTCGTGCTGCGTGAACTCAATGTGCATGACGGCATTATCAGGAACACCATCCATCATTGCATCTTCAATGTACACGCGGTTGTCGCCCCAGTCGATGGAGATCGGTCCTACGAATACCACCTTCGTCATCGACGTTGCGGGAATGACCGCGAGATTATAGGTCACGGAGCCGTTGTCGGAAACAAGTGTAATGGCGGTATCGGCCTTGGATTCCAAAGGAATCTGCACATACAATGTGCTTCCGTTGAGAATATAGGTCACATCGGTGCCGTCAAACTGGACACCGGTCAGGTGGCCGGCATTCTCAATGTCAATGATAAGCATTTCACCGGCGTTGATAGGGTCGACGGGCAGAGCCGCAATATAGGCCCCTGCCGGCTTGTCGATGGCCAGTTCCAGTCCCTCGACGCTTGCACCATTCTTCAGATTCAGGGTCAGTTCACCCGTTTCCGCAGCCGTCGGTACTGCTACAGTTATTGCGGTTTCTGTGGCAGTCACATCAACGGTAATACCACCGCCGAAGGTGACGGACTTCACAAGATCCAGATTTGTACCGTTAATGGTCACATCAGATCCGGCGGAGGCAGGATTGGCGCTGAAGCCGGTAATGGCAGGCTCGACAAGTGCATAAGCCACCGTTACGGACTTGCCATTGGCAAGATGCAGGGTAACGTCGCCCGCCTGGGCAGCCTCAGGAACCGTGAAGGTAATCTTACCGTCGTTGGTGAAATCTACCCAGCCGGCATTCGGCAGTTCGACACCGGTCACGAGGTCGATATCTTTACCTGTGACTGTGAGTACACCTCCATTCTTAATCGTTGCAGGATCGGCGACAAGTTCCGTCGGGACTTTGGTGGTGATGCTGCCGGCATTGACTCCCACGCCGGAAGCCATTACCATGATGACATCTCCGTCAGCGGCTTCCGCAGGCAGGGTGAAGGTAATCTTGGAATCCGTCGCGGTGAAGTCTGTCACCGTGGCGCCTTCCAGTTCAAGGCTCTTTACCAAGGAAAGCTTGGTACCGCTGATGGTGATGGTCTCGCCGGCTTTGTATTCGCCGCTGACGGTTCCTACAGCAGTCTTTACCACGAAGGGAGCTTCCAATACGTTCAGAGCGGAGAGCACGTCCTCGTCCTTCTCAACCGTTTCGTCAACGGTGCCGATTCCCAGTCGGCCGGAACTGGCCTCCTCGGGAACGGTCACTTTGATGGAATAACGGTCCTGGCTGACAAAGTCCTTCTCGCTGACATAAACCTTGTTCGGGAAAATCACCTCATGGATGAACTGAAGATAATCACCTTCAATGGTGATCACTTCGCCCGGATAGGCTTCTTCGGGAGTGATTTTGTCAAGGACGATGGTCTCAATATAGGAGAGCGGAGTCGCGGTCTCAATGGTCTTCCCGGCCTTGGTGGTCAGGATGACGGTACCTACTTCGGCCTCTTCTTTGGGAACAGTAACATGGATCTCACTGGGTACACCGGAAGTGATGACCTCGATGTCCGTGATAGGCTCACAGCCCGGGATGGTGACGGAGGCCACCTGGTCCAGATTCATACCGACGAAGCGGAGGACACCGCCGCGGACGACGGGACGGGGGCCATACGATTTAAGCACCACTTCGGAAGTAGCGGGGAACTGATTGGTGTCCAGTTCCTTTTTCCCGCAGGAGAGGACCAGCAGAGCAGCACCCGCAACAATGGTCAATATGTTAAATATCTTTTTCATAATCAACTATTTATTAGGGACTGCACGGATGTTGTCCAGTTTAATGATCGGATTGCACTCAACCCCTTCAGGGCCGCCGACGACAAAGATCGTAAGAGAGGTGAATTCTTTTTCAGACAAGGAGAGGGACGATTCAGTACCGTCGAATCCATAGATGAACGTGGAGAAGGGGATGGTTACCGTAATCCACTTGCCGTCTGTATGGAACATGCCGTCGGCCTGGGCAGCCCAAGGCTGATAGAGCGCACGGGGGACATTCAGACCGCCCTCTTTTTCCAGTTTAAAGAACGTGTTGTTCGCACCGGCACAAGTATTTCCATAGATGTCCACACCTGCGCCGCTTCCGCTGATCTTGTCCAAGCCGGCAGGGATAATCTGCATGGCTCCGGCAGACCAGGGGTTCGAAGCAGGGATATTGAGTTCAAACTTCATTGACATATTCTCCCAGTCCGAGAAATCGGCATAGTCTGTCAGAAGCGGGCTGTCATTATAGCTGACGGGGTCGGTCCAGTCACCGGGCCAATACTCGAAAGAAAAGTTCGAGTCATCCCAGCCACCGGCTTCAGACATGGTCACGGAGCCATTACCAATGCGGAGATAATTCCCGGAAAGAGAAGTCTCGTCGGTAATAAGGTCCATATGGTCATTGTGCCAGCCATGAGCCTTTCTGCGTGGATCGGTATCAAAGTCGAACAGAATGCCACGGTTATCCATATAATGGAATACAGAAGATACAGTTCCATAAACTGTAGATATCGTTACAGGACCTTCTTCTGCCCCATCCGGAACAACCACGGTAATGGAGTTCTTGGTGAAACTCTTGATCTCTGCCTCTTTGTTGCCTGAGAAGGTAACCGTCAGCGGAACATTGGGATCATCGATGAAATAATCACCGACGAGGACGGCCTCTTCACCGGCCTGCTGATATTCATTGGACATGGACAGCAGGCTGGGCCCGGGAACCAGGACCTGGAAGTCATACTTGACCGTGTCTTTCTGGCTGTTGATGAAATAAATCGTGTTGGAAACCTCTCCCGGGATCGTTCCGGGGACATCCACCAAGATCGTATGATCCGTCATATAGCTGTTATTCAGCACAGCGGGAACGTCGTTGAAGTACATTTCCACAACACTCCTGAGATTGTCACCGACAATGCAGAGAGACTGCTCCATATACGAGCTGGTGATCAGCGTGTCCTGCGCGTTTCCTGCAGGACGAATCATATAGATGACAGGCTTTCCGTCTGCCACTTTGTACTTGTAAGGCTCATCCTCGCAAGAGACTGCAGCCACAGCCAAAGCCAATGCGAACAGGGCCCACAGGCCTAACTTTGTAATTTGAGTTTTCATGTTCCGTCTCGTTTACAGGTTAATCGTTTCGCGGACATCCACATGGATAGCTTCTTCCAGCAGAAGCGGATTGTAAACCACGTCTTCGGAAGGGTAAGGAACACTGAATGTAGCCTCTGTCACATTGGAAGCGGAGGCGTCCGCCGTATCGTATGTAATACCTGAAGCATCCCAGACACCACCTTCATAATAAGCTTTATAGACGGCGTCAAGATCGCCATTCCACCTATTCCTGCGCTGAGCCTTCAGTTCTGAAATGGCGCCGGTCATGTCATAATAGGAACGGCGTACGTAGTCATACCAGCGGTCACCTTCCATGGCCAGTTCCAGGTTTCTTTCTTTCCAGACATCTTCCCAAGTAATGGAAGAGGGCTTGTTGTAATTGGAACGGCCGCGATGACGGACCTGATAGAAAGCTTCCAGAGCGTCGGCATCCGTGGTGGAAGTACCGGGACCTTTGCACTTGGACTCGGCATAGATCAGGTAGACATCCGCCAGACGAAGGATATGAGTGGACACGCTGTAGGCCATACGGTCATCGGCATGACCGCATTCGGCAAGGTGGTCTGCCGTGTCACCGTAAAGATGTTTTACGCAGGCTGCGCCGGTGGGGCTTTTTACCGTACCGCCGGAGCTGTTCGCTCCCAGATTGCCGGGCCAGTAGGTCGGGTCATAGATGAAACGGAGGTAATCAAAGCCACCCTTGTCTCTCCAGAAATAAGAATAGGTATCTCCGGCCAGCATATAGGTAGCTTTACGGCGAACATCAACATCACCGGGACGGGATGCAGGATTATCTGTTGCCAGAACGCCGAAAGCATCCTGCAATGCGATGGAGGGGCCTGCCCAACTGCCCCAGACATTTCCGACTTCGCAGAAGCCTTCCATTCCCAGGTCGCTCTGGAACGTATTCTGGCTCGTCCAATGTGAGCCGACAATCCAGTGCCAGGAAATCAGGGCCTCGATATTCTTATTGTTGGAGCCACGGAAAATATCACTGTAGACGGGCATCAGTTCGCGGCCGGAATTCTTGATGACGTCCAGGGAATACTTGGCAGCATTGTCCAGGTCGGCCTGGGACAGGGTCCCGGTCACACCGGCCTTTGTCAGATACACTTTGGCAAGGAGAGCCTCGGCGCTATAATAATCGATACGGCCGTCCATATTCGCCACTTTCTTGGGAAGAAGGGACATCGCTTTTTCAAGTAGGAGCACGACATACTCGTAGAGATCCTCCTTTTTCACTTTATTGATGCTATTGTAATTCCCGGTTCCCATCTCGGCGGCGACATCGTGAATCAGCGGGGCGTCACCGAAAGTACGGATAATGGTAAAATAGGCATAGGCTTTCCAGGTCAGGACTTCGCCCATGCACTGGTTGCGGACTTCTTCGGAGCAGTTTGCCGTCTGCAGACGGTTATACAGAGCAGAGCAATTGGAATTAATGGCCCACAGTGAACGGGACATATTCAGCAGATTCTTGTCCGAAGCGCTGACATTGAACTGCACATAGCCATCACTGCCGGCATAATAGTTACCGGAGAGTTTTTCACCCACATTCATAAACCCTCGCATAATGTCATACCAGGGAGAATTGTACAGGTAGTTGACACCGGCAATACACTGGGCGTCGTTCTGATAATAGCTGGATTCGCTGTCTCCGTCTTCAACCGGACGGGTCAGGAATTTCTCACAGGCTGTGAGGCTTACCATCAGTAACACGGAGAGGGAAAAATATAATGCTTTTTTCATAACAGTCATCTCCACGAATTAAAAGGTAATACTCATACCGAACGAATACACCGTAGGAGAAGGATAACGGCCGTTATCCAGACCCATCACGTTGATGGAGGTCGTGCTGGCACCAATTTCCGGATCATAACCGGTGTACTTGGTGAAGGTGTACAAGTTCTGTATATTGACATAAGCCCGGACATTCTCCATCTTCACCTTCTGGGCCCAGGCTTTCGGCAGGGTGTAACCCAAGGTGATGTTCTTGATACGGAGATACGACCCGTCTTCAATGTAACGGTCGCTCACCCGGTCGTTGTCATTCGGGTCATTGAGCGTAGCACGGGGAAGTTTGGCACCGGGATTGGCAATCTTGACATTGTTGATGTCATTGTACCAGGCCCACTGATTATTGGTACCGTCATAAGTCTTCTCCGAATCGATGGCAGCAAGTTTCGTACGTTCCAGCACGGAGGTAGGCTGGTTGGCCCAGGCGCTCTTCATATTACCCGTGTTCATATTCAGGTAATTGTAGACTTTATTGCCATAGGTGCCATTGATGAAGATGCTCAAATCGAAAGCTTTGTAACGGAAGGTATTGGTCCAGCCGAAGGTGAATTTAGGCATCGGGGAGCCAATAGTCGTACGGTCCAGTTCGTTGATGACACCGTCATTATTGAGGTCTTTGTATTTGATATCGCCTACCCAGACGGTCGTGTACTGGTTATAAGCCAGCGGATCATCGGAGGGAATCAGTTTGGAAGGGTCATTCGGATCCGGCATGGAAGGAGCGGCAGCAGCATTTTCACTGGCAAGCGGGCTGTTGACGATATCTTCGAAAGAAGAATAAACGCCGTCCGTCACATATCCGTAGAAACTGTACAGAGGTTCACCGATATTGGAACGGGTCACAATGTCGTCCCACTGTCCATAGCCGACGATAGCAGCGGCAGCCGTTCCGTCAAGGGCCAGCAGTTTATTGCTGTTGAAGGAAATCTGGGCCTCTGTCGTCCACTCAAAGTCTTTGTTGACAATGGGATGAGCGGTAAGAGTAAACTCCCAACCCGTGTTCTGGATAGCGCCATAGTTACCCCAAGGTGCAGCGTACTTGGAAGAGTCATTGCCCTGGGTTCCCATATAGCTGGGCATCTGAAGTTCCATCAGCATGTTGTTGGAACGCTTGTCATACCAGTCCACGACAAAGTTGATCCTGTTGTCCAGGAAACTCAGGTCCAGACCTACGTTCCACTGATTCTGAGCTTCCCATTTAATGGCTGTATTGGGGAACCGGGCCATACGGTAAGAATCGCCAAGACCCGTTTCCATCGAACTCATGGCTGATCCCCACAGATAACCGGAAATGTTGGAGTTACCGGTCTGTCCCCAGCCGATACGAAGTTTACCGTCGGTAATGATGCCCTTCAGGGCGTCCGGGAAGAACTTCTCATTGGTGAAACGCCAGGCCAGAGCAAAGGAATGGAACCCGGCCCAACGGTTACGGGGACCGAAATTCGAGGAGCCGTCATAACGGAAAGTGTACGTTCCGATATAGCGGTTGTCGTAGTTATAGGTTTCACGCGTAAAGAAGGAAGCCATGGAGGAAGAGCCGAAGCCGTGTCCGATCTGCTTGTTCAGCGAACCCATTGCAGGATTGTGGATAGCATTGGAAGGGAGGTTCGTGGCATATACGGACGTATAATTATAGGTGCTCTCCCAGGCTTCCTGGCCGACCATCGCGGTAATGCTGTGCTTACCGAACGTGTTGGCATAGGTGATATAGTTCTTCAACTGCCAGAAAGCATTGCTGTTCTTCTGGTTACGGGCCTTGTTGGAGCCGATGTTATAAGAACCGAGGCTGATGGTGGGGTCGAACGTGTCGGCCTTCGATGCGCCGATGTCAAAACCCAGTTCTGCACGCCAGGTGAAATGCTTCAGGAACGTGATATCGGAGAAGATATTCCCCGTCAGATTCTGACGTTTCAGAAGACGGTCATTGAGCAGCGCCATGGCAACCGGATTGATGATGTTGTAATTCTTCATCTGCAGGTTGGCATAGTTGCCTTCCAAGTCATAAATAGGGGCGCTGGGAAGGGACGTCAGGGAATAGGTGATGATACCTTCGCTCGAATCCGCTTTTTTCAGGCTTTCGTCCGTTGCGGAATAGGAAGCGTTCAGTCCGATCTTCCACCAGTCGCGCAGCGCCGCGTCGATATTGGCACGGAAGGAATAACGGGAGAACTCGGAACCGATGATGGTACCCTGCTGATCCATGAAGGAACCGGACAGGTAGTATTTCACCTTATCGGTACCACCCTGGACACCGATCTGATGCTGATGCTGAAGGGCGGTGCGGAAGATAGCGTCCTGCCAGTTGGTACCGACGCCGAGGACGGAAGGATCGGCATAGTAGTTATTGGCTTCCAGCAGACCTACCGACGCGAGGTCGTTGTAGTATTCCGCAAATTCCCGCAGATTCAGGAGGCCGATACGGCTGGTCTGGCGCTGGATGGCGACCATACCGTCATAGGTGAATTTGGCGTCTCCGCTCTTACCGCGCTTGGTGGTGATGAGGATAACGCCGTTTGCACCCTGGGCACCGTAGATGGCCGTTGCAGAGGCGTCCTTCAGGATTTCCATCGACACGATATCGGAGGGGTTGATGGTAGACAGCGGGGAAATGGTGGAAACGGCACCGTTGCCGAGGGAATCACCCAGACCGAAGGAAGCACCGCTGGTGCCCGTAACCTGGACGATAACGCCATCAATCACATAAAGAGGCTCTGCACCTGCATTGATGGTCGCTTGACCACGGACGCGGATGGAGGAGGAGGAACCCGGAGCACCGGAGGTCTGTACCGCGGTGACACCGGCGGCACGGCCCTGCAGGGACTGGTCCAGGTTGGTGATGATGGAGCCCTTGATGGCGTCTTCCTTCATGGAGACGGAAGCGCCGGCCACATCGCTCTTCTTCATAGTACCGTAACCCACGACGACGACTTCGTCGAGGAATTCGGCATCTTCAGACAGTTTCACGTTGATGACAGACTGGCTGCCCACAACGATTTCCTGCATTGCATAGCCGATGGAAGAGAACACGAGTGTCGCGCCGGGCTTCACCGTGATCACGTAGTTTCCATCGAGGTCTGTGATGGCACCGTTGGAGGTGCCCTTCTCCATGACACTGGCTCCGATGACCGGGCCGATATCGTCCGTGACGGTACCGGTGACCTTGTTCTGTGCGAACAGGGCCGTAGTGGCGAGGAGCGCCAGCATGAAGGTCACAAATTTTTGTTTCATGCTACTTGGTTTTGGTTAATAATAATTATTGGTTTAGATTATTGATTGCATCCTGAATGATGTCAACAGTGTAGTCCGTTACGTACACCCCGTTCAGGCCCTGGGCTTCCTGGGCCGGGTCGCCGGTGTAAGGGTCTCCGCTCTGCCACTGGGTATGGCGGGGCTCGGCGAAACCGCTCCAGCCCCAGAAATTGGCGCCTTGCAGGTCTTTTCCGACCAGGGAGAAGATGTAGCTGTAATAAGCGTCACGCCCAGTGGTGGGAGCAGTCTGCTCCGGGGAGAATCCGTCGCGCGGGAAACCGAACTCCTCGCACACGAGCGGGAGTCCCAGGCGGCGGGCCATTTCTGCATGCTGAGCGATGTATTCCTGCGTTTTGGCGATGGCAGTGGGCAGTTGTGACGCGAGGGAATCGGCCTTGGCCCAGCCCCAGTTGTAAGGCCAGATGTGGATGGTCATGTAGTCGACGCCGGGGATGGTGTTCACCCGCTCCACGAGAGTCCAGTCCTCCTCGCAGCCCTTCCAGCCTTCGTTGCCGGTGGAGATGAGGTGGTTCGGGTCCAGTTCCCGGATCAGGCGGGCCGACTCTCCCATCCACCCGATGAAACCGCTGCGGACGGAGGGGTCGTCGGAGAAGCAGCGGGGCTCATTGCCGATCTGCCAGGAGAAGATGGCGGGGTCGTCCTTATAGGGCTTGCCAGTAACGCTGTTGGTGCGGCCCACGATTGCGCGCAGATGATTGTAGAAGAGTTCCTGCGCACTTTCGCAGGTTTGGAATTTGCGCATCTGCTGCATGAAGGGCCAGTAGCCGGACTCGAGGGGGATGAGCGCCTTTTCGCCGGTGGCCCACTCCAGGTACTGGCCGTAGCCGCCGCTCCATTCCCATGAATTGTTCAGGTAAAGGACAGCGCGCATATCCCGTTTGCCCAGTTCTGCGAGGAAACGGTCCAGGCCGACGAGGAGCGTGTCATTGTACACGCCCGGAGCAGGCTGCAGGGTAGGTTCCACGCGGGAGAAAACGCCCGAGGGGCCGTCGCCGCCCACCAGGACGCGGAGGTTCTTCAGCCCCAGTGCCTCAAGGGTGTCCAGTTCCCGGGTAAGACGCTGGAAATCACCGCCCTGCCCGTCCGAAGCCAGGATGGGTCCATACCAGAAATTGGTGCCGATGTAGGTGTAAGGCTTGCCGTTCAGATAGAATTCACCGTCCTGAACGGTAACGAAAGACGGTTTGGCGGAACAGCCCAGAAGGGTAAGGACAGCAAGTGCCCATACCAGCGTTTTACGTGTTATATTCATTATGTTGGCCGACATAAATATTTTTCTGATGCAAAAATACATCATGCATGTACGGCAAACAAATAGAAAAAAGTCTAAAATTGATACTTTTTTGACTTCGGTTATACAAATACGCGGTTTTTGGTAAAAAGAGCGCGGAAATCCCGGGGGGTGTAACCCCGTCTGGCTTTAAAAGTCCGGTTGAAATTGGAAAGGTTGTTGAAGCCGCAGCTGTAGCAGATTTCCGAGATGCCGGTCTCTGTGTCCACCAGCATGCGGGCGGCATTCCCCAGACGGATATCAATGACGTAATCCACAAAATTCCGGCCTGTGTGCTGCTTGAAAAAACGGCTGAACGCAGAGGCGGACATCCCCGCCAGTAGCGCCATTTCCTCAAGGCGGACCTGGTCTGCGTAATGTACTGCAATATAATCCTTTACCTTCTTGATACGGCGGCTTTCCAACTGCTGGTCCGCCTGGGCGTAGGACGACGAAGCAAGCGTCCGGGCGTCCGCGTCCAGGGACAGGTCGTAGAGGATTTTCAGAAAATGGAGGAACTGGTCGAAACGGTCCGGCGTCGTGGCCAGCGTGTCCAGACGCGAGTATACTTTCATGATGGCTCCCATGGAGAAATTCAGTCCCAGCCGGGCGCGGTCCAGCATCTTCTTGATGGAGGAGAACTGATTGCGGGCCAGCATATCCGACGTAAACAGCTGAGGGGAAAACTGGATGGTGATCTCCCGCACATCCGGCGCCGTGCACCGTCCCTGTTCCCAAGCATGGGCCAATTCCCCGCCGGCGACGAGCGTAAGTTCGTAATTACCAATCTCTTCCACAGAATCCCCCACAATGCGGCGGACGCCCTTTCCATGCTCGATGAAGTTAAGTTCATATTCTTCGTGGGTGTGGAGAGGGAATAAAAACTCACTCTTATGGCGTTCTACGATGTAGAAACAGTCCTTTTCAGACAAAGGGGTAATTTCGTTCAGAACCTTGCTCATGCTGCAAATATAAGCAAAATTTTGATACTTTTTCAACAAAAATACCGCGCTAATAAGCGGCGGTTTGGCGGGAGATGTTCAGCTGTTGGATTTTGTAGGTGTCCGACCCGGAAGCGGTGACGTAGATGGTGACTTGGAAAAGCTCCCCGCCGGCATTCAGCAGGCCGATCAGGTATTTCTTATTGGATTCAGACGCCTTGTGGGTGACCTGGAAGGAACGCGGCGTATTGGACTGGAAGAAAGTGCGGAGGATTTCCGTAGCCTGTTTCTTGGAACAGATGCGGGACGACGAGATGACGGTGACCTCCAGATTGTCCGCGAACCAGGACGAGAGGGAGGCGGCGTCGCCCAGGGAGAGATACTTGGTGATGGAGGAGAAAACCGAGAACTCCCCGCCTGCAGGATACTGCTGATGGGATTTGGCCTGCAGGAAGTTCGAAGTCTGGGCAGCGGCCGACAGGCCTGCGCACAGGGCACAGACAACGACGAGGATATGTAGCGGTTTTTGCATTCCGCTGTATTTCTTGCAAATTCCGCGCCGAATTGTTACATTTGCGATGAAGATTCTTCGCTGCGCTCAGAATGACAATAAGCTCAAAATGACAATAAGCTCAGAATGACGGTTCAATTGGTGACAGTCGGGAAAACCGATATCCGGTGGGTGAAGGAGGGCCTGGATGTGTATACGTCCCGGCTCAAGCACTACGTCCCCTTTACCGTCACCGAGATTCCTGAGCTCAAAAAGGTCCAGGCCCTATCCCGGGACCAGATCAAGGAGAAGGAAGGAGAGCTGATCCTGAAAACCGTCGGCCTGCAGGACATCCTGATCCTCCTGGACGAACACGGACACGAATACCGCTCCCTGGAATTCGCCGATTTTCTGGAAAAACAGCTCGGGAGCGGCGCCAAGAACCTGATTTTCGTCATCGGCGGGGCCTACGGATTCTCGGACGCCGTGTATCGGCAGGCCCGCTACAAGCTGTCCCTTTCGCGGATGACTTTCTCGCACCAAATGGTGCGCACTATTTTTGCAGAACAGCTGTACCGGGCTTTCACTATCCTCCGGGGAGAGCCTTATCACCATGAATAAAAGACGCAACATACGGCTCTTCGTGTCACTGGCTCTGCTGGCGGCCGCGGCCGTGGTGTTCGCCGTGTCGCTGGTGAGTTCGTCGGCCCGAAGCAGCCTGGACACCGTGGCGGCCGACATGGGACGCAAGGTGGAAAAGCGCCTGCAGCGTCTGGACGGTTATATCCGGAAAGGCCTGGAAGGAGGGGCCGACGAGTGGATGATCCTGAACGGCCTGCCGGAAGACATGGTGGTGTACCGCTATGCGGGCGACACCCTCCAGAGCTGGGCCAACCAGTTCCCCCTTCGCAGCGACGACCTCCGCCCCAGAACCTTTGTCCAGCGTCTGGGCGACACCCGCGGCAATCTCTCCTCCCCTCTGGCCGACGTCGGCCCGACATGGAGCTACGTCAACCTGGGGCCCAAGTGGTATCTGGTGAAGGCGGTGGAAGAGGACGGCTGCCGGATCATCGCCGGACTGGAGATTGTGAATGAACTCCGCGCCGGCTCCATCAACGGTGTCAACCGCTACTTCCGCCTGGACAACAGCTACGCCGTCCGGCCCCTTTCCGGCAGCGTCGGCGTCCCGGTTTCCGTGGACGGAATCCCCCTTTTCAAAGTCACGGCCGAAACCCTCGCAGAAACCTCCCAGGGGCATTCGTCCCTGATCTGGCTGGCCCTGGCACTGGCGGTTGCGGCCACGCTCGTGCTGCTGTCGGTGCATCCATCGGCCCTGTGGTTTGTGCTGACCGCCCTGCTACAAAGCGCCCTGCTGGTGTGGCTGTATCTCTACGGCCGGGGGCTGGGACAGTCTTCGCAGCTGTTCTCTCCCCTGCTGTATGCCGACGGTACCCTCCTCTATTCGCTGGGGGCCGTCGTCCTGCTGAACCTTCTGATCACCCTTCTGGTACTGGACCTGTACCTGGTACGCTGGACCTTCCTGAAGGCCCTCCGGCGGCTGAACGCCCGGTGGGTGGAGGTGGTCCTCGCCGCCGGAAACCTGCTGATGGTGGCGGGCGTCGTGATCTATCTGCACCTCGTGTTCCGGAGCATCCTCGTGAACTCCAACATTATCCTGGAGCTGTATAAGATCACGCTGCTGAACAGGTACACGGCCGTGGTCTACCTGAGTTTCCTGGGGCTTTCCCTGACGGTTCCCATCCTCCTGCAGATGCTCTCCCCGCTGGTCCGGTCGCTCCTGGGTCTGCGGTACGACATGTTCTCGCTCCCGGCCCGCATCGGCTATGCCGCGGCCGTGGGCATCTATCTGGTGGTCATGTCCTCGACGCTGGGCTTCCAAAAAGAGGAACAGCGGGTGGAAGTCTGGGCCAACCGGCTCGCCATGGACCGCGACATCGCCCTTGAAATCCAGCTCCGCGCCGTAGAATCCGCCATCGGGGCCGACCCGGTCATCGGCGCCCTTTCCGTGATGCAGGACGGCAACGCCCTCATCCGCAGCCGTCTGGTGAGCAGTTATATGGGCCGCATCTCGCAGGACTACGACATCGCCGTCCTGAACCCCGGCACCGACGAAAACGCCGCCATGCTGTTCCAGGAGCGTCTCCGCGGCGGTGTCCAGCTGGGAGAAAGCTCCCACTTCTTCTACAACGCCATCGGCAGCGGCCGGACATCCTATACCGGCCTCTTTACCTATTACGTGCGCGACTACGGCGCCAGTTCCATCCTGGTCACCGTCGAGTCCAAACACAACCGCGAGGACCGCGGCTACCTGAGCCTCCTGGGCATTGCCGACCCCGGCCGCATCACTCTCCCGCCCGCCTACTCCTGGGCCAAATATGCCGACCGCCGGCTGGTGCAGTACAAAGGCACCTACGCTTATCCTACCGTCAATTCCGGCCACCTGGACCGCCTGGACGGACATTTGGACATGGAAGGCTGGTGCCACTTTGTGTACAACGTGTCGGACAGCGAGACCGTTATCATTTCGCGCGTAAGCACCGAATGGCTCTATTATGTGGTGGAGGGCTTCCTTCTGGCCATCCTGGCGTTCGTCGCCATCTCGCTGATGTGCTGGCGCAGGCGCTCTTCCAGCGGCCGCCGTTATTACCAGACCCGGATTTCCCTGGTGGTGTATATATCCCTCATCCTTACCCTGGTGGCCATGGCCGGATTCAGCGTCTGGTTCGTCTACAAGCGCAACAATGCCGACATGCAGAGCATCATGACCGCCCGCATCAACACCCTCCAGTCCATGCTGCAGGAGCATCTCAGGGGCGTGGAAGGTCCCGACCAGGTGCAGACTGCGGAGGTCCTCCAGGCCGTGGACGCCGTCGGCAACAACCTCCGCTGCGACATCACCCTGTTCGACGTGAGCGGCCGCGTGGTCATGAGCACCACCCCCGAAGTCTACGACCGGATGATCCTCGGACATCGGCTCAACGACGACGCCTTCTACAACATCCAGTACGGCCACAAACGGTTCTACATGCACACCGAAAGGGTGGGACGGCGGCATTACTATGCCCTGTACGCCCCCATCATCAACAGCGATGGGCGCATGGTGTGCATCGTCTCCTCCCCCTTTACGGACATCACCCACGACTTTGAGACCGAGGCCATCCTGCACATCGCCACCGTCATCACCATCTTCCTCCTGCTGCTGATGATTTCCCGTCTCATCACCTTCGAAGTGGTGGCCGGCCTGTTCCATCCCATCACGGAACTGCGCCGCAAGATGACCGTCACGGACGTAGACCATCTGGAAACCCTCGAATACGACCAGGACGACGAAATCACCCCGCTGGTGCAGGCTTACAACCGCATGGTGCGGGACCTGGGCGACAGTTCCCGCCGCCTGGCCCAGGCCGAAAGGGACAAAGCCTGGACCGACATGGCCCGCCGCGTCGCGCACGACCTGAAGAACCCGCTCACGCCCATCAAGCTGCAGCTCCAGATGCTCATGCGGATGAAGACCACCGGCAATCCACAGTGGCAGGAACGCTTCGACGAAGTGGCCCAGACCGTCCTCTACCATGTGGACCTCCTGGCCGACTCGGCCGACCAGTTCTCCACCTTCGCCAAGATGTACGACCAGAAGGCCGAAAGGCTGGACCTGAACGCCCTGGTGAAGCAGGAGACCGAACTGTTCGACTCCCGGGACGACGTGGCGCTCGAGTTCATCGGCCTGCCGGGGGCCATGGTGGACGCTCCGCGCCCGCAGCTCACCCGCGTGGTGGTGAACCTCCTGACAAACGCCATGCAGGCCGTAGACGGGGAAGAGGGCGGCAAACGCATCCTGGTGTCCGTGCGCAATTCCTCCGACGACGGCTTCTACGAGATTGTGGTGGAAGACAACGGACCGGGCGTGTCCGAACAGAACCAGGAGAAGATTTTCACGCCCGACTTCACCACCAAGACCAGCGGCAGCGGCCTGGGTCTGGCCATCTGCCGGCGGATTGCCGAACACTGCGGCGGTTCCATCTCCTACTCCCGCTCGTTTGTCCTCGGCGGCGCCTGCTTCACGGTGAAATACCCCAAAGCCTGAAGCCCGCCGGAACAGGGTGTCTTTTTGTAAATCTGTGGCCACCCTCGGCCACATAAGAGGGAGGGGCCCATCCGCAGGATGGGAGGGGTCGCGAAGCGACGATTTACAAAAAGACACCCTGTTCCGGTGGGTCCGAATCACAAAAATTTGCAGAAAAAGGGACAATTCCTTATTTTTGTAAGTTATTTTGCATTAACGATTAACTAAACATACCAATTTTTTATGGCAACAACTGCTGATCTGAAGAACGGAATGTACATTATGTTCAACGGCAAACCCTGCGTTGTCGTGTACTTCCAGCACGTAAAACCCGGCAAGGGCCCTGCATTCGTAAAGACCAAACTCCGCAACCTGGAAAACGGCCGTATCCTAGAGAACACCTTCACCGCCGGCGTCAAACTTGACACCATCAGCGTGGAGCGCCGTCCCTACCAGTTCCTCTACGACGACGGCGAAGCCTTCAACTTCATGCACGAAGAAACCTACGAGCAGATCACCCTCCCCCACGACGTCGTTGAAAACGCCGACCTCATGAAAGAAGGCCAGCGCGTGGAGATGATGTACATGACGGAGCCCGAAGAGCGCTGCCTCACCTGCGAGCTTCCCACCTATGTCACCTTGGAGGTCACCTACTCCGAGCCTGCCGTAAAGGGCAACACCGCTTCCACCAGCGCCCTCAAGGAAGTCACCCTGGAAACCGGCGCCAAGATCATGGTTCCCCTGTTCATCGAAACCGGCGAAGTGATTACCGTCAACACCACCGACCGCAGCTACGGCCAGCGCGTGAAATAAGACTTCCCTCAGCCAATAGAAACCAACGAGGGGTGCACCTGGAGGTGCACCCCTGTTTGTATAATCACGTGATCTACAGCAAGTTAACGGTCACGGGAAAACCGAGGGGTGCACCTGGAGGTGCACCCCTCGGTGGGTTGTGATTACAGGACGTAGTCTTTTACGTCTTGGGCGGAGACGGGATTTCCGCCCAGGATGAGGAGGCGCTCCACGACATTTCTCAGTTCACGGATATTGCCGGGCCAGGGGCGGTCCTGGAGAAGTTTGACGGCCTCGGGGCTGAATTCGCGGGCGGGGCGGCCGTTTTCGGCACAGATGCGCTCGGAGAAGTAGTTCACCAGGATGGGGATGTCTTCTTTGCGGTCATCCAGGGCGGGGACCTTCAGGACGATGACACTGAGCCGATGGTAAAGGTCTTCGCGGAAATTGCCCTTGACAATCTCTTCCTGCAGGTTTTTGTTGGTGGCGGCGATGATTCGCACGTCTACGGTGATTTCCTTGTCACCGCCCACCGGAGTGAGTTTCCGTTCCTGCAGCACACGCAGCACCTTGGCCTGGGCGGCGAGGGACATGTCGCCGATTTCGTCCAGGAAGATGGTGCCGCCGTCGGCCTGTTCGAATTTGCCTTTGTGGTCCTTGATGGCCGACGTGAAGGAACCTTTCTTGTGGCCGAAGAGTTCAGAATCAATGAGTTCCGAAGGGATAGCGGCGCAGTTTACCTCCACGAACGGCATCTGGGAACGTTCCGACATCTGGTAGAGGCTCTGCGCCACCAGTTCCTTGCCGGATCCGTTGGGACCGGTGACCAGGACGCTGGCCTGGGTGGGCGCCACCTTGGCGATCATCTCCTTGAGATGGGCGATCTGGGCCGACTCGCCGATCATTTCCCGGCCGTAGATTTTCTTTTTCAGGATTTTGGTTTCCTTCACCAGGGAGGCCTTGTCGGTGGCATTCTTCAGGGTGATGAGGATGCGGTTCAGGTCCAGGGGCTTTTCGATAAAGTCGAAAGCGCCTTTTTTGATGCACTCCACGGCGGTGGTGATGTCCGCATGGCCGGAGACCATGATGACGGGGGATTCAATCCCCTCCTCGATGAGGCGGGAGAGCATCTCGATCCCGTCCATCTGGGGCATTTTGATGTCGCAGAAAATGACGTCGTATTTTTCTTTTTCGGCCTTCTGCAGGCCCTCCTGGCCGTTTTCGGCAGTTTCTACCTGGTAATTTTCCATTTCCAGGATTTCCTTGAGGGAATAGCGGATGGCGCGTTCGTCGTCTACAATCAGTACTTTCATTGGAACAAAATCTTTATGCAAATATCGTAAAAATATTCTACATTTGTAAATTAGAAAACTATGTCATTATGGCCATTCCTGATATCATCATTGCCGTAGACGGTTTCTCCTCTACCGGAAAGAGCACATTTGCCAAGCTTATCGCCGCCGAATTCGCTTTCCTGTATCTGGACAGCGGTGCCATGTACCGCGGCGTCACCCTGGCCGGCCTGGAAGCGGGAGCCATCGCCGACGGCAAGATCGACGAGGCCGCCCTCCTGGAAGTGATGCCTCCGCTGGATCTTCACTTCCGCCACGAAGACGGCACCACCAAGCTCTATCTCGGAGACCGCTGCATCGAAGGGGAAATCCGCGGCTGGGAAGTCTCCCAGTACGTGAGCCCGGTCAGCGCCATTCCGCCCGTCAGGGCCTGGGTGGACGACCGCCTGCACCAGTTCTCAAAGGGCGGACGGGTGATCATGGACGGCCGTGACATCGGCACAACCGTATTCCCTGACGCCCAGCTCAAGATTTTCATGACGGCCGACGAAAACGTCCGTGCCCAACGGCGTTACGACGAACTCGCCGCCAAAGGCGAGAATACCACGCTCGAAGAAGTCCTCCAGAACCTGCGCGACCGCGATTACCGCGATTCGCACCGGGAAACCTCGCCCCTGCGGCAGGCCGAGGACGCCTACGTGCTGGACAACACGCACATGACCCTGCACGAGGAAGTGGTCTGGATGCTGGGGCTGCTGCAGGGGAAATTCGGCCTGAAAGAATCGCCCGGCCTGTCATGCTGAAAGTAGAGACAGATCCCGGTTCCGGCTTTTGCGGAGGTGTCATCCGTGCCATCTCCCGGGCAGAATCGTATCTCTCTGAAAGAGACCGCCTGTGGTCCCTCGGCGCCATCGTCCACAACGAGGCCGAACTCTCCCGCCTGCAGGACCGCGGCCTGGTAACGGTGGACAGCCTGGAGCAGGTCCCCGACGGAGAAACCGTCCTGATCCGCGCCCACGGCGAACCGCCCTCCACCTACGCCGCCGCCAAGGAGCGCAACCTCTCGGTCATCGACTGTTCGTGCCCGGTGGTGCTGCAACTGCAGCGCCGCATCCGCGACGCCTATGCCCGCCTGCACCAGGACGGTGCCTGCGGACAGGTCATTATCTTCGGCCGGGTAGGTCACGCCGAGGTCCTGGGCCTGCTGGGCCAGGTGAACGGCGACGCCCTGGTGGTGGAAAACGCCGCCATGCTGGAAGAAGCCATGCAGTCGCTGGATTTCTCCCAGCCCATGGAAATCTTCTCCCAGACCACCAAGAGCCCTTCCGAATACGCCGTCATCTGCCGGATGCTCCTGGACAAAGGCGCGCAGCTCACCGTCCATGACACCATCTGCGCCCAGGTAGCTTCCCGCCACGAGCGGCTGGCCGCCTTCGCCCGCAGCCACGACGTCATCGTCTTTGTCTCCGGAAAATCCTCCTCCAACGGAAAAGTCCTGAGCGACCTGTGCTCATCCGTGAACCCGCACACCTATGTCGTGGGCGGCGCAGGGGAACTGGACCCCGCCTGGTTCGCCGGCTATGCCACCGTGGGCATCTGTGGCGCCACTTCCACCCCCAAATGGCTGCTGGAAGAAGTCGCCTGCGCCGTCCGGAACATGAACCCATAGGAAGATGAAAGCGGGAAAGCTCATACGGAATACCGTACTGGCCCTTCTGGGGCTCATCCTGGTGCTGCTGGTGGCCGTCCAGGTGCTCCTGCGGCCCCGGGTGCTCACCGGCATCGTGAACCGTATCGCCGCCGACTACGTGGAGGGCGACGTGAGCTTCCGCCAGGTGAAAGCCCACGTCATCAAGAGCTTCCCCTACCTCAACGTAGAGGCCGACGACTTCCTCATCACCTATCCGCACGCCCGCTACGCCCGGTACGACACCCTGTACCCGGACACGGGCCGGCGGTTCAGCCTGATGAAGGCCGGCAACGAGCGCGTGCCCGAAGGCGGCACCGACACCCTGGCCTCTTTCCGCCGGCTCACCGTTTCCGTAGACTACATGGCTTTCCTGAACCGGAAAACCATCCACGTGCACAGCGCCACGCTGGAACGTCCCCGCATCTTCGCCCATTACTTCGACTCCACCGCCGCCAACTGGGACATCCTGCCCATCGGCTCTTCGGAGAAAGACACCACCGAAAGCAAGCCGCTGCCCCTGATCCGGGTGGACAGGATTGCCCTTACGGACCGTCCCTTCGTCGTTTTCACCCATCCTCAGGACACGCTCCACGGCCTGTTCACCATGCGCAGGCTCAGCTTGGACGGCAAGGTGGAAACCACCGACCTCCTCTCCTCCGACGCCACCCTCGAGGCCGACTCCCTCTTCGTGTCGGGCCGCCTTCCGGCCGACACGGTCGCGGTAGCCCTGCACCGGCTCCGTGCCCGGGTTGACCGCCGGCACATCACCCTGGACGCTGACGCCAGCGCCCGCCTCCGCACCGGCAGCCTTGGCCGTCTCCGCGTACCCATCCATCTGGATGCCGACGCCACCGTCCCGGACCTGCAGCCCGGCGAAGTCGGCGCCCGGATCCATTCCCTTCATCTGGGCCTGTCGGCCCTGACCCTGGAGGGAAGCGGCACGCTGCTCCACCACAGGGACGGCGAGACGGACATGGACCTTTCGGCCGCTATCAAGGACTGCCCCCTGGGAGAACTGATCCAACAGTACCAGGACAACATTCCGGCCCTGAAGAAACTGAAGACCAACGCAATAGTGAGTCTTGACGCCAAGGCTTCCGGCACCTGGGGGAACGGGAAGACGCCCGCCGTGGACGCCCGCCTGCTGGTTCCCATGTCCACCCTGGAATACCAGGGAATGGGCCGGAAAGGACGGCTGGCCCTGGATGTCGACGCCACCACCGACAACCTCAAACTGGTCAATGCCAACGTCAACCGCCTGCTGGTGGACATGATGGGCGCCAGGATCGACGCCACCGCCACGGTGAAGGACGTCCTCGGGGACGACCCGCTCATCGGCCTCAGCGGCAAGGTTCACGCCCGGGTGGATTCCCTCACGAACGCCTTCACACGGGAGAAGGGCATTGTCGGGACCGGCGGCATCGACGCCCGCCTGCACGGACAGGCAAGGCTCTCGCAGCTGGACATGGTGCATATCGGCGCCGCGTCCATCGAAGGGGACATCACCGCGCGGGACCTCACCCTGGACATGGCGGAGCAGGGAATATCGGCATTCCTTCCCAAGCTGGACGTATCGGTCCAGACCAAGGGCAACCAGATTGACCGGAACCTCCGCAAAGGCGCCCGCGTCCTGGCCCTGAAGGCCGACGCCGACACCCTGGACGTCAACTACAAAGACATGTTCGTGCGCGGCGGGAACATCCTCCTGCTGCTGCAGAATTCGGCCGATATCCTCAAGGGCGGGAAGCAGTTCACTCCGCTGATGGGCCTCCTGAAAGCCGGCAGCCTCCGCCTCCGGGACGAAGAAGGGATGAGCGTGGCGCTGGAAGGGAACCGCGAGACCTTCCGCATCGAGCCGGCAGACCGGCAGCGTCCCACGCCCCGGCTCAGCCTCACGTCCAACAGCGAAGGACTGCGGGTGCGCCTGGGCACCAATGTCTACGACCTTTCCGCCGTGCAGTTTGACATCGCAGCCGCCCGGCACCAGGCCCGGCAACGCTCGTCGGAGCGGAGGAACCACATCCTGGATTCCCTCCAGCGCGTCTACCCGGGCGTTCCGCGGGATTCCCTCTTCCGGAAAGCCCGCCAGAGCCGCCAGAGCCGCGCTTTGCAGGACGACTTCGCCTCCTCCGACATCCGCATCAGCCTGGGCGGCGCCATCCGTGACTACGTCCGCAACTGGGACATCGAAGGGAATGTCGACCTCGGGAGCGGCCGCATCGTCATGCCGTCCTTCCCGCTTCCCACCACCCTGTCGGCCGTCAAGGGTTCCTTCGACAACGACACCCTGGACCTGAGAAGCATCACGGTGCAATCCGGCGTCTCCGACCTTTCCGCCTCCGCCCGCCTGACGGGACTGCGCCGTGCGCTCATCGGCCGTGGCCGGAGTCTGCTGAAACTGAAAGCCGACGTCAGGAGCAACTACATCGACGCCAACGAGCTCATGCGCGGCTACGCATACTACTCCACCTACGAGGAGCCCACCGAGCTCGCGGACGCCAGCGACCAGGCGGTGGAACAGGCCGCACAGGATGCGCAGCTTCCGGACAGCACCGGGTCCAAGCTCATCGTCATCCCCTCCAACCTGGAGGTGGACTTCTCCCTGGAAGCCAGCGGCATCAAGTACGACAGCCTCCTCGTGAGCTGGGCTGCGGCCGACGTAGCCATGCGCGACCGCACCCTCCAGGTCACCAACGCCATCGCCGCCTCCAACATGGGCGACATCTTCTTCGAAGGCTTCTATTCCACCCGTTCCAAGAAAGACCTCAAAGCCGGCTTCGACCTGAACCTCGTGGATATCACCGCGGAAAAGGTCATCACCCTCTTCCCGTCGGTGGACACGCTCATGCCCATGCTCACCTCCTTCGCCGGCGACCTGGACTGCGAGCTGGCCGCCACCACGGACGTGGACACCTGCATGAATCTGGTGCTCCCTTCCATTGACGGCATCATGAAGATTTCCGGCAAGGACCTCACCCTCCGCGAAAGCGAGCAGTTCACCAAGATTGCCCGCCTGCTGATGTTCAAGGACAAGAAAAAAGCGGTGATCGACAACATGGCCGTCACCGGCATGATCCGCAACAACATCCTGGAGGTCTATCCCTTCGTGCTGAACGTAGACCGGTACCAGCTGGCCGCCAGCGGCACCCAGCACCTGACCGAGGAGTTTGACTACCACATCTCCGTGATCCGGTCGCCGCTGCTGGTCAAATTCGGCCTCAATGCCTGGGGAGAGGATTTCGACCACATCCACTACGGCCTGGGAAAGGCCAAATACCGCAGCGCCAACGTGCCCGTGTTCACCAAACAGCTGGACACCGTGCAGTACAGCCTGGTGGCCGCCATCCACAACATCTTTGAACTGGGCGTGGAGAAAGCCATCGCAGAGAACCGTTCCCAGCAGTACCTGACGGTGGACGACGGCAGCGCTCCTCCCCAGCCCTTCGAACCCATCTCCGAGGAAGAGGCCTTCAGTTCCATGGCCCGCATGGAAGCCCTCCTGGACGACGTCCTGGAGCATGTCACCTCACGCCGCGAGGCCCTGAAGGAAGAAGTCCTCCGCCTGGAGCAGGAAGCCGCAGAGAAAAATGACCATGAATAGTTTCGATTACCTGGAAGTCAGTGTCCTCCTGTCCCCTTTCACCCAGGAAGGGGCCGATATCCTCATCGCAGAACTCTCGGAGCTGCCCTTCGACAGTTTTGTGGTGGAGGAGCCCTGCCTTAAGTGTTACATCCAGACCCAGGATTACCGGCCTTCGGACGTGAAGGTGGTCCTGAGCGGCTATCCCTTCGCCCGGGAATTCACCGCCGTTCCCGTGCAGGGGCAGAACTGGAACAAAACCTGGGAGGAGAGCTTCCAGCCCATCGTGGTGGACGGGACCGTGACGGTGAAAGCCCCGTTCAACCAGAACGTCCCCCGCACCCGCTTCAACATCTGGATCGACCCCCAGATGGCGTTCGGCACCGGATATCACCACACCACTTTCATGATGATGCAGCGGATGCTCGCCCTGGAGTCCTTCATCCGCGGCCGCAGCGTCGTGGACATGGGCTGCGGAACGGCGATCCTGGCCATCCTCGCCGCCAAGATGCGGGCACGGAAAGTCTTTGCCGTGGATATCGACGCCGTGGCAGCTCAGTCGGCCTGGGGAAATGCCCGGTGGAACCGGGTGGGAACGCGCATCGAAACCGCCTGCGGCGACGCGTCCCTCCTGCAGATGGGCACCTATGACGTGCTCCTGGCGAACATCCACCGCAACATCATCCTCCAGGACCTTCCCACCTATGTGAGAAGCCTCCGCCGCGGCGGACACCTCCTCCTGAGCGGCTTCTACGAGGCCGATGTCCCCGCCATCGCCGACGCCGCGACAGCCCTGGGCCTGCAGCCGGAGGGGACCTCCAGCCGCGAGAGCTGGGCCTGTATCGAGTTCAGCAAACCCGCTAACGGATCTCCAAAACGATAACGGAAGCGGCGGGAAGCGTCAGCGAGACCGTATTCCCCTTGATGCGGATGCCTTTGAAAGGGGCCGGTGCAACCGCCGGCGTCCGGCCATAGGCGTTGTAATCGGTGATATGGGCAGCCTGAAGGATCTCTCCAGTCACGGAGGCGGGCTTGAGGCTGTCCAGGCTCAGCTGCACGGTCTGGGACTTTTCCAGCAGAGGATTCACCAGCGACACATGCAAACGGCCTTCGGCATCCCGGGAAGCCGAAACGCTGAGGGTCTCCATCTGCCGTCCCGAGGCCGATGTCAGGATGTCGGCCTTGTAGTCCACAGGAACGGCCGTGGCGTCCTGGTGGACATTGTACATGCGGAAGACGTGGTAGGTGGGCGTCAGGACCATCTTGGGACCGTCAGTGAGAATCATGGCCTGGAGCACGTTCACCATCTGGGCGATGTTGGCTCCGCGGAGCCGGCGGGTGTGTTTGTTGAAGATATTCAGGTTCAGCGCGGCCACGATGGCGTCCCGCTGGGTGTTCTGCTGGAACAGCCAGCCCGGATTGGTGCCTTCCTCCACCTCGAACCAGGTGCCCCATTCGTCCAGAAAGAGGGCGACGCGGCGCTCCGGGTCGTACAGGTCCATGATTTCGCTGTGGGTGGTGAGGATGCGGTCAATGTCCACGGTCTTGGTGAGGAGGTCGTAGTACTCCTCGGGCGTAAACTGTGTCGCCTTCCCTTTGCTGTTCCAGTTGTCCACGCTGTAGTAATGGACGGAAAGCCCGTCCATCCGGCTGGCCGATTTCTCCATCAGCGTCCGCGTCCACTGGAAGTCGTCGCTGTTGGCTCCGCAGGCCACCTTGAACAGGCTGTTGCCGGCGTAGTTGCGGGCATAGAGGGAATAGCGCTTATAGACGTCGGCATAATAGTCAGCCGTCATGTCGCCGCCGCAGCCCCAGGTTTCATTGCCGATTCCCAGATACTTGACTTTCCAGGGTTTCTCGCGGCCGTTCGCTTTCCGGAGCTGGGCCATGGCGCCCTTGTCGGCCGTCATGTATTCCACCCATTTGGCCAGTTCCTCGACGGTGCCGGAGCCCACGTTGCCGGAGATATAAGGCTTGATGTCCAGCATTTCGCACAGGTTCAGGAACTCGTGCGTGCCGAAGGAATTATCCTCCATGGTGCCGCCCCAGTTGCTGTTCAGGATGGCGGGCCGCTTATCCCGCGGGCCGATGCCGTCCATCCAGTGGTACTCGTCGGCGAAACAGCCGCCGGGCCAGCGCAGGATGGGCACTTTCAGCGTTTTCAGGGCCTCCAGCACGTCGTTGCGGTAGCCGTCCGTATTCGGGATGTCCGATTCCGGCCCCACCCAGATGCCCTCGTAAATGCATTTCCCGAGGTGTTCCGAGAACTGACCGTAAATCTCGGCCGGAATGAGGGGTTCATCCTGCGCGGTTTCGTGAAGGGACACGCGCACCTGCGCCTGCGCCGTAACGGCAGCAAAGAACACTGCCACAAAGCTGAGAATTCGTTTCATACTTACCTATTGGATTTGAAAAGGCAGTGCGGCGACGGAGAGGCCGGCGCCTTCCGCCGTCAGGGTGGCGATGCCCGGCACATCCATCGTTTGGATGAGCACCTGGGCCAGACCGTTGAAGGTTTTTACGCTGAAGGAACGGGCGGCGGGGTCTGCGGGACGCTCGGCGGCCTGCCAGGCGGAGTCGCCGTTCCCCACCCCGAGGATGCGCACGGGGCCCTCCACCGAGAGGGTCACTTCCTCGCAGGCGCCGGGAACCTGGCGGACCTTGGCATCCAGAAGGGAGAGCGTGACCACGGCGACGTCGGTTCCTCCGGCCTGGAGGGCAGTCCTGTCGGCCTCCAGAGACACTTTTTCGGCAGTTCCGGTGGTTTCAATCACTTTTTCCAGCACCTTGCGGCCTTTGCGGTAGCCCACGGCTTTCACCTTGCCGGGCTTGTAGACGGCGTCCCAGCTCAGGTAGCCGCCGTTCTCCATTTTCTTGCGGCCCAGGTTCCTGCCGTTGACGGTAAGGGCCACCTCGTCGCAGTTGGAATACACCCAGAGGCTGATGCGCTCCCCTTCGTGGCCGTGCAGGTTCCAGTGCGGGAAGACGTGAAGGACAGGCTCGTCCGTCCACCAGGCTTTCAGGTAGAAGGCCTCGTCCTTGGGGAAGCCGCAGTAGTCCAGGATGCCGAAGCTGGAGCCCGTGGCGGGGAATTCGAGGGGGTTAGGTTCGCCCCGGTAGTCAAAGCCGGTCCAGTAGAAGAGGCCGCCCAGCCAGGGACGGTCCCTGTAGAATTTCCACCCCGTGCCGATGACATTGTACGTGCTGTCGCGGGTGTCGCTGCGGCGGTTCAGGGCCTGCATGCGGCCGGGCTCGTCGAAGTACACGCCCCGGGTGCCGCAGCCGGTGGTTTCCTCCGTGCCCAAACCTTTTCTGGCAGGGTACTGCTCCCGGAGGGCGTCAATCTTGTTCTGGTGCTGGTAGTTGTAGCCGGCGACGTCGGCCCCGATGACGATATTGGGTCCGGAACTGGTGGCGACCGTCATCTCGCGGGTCGGGTCCAGCCGATGGCAGAACTCGCGCATGGATTCCACGATCTTGGTGCCCTTGTCGTTCCACTCGATGCCCCATTCTTCGTTTCCGACGCTCCAGAGGATAATGGAGGGATGGTTGCGGTCGCGCTCAATCATGCGCCGGAGGAGGCGCCGATGCTCCTCGTTCACTCCGGTGAGCCGATTCTCCTCCAGAACCAGGATGCCCAGTCTGTCACAGGCGTCCAGCAGTTCCGGGGTAGCGGGATTGTGGCTGGTGCGGACGGCGTTCACGCCCAGTTTCTGAAGCTGCCTGAGACGCCATACCTGCAGGGCGTCCGGGATGCCGACACCCACGCCGGGATGGTCCTGGTGCTGGTTTACACCCTTGATCTGCAGGCGCTCACCGTTCAGGAGGAAACCCTTGTCTTTGTCGAAGACAAGCTCGCGGATGCCGCAGACGGTCTCGCAGCGGTCCACCAAAGCGCCGTCCTTGAGGACCTCCGTCGTGAGCGTGTACAGATAAGGGCAGGACGGGCTCCAGAGCTGCGGGGCCGATACCGCCAAGGTGGCGGAGGTGGGGGAATCGGCCTTGGGGAGCACCCGGGCGGGGGCGGTAGATGCGACGGCGACGGCAGTCCCCTCCGCATCCCGGAGGATATGCTGCAGGACGTACTGCGCTTCCTTCAGGGAGTTGTTGCGGACGGTGGTTTCCACGGTGATGTCGGCCTTCTCATGGCCGGGAGTCAACTGGCTGTGTACAAAAACGCCGAAGGGAGCCACATGCACGGGCGCAGTCTTCTCCAGCCACACATGCCGATAGATGCCGGCGCCTTCGTAGAACCAGCCCTCTTCGAGCGTAGCGTCCACGCGGACGGCGACAAGGTTCTCGCCGCCGTAATTCAGATACTCAGAGATGTCGTACACCTGGGTGGCATAGCCGCTGGGCTCGTGCCCCAGCCAGAAACCGTTCACCCAGACGTCGGCACTGCGGAAAATGCCGTCGAAACGAAGGGAGAGGTGAAGGCCTTCGTCGGCCTGGTCTATGGTAAAGGTCTTGCGGTACCAGCCCACACTCCTTTCGGGATACTTCCAGCCCACGGTCTTGTAGCCGTGGCTGTGGCTGGCTTCACGCTCGTAAGGAAGATCCACCACCCAGTCGTGCGGAAGGGTGACGCTTCTCCACTCCTGCGGCCACCGGGACTTGTCAAACTTGGGGCTGTACGGGCCCTCGTTATGGATGGAGGCTGCCTTGGTGAGGTAGTTGAAATACTCCGTCCCGCAGCCGAAGTCCTTCCCGGGATCCGCTGCATGGCCGAAAGCAAACTCCCAGTCCCTGTCAAAGCTGATACATTCACGAGGCTGGGCCTGGACGGCGGAATCCAGCATTCCGGCAAGGAGCAGAGCGGCAAGTAATCTTTTCATAACAAAAGTATTATCCTACGCAAATATACGCATTTCTTCCGATTTGGCCGATGTGAAAAAAAATCGTACATTTGCAGTCCCATCCGCGGGTGTGTTGGAATTGGTAGACAACCCAGACTTAGGATCTGGTGGCGCAAGCCGTGGGGGTTCGAGTCCCTTCACCCGCACGAGAGAGTGACTTTCGGTCACTCTTTTTTTACATAGAATGGGAGGAAGGAAGACCCTCCAGGGGGCTTGTGCACCCCCGCACAAGGGTAGGGGGAGGGTCTTCTTTCCTCCCATTCATTCGGGCTCGGGCTTGGCCAAATTTCGTAAACGCCTAACTATCAACACATTACGAAAATACTTTAAGCCCGAGGTCACTTTTAAAACGCACCTCGGGCTTGAGACATATTACCAACAAATTGACGCTCAAAGACTTACAGATTGTGCCAAAGCCTGGCCCAAGGTCATGCGCAGCGTATCCGGCCTCTGCAGGAGGGCAGGCCAAGTTTGCCAAGCCCGGGGAACCGTCCCTGAGGTGTCAGTTTCCGCTCCGGACCCACTGGAAGGGTCAGTCGGCAAGGGGGATCCAGACTTTCATCTTCCCGGCCTCCCGGTTATCCCAGGCGAAATAGGGGATAAAGGTGAGCGTCTGATCGGCCGAACGGGCTTTGATTTCCATCAGCGGATTGCCCCACCACTGACTTTTGTCCAGTTCATTCAAGTCAAATTGAGCATCCTCCGCGAGCGTGAGGCCGTCGAAACCTTCCGGATTGTCCACTTCCTCAAGGCAATAAACGACGGGGCCGCGCTGAACGGCGCGTTTGCCCTGGTTTTCCTTCACGCGGGGGTCAGCCGCGACTGCTTCCACAGGCATCGACAGGGCGAGTTCCACCGTGTCTGTGCCGGCCCATTTCCCGGACAGGACCGCATAACCGTTCCGCACAGGGGCATCCACCGCCTCTCCATTTACGGTGACGGCGTAATCCTTGCACCAGGCCGGTATCCGGAGACGGATTTCCGTCTTCACGGGCTTGTCCATCCCGAGGGTCATCTTCACGTGACCGTCCCAGGGATACAGGGTTTCCTGTTTCACCCGGACGTCCTTTCCATGGAGTTTCACGGTGATTTCACTGCCTATGTACAGATTCACCCAGAGTGCGTCACCGGAGGTTCCGTAGACATAATTGCCCACGGAAGGGAGGAATCGGCAGATCTGGCTCGGACAGCAGGCGCAGCCATACCAGGCCTTCCTGTGATGGTTCCCCTCGGATTCCAGCGGATTCACGTAGAAGAAACGGTCTCCCTTCAGGGAAATGCCCGCCAGGACGCCGTTGTACAGGGAGCGTTCCATGACGTCACCATACTTTCCGTCCCCGGTGAACTGCAGCATGCGCCAGTTCCAGAGAACCATCCCCACGGAAGCGCAAGTCTCGCAGTAGGCCGTCAGGTTGGGGAGATCGTAATCCTCCGTGATTCCCTCGTTGCGGGAAGACTGGCCGATCCCGCCCGTGATGTACATGTTCCGGTTCACCACGTGCTCCCACAGGCGGTTCAACGCATCCGTCAACTCCTTGTCGCCCGTATAGGCGGCGACGTCCGCCATACCGCAGTACAGGTACATGGAACGGACGGCATGCCCGGTGATCCGGGAGAGTTCGCGGACAGGAACTTCATCCTGATAATAGACCTCGGGCCAATCCCGGGTGGAATTCTTCCCATAGGAACCATATCCGTGTCCCCGCTGATCCAGCAGCCAGCGCGCGAAGTCCAGGTATTTCTTTTCGCCGGTGACCTCGAAGAGTTTCACCATCGCCAGTTCGATTTCCTCATGCCCGGGGACCCAGTGGCGCCCCTCGGGGCCGAAGACGGACATCATATGGTCGGCAAAACGGATGGCTGCGTCCAGCAGCTTCCGTTTCCCGGTGGCCTTGTAGTAGGCCACGGCCGCTTCCGTCATGTGGCCGGCACAGTACATCTCGTGCTTGTCCATATTGTTCCATCGGTTTTCCAGTCCCGTGAGCGTAAAGAACGTGTTCAGGTAGCCGTCCGGCTGCTGGGCCGCTTCGAACTTGTCGATCCATTCGTCGCACTTGGCTTCCAGTTCCGGATCCGGATCGGTCTGCAGGGAATAGGCCATTCCCTCCAGGGCCTTGTACACGTCGGAATCGTCAAAATAGATGCCGGAATGAGTCCCTTCCCCTTTCGCGGCATTCTCAAAGTTCCGGATGCGGCCGGTCTGGTTCTCGATCTGGTCGATACAAACCGGCAGGGTGACATCTTTGTGACTCCGCAGACGAGGCGTCCAGAAAGCATCGTCAATCCTGACGTCGGCAAAACTCACCGGCGTCATCATTTTCATTTGTTGCGGATCCTTCCCGCCGGAGCAGGAGAACAGGGCCGTGAAAAAAGCCAGAAGAAGGAAACGGAATACCTTCATAACGTAAAAGGATTAGGGAACGATATCGAGGACAATGTATTCCGAGCGGGTGCCGATACGGAATTTTCCGCCCCAGATACCCAGGCCGGAAGAGACGTAGTAGGTGGTATTCCCCCGGTGATACAGGCCGAACGCCTTTTCATACATGGCATCCGTCACCCAGTTGCCGGGCCAGACCTGGCCGTGGTGGGTGTGGCCGGAGAATTGGAAATCGGCCCCGGCCTCCTGGGCGTCTCCCAGATTGTAAGGCTGGTGGTCCAGGACAAGCGTGAAGGTGGAATCGGGCTTGAACAGCTCCCAGAGGGCGGCACGGCAGGGGTTCGACAGGTCGTCGCGGCCGACGATCCTGATGCCGCTCTCCAGCGCAGCCCGGTCTTTGAGCAGGGTGACTCCCGCGCTGTCCAGAAAAGCCCGGGCTTCCTCTTCCCCGCCGATGTATTCATGGTTTCCGAGGCAGGCATAGACAGGCGCTTCAATCTGCCTGAAGACCTTCTCGAAATGCCATTCCCTGACCGGTCTCAGATGCCCGTCCACAAGGTCTCCGGCAACCAGGACAAGGTCCGGATGCTCCGCGTTGATCAGGTCCACCCATCGGCTCACTTCCCGGGGACGGTTGTGATACCCGGCATGGAGGTCGCTCACCAGGACCAGCCGAAGCGGCTTTTCCAGGGTCTTTCCCGTATGGACGGTAATCTGCTCACGGTACTTGTGATGGTAATGGATGCCCCCGTAAACCAGCAGCGCCAGAATGAGGCCGAAAACAGTGCACGTCCCCGCGACGGAATCCTTCAGGAAACTTCCGGGGAGCAGACGGACGGCCCGCCCGAGGTCCAGGACAAAGAACAGGAGCAGCGCGTACAGGAAGACGATGAGCCAGGAAGTCCAGATCTCATAAACGGCAGCGGCAAGGGGCAGGGGTATGCTTTCCTCAAACTTGTAAAACGGAAGCATGAGGAGGAAGCACAGGATATACAAGCCCGTGACCACCCACTTCCAAGCCTTTGTCAAAGGAAGGATGTGCCAGATCCGGAACGCAGTATAGCCTATCGCCGCGCCCAGCAGCAGAAACAGGACAATAGGGAAAATGTATCTGCCGACAGTCAAAACAACCTCCTGAGCGCTAATAAGTCTGAAGCGTGACGTTTTCCAGGACGATGGAGGCGGGGTCGGTGGCGACAAGGCCGTCTTTTTCGTAGAAGATGACGGCGTCGCGGAGCGTGATTCCGTGCAGCAGGCTGACGGGGCCCTTCAGGGAAACGGCCGTCTCACAACCCCGGCAGACGATGCGCTCCATCACGATATCGGTGAATTCGGGGAGGTAAGCCTCGGTCTTGGCGGCGACGCGGTCCTCGTAACCGGCGGCCCGGTCGGCATAAGTGGTTTCGAAGACGATGGCCTGGTCCTTGATGTCGGCCATCTGGATGTCGGAGATGCGGATGTTACGGGTGGTGCCGCCGCGCTCGGGCGCACTCTTGAAGCGCAGGCCGGTGTCCGTGCCCAGGAAGGTGTTGTGCCGGACCGTGATGTCCTCCATGCCGCCGGAGAATTCCGAGCCGATCACAAAGCCTCCGTGCGCGCGATAAACGGTATTGTGCTCGATGAGGATGTTCTTGCAGGGGCCGGCCTTGACGCCCATTGCCCCGGCGCCGGCCTTGAGGCAGATGCCGTCGTCGCCCACATCCACGATGCAGTGGGACACGACCACATTCTGACAGTTCATCAGGTCGATTCCGTCGCCGTTCTGGGCATTCCAGGGGCAGCGGACCGTGACCGAATCAATCACCACATCCTTGCAGCGCTGCGGGACCAGATGGAATTTGGGAGAGTTCCTCAGCGTGATACCTTTCACCGTAACCCGCTCACAGTCAGTGAACCGCACCATATTGGGACGCATCTTCTCCTGGGCGCGGGCATCGTCCGCGATATTGGGGTAATGCTTGAGGTCGAAGGGATACCACAGCTGGCCGTCCTGGGTGAGGGTGCCGCCCTTTTTCAGGAATTCGGCCCACTCGGTGTCGCTGACTTTCGAACGCTTGACCGGCCGCCACCAGGCTCCGTTGCCGTCGATGGTCCCTTCACCGGAAAGGGTGACATCGTGCCGTTTTGAGGCCGACAGGAGCGGCCGCACCGACCCGTCCTTCAGGAACTCGCTTTTGTCCGGGGAGAACAGGATAACGGCGCCGCGTTCCAGGTGCAGGTCCATGCAGTCTTTCAGGACGATAGGGCCCGTGAGGAAGATTCCTTCCGGAACGACAATGCGTCCGCCGCCTTTTTTGGCCACGGCGTTGACGGCCTTCGAGAAGGCCTGGGTATTGGAGGTAATACCGTCGCCGACGGCGCCGAAGTCAGTGATGGAGACGGTATAGGCGGCTTGTCCGGCGCAAAGCCAGGCACCGGCTGCGAGAGTCGCGAGAACGGTAAAAAGTTTTTTCATGCTGCCAAAGGTAAACATTCTTTTGATAGGATGCAAAATATTGCTAACTTCGTAGGAGATAACCACTAAAACTATGCCACGCAATAACCGCCTTTCCCTTTTTGCCGGCCTTCTGATCGGCTTGGGCGCTGCCGGATTCCTGGCCTTGGGAGGCCTCCCCGGCGCTGTCATCTTTGCTTTCGGCCTTGTCGGCGTCGTCCTTTCGGGGTCGCTGCTGTATACCGGAAAAGCCGGTGTGATGACCGACATCGGCGCCTTGGCCCAAATCTGGCTTTTCAATGTGATTGCGTGCATTCTCGTAGGCCTGCTGGTGCTTTCCGTCGGCGGAGAGTCCGTGGAGCGGGCGCAGGATGTCGTGGCCGGCCGCCTGGCGCAGGGTCCCTGGCGCAGTTTCCTCAGGGCCGTCGGCTGCGGTCTCATCATCGACATCTCCGTCTGGCTGTACCGGAGCAGCAAGAACCTGGTGCCGGTGCTGTTCGGCGTGCCGCTGTTCATCGTCTGCGGCTTCTACCACAGCATCGCCGACGTCGTGTACCTGGTCGCCGCGTGGACGTGGAACCCCGCCATCCTGTGGTATTACCCTGTCATCGTCCTGGGAAATTACGCGGGCTGCAATGTGCGCAGGCTCCTGCTTCCGGAGACCAACGCTTAATTTCAATTTTATGCGAAAGATAGGGTAAATCTTAAAAATTAGCTTATCTTTGTGAACATTTCAAAAAACTAATAACTATTCTATAGCATGTCAGAACAGAAATTCAGAGTCGAAAGCGACCTTATCGGCGAACTCCAGGTTCCGGCCGATGCCTACTACGGCGTACAGACCCAGCGTGCGCTGAACAACTACAAGATCTCCAACACCCGCATGTGCGACTACCCGGAGTACATCATCGCCATGGCTTACGTGAAGATGGCCGCCGCCAGCGCCAACGCCGAACTCGGCGTCCTGGACAAGAAGATCGGCGACGCGATCGTGGCCGCCTGCAAGGAGATTGTCGCCGGCAAGTTCTGGGACCAGTTCCCCGTGGACATGATGCAGGGCGGCGCCGGCACCTCGGTGAACATGAACGCCAATGAGGTCATCGCCAACCGCGCCCTGGAGCTCATGGGTCACAACAAAGGCGAGTACCAGTACTGCTCCCCCAACGACCATGTCAACTGCGCCCAGTCCACCAATGACGCTTATCCCACTGCTTTCCGTTACACGTTTGTCCGCATGAACAAGCATGTGGAAGCCGCCCTGAAAGACCTGATCGCAGCCTTCCGCGCCAAGGGTGAAGAATTCAAGGACATCATCAAGATGGGCCGCACCCAGCTGCAGGACGCCGTTCCCATGACCTCCGGTCAGGAATTCAACGCCTTTGCCAACAACCTGGAAGAAGAACTGGCCAACCTTGATCGCAACGCCGTCCTCCTGAAAGAGATCAACATGGGCGGAACCGCCATCGGCACCGGCCTCAACGCCGTTCCCGGCTTTGCTGAGCTGTGCACCAAGCGCATGAGCGAATTCACCGGCGACACCTTCGAAAAAGCCCCCGACCTGGTGGAAGCCACCCCTGACACCGGCGCCTACGTGAGCTACTCCGCCGCCCTGAAGCGCCTGGCCGTCAAGCTCTCCAAGATCTGCAACGACCTCCGTCTCATGGCTTCCGGTCCCCGCTGCGGCCTGCACGAGATCAACCTCCCCGCCATGGCTCCCGGCTCCTCCATCATGCCCGGCAAGGTGAACCCCGTCATCCCCGAGGTCACCAACCAGGTCTGCTTCAAGGTCATCGGCAACGACACCGCCGTCTGCTTCGCCGCAGAAGCCGGTCAGCTGCAGCTCAACGTTATGGAACCCGTCATCGCCGAATGCATCCTCGAGAGCCAGACCTGGCTGATGAATGCCATGAACACCCTGCGCACCAAGTGCGTGGAAGGCATCACCGTCAATGCGGAGCACTGCTTCGACATGGTGAAGAACTCCATCGGCATCGTCACCGCCCTGAACCCGTACATCGGTTACAAGAACTCCACCAAGGTGGCCAAGGAAGCCCTCCAGACCGGCCGCAGCGTCTATGACCTGGTGCTTGAGCACGGCCTCATGACCAAGGAGAAACTGGACGAAGCCCTGGATCCGAAGGCCATGACCGCTTCCCACGAGCTGCTCAAGTAGCGCTCCCGCATGATTCCGGCTGAAGGCGGCCCTGATATGGGTCGCCTTTTCAGACTTTTTTACGTAATTGATTTCGACTATGACCACTGCACTGGTACTCCTACAACTGGCCATTGTCCTGGCCATGATTTTCATCGGTGCCCGGGTGGGATCCATCGGCCTGGGCATGTATGGGATGGTGGGGGTGTTCATCCTGGTCTTCGTCTTCGGACTGGAGCCCGGGAACATTCCCATCGACGTCATGCTCATCATCGTGGCCGTCATCACGGCCTCGTCGGCCCTGCAGGCGGCCGGAGGGCTGGATTATATGGTAGAGGTGGCTGCCCGTTTCCTGCGGCGCCATCCCGGCCATATCACCTTCTACGGTCCGCTGGTCACCTGGCTGTTCTGCCTGCTGGCCGGCACCGCACACACCTGCTACGCCCTCCTTCCCATCATCTCGGAAATCGCCCTCAAGGCCAAGATCCGTCCGGAAAGGCCGCTGAGCGTGGCCACCATATCGGCCTCGCTGGGCATCACCGGATCGCCGGTCTCCGCCGCCACCGCCGCCATCCTGTCCCAGAGCCTGCTGGGAGCGGAAGGCATCGGCATGAAAGAGATTTTCCTCGTCACCATCCCGGCCTCCTTCCTGGCTATCCTGGCCGCCTCGTTTGTCCAGAACTTCGTGGGCAAGCCGCTGGAGGAAGACCCTGAATACCTCAGAAGACTCCGCGAAGGACTCCTCCAGGACAAGGCCGACGAGGAGCAGAAACAGGTCAATCCCCGCGCCAAATGGGCCGTGCTGGCCTTCCTACTGGGCGTTGTGCTTGTGGTGCTGTTCGGCAGTTTCCAGAGCCTCCGTCCGTCCTTCGGCGGCGTTCCCGTCAGCATGAACGCCACCATCGAGATGACCATGATGTCCATTGCCGCCCTCATCCTCCTGGTCGGAAAGGCCGACGTGAAGCAAGCCGTGAAAGGCAACGTCTTCGCCTCCGGCATGACCGCCATGGTCTCCATCTTCGGCGTGGCCTGGATGGGCAGCACCTTCTTCGAAGGGAACAAGGAACTGATCCTGGGCAGCGTCGCCGGCGTATTCACCCAGTACCCCATCCTCTTCGCCATTCCGCTGTTCGTGATGAGCATCATGCTCTTCTCGCAGGCCGCGACTGTAAAGACCCTCTATCCGGTAGGTCTCGCCATGGGCATCCCGCCCCTGGTGCTGCTGGCGCTGTTCCCGGCCGTGAACGGCTATTTCTTCCTCCCCAACTATCCCACCGAGGTGGCCGCCATCGGATTCGACCGCACAGGCACTACCCGGATCGGGAAGTATGTCATCAACCATTCCTTCCAGCTCTCCGGCTTCATCACCACCTTTGTGTCCATCGGAACCGGCCTTTTACTCATCCATCTGATATAAAACCAATAACAAACTGATTATGAATACATTCAAAAAGATCGCGCTCCTGACCGCAGCGCTGATCGCCACCCTTCCCCTCTCCGCAAAACCCAAGATCCGGATCATCGCCACGGGCGGAACCATCGCCGGCATATCCACCACCTCCGCCTCATCGGCTTATACGGCCGGACAGGTCGGCATCCAGACCCTGCTGGACGCCGTTCCGCAAATCCTCGACCTGGCCGACGTCACCGGTGAGCAGCTGGTGAACATCGGCTCCCAGGACATGAACGACGAAGTCTGGCTCAAGCTCGCCAAACGGGTCAACCAGATCCTGAACGAAGAAGACTACGACGGCGTGGTCATCACCCACGGAACCGACACCATGGAAGAGACCGCCTACTTCCTGAATCTCACCGTCAAAAGCGACAAGCCCGTCATCCTGGCCGGCTCCATGCGTCCGTCCAACGCCATCGGCGCCGACGGTCCGGCCAACCTGTACAACGCCGTGGCCGCCGCCATCTCTCCTGCCTGCAAGGGCTTGGGTGTCCTGTGCTGCATGAACAACCAGCTGCTGGACGCCAAGACCGTCATCAAGACCCACACCATCGACTGCGACACTTTCGAAGGCGGTCCCTCCGGCATCATCGGCTATATCTTCAACGGCCAGGCCCATATCCTGCAGACCCCGAACAACAAGCACACCGAAGATTCCGTCTTCGACGTCTCCCATCTGGACAAACTGCCCAAAGTGGGCATCGTCTACGGCTACGCCAACGCTTCCCCGCTTCCGATGAAGGCCTTCGTCGACGCCCATTTCGACGGCATTGTCCTTGCCGGCGTCGGTGACGGAAACTTCTACAAGGATGTCTTCGACGTGGCGGTGAAAGCCCAGAAGCAGGGCATCCAGATTGTCCGCAGTTCCCGCTGCCCCACCGGTCCCACCTGCCTGAACAGTGAAGTGGACGACTCCAAACACCACTTTGTCGCCTCCCTCGACCTGAATCCCCAGAAGGCCCGCGTGCTGCTCATGCTCGCCCTCACCAAGACCCACGACTGGGAGGAAATCCAGAAATTCTTCATGGAATACTAGGACGGTATGAAAAAACTGATGCTTTCGGCTGTGGCGGCCCTTATGGCCGTTGCAGCCTTCGCCCAGGGCGGCAACACCGGCGACGGCGGCTATGACGGCGACTACAAATCTCTCGCGGAAAGGCTCCTGAAGCTGGAGAAAAAAACCGACGGGTTCAACCTCTACCTCAACTACGGCGCCAGCTACCAGGAATCCATCTCCGGGAAGGACATCTCCGGCGCCTTCCGCGCCAAGCAGCTGCGCCTGGAAATCAAAGGCACCTTCGGCAACCACCTCAGCTACCGCTTCCGGCATCGGCTGAACAAGTCCAACGCCGCCATGAGCGAGGAAAACTTCGCCAAGGCTACGGACATCATGCTCGTGGGATGGCGTTTCAATGACAAGTTCGCCATCCAGGCCGGCAAGATGTGCCAGTGGTGGGGCGGCTTCGAGTTTGACGAAAACCCCATGTACATCTACCAGTACTCCGACCTCCTGGACAACATGGACAATTTCCTCGCCGGCGTGGCCTTTATCTACAACCCCGTGCCCTCGCAGGAATTCGTCGTGAACATCACCAACGCGTACAGCGGCACTTTCGCCAATGAATACGGCGCCCATGCCAAGACCGCGGCCGGCGAAAGCCTCAGCGCCGCCGCCCATCCCCTGAGCTACATCCTGAACTGGAACGGAAGTTTCCTCGGCGGCATGCTGAAGACCCGCTGGTCGGCCGGCACCTATATCCAGGCCGACAAGGAAGCAGCGGACGGAACGAAGACCCTCCTGACCGACAAACTCATTTACCTGGGCCAGTCCCTGAATTTCGACAAATTCCAGATTTACTTCGACTACATGGGCAATTTCGAGGGCCTGGACCGCATGCGCATCGCAACCGGCATGCTGGGCGGCGACTACCAGACCGACGTCCACTACAACAGCTTCATCACCAAGGCCAACTGGCAGTTCGCCCCGGGCTTCAACCTGATGGGGAAATTCATGTATGAGACCACGTCGACCCCTCAGATGAAAGACCTCCGCACCGCCCTCGGCTATATCGGCTCGCTGGAATACTATCCCATGAAAGACCAGGACCTGCGCTTCTTCCTCGCCTATGTCGGCCGCAGCTACAAGTTCTCCTCCGCCCTGGCCATGCCCGCCTATAGCGCCCACCGTATCGAACTGGGCCTGATGTACCGCATCAAATGCTACTAAGCCCGCGAAAAAGTGTTATATTTGCAGGTTCAATTTAACCCCGTTATATGACAGAATTCAAATATGCGCCCATGTTCCAGCTGGGCCCGGACACCACGGAATATTACAAGATTCCCGGTTCTGAAAAACTTGTAAAAACCATCAAGGCAGGTGACAAAACCCTTCTGGAGGTGTCTCCGGAGGCCCTTACGCTGGTGGCCCAGCAGTCTTTCCATGACTGCCAGTTCATGCTCCGCCGTGCCCACAATGAGCAGGTAGCAGCCATCCTCAAGGACCCCGAAGCCTCTGACAACGACAAATACGTAGCTCTCCAGTTCCTCCGCAACGCGGAAACTTCCGTAAAGGGCGTGCTCCCCTTCTGCCAGGATACCGGCACCGCCATTATCCACGGAGAAAAGGGCCAGCATGTTTGGACCGGCTTCGAAGATGAAGAGGCCCTCAGCCGCGGCGTTTTCAACACCTACACGCAGGAGAATCTCCGCTACAGCCAGAACGCCCCGCTGGACATGTACAACGAGGTGAACACCAAGTGCAACCTCCCCGCCCAGATTGACATTGAGGCCACACAGGGCAGCGAATACCGCTTCATCATGGTGGCAAAGGGCGGCGGCAGCGCCAACAAGACCTACTTCTATCCCATGACCAAGGCCACCATCCAGAACGAGGGCACGCTCATCCCCTTCCTGGTGGAGAAAATGCGCTCGCTGGGCACGGCAGCCTGCCCGCCTTACCACATTGCCTTCGTGATCGGCGGCACATCGGCCGAAAAGAACCTCCTCACCGTGAAGCTGGCCAGCATCAAGTTCTACGACTCCCTGCCCACCACCGGCGACGAGACCGGCCGCGCCTTCCGTGACATCGATCTGGAGGAAAAGCTCCTGAAGGAGGCGCAGAAGATCGGCCTGGGCGCCCAGTTCGGCGGCAAATACCTGGCCCATGACATCCGTGTCATCCGCCTTCCCCGCCACGGTGCCAGCTGCCCCATCGGCATGGGCGTGAGCTGCAGCGCAGACCGCAATATCAAGTCCAAGATCAATGCCGACGGCGTGTGGATCGAAAAGATGGATTCCAACCCCTCCGAGCTGATCCCCGAAGAACTCCGCCGTCCCGGCGAAGGCCCCAAGGGCATCGAGATTGACCTGGACAAGGGCATCGACGCCGTGCGCGCGGAACTTTCCAAGTACACCGTGGGCACCCGCGTGAACCTCAACGGCACCATCATCGTGGCCAGGGACATCGCGCACGCCAAGCTCAAGGCGCGCCTGGATGCCGGCGAGGACATGCCCGCCTACTTCAAGGACCATCCCATCCTGTACGCCGGACCCGCCAAAACCCCTGCAGGCTATCCCTGCGGCTCCATGGGCCCTACGACGGCTAACCGGATGGACCCTTATGTGGACGAATTCCAGGACCACGGCGCATCCCTGGTGATGATCGCCAAGGGCAACCGTTCCAAGGTGGTTACGGACGCCTGCCTCAAGCACGGCGGATTCTACCTGGGCACCATCGGCGGTGTAGCGGCCGTGCTCTCCCAGAGCAGCATCCGCAGCATCGAGTGCGTGGAATACCCGGAACTGGGCATGGAAGCCATCTGGAAAATCCGGGTGGAAGACTTCCCCGCCTTCATCCTGGTGGACGACAAGGGGAACGACTTTTTCAAGTCCATCGGCCTGTAATCCATGGCGATCCGCATTCATTTGCAGGAAACTGAGACCGAGCTTTTCTGCAGTTCCAAGTGGTGGGGAGATCCCGATCTCCCCGCCGACATGGAATATCCCACCGTCGAGGTGACCGACGAAGACGGCACTTATCCCTATCCGCTCACCTTCCTCTGCCAGATTGACTGCGAAGACATTGCTCCGCTGGACCCGGAAGGACGCCTCCCCTACCAGGGCATGTTCTACGTGTTCGCCGCCATCGACGAATACCTGGACTACGACGCCCCCTATCACAACGGCCTGGGGCAGTGGGACCGGAAGATGGTGGTGGTCAAATACACCAAGGCCATCAATTTCGAGACCTTCCGCAGCGCCATCCTCGTGGACGACGAGGACCAGCCCCTTACCCAGAAAGCCCTGAAAATGACCTTCGAGGCATGCGAGGACAATGCCGACGGCACCCGCCTTCTGGGCGTCCCCTTCTTTGAAGAGGTCCTGCAGGAAATGCCGGAGCACCAGAATTTCCTGCAGATCGACTCCGACACCGCCGGTCTCCGCTTCTATGACGGCGGCATGCTGAACCTTCTGTACAACAAGGCCGACTGGGAAGCCGGCAAATGGAAACTCGTCAAAGGATACCTGAGTTCCTGCTAAAGTAGCCATAATCGCAAATTATTCGTATATTTGCAAACTATGGCAAAAATCTGGAAGGACATACTGCTCCCTGCAGCCATCGCCGGTGCCGTCGCGGCACAGACGCTGGGCGTGGATATCTCCCGCGCCTCGCGTTTGCATGCCTGGTTCCCCCAGGCAGCCCGCGACACGGTCCTCCAGACCCTGCCCGACACCACCATAAAATCTGCTCCGGACACCCTGAAAAAGGATCCGGAAGAAGATTTCGACCTCTTCGGGGAAGAGCAGGACACCTTGCCGAAGGTCTTCGCACGCGACACCATGAAGGTCCCGGACAGCCTCCGCCTCACGGATCCTTTCCTGTACAAATGGTACGTCGCCACCCGGGACAGCTACACGCACAAACTGGTGGTCGACTCCCTGAAAGCGGAAGGCGACTCCCTCCTGTGGCCCCGCATCGACTCCCTTTTCCTGGCCGACTCCACCCTCCGCGCCAAACTGGAGTTTGAGAAAAAGTGGAACTCCTGGTCCAAGGCCGAACGCAAGCGCTGGACCTACGAGAATGTCACGCTTCCCGCCATCCTGCACCGCCAGGACAGCATCCTGCGGCGGAAAGACAGCCTCAGGCAGGTCAAGGACAGCATCATCCAGAACACCCCGCGTATCCTGGAAACCGCCTTCCTGCCGGACTCCCTGTACTACAAGCGCCTTGTCACCTGGAAGCACGACCGCCTGTTCAACCGGGTGGAAACCTTCGAATGGGACACCACCGCCAACTACCACTTCTACGACTATCCCTTCATGCGGGAAGACGTGGGCGCCTCGTGGCTGGGCATGCCGGGCTCGCCCGTCCAGACCTACAATTTCTTCTCCCGCGGGAAGGAGACATCGGCCAGCTTCTATGAGAACATGGAAAGCTGGACCTATACGCCGGACAACCTGACCCAGTTCAACACCAAGACCCCGTACACCGAGCTGGAGTACTATGGCAATCTCCTGTCCAGCAGTTCCTTGAGCTCGGATGCATTCCGCGTGTTCACCACGCAGAACATTCTTCCCACCCTGAACGTCGCCCTGGAAATGAAACGCTACGGCGGCGCCGGTATCCTCCAGAACGAAGAGATGGACAACCGCACCTACGTGGTCTCGGGCAACTACCTGGGAAAGAAATACCTGGCGCACGGAGGCTTCATCTACAATTCCATCACCCGGCAGGAAAGCGGCGGCGTACAGGACAACATGTGGATCCGGGACACCACCGTGGACGTGCGGGAAATCAACGTAAACCTGGCCGCCGCCACCAACCGCTACAAGAAGGTCAGTTTCTTCTACGACCAGAGCTACCGCATCCCCTTCGAATTCATCGACCGGCTGCGCCACCGAAAGGACACGGCCTGGGTCGCTCCCGACACCCTGAACACCGACATGACCACCGGGTTCATCGGCACGACTTCCGAGTACACCACCTACACCAAGAAATACGTAGACAACACCTCCGACGCCCTCAGCAGCTTCTACAACGACGTCTTCTACATCAATCCGGCCAAGAGTACGGACTCGCTCCGCACCATGCGCCTCGAGAACCGGATCTTCGTGCGGCTGCAACCCTGGCGCGAGGATGCCATCGTCTCCAAGGTGGAAGGCGGCGTGGGACACCGGCTGCAGAGCTTCTACCTCCAGGCCCCTGAAGAGGTGCTGTACAAAGCCTCCAACCACAACTGGAACACCCTGTACGCCTACGCCGGCGCAGAAGGCCGGCTGAACCGATACTTCCAGTGGGACGCCACTGGACAGTACAACTTCGCCGGACAAGAAGCGAACGACTTCTTCCTCAGGGCCAACGCCCGGGTGAGCCTGTTCCCCTTCCGCCGGCAGCCGGACAGCCCCATCTCGCTGAAAGGCAGCTTCGAGACCAGCCTGAAGACCCCGGATTTCTACCAGCAGCACTTCTTCTCCAACCACTTCCGCTGGGAAAACGCCTTCTCCAAGGTTTCCGCCACCAAGATCCGGGCCGCCCTGGAGATCCCCAAATGGAACCTCAAGGCCCAGGCAGGCTACTCCCTGCTGGCCGGCCACGTGTACTACGACACGCTGGGCATCGCCCGGCAGAATGCGGAAGCCGTCAGCATCGCGATGGCCGGCCTCTCCCACCACCTGGCGCTGGGACCGGTTCATCTGGAGAACGCCGCCCTTTTCCAGGTGTCTTCCAATCCTGACGTACTCCCCCTCCCCATGCTTGCCCTGAATCTGCGTTACTACCTTCAGCTGAATATCGTCGACCCCAAGGTCCTCAAACTGCAGGCCGGTGTCAATGTCCGTTACACCACCCTGTGGAAGGCCCCCTGGTACAACCCGGTCGCCGGCGTATTCACCCTGCAGAATGAAGAACTCTACGGCAACGACCCCATCTTCGACGTATTCCTGAACATGCAGTGGAAAAAGTGCTGCATCTTCGTCAAATACGAAAATGCCGGCCGGGGATGGCCCCTCGAGAAACACGACTACTTCACCGCCCACCATTATATCCAGCCCGCAGGAGCCATCAAGATCGGCATCAGCTGGCCGTTCTACCCGCGGCTGGGCGCAGCGAAGACCCTTTCGTCCCGGGCCGGAGAAGGCATGTCCGGCGCCGCCGGGGGCGGCAGTATGATGTCTGGACTCAAGAACGGACTCAAGGGAGGCCTATGAGCCGGCGCGCCCTCGTCATCGCCCTCGTCCTGCTCGTGACAGGCCTGCTGCACACGGTCCGCTTCCACCGGGCCGACCTTTCCGACGCCGACTACCTCATCGCCCAGCCGCTGGAATACTCCGACGAACCCCTCAGCGCCTACGACCGGCAGCTCCGCCTGGTGGCCGACAGCCTGGGTTGGGACTGGCGCCTGCTCGCAGCCGTCGTCTACCACGAATCCCGCTTCCACAACGAGGCCAGCTCCAGCAAAGGGGCGGTGGGCCTGATGCAGATCCGGTCGGCCCGCTACTCGGCGGACAGTCTGCTGGACCCGATGACCAACATCTCCGTGGGAGCCCGCTACTTGAGGAAGCTGGAAAAGATGTTCCCCGCCGCCAGCCCGGTAGATGCCATGAAATTCGCCCTTGCCGGCTACAATCTGGGCGAAGGAAAGGTGGGCCGCCTCATCCAGATGGCCGACGAAGCCGGCCTGGACGCTACCCGCTGGGACAACGTGGCACAGATGCTCCCCCCGGGGCACCATACCGTAAAGTACGTGGAAAACGTCCTGGACACCTACACCCGCTACAGCAGGGAATACGCGCAGTAGCTAGCCGGCGGGATGCTCTTTCCGCCAGAGTTCCCAGGAATTGAACAGATTCTGCCAGATGGCGTACAGCCCGCCCGCGACAGAGGTGACCGGGGTCATGTAATTGTAGCCCAGCCAAATCAGGAAGCCGGTGTTTTTCTGACCCAACGCCTGCCCGGCCGTCAGGCTGTCCACCCGGCTGCGCCCCATTTTCCGGCCGGCGAAAAACTGAACGAAGCAGCACACGACGGACACCGCCACAATCAGGCCGAAGGCCCACAGTCCCAGCCCGCTCAGCAGGAGCGCCCGGGTCGAGAGCACCATCGCGAGGGTCAGGCCCACGCCCCAGACATAGAAACTGTTGGAACTCCAGCGCATGAGCCGGCGCTGCAGGTCATGCGTCGTATAGCGCACCACCCAGGCCAGGAGGCCGGGGAGGATCAGCACCGGGAACACCTTGAGGGCGATGTGTCCCACATAGGCCCAGAAGCCCAACGAAGACGAGGGGTTCACCAGCGGAATCACCAGCGGAATCAGGAACGTGCCCGCCAGGTTGATGATGACCAGGTACGATACCGTAGCGGCCAGGTCGCCGCCCAGGCGGTCGGTAATGACCCCGGCGGCCGACGCCGTCGGACAGATCATGCACAGCATGGCGCATTCCAGCACAAGGCGGAGGTTGGAAGGCTGCATCAGCCCCACCAGAAGGGCCAGGACCAGAAAACTGCCCACCTGCACGGCCAGGGCGCCCCAATGCCAGCGGCTGAGCCGGAGGTCGTGCGGAGAGATTTTCACGAACTGGAAAAACAGCAGGGTGGCGATCACCAGCCGCTGTCCTTCCGAGGCCAGCGGGTGCAGCCATTTGCCGAAGGGATGCAGGGCCGGGGTGAAATGGTAAATCAGATAAAGGCTGATTCCCAGGACGATCGCCAGCGGCAGCATCCAGTCTTTGACGAATTGGACGGCTTTATTCATGACGCGGCACCAGGGAGCCGAAAAGTTTATCTATCAGGGGATCGGTCAGCCGCATGCACAGTCCGGTGAGAAGGGCCAGGATCAGCGTCCCTTCGCGGATGACCACCGTGCTGCCGTTTCCGGTCAGAAGGCCGAAAGCCGCCCAGGCAAAGACGGCCGTAACCGCCACCATGGCCAGGTCGAAAATGACTTTTACCGTACTGAAAGACGTATGGGTGACATTGCTGAGGACGGCTGTCGTCATATCGCCGGCCAGAATCCAACCCTGTCCCAGCACTTCCAGTTTGATGCCCACGGCGGTAAGCACCACGGCGACAAGGCTCAGCAGAATCTGGATGCCGTAAGAGGTGGCCGGCGCGTTGATGGCGTCGAACAGCCAGATGGCGCCGTCGCAGAGGTAGCCGAAGACAAAGGCGGCGGGAATCTGCATCAGGTAGCTGAGCTTGAACTTTTTGCGGAGCAGGACAAACTGCAGCAGGATGAACACCAGGTGCATCATCCAGGTAAAAGTACCCACGGAGAGGGCCGTCCATTTGAGATTCAGGATGGTGGGCGGGCAGGAAGGCGGTGCGATTCCCAGATTGGATTTGATGGAAACACCTACCCCGAGGGCGACGATTACCAGGCCGAGAGTAGAGATTCCATATCGGATAAGGATATCCTTGATTTTCATAAAATTCACTTTTCAAGTGCAAATATCCGCATTATTGTGTAATTTTGCAAATTACGGATGTTTGGATAATCAAACCCTTATTTATATGAAAAAGTCTCTGATTGTTATGATGTCTCTGCTTGCCTTTGCGGCCTGCGCCCCGAAAAGCGGCGTTCCCGCACTGGACCTGAACAACCTGGACACCACCGCCAGCCCCAAGGTAGACTTCTACCAGTGGTCCACCGGCGGATGGCAGGCCAAGAACCCCCTGAAACCCGAATTCTCCCGTTACGGAAGTTTCGACGCCATCGCTGAACGCACCCGCGAGAACCTCAACGCCCTCTTCGAGAGCATGACCACCGCCCAGGCCAAGCCCGGAACCGTGGAACAGAAGATCTCCGACCTGTACAAGATGGCCCTCGACTCCACCACCCGCAACGCCCTGGGCGCCCAGCCCATCCAGCCCTATATCGCTGAAATTCAGGCCGTTTCCACCAAAGACGAACTGGCCACCCTCCTGGGCAAGATGAACCTCTACGGAGAAGGCGGATTCTTCGGCGCCGGCGTCGAGGCCGACCTCACCAACTCCGACCTGCAGGTCCTGTACCTGGGCCAGGGCGGCCTGGGCATGGGCGACCGCGACTACTACCTGAAAGAAGAGAACAAAGCCCTGTACGAAGGCTACCGGAATTACCTGGTGAAAGTCCTGGAACTCTCCGGGATCGAGAACGCCGCTTCCGTGGCCGATCAGGACCTGGCCGTCGAGAATGCCATGGCCCAGATTTTCTGGAGCCGCGAGCAGAACCGCAACATGCAGGCCATCTACAACCCCATGTCGACGGAGCAGATCTGCGCCGCCTGGCCGGGCATCCGCTTTGACAAGGTCTGCGAAGCCGCAGGCATCGCTCCTCAGGAGAAAGTCATCGTCCAGCAGCCTTCCTACTTCGACGGCCTTTCCGCCTTCATGGAAAAGACGCCCCTCGAGACCCTCAAAGCCTATCTCCTGGCCCAGTTCGTAAGCGGCCAGGCCGGTGCCCTGTCCGACGACTTCTACACCGCATCCTGGGAATTCTTCTCCCACCAGATGGCCGGTACCCAGGAACAGCAGCCCCGCTGGAAGCGGGCCATGGCCGTTCCCAACGGCCTCCTCGGAGAAGCCGTGGGTGAGATGTACGTGAACCGTTACTTCCCCGAAAGCTCCAAGCAGAAGATGGTCGCCCTGGTGGAGAACCTGCGCACCGCCCTGGGCGAGCACATCGACGCCCTCGAATGGATGAGCGACTCGACCAAGGTCCGCGCCCGCGAAAAGCTCGCCGCCTTTACCGTCAAGATCGGCTATCCGGACAAGTGGAAGGATTACAGCACCCTGGACATCAATCCGGAGAACACCTATTATGAGAACCTCCGCAACGCCAGCGCCTGGTATGTGAAGGACAACATGGACAAGCTCGGCAAGCCCACCGACAAGACGGAATGGGGCATGACGCCGCAGACCGTGAACGCCTACTACAACCCCACCACCAACGAAATCTGCTTCCCTGCCGCCATCCTGCAGAAGCCTTTCTTCGACCCGGATGCCGACGATCCCGTGAACTATGGCGGAATCGGTGTGGTGATCGGCCACGAAATGTCCCACGGATTTGACGACCAGGGTTCCATGTTCGACGCCAACGGCAACATGGTGAACTGGTGGACCGCCGAGGACAAAGCCAAGTTCGACGCCCTGGGCGACAAGCTCGTAGCCCAGTTCGACGAGGTGGAAGTCCTGCCCGGCGTCCACGCCAACGGCCGGTACACCCTGGGTGAGAACATCGGCGACCACGGCGGCCTTTCCATCGCCTACACCGCCATGGAGAACGCCCTGAAGGCCTCCGGCAAGACCGCCCCCATCGACGGCTTCACCCCTGCACAGCGCTTCTACATGAGCTACGGTGCCATCTGGGCCCAGAACATCACCGACCAGGAGAAAGCCCGTCTCACCAATATGGATCCCCACTCGCTGGCCGTGAACCGCGTCAACGTGTCGGTGCGCAACTTCCAGAGCTTCTTCGACGCCTTCGACATCCATGAAGGCGACCCGATGTTCCGTCCTGAGGCAGAGCGCGTTCACATTTGGTAGCGGACCGCTTCATATCCTCAAAACTCTCTTTCCAAGGAAACATGGCGGCTATAGCCATAGCCGTCAGTTTCTTTGTCATTATTGTCGCCGTCGCCGTCAGCTCCGGATTCCGGCATACCATCTCGGAAGGAGTGGCGGCGATGACCGGCGACGTTCGGATCGCCCCCTACCTGACCCAGGAGGCCGATGATCCGGTCCCCATGCCCCGCCACCTCCCCTCGGAAGAGGCCGTGAAGGCCCTCCCCGGCGTGAAATCGGTGGAAGGGGCCGTCACCCGCCCCGGCATCGTCAAGAGCGGGGACACCGTCCACGGCGTCGTGGTGAAAGGCGTCGAGCGGAAGGATTCGGCCCTGACGGTCTCCATCCCCCACCGCCTCGGGGAAATCACCGGCCTGGGCCCGGGAGACGACCTGACCGTCTATTTCGTCGGCGAAAAGGTGCGGGTGCGGAAATTCCGCATCACCGCCGTCCACCGGGACATCCTGGAGGTGGATGACAACCTGCTGGTCTACGCCCGGATGGAGGACATGCAGCGCCTCAACGGCTGGAGTGAAGACGAAGTCTCCTGCCTGGATGTGCGCCTGAAAGAAAACGCCAGCCCCGACAAAGCGGCCCAGGCCATCGGCGAACTGCTCCTTTCCAGCGGCAGCCCCCTGGAGGACAATCTCTATGTCTCCTCCTCCCGGCAGACGTATGCACAGGTCTTCGACTGGCTGGCCCTTCTGGACAGCAATGTGCTGGTGATTCTGATCCTGATGACCCTTGTGGCCGGTTTCAACATGGTGAGCGGCCTGCTGATCATGCTCCTGAGGAACATCTCCACCGTCGGGACGCTGAAGACGATGGGCATGACGGACGGCGCCATCGGCCGGCTGTTCCTGCGAATCGGCGCCCGGGCCGTGGTGAAGGGAATGCTCGTCGGAAACGCCCTGGCCCTTGCCTTCTGCCTCATCCAGGGCACCACGCACCTGATTCCCCTGGACCCGGACAACTACTTTGTCTCCTGGGTCCCGGTGCACATCAATCTTTTTTGGGTTATCCTGGCCGATGCCGCCGCCTTCGCAGGCATCCTGCTGCTTCTGTGGCTGCCCACCCGGGTGGTGGCTTCCATCGACCCGGCGAAGACCGTCAAGGCCCTTTAGATCCGCGCTTCGCGGAACACTTCCAAGATAGAAGGATAGGTATTTTTCAGGAAAGGGGGCAGGGATGACTTGGCCACCCAGACTGCCTTGGTGATATCCTCTTCCCGCTGGGGCGTGAGGTTGGTAGGGTCCGTGTACAGCATGTCGTACCACCAGGTGTGTTTCAGGTGCCAAAGGTCGTTCCGGTAATACACGTGGTCCGTGATGCAGATCAGGCGCCTCAGGTCCAGCTGGTCCACGCCGGTCTCTTCCTGTACTTCCCGCATGGCGCACACCTCGATGTCCTCACCGGGCTCCTGATGCCCCTTCGGAAGGTCCCACAGGCCGCTCCGGGAAATCAGGAGATAGTCTCCGCGGCGGTTGCTCACCAGCCCGCCTGCCGCATTCACTTCCTTGAACTCCGCACAGAGACGGCGGTAAGTGCGCTCGATATCATCGGTAGGGATATAGATTCGGGAAAGCGTATCCTGCACCTCGAACATCCGCACCAGCGCATGGATGTCCAGCTTCTCCCCCACATGGAACTCCACCGAGTTGGAATCGGCCAGGGATTCTTCGTTCGGGGAACAGATAATGATACACCTTTTCTCGAAATAGATTTTGTGCATGATTTTTGCTACCTTTGTATTCTGCAAAGATAATGAATTATGACCAATATCGAAAGTAAACACGGCACCGTTTCCCGCCAGCCCCATGAGCTGTATATGGCTTTTACCGACCTGAGCAACTTCACCAAGATGCTCCCGGAAGACAAGCGCAGCATGGTCACGGCCGACTTCGACACCCTCACGGCCACCGTCCAGGGATTCAACATCGGCGTGAAGGTGCATGAGCGGGTGCCTTATTCCCGCATAGAACTGGTGGACTACGGCGCCCCGTTCGCCTTCCACGTGGTCCTGCACTTCGACCCCGCCAAGGAAGACCCGTACAAGACGGACTTCTGGATCGGCGTGGAAGCGGACCTGAACCTGATGATGAAAATGATGCTTTCCGGCAAGGTGAAAGACGCCCTGGACAAGGTGGTAGACGGCCTTGTGGACGCCTCCAACGGCAAAATGCCGGAAGGCGTAGACCTTTCCAAATGGGGCATGTAGCGCCATGACCGCTTTCCCGGAGCCCTTCAAGACCCTTCTCGCAGAATCCGTCGGCCCGGACCGGGCCGGCGTGGTCCTGGAGGCCCTCGGCGCTGAAGCGTCGGTCTCGGTGCGGCTGAATCCCGCCAAACTGACCCGCTGCCCCTTCCCGGATGCCACGCCGGTGCCCTGGAGCCCGTACGGATACCTCCTCCGGGAGCGCCCCGTCTTCACCCTGGACCCGCTGTTCCATGCCGGGTGCTACTACGTGCAGGACACGTCGGCCATGTTTGTGGGGCATGTTTTCCGGAAAGTCTGCGCTTCGCTCGGGCCCGGCGCCGTGGTGCTGGACCTCTGCGCCGCCCCGGGCGGAAAGACCACCGACCTGGCCGCCAGTCTCCGCGAACGGTTCGGCGACCGTTTCACCCTCCTCGCGAACGAAGTGATGCGCAACCGCTTCAGCGTGCTCTGCGCCAACGTGGACACGTGGGGCGACAGCCGCGTCGGGGCGGTGTCGCGGGATCCGTCGGCCTTCGGGGAAGAGCCCCTCTTCGACGCCATCCTGGCCGACGTCCCCTGCTCCGGCGAAGGAATGTTCCGCAAAGACTCCAAGGCCGTGGAAGACTGGTCGGAAGAGACGGTGCGGCTCTGCGCCGCCCGGTCCCGCCGCATTCTCCGCGACATCTGGCCCACCCTTGCCCCTGGCGGCATCCTGGTATACTCCACCTGCACATTCAACCATTTTGAGAATGACGACACGGTGGAGTGGATTGCCCGCGAACTGGGGGCGGCGGTGATTCCGCTGGAAGATGAGGCGCCCGCCCTGCGCACCCGCTGCGGGCATGTGCTCCTGCCGGGCTTCGTCCCCGGAGAAGGGCAGTACGTGGCCGCGCTCCGGAAAGACGGATGCGCCTCCGACGCCCGCAGGGGGGATGTTTTCCGCCTTTTCAATGCCCGTCGGCCCGACACGGAAGCGACGGATGCACCCCGGGTGGAAGTGGACCGCAGCACCGCCCTTCACTACCTTCACGGCGACGCGGTGGTCCTGCCGCAGGATGCCCCGCCCGGCCCCGTCACCCTTTGTTTCGAGGGACAGCCGCTGGGGCCCGGGAAGAACCTCGGAAAACGCTGCAACAACCTCTATCCCAAGAACAAACGCATAAGAATGGATATCCGATGAAAAGACTCCTTCTGATTCTCTCCCTCCTGGCCATGCCCTTCCTGGCCTCCGCCCAGGAGGAATCGCAGGCCGACTTCCTGCGCCGTTACAACAACCTCGTCGAGCGGGTCGGCCCGGCCGGCCTGGGCGTAGAGACCCTCCTTGCCAAATGGGAGGCCGCCTATCCGGAGGACCCGCAGCAGATGCTGGCCCGTTTTTCCTTCACCTTCACCCGCTGCCGCACGTCCGAGGTACAGGACCTTCCCGACAGCCGCCACCTGGGGCAGCAGCCCATCCTCTCCATGACCGACTCGCTGGGCAAGCGGCACAATTATTTTGAAATCTACCATTACGACGACGCGCTCTTCGCAGAAGCCCTCACCGCCATCGAGAAAGCCATCCGGGCAAAGCCCTGGCGCCTGGATTACCGCATGGTCAAGACCGACGCCCTCCTGGCCTACGAGCAGGGCAGCCCGGAGATGACCGTGGCCGACCTGAAAGCCCTGGCCGACAAGCACTACAAGGAGCACCCCGTCTGGGAGTATGAAGGGATGGACGGCGTGACGGACGACCAGTTCAAAGCCTTCCTCCAGGACTACTGCGCCGCCATCTTCCGGCTGGGGACGGATGCGTCGGCCCTGGCGTTCAAGGACCTGTCGGAGTACCTTCTCGCCTACTCCAAGGACGACCCCGTGTTCCTGGACAACCTGGGCAGTTACTATCTGGTGAAGAAAGACTACAAGAATGCGCGGAAATACTTCGACCAGGTACTCCGCAAGCATCCTTCCGACATGACGGCCCTGAGGAACTGCATCCTGATGGCACGGACCGCCAAAGACCGCAAGATGGAGACCAAGTACCTCGCCCTGATGGCCCGGTACGGAGACACGGAGACCGAGCGGCAGAGCGCTCAGACCCGGCTGGACGCCTATAAGAAGAAATAGGTGAAACTTTTTATTCGCAGCGGACGTATTATATAAGTATCGAATAAGACGTGTAATGAAACTTTCGCAATTCAACTTCGAACTTCCCCAGGACCGGATTGCCCAGCAGCCCACCCGCTGGCGTGACGAGGCCCGCCTCATGGTCCTGCACAAAGACTCCGGTGAAATCGAGCACCGCCTCTTCAAGGATATCATCGACTACTTCGGCAAAGGAGACATCTTCGTCCTGAACGACACCAAGGTCTTCCCCGCCCGCCTGTACGGCAAGAAGGAGAAAACGGGGGCCGACATCATGGTCCTCCTCCTCAGGGAACTCAACCGCGAGCAGCGTCTGTGGGACGTCATCGTGGACCCCGCACGGAAAATCCGTATCGGCAACAAACTCTACTTCGGAGAGGACGAGTCGCTGGTGGCGGAAGTGATCGACAACACCACCTCCCGCGGCAGGACCCTGCGCTTCTTGTTCGACGGCAGTTACGAAGACTTCAAGGAGGCCCTCTTCGGCCTGGGTGAGCCCTACGTCCCGGAATGGGTGAAGGAAAAGACCACCCCCGAAGACGTGGAGAATTACCAGACCATCTTCGCCGCCCATGAAGGGGCCGTCAGCGCCCCGGCCGCCGGCCTGCACTTCAGCCGCGAGCTGTTCAACCGCATGATCCTCAAGGACATCGGCAAAACCTTCATTACCGTCCACATGGGCATCGGCCACTTCCGCACCGTGGATGTGGAGGACCTCTCCAAGCACCGGATGGACTCCGAGCGCCTGATCATCTCCGAGGAAGCCGCCGCCGCCATCAACAAGGCCAAGCGCGCCGGAAAGAAGGTCGTCGCCATCGGCGCCACGGTCATGCGCGGCCTGGAGACCTATGTCACCACCACCCACGAAGTGAACGCCTTCGACGGCTGGACCAACAAGTTCATCTTCCCGCCGTACCAGTACTCCGTGCCGGACGCCATCGTCTCCAACTTCCACCTCCCGCAGAGCACCATGCTCATGAGCGTGGCCGCTTTCGGCGGATACAAGGGTGTCATGGCCGCCTATGAGGAAGCCCTCAAGGAGGGCTACCGCTTCGGGCCTTACGGCGATGCGCTTATGATTGTGTAGGAAAAATCCTGCAAAACAAACAAAATACCCCCTGAAACAACACAAGTTATCAACAGCTTGTGTTGTTTTTTTGTGCGCTGCGCTATCTTTGGGGCATGAGCAACACTGACGAAACCCTTGCGCTGTGCGCGCTGAACAAGCTTTTCGGGTATACCCCGGCCAAAGTTTTGCCGCTGCTGGAAGACAGCGCCGGCGCCTGGTCCCTTTTTCAGAATCCCGACCTCGGCCTGGACAAGGCCAGCCTGGACTGGGCGGCCGGGGAGCTGGAACGTGTCCGGGCGGGCGGATTCCGCTTCATCGGCCTTACGGACGAGGACTATCCTGAACCCCTCCGCGCCTGCCCCGATCCGCCGCTGGGGCTGTACCTGAACGGAACGTCCTCTCCGGCCGAAATCTTCTCTCTCCGCCCCATGGTGGCCATCGTGGGAACACGCGACATTTCCCCTTATGGGAAAGACTGGTGCCAGCGCATCGTCCGCTGCCTGGCCGACGCCCCCGTCCAGCCCGTCATCGTAAGCGGCCTGGCCATAGGGGCCGACGGAATCGCGCACAGGGAAGCGCTGGAGGCAGGAATCGGCACAGTCGGAGTCATGGCGACCGGCATCGAGAGAGTCTATCCCTGGCAGCACGAGGCGCTGGCCGCCCGGATGGTCCGGACCCCCGGCTGCGCCATCCTCACCGACTACCCCCTGGGCACCGCTCCCGTCGCGCAGAATTTCATCCGCCGGAACCGCATCATCGCAGGCCTGGCACGGGGCATCATCGTGGTGGAATCCAAGTCCCGGGGCGGCTCCCTCATGACCGCCCGCTACGGTTGCGACTATGCCCGCGACGTCTACGCCCTCCCCGGCCGGGCCGACGACCTGCGCAGCGCCGGCTGCAACTCCCTCATCCGCGAGCAGATGGCCGAAATCATCACCACGCCCGAAGACCTGGCCGCCCGCCTGGGGCTCGGCGCCCCCGTCCGGGGATCCGGCGGCTCCTGGATCACCGGCCCCGAAGGCTACCGCAACGCCCTGGAAAAGCACTACGGAACCGGCGCCGGGCCGGGACCGGATGCCATCCGGCTGGGCATGGCCGTCTACCGGCAGCGGGGCATCGGCCCGGAAGAGCTCGCCGCCCAGCTCCGCCTCCCCTATCCCCACGTCCTCCAACTGATCAGCCTGATGGAAGCCGACGGATTCATCGTCACCGACCTCCTCCGCCGCTGCACCGCCCGCGAACGCCGGTAAGAAGATGGGGGGAACGGTCCGGAGGCCAGGCGGAAATGGTCTGCCGAAAGTGGGAATGGTCCGGACAAAAGATGGGAATGGTTTGATTTTGAGGGGCAGACCATTCCCATGGAAACAGCATTATGCGGCCCTCAAAGGCAGAAACAGCGGGAACGGTCCTGCCTTTAAAAACAGACCATTCCCAAAACCTTATGCAAAGAATCGTCACAAGAGTTCTTCCTGATGGAGTACAAAGAACGGTTTATCCGTTTCATGTCAGCCTGGAGGGATTGGAATCGGCCGTTCTCTGCCGAGACCATGAAGATTACAGTACGTTTGTCAAGCAAATTGCCATTTGTGCCTTGCGGAAAAACGTTCTGATCATTATCTATGCCGTGGTTTCCAATCATGCGCACATCGCCATTCTTTCCTGCAGTCAGAAAGAGGCCGACAACTATGCTCTGGAGGTAAAAAGAGTCTATGCTCAGTGGTTTCGACACAAGTATGCGGAAGAAGGCATTCTGAGAAGGACTGATACCAAAGCCATTTATTTGGACTCCGACTGGTATGTCCGCAATGCCCTGGCATACATCCCGCGCAACAGTATGGACAACGGTGTATCCGTAAACGAGTATTTGTGGTCCGGCTACAGGGCCATGTTCCGCCAAATCCCTGAACATGGCGAAAAAGCGGTAACACTGCTGACCAAAAGGGAAAAAGGAGCACTGATGCATACCGGCATCAATCTTTCTACAGTATCCTGGACGCTGGACCAAAACGGCGATCTGATTCCGGGATCCTTCTGCGACACAGCCTACCTGGAACAAGCCTTCAATCACGATCCGGCATTCTGGATGAAGACCATTGGAAGCCTGAATACGGCCGAAATGAAAGAGAAACTTGTGGATGCTCCACGTCATATGATTCCAGACTCCGACTTTTATTTGATTGTAGCCGATGTCGCCAACCGCTGGTTCGGCCTCCGAATTGCCGATCTTCCCTTGGAGAAAAAGCTACGCCTCCTCCCCTACCTCTGGCGAACACGGAAAACCACAGTAAACCAACTCGCCCGCGTGCTTCAACTGGAAAGGAATACTGTACAAAAGGGAATTCACCCCGGGAAAATTTCCGTCCCTGGAATCTTAGGTTCAGACAATACCGACTCTGGCCAGTAGGACAATCAATCCTGAGACAGGCGGGGAACAATCCGGGATTTTTTCCGTATCTTTGTGTCATGTTCGTGGACACGCATACGCATTTTTACGACGAATGGCTGCTTCCTGATGCGGAGGCGGCCGTTCAGCGTGCCCTGGAGGCCGGTGTCGGCAAAATGATCCAGGCCGATGTGGACAGCCGCGAGCGTCCCGCCATGTGGGAAATCGGGAACCGCCATCCCGGCGTGATTTACCAGATGCTGGGCCTGTATCCAGGTTCTGTCGCCGGAAACTGGCGCGAGGAGCTGGAGGAAGTGTTCCACATCGCAGAATGCCTGAATGACGGACCCCGGAGCATAGCGGCCCGGGAGGTCCCGGGGATTCGGCCCCAGGCCATCGTCGCCATCGGGGAAATCGGCCTGGACTACCACGAGGGAACGGAGTTTGCGGCCGAGCAGAAAGAGGTGCTGCGCCTGCAGCTGGAGCTGGCGGCAAAGCTGGATCTGCCGGTGAATTTCCACCTCCGGGATGCGTGGGAGGACTTTTTTTCCGTCCTGGCCGACGCTTCCCACCTGCATCTCCGCGGAAACCTGCACTGCTTTACCGGCAGCTATGAACTCTACGAGCGTGCCAACCGGTACGGGGATTTTTCCGTCGGCATCGGCGGTGTGATCACGTTCAAGAATTCCCACCTGGCACAGACAGTGGAGCGCATCCCCATGGAGAAAATCCTCCTGGAGACGGACGCCCCTTACCTGGCGCCGGTCCCCTATCGCGGAAAGCGCAACGAAAGCGCCTTCATCCCCCTGATCGCCCAAAGGCTTGCCGAAGCCAAAGGCCTCACCCTCCAAGAAGTTGAAACCCTGACCACCCATAACGCTGAAACACTGTTTTCCTTATGAAATCCTCCATTCTCATTATTTATACCGGCGGCACCATCGGCATGAAAGAGGATCCTGCCGAAGGGACGCTCAAGCCCTTCGACTTCAGCCAGATCCTGGAAGAGGTGCCGGAACTGGGGAAATTCGCCGTCAAGATTGACTCCTACACCTTCGACCCGCTCATCGACTCTTCGGACGTAGAGCCTTCACTGTGGGTGTCGCTGGCCACCCTGATCCGGGACCGCTACGAGGACTATGACGGATTTGTCATCCTGCACGGGACGGACACCATGGCCTACAGCGCCTCCACCCTCAGTTTCATGCTGGACGGCCTCTCGAAACCGGTCGTATTCACGGGAAGCCAGCTGCCGATCGGCGTTCCCCGCACCGACGGGAAGGAGAATCTGATCGGCGCGGTGGAGATTGCATCGGCCAAAGATGCCGACGGCCATCCCAGGGTGCCGGAAGTCTGCATTTTCTTCGACTCCAAGCTGCTGCGCGGCAACCGTTCCACCAAATACAGCGCGGAGGCGTTCAACGCCTTTGTCTCGCCCAACTGCCCCCCGCTCGCGGAAGCCGGCATCCAGATCCGCTACAACACGGACCTGATCCGGAAACCCGTGTACTGGGACGTCCAGCTCCGTGCCCAGACCCACCTGGACACCCGGGTATCCATCCTGAAAGTACACCCGGGCATGACGGCGCAGGTGATGCGTTCCGTACTGATCGAATCTCCGACAAGAGCCTGTATCATAGAGACTTACGGATCCGGAAACGCCATTTCCAAAGACTGGTTCCTCGACATTGTCCGGGAAGCCGACCGCAGCGGAAAAATCCTGCTGAACGTCACCCAGTGCAAGGCCGGGACGGTGAACATGGACTTGTACGCCACCGGCGCCACCCTCAAGCACTGCGGAGTCCTTTCAGGGGCCGACATTACCACCGAAGCAGCCCTTGGGAAACTGTTTTGCCTGATGGGCAGGAGTGACAACAACCAGTGGGTGAAAACCATGCTGGAAAAGGACCTTTGTGGAGAAATAAGCAAATAATCTTTGGCAAATCCAATTTTTATTCCTAAATTGCACGACCAAATAGTGGAATTTATTTACTAACAATTCAACTTATAACTAACAACACAAAAACGATTATGAAAAAGTTTTTCATGTTTTTGGCAGTCGCCGGTCTCGTGACCTTCACTGCAAACATCGCTTCTGCTCAGGACGAGGGCGCAGCTCCCGCCGCACAGGAACAGGTAGAAGAGGCTGAAGAAGCCGTAGACCTGTTCGCCGGTTCCGGTGAGGAAGTTCCCCTCCACCAGGCCCTCAAGACCAAATTCATCGAGGGTGGCGCAGGCTTCATGTCCCTGATCATCATCTGCCTGATCATCGGTATGGCTCTCGCTATCGAGCGTATCCTTTACCTGGCCTTCTCCAAGACCAACACCACCAAGCTCCTCGAAGACGTGGAAGCTGCTCTTGCTAAAGGCGGTATCGAAGAAGCCAAGAAAGTATGCCGTGAAACCCGTGGCCCCGTGGCCAGCATCTTCTATCAGGGTCTGCTCCGCGCCGACCAGGGTGTAGATGTCGTCGAAAAGACCATCGTCTCTTATGGCGGCGTTCAGATGAGCCTCATGGAGAACGGCCTCAGCTGGATTGGTCTGTTCATCTCCATCGCCCCGTCCCTCGGATTCCTTGGTACCGTTATCGGTATGATCCAGGCCTTCGACGCTATCCAGGCTGCCGGTGA
>OCTW011573790.1_pt1 | contig 140477 bp, 216 predicted proteins | sample 1539671 | NCBI WGS metagenome assembly OCTW01 (sample SAMN02144230, study PRJEB22623) | gut metagenome | biome: sheep rumen | host: Ovis aries | place: New Zealand | reverse complement strand
CTAATAATACTTCTTCAGCTTCAGGAAACAAAACAAATAGTAGTAATAATTAGAATGTGCTGTTTAGCGGAGCAGGATCAAAGATTACAAATGGAACTATTTTTAAAGTGAATGACCCAGAAGATCAAGGTATTTTAGCAGGTTCCGCGGCGTTGTAGGAATTAAAGAAGAAAAAGAATAGCAATAAGATTTCTCTTGTTGATTTAAAGAGCGGAAAGATTTCTTCTTATGCTTCTGGCGGATATACTGGAGACTGGGGTAACGACGGAAGATTAGCAATTTTACATTAGAAAGAATTAGTTCTAAACAAAGATGATACTTAGAACATCTTATCTGCAATCCAAATCGTTAATCATTTAGATGATATATTAAATAGTTTTAAAATTAATACAAATTAGCAAACAGGTCTTTTAAATGAATTTACTCGTCGTTCAAGTGAACAGGACGGAATTGGTCAAAATATTATAATCAACGCTGATTTCCCGGCCGCAAAAGACCATATGTAGATTGAAGCTGCTTTTGATAATCTCATTAATCGAGCAAGTCAATTCGCTTTTAAAAATAGACGATAATAAAATAAGTAAGTTACAATTCTAATAAGATTGTAACTTACTTATAATTAATTATAATAAGGTCATTTTTTTATAATTAATTATATGTTTTTTTAATTTTCTTTAAAAGAGGAAAAAGGAGAATTTATCAATGGGAAGATAGAAGTATTAGGACGCACTTTTGTAGTCTATGTCAATCATCGCGGAAAATAGCGTTAAAAAAGCGTAGTATGATAAGACTATACAAGCTACTATTGTTAAATGTGTAGATCCTACTATATAGCAATATCAAGTAAAATATCAAGATAGCCATTGGTATGCTTATGGTAATGGGGCGGGTATTGCTTATCCCGTAGGGTCAAATGTATATATATTAGTTCCTAAAGGGGATATGTCTCAAATTAAAACTATTTTAGGAACAGTTGAAAAATTAGGAATTAATTATGTTAATCCTATTGCAGAAGAAAATAAATATGAAGAAACAGGTAATAACGTTGCAGAAAGTTTAATAGAAGGGTAGGAGTTTGGATTATGTTCTTATAAGACTACCGATAGTATAGTATTATATGGCGGAAAAAAAGATAAAATTACTATTAACAATACAACTATGAAGCAATATATAAGAACTGCTACTCATATTTGTTGTTCTTTTGATATTAGAACTAATTTAAATTTTGAACAAAGATATAAAGGAAAATATGGAATAAGGTTTACAATAGAGGTTACAGATAAAACTACTCAAGCGAAAACTAATATAACTAGAACGTATACAATAGATACAGATGTAATGACTGGTAATCCTTATTTATTCTCAACTCCTATTAATCAAAAAATCTTTTTATAGATAGATGAAACTAATGCCAATAATTTTCAAAGGATAAGTAAAGTTGAATTATTTTCTGAAGGATTTCCTATTACATCAAAAGAACAGAAGCCCGCAGACATATTTTTCTCTAATATTTCTTTCCAAGGAATGAAAAGATTAACTTAGGAAGAAATGAATACTGTAGCTTTATCTTTTGTTGCAAAAAAGGGTTATATCTTTTAGGAAAAGACTACTTTAAAAGAACTTCCTATATAGGCTGTTGTAAGAGCTAACGGGAAAGTTGTAAATAATGCTTCACAAAATATTAAATATTATTGGTTTATAAAAAATATAGGCGTTACCGCCAGTAGCCCAGAATATACTAAAGAAGGCGGGCAGGGTTGGTTATGTTTAAATTCTTACAAAAAAGTAGGAAATAATCGTGAATATAATTCTGGAAAGAAAAATTTTACCGTTAAAATAGAAGATGTAAAAACAGAAGAAACTGTTTATAAATGTGTTATTATATATGGAGATTCTAAGTTTTCAAAAACTTTTAAAATTATAAATAAAAATGCAAAATATGTAATTAAAATTACTTCTAATAAAGGTACAGAATTTTAGTATGGCATTGGTACACCAATTTTAACATGTCAAGTAAAAAATGAAAACAAGAATGTAACTTCGGGTATCGCATATATATGGTCTGTAAGTGATAAAATGGGTGTGTCAACTCCATTAACAGCATCGGGTAATCATATAGAATATGATGTTAGAAATATTATAGGTTTTAATACTATCTCTTGTACTGTTTGTACAGAAATAAAAGGTAAGTTGGGTGATGTTATTGGTACGGCGGAAATTACTTTGGTCAATAAAAAAACTTCAGATGGTGGTTTTACTTTATTAATTAATAATGGTTAGCAAGTTTTTAATTATAATGAACAAGGATTAAGCCCTTGTAAAAATAAAACAGTTAATTTCACAATTCCAAATTTAAGTTTTACATTATATGATAAAAAAGGACAGATAGTGCCGTTATAGAATATTCCTAAGTAGAATATAACTTGGTCAAGAACTAATACAAATAGTAATAGCGCAATGATTGAATCATTAACTTTTAACGATAGACGTACTTAGGCTTATTATACGATTAGAGATTATTATAGAAGTAATACTAGCCATGATAATATTAGATTAAGAATTATTTATGCAGGATATGAACTTACTGCAATGACTAATTTTTTATTTACTCGTTAGGGATACGCAGGAACAAATGGCACAGGTATTGTTGCAAGAATTAATGTTCAATATAATAGTAATGTAATTAATAATAACTATGTTCCAATTATATATAAAAATTCTAAAAATTTTACTAGGTTAATTGCTTAGTTATGGGTAAATGGAGAGAAAATAAATACTAGTAAAATTACAACAGTTTGGTCAATTTTAAAGAATCCTACAGAAGAAACTTATATTAGAGTAAAGCAAGAAACAGAAGAAATTGGGAAAACAATTACACACCTTAATTCAGCAATAGTAAATAGACTTAAAGATGCAGAAAGTGGTGATGTAATACCTATTTCGCAATATAAACAAAATTTTTCTAACATTGTACAAGTTACAATAATTTATGAAAGTAAAAGATATTATGCTACTTTACCAATAATAACGGCAGATTAGAATGGTAGCTATAAAATTTATTTAAAAGAAAATACTGGTTTTGATGAAGTCTTATATATGGATGATGGAACGTATCCCAGTTATACCAATAGACCTTTTTCTTTTGTTATTGTAGATAATAATAATGATGTTGTAACTGAAAATACACATTTTTATTATATTCATGACGACAATAGCAGTACAAAAGATGGAAAAACTTTAAAATTAATAAATATTGGACAGAACAATACTTGGAAAACCTGGATGGTTTATGGAGAAAATCGTAATTATACTCCTTCTCAAACTTTTGATGGACAAAGTACAGCAAAATATATAAATTGCAAAGCTATAATAACAAAAGATGGAGAAATTTCTAAAACTTTTTATATTAATGTTCCTATTTATCACCATTTAAATTTATATGGACATGCCGCAATTAATGAATGGAATGGTAATTCTATATAGATTAATGATAAGCATGATATTATTTTATCTCCTCAAATCGGCGCAGGAGGTAAAGATAAAGATACAAATTCATTTACAGGAATTGTAATGGGTGCTGTTAAAAATAGTGAAGGAACACGCACCGGGCTTTTTGGATATAGTAAAGGTGCGCAATCAATTTTTTTAGATGCTAAAACGGGAAATGCTACTTTTGGACAAAGAGAAACTGGACAAATAGTAATAACCCCTAAATCTGGCACTATTACAGGAGGGGATTATAATTGGAGCAGTAAGACAAGCGGAGATGACCGTGGTAAAGGTATGCAAATTAATTTAGGCGAAAATCCTTATATTCGTTTTGGCTCACAAAAGTTTTATGTCACATCTGAAGGGAAATTATATGCTCAAGGCGGTGGTGAGATTGCTGGTTGGAATATAGGTGATAAAGATTTATCTAAAGTTATAAGAGATAAAGATAAAAAGATAATAACTTCAGTAGGAATGAGTTCAAATCCAATTGATGCAAAAGATCCAAAAAAATATAATTTTGGGAATAGGGCTTTTTGGGCTGGTGACCAATTTAGAGTAGATTTTGATGGCAATACGAGAATGACAAGCTGTGAAGTGGGAGGAAATGTCCATATTAAAAAAGGTACAATCTATAGCGGAGAACATACAAAGCTTGATAGTGCTGAAAATGGATTCTTTTTATCTCAATCTGGAATTAGTTTAGGAGAGAATTTTAAAGTAACTTCAACAGGAAAAATGCTTGCAAGGAGCGGGTATATTGGAAATTCTACAAAAGGTTTTACAATTACAGATAACGCTATTACAAACGGAAAGTCAACAGCAGAAGATAAAAATAATGGTATTTATTTAGGAGTTGATGCTATTGCTTTAGGCCCAAAGCAAAATTTTTATGTAGATAATACAGGCGCATTAACTTCTCGAAAAGGAAAAATTGGTGGTTGGAATATTGCACCAAATGCTATTTATAACGATGCTGTTACAAATGTTGCATATGGAGATAAAAATGGAGTTTATAAAAGAGGTATTTATTTTGGAAGCGGCGGACTTCGTATGGGAGAACACTTCCACGTAGATTCAAATGGTAATTTATATGCAAATAATGGTCATTTTGAAGGATTCTTAAAAACAGGAGAAGGACAAATTGCAGGATGGGAAATTAAAACTGATCGTTTAAAGGGTGGCAATATTGAAATTAATTCTAACGGTTCTATGAAGGGGTCAAGATGGAATATTGATACTAATGGTAAAGCGACTTTTTCAGATATAAATGTTACTGGCGGAAATTGGAAGAATGGTACTATATCTGGTGGAAGTAGAACTGGCGGCAGTATTTCTGGAGGAAGTATTAGTCCAAGCAATGTAAAATGTGGTAATCAAACTATGAATCAATGGTGTAGCAATACTGCCGATACTAGAATAAAAGCTCTTTTTGTAGATCAGTTAGATGCACATAAAGCTCATATTGTTGATCTTGTCGCTAATTCTGTTAAAACAAAAATTTTGAAAGTTAATGGGACACAAGCGAAATGGCGTAGTTTAAGTGTTGTAACAAAAGTAGTAATAACACCTCATTATGGAAATACTCCCACTGGACAAACTTTTCTTACCTCAGTGTCTCCCAATGTAAGTAAACAAACTATAATGTTCTTAGGATTAAAAATTAGTTAATGGAGAAAATTATATATGGAAAATATAAATTTAAAATCTGAAGCATTTAGGCAAGCTATTTATGATTTAATTAATAAAAGTAATCTTCCAGTTTCTAATATTTATTTTATCCTTACTTTATTACAAAAATAGATAGAATTACAGTACTATGGTTCTTTAAATGAATTATTACTAAAAGAAGGATAGATAAATTAGCAGACAGGAGAAGAATTTCAAAGCTAGAATGAAACAAAAGGAGAATAGTAATGGCAAAACGAATGACTGAATTTTATCAAAAAGAGGTCACGGGCTAGTTTACAGGACCTATTAAGATAGGGTCTTCCGCAGAATATATAACAATGGAAGATACAGATTCCGCAGAGACTTTAAAAGATTTTTCTGGAAGAGTAGGAGACCCAAGTAATTTATATAATAATGTAGATAAAGAAAAAGACTAGCAAAAAGATTTAGTAACAACTGTAAATGAATTAACTGCGGCAGTTGCAGCTGGTGCAAAAATATAGGATAAAAGTATTTAGCAAAGTAAGCTAAAAGATATAAAAATTGTAGATTCTACTGCTAGTTATCCTGCAATTACTGATGGACCATTAGGTAATATTCTTGGAAAAATAAAGAAATTTCTAAATGATTTAAAAAATAATAAAGTTTCTAAAACAGGTGACACAATGACAAGTTCATTAAGTATTAAAGGAGGATATATTTTAGCAAGCCGCGATGATAGTTGGTGCTATCTTGAAGCTAAAGGAGCAGGCGAAACAAGGGCACGATTAATGTCTGCACAAAATGGTGATAGTGGACTCTATAGCGCCAAAATAATTAATAATAGTACTATTGGAAGATGGATAGTTAAACATTTCTGGAATACAGAAAAAACTATAATTCCCACTTTATCTTTTGACGAAAATTTTGGAATTGTAGGAAAAATAGGAGATTCAACTGTAACAGCAATAGGAGTAAGATATTCTAATGCTATAGCTGATACCAATGTAAAATATTGTTTTATTAAACAATTAGGTAATACTATTTTCATGACTATGAGTATTGCTTATACAACTACAGATGGGACAATTCCTACTGGCACAACTTTACTTACTGTTCCCAAAATATACGCGCCAGCTTCTACTCAAAGGTTGCCCGCCTTTTTTGCATTTAAAAATTCAACTACTCCACACGGCGCAATGATTTCTATTGACTCTAATGGAGCAATCCAACAGGGTCATTCTAGTTCTACTAATAGTATTTATTGTGTAGGTATGTGGGAAAAGAAATAATTTAATTATAAAAAAATAACCCTTACATTTTTACATGTAAGGGTTATTTTTATTTTAAATTTTCTTTTATATAAGCAATACCTAGACAGATAGCGTCACTTATATCATCATTAACATTTATATTATAAATTATTTTAACTAGACGTTGACTTGCTGCTTTTAAAGTTTCTCTTTTTACACCTGGCCCAGTATGTATTCCACATATTCTTCGCCAATGTCCAACTACATATAAATCTACTTTATAACCTAAAACACCTAATTTTGTAATTGTTTCTCCTTGAAGATATATTAATGCTTTATATACTGATTGATTTTGTCTAACATCCTATGGTAAGACTTCTTCCATTACAATATTAGTAGGTTTATATTTTTTACATATTTCTACAATTCTATTACTCATATTATCAATTCTTTTATAAACGTTTCGATCATTCTATATTAAACATTCATAATGAATTAATTTGCCCTACTAAAATATTGCAATTCCGCTAGATTTAGTAGAGGCATCTATCGCTAAAGTTTTCATCGTTGAATTTACCTCCTTCAATCTAACTAGAGTATAACAAAAATTTTTAAAAAAGTCAAAAAAAATGGGATGAGTTTAATTACTCATCCCATTTTTTTATTTACTTCCGCTACTACCAAATCCGCCTTCTCCGCGAGAGGTATCTGTTAATTCATCTACTTCTTCAAAAGTAAGACTATATTTAGGCAATAAAGCAAATTGCGCGATTCTTTCTTGAGGTTCTACTTTGCGGACATTACTTGAATCGTTATGTACCGCTACAATTACCTATCCTCTATAATCAGAATCAATAACGCCAACACAGTTAGCAGGGCGGAGACCCTTCTTTGAAGCAAGGCCGCTTCGAGGGAAAATTCCTCCCCAATATTCTTTAGGGATCTCCATTGCCAGACCCGTTCCAATCATCTATGTCATATGTGGTAAAATATAGGTAGTTTTATTTATATTAGCATATAGATCACACATGGCGGCATCCTAACTCCCAAGGAAAGGCAACTTCGCCGTTTCATTTAATTTTTTAATTTTAATATTAATACTCATTCTCGTCTCCATCTATTCCATCAGTATAAACTGGCATTAATTCACAATCAGGTTCTTTCTCTTGACAAAATTCTTTTGTAATAATAACTCGTCTCCATTCATCAATAATTTCACCTTTTTGCTTTTGTGTTTTAATTTCATTACTAGATTTTGTTACAGTATATTGAGAACTTTTTTTTGCTTCTTCAATAAGTTTCATTGCCTCTTGTTCTGAATCGCAACGATATTGTTCTGTTACCTTTATTAAATATCTACTCATTAATATTTCTCCTTTAAAATTGAGAGTATATAAAAACTATTGGTTTTTTATCTGTATTAGCGTATAAAATCTATTCTTTTTGCTTTACATCTTTTTCTATTTTCTATAAAAAATCTTTAGGACCGCCGCTTATATAAACTTTACTAATCTACTTATCATTAGTCAGAAAGGTAGGTAAATCTTGTAATGAAATTTTTTCTTCTCGTGGAGCGGAAAAAGGATCATTTTTAATAAATAATGTTTGTTTTAAATCTCCCATTTTTATTCTACAATAAACTGTTTTATTCATTTCATTTCCTCTTAATGTTCGTATGCTTGATAATGTAAAGGTTTCCCATAACAGGAAAGTAAACAAACGCTATGCAGAGGATTATTACTAACGGCCGCATGAGATAATCTTTCATAGTATTTACTTTCTGCCTTTTGTAAAACTACAGTAGAATCCGTATCACACCTCTATTACTGCATTGTCATAAGGAAAAAGATAATACGCAAAAGGTTCATCATTAATTCTTATCCAAATTTCAAAATTTCCATCAGGCTGTTCTTCAATTGACAGTAGCTCTCCTCTGTTTACACAGCAATCTAAACATTCTTTTGCGGCGATTGCTGGAGGATTTGGGTTTTGATTTTCATACATGTGAAAAATAGTAAAATCGCTTCTATCCTTACAATATAACATTCCATATGAATCACATTTCATATTAAAAAAATTTTCAATCTTATTTTGCGCGGCAGCCTTTTCAAGATGATTCATAGGTTTAAACAACTATTTATTTGACATAAGTTGTTTATTTGCAGTATATAATGTTCCCATATTAAGTTCTGCCATTATTTTCTCCTTATAATTCTATCTTTTTATATAATCCGCAATGACATTCCCCTAACCCTTGGTCTCGGAATTCTTTGCATATACATTTAGTATCTTCGTTTTTTATAGTTTTACAAGGGCAATACCCATTATTATTTTTGAGCATTGCCCTAATCTAATTAGCAAGTTCTTTATTTTCAGTTACTTTTATTATCACAGTTTTAACCTTTCCGCATATTGATTATCACTAGCTAATGAAACTCCTAATTCTTTATCAAAGTGTGTTTCTTGGTTAGGAATAAATCTGCCATACTTAATAATAATATTATCAAAATCTTTTAAGAAAGTCAAATACCATTGAATTTCTTCTTTGTTATAACCTGTATATATTACAATATCATCACTAGATACATCACGAAACTTTTTTATAAAATTTAATAGTTGATAAAAAGAATCCATAGGTTCTAATCCTTGGAATACAATAGCTTCTGAAATAGGATTATTTAAATACCTTTGTATAATTTTTTTTGTTGGTATATCTATCTTCTGTGCGGAAGCTAGGTCTGAATTCTGACAAACCTGCTCCCCACACTCTTTATCACACTTAAAAGTACAGAAGGGCATCATTATAACCATACATGGTTTTTTATAATTAATAAAATCTTCATCTATAATATCAATTATTTTCATATGGCCTCCGCAGTACTATTTATTGGTTCCCATCTACGCATCTTATATTCTTTTACTCTTGAACTAGACCAAGTATTAATAGGAGTGTAAAAACCTACTACTCTAGTATATTCTGTTTCAACAGGCTTCCCGCAAATTGGACATGTTCTGCCATAAAAAGCATGGTTTTCCTCACATGCTTGAATCTTAGTATTAAAAGCAAAATAGGTAACGCCAGCGTCTGCAATGTATTTTACCATTTTCCATGCTTTATCAAAACTGTCAAAAGGAGAATCTATATTAGCATGAAGAATGGAACCTCCATTACAAAAACTATCAAATAAAGCCTGTACTCTAACTCTCTCTTGTAAAGTAGTCTTTATACCTAAAGGAATAAATTGATTTCCATATAAAGGTAAATCATAAATATCCGCATTAGGATAGAAAAATAAATCTTTTTTCATAAGTTTTGCGGCAGCTGTCTCGCCAGGAATTTGTTCCGTATTTACCATATAGTCACATTCATATTGTACTATGAATTGATCTGCGACTTTTCTCATTGTTTTAAAGATTTTTTCTCCAAATGCGCTAGCTTCTTCAGTATAAAAACTATTTCCTAGCTAATCTTTTGTAACGTAGCCAAATCGTTTCATTGTTTCATAGATACCAATAAAACCAATTGTATTATATAAATGTTCAAAATCTACTAATCCATAAGAAAAATTAGGAAGTAATCCTTTTTCAACGTTCCGTTTAATAATATTACGAACTACATCAAGAACTTTTAAATCTAAAAGAGTTCTTTTTTCTAATTCTTTTAAATATTCTTCTTCTGAATTAGTATCTAACGCCAAACGTGCTAAATTAATAGTAGAAACTTTTACACTTCCTACTTTTAAAGCAGTTCCGCCTATTGAATTAAAATAACCAAGATCTCTTATATCGCTTTTCAATCGACAACAATTACTTAAACTGTTTACACTATCGTCAACAAAAATATTACTATCTGACCATTGCATATTATGACGAATAGCCCATTCCGCAAACTCTGGGTCAACGAACTCTTTATTTTGATAAAGTAATGAAATGGTATTTACTGGAAATGTAAACATGTTTTCTTTTCTCGTTTCCGCCATTTCCTCCATATACCATTTTTGAAAGTTGATAATTTCATCTTCATAATCAATCATAAAGGTTCCATCAGGAAACTCTGCTCCACCAAAAAGGGCTTCAAAATAAGGTTTATCAAAAATAGAAGTATTTGTAAAAGCAGATTGTTGTCCATCACGAACGTAAGGCTGATTTACGGCATAAATAAAATGCTGAAAATTTTGTCTAGCATAACTTTCTGTAGAGTTAGAAGTTGTAATACCAAGATAATTATTCTCTTTATCTTTATTCCAAAAATAAAACATGTATGGAATTAAATTTGGCAAACCGATTGCTCCACTACTTCGATTGCTAGCAAAACCAATAAATTCTTTTACAAAATCAACAAAAGTAGTTAAATGTTTTGCAGGTTTAGAATTAAATGGATCTCCAATAAAATAAAGACCCTTCTCCGCCAAATCTTTAAGATCATACGCAAAACAATAATGTTTAAAAGTAGAAGTATCGGAATCGTGTAAATATAATTCTCCAATCCATTCCGCCCTTAACCATTCATTAGCTGTCTTAAAACCATATTTCTTTTGAATCTCATAATAAATTTTATTAAAAGCTAAAAGTTTTCTATGTGGTTTTGGCATTTCAGAAAGTAATGTTACTATATCTTTACGTCGTACATTACTATTACCATCTATTGAAACATTAGCTACTGTTTTTTCATCAATAAAATTATCAATAAAATCGGTGTAGCTTAATTGATCGTCATCAAAGCCATTAATTCTTGCAATTTCAGTTCCAAACTATCCTTGTAGTTTATTATATTGTGTCGTAAAATTTTTACCAAGTCTAATATTAATATTAGCCATTAATTATAATTCTCCTTTAACCATTTGATTGCTTGTCCAAAATCTAAAATTTCTCCGTTAATTCCAAGGGCGGGCGCCGTTTGAATACCTAAAGATAACATCTTTTCTACATCTTCACAGATATTATATGTAAGTCCTACAGCATCCATTTTAGATTTTAAAACTTTACATTTTGGACAATGTGTTGTATATAATGTAATATTCATCATTATATTTTCCTCCTATATCTATATTTTAAAATGATAAAAACTGAATGAAATAATTCTGCCCTTATCATTAAAACTAAGTTGGATCATCTTTAATAATATGAATTAGGTCTGTGACAACAGGCTAAATTTCATCAGTAAAATTTTCAAGAACCTTATAAGAAAAAGGAAGATTTAAAAAATCTTTACTATCTGCAAGAAATCTTCTACAAATTTCATTACAATTAGGAGAATCTTCTCTTTTTAATTGTCTTAAAAGTCTAATTTTATCAGGACACCAAATTAATATAGGAGTACAATCAATTTCATCATTCTATAATAATTGTTTAATTGAATTAGGAGAAAAAACACCTACATTGATTTTATCTTTTACTAAAGTATCAATAGATGTACCATACCACCAATTATTAAAGCAAGAAAATTCTATCCACTTTTTTAAATTTTCTCCACTCATAAACTCATTTGCTGTATTAATAAAGTGATAATGGATTCCATCCGCCTAATAAGGTCTGGGCGGACGGGTAGTAGATGTAATAATTTTATTTAATTGAGTCTTTCCATAAATAGTTTGAAAAAGGTGGGAAAGGAGATAATCCTTTCCCGAGCCAGCAGGACCAAACAATGCTATAACTTTATATTTATCCATTATCTTCCTCCATTCCATATCGTGTGGAAGTTAGTTCAATTCTTCTTCCATTTACATTCGTTATCAAATAAAGCTGGTGCCCGCTTGTACTTTTATATTTCTTAGCTACAAAAGTATCATCCCTTCTATATCCTGTAACTAACAATTTATTACCACGAGTAAACCAACCTTTTTCTTTTACTTTTTTTATACCTTCATTATTCACTTCGCTAATCTGTCTATTGAACATTGCATAATAATCACGGGTGAATTTAACATTAACAGTTCCTGTTGTTGTTAATAAAGTTACAATATGACGAGTATCATTTTTACCAATAACTGTTCCCGCAATTTTTTGAAGTTTATAAATGGGAATTTGTTTACCGTTACGTTTAAAGAAATAATCAACTGTGGGAGAAGAAGAAAGACTATTAAAATCAACAATACCATAAAATTTATTATCAACATTTTTTAACTCATGGTCGTGATAATAAAAACATAAAGATTTCATTTCCCAATATGAAATATTTCCTTCCGCGTATTTATTCCATTCCTCTTGAAAAAGTTTTAAATTTAATTGTTTTAAAACATCTTGCTGTTCAAACTGTAACCATTCCCGCACGCTATCCATTACTTTTTTATAAATTTTATCCCATACCTTTTGTTTTATCACAAAACAATTATTTATAATATCAATATTATCCATATCAAAATGGTCGGAATAAAAATTCATACTATATTGTTCAGGCATAACATAAGAATCTTTCCATTTTTTAGTTTTCAAATATTTATTAAAGAAATAAACTTTCTTTTCAAAATCTAAAGATTCTGGAATAAGATTATAATTAATTAATGTTGCCATATTTTGAAGATTTAAACGTGTCTTTGGATTACTTGTAATAGACAAATAATATATCATTGACCATAAACGAGAATTAATATTAATCTCTTCTGCATCTTTTGTTTCTAATTCATCAAAAGCACCAGCTTTAATTAAACTAATCATTACCGTTTTATTTAATTTACATCTATTTAAAAAATCTTTTAAAGATTTATACGGACGATTTTGTTTAATCTGGTCAACAACTGCGGCGCCCACTCCATTTAATGCCTTCATACCAAAAAGAATTTGGTTATTTTCTACATCAGGTTTAAATCCATAATCAGATTTATTAATATCTATCAAACTAACATGAATACCTGCATTAATAATTTCACCTAATGCTTTTGCAACTTTTCCATAATCTGTTGCAACTTCTTTTTTCTTCACGGGGTTGCCATCTTCATCATATTCATTATCATCTTCATCTTCCAAACTTCCACTATTTACAACAAGACATGCGGTATCCCAATAAATAGGATTCCAATGAGTAGCAATATAAGCTGTTTGAAAACCGATAAAACTATAAGCAAGAGCGTGGATAATTGAAAATGAATAACCCATCTGTGGACCAACACCATTTTCCCACACATATTTACCAAGTTTTTCAGAAGATGCTTTCTCTAGGATTTTTTGATGTAATTCTGGGATTTTACTCATTTGTTTCTTACCAACAATTTTTCTTGCGGCATTTGCTTCCGCCAAAGTAAAATCACAAATATTTTTATCCATAAGCATCAACATTAATTGTTCTTGTGAAGGGGGAACGCCATATGATGATTTAAAATAAGGTTCAAGGTAATCTCTTTCGTTAGGAGTTAATCCAAAATCATGCATTTCTTTGTACCAAAGATCAAGATTATTCTTAAAACGAATATATTTTTCCATTGGTGTCTCTGCACCTTTTTCCGCGGTCATTAATCTCATAAGACCGTTTGCGTCCGTTAATTCAAGAATCGTTGTAGGCTTAATTTTTTTTGCAGCCTGACTTCCTACTTCACTATCAAACTGAAAAACATTTATTACTGAACCATTCTGAATTGCATCCCATACATTTTTATCATCCATTGGTAAAACATTTGGATGAAAATATTTATCATATACAGGACGAAGATTAATTCCATTATCTTCAATTACGCCATCTTCCTGTAAAAATCTAATTGCCTGTGTAAGTTTATCTTGTACTTCTGTAACTAGAAAATCATATTTAACGAGACCAGCTGCTTCACAATCATGCAAATCATATTGCGTAATAATCTCTCCTTTCGGAGTTTTCATAAAACAGCCAAATTCATATGGGTCTTCATCAAATAAAATAACACCACTTGCATGGCTACTACGTTTATTTATAAGCCCTACAATACCAAAAATAATATCAAGAAGACCAGGATACATATTTACTTCATTAACAAAAGCATGTACAGGCTCTCTATCCTTATCTTTATTACCATTTATAACATCTTCAAGAGGCCATAGAAAGCCTCTTTCTGACGGAATCAATGATGCAATATACTGTGCTTCATCATTATCAATTCCATCTGGATACTCTTCTGAACGATAGCCGCGGCAGGCTGTAAGGACTGCGGACTTGGTTTGTTCTGTACCATATGTAGCTACTAAAGTACAACCTAGATTCTTTCGCGATAAATCATCTATATCAGGATTAAACCTACGGCCGCGCTCTTCTTTTATCTTCTTTACTATTGTCCCTTTTTTCGATGGACATATATCAATATCAATATCACCTAATTCTGTTCTTTCATCATTCATATAACGAAAGAAAGGAAGATTCCATTCAATTGGATCAAGCTGAGTAATACCAAGAAGATAATGATTTAATGCGGCACATGATGAACCTCTTCCGGCACCGACAAGACTTCCGCACTCCCATATCATATCAATATAATATTTTAATGTAATAGGATATTTAAACATATTTGTTCCAAGTTTCTCTCCTATTACTCTTTTTACTCTTGCTTCTTCTTCTAATTCATCCCAATATTCTTTTTTATTTAAATGTTTTCTAATACATTTATTAGTACATTCATTCACCCAATAACGATCATATACATCATCACTATTAGACAAAAAAGAAAGATTAGGATAAATATCCTTATTCCATTCAATTATACCTTTGGGATAATCTTTAACAGGCACACTTGGAATTGTTTGACTATGAAATAAATCATATATCTGAATCTTTTCAAACATTTCCATACTATTCTTACAAAATTCATCTATCAGTAAACCAACAGATGGTTCAAGATTTTTCCTTAAATCATCTTCGTCCTGAAGATATGCATATTCATAAAAAGCATCGGTTTCTCTTTCACCACCTTTAGAATTAAGATAAGCCTTATGAATATATCTATCTTCTTTTTTAAGATAATGAGCATCGTCACCGATTACAACTTTCTTTCCATATAATTGTGCAATTTGCACCAATTTATTATTTGCAATAATTTGTTCTTTAGATGCTCCTGGCGCGACTTCAACGTAAAAATCGTCTCCAAAAACTTCATCAACGAATTTCATAAAATCAATAATTTGATTATATTTAATCGTTGCAGTTTCTATATCTTCCATCTGACGGGCTCGTTCCATTTCAACGATACAACTTGAAAGTTCACCGCCAAGACATGCAGATGTTGCTAAAAGATGACCTGGATTCCGCGCGACTATTTCTTTCAATTCACTTTTGAGAGTAGGCACACGTTCCATACCTCTATCCCAATATGAATTCATCCAGGCACGAGACGAAAGCTGTCGTAACTGTTTATGCCCTTCTGCATCTTTCGCAATTAGGATAAAGTGATAATATTTAATACCATTCTGGCGGACATCTGTAAGATATATTTCATTACCTATTGCAATTTTAAAATCAGGATTTTCCTTTTGAAGTTTACAAACACGAATAGATTGGGCTATCGTTTCATGGTCAGTAATTGCCAATCCAGCTAGTCCAATCTCTTTTCCTCGTTTAACAAGGTCTGGTAATTTATTTATACAATCAAGTAAACGAAAATTTGACATTTCCGTATGACAATGTGGTACAAAACGTTGCATCTATTAAACCTCTCTTTATTTTCGTTACTATAATTATATCATAATTTTATTTTCTTGTCAAAAGACTTGTTTTTTCCTTAAAGGCTTTACAATTAACTACAAAGAAAATGACAGTAGGGCAGAGTTCGCTATTAATTTTATTTTCTACTTTTGATACAATCTCTGGCGTTGCCACTTCTCTATATTTACACACATTTTCTTTCGTACAATTATTACAATCAAAATTTTTAACTAACATATTTCTTCCCTTCTGTTATTAATAAAACAATTGTTCTATATCTATTTCTTCTCTTGCTAAAGATGTTTCTTTTAAAAAAGTTGTTTCTAAAGGATATTCTATATAGTCTTGAGCAAGATACCGTGTAAAAACAAAACCATTTTTAATTAGTTGTTTAGCATCTTCTAAACTATACCAATGTAATAAATCTTCTTTATTACTACATGAACTAAACCAATTTTTATTATCTTTATGATAACGTTCATCATAATCCATTGGTAAAGATTTAGTTTGACAATTTTCTATTGCCCCGATACCCCATACTAATTCATTATTTGCATTATACCACAATCCATTGTCTGGTGTTTTACTTTCTAATCTATATAACCATTTCATATTAGATATTTTAACTCCTTGCATCTTATATAAATATTTTCATTAATAATTTCTTGGATAATAATACATTGGTAATGATGCCGATAGTATTTGGTTAAAATATATTTTTTGTTTGCACTCATTTAATTTTTCTTGTAGAATTTTAAATTCCATATCATGTAATCTTAAATCTGCAAGTATTTTTGCTTGTATTTCAGGAGAAGGCTCTTCATCTGCTTTATAATATCTTCGCATAATTTCATTTTCTTTAGATAATTGTTCCATATCAATAATTTGAGTATTTAATTTATCATTAGTATCTTTTAATTTTCTATTTTCTTCCTTTAATTTATTAATTGTTTCTTGTAGTTCATTGCAAGTTTTTTCTAAAGATTTTAAATTTCTTTCTAAGTCTTGAATTTTATTTTTATATTTATTAAACATATTATTTATTCTTCATCTTTCGTTATATGAACTAATTTTGGTTGTTGACCAGCTAATAAACTTGCCCAAATTAAACCGTGCTCCATTGCTTGAAAGCATAATTCAGACTTTTCAATGTCATTGGCGAACGTAGTCGCTTCAAAAGCCTTATTAATTTCATCGGACTGAATATAATCTAAAATAAATTTCTGAAAATCTTCTAAATTAATATATACATTAGCTGTTTTATTCATTTTTACCTCACCAATACTAATTTATTGCTAGCTCGTGTAATTGCTGTATATAACCATCTTGCATGCTCTTCTCTGTCAAAAGGAAAAGATTCTTCTAGCACACAAACATTATCCCATTCACTACCTTGGCTTTTATGGACCGTAATAGCGTATCCGTAAGTAAACTCCATCGGTACAAGATTAGCTGTTCTCCAGTTAGAACTAAGTTTATAAATTTTTTTATAATCTAAGCATCTTTCTCCTGTAAGAATTTGTTTTTCATCCATAGCAAGAGGACCAAAATCTGCGTTACTATCGGAGACAAAATCTGCATTTAAAACCTTTATAGTATCTCCGCCAGCCCAATAAGGTGTTCTATTATAAGTTTCATATACGTTATTAATATAACCAATCGTTCCATTTACGAGAGGGTCATCATTTGTTGCAAAATTATCCCAATAATTTCTTAAACAAATAACCTTATCTCCATTCTCAGGTTTATTTCCTCGTCCTAAAAGATCCCTCATTTGATTGTTAATAGATATACGTGTGGCATTAGTACCTACTAATATCTGGTCTGCCCATTTAAGTACACCAGTATTTAAATCAGCCTTTGGCATAACAATAGCATCAGAACCAATTGAATAAGGAATAGGGTCTTTATGGCGGACTTGCATAGATAATCTAATAATTTCTGAATCTAAAGCCTGCCGCATAATCTCATCAAGAAAAATATCCGGATTATTTAATAATCCATTGTCTTGATTTTTGTCAACTGGCGGAAGCTGGAACGGGTCTCCTAAAGCAATAATGAATACATTATGAGAAAAAAGCAATTCCATTAAAGTTTTAGGAGCCATTGAAACTTCATCTACAATAACAACTTTATAATCTATAAAAGGTTTTGGCTTGCGAAAGAAGGTTCCATCGGGTTTGGGGATACTCTCATAAAGAAGTTTATGTAGAGTCATCACATTTTTATTACCCTTTTTAAGAAGGACCTGCGCCGCTTTACCAGTATAGCAAGCATATACGACATCTACTTCAGGGTCAATACCAGGAAGATTCTGAACAATAAATTTTACTAATGTAGATTTACCAGCGCCCGCATAGCCAGAAATAACACAGTGCTTTTCACCGTTACAATATTTTTCGATACATGTTTTTAATCCTTGTTCTTGTTTCGTTGTTAATATCATTATGTATGTTCTCCTATCGTTTCATCTAAAATTTCACAAAAACGTATTATATCTCTTCGGGCACTATCATAATATTTAGATCTTTCAACTTTATGATCTCTTTGCCATTCTAATTCAGCCATAGCTTCTCTAGCCCTGATATATCTATATACTAAAGAATCATACTGATAACCTTTTAAATTTTTTTCATCTTCTTTTGTAAAAAGTTTAAAAATAGTATCGCCAATTTTTACTTCTTTAACACCATTATCTACAAATTCTGCCATTTTATTTTCTCCTTTTCATTTTATATTATAATTATATCATAAAAAAATAAAAAATGCAAAATCGAAATAAAAAAGGCCAAGACCTAATTTTAAATCAGAATCTTGACCCAGTGCGCGCCGTGCAGATTAAAACACAAAATCGCCTCGGTCTACGATGTCATAGTCCTATATAAAAATTTGTGGAGATACATTTCCCATCCATTCGTTTTGATGCGCTCTTCCAATAATATTTAATTCATAATAACCGTTAGTATTTTGTAGCATATAACATTCTTCATCTGTTGCTTTAAATTTAATTAAAGAGATTCCTTGCGGGGTAGTTATTTTTAAAGTATTATTCTTTTTATTATAAACTGTTACCATATCAGAAGTAACTTTTAAATGTTCTACACAAATAAAAGGTTCGTCAATATCTTTGCCCCATAAATCTTCCATATTAGCAATAGTAAGAATATCATCAGATTTAATAGCATTTCCTTGATAAATATAATCTACGTAATACATTGCTTCATTAGGCATATCTTTAAGTAATTCATCTGTTTTTTCTATAAAGGCGGGAATGTTTTCCTGTAATATACCTAGACCAAATGCTCCAGGATGCCCAGTTTCAAACATCGTTAAATCTGTTTCTGCGCATATACTTTTAAAATCATTTATTCCTACTTTATCACATCCCCTTGCAGAACCTTGATAAGATATATTTCCATTATCTATCACTTTTGTTAATAAACATGTTGGACGTTGATATTTAGCCATTATTTTATTAGCAATTAAACCGGCAATATTTTTATCTACTTGCCCTGGTTCAAGCAAGAATAGTAATACTTTATGATCTAAAAGATGTTGTTCTTCAATCATCTTTTCTATTGTTTGTAATCCTGCATCTTGAGCCTTTGTCTGTCTATTCTTTACATTAGTAACAATTCTCATAACTTGTTCAACAAGTTGTTCCATTTCACCTACAGTATGTCCTCTTTTAGTAGAAGGTAACATTTTAAATGCTTTAAATTTTAGCATAGATTCAAATGTTAAAGTTTTCTCTTCTATCGTTCCACTTCTACAAATAGCATTAATGTATGGTGCTATATAAAAAGCAACACTCATATGATTAACTTTATTGTTCATAGAATAAGCATTTTTTTCCGATAGGTTCACAAAAAAGGGATTTTTAAGATTTTGAAAACCTTTATTTTCAAGATGCTTTGTTTCAATAGAAGTCATAGACATCATATCGGCGCAATTCCCCAATGCCATTAAATCAAGATAATTATTAGCGTTATCTTTTTTAAGTAAAGAATCTAAATAACGGCAAAATTGCCAAACAACTCCCGCACCACTAAAATCTTTATTAGGATAATCAGATAATTGATTATTTATAACAATAGCATCAAGATTAACTATATCACATAAGTGGTGATCTAAAACGATAGTATTAATATTATTTTCTTTAAGTTTTGTACATTCTTCTGCATCATTACTTCCTGCATCGGGGATTATTACAAGAGAATATTTCTAAGATTTTATAATCCAATCTATATGATCGTTTAAGCCATGTTGTTTACCGTCGTGGACACGATAATCTAAATTAGTTTCTACCCATGTGGGAAACAAATCGTGTAGATAATTAATTAAAATTGCAGAACTGGTAAAACCATCAGCATCGCTATCTATGATAACTAAGCAATTTTCTTTATTGGTAATAGTTTTAATTAAATATGCGGCTGCCGCCTTTAATTTTTCTTCGTCTAATTCCATAAAAGAATTTATATCATCATCTGTTGTATTAAGATAATGATATATATTATCTTTTGGAATCCCTCTATTAGTTAAGATTTGTTCTATTGTTGAATAATTCTAATTAATAGGATTAATTAATTGATATTTCATATTTTATTTTACCTTTCTTTTCATTAACTTTCTCTTTAAATATATTAACAAAAAAAAATTGAGTTGTCAAATTTGCTTGACAACTCAAATAATAATTCTATCTTTAAATAAATCCATAAAGACATTAGGTCCTTTGTCGATGGGGCTATCTTTAAAATCTAAAAGGTGTTCTTTGTCCCATAAAAAACTTATTTGTACTTTTGAACCATATTTCTTATTAATATCAATTAATTTTTTAGTCCACTTTTTCCAATTATCATCACCAGTCTCTTCATACTGTCGATCAAAACCAATAATAATTTCTTGAACTCCAAGAGATAGAAGCATATCAATCTGATAATTAATTAAATTACTTCCGCAGGCGGCAACTGTAATATCATTCTCGATACCGAAGTAACTTTCATATAGAAGCGGGCTTTTTTCACCTTCAAAAATAATAACCTTTTTTATTTTACGGATGTTATCTTTACTAACGTTAAGATTATATAAATTAAATCCTAATGGGTGATTATACATTTTTCCATGAATTATGGCGGGAATATATTTTCCTTTATCTTCTTTTTCTTTTAAAAGTGTCCGCTCCCTTATTCCAATCAATTCTCCATCTATATTATAATGAGGTATTATAATACCTTGAGTAATAGGATCGTAACGTATATTATGATATTCAATTACCTCTTGTGTAATGCCTTCTTTCATCCAAGGTAATATAATAGGCTGTGGAAAATTTTTTAAAAAATCACATTGGAAAGTATTCAGAGAGACAATTTGATTGCTTGATTTTTTATGTTTTTTTGCTTCTAATTTGGAAAAAATTTGCCAATCTTGAAGTTCTGAATGTGTTTCTGAAAATATTTCATTAGGCGGCTCAATATTAAAAAAAACTGCAACATAGTGTACTGCATCAGGTAAATCCCATGGGCGAGAAACCTTTTTACCTTCTTTAGACCAATAGACAATTTGCTCATGGGCAGTTTCTTTTATTTTTAATGTTAATTCAAATATATCAAATGTATCATTACATTGAGTAAAACATTTAAACAATTTTGTGTTATCGTAATAATATAATTTAAAAGAACCTTGACCGGGCGGATTATGACAAATTGTACGCGATACAATTACATCGTGATGAATCTGTGGTTCTCCGCCCATATCGGTAAGAAATTCATATACCTGGTCAATCGTCAAATTGTTCTTTATATCTTCGAGATATTTCTTTCTTTCTATTTCGTTCATTTTCTTTTGCTTGAACTTGTTTTAATTCTTTACAACCACTACAATTATTTCTATTTCTACACCACCAACAATTATCATTATCCCACCAATACCAGTGAGGAGGGGATGGTCTAGGTTTACGAAACTTCTTTTTCATCGTATTAGTAAAATTCCTGTAATAATTACTTGTCCAATATGAGTTAATTGGTCAATTATTAAATTAATTTTTAATTCATTTGCCTTTAAATCATCTATTATTATATGTATTCCCCAATTAAAAGCAAATAAAGCTATAATCAATTTTTCGTTTAATTGGATTCCAAAAAAGTGAGCAATAAATAAAGGCAAAAAAATCATAAAAGTCCAACTAAAAGCATGCTCACATAAAGCCATTATATAATCATATTTATATAATGACTTAAAGTTTTGTTTTTCCCACCATGATTTTTGTTTCATAGATGCTAAAATGCCTTGTAAATAATAATCGTCTACAATATGACAAAATAACATACATAAAATTATAAAAAATTTAATCATATATTTAAAAGTTCCTTTCTAAAATAAATAAAAAGCAATAACTAAATTCTATTTATTTTAGCAAAATTTTTAAAAACATAATTAATAATATATTTTTTCTCTCCGTTGTTTAACAGTGAAGAAATCTATTTAAAATCTGTAAAAATGTCTTTAAAAGATCGTAAAGTTCCCTATGAATTAAAAACAAAAACGCCTAATGGATTTAGCCAACTTATCATTTAAAAAGCACTCTCCTTATTTTCTTCTCTTGTTGCTACATTAATTTTATAATCTTCCATATCAATCAATTCATAACTATAAGATGTTGCAAAAATAGGATTAATTCTACATATACCTAAATCTGCTTTGCACCATAGAAGAATATGATTATAATCACCCCGTCTATTCTTATATATAGACATTTTAAGATTAGGAATTTCTATACCCTTTTCAGAACAAATTTTATTAATAATTTCTTTATCTGATTCTGTCATATTAAGTAAAATACTACCTGCGTCAATTTTATCGGCAATAGATTTTGCTCCACGAAGAAGATTCTGGTCAAAAACTGTAACATTTGTATAATCTGCATTTAACTGTGTACTTGACATAATGAAAATTTTATTTTCAACAGCAAGGTCTTTAAGTCTAACGCTAATCATAAAAAGTACATTATCTTCTCTAAGACCTTTAACAGATGCGCGGGAAGCTACTTCAGAAAGAATCTTCATACTGCTATGAATATAGTCTAAGAAAATATATCTTACATCAAACTTTTTAATTAATGTCTTTGTAACATTTTCAATATCCTTTAAAGAAAAATCATGTAATTCTTTTAAATATAAAGGACTATTTTCAATTAATTCAATAGCATGAAGAACCCTTTCCTCTTCTCCTTCTTCATATCTATTAGTTAAGATATGTTTTTCATTTACACCTGAAAGAAAAGCCCACATCATAGTTTGCACTTCACTAAATTCTTGCTCTGTCATTATATATGCGGCAGGTTGTGCAGGACCAGTACTTATCCACTGTTTCTTTTCTAAGTCATAAATTTCACTACATCCAATAAAACAGCAATCTGCGGCCATTGCTCTAGATTTACCTACATTAGTTGCAGCTGAACGTAGATAAAATTTACCGAGGCGGGCACCGCGAAAGATAGCATTAATTAAATCTCCAAACAGAGGATAACCTATATCGGGATTATTTTTTAATTCTTCAAATAAAGCGCGCCCGCCCTTGCCAGCTTGAATAATACCATCTGCCGCCCCGCCCGCACAGGCTTCTTTAATACTATCAATTTTATCATCTATTAAATCAATAATTTCTTGTTCAGTATGGTTATCTAACCAATCTTCTTGCGCCTGTTTTTTCTTTTGGTCAAAAATATTATTAAGATCATATAACCAAGATAGATCCATACCTAATGTTTCATTATACATTCTAAGTAAGGTCATCTTTTTTACACGATGATAATAATAATTAAAAGCAGCAATTTGAGAATTTTCACTTATTTTTTCAAGATACTAGGGGCCTCGATTAGATTTATAGACGGCCAGTTTTTTAGGTCTTGATTCAAGATAATCTTCTATATTGGCTGGAGTTACTTTTTTTACACCAAGTTGATGTAAGTTATAAATACTTCCAAAAATAACTTGATGAAATTCTTCTATAAAATCATCAAGAGAAAAAGAATACTATTCATTATCTAATATATCAGGATTTTGATAGATACTGCCTATGACTTGAATAATTGCTGTTGTGTCTGTATATCTAACTTTACTCATCCTCTACCTCTATTGTATAGAAAAATTCACTATGAGAACCTACATCATACCAAGTCTTCTTACTGTTCTTGGAGTCTGTCCAAGTTCTAATATAATAAATTATAAATTTATAATCTTTATTTTGGTTACACTCGTTTATAAAATCTTTAATAGCTTTTATTACCCGAGTCTTTTCACAAATAGCAATTAAAGTATCATTTTCATATCTATCAGAAAAATAAAGTTTTACCATTATTCATCTCCTAAATCTAAAAGGCGGGGAGCAGGTTTCATCGGTTTTGGAGGTACAATATTAAATTCAATAACCTGTCGCCGCATTTTCTTATTCTTATTTTTATTTTCAGTTAAATAACGTTCTTGATAATATTTTTTTACATCTTCATATATATAAGGAATAATACCAATTCCGCCATGCCCCTCTTCAATATTACCATGTTTAATATTATAAAACCAATGTAGGCATCCTGTCATTCCACTCCACGTATAACCATATTGTTTTATAAAATTTAACGCTTGTCGATTAATCATTACATAATTGTAATCAGAACCATAAATATTTTTTACATATTGGAAAAATTGGTTTTTATCATTTTCTTCTTGTAATAGATTTTTATTTTGGCCCTCTGCGCATTTTTCATGGGCATACCTTCTAGCCCCAGCTTTAACAAAAGGTTCTTTGTCTCTATCAAAAGATTTTCCACAAAAAAGACATTTTACTATATGAGCCATTTTATTTTTCCTCTTTTTCTCATTTTATTTATTATATCATTTTTTTTATAAAAAAACAAGGTAGGAGATTAATCGCTACCTTGTTTTTTATTTTTATCTATTTTTAAAGAGTTCTTTTAAATCGAAAACAATCAATGATAACTGTTCTGCTTGATCTCTTGTAATATTAATAATCTTCTTACCTTTACCTAAATATTTATCGGTAATTTCTGTAATATATGGAGCGTAATGTGCTTGCTCTTCTTTTGTTAAAGAAGATAACATAGTATTACATTCTGCATATAAATCATCAAAATTGAGTTCGGTAGATGCAGTATTTATATTTCTATCATTCGTAACAAACTCTTTACCTGCATATTTCGCTTCTTCATCAATAGCTTTATTCAAGGCTTCAACAAGAGAATCATATGAAAAATTAACTTCTGGTTCCATATATTTGAAGCGCGATCCGCAATCAATAGTTCCATCTAAAGAACGAAGTGTTAAAACTCTTTTTGGGACATTATCTCGAATAACAGTATGAGCATAGCAATAAATATCTACCATATCTTTAATAATTAAATTATAGCTATTACCTAATGTAGGGACGATTTGATTATACTATGTTCCATCTTGTCTTTTAAAAGTTTTATCTTTATCGTGAGAAATAAATAATACGGCATAGCCAAGCTGAGTAACTGATCTAAAAGTATCTTCTAGTTCTCTCTTTACTCGTGACCAGCCTTGACCATATGGAATTTGGTTAAGAGTGTCAACTCCCGCTTGAGAAATAACATATTTTTCACAGGCGGCCGCCGCAATATCAATGGTATCAACTATAACAGAATGAAACCGTTCTTTTACTTCTGGCTTTTTTAATTCTCGTAAAATCATTTTCATTTCTGCCCAAGTTGTAACGTCTTGCGCGAACACATTGGGAAGAGCATTGTATCCTTTTTCAAAAGCTAAAATAAGGGCGCCAGGCATTTGGCTACCAAAAGTAGTTTTACCAATTTTACCTGGGCCGTAAATATATGTGATATATCCGCTTAAATCTCTACTAACTTTGTGAGGCTATAGTTTTGTTAAATCAATCATAAAAAATCTCCTTTACTATTTTCTTATTTCATACTCATAGTATACAATAAAATGGAAAGAATAAATTTCATTCTTTCCATTTATATATTAATTAAAAATTAAAACCACCTTCAGGAACAACATTTGAAGGAACCGGAATTGCACTAGAAGCGGGTGTCGCCGAAGCACGCTGTCTCTCCTCGTAATACTTCTTCGCGCTTGCTTTCTGGTCTTCCAAATAGGTATTTCTATCGGCAATTACCTGTTCAAGTTCTGCTTTTGTAATAGTCTGAGGATCATCAAATACATAAGGCTGAGGCTGTGCCCAAGTAATTACCCATTCTCTCTCATGTCGGAAGCTAGAGTCAACAACTGCTTCACCAAAAGCATTTTCCATTTTCTTCTCAATCTTGATTGTAGTATTAACAATCTCTCCCCTTACTTGTGTATAAATAGGATTACTCTGAGACGCTCCCAGGCCAAGAAAATAATTTACAGAACCAGATGCTTTAGAATCTTTTGCAACAAGAGTAAAAGGCAATAGCGCATTTTTAAAATCAAAGATTGCGGCGTTAATTCTTACAAAATCTTCGTTAATATTATGCTCGGGATCTGCTTCTACCAAAGTAACACCGTTAATAATTACATCAAATTTAAATTTATTTCTGGCAATAGGGTCAGGATTAAGAGTAGAAACAAATGATACAAAACCACCTTCGTTTCTTTGCTGAGACACAAGCTGGTCTCCGCCATTAGGGAAATAATCATTCAATGCAGCGGCTGTGTTTAGACGAACCATCATTGCCATATCCTTACCATCCTTAAGCCATGTCTTACCAGTCTCAAGAATCTGCTTTAAGTTTACAAAAGTATTACTTACTGCCCCAGAACCTGTAAGTTCTTTAACAAATGTATAATGAACAGGAATTACATTCAATCCCTCTTCGTCTGTTGCTATATTCAAACTTCCTGTAATATATTCAACACCAAAATTCTTTGAATTTTTATTTGTAACGGTTTTCATCTGAAGATTATGGTCATAAAGTCTGCCTTCGATTACTTCTTCATTAATATTCTTTCTCATTCTTTTTTCTCCTAATTTTTTTGTTTATTTATTTTATTCTTTATTTTATAATAATATTATATAATAAATTTTTATAAAAATCAAATTTATTGATTAAATAGAATCAATTCTTCAGCATATGGTAATGTCTTTATCCAATTGCAAAAATCTTGGCTCCATTCAGTAAGTTTATGGTACCGACGCTGTCCATACATATTCCGCAAAGTTTCATAATTACTCGTCCAAGTTCTAGTTTGTAACCATCCATTAGGCAACCAACGAATTAATTCTTTCCAATATTTTTTATCTTTTGTTTCAAGATACCGTTTTCTAAGTGTTTCACATATATTAATAATATAATCTACACAATCATCATTAGTATCATCAATAGTATATGGTTCACCTTCAAAAAGAATTAAATCTGAACTATAGTCTCCCATTTCAAAACATTCTTTTGTAATAGGTGTACTTGCTAATTTATGCATTGTTGATGTTGAATTAGCAACCGTTGCTACTTTGTAAGTATCGGCTTCTTTCCACCAATATAACGGTGCAGTTATATCAACAGAAACGAAAATTTGACGAAGAAATTTTCTATCGCTCGAACCAGCCTTAATCATACGTTGAGCCAAATCTAAATCTTTTGGACCTAATAAAGCTAAATCATAAATTGTCATTCCATTATCATCTTCTGACAAAACACTATTTTTTATAAGCCAATCTATATAACTATCTTCTAATCTGCAATACTCAAGGCTTCCTTCTTCAATTACTTTTTGGTTATTCTTTTCTGCTTTAATATTATAATCAGTTATCCATTCATGTGCAACTGAAATAGTTGAGTCATAACTGTATTCTTCAGGGTACATTCCAAAACTACTATCACTTTTTTCCCAACTTTCAAGAGGATTACGTAACCCGCGCATAGCTCCCTAAAAATTCATTACTTTTGTATTCTAAAACTTCATTATTTATTTCCCTTCGTCACGTTCAAACCTACTTTGTTTGATTGATACATCTAAATCCAAAATCTTTCTTTTTCATTCAATTTATCACGAGTACATTTCTAAAGAATTTCAAAAGTAAAATTCCATACTCCATATTTCTGCATATTATTATAAAGTTTATTAGTGGCGGAAGCATCTATCCCAAGACCACATTTTACATGTTGTTTCCATCTATCGGCTATGTTAACACTTTGTCCAATATATATATCACCAGTTTGTTTATTTGTAATTTTATAAATACCACAAACTGATCCAGAACCTAATACACGATTACATAAATCAGTAGTAGGTTTCATTATAAAAGCAGACCAAATAATTTTAGAAACAATAGAAGGATCATTAAGTTCTTTTTTCCATTCTTGAAGATTTATAATATCATTAATTTGTCCTTCAGAAATTTTTATACGATAAAAAGATATTTTATCCTATTCTTCTTGCTATCTAAGACGTGCGGCGGTCGCAGCCTCATATACAGATTTAAGCTAGGTTAAATCAGATTGAACCTGATCCCGCAAATCCTATATGTTATGTATCTATTGTTTTAGGGACTCTTCATACTATTGATATTTTAATTCAATATTTTTCTTTTTTTGCTAAATAGTATTATTATAAATCTATTCTTGTTTAGCAATACTTTCTTGATAAGAAGATTGTATTTGCAATAATTTCTAGCCTTGCTTTTCTCTTGCCTCGTTTAAAATATTTTGCTATTGCTGTTGAAGATTCTTTAACTATAAAATTTTATTTTGTTTGTCAGTAATTTGCTAATTTAAATCAGATAATTCTTTTTGTTTTTCTTTTAAATGCTTATTTACTGTCTATTTTAAATTATTTACCTATATTTTTTGATTCGTTTGCCGCAATTGAAATAACAGGTAAAGAGATACTCCAATTAATAAAATAGACAATATAATCAAAAGTATCTTCATTATTCAAAAAAACGGGCTAAGTATTTTTATACTTAACCCGTTATAAAAAGAATTATTCCGCTGTCTCAGGGTCAAAATTGCGGCCAGACTCAGTTAGCTTAACAAACTTGACGGACTCATGCTTAATATTACCATCCTTATCCTCAATCTCAAGTTCGCCTTCAACTCTCTCAGCAAGGGGATCCTTTACCTTATCTTCTCCTACAGTCTTGGTGTGTCTTGAAAAAGCCCCTGTGATAATACCATTTACCTGGCGGGGATCAAGATCAAGAGCCGCAGCAATATCCTTTGCCGTAATATTCTCATCCTCATGTGCCTTAATGTAATTAAATACTGCTAGTGTGTTCTCTTTAAATTTTGCCATTTTTATTTTCTCCTTTTAATATTAAAATAATTTGAAACATAATCATTTAGTTGTAGCACTTCAGGAAAAGATAGATTACTTATAATATTTCTAATTTCTTCTTCATTTTTTTCTACATTATCATTTCTCTGAATTGCTTCTTCTGCCCGTATAATTCTACTGGCTAAAATATTTATATTTCTTTCATCTTTCATAAAAATATTATACCAAAAATTTTTCAATTAATCAAGTCAATAAGTTGCTGTTCTGTAATGACCGGGATATTCAACTCTTTCGCCGTTTTGTTTTTACTAGAAGTAGAATTGACATCATTATTTACGAGATAGCTAGTTTTTTTAGAAACTGATCCCGTAACTTTTCCGCCATTTTCTTCTATAAAATTTTTCAATTCATTTCTATTTTTAAAATGAGAAGTTTTACCCGTAATTACAAATATTTTATCTTTTAATTTTCTATCTTCTTGTTCTTCTACTTCAGGAACCGATGTAATAATTTCATTTATGTAATTATCAAAAATATTATCGGCTTCAATATAATCAAAAGAAGTAAGAATTTTTATCATAACGTCGCCAATACCTTTAATATTATAAAGGCGGTCATCCTCATCTGGAAAATCTACAGCATGTCTAAATCCATTATAGGTATGATATACTTTAATTAAATCTTCTGAAGCTACCTTACCTATCTGCGGGATACCAATTGCCGCAATAAATTTAGAAGCTGTACAATTTTTACCTTCTTCTATTGCTGTTAAAATTTTATCGACAGAGGCAATACCAAATCCAGATTTTTCAATCCATTCATTACGATGCTTTTGTAATTTAAAAATATCTTCTAAAGAATTAATCCATCCCCAATCAATAAGTTTTTCAAGAGTTTTTTCAGATAATCCTTTTATATCAAGGCCTTTTTTACCTACAAAATGATCGAGACGATTAATTAGCTTCCCAGAGCATGCGGAATTAGTGCAATATAAAACTTCACTATCATAATCTTTCCTTATCTCTGTCGGTGCTCCGCAATATGGGCATACTTCAGGGATAGGAATTATCGGGATGTTATCAGGTTTATTCGTTTGAACGTAAGCCACTTGCGGTATGATTTGATTTGCTTTGTAAATATATACTCTTTGTCCCGGGAAGGCTCCATGCATTGTCTTTTTCATAATACTAATATTATGAAGACTTGCTCTATTGCAAACGGCGCCATCTATTTCAACATCATTATAAACTAATACGGGAGTCAATTGGCCTGCTCTTCCCATTGTCCATTCAATATCTTTTACTTCTGTTTCATATTCATCATCGTAAAACTTATAAGCGATACCGCCTTTAAAGTGATGGTCTGTTCTACCTGCCGCCTCATATTCTTCAGTATCATCATACTTAAAAACAATTCCATCAATAGGATAAAACTCGTTTTTACACATATTTTTTATATCATCAATGACATCTTTATAGCTATAATTATTATCATTAAAATATTTATTATTTAAAAAAGGAGTTACTTTAAAACCCCAAAACATTAAAGCTGTAAGACTATTAGTTAAAAAATAAGATTTAGGCTTTATTAAATCCCAAGCTACAAAAGTAAGATGACGTTGTTCACATTCTTTAGAATCAAGAAGTCTTATACTTCCACTAGCAAAATTACGAGGATTTTTATAATTTTCTTTGAAAGATTCAAAATTTTTATATGTGCAAATAATTTCTCCATCAATAATAACTTCTTCTTCGTCCGTATTAATATGATTAGGAATAGAGGGAATTACTTTAGCATTATGAGTAACATCTTCTCCAATAATACCATTTCCTCTTGTTTCTGCGGAAGCCAATTCTCCATTTTCGTAACGTAAAGAGCATGTAAGGCCATCCATTTTACCCATAGCAATCCATGCTCTCCCGCCAATAAACTCTTTAATATCTTCTACATCTTTTGTTTTTTGAAGAGAAAGCATAGGATGGTCATGAGTTACCTTTTTTAAATTATTAACAACATCATAATGAATTGTTTGAGTGGGAGAATCGGGATAAATAATACCTGTTTCTTTTTCAAGTTTCTCAAGGTTATAGTACATTGTATCCCAATCCATATCTGAAAGATAAGGTTTACCTTGGTCATATGCTTCAGTAGCTTTGTTTAAAGCGTTTATAAAATTTCTTATATCTTCTATTTTTGTAGTCATTATACTTTAATCCTCTAAACTTTTATAAAGAAGTTCTCCACAATAAGGGCAATTTATTCTTATATAAGATTCAATAAAATTAGGTTTTTCTACTATATAAGAAGTATTGTCTACTTCAAAAATACAATCACAATTATTACAATGGAATCTTTTCGTCTTATGCATTACATAAGATGAACCCTATTTAATTATCTTAATCATAATCTAATACCATTCCTTTCTACTCTTTTATCTATTGTTGCCCTATGGGTAGATTTTATATTTTTCAAATACCCCTGTTTAATAAATTGATTTAAATTTAAAGGAAAATACCCCCATATATTTTGAGCAAGATTTAAATGATAATCATCATTATAACCTAATCCACTATGGTCATGTCCATGTATATTAAAACAAATAGGAATAATTCCACCAAAAGTTATTTCTAATGGTTCATGGGATAGAACTAATTTCTCTGCGATCCAGATAGGACCTGCATATACTTCATCAAAAAATTGCTCCATTTTAGAAATAGATTGGTCATGGTTTCCCATTAATAATACTTTATGGCTTTTGATATTTTCCATATATTCTGGATTGCCAACATCACCAAGATGAATTAAAGTATCATTTTTATGACAATTTTCTTTTATGAGATATAATTGTTCTTTTTCAGAAATATTATATCCCATAAAAGGTCTGTCAGAATCATCAAAATGAGTATCGGAGATTAAATAAATACTTCCTTTTTCTGACCATTTTTGAAAAGGTTTATATAAAGTCTTTATCATAATACTATCACGGATTCAACCGTACTCCTCTCAATAATTTTCGTCCCCAACCCATTTTTAGATTGTTCAGAGATTTCTGAAACGGTAGTACAAATGGAATTAGGTTTTCCTACGACTAAAATGGAATCATCGCCTTTTAATGGAGCAATAGCAATAATATAATCTTCTTTCTCTAAACGAGTTATATTCATGCCTCTGCCATTTCGTTTTTGAATAATTAAGGTATTAATATCCATTTTTTTGCTATTTCCGCTATGAGTAAAAACTCCAAAGTATTTAATATTTTCATAAAGAGCAAAAGCAGAAATAACTTCATCATTTTCTTTTAATGAAATACCTTTAACACCGCTTGTAGCCTTACCAATAGGATTAATGTCATCTGTAGGAACTTTTATCACATTACCAAATTTAGTTCCAATAACTACTTCTTCTTCGTTCATAAAAGTGACAGAAACTAATTCATCATCATCTTTAATTTTTATAGCTTGAATACCAGTAGATTTTTTTGCTGTTGTATATTCTTCTATACGGGTCTTTTTAATTAAACCATTTTTTGTAAAGAAAACTACATAATCTGCGGGCTTCTTACCGGAGACAGCCGTTGCAGTTTGAAATTTTTCGTTATCTGCAAAAGAAAGAAGAAGATGTAAATTTGTTCCCTTTGAAGCGTTTGTACCTTCTGGAATTTTATCAACTGATAATTTATACATTTTACCTTTGGATGTAAAAATCATTAAATCATCTAAGGTATTTGTAGATATAGTTGTTTTAATGGCGGCGTCCGCTGTTTTTACACCTTTACCGTTTCTTTTCTGAATCCTAAAATTCTTTTTTGGTATGCGTTTAATATCACCGGTATGAGTAATAATAACTACGACATCTTCAGGCGTTATATCAATTTTTTCTTTTTCTTCATTTACATCGTCAATTTGAGTTAATTCTGTACGACGTTTATCTCCATATTTATTAACTAATCCTTGTAAGCGCACTTTAAGAATACCAATTTGCTCATCTCGGCTATCTAAGATACAATTTAACATAAAAATTTTATTTTTTAGTTCTTCAGCTTCTTTCTCCAATTCAATTTTCTCTAATTTAGCAAGAGAAGATAATCTCATGGCAAGAATAGCTTTCGCCTGATTTTCTGTAAAATTATATTTAGAAATAAGGTTAATTTTTGCGGCCGCCGCACTTTCAGATTGTTTAATTAATGCGATAATATTATCAATATCTTCTAACGCTTTAAGTAGACCTTCAACAATTTCTAATCTTGCTTTTGCTTTTTCTAAATCAAATTGACATTCTTTAACAATACATTCGAGATTATGGTCTACATAGATTTTTATAGCATCCCGTAAGTTTAATTCAGTAGGAGTTTTATCTACTAAAGCTACTTGATTATAACTAAATGAAGTTTGAAAATTAGTTTTTGCATAAATTTGTTTTGCAATTGCGTCAGGTGAAAAACCTTTCTGACATGTTATAACAATTCTAATTTCTTTAGAACTTTCATCATGTATATCATGGATACCTTTTATTTCTTCCCTGTCACAGATTTCCCCAAGTTCTGTAATTAATCCTTCTATTGTAGTTCCGTATGGAATTTCATAAAAGATAATTTTATTTTTATCTATTTTATAACGTGCTCTAATTTTTACTGAGCCACGTCCTGTTTCCATAATTTTAGGAATATCATTTTTATTAATGATTAATCCTCCAGTAGGAAAATCAGGACCAGGCAACATAGGAACAGCACCATCCAGATAATTAAACACTGCATTTGCGACATCATTAAGATTGTGAGGTGCCCAATTGCATGCCATGGCAACCGTATTTCTCCATTATTTCTAATGGTACTGACTATATCTTACTTAATTTTAAATTAAGGATACCATTTCGAGCTATGTATCAATAATAGCCCTACTCCACCGATTCGTGGATAGTCGATACAGGTTCTTACTTAGTCTGATTTAATTTATTATTTAAAGTTGCATTTCTTTTTCTTAAAGGATATTGCAACTAAGGTTGTTTATATCGTTGTCCTCGACATATATTACCTATTGTAGATTTACTACAATTGTATTTTTCTGCTAAATCTTTATATTCAATTAAAGTGTTTTGTAAATCATAAATAATTGCTTTGATAGTTTCTTCATCAAATTTAGCATTAGGATTTTTTGTTCCCTATTGAGATAATTTTTCTTTTCTAATAGGATAGTTAACATTAGAATGAAAATATCTATTACCTTTATTTATTTCTTCTAATGTTCTTCTACTACAATCATATATTTCAGCTATTTTACAAATTGGATATTCCTATTGATTTAATAAATCATATATATCTTGAATATTTTCTTCTGTAAATTTTCCTTGTGGATTATATATTCCCCATAAATTACCACCAGCATTTAAATTATATCCATTTTCTTTTTGATTACTATGATATAATTGAACATATTTAAACTCAGCATCTAATAATGCTTGTCGATTATCTGCTGGAATAATTTCTAAAATTTCAAATTCAGGAATACGTCCGTTAAAATATTTTTGAATTGCAGCATATAATACAGGTTGTCTTTTATCCCAATTATGCTATTTAATTCGCCTTGGAATATTATTACTTAAACCAATATAACATTTTCCATTTGGAAAATTAATTTTATATATTCCTGCGACTTTTGGACAATTTAATAAATTAAATACATTATTCATTTTATAAGTCTCCTTTGATTTTTATTAAAGAGACTAAGTAAGTTTCCCACGGAATTACCATGTATATACGAAGTCCCTCGTATATATTTAGGCTTCTCCGTTAGCAAATTAAAAAAATTTGTCCTAAAATAAAATTTTTTTAATTTACCCTGCTGATGAAGCAGAAAAGTATTACACAGGCGTAGTCACACACCAATTCCAGTATTAGGATTACAAAGCAAATTAGGAAAGGCACAAGGGAGAGTAATAGGCTCTTTAAGAGTTTCATCATAATTTGAGATAAAGTCAACATTATTTTTCTTGATTCCATTTAACATACCTTCTTCTGCAATTTTACTAAGGCGGGCTTCAGTATAACGTGCGGCCGCAGGTCCATCTCCTGCAATGTTACCATTGTTACCATGCCAATCTATAAGAGGATAACGCATAACCCAAGGCTGAGATAAACGTACCATTGCTCCATAAATTGAACTATCACCGTGCGGGTGATATTTACCCATAACGTCACCGACAATTCTTGCCGCCTTAACGTGAGGTTTAGATGAAGTTCGTCCCTCTTCAAATGCTGACCAAAGGATACGTTTTGCTACAGGTTTTAAACCAGATTTAGCATCAGGAATTGCTCTGTCGGTATTTACAGCTACCGCATATTCTATAAAATTTGTACTTAATTCTTTTGTTAAATCATTTTGCATATTTTAATCGTGTCTCCCATTTATTTTTTTTATTCTCCCAATCTTTATGCAATATTTCTATTTGCTTTTGTCTTTCTAAACATTCTTTTTCATTTAAATAGTAATGACAAGAATCACAAAAATGACATTCAGGCTCATGTATGGATAAAAATTTTAACACTTCTTTAACAGCTTTTTTGTCCCATTTATTTTGCATTACCATTTCCCTTAATCTTTCCATTCTATATTATAATGTTTAGCTAAAGTTATTTTTAAATCTTTATAACATGTAGGACAAAAATCTAATCTTTGTGTGCAATTAACAAAACTAGATTGATAAGTTGGTAATACTAATGTAAAATACATTTTCTTTGCTGTTTCATATGCTCCGCACATATCACATATAACTCCAAATTTATTATTTGCCATTTTTTAATTTCTCCATTGCCCCTTTTAATTCATCATATGATATGGCATTTATTTCGCCAATCTAATTTAATTTATTTACTAAATCCTCTTCTTTGTAAATATCTATAATCTTATTAACAATTTCTTCAGCAGTTTCTGGAGATAAAGCCCAATTTACATATTTTCTATGACAGTCATCACAATGTCTATCTCCATATGTCTCATAATCACCATATTTACAATTATCACAATAACAATAGGATAAAGTATCAGTTAAAATATTTACCATTTTTTCTTCTATCTTAGTCATTTGCTATTTTTTAATTCCTCATATCTTTCTATGCTAATTTCATATAATATTTCATGGTATTTGTTTGCTTTTTCTGAGTCCCATAAAAGTTTGATTCCACAATGAGGGCAATATATACTACCAACATCTTGATCAAAAAGCCAATAGTGACAAGATGGACAAAAAGGTTGATTTCTCCATTTTCTATCTTCATCTAGTAATTTTATAATTTTATTCTGCATTATATGTGGCCTCCTTACTATGCTCTTTAATAAAATTCTTTCTCGGAACAATAGCTGTACCCATTAAATCATCAAATAATTTATCTGTTTCTTCGCTATCATCAATCGTAATTTGTTTAATAATTCTATTATTAGGATCAGTAAGAGTCTCTTCTATTTGTTCAACGTCCATTTCTCCCAATCCTTTCATACGATTGACTTGATATTTCCCTGTATAGGTTTCTCTAAATGCCTCAAGGTCATCATCATTCTTTAAATATTTATAACCTTTATTTCCACCTAAAGTAATTTTATAAAGGGGCGGAACTCCAGCGTAAATAATACCGTCATAAATTAATTGAGGACAAAAGTTCCAAATAAAAGTATAAAATAAGTTTTTAATATGAGCACCATCAACGTCAGCATCACTCATAATAATAATTTTACCATAGCGAAGTTCGTTACGGTCATATGTAACCCGCATTGTTTTTGTGTCAATCTTTAAACCAAACGCTTCAATCATAGTCATAATTTCAGCATTTTTTTGAATCTTATCTAACGTAGCTTTTTGTGTATTAAGGATTTTACCACGGACAGGCATTACAGCTTGGAATTCATTATTACGTGCCGTTTTTAAACCACCTGCCGCACTATTTCCCTCAACAATATAAATTTCACATTTTTTTCTATCTTCACTATAGCAGTCCGCCAATTTGCTATCAAACTTTAAAGCCTTTTCTTTTTTCTTTCCTTGTTCTCTTGCCTTTTCTCTTGCTCTACGAGCGGCCTCTCTTGCCTTTTTAGCATTAATAGCTTTATCAGCAATTAATTTAATTTCTTTTTCATTATTAGCTAACCAATATTCAAGATTTTCTACTAATGCCGTATTAAAAATCTTCATGTCAATTTTCGTAATACGACTTTTAACCTGGGCATCATAAGATACATTAGGGGCAGTAATATTAAAAACAATATACATACCCTCTTGAATATCATCACCTGTTAAATTTTCATCCGTAGATTTAAGCCATTTTTTCTCTTTAAAAAATTTATTAAATTCACGAGTGATAATAGTTTTAATTTGAGTAATATGTTGTCCGCTCTCGGTAAGACCAGTATTAACATATGGAACAATAGTAGAAGAATAATTAGATGTATAAGTAAGAACCATATCCATTTTATTCTTACCTTCTACAAAATTCATGTCAAATCTATTTTTAATAAGTTCTTTATTTGCTACGGCGGAATCTACTAAATCATTTAATCCTTTTGTTGATGTATAGTCATATTCTTTACCATTTTCATTTAAATGAATGGTAAGACCAGGACATAGACATGAGATAGTTTTAAATAAAGAATGAATTTTTCCACTTTCAACTTCTGTATGTGTAAAAAATTCTTCTGAAGGTTGCCATTTTACTATAGTACCTGTTTTATTTACATCATCTTTAAGACTTATATTGCCACCATCATGCCAATTTGCAATACCTTCTTTAAAACCTACTTCTTCCCATTTTCCATCTCTAAAGGTAATTACATTTAACCAGTGACTTAAAAAGGTAGTAATTTTAGAACCAATTCCAAATGATCCGAGAGAAGTTCCTTCATAAGTTCCATCTTCTCTATATTTACCAGAAGTATTAAGAACACTAAAAGCAGCTTCGAGAATTGTTTTTCCATCTTCTCTAAAGCTGTTTGGAATAAAGCCTTGTCCATAATCTTCAACTGTAAAAATATCTTTATTTATTGTTACATCTATTCTATTTCCGTTACCGAGTCTAAATTCATCAACGGCATTAGAAATAATTTCTATTAATAATTGGGTTGAATATGTAGTATCACCTGCATATACCCCTGGTTTTAAACGAGTAAATTCCAGAGGGCTTAACGATTCTATACTATCTTTATCATAAAGTTTTGCCATATTATTTCTCCTTTTAATTTCTATAATAATTATAGCAAAATTTTTATAAATTTGCAAAAAATTTTAAATTTGTATACATTTCCTCATTCTTTTAAAATTTTTAAGTCAATAGATTCATGAGCCATCGCACTTGACATTTCAAAAATTTTTCACTATAATATAAAAAAGAAGAATAAATGACAAAAGTGGGTAGAGTCTATTATACATATATCTATAGACAAAAATAAAGGTGTGTAGTATTAATGCTACACACCTTTTTTATTATATTGCCTAAACATATCTATAATTAACAAATCCATAAATTTTATTATCTATACGAATATAATACCAAGTAGTTCCATTTTTAGCTTGGATGCTATCACAAACCTAAATAACTTTATCTTTATAAATAAATGGTATACTCTTTAATGGATTATATTCAGTTCCCGCCCAGCTTCTTACATATAAAGCATTGGCAGTTACTTTAGCTTTAAAATAACAATAACGTATTGGAGAAGGTTTGCCAGTTCTTGTAAATTCAGTCTGTGAAATAGCTATTAACTTTTTATCAACTACATTAATAGGCTAGATAGGTTTAGTCTATTCTTTTTTAGGTGCGGCCGCCGCATCTTTATAATTAGGAATAGCGTATCCGCGGATATTACCATTTGCTACTTTTAAAGTTTTTCTAGCAACCACTCCGCCGTTTCCTGTATTTCCTTCTATTGTAGTAATAGTATTTCCTTCTACTTTTTCTACAATCCCGATATGATCTGCAAAACCGTCATTAGGTTGTGTTCCATCGTCCCAGTTATAAGTAATAATCCAGCCTGGTTCAGGAGTTACAGATCCATCCTATTGCCAAATACCTTTTTTCTTAAATATTTGGATATGTCTTTCAACTCCGCACTATGTTCCTCCAATCAAATCAACAGCGTTATTTTTAATAAACGCCGCAGATAATGTCGTATCGCAATAGTCATCAGTATATTTTACTTTATAGCCAACAGCAAGAGGTTTATGATTGTTATAAATATCTATAATAGGTTTATGAGTCTGTTTAGCCATACTCATACCTATCCATCCTGCCATCGTATTAATAATATCCTGCGCGGAGACCCTTTCCGCGGGAGCCGGCTATACCTTTTTAGTTTTTGTTTTCTGCTATTGATAGCACCAATTCATATCGACGTTTCCAGAAATTCCCTTTACTTTTCCTTTGCTAGAATACTGATGATAAATACAATCATAATGAGGAACATCATTATAATCGGCAAGCCATACTATATATTTTTTTATTGTTGAAGCATCATACCAGTTTTTATAATAATCTTGGTTTAAATAAAATCCAGCTTTGTATCCTTGACTTTCAATATAATCACAAAAGGCATTTGTAAAATCAATACAATTAGTTCTTGTTAATTTAATACCTTTCTTTTTGGCACTATTTACTGTATCATATTCAAAATCATAGAAAATAATAATATCTTTACTAAGGCCCGCCTCTTCAACGTTTTTAATGCAAGACTTAGCTTCTTTTATTGCGTCATTTTTATTTAATGCATACGCAAAATGATATACGCCATGAATAGCAATGCCCGCATCTTTAAATTTTTTTACATTTGTTAAGAAATGCTTATCTATTGCTTGTCTATATCCCTATCTAATAATGACAAAATCTATCCCATCATCCTTAACTTTTTTAGCGTCTATATTTCCTTGCCATTGAGAAATATCTATACCTTTTAAAGTCATTTTATCTCCTTTCTAAAAAGAAAAACGGGAGAATTATTCTCCCGTTTCTTCTTGAGTATCTTCAATATCTTTTAATTCAGGCAATCCTGCTAGACTTGTCATAATTGATAAGATACCAGCTGTGCAAGCTACTGATCCTACATAGATCCAATCTACTTCTTTAAGCGCGGCTCCTACAGTAATCATAGAAGCAAAAGTCTGTGCAAATGTTTTAATTGCACGAATACCAGCAGCTTTTAGCCATCTTTTATTTTTTTCACTCATACAAATAACACCTCCTTTTGTATATAATTAATATAAAAAAAGAGGTGTTTATATTTAATTATTCTGACCTTTTATATCTTTCTTTAATGATTTTTAAATAATTTTTATTTGCTTGCAATTCAGTATTAATTTTTAAAATCTCATCTTCAAGAGATAAAATATTAATACGATACTTTTTCGCAAGTACTTTAAGTCGTTCAATAGCGGCTTCGTTATCTGGGCAAAAATGTGAAAAATCTTTAATTGCATCCTGGATAGTATTAAAACGAATTTTTTCTCTTTTTAATTCTGTAGTATAGAAATCTCTAAATGCCTTTTTCTCTGCAATGCGGCAACCTAAAAATTTACTTTGGACTGATGTATCTTCGGGATGTACCTTTGCAACTCCTGTAAAATATCCAGATTTTGTTTTTATTACAACGGTAGAAACACCAATGTCCGCGTCATATGTTGATTTAAAAAGTTTTGCTGCCGTTCTCATGTCTAGTTCCTCTCTTTTTTCTAATAAAATCTTTAATAATAATGAAAGCCATTTCTACAAAAAGTGTGCTAAAAATACCTACTAGAACTGGATTTACCGTCATTTGTTTTTCTCCTTATATTTTTCAATATCTTTAATAATTTGTTCGATACTTACTGGTGTACAATTATGAGCATCTACAGCTACATTATAAATACTATATTGTCCAAATTCAAATTTATTAGGGCTATGAGTATGTCCAGATAAATTCCAAAAGAAGCGTTCATCTTCAAAATTGCTTACAAAAGTAGGATAATGAGAAAGAAAAAATACTTTTCTTTTATTGTATTTATATATTGAAGCGAAACCAAGATATGTCATATTATATTCTGTTTGATATTTATTAAGTTTATTCTTTGTATCATGGTTTCCCCAAATAACAATTTTTTCTCCGTTTAATACTTTATAAACTCGATTCCATTCCTTTTCATTTCCGCTCATACAAAGGTCGCCAAGAATATATACAGTATCTTCTGGAGTAACAACACTATTCCATCTTTTAATAATTTCAGTATCATGTTCTTCTATTGAAGAGAAGCCGCGCGGCCGCCAAATAAAATCTTTGTCATGGCCGATATGAAGGTCAGATGTAAAATAAATCATATTATTTCCTTTCTAAGAGATTCATATTTATTCCATCAAAAGTATAGATATAATCAAATGGCTCATTATAAGTAGGAGGCTCTAGTCTAGTATACATATTATGAATTTCATGCGGTGGTACATAGGCCAAAGTGCCTTTTCTAGTATCATTACGAGATAGACAAATCTCAAGAGGAATTTTAAAGTAAATTCCTATTATTATTGTTTTTGTCCTATCAATATGTAGAGCATGAAAAAGTTTGTAACGGCTTTTTAAATTTAAATGGGTGGCGTCCGCGATAACATCTTTTCCTTCTGCAATGTTTTCATTAATTTGTCGAATAAACTCTTTATAGACTTGTTTTTCTTTAGAAAAATAATTGTCTTTTTTATCAATCAATGAAAATCTAATATTGTCTCTTGAGACATGGGTTATTCCTAATAAATTCTTTTTAGCAAGGGTAGTTTTGCCTGAACCAGGAATACCCATAAAAACATATAAAATATTTTTCATAATTTATCTCTGCCAATCAATCCAATCGTAAGGAATAGTTTGATTTTGTTCAGGAGTATACCAACGTCCTGAGCGACTTCTTATCTGCCATCTTCTTTCTGCGGTGCTATATCTTTCATTACGTGTTTCTAAAGTAGTTCCAAAAATATAACGAATACTATTGTCTTTATTTAGTTTTAGAGAAATCCATTTTCTATGGCCTCTTCTTACATAAAAATCACTGGTAATAAGCTGTCCCGTATAACTTTCATATGCATACCAACGATTGCCGCCATCCCGCAGTCTAATTTTACCTTGTGTCAAACTGCCTCTTGGGGAGCCAGGAATACTTGTTTTATGCCCATAATACCAATGGCCTTCAAACTTAAAGTATCCGGTCATAAGTTTTCCATGCTTAAAAATATAAAGATTTCCTGATTCATCTCCAATAATTCCGTGGACAGGCTGCCGCTCTTTCATTTGTTCAAAAGTTACTCCAGTTTTCAAGCTATCCTTAGCATAAACTGGATTTGCCATTAATACAATAGCAATGAAAAAAATAGTAAAAAGTCTTTTCATAATATTTACTCCTTTATTTTATATTTTATATTTTTACTGATGAAACTTCAGCAAGAACTCATTAGATACTGCCTTAAAAGATTGCACTCCATCTTCCGAGCGGAAAACAATACCTTCGCGCATATCTCCGTCTACCTGAGAAGCATCGGTTGCGTATTCTAGCAACTCGTCAACAGTATCGGGCAGAATGAATTTGCTATTGATAACTGGTACGCAAGGAATCCGGTAATAATCTTCAAGCAACTCTCTCATTTTAAGAGTATTGAATCTACCCTTATCAGATGTAATTAGGTTAAATGCCATAAAATCATGTCCATTCAGATGATAATCTCTCTTCTGTACTCCTGCACCATAAGTTTCTCCCTGAATTGTAATCCATTCTGCTTCAGGGAACAAACTCAACATTTCAGTTAGAACATGTTCAATATGGTATTTTTCTGCCATCTCGGTATAAATATTAGTTTCATAAAAGCAAGTTTTGTCAGGCTTATCAAAACAAACATTTCGAGAGCAAACATAGAACTCATTTTTGTGAGGCCATTTTCCTCTTTTGATAGTGAAAGTAGTTGAAGAACCATCAATCTTTTCAGTTGCAATCCAAGGGTCTTTATTCTGAAGAATCCAAGGCATATTCTGCACTCTTTCTTCATCAGTTTTCTTTACCCAAGCGGGCCAACCAGTTTTATCTCTTTTCTTTCCGAAGAAAATGAAAAGAAGTTTCTTTCCCCATTCACGCTTCATAAGCCAGCGGAAAGGCTGTTTTGCAAAAAGTTTACCATGACGCTGAGCCATTTTCTTATACTTATCTGCGGAAGGGGCTTTGCGGGCGTTATCTTCTGCTACATAGTAAGTTACCCCAAGCTGTTTAGTGAGGAAACGAGATTCATCGTCTACTCGGTGCAAAGAGCAGTCCTTATGAGGAGTTCCAATTCTAATGGTTTTCTCATCTATGATTGCTCCATTGAAATTTGCGGCAGACATAAGAAGTCCCTGAGAAACAGACTTACACATTCTCTGCGTCTTAATCTTATATTTCTTTTTTGCAAGGAACTCCATATTAGTAAAAGGTTCTACTTCAGGCAGTTTAGAATCAATTTCAAAATAAATTGCAGGGTCTCCCGCCTTAAACTCTCCCTTTCCAACAACGATAGTCCATCCGCCTACATGAGCAAGTTCTACTCTATCATATCCTTCGATAGGAGTAATATCGTCAATAATTACAACATATGCTAATTGTCTAGTGCCATTTTTATCTAACATTATTATGTTACCTCTTTTTTAATAATAAATTGGCTATTTTCTAATAAATCCTCTAAATATAAATTGTTATAGTGCGTATATGGTATTCTAATTAAAATAATATTGTTATCAAAACAATATTTATTTTTTTCTTTATCATGCTATTGACGTTTTTCAAAAGATTCTTTTGTATCAAAGCTAAATACAGGCTTAAAATGCTGTTCTCCATCATATTCAATAATAATATTTTTATCTGGTAAATAAAAATCAAATCTAGGAGTTCCATTGGAGTCACTAAATTTGAAGTCTTTAAATCTTTTTTGAGAAATAAAATTAATGTTATTCGTATTTAATATTTCTCTAATTTTTTGTTCTCCACGAGATTCTTTTACACAACCGCAGCTTGTAGTGCTCCCTTGAGTAAGATTATTAGTATATATTTCATATATTTTTCCACAATCGCATTGAACTAAATATTTTGAATTACCGTTTATTGTGCCTATAAATTTAAGTACAGTTAAATGTCCAAATCTTTGACCTGATAAATCTTTTAATGTTTTACGTCGATTTTCTTTAGTTATACAACCACAAGAAGGAGTATCTCCTCTTCTTAAATTTTCTGTAGTGGCATAACAAATATTTCCACAATTACATTGACATTTCCATGTATTTTTATGAATATTGTTATAATACACTTGATGTGCTTCATCTGCATATTCTAATACTAATAATCGTGAAAATCTTTGTCCTTTTAAGTCAATCCCTCTAAAGTTTTTTTTGGTTTTTGGTTTTATTGTTTTTGCCATAATTTTTCTCCTTTATTTTTTATTTTATTTTTCTACTTATAGTAAAAATTATGACAATAGAATTAGAGGGTTTTGTCCAAAAATTTTAAGCAAGTTCTCTTTCGTTATTTGCATTAAGCATAGAAAAATCCTCCTTTCATATCTTCATTATTAATAATTCTTTCAATAAAGAAAATTTTTTCTTTATCTGAAAGGAAATCACTTTTTAATATTTTTTTTATGTTATCTATTTGATATTCCATTCTGAGATAATCCTCATTTTCATCTGGATCAAACATTCCCATAATTAGTCTTTTTCTCCTGTAAGTGCTGTAAATTCTTCAAGACGTAGACTTAAAACATCGTCCTCAATATAAAAAATATCATTACCATAGGTAGATTCATTCCAGGTTATGAACATGGTCAGAAGTTGGCCTATCCGCAAACCAGGGTGCTTATGATGAAGTGCTTTAAAATCATCCCAAAAACTCATAATTTCTATGAATCTTTGAATACATGTATCTTCACTCTTGTTGTTAATAGCATTAAGTCTTTTATTATTTATCATTTTTTTATTTCCTTATTAAATTTTTAATTAATGTTATTAATGCAATATCCAGTACAATTAGACATAGTATTAATGAGATAAAACTTACTACAATAAAAATATTAAATAAAATATCCATTTTTTATCCTATCGGCATACCTAAATTTTTAAATTTAATTTTTTCAAAAATTTCTGCTATCCATGTCATTTGAATCGTACCATTTTCTACAGGGTACTTTTTTAATTCTTTATAAAAATCCTCGATATAAATAGCTTCTGTAGGTCGTTTTTCCCATTCTTCATAAAAATCATTTTTCATTTTTTCATTTCCTTTTCTCATTTCTTATAAATAAATTTTATCAAAAATTTATAAAAAAAGCAAGAAAAATTGTTTGACCAATTTTTCTTGCTTATAAAAATTAACCCATTTTTGCGTTAATAATATTCTCCAAGGATGTTCCACGAAGAAGTTTATTAACAGTATCAGCAACAGATTCACCATTAGCAATAGCGTAAGGACTAATGCTTGCCATACCTTCTTTAAGAAGGTCTGCCTGTGTGCCTGCGGAAATTGCGGCAACCAAATCAGGACTAATAGAACTCATAATTTCCTTTACAGTGTTAGCATATGCTTCCTGCTTATTCTTTTCGATTTCAGCCAAAGCCTTCTTATGAGCGATTTCAGCATCCTGCTTCTCTTTAGCTCTTTCCATCTCTGCCGTCTGAATAGCTGTAAGAATTTCCTGGACATCGCTCTTAGCCTTAGCAGCGGCAGCTTCTGCTTCCCGCTTTTTAACACGAAGAAGTTCCTCATTCTTAAAGGTTTCTTCTGCTCTTGCTTGAATTAGAGCCATATCATAAAGAACTCTCTGGTTCTTAATATCTGCTTCTTTCTGTTGCATTTCGGCAATAGCTTTAACAGCGTTCATATGCTCTTCCGCATCGGCAAGTTCAATGGTCTTTTGAATCAATTCATTTTGATGCTCTTCCAGAAGAGTAGCAATACTATCTTCAACAGTGATATAGATAATATCTACATCATTAATAAACATTCCGTTAATTTCAAAAAGCCTTCCTTCCGATTCATCACCGTTATTTAAAACAAGGCTTCTGATAATTTCAGTGGAATCAGTGTAAAAATCTTTGATATTATACTTTTTCACTTCTCTCTTGATTAGAGAGCGCATATTGTCACAAAGATATTTTACATAATTATTAATGACAAACCACTTATCTTTATACTTTTCCAAGAAGTTGACTCGGTAACTTAATTTAATGGTTACGTCAACAAAATCTGCGGTTTTAGCATCAATAATATCAGTGACTTTATTATTTTCAAGTCGTAGAAAAGCTGTCTTAATAGAAGCCTTAGAACCCTTTGGAGTGCCTCCAGAAAGTTCAATAGCTTCAACAGTCTCATCATAATCAAGCAAACGAGTTGTAGGTCCGATTACAACTTCTCTATGGCCAGCCTTAGATACAATATTTACTGCATAACCTGTCCAAACATCAAGTGCAACGACGCCTTCATATTTAGTGTCAAGAGTAATAGTTCTAGGCTTAGTGTAGCTTACTCCACGAGAAATATTTGCATTTGCTTCAAAGATTGCAAGTGTAGATTCCTGATTTGCGGTAGAATATGCTGTATTAAGCATATCTGTAACGGCGGAAGATGTAAGTCCCTTACGAGAAAGTTTTTCAACAGCCTGTTCAGTAAGACCATTATTATACTTTAAAACTTCCATATTACCAGGATACATCAATTCACATTCTTTTGTTGTTAGCTTTCTCTTAACAACAACTTCTGTGCGAGGGTCAGGTAGATACATCTGAGGACCACGTACTGTAGTGATTTCACCAGTAAGTCTGTTAAGAATATAACGACCTTCACCTTCAGGAATAGCAATTGCGTGATGCATATATTTACCATCATATTGAATCATTGCATGTTCAGGACGAGGGTAATAAATCATCTGGTCATTACCAGTAATGAAAAGTTCCTCTCCAATAGGATGGTGAATTGTTTTTCCATCTTTCTCTTCATCATATGCGGCGATTACTTTTACATAAATACCGCTAATAGGAGAAAGTTCAAGAGCACGGAAAATAAGTCCACCCTTAGGAGCAGTTACGAATGTCTCTGTAGGCTCAGGGAACACAACTGCGGGACCATGAATGTATCTCTTTTCACCATCTTCATCTTTAAGAATTGCATATTCAAGACGCTCAAGAGTAACAGCATCTCTTACATACTCTCCGCTTCCCTCTCCATTTTCTGCACCGATAGGAAGAACTTCAATACCAGTTGGCGGAATGTAGAACGATACTTCCGTACCCTTAATTACAATCATCTGCCCAACGAAATACTCTTCGGACTCTGCGGTAATTTCTTTACCTTCTGCGTTTACAATGGTAGCGGTAGCCATACCCTTTTTAGCGGCGACCGCATCATAAACTCGTGCCAGAAGGTACTGGTTAGAACGAAGTCTATGTCCTCTGATTACCCTTGTCATCTGACCAGGATAAAGCGAGAAGGATGTGGGTCCCGCAATATTGATTTTTCTACCAACCTCAAGCGTAGGACTATTTACTGCTTTTGCAGGTTCAGGATGACTGTTATCAGAAGTAGGGTTCTTCAGAACAATATACCAACCTTCAGGAGCAGATACAAAAAGCTGTTTTGCCTTTTCAAAGTCCTGTGTCTCTTCAAACTTTTTATTTTTACCATTAAAAGTAACGAGAGACTCCTGGGCGGAAATAGTCATAGTAGTAGGTCCAGTATAGACCTTAATTGCGCCATTGGTTTTAGACTGAAGGAAACAGAATTCATTCATAGAAAGAACAAGGTCACGAGACCGATTCATGTTCATCTGACTCTGATTATCCCATTCACTGTCATATCTTGCCATATTTTTCTCCTTTTATTATTTAATATGTATTATGTTTTTATTATTCTACGTTTTTAACTTTTTCTGCTAGGGCTTTAAGCTCTCTCTCTTTACGCTCTTTCTTTTTACGTGCCTTTTTCTCAGCCTGACGTTTGCGGGCGGCCGCACGTTCTTTTTCTTCTCTTTCTCTTTTAATTCTTTCTGTCTCTTGCTCTTTAAAGAGTTTTTTTGCTTCCTTTACTTTCTTAACCCAATATTTTTGATATTTCATTTCATGGGCTTTGTGTTCAACGCCTTCTTTTGTAAACCTATTACTATTTATAAGTTTAGAATAAGCAAGATAAATAGCAAAATCAAAATCGAAAGCATCTTCTTTATTACATACTGTTTTAATTTGAGTCCCAAATTTAAAAGTAAAACGTAATACTTTATTAGGGACAAGAATTTCAATTTTTACTATTTCTGAATAAAATATATCATCTGTTATTGGATTGTTTTTTGTTTTTTGAATAGCTTTGGCAATAACACTATTTGCATATATGTCACTCGCATTAATAGTAATTGATTGTGATGTTGGTACTGATGAAAAATGCATAAGTTCTGAATAATTCATTTTTTATTTTCTCCTTTTTTTATTATGATAATATTATATAATAATTTTTTTAAAAGGTCAAATTCAAGAAAAATAGGATTTAGGTTTTTTATTTTTAAAAGAATATATAAATAGGAGAATTAGTATAGATTATACTATAAAAAGGAGGAAAAATAGATGCCAGGAATAAATAATAATTTATACCCACCTATTTTTAAAACAGCATATGCGCCTGCTTTCGCTGATGAATGTAGAGTTTATTTTGCAATATCTAATTATAATAATTTAGATGATATTGATATAAATAAAGTACAAGTAATTGTACAAAATCAAAAAACGAATCAATCTGTATTAAAAAAAGAATCATACCCTAGCGGTATAAAAATTGCGTCTTTAAAAACAGATCTTGAACGAGCAGGAGATGATAGATATTATATTGAATTAATGGATTCTGATATTGAAGGAAAAACGGGTTTTAGTTACAATCAATATTATAAAGTTCAAATTAGATTTACTGCGAAGAATAAACAAGTAAAAAATATTTCAAATTCGCAGAAAATAGATAATTGGTTAAATGAAACTTTACAATATTTTTCTTAGTGGTCAACGGTAGTATTAATAAAACCTGTTAGTCGTTTAAAAATTTCTTTAAAATATTTTGAACAAGAATCTTAGAGTAATACTTTAACAACTAATTCTTTTACTGTTCTTGGATAGGTGAAGCATGAAGTTGATTCTGATAAAGAGGAATTAAAAAATTATAGAATATCCGTATATACCGAAGACGGAGAGTTATTAGAAGATAGTGGATAGTTACTTTTTAATGAGGATAATTAGATTCAATATCATTGCCGATATAATTTTTAGAATGGAGACTATAAAATAAAAGTGTCCGTATTAACTAAAAATTTATATTTTCAATAGCAAGTTTTTGATTTTCAGGTGTCCGCCGTTGCTTATACTAATTTTGAGGCAGTGATTTCTGCGGATATAGATAATAAAAATGCATGCGCGGTTATTTCTGTTAAAAAGGATTTAATGGTTGGGTTGAATACTAATATAGTAATTTAGAGAACTTCTAGTAAAGAAGATTTTAAATATTGGTAGGATGTTTATACAACTTCAATTCCTGCAAATAGTATTTTAAATTTTACTTGGAAAGATTATACTATTGAAAGCGGCGTTTGGTATAAATATAGAGTATCTAAACGAAATCAATAGAATTTTAGATCAACACCTATTGAAATAAAAAATCCTATTATGGCAGATTTTGAAGATATATTTTTAACTAATATCGAAGGACAATTAAAAATTCGATTCGATCCTCAAATTAATAATTTTTCTAAAGTCGTATCGGAGTCCTTAGTAGAAACAATTGGTTCTCAATATCCTTTTATTAGAAGGAATGGTAAAGTTGGATATAAAACTTTTTCTATCTCTGGAACTATATCTTATTTAACAGATATAGGTTCTAATTTAATGCATGCTTCTAAAACATAGCTGTATGGAGATTCGGCAAATTTATATAAAGAATATAATCAATAGAACAATATTAATTTATATAATGATATTACTCAGGAAAAAGTTTTTCGAGATAAAGTATTAGATTTTTTATATGAGAATAATGTAAAATTGTATAAATCTTCAACAGAAGGTAATCTTTTAGTTAAATTAATGAATATTAGTTTAACTCCTAATAATACATTAAGTAGACAAATCTATAGTTTTACATGTACTGCATACGAAATTGATACTTTTAATTATAATAATTGTATAAAATATTTTATTCAAGACCCTGGCCAATACGTTTAGGAAGATATTTTATTAATACAAAGATATGGACAGCTTTATTATCCTAATTTAAGTGTATATTATCCTCAAGAGGATGAGTCTAAACATTTTAATAATAATGATTTATATTTTGGAGCAGGATAGATTTTATCAACGTTAATAAAACAAAAGTATCAAACTTTAACTAGTGAAGATATTGATATTAATATAAATAAACTATCTTATTTAAAAATTACTTTAACAAGTCCTCCTTATTTAATTGGAGTGATAGAAAATTAGCCTTATCGTATTACAGATAATACATCCGTGGCTAATGCAGTTTATTCTGGCCATATAGTTAAAATTAATGGTGTTCCAATTATAATTAATAAAGACGGCATATATTAGCTTTCTAATGATGATACGGCAGTCACTTCATTGCAGTTTATTTCTCCTTATGAACAAGGCGTTATAGATTTTGAAGTTTATATAGAAGAAAGCGAAAAACAAAAAGTGGATTTTAAAGGATATAATAGTTTTAATAAAATAGGTCAGCTATGGGGAACTTTTAGCTTCTTTGATAGTTTAAAAGAAAATCTTTGTAATAATATAACAAATAGGTATCTTTTTACAAACGATTCTTATGAACAAGAGGTTCAACAAATTAATGGTATAAGATTTCAGGCGGAGCCTGGAACGGTTATTTTTGTACGAGAAAATCAAGATGGCCAATACGAAAAACATATTTTAAATGAAACTGGATTATTATAGTTTTATGATTAGGATACTAATATTCAAGGTTTTTATTTTATGGGACCGAAACTTGAAGAAGTGTCAGCGGAAGAGAAAGATAAATATGGTTTAAAACCTTATCAATTTTTTAATACAAATGAACCTATTACTTTGGATGTTATAAAGCATCCGCAAAATAATTATGTTTATTATTTTTCTTCATACAATAGTATTACTGATACTTTAACGGTTCCCGCGGGTTAGCTTCATGATTATGGAGATAATGAAATAGATGGTAATGCTTTAGTTATTTCTGATAATACTTTAAATGGTAATTTAATAGGCCCTAATATTTTACAATTATATTCTAATTTAAATGATACTACATATACATGGGACGCTACAAGTCAAGAAGCTAGAGAATTAAATAATGAGACTTTAGGATTATTATTTGCTACTGCTAATAGTTGGATTTATTATCAAGGTGTGTGGTATCCTTTTTCTCTTGAGCATCAAGTACCTTTAACTCAAACTGAAGCTATAATAGATTATTATTGTACAGTTTTGAAAAGGAGGTATTAATTTTTATGAATAAAAGTACAAAATATCAAAAGTATTTGAATGATGCCGCTTTTTTAAAATAGCTTACTGAATTACATATAAAAGATTATTTTGTAAAAATAGCTGTTTTAGATTGGAAAGAGAATTTTATTGAAAATATTGAAGGTAAAGTAATAAGCGCAAGTATTAATATAGATGGGAATAGTATTATTCGTCGTACCGCAACTTTAAGTGTATTAATAGATGAAACTAATAATGATATTACTAACGTTAAAAATATTTTATCTATTAATAAAAAAATTAATTTACAAATAGGTTTTATTAATAGCACGGATAAATATTTAGATGAGCCTATTATTTGGTTTCCTCTTGGAGTTTATGTAATAACTGATAATTCAATTTCTTATTCAAGCACTGGATTGGTAGCATCGTTACAATTAAAAGATAAAATGTGTTTATTAAACGGTAATTGCGGTGGGACCTTTCCCGCATCAGTTATTTTTGATACTTATACGACTGTTGATGAAAACGGACATGAAGTAATTGAGCGACCTACTATTTATCAAATTATTCAAGAGTTAGTAAATCATTTTGGCGGGGAGCAGCTTGGAAAAATTATTATTTCTGATTTAGATAACCGTGTTAAACAAGTTATGAAATGGACCGGGAATTCGCCTTTATATGTTGCTAAATTTTCTTAGGATCAATATTTTTATACAACGGATTCTAGTAATCCTAATATAGTAAAAAATAATCAGAAATTTCCAAAACAGGCTTTTGAATATGGAGAAGATGTAGGATATATTTATACAGATTTTACATATCCTGGAGAATTAATTGGAGACGCGGGTAGCACTATTACTGATATACTAGAACAGATAAAAAATGTATTAGGTAATTTTGAATATTTTTATGATTTAAATGGCAATTTTGTTTTTAGATAGAAAAAAAATTATTTAAACAATGCTCAATCTAAATATATTTTAGATAATGTTAAGGCAGAAGAGAATGATAGAACTATCTTACCTGATTATATTAATTCTTTAGGGTAGAACAATGCATTAAGTGCTTATTTAATTGAAATAAATAATGGAACTTCCGCCTATGAATTTAATAATAGTAATTTAATTTCTAGTTATAGTAATACTCCAAAATATAGTGAGATAAAAAATGATTTTGTAGTATGGGGTATTAGAAAAAGTACATAGGGGATAGAGATTCCGCTCCGTTATCACTTAGCTATTGATAAAAAACCTCAAATAAATAATTCTTATTATGTTTTTGAATATTAGGATGAAACTGATGGATTAAAAAAATGGTATCGTCCAATATTTTTAGAAACAAATAAAGATCGACCTACAAAAGGAAGCGCGGGAGTCTTTTATTGTGTGGGCGCATCTGAAGAAAAGATAAAAGAAAAATAGTCTAAAATAGCAAGTTTTCCTATTTATAAATGGGGAGATAACGGTTATGAAAAAATAGATTCTCACTTAGAGAAAATCACTACAAAAGATTGGCGGACATAGTTATTGATGCAAGGTTTAGAAGGCAATGTATTAGGAACTGAAAGTAATTATTATTTTGCGGAATTGTTTAACGAATGGCCTCAAATATATGATGTAAGAGCAGGTAAATTTTTTAAAGAGACACTTAATAATCCTACATAGATAAATTATTTTTTAGATTTTATTGATGCTCCCGCATCTCCTATTGCAGAACTTGATGTAAATAATATAGGTCGCCGCACGAAAGTTTTTAATGAAGAATCTAATGTTAATTGCGTTTTTTAGGCATGGATTCCAGATTTAATATTAATAAATACTGATGATGAAGATAAAGGAATTTTAACAGAATAGTGTGTTGCAAGAGGTCAGCCATATTATCAAGTTGGCCCTGAAATCTATGATTCTCTTGAGACAGGCGGTTTTCGTTATTCCGCATACGAAGAAATTAGACAAGTAATTCATTAGTATACTAAATATAATGAATCTATTTCTTTACAAACGATACCTATTTATTATCTTGAACCTAATACTAGAATTACCGTTAATAATACAGAAAGTAATATTTATGGAGATTATATGATTGAAAGTTTATCTTTTACTCTTGATAATTCTAGTATGCTAACCATTAATGCAACAAGAGTTCCAGATAAGATTTAAAGGAGATAAAAGGAATGAGTTATCAAATAGGACAATTTAGAAAAGAAATGAAATCTAATTATTTAAATTAGTTTTCATCTTTCCATAGCCAAAAAGTAAAAACAAGTACATAGATTTCAACAGATATTTATTTTTAGGATATAGGGTTTTTATTTGATGGCGGGCAAAGTTTTGAACATGGAAAAAATTATTATGTAAAATTAAAAATAAAAAGAAGTTTAACAAATGATTTTAATTTTACATTAGTATTACAAGAAAGGGATGAAAGTCAAGTCTACAATGAACAATTTTTAAAGACTTTTTATCTTCCAAAACTTCAAAATAATGAAGATACTAACGATAGTTTAGTTGTAGAGGTTGTTTTCAATCCATTAGTAAATTTTAATTATTTAACATTAAAGTTAAATAGAACTGCGGAAGATTTTAATATTAAAAACGATGATAAAAGCGCAGGAAGACTTTTTGAAGTGGTTGAAGAAGAATGTAATTGTTATTAGATTGAAAATGTAATTTCGTCTATCGCAGGAGTAAATGAATTTATAAAAATTGGTGTACAAGGTCCTTCAGGATTTTTAATGTGTATTAATGGAGAAGAAATAAGAATTGGACCGAGTGGAATTTATTAGATAAAAAATGGATATAAAATAAATTTTATAGGATTCATTATAACGGCAGCAGATAATAACTCTTCTAATAATTATTTTATATTAGATTATCAATATTAAAAGGAGAATGTAACAATATGAATTACGGAAGTTTTTATGGAGGCCGCAGAGGAACCTCTTTTATTATTGCAAAAAGCTATCCCGATATTATATCTATGACGAATGATTTTGCGGAAGGGAATGATTTTTTAGACGTTGCATATGATGAATATGTACTTATTAATACAGTAAATAAAAATCATCCTGATAACGGAAAACTGTTCAGAAGAGGGTATGATTATAATAGCAATAGAACGATTTCTGGGACAAGAGCATATGATAGTAATGGAGACGAGATAATTAATGGAACTTAGCAGCAATATCTTGAAGCTACATATGTATTAAAAAATGATATTCCCGCGCATGGCGCAGTCTATATAGGAACAATTGTAGGTCCTTCAGGGCGAGGCTCGCTTTTATCTTTTGTGTCATATGATAAGGTTGAAGAATATAAAAATAATACACCTGATACAAGAAAGATGGGCGGATCTGGAACTGCGGAATTGATGCCTGGTAAAGATAGTCAAGGTAATTATAATGATGATATTTTATGGAACAGCGTTTCTATTATATCGAATAATCATGAATCAAGTACTGCTTATATTGGTTTTAAAATTCCGTATCCTGTAATAGACTTTGAAATAAAAGAAATTACTCCATATCAATAGTCAGAAATCGTAAGAATTGACGATCAAATGCACCCATTTTATGAAAAATGGTCAATAGCAATTCCGCCAGGAAAATTTGGTAATGCTGTAATAAGTATGAAAAAAATAAATACAGCTAATTATTTTTCTGATGATTCTACTATTACTGATTTTTTACCACCTATTTATTCTACACCTCAAAGTAATGAGGCAATGAGCATAGAAGATTTTAAGGCGGCGGGTATATAGGAAGGCGACGATATAATTGTTTATTAGTATAAAGATTATGCTAATAATGCAGATTTAAGTAAAACAAAATTATGTTATTTAGCACCTCACAAACAAATTGAAAATATTAATATTAATTCTGAAAATGGAACATTAACAATCTCTTATACAGATAATAAAGTAGATACGTTTGAAAATGCGATTTCCGCAGTTAAGTAGCTATCTTTTACTAATGGAGTATTACGTATAAAATATAATACAGGCCAAGAGGTTAATATTGATATTATTTATATAGATAAAGTTTTATTAAATGATAACGGTATCTTAGCATATAAGAAGAATATAGAAGATCCTAATTTTGATTTAGAAGCGGTTACCGCCGATGATACAGATCATGTGTTAGGAATAATAAAATGGATAGATAATATTCAATATGATAATACATCAAAGAATTTAAGAATTAATTATAATACTGAAAATACTTAGGATATTTCTATTCCTTATATTAGTGATATTACTTTTTTAGAAGATGGAACCGTGCAAATCAGAAAAGGCGGAGATGATTGGGAAAACGTTACCTATACAGAGAATGGATAGACAAAAGATAGGGTTCTTAAATGGATAGATAATATTACTTATAATCGTGATAATGATTCTGTACAAATTTTTTATAATACAGATAAAGAACGCCCAGGCACTATATTTTCTAATGTTTTTAATCGTATTTTAAGAATAGAATTTCAGGAAGATGTTTCTTTTGATGATGGTTCTACTGGACCAGGTTTTATTATTTCTTATGCAGATGAATCAACAGATAAAATTCATTTTTCAACAGGCCACTTAATAAAGAGTATGTCTATTGTTTCTGGCGGGCCGGAAGAAAGCGAAGGCGGGGAAACAACTTATTCTAATTCTAAACTTGCAATTCAATATACTGATAATTCTGTAGAAGAATTAGATTTAAACGGAAAATTAATTAGTAATATGTCTTTTGTAAGTGATGAAGGTACAGATATTCCGACTTCTAATTTAATAGTTACCTATGATAATCAACAAACTCAATCTTTGAATTTTGTTTATCCAAGAAGTGCTGTAGTAGAAGATTCTACAATAGAAGATTCTCATAAAATAAAATTTTATGATTCTCTAGGCCAACAAATGTCAGAGTCAAATCCTATTACGGGTATTGAGAGTGTTATTATAGATGAAAATAATAGGTTATTAGTTCTTTATAATAATCCAACCGCGCGCGATAGTATTCCCGATACTAGAGCTGTTGTTAGAACAGGATTAAATGGTACAGCTTTAACATGGGATGATTTAGGGCTTGTCCGCACTAATTCAGGTCTTTTGATTGGTAAAAATTTAAAAATGGAATAGATACAGCCTGTAGGTAGTGAATAGCCATTAACAATTGACCAAATTATTGCTTATTTAAATGAAAATTATACAGATGGATAGGTTAATGGGTCATTATATCGTATTATAACTATTGGATAGGATTTAGAAAATAAACAATTTTATGGTTTTGACACTGAAAAAGCTACTTGGTATTTATTAGGATCTATTCCTGAAGCCATTCCAGGAAGTAAAGATTGTGTTTGCGGAACTCTTGAAGATTTTAATTCTGCTTTTGATGTTAAAAAATATGAATTAATCACTGGTGGACTTTTCTTTATTGTAAAAGATGATGAAGAAGTAGAGGAAGAATCAGAACCTATTTATGATGGAGATATTCCTGATGAAGAAGATATTCCTGAATAGGAGGAACCACTTTCAGACGAGATTGAGGAGGGTATCTAATTATGAATGGTTATCAGGGACAAATTCGTGCTAGAGATGCTTCAAATAAAAAGTTTTTAGCAGGACAAGATATTATATCTTTAATTCAAGAGCAAACTACTCCAACTATAAAATATTTAAAAAGAATTGGTATTTTTGCTCCATAGGGAACGAAGGTATCAATTAATAATACAAATGATAGTACAGTGGAAAAGATTATATAGATTGGAAAAACTAAAATCTATTAGGTAGAAGATGTAGAAATAAGAGAGTTCCACTTTCTTTAGGACTCTACTTCTGAAGTTATTATAGATTATATTATAGAATATTAAGGTCAAAAAGTATTAAATCTTATTTTTGATTTTTGATTTATGAAAAGGAAAGGATATTAATTTTAAAAAGATTAATATCCTTTTCTTTTATATATAAGGAGAAATATATATGGATAAATTAAAATATATTCGAGTACAGAATAAAGATGGTACTTTTGGTAATAAAATTCCTGTTGCAGTAGATAGTAATAATATTATTATGTCTGATGGAGATACTCTTCAAAATTTTGCAAATGATATTGAAAATGATCTTGGGCAAATAACTGAGGAAATAAAAGGTTCTCATACTGGACAAAACGGAAAAGTTTATCAAAATTTAAAAGAACATCTTAATGATATATCAGCACAGATAGAAAATGAAAAGATTTTAACTTTAGTTATCTCTAATGAAGTCCATATTATTCCTACTGATGAAAATGGCGCAGGAGGAGATTTTTCTCATTGTTTTTCTAATATAATTGTGTATTATGGAGAACAAGATATAACGGATAGTGAAGATATTGTTTGGGATGTTAATATTCCTGATAATATATTAGCTTTATGGGATGAAGAATCTTATAAAATTACAATAAAAAATATGGTAAACGATAGTGCTGTTATTTCTATTCATATTACATATAAAAATAAAGAAAGTTAGAAAAAAATAATTGTTAAAAAAGTAAAAGGAGGAAAAACTCCTATTGTAGTAGAAATAGAATCAAGCGCCGGAAATATTTTTAAAAATGGAGGAATTAATACAACTTTAAAAGCTATAGTTAAAAGAGGCGGAGAAGATATTAGTAGTTCCGTTACTAATTTTCATTGGATTAAATATAATCAAAATGGAGAGAGGGATTTAAATTGGAGTAAAACTAATTCTCAAACTATTTAGTTAACGTCTCTTGACTTCACAAATAAAGCAATTTTTATTTGTGAAGTAACAATAAATTAAGGAAGGAAATAAATATGGCGCAGACTACTTATGGTTCAATTACACTTACTTCTTATAATTCTATAACAAAAATAGAAGTTTATTATTATAAATCAACTAGTGCCGTGGCTCTCTCTGGGGGGTCGTGGTCTACTACTAATCCCACTTGGGAAAATGGTAAATATATATGGCAGAAAATTAAAACGCTTTATGAAGATGGATCAAGCACAGAAAGTGATGCAGTAAATATTACAGGTCAGCAAGGTAAATCTGGTGAAGCTGCATTTTCATATAAGTTAACTTCATCTGAATCTGTAATTGTATTATTAAAAACAGGAGAATATTCAACTAATTAGATTACTTTCAACGCGACATATAAACAGGGCAATAATCCAATTGCATCATATGATGGTGGATTTGTTATTCAATATTCAATAAATGGCGTTGAATGGGTTACAGATTATACGTCATTAGAGAATGAATCATCTAAAATTTACACCGTACCTGAAAATATATTAATTATTAAGTGTTTATTATATCAAACTAAAGATTGTGATGAATTACTAGATATTATAACTGTTCCCATTGTCAAAGATGGTATTGATGGAACTGGAGTGATGACTAATTTATTCCCTATTTATTTAGTATCTGATAAAGATAAAGGTATAACTCTTGATGATCATGGGTGGACAAGATTTAAACCATCACTTGATACTGAAAACAAATATTTATGGATTGATTATATTTCAAGATATGCTGAAGGTAATATAAAGCCACAGTTGATTGAAAAGACTGGTAATAAAATTGCTTTTGACTATCATGGTGAGAGAAGTCCTTTTGAAAGCATAATTATTGACATTACACCCGTTCAATCTGGAAGTGGCGCACCCTCTTTAGGTAACAAACGCCATATAAGTGGTTGGACAAGTATTGATATAAGGCAGGCTGATATTAATCTTATGCCCTATGAAGCAGGAAAATATATGCTGGGTTTATCAGAAGATAGTGGCACTCTTAATAATTAGATATTAAATTTAGAAAACACAATGTTTACGATACAAGGAGACACCTTAATCATTACAAAGGGCGATTTAGGAACACATATTGCATTTCCTGAAGAAGTTGGCACTGTTTATGGTGGTAAATACAATGTTACTACAGGTGTATTAATGATCACACATGGTTATATTGATAAATATAATAATGAGCCTCTTCCTTCAACTTGGATTTCTGATCGTGATGTATATGTAAAAGGCACTAAACCGTCAGTTGATGCATAGGTAGTTTTTGAATTGAGTGAACCCCTAGTATATGAATTAACGCCTCAGGAAATTATGATTTTTGAACATTCAAATTCTATTTATGCTTCTACGGGCGATATATCAATTTCTTATTATGATTATCAAACTATGACCAGTCCTTACATAGATTATGCGCTTGTGTCTGTTTTTGATGCTTCTACTGCTGCATTAGAAGAGGCGACTCAATTAAAACAAGATTTTCAAGAATTACAAGAAGATATTCAAACACAACTTGACCAAAAAGTTGAAACATGGTGTCAAATTAATGACCCCGCCCTGTCTTGGACTACAACTGATTTAAAATAGCAGCATAATGGAGACATTTGGTATTATATCGGAGAATCTAATATGTCATATAAAAATAATACGACTTATAAATATGTGGCTTCAACAGGAAAATGGATGCCATATGCAGTAAGTGCTGATCTTTTTGATAAAATAGATATGAAAACTACTATTTATTATGGTGAAATTACAGATACATTCTCTAATATAGAAGCAGGTGATTATCTTGTAGATTCTACGAATGGAAGCACTTATAGATATGAAAATGACCAATGGATTAAAGTAACAGATTATACCTCTGCTATAAATGAATTAGAGTAGAAAATTTTAACAGCTTTAAATAATAAAGTAAATAGAACTGGAGATACTTTTACAGCTTCTGTGGGTATTAATAATGGATACCTTTTAGCAAAGCATGATGACAACTAGTGTTATCTTGAAGCTATGGGGGAAGCAGGTGGTAAAGCACGATTAATGTCTATGAAAGATAGTCCAATTATTGGTCTTTATGGTGTTTATAATGATGCAAGTCAATGGTCAGTTCAACATGATTGTAGTACAAATAAAACAGAATTACCAGCATTAGTTATGAGTAGTTCCGCGTCTGGAACAGTCGGATCTTCATTCTCTGGGGCATCTCAAAAATATTGTTATTTATATAAAATTGGTAAGATTGTATTTATGAGTATGAGTTTAGGGTATTCAGATAACTCGACTACTATAGCTACGAATACAACTTTATTCACTGTTCCTACAGGTTATAGACCCGCGGCTGAAGCACGTCTACCTGCGCAAATTGATAGCAAAACGTCTGCTCAAAGTTATCCAGCAAGTATAACTGTAGCAACTAATGGTCAAATTCAGCAAAATACTAGTAGCGCGGCGACAGGTATTTATTGTTTCGGTATGTGGGAAACCAATTAATTAAAAGGAGGTGATTAAGATGGATGATAATGTAATTATAGCTAAATTTAATCATAATTCAGAAATCACAACTAAACCAAGCACTCAATGGAATCGTGGGCAAATTCTTAAAATTAAAGGAATCCATGATTTACCGTCTACTTTTGAGGTAGAAACTTCCAATTATAGAGAGTATGGTGCCAAAAGATATTTAGGTTAGAATTATGAATTCGTAATTCCAGATGAATATTTTGAATCTGGGAAAATGATTTATATCTGGATTATGAAACGAGTCGAGTCTTCAGATATTACATCAAAATATCTTGTGAAAATTCCACTTAGGACACGTCAGAAGCCTTTAGATTATGATGTAGATTCTGAAAAAAGGGACATTGTAGCAGAAGCTATTGTTGCTTTACAGAACGCTGAAACAGAAATTAATTCTAAAATGGATGATGTTATTGAATATGAACAAAAGATAACTAAAGTTGAAGAATCATTTAATAATCTGACAGCATTGGCAACTACTCTCCCGCCCGGTTCTGAGGCGACTGTTGATAAGTCAAAAGATGAAGAAGGAAATTATATGATCTTCAACTTTGGCATCCCTAAGGGAGAAAAAGGTGATAAGGGCGACACTGGTGCCAAGGGCGATAAGGGTGATACATATACTCTTACTCCACAAGATAAGACTGATATTATCAATGCATATAAAGAAGATATGACTGAACAAACCAATCAGATATTGGCCAACTTACGGGAAGAAGTGGATGAAACTATGACCACAATGGAACGGCATGAACAGACTGCGAAACAGTATTCTGATCAATCTGTCGCGTCAGCTGAGTCTGCACAAGTAAGCGCTGATAGGGCTGAACAGGCTGCAAGTCAAGGTGGTTACATGTATTTTACTATTGAAGATGGTAATTTAATTATGGAAAAGACATCTAACGTAGATGTTGATTTCAGTATTGAAGATGGAAATTTATATATGGAGGTGGGGAATGTATGAGTGATCTTGTAAAAAAAGACTTGGGTACTGTAAGTGCTTATAAGTATGCTAAGTTGCATGGTTATACGGGTACTGAAGATGAATTCGGAGTGCTTATGGCTAGTTATGCAAGTGTTGCGCAAGAAGCTAGGCAGTTTGCTCAAAGTGCAAGTCAGTCTGCTGAAGCGACACGGAATTTATTTAATAGTATTCGAGTAGTAGATACAACACTTGAGATAGGAGAATAAATATGAGTGTAATAGATAAAATTAAACTTGATGGGACTACCTATGATGTAGGTAAGACGCCCGATACCACTCTTGCTGTTAGCGGATCTCCTGCTGATGCTGCAAAAGTTGGTACTGAATTAGATAAAAAAGTAGATAAAGTCACGGGAAAAGGACTGAGCACAGAAGATTTTACTACAGCTGAAAAAACAAAGTTGGCTGGAATTGCTGAAGGAGCAACAGCACTGACGATTGACCCGACACTGACGAAGGAAGGGCAGGCCGCAGATGCGTCTGAGACTGGGAATAAAATAACTAGTTTAAAGGAAGATTTAGATGAGAACGTTAATGATTTAAAGAGCGGTATTATAAATGTCATCGACACAACCCTTGAACTTACCCGCAAAGCACCGGAATCTGTGGCAAATAACTACGGGCTTTTGTCTACTGGATATGCAAAATACAATACAAGCTGTTGTGTGCTTAAATACCCTGTCACAGAAGGAAGCACCATACTCATTAAATCCCCGACTCCCGCAGTAAGCAATTATGCAAGTTTCCAGTTCCAGAGTGCTGCAGGTGCTTCAGAATCAAGCAACGTCAATCTTGTGGGGACACCTTACACAACGAAGACCTACGGTTATATCGTTGTCCCGGCTGGAGCGACATATGTACTCATTTCTATACTGAAAACAGACACCGAAAGCGGACTCTATAATTATGATGTGTTTGATGATATCGACATTAAGATAGAAGGCTTGCATGATGACATAGATGACATTAATGCAAGATTCAAACAGTGCTATATCGCTAAGGAAAGTACTGGAAATCCTATCATACTTGTCGATTCGTCCACGGAAAAACTTATATCCCTGACAGCAGACGCAGACTGCACCGTGACCATATCCGGGAAAAACCTGTTGTCCCCGGATTTTAACAAAGTGACATGGGAGAACAAGGAAGACGAAACAGTTATCTATGGCAAAGGAGCATATGACTATGTTTATCCAAGCCGTGTCACTGTGGAAAAATGTGCCGACAATACGATCACGCTGATTCCGACAACGGCAAACTACAGTTCCACAGGAGTCGGCATTTTTGTCAAGGTAAAGCCTAATACGAAATATGTGCTGTCTTATAATGTGTCAGGATCTGGTACGGCATCGGTATCACTGTATGACGCTAACAAGTCATACATAACCAGCAAGGAAAACGCCGCAAGCGGATTTTCTTTTACGACCGGCAGTACGGTGGAATATGCCTGTGCGGTGTTCCGTGGGACGTCGCAGAACAATTCCGTCACCTTTACGAATATGCAGTTGGAAGAAGATGGCACACCGTCAGAATTTACACGATATCAGACGAAGCAGATTGTTTCGGTAACGGGCGGGACAGTAAATGTTGAAAACATTTACTCTTATTACCCTGCCACATATATCGAAGGGACAAATGATGCGACATTAACGGTGAAGTATTACGCTAATGTTGGAAGCGTCCTTGAACAATCAAACGAGGTGCTGATCGAAGACATTCAGAAAAACGCATTTGTATCTGCCTACAACATCCTCGACGGGTGGGAAGACCATGCAAAAGCGTTTGCCGCTATGATGATGGATGTCACATATTCGGAAGGCTTTATGTTCTTCACGGACACCCACTTCATGGCGAAACGTAATGACGATTGGAAGGAATACGCTTATGCCATCTTTGCGTATCTGGAACAGCTTTACTATGCGTCTCCGTGTAGCTTTGTCTTACATGGTGGTGACTGGTTAGGAACAGGCGAAGAAAGGGCAGATTTTTTATATAAGCTGTCTACCTTGGGTGGAGTGTTCAGAAGCAAGTTTAACCGTTTTGCTTTGCTGGTCGGAAACCATGAAACCGGCAACCAGAGTGCAGAAGGAACCGTATTCACACATGATACGCTTGCCACCACACTACTTTCAAATGTTGGGAAGACATACTATGTATTTGATGCGAATACTTTCAGAATGTACTGTTTCGATAGTTGGGCAAGCGGAGCGCTTGACAGCTATGCGAATGAACAGATCGCATGGTTTGCAAATTCTCTCCTGACGGAATCAGCGAAGCACATCGTGATTGCAATCCACATCCTTTATAACGAAGGTACATTAAAACCGCTTGGGGACGAACTGACTAAATGTGCAGCGGCATATAACAGCAGGGCAATGTACTCATATAATGGCGCCACCTACGATTTCAGTTCCGTAACCGGTGACGGAAAAGTTGGGTTTGTAATCGCAGGACATGAACACAGAGATATAACAGGAACGGTCAATGGCATCCCGTATATCATGACCATCAATACAACATCTTACTCTGATACATCGTTTGCGAATCTTCCACTTCCTGTCGATCTCATAAAAGTTGATTGGCACAACGGAACGCTGACGGCATACCGTGCCGCAAGGGGGAGTGCTGGCACTACAAGGACGCTCACGATAATAACTTAAATGACACATTAATCTAGCTTTTATTTTGGAGAAGAAAAATGGCACTACGTTATAGTTTTGAAACTTCCAACGTCCGCCAGACCCTCAACCGCTCCAAAAAATCCGACCTCGCAGTCATCGACTCGGAAGGACTCCCGAAATCCGTCATACAGGCCGCAGTAAGCCGTGGTGTATTTATTTACGATTACCTGAACGTCGGCGCCCTCGAAAAAGGGCGCTCCGGCTACAAGTCAGTGGGAAATCTGCGGATTGCAAAGTACGAAGGATGGGACGGTGAGTATTGGGTGGACGTGACGCATCCGGCATGGAAAAATTTTATCCTTGCTCAGACCCGTGAGAAAAAGGACAAGGGAGCAATCGGGATCTTTATGGTGTTTATAATGATACAAGTCAATGGTCAGTTCAACATGATTGTAGTAGCGCGGTAACAGATATTTATTGTTTCGGTATGTGGGAGACAAGTTAATTAAATGAAAATACAATATTTGTCATACGTTATTCCAGGTTTAAGCCTATTATTATCATTTTATATTCTTTTAAGAAGTAATATAAAACAAAATACTACTGAATTAACAACGATTATTATTAAACTTGAAAATATTCTTGAAAATATGAATAATATAAAAGCAGAAATTTCAATTTTAAAAACAGAACAAAAGGAAGATCACGATAAAATGATAAGAATAGAACAGTCTATTACAGCAGCTTGGAAAAAGATTGATGAAATAAACTTGTTGCTTAAAAATAAGTAAAAATTTTTGCTTTTAAGCAACAAGTTTATATAATTTATTTTATTAAAAAATTATATATATGTGGAAAGGGCAAAACCTTTTCATATGCGCATATTGTTAGAGATAAAAGGAGAAAAATAAGATATGGCCAATTATAATCAACAGATGCCGATAGGACAACAAAATCCTATTCAGTATCCTTATTACAACAATTTAATAACGAATAGTCCTTATGATAATTATATGGGACGAAATGTAACTCAAAACTATCAAAATCAATATCTTAAATGCAGACCAGTCGCGTCTAAAGAATAGGCAAGAGCCGCACAAATAGACTTAGACGGTTCTTTATGGGTTTTTACTGATGTAGGAAATCAAAAAATTTATACAAAACAAATAAATAACGATGGCACTGCAACATTTAAAACTTATGCTCTGACTGCTGACGAAAATCCTTATAGCTCTTCAGAATATGTAACAAAAGATGAGTTTAATAACGTTATACAAAATTTAATGGCGGCAATTCAATCTGCTTCAGCGCAGAAAAAGGAATCCGTGTAGAATAATAAAGAAAATAAGGCAGTAGCAAATTTTTAATTTTTTAGAAGGTGTGATATTATGAATGTGAATCCTATTCAATTAATTCAAATGTTAAAAAGTGGTCAAAACCCTCAACAATTAATGATGAGTATTCTTGGACAAAATTCAAATAATAATCCTATTCTTCAAAATGCGATGAATTTAGCCCAAACGGGTAATGTATCTGCATTAGAAATGATTGCAAGAAATCTTGCTCAACAAAGAGGATTAGATTTTGATACAGAATTTCAAAAATTCAAAAATTATTTGAATCAATAAAAAGAAAGAGGGAAAATAATGTTTAATAATACAAATGGTTATTCATTATCAGATATTGCGGCAGCTACAGGTAATAATGGAAATAACGGGTTCGGTTTTAATGGAGATGGAGCCTGGATATTCTTCCTATTTATTTTAATGTTAGCATGTGGATGGAATAATAATGGCTTTGGCGGAAATAATAATGGCGGGCAGCCCGTTATCTTATCAGATGTTCAACGTGGTTTTGATCAAAGCGCTCTTATTAATGGATTAAACGGCATAACTTCCGCAGTAAATACAGGTTTTTCAAACGCAGAGGTATCTCGTTGTAATTCTCAAGCCAATATTCTTCAAACATTAAATAACAATCAAGCAAATCTTTCAACACAATTAAATACAATAGCTATGAATCAACAGAATTGCTGTTGTGAAAATCGTGCGGGACTTGCTGATTTAAAATATACCGTTGCTACCTAGGCTTGCGCAGATCGCTCTTCTATTTCAGATGCTTTAAGAGATGTTATTGCTTCAAATACAGCTAATACTCAAGCTATTCTTGACAAGATGTGCCAGCAAGAGATTGAAGCATTAAAAGCACAAAATCAACAGCTTCAAATGCAAAGTTATCTTGCTAACTTAGCAGCTTCACAAAATGCTCAAACAGGACAAATCTTAAACGATAACGCCGCGCAGACTACTGCTTTACTTCGCGCGCTAAATCCTGCTCCTATTCCCGCCTATGTCGTTCCTAATCCAGTAGGATGCAATTGCGGAACCAACTATGGATGTGCAGGAAATGGTTTTTATAATTAATTAAAGGAGGATTGTCTATGTCTCGTTATATAACAACAGCAGACGCATTACTGACATTAAATGGGACTATCCCTTTTAATAGCGTTTCTATTCCTTGCAATAAAGGTAATGTTATTCCTATTGCTCCTGGAATTCTTAACTTAAATGGCAATACTCCTAATCGTTTTGCAAGATATGAAGTTACTCTACAAGGAAATGTTCAAATTCCTGAAGGAGGTGCTATTACTCCTATTGCTCTTGGAATTACTTTAAATGGAGTGGTTATACCAGAAAGTGTAGCAATTGTTACACCTGCCGCAGTAGGAGATTATTGGCATATTAACACAACTGCTTCTGTAACAGTTCCTTGCGGCTGTTGCTTAACTGTATCAGGGGCTTATGTTGATGGAACTTAGGACGACCAGGCGGTAACTCCTACTCCTTCAATACAAATTAGACGTGGGGCTTCTATATAGATTATAAGAACAGCATAAGGAGAATAAAATGAGTACTGAAGCATTAAAAACAATGAAAAAACAATTATAGGGTTGTGTTCAAGGTCAGCTAGGAGATATATCTAAGGCGGACGCCCATGAATTAGGTGAAGCTATTGATATGATAAAAGACCTAGCATAGGCTATTTACTATTGCACTATTACAGACTCTATGGAAAAATCAGAAGAAGAAAAGACTTCTCCTGTTAATAATATTACTTATTATACAACTCCTCCTATGTATTATAACACAAGAATGTATCCTGATACATATAGGGATATGGAACGAAATAATGGATATATGTATTACTCTGGCGGAGGAAATGGCGGAAATAACAGTTCGGGTGGATCAAATAATTCTGGAGGAGGAACCTCATACTATACAGATATGATGAGAGATCCTAGATAGGGCAGATCTCCAATGAGAAGAAGAATGTATATGGAAGGAAAAGAGATGCATAAAGATACTAATTCTCAGTTACGTGAATTAGAAGCATATCTTCAAGAACTTTCTACTGATATTACAGAAATGATTAAAGACGCTTCCGCAGAAGAGAGAGCTACATTACGTCAAAAAATGACGACATTAGCTAATAAAATAAATTAAATAATATGTTTTTAATTAATAATGTTTATTGGAAACTTTCCTTTGTCCCTCCAGACTTTCCTTTATTACAAAGATTAAATGGAGATTTTTCAATAGGAGCGTGTGATAATCTTACTCGGACAATTTATATAAATAATACTTTGTAGGGAAATTTATTGCGGAAGGTGCTATGTCATTAGATAACCCATGCCGCAATGTTTTCTTATAATGTTAATCTTTCTCTTGAGCAATAGGAATTAATTGCAGATTTAATTTCTACTTATGGAGATGAGATTATCTATATAACAAATAAAATATTTAATAAATTAGAAAGTATTTAATTAATAATGGCTAATGATATAATTGACATCATTAGCCATTATTTTTTTATATAAAAAGGAAAGTAGAGGAAAGAATAAATGAGTTTTTAGGCGATTGAAAAAATTTTACATCAAATACGCCCGTTTGAAAGTCTAAGTTCTTGTCTAATTTTTCTATTTGTTTTCATCAGTACTATTGTTCAGATTGCACCTATTAAAATTAATCCTTGGGATTTTTTCTTAGGTTGGATAGGAGAACGTTTTAATTCTGGAATTAATAAAAAGGTAGAGGAATTAGAAAAGAAAATAGATTAGCATATAGAAAATAGTAAAGACAAAAATTTAAAATAGCAAAGATAGTATATTATTTCTTTTGTAGATGAGGGAGTCAATGGTAAGCGGCATACAAAAGAATCATTTTAGAACGCGATACGAGCCTGTGATGCATATGAGAAATATGTTCGTTAGAATAATATTGAAAATGGCGTTATTGTATCTTCTATTAGTGCTATTAGATTAAAATATGAACAACATTTAATTAATGCTGATTTTGCAACGGGCGAACATTATATTGAAAACTCAAATGAAAAAAACTAAGACCAAATTTAGTTTTGAAAATGCGGCCATGTGCGCGCCGCGCAGACTATATAGCAAATAAGCCTCGATATGGGTGTGTTCCCATATCGAGGCTTATTTTTTTTACGTAATTACTTCATATCTTGCAGAAGTAATTGTTTCAATCATTAGGTCGTAACCTGTCTTACCGGTAATAACCTGCTTGAAGATTACAGGATTCATACCGCTTACAAAAGTTACGTTAGGACCAGCATCAAGAATGTTATTCTGTCTTGCATCAACATTCCAATAAATTAGCTTAGGTAGCTTCAATCCATAAGCGTCCCACTTCTGACGAATCTTCTCCATCTCTGTTGAAGCAGAATTCTTTGACCAATGATTGTTATTCCAATAACCAGTACCACTGTCGATTTCCATATCAGAAATAACCACAATGGTCTTAGGAATATCACTCTGCTTAACACCTCTCTTAGTCGCTGTCTTTAGAAGTAAATCAAACACAGCTTCTAGATTAGTATTTTCACAAAGATTCGTCTTATAGATACGGCGAGCCTTATCTACAAAATCAATACCTTCTGTCTTAATCAACTGAGGTCTAGAAGAAAAACTAATGTAGTGATTCTTAAAAGGTCCGCCAATACGCTCTGCGCAATACAGACCTAGACTAATAGCTACATTAATAGGTGCGGCCGCCTCCGTACCAGTCATAGAACCGGAGGTGTCTACAACGCACATCATGCTACAATTCTTACCATTGAGATAATCAGGAAGATTCTCCCAATACTTATTAATCATAGCTCTATCAACATCGCTTAGAGAATCAAACTGATAAGTCCAGCCAGGGCACTTAACAGCCTTTGCTACGACTTCATAAGGATAAAGAGTCTTGGCATTAACCTTAGTATTCTTATCCTTTGCAAAAGATTCATACTTCTTAGCAATGATGTCTCGTCTAGCAAAAGCATTACGATAAATCAAACCCGCACGAGAAGGAATCTTATCGAATTCAATCTTATCCCACTCATTTGCAGACATTAATCTCTCAAGAACGTTAATTCTCTTACGTAGCTTGGAAAGCATCTGGCGGTATTGCTTAGAAGTTACTCCCAGATAATTTCTAATCTTATGTGCTCTTGAGATAGTGTCATGGTTAGAAGCATTTTCAGAAGGCATCCACTTTGCAAGCAAACTGATACCATTCTTTTCACTCGCCATATCTGTCATAAGTTGACAACGGATAAGTTCCATTACATTGTTTTCAACAGGAGTATCAAACAGCTCAAACAGGTCATCATATCTACCGTATTCAGGAAGATATTCTATAAGTCTGCGGGCGCGGGCGGGCTTATTCTCTGCCAACCAGCGGAAGCAGGTACGGAAGAATCTACGTTCACCCTGACCGCCGCGGCAATCACGAATATAAAATAGACACTTCAGAGCAAGAATAGAATCCTCTTCATAGGCGTTCTTAAAAAGCAAGATGCAATCTTCATTTGAACGTGACCGATAAGCGGCCCCTAGAGCAAACATATCATATACCGCAGAATTAGTAGTACGATGAGTCAGTGCTCCATTCTCAGTTCTAGCATAGTTGAAATCGTTTGAAAGCTGATTCATAAATGTATTCATAATCCTTTTATCTCCTCTACTTTTGTCAAAGTATTAATTTAAATAATAAACCGTATTCTTTGTTTATAAATTTCTTTTAAAATTTTTCTATTTATTAAAAATATTTGATGTATCTTTTTAAACATGTTAATAATTACCAATCGGAGCACAGATAATTTCAAAGAGATAATTATTTAATTCTCTTTCTATTTCAGGTTTACTTTCTACTTTAATATTTTCTTTTAATTTATCAAACTTAGAAAGAAACTCTTCTCCTTCATAATTTAAGTCAAGTTTACCTGTTTTTACATCGAGAATAATATTCCAACCAATAGTAAGACAATCTTTATAAGGAAGTCCGCTCAGATAAGCACGTAAGAAGTAATACATTTTTAATGCATTTGCTTTTGTTTTATTATCATCAGGATTTCTTAAATAAGTATGTTTAGCTTGTCCAGAAATAGAATTAAAAGTTTTTTCGACATCGTAATAAACAATTTCATCCCTAATATTAAGAAAATTATTCCAAAAAGGAACATAAAATTCCTGGATATAAAAATAATCTGTAAAAAGAATTTCAAGAAAATTGATATTTTGCTTTTTCCACATTTTAACAATTTCTCGAATATCTTTTACAACACAATGCTCTCCGTTTGCGAAATGATATTCTTTAGAAACGGGAGCATTAAAAATTAAATCATCCATATCAGGAACTATAATAGCAACACTATCAACATCAGATGTCTCTGTTGCAATATTATAATTTTGAGAGCCATAAAGGAAAACACCAAGAATCTTTGCTTCTGTATAGAATTTAGAGATTTCAGAATAATGTTCTTTTAATGCTTTTCGGGGGTCTCTCATATCTATTTCCTTTCTTTTTTATTTCTCAACTTTATAAATATATTATATAATAAATTTTTTATTTTTTCAAATAAAAATAATATAATATAAAATAAGTTACGACCTTCTAACAGCGTGCGCCTCTCGCCTGCCGCGTTCAGAATGGTTCACGTTGTTCCATTCCGTATTAACACGGCTTGTGAGGAATCGAACCTCCCGTCAGTTCTTTTACATTATATTATTTTAATACTCCCAGGGGGAATCGAACCCGCATCATGGGATTAGAAGTCCCGTATTTTATCCATTAAACTATAGGAGTATACGTCTCGTATAAGAATTGAACTTATATCTTCTGGTTCGTAGCCAGATATTCTATCCGTTAGACTAACGAGACAAAATCCAGGGGTGGAAGGACTTGAACCTTCACATCACGGTTTTGGAGACCGCTGCTGTACCATTGAGCCACACCCCCTTTAATTTTTAACGCCATTCTTTATAATCAGGAAGATTACAATATTCACGAATAAAACCTTCAGGATTATCGTTAAATAGTTCATCTAAATGTTCAATAGAAAAATTTGTTTCTTTTACAATTGGATAAATTTCATACTGAACATTTTCTGCCATCTGTTCATCAAGAGCACGTGAGTATTCATCATCATACTCTGCGGAGCCTTCTCCTTCTTCGTAATCTTCATACTGGTCCGGCTCAAATCCAACCTCTTCTTTTGCGGCCTCCTCTAAATCGTCCATAATATCAGAATATTCTTCCATAATGGAATAAGATTCCTCGATTGCCATTTCTTCGACTTCTTCTCTTGTGCCTTCCGCAACGAAATAAGAAACCATTCCATGAAGTCCACCATACATCTGTTCGTAAGCAATTACCGCATAAAGCATAGTTAATCTTCCTTTCTTTTTTTTCTTTTTTAATAATGCACATCACAAAATTGTATACAGGCTAGATACATGTGACGTGCCATTATAGCCTGTTTTGCCTAGCGTTTCAGATGTGTTTTAGTCTTATTTTATTTAAGACAATCACGCATAGTCCCATTCACATCAGGGGCTTTAGGTCTCACTGTATGTAGCCGGATTCACCCTTCCTATCCCCCACTCATACAGGATGGTTGATCGTTTTTATACCGCATCTCCATTCTACGGTCAACCGAGCATTTGGCTCAGTTTAAGCCAGCAATAGGATTTGAACCTATATCGTCTTAGGCCTTACACTCCTTGCAGGGAGCCGCTTTACCAATTAAGCTATACTGACATTTTTAGCAGGGCCGGCGGGGATCGAACCCACAAATGTAGGAGTCAAAAATAGACAGGCCCAGATGGAATCGAACCATCACATCGTGAGTCAAAGTCACGTGCGCTAGCCGTTACGCTATGGGCCCAAATATTCTTGGAGAGTTAAATTTCGCTATTTTTCTAAATAATGAAATTCTCTATGACAATTAGAACATAAACATATACATTTTTTTATTTCTTTTTTAATATTTTCTATTGTATAGTTTTTAGAAATCATTTTAGAAATCTCTTTATCCTTTTCATCTGGGTTAATATGATGAAAATCTAAAACATAGCCACGTGAATCTCCACATTTTGCACATTTTAATTGAGATTTTAATGTTTCTATTTCAGTTTGATGTTCTTTATATTTATTTTTTACATGTTTATTATGACAATCTTTACAATCAGACCGTCTTTTTCCTGTCTTTTTATCTCTCCAATAAAAATTTTCTATTGGAAGCTATCTTCCACATTTTGTACAAATTTTTGTTTCCATATCTTTTCTCCTTTTTTGTTTTTCTATTTCTATTTAAAAAGTAAGAAAAGGTATTTTTACTTTTTTGTCCAAATAAAATAAAAAAATTTTTAACTCCTATGCCTTACCATTTGGCTACGACCCTATATACAAGAGACCTTTTACAATATGTGGGATTTGAACCCACTTTTCAAAATCCGAAGTTTTGCATCCTATCCATTAGATTAATATTGTTAAATAATTTTTATTGCTGTATGCCTCTTTGTTTTTCATTTTCTATATATATTATAGTAAAAATTTTTATTTTTTTCAAATAAAGTGCGGAAAGGGACTCGAACCCTTACCCGTTAGGGATGACGGTGTTGCAGACCGATACGTTAACCATTTCGTTATCCGCACAAATATATGGGATATAATTAAATCATATCCCATATATCAAAATTTTAGGTAGAAGTATTAACAGTTTCAATATATTTTGGCTTAATTAAAACCTGTTTTTGTAGAGCAAGGGTAGTTTTAAACATCTGAAAACGTTTTCTTCGTTTTGCCTCCTGCCGCTGATGATAATCCTCAATAGAATTGATTGGATTAAATGCTTCAAGAGCATTTGTCGTAAAATAATCCCATTTTGCCATAATATTACTTCCAATCTCCCAGAAATCTTTCAATTGTATCATTGAAATTTGTAGGCTTCTTCTTTGGATTATAAGAGAGCTTTACTGCGTCTCCTGCAGAAAAGCTGGGGAAAAGGTCTGCAAGAATATCATAAGAACCATACTTTTTAATATAGTCTGTAAGAACCTTTGTAGCATGGTCAATAGCCGCATCTACTGCTTCCCTGTCTTTCTTCTGCTCCGCCGCCTTCTTTGTTGACTCCTGACGCTTCAGTTCCTCGGCCGTTTCAGCCTTATTCAACTCTGCGACTGAATCAAAAACCTTATTTAGCATATCACTATAATATCTCATATTGTTTCCTTTCTAAATAAAAAATTTATGTTTATTTGTTAAGGTGGCTAACGGGATTTGAACCCGTAACGTGCGGTACCACAAACCGCTGGACTACCAATTGTCCTATAGCCACAGTTGGAGTGACAGGATTTGAACCTGCGATACCGTGATCCCAAATCACGTGCCTTAACCGAACTAGACTACACCCCAATAAAACAAGACACTATAAAAAGTATTGATCTACCCATTAATCTATTTAACATAACGCTGTTAAAATCGGACTTGAACCGATAACACATACTTATTAGTATAATTGCTGTGTGTGTCTTTTATTCAATTTTAATTTAGCATAGCAAAATCTATAAATCTTTTTACATCTTCTGCATTATAACAAACAATTTCCATTTCAGGAATATCTTTATCTTTAAAGAGTTTTGCAAAAGCAACATACTGTGTTAATTTACTCTTTAAATTTAAACGATCGCCCTCTGTCGTAACTAATTCTACTTTTCCACTACATTTATCTACTGTTGTTAAAAATTTCTAAACATCATTAATATGAAATAATTTCATTTTACTCCTTTATGTGTAATCTCTATATTGAATATATTCTTCAAAAGAGCCTTCAAATCCATTCTTTTTTGCCTCTTGATATTCAGCATCTTGAGTCAATTCAAAAGAAAGGCTCTAATTATCAACTTGCATAATCGAGGTATTCATCTTTATACTCCTTTTCACGCTCTGTCATAGCAAGAAACTTCTTAATATCAGTGTGTCTCCACCAATGACCGCCATATCTTCCCTTTTCCTGCCCAAAAGCGGGTCTCCGCTTAGAAGTTTTGCGACTGCACATAGGGCAAGAGCAATGAATTTTATTCTTGCTATACTGATGAAGATGAGGATACCGCTCATATCCATCTATTGCTATACAAATCTTGTGTTTTCTAATTGCCTTTTTCCAATCATTATGTCTTTTTTCTGCCAGTGTTCTACACATAATAGCCTCCTTTGAAAATAGGTTAATAGAAAACGACGCGGGAGGGACTCGAACCCCCAAAGCAGTTACGCTCAGCGGTTTTCAGGACCGTTTCCTCATCCAGCCGGGTCCGCGCCAAATCAAGGCTTAAAAATTTTCATTTTTCTTGTTTTTCGGGAGTCACTTCCTATTAAGTAAGAAATAGAAAATTTTAAAAATAAAAAAAACTTATTCGTTTTATGACTTCTTTGAGATTCTCCTTAACCTCATGTTTATCCTATACTGTTAAACCCATTAAAAATAAAATTGCCGTATAAGCCTTAGCGCGGACGAGTGGATTTGAACCACCGGACCCAAATATAGGATCAATACCTTAGCAGGGTACCGCATTAAGCCCCTCTGCCACATCCGCAAATATGGTAGCCCGCTTGAGAGTCGAACTCAAATCTCTGGTTTTAGAGACCAGCGTCTTTAACCGTTTGACCACCGAGCCATAACCAAGACAGATTAAAAATTGCTCTGGTTAGATTAAAAGTCTAATGCAAAAATTTAAAATATTAATTGCTGTTTCTGTCTTTATTTTTATTTTTTAAAAATTATATTCAACGGTAACTTTTCCCTCTGGATTAATATACCAAGTATGAGAACTTTTAAATGGGCTGTTCGCTTTAAATAAATTAATCCGAATATCTCCCTTCGGACGATACCAATTTGCGTATTTATATCTATCTCTTTTAGCTTCTTCAAAAGAATCGTATAATTCTTTTATACTACCGCTTCTTTCATCATCGTCCGTATAAATAGCATAAATGTCTTTACTTAGCATATTTTACCTCATAACTATTTTACTTTGTTTTTCATTTTCTAAATATATTATATAATATTTTTTTTAAAAAATCAAAAATTTTTAAATGCGGGTAAGGATTTACACCTTACATGCCCTAATAGCCTTTATGCTACCAGACGTATCGGATTATACTGGGGCTTACCTTATAAGCGTCTACCTATTCCGCCACCGCATTTTTATATTAATTACGGCCATTCACCTAGTAGTTTTCCTAATTTACCAACTTCAACGTCTGTATTAAAATAAACTCCTTGAACGGCGTCACCAGTAAGAACATCTCTCGCAATATCTTCATAAAGAGTGCTGATAACGCCATGACAATCATTAAGATTATCATTAAAAAATTGTACAACATGATTTTTAAATACTACGTAAACCATATCAAACCATGCATAGCCGTCTTCAACCGGGGCGACCGCATAAGCAAATGCGGGATTCTTTTCAAAAGCAACTTCAAAAAGTTCTTTTTTATTTCTAAATGTTCTATTGCTTGGGATACCATCTACAATAATGTGAAGAGGAATATTACCAAACATTACTTCAGTGGGAAGAATTTGTTGTAAAGCTGCTACCTTATCTCCATTATTGCAAGCAAGAGCAATCACAGATTCTCCGCCGCCGTCTGCTTTTACATTACAAGCAATCTGCGGATCGCCATCAAATAATGCCTAAAGTTCATGGATATGAGTAATCCAAGGTGGTGAAAGTTTTAGTCTTACATTTTCTGCCATTTTTATATCTCCTTTTGTTAAAAAATAGGATACGGTTTTAACAAAATGCATGATATAGGATTTGAACCTATGACCTATGCGATGTAAGCGCATTGCTCATCCCAGCTGAGCTAATCATGCATACTGGCGGGAAACTCCCGCCCTTCCGACTTTTGATTCTCACAGGTATCGGGGAGGGACCAGGGATTAAATCCAGCCCACCTTGATACTTAGTTTCCCATCTTCTCGGGGCAACTAACAAACCTGAGGATCTTCCATATCGCACGTGCATATTGATACAGAATAAATGGAGTCGGCAGGAATTGAACCTACTTTGAATAGTGACGTCACTTCTATTCTTTTTCCAAAATCAACCCCTATGGACCGTGTGGGAATTGAACCCACCTGATTTTCTGTGTGCAAGACAGATGACCACCCCGTGCAGTCCCACAGCCCATAAAGTACTACGAGGTGGACTCGAACCACCCACAGCCTCCTTATCAGAGAGGTATTCTACCTGCTGAATTATCGTAGTAAATAAGGGTCAAAAGAAAAAGGATAAATGCATTTTTACTTCGTTGAATAACCTTCTTCGATTAACCGTCTAACTTTCCTGCCTGTCTAGCCTCAACTAGAATATTACAGATGGATAAGAATGTTTTCTTGTTTCGCTCCTTTAAACTATATCATGTCTCCTTATCAAAAGCTAGACACTCATTATATAATTATGTTTTAATTAAGCAACCTTATATAATAAGCTTTTGGCGGCGTCCCGCTTAGCCCAGGAAGAGGGTATCGAACCCACTCGAATCCAAAGATGACGGATTTACAGTCCGCCCCGTCTCCTTAACGGTTTACTCCTGGAGAAGTGCTGAGAACTAGATTTGAACTAGTAACGCGGAGATCTTCAGTCTCCCGCTCTACCATTAGAGCTATCTCAGCAAAACAAGACATATAATTGTAAAATTTATTACTGTTTTTAAGACAGTTGCCTTTACCTTTTGGCTACATAAGCGAAGTCAGCTTGTGATGGGAATCGAACCCACATACTTTACAAAAGTATAAATTGCAGTATATGTCTTTAGTAATTCTGGTGGGATTTGAACCCACACGTCTTTCGACCACAGGGTTTGAGCCTGTTGCGTATACCAATTCCGCCACAGAATCATATTAAAATATAGGAGCCATCCATCCATTACATCACCCTACCAAAAGTTATTTTGTGAATACCTATATTTTATTAAAAAGAAAAAGTATTAATTATGACCCAGTAGTGGCGATGGGATTTGAACCCACAATCCTTCACCGGAAGCGGATTTTCTTACCACACTATGTTACCATAGCCATTTTACAAAAATGTTGTGGTCTGGACTATGTCTTTACCATATCATTTCTGACTTAGGTAGATGGTATATAGTCTCTACACATTTATTTGGCACTATTCCTTCCTCTCCAAGAATCTGTTTGTGCATGACAATTTGGACAAAGTAATTGAAAATTATCAAGTATATTATTATGATGATTTCCATCTATATGATGAAGTTCCAAAGGAATAGGTTTATTCATCCATGTTGTTAATCCACAAGATTCACAACGAGATTCTTTATACCCTTCTTTTAAAAGTTTCATTCTAACTTTATTACTTTGAATGTCTGTACTTGTTTTTAAATATTCCATTAAAGGAATATATTTATTGCTTTCTTTAGAAAAACCCTTTCCACTTTTATTTCCTTCATAAGAAATACCGAGTCTTTCTAAGAGAGGGTTAATAGTTTTAGGATTACATCCTAATTCTCTTGCCATGTATGCTTTTGAACGATTTTCAGAAATCCATTGTAGAATGTCTGATTTTCTCTACATTAAATCTGTTCTCATTTTTATTACTCCTTTTCTATTCTTATTTATATAATAAATATAAAAAAGTAATAATAAAAATTAACCAACATTGACCAAGAAATTTAAGAATGTCAGCCAAAATTTAGCTCGGCGTTCTCTTAGCTATTCGCCGAATTAGCCATCTCCACTTATAATGTTTCCACTATAAGGCTCTCCTTTTATGTTTACTAAGAAAAAAGTCCGCCGCGTATGCCAGTTCCGCCACGCCACCATATAACTTCTATTTTTATAAATGCAAATCTCGTTTTCGTTTCTAATTTAAACGGTATTGAAGATAAAATTTTATTATTTTTCTATTTTAACAGGGAAAAATAATAAAAGCCTGTATTAATTACTGCTCCTTCTGAGCCTTTAAAAAGTCCTCAAGTTCATCCTTGAATACCCACACAAAACCATAAGCGGCGTGTGTCTTTGTTCTGCCGTTAAGGGCATCACCGATACCTGACTTGCCTTCCTTGCCAATAGCAATAAGGGCTTCCTTCTGAGTTGCAAACTCTGCAATAACATCAAGAGTATCAGCATCTAGCTGAACAACACCTGACTTATTAGGTGACTTACGCTTACGTGCGGCCGCCGCCTCATCTTCAGCGATACGAACCAAAACGTCATTCAGCAAATCAATAACCTGCTCACGAATACCTTCGTTTACATCTGTTGCATTTTCAAAATAAAAAAGCAAACCTTCAACCTGTTTCTTATCCATATTTACTCCTTTTCTCTCTTATTTTCTTAAAACTATTATAATAAAAATTTTTATTTTTGTCAATTGAATAATTTAATTATATCTATGAATATCACCCCTTCGGGTTGCCAGTAATAACCTTCTTTTATATTCAGCCACCAAGGAGACATACCTGAGCATTAAGGAGCGACCCTAATGCTATATGCCCCATCCGAATTCCACGGACGAAGAGCCTGTTTAAAAACTTCTCTTTAATCTTGTAGAGGAATTTGTATACCTCTAACTTTCAGCTACCTTTCAGAAAAGTATAAAGATTAATAGCAATCTTCTTTTTCATCAAACTTATGTATTCGCACATTTAGCCTACTCGTACTTTTACCCAATCTTATACACGGCTTCCGCCGCTTCAAGTGCGCTAGTCCCTTATGGAAATTCCAAGGTTTATAAAGTTTTCCACGCTTTATCTAACTTGGATTAGTGTTTTCGTTAAAAAACCCTATATTATGAGACCGATTGGAACAATGCCTTTAAAAGCGATTACCCCAGTGCTATTGACTGAACCATTTCTTTGACCTGGCGTTTTATATGTCACCATATAAATCCTTTTTTCCTAAGAAAGTATCCTTCCTTATTCTGGTTATCCTTAGCCAATACCTCAGCGTCATGGAATTGACGTTTATCACTGAGTTGATTCATAAATATAACTAAATTATTCAATTGTCAAAGTTCTTTTGTTGGGATGTCCAACGAAAATCTCAGGATAAGGAATCGAACCTTACTTACCTCTATAAAGCATATAGAGGGCATTACCTATATGCTACTGAGACGTTTATATATCATATCATCAGAAAGGAAGTGGATATAAAAATGTTAATACTTAACTAAACGGGAGTAGCGTGTAGCACTATCATCTAATGTTCTCCCTAGTTTTTGTTTTGGATTTCGCCAAAAGGACTTATTTTGGTTCTCGGAAAGTGCTTAATCTCGTAATCCTTCACAGGGCTTTATGGTGGCCTGAACCTAATAGCGGAAGTGGGATTTGAACCCACGTGATACGGCGTATGAGACCGCGCTGGTACCTCTCCAGTCCATTCCGCATTATCAATCACAAACAAGACAGCCTAACTTTTTCTGGTTACAAATTGGAAGATTTGTTAAGAAATTTACAATATAATTTGCTGTTTCTGTCTTTCACTTTCTAAAAATATTATAACAAAAAATTTTTTAAAAATCAAATACGGCATATGCATCTACCGTATTGGTCTATGAGGTCTACCACTCCGCTTGTTTTATCCTTCAACTAGTTCTAGGGGTTTCATCATTTGTATTCTTGTTGAAACAATAGCTTTCCAAGACGTAAAAAAGTCAATCTATTCTTGTTAATATTCATTGCCAAGGTAAACACTAACAATTTCGATAAATGCTCTATGTAGGAATTGAACCTACACTCACAAAAGTAAGTTCCATCATAATAGAGCAATCTCCTTTTATCTCTCTTATATTTTAAAAGAGCCAAAAATAGTGCTCTGAAAGAGGAATTATGATACGTATCAGCAGCCCCTGCGGGAATCGAACCCAGCATTTAGGCCTTGAAAGGGCCTCGTCCTCGCCAATTTAGACCAAGGAGCCAAAGTTTTAAATTTTACCTTTTCTTAATAATCGACCGAATCTTTTTGCGGCACGATTTGTAATTAAAGGATGACGATAAGAGTTAGAAAAAAACTTTTTCGCATCTTCTATTGTTTGCCAACCTGTATGAATCCACATAATTTGTTCATCACACATTTCTCTTGCTTGTTCGCTCCAAGATTTAGGTCTAAAAGTTCTCATATCTACTCCTATTTTATCTTATTTTAAGAGTGGGAACTTACCTTCACGCTGTATTCCCTGACAGGTTTGCGCAAGCCTTATCTTACAGCGGGTTTTCGTTAGTACAGTTTTCCTTGCCATCCCCATGCATTTATATACCGGACGAGGACAGATGCGGTTCGAGAATCTCTAGTAGGGGACGTGGGACTCGAACCCACACGCACAGGGCACTAGAACCTAAATCTAGGGTGTCTACCAATTCCACCAGCCCCCCATATAAGATAGATGTGTGCCAATACTTTAGCCCCGCTCGGGTATCTATCATACCCTACTCCCACGCACCTGGGATGTGGTAAGAGTTTCACCTGTATAACTCTGTAAAGATACTGTATCTTCTACGGCGTACAGTTCACTCACACTACCGGATTCTTTTAATCACTCCTAAAGAATCTAACTGGCTACATTTTAGCAGCTTAGATTTACATTGGCGGAAGGTAAATCAACTTCCTAGCGAGCAAGTGGGGACTTGAACCCCAATTTCACGGGCGACAACCGTGTGTAATTACCTTTATACTACAAGCCCATAAAGATAATAAATAGCTTTGTCCATTTCTAGGCTCCCTTATCACTATAGCCTGAATTCCACAGGTCATGACTCCTGCTTTCTAGGTAGTTCACTATGGTCTCGCTCTCCCGACCGCCGTGATTTGGTGGACTCTCTTGATGTTTATGTACACTATTAAATCAAGTCACCGTTGCTATTTAAGCGGGAGTAGATGGACTCGAACCATCATTAAACGGTTAACAGCCGTTTGTTCTAACCTTTGGACTATACTCCCAAATATAAGGGTTACTTTGCGTCTTTATATACCGTTTCCCACTAAAGCCACATATCTTACGCCGGTGGTAGTTTACCCTTAAAATCCATGATAACGGTTAATCACTCTTACAGGATTTGAACCTGTGTCTCAAGACTGAGAATCTTGCATCCTGAACCGAACTAGACGAAAGAGCGACAGTGATTTTTCTGGCGTTACACTTTTCCGCCTTGAGCCTGAGAACTTTTAAAGGGAGTTTCTAAACTCATGTCGTTTTAACCCTCGTCCGCGCGGACGTAATCTTCTGTTATTTCATAATGAAAACCAATCCAACCAAATCTTTCTTCCAAAAACCTCACAGCAGAGAAGCCTTTAACAACTGTAATATGCTTCTGATTTACATCATCAAGATACTCAACCATGTAATAAACAGCAGTTCTCTCATTCTTCATAATAAAGACCCCCTGAAATGAAATTTTTTAGTTTGTTTGTTTCCTTTTTCTTACGATATAAATATTATATCAAAAAATTTTTAAAAATTCAAATGATATGTAGTGTGCTGTTACGCCAAAGGGAAGTCAGCCCTTACCAGTTACGGGGTGGCTTTCTACTTCTATCATACGATAGTCCCACTCTTTAAAAGATGGATGCTTTTAATCCCACTTTCTACATATAAAGCCCCTCCCCGGATTTGAACCGAGATACAGTGATTACAAATCACTAGTGTTACCGTTACACCAAAGGGGCACGCGTACTGCCGCAGTGATTATAGAGATGCTTCGCAGTTTTCCTGGGTTTCATTCTCTTCTCAATTATTCGGCTTCCCAGGTTATTATCCTAAGAAATATTTCGCATATTTTTCTCATTTAGGAATGACTTTCTATCAATTCCGCGCCGATTACACAGTTTAGCATCGGGAACTTAGAAGGCTTAGGTTTCCCTTCACTCCTCTAAAAATGCAAGTTACATTTTTATAATGGATCACTAGGGATTTGAACCCTAATCTGACAGATTAAGAGTCTGCTATGTTGACCGTTAACACCAGTAATCCAAAGTAAATGCGCTCGATGGGACTCGAACCCACGTTACCTTGATTAAAAGTCAAGTGCTTAACCGCTAAGCTACGAGCGCATAATATTCAACTATCTTTTGCCCGTAGGCTTACGTTTTCGTTTCATTTTTATTTCCTCACTTTGTATAAATATTATAACAAAAATTTTCAATTTTTTCAAATAAAATTTGAAAGCAAGCAATGGGAATCGAACCCACATTTTTAGCTTGGCAAGCTAATATATTAACCATTATATGATGCCTGCTTAAACTAGGATATATGGCCAACTCACCTAGATATATTTTAGCACCTTACCAGGCCGCACTCATTTTAGATACCACGTGCAATTGGCCGCGTGTTTACCATACCGCAGAATTGGTTCTAAGTCCAATAACTCCTTATTTACATCTCGGAAAATAAGGGAAGCCGACTACGTTCTTTAACCTCTCGTAACAAAGAGGACCACTTTTTCCTAGCATCCCGTGGTCAAGGACAGCCCCATGTGGGAGTTGAACCCACCTCTTTAGATTGGAAATCTAAGGTCCTAGCCGATAAACGAATGGGACAAATATAAGAAATAAGAATAGATTTCGCTAGGACATCGTTTTGCAACTTATAATCCCTTTTACCATCTTTCAAACCAGCGGACAAGGGTTTTCTCTTATTTCTTATAGTATTATTATATCAAAAATTTTTTAAATTGACAAATTAATTTTGACCTTTATTTGGAAAAATAATATTTCCGCCAATATCTATAAAAATTCTTTAAAGTAGGATAATCATCCTGCCAGTTAATACCGTAAAGATTAGGATGAAAATATGCAAACTTAGCTTCTTCCCAAGACCATCTACTTATATAGTCATGTATATCGTATGTTTCAAAGACTTTTTTATAAGCACAACCATTAGGAAGATTTTTAGTATGTTTAACTTTATCATTTGCTATTGCTTTCATTCTTTTAGGAGTCGGTGTCCGTCCATCAGTATAAATAGGATTCTTTTTATATGACCGTGACATCTTTAATTCCTCCTTTAAATAGGGGATCTGGGATTTGAACCCAGGACACGCACCTTATAAGGATGCTGCTCTCACCGAACTGAGCTAATCCCCTAAATAATAAAGATAAATGGTGTTCCCCTTGGTGTCCATCAGTATACGTTATCTTACCCTATACCCAACAGGTGGGTGCTCACATCTTCGCTAAATGGACTGTTTATCTTTATCTTATATAAATATTATATCAAAAAATTTTTTAAAAAGCAAATTTTTAACCGTTATTATTTATAAAACGTATCAAAATTTTTTCAGGTAAGTATTTGCACAATAGCATATCGTTGATTTGTGTCCCTATAACAGCTATTCCAATTATAGCTATAATAATAGTGAGTAACCAAAAACTACTTTCTACTTTAATTGCTAAAATAGCAAAAATTATACTCATAATAATACAAATAATTCCTAAAATTAACCAAAATATTGATTGAAAATATTCATACTGGATAACTCTTTGTGATAATTCTTTTAAATAAGGAATAACATTTTCATTACTCCAGTTTAACATTAACCCAAATTTTTCTCCTAATTTTCTTAAAACTTCTTCTGTTATCATCATACTTTCTTCAACAAATCATAAATTTCCTATTGCGGGCTTCCTTATTTATCCACAAAGTAAATCTATGACAATCATTATAATTCCATTTCCACAAAAGAAGATTTACATCTTGAAAATATTTAAAATCAAAAGCATGAAAATCTTCTTTCAGCATCTTAATATACTCTGTTAATTCCATATTTAGCATACGGGCGGGAAGCCACCAGAAATTACTCCCGTGCGCTAAATCTGAAACATCTCCTGAATACCACTTACCATTAGACTCCCACTCGGTATATTTCATAATATGACTCATAGGCCCAATGCAGCAACTAAATCTGCAACATTTTGTTTCTCTTCTTCTGTTACCTCATATGAAGGGGACGCCTGATTAAATGCGCTAGGCTCTACGTTTTTTGAAGGAGGGGCGGCCGCAGGACCAAAAGCACTCTTTAGTTCTCCCGTTCCCAAATTAGATTTTGCCGCTGTTAAAGCAACTTTAATTTCAATAATATTACCATTTTCATCCATCGGAATCCGCAGGATCTTCCCTTCATCTTCCCAAAAAGCATCGGGATAAACCCGTCTCAATTCCGCAAAAATTAAATTCTTACTTTCTGTTCCTTTTGCAGCCATATATTTTTCCTTTCTTTCATTTTCTATAAATATTATACTAAAAAATTTTTAAAATTTCAAATTTATTGGTTATATTTAACAATAATATTTTTTTCATCAAGAGCATAACCCAATTCTGTTATTCTCTAACAAAATTGACATGCAGTTTCATTCATTAAACAATTTCGATGACAGCGGGTTCTGTATTGCCCAAATTCAGGTATTAAAGTTCTATTATCCTATTCTCCACGATAGTTATAAATAATTTCATTTAATTTCCCATACCATTTATGGTTTATCCCGTAGATTTCATATAAGGTATTGTAATTAGGATTTTCAGAATAGGGGAAAAACTCAAAAGTATCAATGAATTGACCATAAAAAGGAATATCTTCTGGTCTTATAAAGAAACTTTTTATAGGAGGAATACTCTACCATTTTTGGTCACAAAAATTGCAAAAACAACGCAATCTGACATTATTTTCTCTTGCAATTTTAGAAGTAAAATAAAGCATAAATGCTAACTTTCCGCCAATTCTGATGTCTGTTACATTTAAAGCACAAAACCCAAGCAGATCTTCCTCATTATTAATAATTTCTTGATAATAATGAGGAATATTATATTTGTTTAAATTATCTTCTACATACTGAAGATATTCAGGCACTCTTACAGTTATATCTGCATTTGAGTATTTTTGAAGAAGAACTTGTATAATTTCCCAATCTTTTAAATTTCCTGGTTCTTCAAAAGCTATAACGATTCTATAATCTACATATTGACCGATAAAATCATCTAATTTTTTTATATTGGGTTTATATTTGATAAAGATTTCGGTCTTATCTTTATCAAAATATTCAAAATTCCTATGAAATGGTATCTAAAATTTCATCCTAATCCTCCTCCTAGTCGCGGAAGCCTGCAAAATCAATTACAACGGGGCGCCCGCATTTATATCCTACATTATCTGAAGATAAATCATCCCCCCATTTATATCGGTCAATAAAATAAAGAAAATAATTAAAAAGTTCTTCTCCATAATAATTACGGAAATCTATACACCAATTAGTATTTAAATCAACTCCTCTTGAAGTATAATGCCTTAAATATGGTTGTATCATTTTCTTTTCTTCTTTTGTTTTAGAATTTTTATTATAATTAAAAGGAGAACATTTTTCTTGAATATAAATAGGATAATGGTCAATATATCCTAAAAAATAAGTTTCCGCAAAACATTCTTTGAGAGGATTATCTGATAAAAATTTATAGCGGTCCGCCTCTTCTCTACAATAATCCCATCCATCTTTATCATTAGCTTCCGTAAAATTATAAAAATGGTTAGAAAGATTATAATAACCTTCAAATGGGATTTTAATAACATAGTCGGCGCCTTTAGGAATAATCACTGCTTTTGTTACGCCAAAATCATAAGTAAACAAAAACTTTTGACTTGCAAGATAAGCAGCAAGTTCATCCATTCGGCTATCATCAAAACCAAATCCAAAATTAAATTTACTAAGTAAATTAAAAATTTCTTCTTTGTTATATGTCATAAAACTTTTCTCCTTTTTTATTATTATAATATAATTATAACAAAAAAAATAAAAAAAATCAAAGGAACTCCCTATTAACAGGTATTCCTTTGATTTTTATATGAAGATTAAATCTTAACAGCTTTACAACGATTAAGAACAGTCTGTTTTACACCATTATAAATCTGGTGCTTCTTTACTGTTCCAGTAAGAAGAATAGTATCTCCTTTTTCGATGTCATCAGACAGGCCTGCGCCAGAGCAAAACCAAGTAAGAACATTATCACCCATTTTAAAAGTATAAAGAATGGATGTTCCATAATAACTCTCAACAGTGCGGGACCCCTCAAGAGTAACATGGAGGTCTCTCAGACGTTCTTTCTCTTCTCCAACATACTCAGAGGTAGAGGCGGACTTAGGCATACATGCCTGTTTTGCGGCGTCCGCAACTTCTTTAGCACCCTCTTTAATAAGAGCCTTTTTAATATGACATTTCCAGTTGAAAACATCGTCAAAAGGAATGGAAGTCATACCATATCCTGCGGGAATATCAACAGGCTGAGAAGCATACCAGCCCAACTCAGGCTTAAAACGGCATCCCAGTTCTTTAAGCTGGTCTTTAATATTATAGGTATTGTCACCGTAAACAAGCCAAACCAGAGGCTTTTCTACATCATAGCCATTTTCTGCAAGGAAAATACGCTTGTTATCTTCACTTGCCTGCTCAAGAGCAAGTTTCTCAGCAGCTTTCTTTTCTGCTTTCCGCTCTTTTGCTCTTGCCTGGTTCTTAATATACTGCTCATATTCCTCAGGAGTATAGGCTTTCACCCACTTGGTCAGATAGCCTGCTCCCATACAGCGATAACAGGTTCCAAACCATGCATAAATACCAGACCCGCCGCATTTATCGCAAGTTTCCTTAACAAGGGCCTTCCGCTCGTCCTCATCTACTTTAACAATAGTTGCATGTGCATAAGAGGGGGCTACCATCCAAGTCATAATCTTTTTCTCCTTTTAATTAGCGAAATCTACGTTCTACTTCTCGTTTGATTCTTGCTTTGTCTTTTGCGGAAAGGTCATCGAGACTAAGGTTATGTCTATCGAAAACTTCCTCTTGAATATCATTAATATCATATCCTCTTCGAGCAAGAGATACAAAATCATTGATTGAGGCATTAATACGGGCGGTCTTGGTTGTTACCATATTATCCATTCCCGTAGCTTCCATCATATACAGACCATAAGGAGTATTAAACATTTTATTTTTTCCTTTCCTTTCCCTTATCTTTATATATATTATATAAAAAATTTTTAAAAAAATAAAGGGATATTATTTGGATGTAGTTACGGTGATCTTTCCGTTTTTAATATGGAAGAAAATATCTCCATCTTCCCAGTTGCGGTATACTTTTCCGCCAACCGCTTCAATCTTCTTACGAGTGCCGCCACGGCCAGAGCGCTCCTTGTGATGATAGTTAGAGAAAGCATATTTAGGTTTTATTGCTTTTGCCAAATTCTCATTAGTTGCGTTACCGTCCCCATGCCATTGAAGTTTTAAAATATCTGCCCTTAGATCAGAAATCTCTTTGACCATAAGGTTATTGGCGGGATTGCTCATGTCTCCTGCAGTATGGAAACGAACGCCGTCCATAGTAAAACGTAAAGCCATTGATTCATTATTAACAAAATGATGGCTATCATGTTCAGATAGTTTATTAGCAGGAGCAATATATAAGCATTTACAATGAATTTGTCCAACTACAAAGTTATCACCCTTTTTCAAATAACGATGGTTAGAAACTTTTTTAGCCTGTCTGCGAAGCGCATTACCATAACCTTTTTGGTATTTATCTAATTCTGTGCAGTCAGGAAGATATAAAGCCTTAACAGGAAATGCTTTTATGATATTAGAAAGGCCGCCATAATGATCACCATGTCCATGTGATAGAACTACAGCATCAATTTGTTTCACACCCTGTTTCTTTAATTCATCAATAACTACAGAACTAGCGGTAGCCTTGGCACAGTCAATTAAGATACATTTAGCAATTGAACCATCTGCCGCATACTGATAAATTGCTGTGCAATCACCATATTCTTTTTCATTCTTTTTAAAGAAATGAACCGCATGAACACAGAAACTTGTGTCTGTTGTTGTAGGTGTGTCAGGTTTAAGTGCTTTATTTACTGCCTCTTGAACCTTATCGGGGTTATAACCGCAGAATTTCAGTAAGAGAATACGCGCATCATCCTTATCATAATTATTATTGATAACATCTCTAACTACACGATCCATAGATTTGCCGCGCATACTGTAAATAGCATTAATTCTAGCCTGTACTTTATCCGCCCATCTTTTTCCAAGTTTAGTCTTACGTTCTTTATCATTACCATAATGGCCTGCAATACAGGCAACCGCCAGATACTTATCCTATGCAGAATCAGATAAACATTTATTTACTTCCTTTTGAATATTTTTAGCTTCAGTTGAACCGAATGTTTTAGTAAGATTTGCTTTTCTAACATCTCTTTCTCCATATTTTCCAAGTAAAACATCGGAAACTGCAATTATCATTTCTAATCTTGTCATAATTTATTAATCTCCTTCTAAATCTGTATGTTTACTAATATAAAGTCCTTGCCATCCATGAGATTTACAATAGGCTTTGCATTTTTCAATACCGCTCGCGCTTTTTACATACTCAATAAGTCTAGTATAAAAACCTTGATTTTTACACCAATCTACATAAGCGGTACGATATTTTCTTTCTTCGGCGGATTGAGGATGAAAGTCTTCATATAAAACACCTTCTTGATTAATGGTTTTTATTAAATTTTTATTTCCTCTAACTACCATTTTCCGCACAAATAGATCTGCCCCGTTTGGCATTACAATTAATCCCACTTTTTTAACAAGAGTCTTGAATACATTCTATAATGCAAGATAAGTGCTCGTTGCGGAAGGCGCTTTCCGCATCATTTTACTTTTTTCCTAGCGGAAGCCCTATTTACACATATAATAAATATCGGCATTGTCGAAGTATAATCCAATAACACCAAGTTTTTTCATTTTTATAGCTTCATCAATTAAATGCTTTTGCCAACTTTTATTAGTAACATCAATCCAGTATTCTCCTTCCCAGCCACTATATTTGGCGAGACGTAAATGTTTAAACTTTGAATAATAAGAGCGTTCTTTCTATAGGGCGCCCGCATTTAAATAACCGTATATGAGAACTCCGCGGTTAATAGCATTTTTTATAATAGCAGGATCAATTCCATCTGTATCAATAACCGCAAGATCATTTTTTTTACAATTTTTTAATGTTCTTGCTACATATTTTTGTTCAAAACAATATTTAAGAGCCATTGTGTTTCCTTTCATTATAAAAAAAGAGTTAATGAAATAAAATTTCATTAACTCAAATTATAGATTCTTTATATAAGATTAAAAAAACTAATAAAGGTTTAAATTAAATTGGCCTCAATCATTCCAAAATTTTTCTAACTCATTCCTTTTGTGATTATTATATCGGTTTGCATATATTTCTGCCTTTTTATCGCCCAACTCTAATAAAATAGGACTTAGATATTCTTCAATTATATCTATTTCTGGCTGTTCCCCTGAAAACAATAGTCGCTGAGGAATAATTACCGCTTCTCTTAAATTATTATAATGGTCAAATAATTCTACTTGCAACTGTTCGGCATTTAAAGGCACAAAGCGAACTTCTAACTTTAAATTTCTTATATATTTATTTAAAAAGTAAAACATAACTAATCCTTTCTTTTATATTTTCTTGAATAGCCTGTTGAAAGGAAATTATTCGTTCACAACTTCAATGCAACAAGATTTCATTACTTCAAGAGCCGCTTTATGTTTCTCGGGGGTGGTTCCCGCGCAGCAAGAGGCATCTACAATAATTGGAGTGTGAGGAAAAATTGTTCTAAGAATAAGAGCATTGGAAATAACACAAATGTCTGTACATACTCCAACAATTTCAATAGAAGCAGGTGGAAATCTTTTAAAAGATAGAGGATCTTCCCAAAGAAGATGACCAAAACTATTCTTTTCTGTTATATTATCAGCAAAAGGAAAAAGAGTATCTACTATACACCATCCTGGAGTGCCTTTAATACAGTGCGGCGGGACTTTACTCATTTCAATATTTTCTGTTGGATTATCATCATCCCAATCTCGCAAATAATGGCTATCTTGAGTAAAAACAATTCTATCTGTTAATAGATTATATTCTTTTTTAATTTTAGTTTCTATCTTGGATACAATTGCGCGGGCTTCAGGTGTTCCAAGATTACCTGTTACAAAATCGTTTTGCATATCAACTACAATAAGTGCTCTCATTTAAATTCCTTTCTTGCGGGCGGTAGGTTATGTCAGGATTGAAGGTGCCGCCGCATTTTTTATTATTAGATTAATTAAATGAATGAAAAAGTCTTTGAGTAATTTCTCGAATATCAGAATCCGAAATATAGATAAAGTTGGGTAAATTTGCAATAGTAAGTGAAGCTAATTGTAAAACAGAAAGGTTTGGAAATTGACTATCCCAATAAATAATTCGATTTTCAAGAGAAAAAGAATCCTGGGAAGCATTGTGAGCTTCCAAGTAATTTGATACAATTTCAAATGCGCGGGTCTGCTTATAATCCATGTTTTTCTTCCTTTCCTATTGTTATTTTATTTTATAAATATATTATATAATAATTTTTTAAAGTTGACAACTTGATTTCATAGAGATTTTTTGTTATAATATAAAAAGAAAATAAAAGGAGATATGAGATGAGAGCAGTCGTATTAATAATAATAGATATAATGTTAGTGTATTGGTCAACGCTTCGCGTTGCCCAACTGGGTGCTTATTCAGCAAATTTGCACTTCGTGCAAATTCTGCTAAATGTCACCCAGGTAATAAATATAAAATAGAATAAATATAAGGGGGAATAGTATGACAATAGTATGTGAATGTACTGCTTGTCCATATAATAGAGGCCGCTTTTGTAGACATAGATTAGTATATATAAATGGAAATGGTGTTTGTAATAGATTAACAAAACCTAACTGGCGGGAGCCAGTTGATTAGAAATTTATGGAGGGGTATAGACCGTGTTAGTAGGAATCACAGGACATAGACCAGAAAGATTAGGAACTAATTGGCCAATAGTTGAAAGATGGATAGCAGGAAAATTAGGAGAGTATCAAAAGTCAGGAGAAAAAGTCAGTTTAATCACAGGCATGGCGCGCGGTACCGATCAAATTGCGGCAACTACTGCCATTGATATGGGGGTAGGGATAAGATGTTATTATCCTTTTCCGCATAAAATGAGTAATTTAGAAGATTATGTTATGACTCATGCGGAAGTCATTAGGTATGAGGCAAATGAATATAGACCCAATGTGTATTTTACCAGGGACCGCCGCATTGTTGATGATTGTGATGTGCTTTTGGTTGTTTGGGATGGTGTTAAAATGGGGGGTACTTATTATACTTATAAGTATGCTCTGGAAAAAGGTAAAAAGGTTGAAGTTTTTACGATACCTGTTGTTGGAAGTGATATAAATGGGAGGAAGTTATGATAATGCCTTTTGGTGCAATATTGGTTACAATGTTGGAATATGAAAGAACAAGAGAAAAAGAAGATGAGCGGGAAGCAGATGATGAGGAAGATGAGGAGTAGAGTTAATCTGGAAAAGGAGGGGCCGCCGCATGATTGTTGGAGTTTGGTTTAAAAATAAATAGTGGTGTGAGAAATGGTTTGCAGATTTTTTAAGTAAGATTGATTAGGATATGATTCATGGGGTTCGTAGATCTAAAACGCAACCGCCTATAGTAATAATGAAAAATGGTAATTATATTAGAGGTATTTCTGCAAAAGAAAGTTCCCGGGGACATAAATCAGATGTAGCTTATTTAGAACCGGGGATAAGAGAATCAAAAATATTTGATTATGTAATTTAGCCTACTGTTGTTACTTATGATTTTAATTTTGAACGAGGTAGATATAAAAGAGGGGAGATTTATGAAGGTTTTTATGGGGGGTAGGTTAAATTGGATTAGGTTCCCTGAAATTGGGGGTAGAGTAATGAGTGATTAAGGTGCGGATCCCGCATGGGGGAACCTTTTTCTATATTTTGCTTGAGAAAAGTTTCATAAAATCGTTGTTTCTTTGGAAACAGGTTTTATGAAACTTACTTTATTTTTACTTAATTGTTAAAAAAAGTTGTTAAATTTTTGGTGCTATATGTAATTTATTTAGTGAAGAAATTGTTAAAAAAAATTGTTAAAAAATTGGTGCTATATGTAATTGTTAAAAGGGTCAATTTTTTGTTAAAAAGGGATTAGTTTTTTGAAGTAATAATAGCATATTAAAGATATAGAAAAGGAGGAAAAAATATGCAGATTGTAAGTAATTCAAGACAAATTCCTAAAACAAAAGAATATATTGCTAATTCAAGTTATTGTGATAATTTATATGGTTATTTACAAGCTATGTCTCATTGGGATGGAGTTCTAACTCATCCTCGCTTTGTATATAAGAAAGAAATAAATTATTCAAAAATAGCAAAAGATCTTAATAGAAGTCGTCAAACTATTAGTACAAAATTTAAATTGATGTTAGAAGGTACTAAAGAAAATGAAAAAAGCGGGTTGCCGCCCTTAATAAGGAAGAAAGATGATATATTTGAATTAATTGCATTAGAATCTAATTTAGCGATGCTTGTTCCGCAGAGTACTTTAGAAGTGTTAGTAAGTGCGTTGAGCGATCATGCGATTTCTATTTATGTGTATTTATTTAATAGATATTATGCTAGCGGGAAAAGACCTTTTCGGTTTAGTTATACTTAGTTAAAAAATGCTATTGGAATAGCGGCTAAAAGTAATGGAAATAATTATATTATAAATAGTATTTTATATGTTTTAGAGAAAATTGGATTAATAAAATATTCTAGTAAGGATGCCGTAAATGAAGTTGGACAGTTGGTTAAAGTTCATTATATAGAAAAGATGTGGAATGAATTAGAAGATTGTCCAGAAGAATTAGAAAATAATATTCTTTATCGTAAATTATCTCGGCAATCAAAAATTTGTTAAAATTTTGGTGGTCCTTTGTTAAAAATTTGGTGGTCCTTTGTTAAAAAAACATTGATGTATATAATAGAATAATAGAATAAATAATAGAAAGGCAGTGAAATGATATTAGAAGGAATTGCAATAATATTAACAATAATTTAGGTAGGGATATTAGTTTATGGCCTTTGGAAGAAAAAAGAAGAAAGAGGAAGAGATAAAGTAAAAGGAGATTGATTAAAAAAGTTTTATGTAATTTAATATAGATAATTATGTAAATTATATAAAATTGAAATAAAATGATGTAAAATGATGTAAATTGGGGAGGTGTGGTGGCACCTACCTACCTCCTATATCCCATATAAAATACAAAAAACGATCGTGACTGTACACGGGAGAATTTTTTTTATAAAAAAAAATTCTCCCTCATTATAATTATAATAAAAAATTAATAAGAAATCAAATACGATTTCTCATTAACCGAAACTCGTTTTTTTAAAAAACGAGTTTTTTTTAATTTTAACATATTTTTTTATTAAAGTCAAATGACGGTTTGAATAATGAAGCCATATGCGATGGTGCTCTCGGTATCTCGATCTGGACCATATGGCCCTATGATGCGGGCGGCAGGTGTTTCTAGAATAGGGTGGCCGCCCTCATTTATGTGGATAGATTCACTCTTGTGAATTGTGCAATTTGTACAAAAATTTTGGGAAAATAGGTGAAAAATTTGTGCAATTTTTTTTGAAAAAAATATTGACAATGGGTAGATTTTGTGGTATAATTGGGCGCGGGTCAGAGACACCGCGCCGACGATTGTTAAAATTTTAACAGTATGTAGATATAAAAAAGGCAGGGCTTCCGCCCCGCCTGTATGGATTAAACACTATAAAATTTAAAATCATGTGTCACGCACCAGTAAGCAAAAAAGCACTGTCCATTATGATTAAGTAAACACTCTTTGCAATGAGAGTTATTTTTAACAATCTCTTCCAAAATAGCGTTAAGCATTTCTGCGGATTGAATAGTTAATGTAGTATTCATTTTTTAATCTCCCATAAAACATGTACATGACCGAATCGGAAAAGGACTTTGTAAAAGTCCCATCCTATTCTGATTTTACCTTTTTCTTTCTCAGGAAGTTTAATTATCTTCATCATCATCATCAATATTCCATTCATTGGGGCTTCTATATTCTCCAGAAATCTCAAAACAATATTTTTCAAAAGGACAGCCACAACAAACCTCTGTCTCCAGACATGCTTTTTTGATAATTTTCATACCTACTCTCATTTTATTTTTCCAATCCATTTTTTACTCCTCTTCATCATCACAAATAGGATTTATATCTATATCATAGGAGGGGTGAGTGTCACAGGCAAACATGCGTTCCGCCTGATTTATTGCATCCCACTTATCAACTGCATCATCAATAGAATAAGTAATACAGATTGTTACATCATATTTCATCTTGTTTTCTCCCTTGCCATATCGTTAAATTTCTGCCAAATGCCCTCTTCGCCTTCCCAAAATCTCTCAAGGTCATCGTAGGGAAGAAACTTCTGTGCAAACATAACAACGCCGAAAGCCTGCGCGCGGAAGTTTAAAACAGATTCAGCAGTTGTAGCATCTTTCGCATAGCGGAGCATTTTTTCTACGAAATCCTTTACATCATTCATGGTCATTGTCGTTTATCTCCTTTCCTCTTGTTGATAATATAAGTATACCAAAATATTGGGAAAATGCAATAGGTAATGTTGCACAAAAATGCGATTTGATTTTTGGCGAAGGTGACTATTGACATGATTTTGGGCGCTGTCTCAATGGACAGCGCCCCGCCCAAAGAAGCGGGGCTTAATATCACTGTTCAAGCAGTCTTTCTGCTATACGCCTTATCACAAATTTTTCTGTATTATCAATTTCTTTTTCGTTATTCTCAATAAAAATGTCAGCTTCAGAAAGACAACAAAAAGAACTTAAAATGGCGCCAGTATATTCTTCATATATTACGGAAAGAACCTCTTCAACGATTTCATCAATATTAATATCAATATTTTTAGAACCAATAACAAAAGCCATAATCAAAACTCCTTAAAAACTTCTTTTTGACAATCAGGGCACAGACCAGAAACAAAGCGTTCGCGGTCAGTAGGTGACATATGCGGGAAAGCATCCTGCACAAGTTCGCCAGACTGGTATGTAAGATACTGTTCAAAGTCAACAGTAAGTTCATGTTCACAACCGCAGATAGGACAAGTAAAAAGAATTGTAATATCCATTTTATACTCCTTTACTCAAATATAAAACAATTACTATTATCCATCTCTAATGTCGTAGAATCACAACCATAGCTATCACTATCAGAGGCTTCACTATAGGCATAATCGGTATTAAACTCATACTTAATTGTAACATCAGCATCAACAAGAGCCCGATAGACTTTGATGAAATCAGCAATTAAATGCTGTCGTTTCTGAGCCTTCCTTTTTTCAACTTCCTTTTGTAGAGTACCAATAGCAGATTGAAGAGTTGCAATAGAAATGTCAAGGTTGGAATCATCCTGTTTGCAAGCATCATTGATGAAATTGTAAAGAGCTTCATTTTCCATTTTTATTCCCCCTTTTTAATTTTTAAATCATAAAAAATGTAAGAAATTAAATCTAACATAAATTCTTTTTCATCATCGGTTGTGGCTTCATTATTACCCAACTTAACAAGAGCGTCTAAAAGAGATAAAGAAAAATCTTTACTAAGATTGTATGTTATTTTTTTCATTTTGTTTTTTCCTTTCCTGTTGATAAGTATAGTATATCAGATTATAGGAAAAATACAATAGACAGGTTGCACAAAAAGTTAAATGAAAATTTGTTGATTATGTATATTGACACAAAACTTGGCGCGCCTGGGTTGTAGGCGCGCCAGCCTTAGGAAGTTATCCTAAAGCCGGCATAGCCTTTTATCTGCTCCATCTTGTAAAGATGAAAGCAAGAACAACAGCAACAAGAATATAAGCAGTGCCAAGGTGAGGCTGAGAACCAGGGTAATAATAATACAACATTAATCTTCCTCTCTTTCTTTCTTTTCATAGTGGTTACAGGCGAAAACCGTCATATCACCTTTTTCGCAAATGTCGCAGTCACAGCAACCCTCTTTGCGTTTAACGCAATCTTTACAGAGACAGCACATACATGTTATATTATTCATTTTTTTTTATTTCCTTTCTTTTGATAATATTATTTTATTAAATTTTTTATTTTTTGTCAACTGTTACACTGTGGTATCAACACCACAGAGTAACAGAACATAACAAATGCAAGTGAAAGCGAACGGCCCCATTTTAGTAGGAATAACATCATAAACATTTGGATATAATTCCTCAATACCTGTTAAGAGCATTCCGCCCCAATTACCGCCACAAGCTACACAATGACCAAGAAAATCAGTCATAGTACCACGAAAAGGATTAACAGTAAAAGCGGTTTCAATAACTTTTTTACCATTTTCTCCCCAGTTTTCAACAAGATAATTCTGTGCTTCAATAATCATATCGTAAGTAATCATAATTTTATTTCCTTTCTGTTGTTTTCTTCTTGACAATTATTATTATATCAAATAATGGGAATAATACAATAGGCAAAATAAACAAAAAATAGATAAAAAAATTGTTAAACATTACATATTGACAAAAAAAAATGGCGCGCCTGGGTTGTAGGCGCGCCAAAAAAGGCTACCACTCTATAAAGGGTGGTAGCCCTGTAAAATTACTCGACATCAGTCTCGCCGTCAGCGTCAGCGTCAGGGGCAACAAAATCAATCCCCTGGACGGCGTAGAAAGTCTTTTTCTTAAAGACCTTCTTCTGCACCTGGCCCGCCTTTACAAGCTGACCCAGCAGGGCGCCAACCTTCTGCACGCTGTACTCGGCCATGCGGTCATCGTCACGGATAGCAGTCATGGTGACGAACTCTTCAGCCTCGCCAAGGATGTCAAGGATGACCGCCTTCAGCTCCTCGTTCAGCTTCTGCGTCTTAGTCGGACCGCCCTTGCTTCCACGCTTTGCCAGCTGTGCGGACAGAGCCTTCAGACGCTCGGTAGCCTCTGCATTGGTGTCACCGATAGCGGTAAGTGCGATTGCGATTGCCTGTGCGTAAGTCATAGTGTTGGTCATAATGAATACCTCTTCCTTTCAAATGCTTTTGTTTTGTTATCTTATGTATTTATTATAGCAAAGTTTTTTTTATTTGTCAATAGTTTTTTTATTTTTTTTCGGGCGGATGGCGCGCACATCCTTTTTTAGCCCTACCCATGTATTTGTGTCATTGCGGATGGGCGTCCGCTCAACTACTAAACTTCATAGGCTTCTCCTTTGCCTAGTCCCTCGTTTCACTGTAATAAGTATATCACAGTGGTTCTTCCGTGTCAAGCCTTTTTTAGTAATTTTTTAGGTTTCGCTTTGCGGTCGTTCCATGGCACTAACGGCAAAGGTACTTTTCGGGGCTGTGCTAACCGTCTTGACTTTCGGCTCTCTCCCTCTCTCATTTTGTAATTAAATTATAACAGAATTTTTTTTATTTTGCAAGTACGAATATCGGGAAATTTTTTATCGGAAATTTGTTTAAAGTTTTACTTGACAAATAGGCTGGAGTTGTGGTATAATGGATTTTTGGCGCGCATCGGTCGATGCGCGCCCGACCAGTTTTTTATACCAGTCGGGCGTATTTTTATTTCTTAATTTTAATAGAATCTAAAATACTGTTATATAAATTAGTATAATCATCGTTACTCATAGCCAAAAAAGCCTTTGCTCCAAAAAAGTTTTCAAGAACTTTATTAACAGCTTCTATTGCTTCGGTGCAAAGGTCTTTTGAATCAAAACTAATTGAAAAGATTTTCTTTTCCGCATCATAATTAAACATTCTTAATCCCCCTTTTCAATCACTCATAATCAAAGTTTTCATTCTTTTCTTTTACGGCATCAAGGATTGCATTGAAGAGTTCTGCGAAGTTATTAGCAGGAAGATATACATCTGCATGCCCGTAAACGGTTTTAATAGCTACAAGGGCTCGCTCATAAATTTCATCTGTTAATTCATCCGGAATTGTCAGGTTAAGGTTGTTAAAAGTGATAGTTTTATCCATATGTTACTCTCCTTCCTCTTCTTCTTCTGTGAAATCTAATTCTCTTAATTTTTCATAGCCCCATTTATCAAGAGCATTAGTTACTTCGCCAAGCAAACAAACATAAAAGAAATCAAATGTTTCATTACACTGAAGATTTTCAGGAACTTCAGTATCATAAACTTTAATCATTTCTAATATAGCTTTAGCACTGGCTTGACGGATATGACGAATTTCAGCAGGTGTCATGTTTTTATCTCCTTTGCTTTTGTTGATGATATTATTATATCATTTTTCAATAAGAAGTCAATACCTTTTTTAAAAAAAGTTTGTCTTTTCTGCGGGCGGCCCTGCGGAAACGCTTCTCTAAAGCATTTTTATTAGCATCGTGGGGAAGAATCTGTCGGCAGTTTAAAGCCCATGCCGTCATGTTTTTTACTGTTAATCTCTTGAAATAATCTTTAGTCATTTTATTTCCCCCTTTCTGAATAAAAGTATATCAAAAAATAAAGAAAAAGTCAACTATTTTGGGAAAAATATTTTTTATTTTTTTCTGCGGAAAAGCCTTGACAAAAAGACACACGTGTGATATAATGGAAAACTTGGCGCGCGGCAGAGTGCAACGGCCAGCCGCGCGCCATTCACATATATGAACTACATACGGGTAAAAAATCCAGTAAACTGAAATTCAGTTTACTGGATTCAGTGGTTTACTTTTTAGGGGGGCGGTGCTTAACCAGTTTGACGGTATACGAATTACCGTTGAAGGTGAAACTGAATTCCGCTTCGTTCTTCACACTGGACACCGCACCGCCGAACGCTTCAACGGCTGTTTTGATTGCGGTCAGCAGACCACCCTTTTCCGTATCCACCTTGCGCTCCCTCGTTGTTTTCTTCCTGGGGGCGTCAGACTTTTCATATCGTCTGTTGGCTTTTGCTTTTTCGGTCATGGCGTCCGCTTCCTCGTTGCTGATGTAATCATGGTCATCGAGCCATGTTTCGATAGCCTCTTGAGTGGACAGGTCAAGGCTTGTTTTCAGCTTTTCAATATCCTTGTCAGGGATATTAATATCTTTCCCATTGAAATTGAATTTCATTTGAAACCCCCTTTAAAAACGGCTTTTTTGTTTTTCTATAAAAAATTTTATCAAAAAATTTTTATTTTGTCAAGCGGAAAAAAGCCGTTTTTCCATTTTCTTGTGCTGTCTAAAGCAATGGGCCATAATTTTAGTTTCGATTAAAACGTCCTCAAGTCCTGTATGGGATTCATCAAAATCATTAATTCCAGAAATATATCTGTAAAGAATTTCGGCTGTAAGCCTAACCTGTGGCGTTTTGTGTTTTGTCATGTAGCCGTTGCGGATACAATATCTTTTATAGCTTGCCTGTTTTCCAATTGTCTGTCGTGCCATTTTCAAAGTGTCCCAAATTTCCATGTTGTAAGGGAAAAAGAAACGCTTATTGGACTTTGTGACCCATCGGATAGTATTTGTAAGTGCTTTCCAGTCAAAACGTGCATTATGAGCAAAAATTGCGGAAACGCCATACTCTTTAATGTCAGACCAAAAAGCATTGTACATAGTCTGAAATCTAACCAACTTCCGCTGTCCGCTCTTTACCTGCTCCCAATACATGGGAATTTTTTCAGCGTAGTATGCGGACTGCATAACGTCTTTCATGGCGACAAAAACTTCATAAATCAGAAATGAGCGTGTCTTATAGATTCTACCTCTTTTGTCGGTAATCGCCCATCCAATATCGTAGACAATAGACTGGGACAGGTCCAGTTTATCATCTACCATAATACCATTGCAAGTTTCAGTGTCCAGTCCCATAAGATACTTAATGCGCTTATCCATTCTATTTCTTTCCTTTCTGTGCTTTCCTCTTGACAATTATTATTATAAGCGATAGGGTGCGGAAAAGCAAGGATTTTTTTCAAAAAATCTGCACAAATTTCGGGGGATCTAGTAAATAAAATTTGTGCAGATTTTTACTTGACAAAAAGCTGGCAGGTATGGTATAATGGAAATTTCGCCGCGGCCCGGAGGACCGCGGCGCGAGCAAAAAAATAGGGCCGGTATTTCTACCGACCCACACACAGAAAGGAGGACAAATAATAGTTAGTCAAGCGTGCCCGAGGGGGATTGAACCCCTGACCCTCTGTTTAACAGACAGATGCTCTACCAACTGAGCTACAGACACTTATAAGCGGTTTTAAGGGATGACCGCAAACCCCCGAAAGGATTAAGCGTCCTCGCCCTCGGACGCCTCAGCATCAGGGGCGACAAACTCTGTACCTGCGATAGCATACAGGGTGCGCTTCTTGTACACAGTCTTTACGACCTGCTCTGCCTTTACAAGCTGACCCAGGAGAGCCCCCATCTTCTGAGTGGACAGACCCTTGGGCAGACGGCTATCTTCTATCAGGTCAGCCATAGGAACAAAGTCCTCGACCTCTCCCAGAATCTCAAGGATAGTTGCCTTGAGAACCTCGTTCTCCTTCTGAGCCTTGGTGGGCCCGCCCTTAGAACCACGCTTTGCAAGCTGAGCCTTGAGAGCGGTAAGGCGGTCAGTAGCCTCGGGATTGGAATCGCCCAGAGCCTTGATTGCGAAGTCGATAGCAACAGCGTAAGTCATGTTAGTCATACTTTTTTCTCCTTTTTGATGATTTGATGTGTTTTTGTTTTCCTTTATCTTATGTATTTATTATATCATAAGATTTTTTCTTTGTCAACAATTTTTTTTTATTTTTTTTCGTAAGTATGGCGCCAATGCTTACTACCTTTTATCTCTTTTCTCGCCAAAGAGAACGGACAGGTAATCCTTGAAACGCCATTTAGTCTATTTCCTTTTCCTTTTAAAGGTGGCTCTCAAATGGTAATCTGCCGAAACAAGGAGTTCTTCTTTTAATTCCTCTCTCCCTTGGAACAATTATATTTTATCAAAATTTTTTAAAAAACACAATACCGGAATATTACACAAATTACGGGATCTGGACAGAGATAAGTTTGTGCAGTTTTTCGCTTGACAAAATCTCCAGCGTGTGTTATAATTGAAATTTCGCGGCGCGGTCGAGTGAAGCGTACGACCGCGCCGCGGGCAAAAAAAATGGGGGCTAATAAGCCCCCTATCTGAACCTACGCAATCAGAGCGGACAGCGCAGGAATGATATTTTCAGTTGCGTTGATAGTGTCTCCCAGATGCCAACCATTACGGACCTTTTCGTTGTCATCTACCAAAATCTGAAAGCCCCCGAGGTGGCGAGTGCAATTAGCCTTGGTAGTGCCATATTTGACGAGGTGGAGTTCATCGAAAGGGAAGTCGTAGCGGTCAAGCCATGCCTTTTTTGCGGCTCTCACCTTTGCGTCATATTCAGGGGTAGAATCTTTAGCAAGCCACGAAGTAACAACGATGCGCCATCCATCATTCCGCAGAACCCACAAGATAGCGGTCAGGAGTACCATGTCATAAAGGGGCTGTGCTTTTTCATAAGGAGTAGGGTCTTCCGTATTGAGCATCCGAAGCCATCCATCGACACCATACAGGTCAGCGATTGTACCATCCATATCGAATACGAGTGTTTTCATTTTGTTATCTCCTTTCCTTTTGTTGATTATATATTATCACGTTACATGGAATTTGTCAATAGTTATTTTAAAAAATTTATGATTAAAGCAAGTGTCAATCCGCTAAAAATTGCATCTTTTACTTTGTCCGCAACTGGATTCTTTATGATGAATCCTCTTGTAAACATAATAATATTGGATACAAGATAGCAAGATTGCCCTAAAAGGTAATATTTACCAATTGTAATTTGAGCAATAGCAAGCAAAGCGATAACAAAATACATAGAATTTTCAGCAATTTTTTTCATTTTATTGTCTCCTTCTCCTTTGATAATTATATATTATCATACATTGGAGAGGTTGTCAAGTAGTTTCTTCCCAATCTTTAGGATTATACTGTAAAGACAACCATACTTGCATAGACACATTGCGCGGTCTGCCTTTCTTTTCCCATTCTCCATTAGGCATATGCCAGTTTTCCCAAAACCAGATAGAAGGATTGTCTTTTATTGTTCTTTTTCCAGATTTACAACCTTTTGCCATGTTCCCGGCATTAGGACTAACAGATAACGCCCATTTCTCCCACGCATGATAGACTTTATGGACAAAAGAAGAAAATTCTGGAAAAGTATAAATAGAAATAAGTAGCGAAGCAATATCTCTTTCAGTCAGATTCTTAGTAATATATTCAAAATTTGTCATTTTGCTATCTCCTTTTATTTTTTGTGCTTTCCTCTTGACAATTATTATTATAAGGGATAGGCTCAAAAAACACAATAGACAGAATGTACAAATTTCGGGATCAAATTTTGTTTATTTTTTTATCATTTTTCTCTTGACAAAAAGGCCGGCGGTATGGTATAATGGAATCCCGGCCCGCAGCGGAGCCAAACGCGCAGCCGCGGGCCGGGCACAACAGGGGTAGCAACTTTTAAGGTTGCTACCCCTTTGAGTTTATTGGTCAGCATCCTCTGCGGAAGCATCGTCCGCAAGGGAGTAGACCACATGCTTCTTATCCTTGCCCTTGACGACCTTGCCGTCCTGAGCAAGCTGACGAATCAGTGCCCCGAGTTTCTGGGTGGACATACCGTCAGGCAGTCGGGGGTCAGAAATCAGCTTGGACATGCCGACAGGCTCTTCCGCCTCTGCGAGAATATCGAGAATCATGCTCTTGAGGACTTCGTTCTCTTTCTGGGTCTTGGTAGGGCCACTCTTGCTTCCACGTTTTGCCAGCTGTGCCTTGAGGGCTTCCAATCTCTCCTGGGCGTCCTTATGGGAGTCACCCATAACCTCAAGTGCAACGTTGATAGCTTCTGCATAAGTCATAACATTTGCCATAGTGTTTTTCTCCTTTTCTGATGTGAAGTTTTGTTTTCCTTTGATGATGTTATTATATCAAAGTTTTAAGTTTCTGTCAAGGCTTTTTTTGAAAGTTTTTTCAACTTTTTCTATCAAGCATCCCACCAGATACATACGCCCGTAGCGGAATACCTGCCCAGTAAGTGATTTCCTTTCCCTTACCTTGTAAATACATTATAGCAAAATTTTTTAAAATCCGCAAGTCGGAATATTGCACAAATTACGGGATCGTAAGTGTTCAAAGTTTGTGCAAATTGCCGATTGATTTTTTTCTGGTGGGGGTGGTATAATTGAATTTTCGCCGCGCGGTCGCTAGGGACGTACGACCGCGCGGCGGGCAAAAAAAGGCAGAGGAATTATCCTCTGCCTTGTGGGGGAAGATTACCTTCCCTGTTTGATGAAGCAACCCAGGCACTCGAAAGTGCCGTCCCCGACCTGCTTAACGCCCGACAGATTCAGAATGAACAGCCCGCAGGACTCGATAGCCTGACGGATAACAGGAGCCTCGATAGAAGCGGCGTTGATAGTGACAGAGTAGATTGCGAAATTCATCATAGCTTTTTCTCCTTTTCTGTTGTGGTGTTTTTGATGATTCAATTATACTGTAAAAGATTTGCTTTGTCAATAAATTTTTACTAACACCGCAAAACTTATTAATCGCAGACTACGGTATGGCTAACCGACAAGGAATCCAACCTTTACAATTAAAAGCCTGTGCACCGACTTATAATTGCTAATAAGTTTTGCCGTGTTAGTAAAAATTTATTGCGTCCATCCTACCAGCCTGGGGGTTCCAGACGCTCCCCGCATGTTGCCTCACATTTATATACCGCAAAGTAGGACTTCGACTTGCGGTGGTGGGACTTTATCAGGAAGACTTACTGCGACAACTGGGCGTCTTGGGATTCCGTTCCCTTGCTTCCTTCCCTCACCTTATGTATTTATTATAGCACCTTTCGGCAACTATGTCAATACCTTTTTTATTTTATTATCAAAAGATGATGATTAGGTAAATTGTGATGCCATACTTTAATGACTAAATCGTCACTCCATCCGGAAAAAGTATCCATAAAGGCGGTTTTATTAAGATAATAGGTTTTAGGAAAAAGTCCCTTTTCTTTATTAGCTTCCTCTGAACGAAGTGCAAAAACAGCTTCTTCATCATTACCAAGAAAATCAATCCATTCTTTAACTGTTCTCATATTACTTTCCTCTCTGTGCTTTCCTCTTGACAATTATTATTATAGCAGATTTTAATAAAAACACAAGTGGTAATAATGCACAAATTACGGGATCTAAAAGGATTGATTTTTGTTTATTTTTCCTATTGACAAAAAGGCTGGCGGTATGGTATAATGAAAAGACACCCCGCGCTGGCTGAGGGGCGCGCCAGCGCGGGGCGGGCAAAAATCCATCCCCTATTTTTATAGGGGATGGAACAGAAAGGGGTTTACGCCTTAGGAGCGACCGCCTTGAAGCGGACAAAGGGATGACGCTTGCCGGACTTGATGGCTTCCGCAAGGTACTTTTCCCTTGCCTCTTTTTCATCAGGGGGAGTGATTTCTACAAGCTGAACGTATTTCTCGGGGAAAGGCATGTCCTTAACATCGTCATAGGTGAACAGGCCGCCAGCGTAGATAACTTTTCTCATAGTATTTTCTCCTTTTCTTTTGATGATTATATTCTATCAGATAGAAAGTCTTTTGTCAATCCCTTAATTCATAATATATAAGGTTTTTCCGTCATGGCTCTTCCACAGTTCCCGATGGTCCTTAGTAAAGCCCAAAAAAGAGACGGGGATATTCAGAACGGCGATAGTCTTAACCTGAATGTCAGGGTTTAAGTGATGCTTCTTTATAATCTCATTTTTTTCTTTCTTAGAAATCAGTGCCATGTCAGGTCTCCTTTCTATTGTCATATAGGCGGAAAGCACCACAGGTCTGTATGTGGATACCATACTTTCCGCATATGAGAGAGCCACAGGTCTGTATGTGGATACCGCATCTCTCTTGGGGAGCACCACTGGTCTGTAGGTGGCGGATACCTTAGCTCCCCTCTGTGATTATATATTAACATACCCTAGGGCCAAATGCAAGCATTTTTTATAAAAATATTGCACAAAATTATGGGATTTCAACGTCTGACCTTTGTGCAGATTTCCAACTTGACAAAATCTCAGCCACATGATATAATGGAACTTCGGGCCGCGGCGGTGAGAAGCAGTCCGCCGCGGCCCGGCCAAATAGCCAGACCGCGGTTTTTTATTCCTCGTCATCCCAATCATCAGCTTCAAGAGCCATAGTCATCAGATGCGTGAGTTTTGTCTCATTCATTTCAGGGTCAAGTTCAACTTCATGGCAGAACCAGATCGTGATAGGGTCTTCAAGACCAAGAACCTTTGCTACATTATCCATTGCCATGTTATTTCTATTAGTGATGTAATCTGTCATTTTTTTTATCTCCTTTCCTTTACTGTAATTATATTATATCAAAAAATTCTTTTTTTGTCAATAGTCTGGATTGATTTTTTTCATTTTTTGACGATTATAATCCTTTTTAGACTTGTGCGTGCGGATTCCAGTATTAAAAGGAATCAAAACACGTTTCTGTGCGTTTTTTGCTTTCCGCACCTTTTTGTTTTCGTTAATAGCCATGATCGTTATTCTCCTTTCTCTTGATGATTATATTATATCAAAGGGCTTGGCTTTTGTCAAGCCCTTTTTTAATTTTTTTAAATTTTATTATATCCTGCTTTCATATGCTCCATAGCAAGATTGATAATGCTCTGCGGAGCCTCGCCCTCTGCATAGTACCGTCTAATCTGATTCGGTCTTGCAATAAGGATTGTAATCATGATTCCGGTCCTTTTGTTATATACGAGTACCAATCCGGTAGAAGTAACCTTATGGACTTCCGGCCCGTTCTTGTGGCCACGGTCTACAGTGACCTCTTTTATGATCTGTCCCATCCCAATCTGGGCAATGATGTGGCTACGTCTCTGTCTGTCCTCTCTCCAGTGCCTACTTGTCATTTTTGTGTACCCCCTTCCTTTATCTTATGTACACATTATACACCACAGAGCGGGCGCTGTCAAGCAAAATATTGCACAAAATTATGGGATTGTCGCCTCAGATTTTTGTGCAAATTTCCGACTTGATTTTTTTGGCACAGTATGTTATAATGGCAACTCGGCGCGGCCTGGTCTGAAATGGCCAAGCGCGCGCCGCGCAAAAAGGGGGAGCGTTTGCTCCCCCTGGCCTCATTACTGGTGGCTCTTTTTGTAGTTTGCCATGGCGTTTTCGTATACCCACTGGACACCCTCTTTGGAATCTCTCATAAGCCTCTTCGCATTGGCTTCATCCACCAGTCCGTATGCCTTCAGTTCCTGAACCATTGCTTTCTTTGTCATTTTGTGTACCCCTTTCTTTTATGTTGTTTGTTTTCCTTTGATGATTATATTATATCGTATGGGGGTTGTTTTGTCAACCCCCTTTTTTAATTTTTTTAACGAATTTCTACTTCAGTCCTTGTATATTTATAATCTTTATACATTGCATCGCCTTTTTTATGAAAATAAACCTTTACCTTTTCACCATCTTCATAGCAACGAGGGTTGCAACCGTTTACTACGTTGACATTACCATGCTCTTTTTCAATTGCTTCAAGTGTTTCAATAAGTTCTCTGATAGTCATTTTAAATCTCCTTTTAATTTGATCGGTTGTTTGTTTTCCTTTGATGATTATATTATAGCATAGTCTGGAATAAAGTCAATAGTTTTTTTAAAAAAATAAAAAAATTTTTTTGAAAAAAATTTCATTTTTCCTCTTGACAATTGGCTGTCACGTGTGGTACAATATTTCGGCCTGCAGCGGCCGCGCTGGCTGGCTCTGGCCACAAGATTGTTTGTTAATTAACTAACAAAGTCTGTGCATTAAAAAACCAGTTTTTTATAGTTGACTGGAAACAACTGTTGTGAGTTATTATCTTGCAAGATACTTGAGAACAATGATTAAGCTGTTGTAGTCAAGTGCGATTAACTCGATCGGTTCACCATTCTGAAGTCTATCTTTGAAGCCGAAAAAGTCTCGCCTCAAATCTTCAATCTCCTCTTTTGTCCATGTCTTTGCGCTCTTTTCGAGGGTATTAAGATTGGCTTTGTAAAGGTCCTTGCAATTAGCTGTTGTGAATGTCATTTTTTTATCTCCTTTTTTGTTGTGTGTGTTTTGTTTTCCTTTGTTGATTATATATTACATCATTATTAGATAAATTGCAATAGGTAAAATGAAAGTTTTTATCATTCTCTGTTTTGCACAAAAATAGGACTTTTCAGGTTGTTTATTTTGTGCAATTTTCCCTCTTGATAATAGCAGGTCATATAATGTATACTAGCTAGGCAAACAGTCGTTCTATTTCGTAGGTTACGTAATACATTATTATTATGATACATTGTTATGTTAATATCTTAACAATGTATTATTATTATTATTATTATTATTATTATTATTATTATAATATATTATAATAATAATATATTATTATTATTTATTTATTTATTTATTTATTTATTGCTTTGTTGTGTCAATGCGTTAGTGCGCTAAAGCGTGCTTTGCCACTTTAGCACTTCCCTACTGTGCCGCTTTACTGCGGCGAAGCGATCCATTAATCTGAAATTCACATTAATGAATATTGTTAATTCTTTAACAATTCATCTATCTGGATTGACAATTTATTAACAATCCAGCTATCTGGATCCAGATCAATGAATCAACAAATCTGAATCCAGAAAAATGTATCGTGTTAAATTTTTAACAATTCAGATAGCTGGATCGTAGATTCACACGTATGAATTCACGTATGTGAATCCACATAGATGAATCATTTTAGGATGTTCTCCAATCTTTTAGAATACAGATTTGTGAATCCAAAAAGCTGGATCGTGAAATATTTAACAAAACTTGGCGCGCAGTGAACCAGCGCGCGCCAAGCAAATATTGACTAAAATGGAATTGCAAGCAAAAGAAAAAGACTTAACAAATTATTTATTATAATTTGTTAAGTCTTTGTTTATTCACGGGTATTATCTTATTATATTATTTTTGGGGCAGTCTATTCTACGCAGTGTTTATTTAAACTTTTTCTCTCTACAGAACATTCCCGAAAGTTTTTCGGGGGGGATATATTTCGGGAAAAAATTTTTTTAATTTTAGAAAAATTTTATGCCCTCCACATTCCCTGTACCAAAAATTTTTAAGTTTTCAAATAACGGAAAAATTAATTCCCCGTACCAAAAAAGCCATAAATCATTTCTGATATATCAATCTTCCTATCGAAAAACCTATAGCAGCACCGCTTAAAAATACTGAAATTATTACAAAACAATCCATTTTATTCTTTATTACTCATATTCACAATAGGAGTAGCATCTCCCTGAATCTGAGGAACCGCGCCATTCCACTTTTCAATCTTTCTCTGCTCAATAAGTTCAGGAGTCAGCGACCCCGCAATCTTCTTATTAGCTTCCGCCTCAGCCTCAGCCGCAATTCTCTTAGCTTCCGCATCACCTTCAGCCTTAATCTTTGCCTTTTCCGCATTAATCTTTGCGGCCTCTTTTTCCTTTTCAGCGTTAATAATGGCAACTTCTTTTTCCTTATTAGCCTCAACCTTAGCCTGCTCCGCAGTTACCTTAGCGGTCTCAAGTTTTTCCTGAGCCTTAATCTTTTCTTTGATTGCTTTATCAGTATCCTTATCAGGACGAATATCAGCAAGAGCAACGTTATCAATAATAATACCATACTTATCAAATCGCTCCTTCATCCTCTTAGTAAGTGTAGCGTTAACCTGTCCGCGCTGCTTACTAACAATATCAATCATAGAAAAGGCGGGAGTCTCTTCTTTAATCCAAGCCTGCATCTTTGGCTTAATAAAGCTACCCAAAATCTCCTTACCGCTCTGGCCTCTAAATCTAGTAAAGACTTCAGGGACGCGCGCCTCATCAAAAGAATATGAAAAAGCTACGTCCGTTTCCAATGAAGCGCCCTCCTTAGTAGGAATTTCAAAACTTTCATCATTAGGTGAATCGCCTACATCACCCTTTGTCATATAAGACTGCTCAAGCGCAATAGAATAAAGCGTAATAGTCTTAGTAGGTGAGACTAGCTTCCAACCCTGGCGGAGAACATCCTTCTCAATTCCGCCATTCATATTATAAACAACACCTACATAACCTGCGGGAATCCTCTCGGTGCACTTAAAGCTACAAACGATAACCATAAAGATAATAATAGCCGTACCAACGCCGCCAACTAAACCTTTTCTCATTTACTTATTTCTCCTTTTGTTTTTATTCATTCATTCATTTCCAAACAGCATAATAGTCGCGCCCACCACCACTCCCGCTACAAAGCCTAATAAAAATAATCCCATAATTTTAATTTTTTAATCCTCATCTTCTTTCTTATTTAAATTTCTTTTAATATCTCTATACATATCTACAAGGATGGCGCCAATTATTGGGAAAAATATATTAAGTAATGCCCATAATGCGGTGCCCGCCAGAATAACTAAAAATAAAAATACTGGATTCATTTCTTTTCTTCTTCTTTCTTTTGTTTTATTGCTTTTAAGACTGAAAGAAACTCAGAATAGGTTTTACCTGTTTTCTTAATGGCGGTCTTGTCCCACCATGCGGAAGTCTGCTGGTCATCGCCGGGATTAACAAGAACAAGTATCTGCGAAGAGTGAGAACATGGATTGATTACACATGCTCTTGTTCCACTCTCAGTTTCTACCTCATCTGCAATCTTAATTTCTGCGGCCTTTTCTTGCTCATACTGTTTAAGTTTTTCTATGGCCCCAGCAGCGGTATGAGCCTTCATAACTTCCTTTGTATACCACTCACCAAAAACTTTTTCACTGGTATCGGCATCCATGTTAATAATATCTCTCGCCGCATCCCACGCGTCGTTGAGACCGTCAGTATGCCCAACTTTATATCCCACATCATGGCCCTTTGTATATGCATCATCTATAATTTGTTCAAGATCAGGCTCAACATAAGGAGTCAAGTCTTTTACTTGTTTAAATTCAACGTTTGCTTTATTTCCTTTAATTTGTACACATTCAACCCACTGAGTGTTCTCGTCCAATTCAATAATATATTTTTTTGACATATTTTTACCTCATTTGATATAAAATTGTAAAAGTGATTCCGTATACAACAATTGCAACAAGCCATGCGACAATTGGAAAGTCATACTCATCAAAATCAGTAACAACGCCGCCAACTATTCCAGTTCCAAGTGCAAAGAAAAATGCTGATACAAAGAATAATCCGATATGGGCAAAGTCATTAACATTTATCATACTCTTGCTCCTTTTTTCATGTAATCACCAAACATGCTGCAACTACAAAACATGTAAGTGCCCAGATGCAAGTTTTTGGATTAGTTTCTGATATAGCGTCATACATCAGTGCACCAGCTACAAATCCAAGTATTGTATGGGCGTGAGATGCTATAAATATAGCAATATCCATATTCATATTCTCACTCCTTCCTTTCACCACGACAGCAAAAATCATTAGGATCAGGACAAGTAAGAACTTCTCGCCTACATTCATACACTTGTCCGAATTTTCTCGCGGATTCTTCAGAACGCCACTTGATTACATACTTACACTTCCAGCACCTAACCACAGGAACAACATCTGCGGCGGGAATGGCTTTAATTTTTCCTTTATCACAAGACATCTGGCTTATCATTCCACGCTCGAAATCTGTATGTGGAACATACTCTTCTCCGATTGCCTCTACCGCATCCTCTCTGCGGATATACTCAACCATCGTATTTCTCCTTCATTATAATTCTCGTGGTTATACCCTGAAGTAAGTCTGACTAGATTTTTCTGTGTACATTACATGCCACGGTTCCTTATCAATTCTTGTTCCGCAATAACAGCACGATGGATACGACTCTTTTGCAAACTGTTTGCTACCGCACTTTGGGCAGTAAGTATACCAATTATATTCAGAGTCAATATTGTACATACGTTGTAACCAAAGGGTGTAATCCCACGGTTCTTTATTGATTGTGCTAATCTCGCTCACCCCCTTTTAAAAAAGACATTCAAAAACCATTATTGTTGCTAATATGGCAAGACCTAAAAGAAAAATTATTTCAAATTCTTCTGAATCAAAGAATGTTTTTTTCTCATATTCAGGGCAAGAATCAAAAGGATTTACATCATAAATATACTCAGGGTGCGCGCAACAGCATGAATCCCGCCATATATAATACTTACAATCTTCACATTTTTTCATACGTTATCTCAATCGCTAAAACATTAAATTTTGGAAAATATCCAACCTATCTACGATAATATCTATCTACTTGAATTATCTTATATTCACCACTATATTGTTCTATAGTGTATTTTTTATCATCTGTCTCTTTAAAAGAAAAACACAAGTTTTCTTTTGTTCGTACAGTTATACTCATTTGTTATTCTCCCATCCAATCTAACACAAAACATATGCAGAAACCCATCCAAATACCACAAAGATATATACCAAGAGCACCTATCCAATCCATATTATTTTCCTTCATTACCATTTTCATAAAACGGGCAATTATATCTTACCAATTGCCCAGGCTTAGGTTCATACTTACATACCTTTCTTGCGCAATGATTACAATCTCCCGTTTGGGAAATTCTCCTATATGCAATCAATGTATCTAGGATGTATGCCACATCTGCTATTACATTGTCTAATTTATCCATACTCACTCCTTTAATGCATCTATAAATATTTTAGCAACGGCGCAAAGAAAGAGGACACACCCAATACTAAAGCTATACTTAATAAGTATGTGTCCGTAAATTATCCCAATAAGCGCATACCACCAAGCATTTAATGTACGTTTCATTACAATCTCCTATTTTCTGTTCTCTTGTGATGCTCTTGTTTCCATCTTTTTATATCTTGATGATTTTTATAAATAAAAATAAAAATAATAATAAAAGCAATACAAAAGCAAAAGACTCCAATCAATAGAAGAATTGAATAGAATTTAACGAGCGGGATACCATACTTTTCAAAAATTTCGATTATCGCTTCTATCTTTTGACTATACATTATCGCTTATCTCCACTCATTTTTCTTCTTTTTTAAAATAGTTATTCCACCATTCTATTGCTTTTTTCAAACTGTAAAGACGGTCGGAAAGTTGCTCTACTTTAAATTCATCATCTAGACATGCTCCCACAATAACTTCATACCATACATTATCTTTAAAAGGCTCTGCACAAAAGATTAAATCAATCTCCTTATCCAACCCATTCTCTTTAAAACGTTCCCATTTAAGGGTTTCTTCATAAATTCCATAATCTTTAAAATCATCTATTTTTAACATGCGCGAGCGCCTCCTTAATCTTCGCTTTATCTACGTCATGGATATGAATAACCTGGTCCGCTTTTACATCTCCAGCTATATCTCCAAAAACCACTACAACAGATTTTTCACCTTTTGCAACTATATTTCCATTGCTATCACCATAAATAACAACGTTATTACCAAAAATACTACCGACATGGTCGCCGCGCACTATTTTCATTTCGTCCTTTTGTTCTTCCTCAGGGATAGGTTGCCAGTAATAAGCATGGGCATAAGGATAGTACATCATATTACAGATACGACATTGATAAAATTTATCATTGTACTGTACGCAATCACCCTCTTTATATAATCTATAATAATCATAAGGAGTAATTTTATGTCCACGGTAAAAAAGCATTTTTATTTTTCCTTTCTTTCTCTCTTCATCTTATAAATATATTATATCAAAAAAATTTCAAAAAAACAAGTTATTTTGCTATGAGGCTACTTTGACTTGTACAAAAAATTTTGGTATACTTAAAATATAAGGTCAAGAAAGGAGAATCTTATAAATGGAAAATTCAACACAATTAAAGTTAGATTATACCATTTAGTCTCCCCAATAGCGAACAGCATTGGTACAACAAATTGTTGATTCTTTACCTCCTGAAAAATTAACAAACCGATATTTAGAAATAATGTCAGATTATATAATTTTTGCAATGACAAAAGAGGAACGAAAAAATAAAAATATAAATACAACAAATAGAATGGTGACAGTTAATAAGCGGGAAAGATCCTTTGAAGGGCTGGTAGAGAAATTTGAAAATGGAGAAGATGGTATTTATAATTTAATAACGGAAGATAAAAATATTATTTTTACTCCAAAAATTTCTATTACTGCGGAAGATGTGTAGACTATCCCTGGCCTCAAGCAATTACAGGAAGCTATAGCGGAAGTAGAAGCCCGCGAGAAAAAAGCAAAAGGAAGAAAACGATTTCTTTTAAAACAACAAATCATACAATTAAGACAGGATCAATATGTTTTAAAAAATTCTTATAAACAACCTATAAACTGTTTAAATGGAATAAAAAATTTCTATACCATGAACTTTGATGATAATATTTTTATAAAAGAAAATGGTTAGATAGAAGATAAAAGTCTTATTTCTTTTATGAATCCTAAACACATTTCTGCTCTTTTGTGTCATTATTCTCAATTAAAGGAGAATTGTTACGGAAAATTTTACGCTGACGGTTATTTTTTAATGGAGTCTTTAGATAAGATAGTTGATTAGACTTTTAAAAAAAAGTACCCTTTATATTATACTTTGCTTATTTATAAAATTGATGGGAAAACAAATTTATAGATTCAAAGTCTTTTAGAAAAAGAGCATGGCGTCCACTATTCTGTTGAGCATATATCCGCCTTGTGGCGTAATAAAATTCCTAAGATGGTTGCGGAAACTGCCAAGAAGAATTTTTTAACATGGTATTATACGGAAAAGGCACGCGGGAAATGGAAAAAATGTTCACGCTGTGGATAGATAAAATTGGCGCATAATATTTATTTTTCTAAAAATAATTCAAGTAAAGATGGCTTTTATTCTATTTGTAAGGATTGCCGCAATAAAAAGAAAGACAAAGTAGTAAAAATAGTAAAAAGGATTCCGTACAAAGGAGATTAATATGGCTAAAAGAACATGTTAGAAATGCGGGCGAACTATGGAAGATTTAAAGTTTTATTCTTACCGTAATGGTGAAAAAACTTAGATGTGTAAATAGTGTTTAACCATGCATGTAGATAATTTTGATCCAGATACCTTCTTATGGATTCTTTAGAAACTTGATGTGCCGTGGGTTCCTATTTTTTGGAATAAAATTAGAGACAGAGAATATGCAAAACATGGTAATAAGTTAAAAGGAACTTCTGTAATTGGTAAATATCTATCTCAAGTAAAATTAAAACAATATAAAGAATATACATGGGCAAGAAGCGAAGAATTACAAAAAATAGTTTCCCAAAACAAAAATGTTGATAAAGAGGCGGAACTCTTTCGTCAGGAACAATTAAAAAAACAATTTGAAAATGGTGAAATTAACGAAGCACAGTATAGGACTTTAACTGGCTCTGATTTTCAAAAGGAAAATGAATATATTGTTTTACCAAAACCTCCTGAGCAAGATGCAATAGGTAAAGATAATGCTTTTAATGAAAATGATTTCTTCCCCGAGGAAGAGTTGCCTGATCTAGCGGCAGACCTTACTTTAGAAGATAAAAAATATCTTGTTATGAAATGGGGTCGTACATACAAAATGAGTCAATTAATTGAATTATAGCAAAAATATGTTGAAATGACAAATTCTTTTGACATACAAGATGCAGATAGTAAAAATTCTTTAATTCTTATTTGTAAAACATATCTTAAAATGAACGAAGCCTTGGATTGCGGAGATGTAGAAGGATATGGTAAATATAGTAGAACCTATGATATGTTAAGGAAGTCCGCCAAGTTTACCGCAGCGCAAAATAAAGAAGAAAAGGGTGATGTCGTTGATTCAGTTGGTGAATTAGTTGCCTTTTGTTAGAAAAATGGCGGAAGGATACCTAGGTTTTAGATTAAACAACCTGATGCTATTGATAAAATTATTGATGATTTAAAAGCATATAATAGAAGTCTTATTTATGAAGATTCTGCTCTTGCAAGACAGATTTAGGATTTTTTGAAACAAGCAAGAGCACAACAAATGAAAAAAGAAGATATTAAAACGGCTAAAGAACAAGGCTTTGATGTACCTCAATTAACAGAAGAAGATACATTAGCTTATAAAGAGTTTTTAAGACAGTAGGCAAGTGAAACTGATAAAATTACAAGAGGCCAAAGAGACCTCACTAATCCTATTGATGATATGCTCTTTGATGATACGGGAGGGCATCAAGAATGAGTTTACAAACATTATTAGATAATTCTCTTGCTTATGAAGGTAAAAAACAAGGTATATCAGAATAGAGATTACTTTAGCAATTAGATAATATAAGAGATAAAATTGCTTTTTTTAGATAGTATCCTGATTTATTTATTGATTTTATACAAGGTCCAGAAGGTACTTTTAAATTTCTTTATTACCAGCGGATTTTCTTACGAATTGTTATGCGGCATCGGTATGTTTATGCGACATTCCCCCGTAGAATATGTGCGGGGTGAGAATAGTAATATTCTCAAAGGAAACCTATTGAATTGCTGGGAAGTCCAGAACGGATTATCAGCAGCTAAGTTATTTATAAGGAGATTTTTATGGAGAAGAGAATTAGCGATCTCTACCCTGATATTAAAGATTGTTATATTATTGATGACATGGGTAAAATTCGTAATATTAATACAGGAAATTATATAAAAATAAATAAAAATCATAACGGTTATATGAGAGTAAGTTTAATGAAAAAAAGTGGAGGAACAACTTCTATTCAATATCATAGATTATTAATGATGTTATTTAAGCCAGTAAAAGGAATGGAAAAATTACAAATAAATCATATAGATGGCAATAAAGAAAATAATACATTAGATAACTTATAGTGGGTGACTCCCCAAGAAAATATACATCATGCAATTAAAACTGGATTAACTAATTTTTCATATTTACAGGGAGAAAAAACTAATTTTTCTCATTATACTGAAAAAGATGCAAAATTAGTAATAGATTTATTAAAGAGTAATAAATATACTGATAAAGAAATTTCTAAAATTACTGGTTTTCCTGTAAGAAGTTTTATAGCTAAAATAAGACGTAAAGAAACTTGGACTTATCTTACTAAAGATATAGATACTCCGTTAGGAAAAGCGGAAAGAAAAACTTTTACTTATAAATAAAAAGTTCAACGACTATCTCAGAAGAGAGTAGAGGAAAAGTTTCCTCGAAGCGGTAGGCTCCTTTAGTTCCAAGCTAAAGGATGATGATATAGTCTAATCTCTATGGGAACATAGAGCACACTTATGTGAATATAATTTAACGAATTATATTAAATATAAATAGCATATTCAAAATCATTTCTTTCCATGATGGCGTTGATGATTAGATGCGTTCTTTATCCTGGTGCCGATTTGTTTGTAACAACTGGAGGCAAAGAGCAAGCTGCTTCAATTACGGTAGCGAAAATAGAAGAAATTTGCCGTTTGATTCCCGCACTTGCAAATGAGATTAACTGGGAAAGAGGAAAAACTAAAAAATCAAGAGATGACGTAAATTATGTATTTAAAAATGGTTCAAGAATTAGTATCCTTGCCGCAAAAGAATCTTCAAGAGGACAAAGAAGAACTGGCGGAGTCATGGAAGAATGTGTATTAATTGATCAGACAATGTTGAATGAAGTTATTATTCCTACTACGAACGTTAATAGACAACTTGCCGATGGAACCCGTGATAGTAAAGAAGTAGTTAATAAATCTCAGATTTACATTACTACTGCTGGATGGAAGAACTCCTTTGCCTATGATAAACTTATTGAGCTATTGATAAGGAGTTTAATTTAGCCGGATGAAGTTATGATAATGGGAGGAACTTATGAAACTCCTATTTTAGAAGGACTATTAGATGAGGACTTCGTAGAACAATTAAAATTATCTGGCACTTTTAATGAGGATTCTTTTGATAGATAGTATAGATCGTTATGGAGCGGCGATGCTTAGAACGCATTTTTCTCTTCTTAGACTTTTGATAAACATAGAGTATTGCGGCAGCCGGAAGGAGAATATAGCGGCAGGTCTAGTCGATCAGCGTATTATGTTTTAGGAGTTGACGTTGGACGTATAGGATGTACATCAGAAGTTATGGTATTTAAATGTACACCACAGCCGCAAGGTGCATCAATAAAATCATTAGTTAATCTTTATACTTTTGAAGCATAGCACTTTTAGCAGCAAGCTATTCATATAAAGAAAATTTATTATAAGTATAAAGCAAGAAAGATAGCTTTGGATACAAACGGTTTAGGTATTGGTCTTTTAGACTTTATGGTGCTTGCTCAAGAAACAGATGATGGAGATTATCTTCCTCCTTTTGGAGTTTAGAATGATGATGAGGGAGTATATAAAAAAATTTTTAAAGGAGTAAGTTAGTATTAGAAAGACGCAATATTCCAGATAAAAGCTAACGCTCCAATAAATACAGAAGCATATTCTTATACTCAAACTCAAATGTCCAGCGGGAAAATAAAATTTTTAATTGATTAGGCATAGGCAAAAGCTAAACTTATGTAGACACGAACCGGTCAAAATATGACAGTTGATAAAAGGAATGATTATCTTCGTCCTTTTGTTTTAACAACTATTTTAAGAGAACAAATGTTAAATTTAGTAGAAGATAACGAGGGAGTAAATATTATTTTAAAACAAGATAGCCGCGGAATTAAAAAGGATAAATTTTCTGCTTTTGTTTATGGATTATATTATATAAAACAAGAGGAAGAACGTAGTAGAAAAAAGAAGAAGAGAGATTTAAGTAAAATGTGTTTATTTACTCCATTTTAATTTTTAATAAAATAAGGACAAAATTTTATAAAAATATTTTTTTAATTTTTATATATAAATAGTTAAAGAAAGGAGATTATATTTTTATGAGATCTTCTCGTGCAGAAATAAAGATAGAATAGATTCTGCGATAGGCAGGATTAGATTTTAAGGAAGAATATAGTTTTCCTGATTTAATAGGACGAGGCGGGCATGCCTTACGTTTTGATTTTGCTGTGTTTAGTGATGATGAAGAACTTTGGTTTCTAATAGAATACCAAGGTATTCAACATTATAAAGCAAAGAGTATTTTTGGCGGAATGTCTGGATTACATCAACAGCAATTTTATGATATGCAAAAAAGAGAATATTGTAAAAAACATGGTATCAAGTTAATTTTAATCCCTTATTGGGATGAATCTTTAATCAATTATGATTATATTATGAATTTAGTCGGAATAGGCTAGTAAAAACAGGAGGCGGTAAAAATTGGTAAATAGAAAAGAAGAAATAAAGATGAAGGGTTTTAAAATGGCCCCTTCAATGGAAACCAATGAATCCTACTCTCCTTCAACAGATTTTTCAAAAATAAAAGTAGGGGTAAAAACTCTTGCCGATGCTATTGTTAATTTAGGCTAGTTTAAAAGAATTAACCCAAAATTAGGAGATAAAACTGAAGTCTTAAAAGCTATTAACACTGGTAATATAAATAGAATGATAGATATTTCTAATTTCTTTTATAAAACAAGTGGTATTTATGCTAGACTTTGTCGTTATATGGCGTATCTATATAAATATGATTGGTTTATTACTCCTTATGTAAAAGGTTGCGAGGGACTCTTAGACCCTGATAGCGGACTGGGAAGTATTGAAACAAGTGAAGAAGATAAAGAAAAAAAGAAGCAATTTACAAATTTCTTTAAAGTATTAAGATTCTTTGAGGCTTTTGAAGTTAAGAAATTTTGCGGAGAAGTTGCTTTAAAAGTAATTCGTAATGGTAGTTACTATGGATATTTGATTCCACAAAATAATAAAGTAGTTGTTCAATAGTTACCCGTAAAATATTGTCGTTCGCGCTTTAAAATAAATAATAGACCAGTTATAGAATTTAATATGAAATATTTTAAAGATGCGTATCCTGATGAAACTCAACGATACCGCATAATTAAATTATTTCCTAAAGATTTTCAAAAGGGATATAGACTATATATAAATGGAAAATTAATGCCTGATTTTCCAGGAGATGAGTCTGGATGGTATGTTTTAGACCCTCAAAGCACTATCAAGTTTAATATAAACGATGAAGATTATCCTGCTTTTATTGCTGTAATTCCTGCAATTATTGATCTGGATGCCGCGCAAGAATTAGATAGAAAGAAAATGGCGCAGAAATTATTAAAAATAATTATTCAAAAGATGCCATTAGATAAGAATGGAGATTTAGTATTTGATGTTGATGAAGCGCAAGAGCTACATAATAATGCGGTTCAAATGGTAAGCCGCGCGATTGGCGTAGATATACTTACTACTTTTGCAGATGTTGAAGTAGCAGATATGTCAGATAGAGGTACTACTACTACTGTTGATGATTTGGAAAAGGTAGAAAGAACAGTATTTAATGAGGCGGGTGTTTCTCAATTACAATTTAACAGTGATGGAAATATAGCTTTAAATAATTCTATTGCAAATGATGAGGCTTCTATGTATAATTTATTAACACAGTTTGAGTCGTTTTTAAATTTATTATTAGAACCTTTTAATAAATCTCCTAAACGTTGTTATTATCAAGCGCAGTTTTTACCAACTACAATTTATAATTATAAAGATTTAGCAAAGCTATATAAAGAGCAGGCGCAAATGGGTTATACTAAAATGTTGCCGCCCGTTGCTTTAGGGCAGACCCAAAGTTCAGTTTTAGCTAATGCGTTCTTTGAAAATGATATATTAGATCTTGTTAGAGTCTTTGTTCCTCCGCTTACTTCTAATACTATGAACGCGGAAGCCTTACAACAAAGATCGGCAGTAAATAAAGGAGATAGTGGTAACGCAAGCGGTACAAATAGCAACGGTAAAGAAGGCGTCGGCCGCCCAGAGAAGGATGATAAAGAAAAATCAGAAAAAACTATATTAAATAAATAGAGTATGTAAGGAGAAAAAATGGCATTAACACATCAAAGCATTGCTACGATAAATTCTCCAGAGTTTATAAACTTACAACCACTAGATATAAATCCTTTAATGTCCTCTTGTGAAATTAAAGTTTTTTATTTAGGAGAAAATCGTAATGGTAGTTTTATATCTAAATAGGTTGCCGCGGAAATGGCAAAAACATTACGAGGAGCACCTATTGTAGGATATTATAAAAAAGATAAAAAAGATTTCGCTGACCATGGAGATCAAATGATATGGGATGATGAAGGAGTCCATTTCAATTGTTTAACAAAACCATACGGTTTTGTCTCTCCTAACGCAAAGGTTTGGTTTCAAGACTTTGAAGATACCGATGATTTTGGGAACACTGTTGTCAGAACTTATATGGTTACTTCAGGGTACCTTTGGACTGGTCAATTTGAAGAAGCAAAACAAGTGTTTGAAGAAGGCGGAAAGCCTCATTCTATGGAACTTGATGAAAAAAGTTTACAAGGTCATTGGGCAAAAAATATAAAAAATGAAATGGAATTTTTCATTATAAATGACGCAATTTTTTCTAAGTTATGTATTTTAGGAGATGATGTAGAACCTTGCTTTGAAGGCTCTTCTATAACTGAACCATCTAATACATTTAATTTAGATAAAGATTTTTCAAACACTTTATTTAGTATGATGAAAGATTTAAAATATGCCTTAGAAAAAGGAGGACCAGAAATGGCAGTAAATAAAAAAGAAACTCCTGAAGAAGTAAAGGACACTTTTATTGAATCAACTTTTGAGAAAAAAGAAGAAGAAAAGAAGGAAGAAACTAATTCTAATTCTAATGAAAATGCATCAAAAGAAAATGACAAGGAAGAAGAGAAGAAAGATAAGAAAGAATATTCTGCAAAAGATGATAAAGAAGATAAAGAAGAAGATAAGGAAAACAAGGATTCTTCTGATGATAAGGAAGATGATAAAGAAGATGAAGATGAAAAGAAAAAATTCACTGCTTTATCTGCGGAATATCAGTCTTTATCTTAGAAATATGCAAAGTTAGAGGAAGAAATTACTTCTTTAAGAGAGTTCAAACAGAATATTGAAGATAAAGAAAAAGATGAATTAATTAGTCAATTCTTTATGCTAACAGATGAAGATAAGAAAGATGTTATTGAAAACAAATCTAAATATACTATTGATGAAATTAAATCAAAGTTAGCAGTAATTTGTTTTGATAAAAAGGTCAATTTTAATTTAGAAGAATCTTCTGAAAATGAAGATAAATAGAAAGAAATAACAACTTTCAATGTAGTTGATACAGAAGATTCAACCCCAGATTGGGTGAAAGCTGTTGAATCTACTATGAATAGTAAATTTTAATAGGAGGGAAACCAAATATGGCTGTAGAAAAGAAAAGAAAAGGTTTCGGTCAAGTAGAACCTAACCACCTTTCAGCTAGATATACTGGACAAATTTATGCTCAGCTACCTGCAAGACATGCTGACGGTACAGCAATTACTCAGCTGGAAAATGGTCAGTTTTTAAAATATGATTATGCGGCAGGTTGTGCAAGCGATAACAAAGATTCCGCAGGAGAGTGGATGTTAGTTTTTAATGAGGAAAAACTATATGATGAACGTTATCAGAATCACAGATATTTTGCCTTAAAGAATACAGATTTTACTGATAAATTAATTTATCCTCGTCTTTTAAAGACAAATATCGGTGATATTTTCACAACTAATACCTTTAGAACAGTGGCGGCATCAGCTGGTGATACACCTAAAACAGTAACTACTGGAGATTAGGTTATTGATTTACCTGCAGGCCTTGTAGTTGGCGCTACTGTTGTTATTGATGATAACGGTTGGTTAAAATTAGGAACTCCCGCAGATGGAGAAATGGCTTTTAAGGTAGTTCCTCATTTTACTCAAATTGGCACTACTGGTGTAGATTATACTCTTGGAGATATGCAGTTCGCTGTTAAACTTCAGAGAGTACAATAATAAAATAGGAGGATAGAAATATGGCTTTAGATAGAAAAGAATTACAAGCATTAGCTAGAGCTACTGCTAAGGCTTCATTGAATCCTTCTGTTGCTTTTGCTTTTGGTGATAAGAAACTTGCCTATGAGGCATTAGATGAAACTTTTAGAAACGAAATGAATAACCTTGCGGGAACTTATGCTGAATACCGTGAGAATAAGAATCTTATTTTCAATTTAATTGAAATTGGATTAGATGAAATTCTTCCTGCAAAAGTTATGCAGAATTATGGTCAGTTCGCAGATGTGAAGACTTATGGTCAAGGAGACAAGCCTATTTTCCGTGTAAGAATTAGTGAAGCATCAAAGAAACGTGCTAAGAGTTTTGTAACAAGAGTTGGTCTAGCTGGTAGATATGAAGTCTTCAAGCTAGATGGATACACACTTGAAGTTCCTACCGCAGCATACGGCGGAGCAGCTTCTATCGGATTCGAGGAATTCCTTGATGGTCATATCACAATGAGTGATGTTTATGACTTAGTTTTAGAAGGACTTGATGAAGCTGTTTATCGTGAAATTGCTAAGGCTCTTGTAGCAATGGCTCAAGATAGTGAATTTAATTCTTACAATAAAGCAAGCGTAGCAGGTTTTGATGAAGATGAATTTGACCGTTTAATTGCTACCGCGGATGCTTATGGTCAAAGTACTATTTATTGTACTTTTGAATTTGCGGCAACTATGCGTCCTAAGAATACAGCTATGTATTCAGAAGGTATGAAAGAGGATATTTGGAATAATGGTTATTTCGCAACTTATAAGAGACATAGAGTAATCGTTCTTCCTCAGAGCTTTGAAGATGCTACAAATGCAATGAAGGTTCTTGATCCTCGTTATGCTTATATTATTCCTACTGGCGCAGAAAAGCCTGTTAAGGTTGCTTTTGAAGGTCAGACCGCAGTAAGAGAGCATGAAAATGCAGATTGGTCAAGAGAGATTCAGACTTATAAGAAATTAGGTGTTGCTGTTTATAATGTAAATCCTGGTATTTGCGTATATAAGAATACCGTTCTAAAGAAAGATAACGCTTCAAGATCTACTGGCGATCCTACTATTAGTAAGGTTATGACTGACTAATAAAATTTAATATGGGGAAGAGGTTTTCTTCCCCATTATTTTTATATTACAGGAGTTACAAGGAGAATTTAATATGGAAAAATCTACATTAGTAAAAGTTTTAAATAGAGATAATGGTTCTGTTGTTTATTCTATTCCAGAAATGAATGGACTACGAAGAGTTTTTCAGGCGGGAGAGACTAAGGAAGTTACTTTTGAAGAACTAGAAAAGTTATCTTTTATTCCTGGCGGCAAGCCATTACTAGAAGATAGTTTAGTTATTTTAGATAAGTAGGCAGTTCGAGCACTTTTAGGAACGGTAGAGCAAGAATATTCTTACACTAGAGACGATATAATTAATTTAATGAAAACAGGTTCTTTAGATGAATTTTTAGATTGTTTGGATTTTGCTCCAGAAGGAGTTACTGATTTAATTAAAACATTAGCGGTTGAACTTCCTTTAAATGACGTTGCAAAAAGATAGGCTATTTACAACAAATTAGGTTTTAACGTTGATAATGCTATTAGAATAAAGAAAGAGTCCGAAGAGCCAACGGAAGCAAAATCTACAACTGCAAGAAGAAGAGTTCAAAAAACTGCCGATAAAACTCCTAGCCGCCGCGTTACTAAATAATAGGAGGTGTATTAATGAGTATGAATTATACACCCTTTTCAGATGTTTATAATAATTTTTTATCAAAAATTACAGATGATATGTTTATGGAATTAACTTTATAGGATACCGAAAAAATTTTATACGAATTACTGGTTGCCGCCGTTCCTAAATTTGAATTTCCAAGGCAAGATTTATCTTATCAACAAATTTTTATTGAAGGGTAGGATGAAGATGACGAAGGGGATTTTATTTGGGCTTTTGTAAATAAACTAACTCCATAGGAAATAAATATAATTTCTACATATATGATTGTAGAATGGATTGGTCAGCAATTAGCTTCTATTGAAAATACTCGTATGAAATATAGCGGGTCAAATCTGGCCCTTTAATGTTACACAATAACAAAATAATTTTAGGAAAATCGGGAAGGCTGAGATGCTAACCCGAGCGGAAGTTGTCTTTTAAAAGAGATAACACGCGCAGAGCATAGGAGAGAAAACTTATTATGGCAAACAAAAAAATAGTTCCAAAAGAACACCAAGATATTATTATTGATTTTTATGTAAATAAACAATATGGAATACAAAAGGTTATAAAAGAATTAAAAAAAATAGGTTTAAGTTATGGAGAAAGAGTAATAAAAAGGATTCTTCAAGAAAATAATATCCATATTCGTAATTTTAATGAAGCTAAAGTAGGAAGATATAAAATGGAAGTTCCTAAACAGCTTTAGCAAGAAATTATTGAATTATATTAGAGAGGATATGGATTAGAAAAAATTGTAGAAATTTTAAATACATCTTTTTCTTTTGATAAAGTAAAATCTATTTTAATTGAAAATGGTATTCATATTAGAAATTTACAAGAAGCCTCTTAGATAAAGGTTATGCCTGACTTGAGAAAATATTCTATTAATGATAATTATAATTTTCAAAGTCATAATGGAGCATGGATTTTAGGAATATTTGCTTCAGATGGTTATCTACCAATTACCAAAGGAGCTAAGAATCGAATGATTTTAACATTACAAAGAAGAGATGAAGATTGTTTATCTTTAATAAAAGAAGAATTATAGTATACAGGACCTATTAATCAATATAATTCAACTTTAGGATACCCTAATTCTTCTCTTGCTTTTACTTCTTATAAAATTAGAAAAGAATTTGAAAGTTTTGGTATTGTAAATGCTAAAACTTTTAAATTAAAACATCTTCCATAGAATATAAAAGATGAATATATATTAGATTTTATTCGAGGTTATTTTGATGGGGATGGAAGTGTTTATGAAAAAAGAGGATCTATAGCTTCAAGTTTTACTTGTGCTAATGAAACTTTTTTAGAAGATATAAAGAAAGTTTTATGTTAGAAGTTAAAGTTAGAAGGAGGGTCTATTTCTTTAAATCATAATGCATATTCTTTAAAATATGGAAAAGAAGATACTCTAAAAATGTGTTCTTTTTTTTATGATAATAATTATTTATCCCTTCCTCGAAAAAAGAAAAAATTTAATGCTTTAAGATAATATCTCCCACGAGCCTAAATATCCCAAAAGGATAAAAAGATATGCCGAACTTATACGAAAAAGAAGTATAAGAAGTAAAGATAAAAAACTTTACGATAACAAAAATTTGCAGATTTCAAATTTACATCGCAAGCTAATCATATGCAAAAACTTTTACAAATGAAAAAAGATTATGAGCGGGAAGGATTTCATTTACAACGTCTATATAAAAGAAGAAAAAAGGATGAAGCAGGTGTTTATAGATCTACTTTTGGATCTATAATGCAGAATCATCCAGAAGGAGGGGCATCAGTATGGCACAATTATTTTTAAAATACGGTGTCTCAATAGACAAAAAAGATTTTTCTGTAAACATAAAAAGAATTATAAATCAATTATATAAAATATTACCTATGCGCGAATAGGGTAAAGATTGGAAAAAACCTTTAGAAACTTTAATTGAATAGCTATGTGGCATGAAGAGACTGATCGGAAATCAAGATAGTCTCTTTTTTACAATAATATGTAAAATGGAGGGGCTATTTAATTTAACTGATGATGAAATAGATATGCCGTTATATAGACGGACAATATTTGAATGTCTTAGTTTATTAAATAGTTTAAATAGAAATGAAGTTGAATCTTGATAGTTTAAGGAGCAGAGCTACGTTTAAAGATGATAACTAGCATCTCTATGGAGAATAGCATTTTGGTCTTAATACTTTGCAATCAAGATTGAATATAAGAGGCGGACATGACCAATGGACAAGAATGAGATAGGATAAACTACGAAGTTTATATGGTGCTTTATTCTCATCTTATCAACGAGCGATTGTTCAAAAATATGATGTTAAAAAAGATAGTTTAGCAAATAATATTATTTCAATAATTACTATATTACAAGATAAAGGTGATTTATCTGATAATCAAAGTCAAATTTTAAACACAATTGAAGAATAGTATAATTTTTCAGATATAGATAGAGATTCTTCTCAATATATAAATAAGTTATAGAATATCGTTAACTCTTTAGTGGATAGTGAACCTTTATTTAGATGTTTGATTAACCATGATAAATTAAAAGTAGATTATTAGGATAAGATTATATCTATACCATTTATGTAGCCGCCGCTTGGATATATAGAACCTATTGAAACAAATTTTCATAATGGAACTGTTTTTAAATGGGTGCATGGAAATAAAGAAGAATGGACTCCTGATACTTATTGGATAGTATATATGCAGTATTCAGAAGAAACGGCTTATTTTAGAGCGGAAATTAGAAAAGCGGATGAAGAGATTGAAATTATAACAATAGATGATGAAGGTAATGAAAATACTGTTACGTATCATGGTTGGATGACAGGCCCAAATGAAACAACTGCTCTGTGGAATGTAAAAAAAGGTGTTATTTGGAATGATATGAATTATACTAAACTCTTATATATTACAAAAGATGAAGACACCTTAGCTTTCTTCCAACGTTTTGATAGAATTATTATTAATGGAAAACCTTGGTAGGTACAAGCCTATAACGAGAGTTATAGCACAAATAAAAATGGTGATAATGAAAGTGGTATTATAAGAGTTGCTTTAAAAGAGACTTATACAAATACGCCACAATTTGTAAAATAGAAAATTCAAGAATTAGATTAGCAATAGATAAAGAAGTAGGAACAAGATAGTCTTTTAACAGAACCTTTAATTGATGGACCTGCGGCAGCCGCACCTTATGACAGATTGACGTACGTAGCAAAGAATGTGGAGCCCGCAGAATGGTCTGTATCTGATCCTTCTCTTGCTAGAATTGTTTCAGTGTCGGAAGATAAAAAAACTGTTATTATTGATATTGTGACAGGATTTTCTAATGAAGAGGGATTTGAAATTAATTACGGAGATTTAAAAATGAAAGTTTCTATTTATTCTTTATGAGATAAAAGGAGTATTGCATGAGAAAAGATTTAATATCGTTAAAACCTATTTATTCTACATTTTTATCATGCGATAAAGACATATAGGCAATTTTAAAAAAACTTTTTATTTCTAGCCGGCCTTATAGTGATATATTAAAGAAATTATTAATTATAAACTCTAAAGATTGCTTAGAGAATAATCCAGAATATCAACGAGTTATTGATAGCTATTCTCTAAAAGATTTAATAGATCATGGTTATATTCGATTAAATCCTAAAATATCACGTGGTACACATTAGGAAGTAAAAAGCTATATTCTAATTTCTTTAGATAATTTTTCAGATAATGTTATGAATCCTGAGTTTAGGGATTATACAATATCATTTGATATTGTATGTTATAATGATACGTGGGTATTAAATGATTATAAAATTAGACCGTTATTAATTTGTGGATATATCGAAGGGATATTAAAAAGTTTATCTGATAATCCTATTGATAAAAAAACTTTTAGATCTACGATAAAATTATCTGGAATAGGTGAGTATGAACTTGTTGGATGTAAACAAGTGGTTTTAAATGAAGATTTATCTATGTATACATTAACATTTAAAGGGATGCATTTTATTGAAGATATTTCTAAAATTGGAGAAATAAAAGATGGAGAATGAATTACTTTATTTATCTGGAAATGATATTCCCTTTAAATAGGCTAAGTTAATAATTCATCAACCTAAGATAAAAGAAATTGCTTATATAGGAGAGAAAAGTTTTTTTACAGGATGTTAGTTTTTAAATTTTTCTAAAGAAAAAAATTTACAAGACAAGGACAAAATTCTTTTAGAAGAAACAAATGATTTTAAAATATTAATGACAATGATAAGACAAAATAATGCAATAACTAATTATTATAAAGTCTGTATGGATATGGTTTTAACATTACTTTTTCCATAGTATAAAATTGATTTTTTACCTTTGAGTATTAGATTACTTAAAGATAAAGAATCTTTTTTTATAGATGAAAATAATTTTAATGAATTTAAAATTATTCTTCAAAAAATGTTTTGTTTACAGGGCAACAGCGGAGGATCTAAATATAATCCTGCTGGACCTCAAGCCGCCGCAATAGTTAAAAAACTTTAGTAGCGGGCTAAAAAGTTAGCTAAATTGAAAGGAGAGAAAGAAGATGAAGTAAATGTTTTATCTTAGTATATCTCTATTTTAACCGTTGGCGAACAAAAAGATATGAATTAGTTATTGCAATATACCGTTTATCAATTATAGAATGAAATTTGCCGTTTTAGAATGAAAATAAATTATGATATGTATTTTTCAGCTAAATTGGCGGGTGCTCAAAATTTATAGGAAGTTAAAAATTGGATGGAAAAAATTTCCACCGATTAAAATTTTAAGGAGGAAAAAACATGAAGTTTGGTGTACGCGAATGTGCAAATATTGTTTTCCGTGCAAAACAAGAGACTGTTATTGGAACTTCAAGATTCCATGTTGGTCAGCCAGTACTTTATATTGATACAGCTACTACATCTTCAATGGAGCAAGCTAGTTCAACCGTGTATGCGCAAGGTGGCCGCGGTAACTCACGTTTAATTGCTTGGGAAGGTGATAAAACTCTTACATTTACTGTTACTGATGCTCTTATTTCACCAGTTTCTCTAAGTATGTTATCAGGTGCGGGCCTTGTAAAAGAAAGTAATCAAACTGTGCACGTACATGCTACCACTGCAGCAACTATGACAGTATCTGGAACAACTAATACTATTGGTACTATTGATTTAACTGATGCTCTTGTTGAATTTGGTCCTTTAACAGGAGAGAACGCTATTTCTATTGATGCTGGTACTGATGCACCTATTTTTATTATTAGAACAGAAGATGATGGTTCTATTACAGGAGATATTGTTGTTTCTGGAAATACTCAAGAAAAGCAAGTTTCATATAAATATGATACTAGTTCTGGAAAAGCTACATTACAGATCGGCGATCCTAAATGGAATTCTGCTAGCGGAACAGCTATTACAGAAAATGTAAATGTATTAGTTGATTACTATGTAATTAAGAAATCTGAAAAAGTTTCTGAAATTCAGCTTACTCCTGCGGACTTTGCTGGTTATTACTATGTTGAGGCTGACACTCTATTTAGATCACAGTCTACTGGTATTGATATGCCTGCTAACTTAACATTCCCTAATGTTAAAGTTCAGTCTGGATTTACTATTGCGATGGCAGGTACTGGTGATCCTTCTACATTTGATTTTACAATGGATGCTTTCCCTGGATACACTTATTTTGATAAGACTAAACAGGTTCTTTGCGTAATTCAAATTGTTGAAGATAGCTTAGCTGCTACTACTGCGGGACATAGCGTAATGAGAAATGAAGCTCCTGTTGAACATCCTGATGTTTTAGCAGGTGACAGTGATTTATTTGAAAATGTTTCAGGCTAATAATTAATGAATATTGAATTATGGGGAGGGATGTAGAATATATATCCTTCCCCATTTTTTTTATTATAGGAGGAAAATAATATGCCTTCTTCTTATTCAATAATAGAAAATTCTATATTAGATTATTTTAAAACAGCAACAAAAGCAACAAAAAAACAGAAGTTTGAAAAAATAATTGTTGAATTAAAAAAATTATATGATGAAATGACTCCCCTTAATAGGAATTTAAAAGATACTTTTTTATTATTAAGTAATTTACAAAGATTTTATGGAATGGATAGGTATCCTGCTTTGTATTATATTTATAATAGTAGTAGTTGGAATTATATTGAAAATGATATAAAAGAAAAAGAAGATATTTTATTTAAAGATGCTTTAATAGCTTATCATAGAATGAATTAGATTAGAACTTTATTAACTGGAGAAAAAATAACTTATCGAGTTGCCGCAGGTTCACAAAAAAGAGAATATTTATTATAGGCAGACCTTACATATAAAGAAATTTAGAATAATTTATATTTATAGAGACGTGCAAATGGATATACTATACGATTAAAAGTATCTCAATCAGGATTAAAAGAACTCGCTGGAGATAAAATTTAGGAAATTTCAGATCAAAATCCTTCTTCTCTATATTCCGCAGTTTACCGTTATTATACAAGAGAAAAATTAGCAAGCGGAGGAGTAGGAAACTGGGGAAATTTTTATGAAGCATATCGTTATTTATATTTTAAATATGATGGAGATAATACTAGAATACCTTCTGACGCAGATTTGTTAGAATCTTTCAAAGCTGTTTTAGGGGGAGGTGGAAAAAGCGGCAGCTTTATAAGAGGAGGCGACGTAGGCTCTGAACAGGATAAAGCTTCTTTTGGTAGTTATCCAACTTTAACAAATATTGATACTATTTTAACTACTTTAAAAGAAATTATAGAAATGCTAACAGAATTTATAAATGGAGATAGTTAGGGATTAATTTCATTATTAGTAAATAAAAGTATTGATTAGAAAGTTATAAATATAGCAAGACAGTCTGGAGTTGAAGAACTTACTAAAAATATAAAAGCCTTTTTGACAACTTAAAAAATTTTTGTTATACTATAAAAAATATGAATTTTAAATTCAAAGGAGATAAAAGGATGAATTATAAAGATTTAGGATTACGTCTTAATACAGATACTTATTTTATTGATGTATAGGGAACTAGAATTAATATTAAAAAATATCTCCCTATCAATGATAAAAAGGATTTAATTGAAATTACACTACAAAAAGCAGAATAGACAGATGGTACATACAATGAGATATTAATTGATATGTATTTTAATTTATATCTTGTTTATCTATATTCAGATATTGTTTTTTCTGACGAAGATAGAGAAGATGAAATGAGACTTTATGATGAATTAGAAAGCAGCGGACTGCTTGAAAGAATTGTTGATAAAATACCGGATTCAGAATATAATATTTTAATTAAATATCTGGAAGATATGGAAAAGAGCAGTCTTTCATATAAACATAGCGCAGCAGCTATGGTACAAAAGTTGATTGTAGATTTGCCGAAAAATGCAGAAGCGGCCGCAAAAATTGTACAAGATTTTGATCCAGAAAAATATAAGGAAGTTGTATCTTTTGCACAACATGCAAATAACAATAGGCCAATTCCTATAAATCAATAATAGGTCTAAATAATATAATTTTAATCGCTCTCTTTGTATATTATTACAAAGAGAGCGATTTTTTTATTTTATTTAGAGACATAAGGAGGAAGATAAATAATGGCTCAACAAGGAGGAAGAATTGATTTTCAAATTGGGTTTAAAGCCGATAAATCTGGTATTTAGGATTTAAAGAAATCTTTACAATAGATACAAAAAATTAAACCTGCAAATTTCGATGGAACTAAAGAAGATTTGCGGGAAGTGAAAAGTGTTGCGGCGGATGTAGAATCTGCCTTAACAAAGGCTTTTAATCCTAATATTAATTCTATTAATTTAAAAACATTTGATAATGAATTAAAAACGTCAAAAAGATCAATTGACGATATATATGCCAGTTTTTCTAAGGCGGGCGCTCAAGGCTAGGTCGCATTTAGTCAAATGGCAAGATCTGTTTTAACTACTAATCAACAGTTAAAATAGACACATAGCTTAATTAACTAGATGGGAACCACAATGGTGAATACTGTTAAGTGGGGAATCGCATCTAGCGTAATGAATACTTTTACATCAAGTGTTCAAAGTGCTTTTAAATATGTTGAAAGTTTAGAGAAATCATTAACTAATATTAGAATTGTTACGGGTGATTCTCAAGAGAAGATGTAGCAATTTGCGGCGTCCGCTAATCGTGCTGCGCAGGAACTAGGTCGTAGTACTATGGATTATAGCAAGGCCGCATTAACTTTCTACCAGCAAGGTTTGGATGAGGATGCTGTTTAGGCTAGAACACAGGCTGTATTAAAAGCGCAGAATATTACTGGCGCAGGGTCTGAGATGGCCGACTATATGACATCTGTATGGAATGGTTATAAAGTTGCCAACGAATAGGCGTAGCTCTATGTCGATAAACTGGCCGCAGTTGCAGATAGCAGCGCATCTGACATGAGTTAGTTAGCTGTTGCTATGTCTAAAGTTGCATCTACCGCAAGTACCTTGGGTGTTGATGCAGACCAATTAAATGCTCAACTTGCTACTGTTATTGCTACTACGAGACAGGCTCCAGAGGCGGTCGGTACTGCTTTTAAAACTATTTATACTCGTATGAATGATATAAAAGCTGGAACAGATGATGCATAGATTAGTTTAGGTAACTACTCAGGAAAAATGGCAGAATTAGGTTTTAATGTACTTGATGCTACAGGTCATTTAAGAGATACTGGGTAGGTTATGTAGGAAATAGGTTCCCGCTGGGATACTTTAACGAAAGAGCAACAAATCTATTTAGCTACCACTATGGGTGGTCAGAGACAAGTCAACCAGTTAATTGCTTTGTTTGATAACTGGACTACTTATAGCGAATTATTAAATACCTCTCTAGAATCTGAAGGTACTCTTGCACAGAAAAATTCTGTTTATCTTGAGTCTCTTGGTGCTAAGATGGAACAGCTAGGCGCTGCAGGAGAACGTGTTAAAGCTAGTTTAATTGATAGTGAAAGTTTTGGTAATGTTATTGATCTATTGACTACTGGGACTAATTTACTTGGTACTTTTATTTAGAGTATTGGCGGCGGTGGCGCTGCATTACTTGGATTAGGCGGTATCGCTACACAAGTGTTTGGCGGAGTAATTTCTAAAGAGATTAATACGGCTATTACTAATTTCCAAAATATGAGATTTAATATTGAGCAAGGCAAAAAAGAAATGGCTTTAACTCAATAGTTTGGAGAATCTCAAGGTTATCAACAAGGTGCTATTAATGAGATGCTTGATGCTAAACGATAGATGCAAGAATTTTATTCTGTTATGTCTGTTGAATAGCGTAAATCTTATAATGCTATTGTTGAACAAATCGGCGCTGCAAAAGAGCAAGTTATTTTAGAACAAGAAAAAGTTGATAGAGCAAAAGAATATGAAAGAGCTTTAACATAGGCTGGAAAAATAAATAAAACTGATTTTTAGGGACAGTAGGATTTAATTGCAGAAGATATAAAAACTATTATTACTTCTATTGAATCTTTGCAGTAGGCTACTTCAAATGCTGATAAACTTGAATATTTTGATAGAATGATCGACCAGGTTGATCAATTAAAATTTAGCCTAGGCGATTTAAATGATAAAGATATTAATAAAGCCTTTTCAAATTTAGAAGATTTAAAACAAAGAAGAGAAAAACTTATTAATGATAGAAATGATGTAGCAGTAGTAGATTAGTTTGGCCAGCAAGAATATGATAATTATACCAAACAAATAGATGCTGTTGAAGAAAAAATTCAAAAAGCAGTAATTAATATAAAAAATGCTATTTAGAGTGTTGCAAATCTTCATATAGATATGGAAGTTAATGAAGATAACGTGACTTAGGCACAAAAGAAATTAGAGGATTTAAAGAAAACTGCTGCTTAGGTTCAACAGCAAATGTCTCAAGGTCTTACTGTATCAAATATAGTACAAGGTATTGGTGCATTAGGTCAAGCAACATCAGCTTTAATGGCATTTGGAAATAGTATAAAAACTATTTTTGATGATAGTGTACCTCCAGCATAGAAATTCTTTAAAGTAATTTTAAGTGGTTCTTATGCTATTCCTACGCTAGTAACAAGTATACAAAAATTAAATACTATTACTAAAGCTGTGTCTGCGGCAACTATAAATGCTACAAAAATTCAAGCTGCTAAAAATGCTATTCAACAAGCCTAGGTTACAGTTGAACAGGAGGCTGCGGCTGCTAAAGGTGCAAATGCGGCAGCAGCTGGTGGAGAGGCTGCAGCTACAGCAGGAAGCACTGCGGCAACAGGAGCAGATACCGTAGCGAAAGAAGCAGATAATGCGGTAACAACGCGATTAACAATTGCACAAGACGCATTAAACGCTGCAATGGCTGCAAATCCAATAGGATTGGCCTTAGCTGTTATGGCGGGGCTTGTCGTAGCTGTGACGGCAGCGACTGCCGCGTATGACCATTTCCATATGTCTACTGAGTAGGCAGGTTAGGCTATTGATAATTTTAATCAAAAAGCAGAACAAACTAAAAATACTGTTAAGCAATATAATTCTGATTTATCTAATTTAGATAGCGCAAAAGATGAGTGGGAAAAGTTATCTAACCGTGCGGGAAGTTATAATTCTACTATTGATAATTTAACCGAAGATGAGAAAGCGCGTTATTTTGAATTAAGTAATTTAATTGCTCAATATAATGAGGGTGCTGTTGCAGGTTATGATGAACAAGGCAATGCTATTATTGCTAATAATGATGCTCTAAAAGAGACTATTTAGTTATTAAAAGAAAAACGTCGAGCATAGTTAGATTCTACTTATGATAGTGAAGAGTTTAGAAACGCAGAAAAAGGTAAACAAGTTCTTTACGATAACGCAAAAGACAAAAAAGAATTGAATGAAGGCCTGCTTGAAGATACTACTTCACATTTAACTAATCAATTATAGGCAAGAGGTCGCTCATTAACCGCAGCATTTGAAACCGCAGATAAAGATACTCAAGAGCAACTATCAGCATATAATGAGCAATTAACAGAAATTCTTGCTGGTGGAGCAAAATAGATCTTTGAGAAACGAGAATAGTTAATTAAAATTTTTGAGCAATTTCAAGATAAAGGTTTACTTCCAGCAGATTTTACAGTAGCTTCTATTAATGAATTAAAAACTTTTAATGATTCTATAAAAGATATAGAAGGTAATATAAGTGATGCATAGAAATAGATAAAAAATCTTGAAAGACTTAATATTCAAGAAATTACCAATATACTTCAAACTTCTAATTATGACAAATATTATTCTTAGTTAGAAGCAGCAGGTAATCAAAATATAAATGCAATTATAGCCGCTTATGCATCAGGAATGGATTCTGTTGATGAAAATGGAATACGGCTTACATCAGAGGCGGCCGCCCAAAAAATAAATGATGATTTTCTTTCAGTCTTTTCTGAAACGTTAGGTAAAGTTGATGAAGATACTGGTGTATCAATTTATCAAGGTTTTCTTGATAAAATTGCTAATGACGAAAATTTACAAAAAAATAATTTTTCATCATTACAAGAAAAAAATGCTTATATAAAATAGCAATTAGAGAATTTCTTTAAAGAAAATCAAGATATGTTAAAAGGATTTGAAGGAGCTTCAGATAAATCTAAAGAAGCTATTTAGAAACTTTTAGCGAACGCTTTTAATATTTAGGATATTAATATTGATTTTAATACGGGAAAAATAGAATCTATAGCTAATGAGCGAATGTCTGCTCTTCACGATAGAATTAAAGAAATAGTTTAGAACGAGCGAGGAAAAGGTGCTGCAGGGTTATCTAATGATATTATTTCTTCATTATTACCTTCTGATATAGATGAAGCGTAGTTTGATTATATAATAGAGAATTTTGAAAGATTTTATAAAAAAATAGGAGATGCAAAGAAGGCTCTTGAAGAAGCTACTTCTTAGTCTTTAACTACATCAAATCTTTCTTAGAACTTAGGCACTTTAGGTTTAGCGAGTCGACAAAATCAAGGCTAGAATTTATCTCAAAAATAGACTGATAGTTTATTGCAAGGATTAGAATAGTTAGGAAGAATTTATCCATAGCTAGATTAGGCAGCTAATATTTTAGCTCAAGATCAGCTCGCAGGTACAGCACAATATCAAGCAGCTTTACAAGATGTTAATAATACTTTAATATAGAGTACTCTTCATGCTATAGAAATGGCAGATGATGGAGGGGAAGCAATAAAAACAGCTTATACTGAAGGTCTTTCTACTGCTGCACAAGCTATTGACGCTTTTGAAGCTGGTATTTTAACATCTGGAGATAAAATAAACGAATCTTTAGCTTTTACTGCAACAAAATTATCTGAACTAGATGATTTATTAGGATACGGGGCTATTTCAGGAGAAACTTTTGGGGCTGCTTTACAATCAGTATCTGACACAGAAGCTGCATCTTATGGATTAAATATTGATGAATATTAGAGTTATGTTGATCTTCTTCGTGCCACTAATGAAGAATATGCAAATAATGAATTTTTAGCAAGACAAGTTGCTATTGCTAATGAGAGAATTGCAAAAGGAACAGAAGACTTAATAGATAATTGGAAAGATTGGAATGATGCTATTTCTGATTATATTAATTCAGGTGATGATGTTTTAGCATTAGCTGATGACTGGGGAGAGTTGAAAGAAGCTATTGCCAATACTTTTAATATGTAGCCTGAAGCGGTAGATATGTTAGGCCCCAATTTTGTAGCAGACAACTGGGATAAAATTCAACAAGTTAAAGATGGTGTTGAAGGAGCCTGGGAAGAGTTAGATGCTTTAATGAGTCAAACTCTAGTTCTTAATGCTTATGGAGTCGCAGATTTTTCTGAATTAGATCAAAATATACAAGATGCTTATAATGCTATACAAGAATTAGATGGAACTAACGTTTCTATCGTGGCGGGTATGGAAGGTACTGATGATATATTAAATGCTTTCCAAACGATTGCAGACGGAGCCCATTGGACATCATCTGAAGCACAAGCTGCTTTTAGCCAAATGGGATATAGTGTAGAAGTTCAAGAAAAGCCTGATGCAATGCATAGTCAGACTGAAGAGACTCAATACTATGTACCACCTACTTACACAATGGAGTCAGTGCCTTTTACTTTAGGCCCTTTTGGAACAACGGGAAGTATATCTTATCCTACAATTTCTCAAGAAGCTCACTATGAATCTGCCGGGGGAGGAACAAAATAGAGTTATGAGCCTGGAGCTTATACTATAAAATCAGTAACTTCTAACGGTAAATCTTCTGGTGGTAAAATATCCCGGAAAACAGTCGGCAATCATGGAGGAGGAAAATCTTCTGGTGGCAAAGGCGGAAGAGGTAAAAAAGGAAAGGGAGGAAAAGGTAAGAAAGGTAAATCTTCTACTCCTAAAACTCCGAAAACTTAGAAGTCGGTAAAAGATACTCAAGATCGTTACCATGATGTTAATATAAAATTAAAAGATATTGATAATGAATTATCAAAAGTCAATAAAGAACAAAGCAAATTAACGGGTCCAGAGTTATTAAAAAATCTTGAATAGCAACAAAAACTATTAGATAAACAAGTTGCTACCTATAAAGAAAAATTAGAATTAGAAAAACAATAGAGGGATTAGGTACGAAATAGATTAGCTAAATAGGGAGTTACTTTTGATCCTAGTGGTAATATCGCTAACTATTCTAATGCTCTTTCAAAAGCACTTGCCGATTATAATGCCGTAATAGCTAAATATAATCAGATGAGTGCGGAAGATCAATAGAAGAACAAGAATATGTTAGATAATGCTAAATAGAAATATGAAACTATTAAAAAAGATATTTAGCGTTATGATAAAATTGTTTCAGAAGAAATTCCTGGTCTTGAAAAATCTGTACAAGAGGCAATTGATAAACAAACTGAAATTAATATTGAAAAATTTAAAATAAAAGTTGATTTATAGCTAGATTTGTCTGAAGCATAGCGTGAATTTAATTAGTTCCAAAATAAAGTTAAAAAACAGTTAAGAGACGATGACGTATTAGGTCAGGCCAAGGCTTCATTTAAAAACTTATCTTCTTATTACAAGAACGGATATGACGTTATACAAAGTTTAACAGACCAAGTTCGTAATACGTTAACAGAAATTAATCAAATTGATAGCAGAGGGTATTCTGCGGTATACGGTAACAATAAGGCGGCCGCCCTTGAAGATTTAAAAAACTATATGAAATAGTTAATGAGCAATCTTTAGGACGTAGAAGATATAGTCAATAATATTAAAAATTCTATTTTTGATGCTATTGATAAAGCACAAGAGGCTTTTGATGAACAATAGAAAGAATATGAACAAATTACAGATTTAATTGACCATAATAAACAGGTTGTTTAGCTGTTACGCGGAGATGATGCCTATAAAGAATTAGAAAAGTATTATAAGTTACAATAGACGAATAATAATAAAGAATTAGATTTCTTACGTCAACAAAAAGATTTATGGTACAGTCGTATGAAAGAATAGGAAGTTCGCATGAAACAACTTCCTGAAGATTCTAACGAATGGAAATAGGCAAATGATAGATTTAAAGAATATGAAAAACATTGGTTAGATTCTTTAGATTCTTTAAACGATAAAGTTGAAGATGCTATTGAAAATATTATTGATAAATATACCAATGCTATTGATAAAGCCTTTGATAAATTAGAAAATAAATTAACTAAAAATAAAGGTTTAGAAAATATTTCTGAAGAATGGGAATTAATTAATAAGCAGGCGGACATGTATTTAGATCAAGTAAATTCTATGTATGAAATAGATAAACTTGAAAATGCATATCGTGATGCTATTAAAGACAATGATGGTAATTTAAAGGCTCAGAAATCATTAAATAATATGATGAATGAGCAATTAAAGTTTTTACGAGATAAAGATAAATTAACTCAATATGATGTTGATAGAGCAAACGCTTTATTACAAATTGAAATAAAACGTTTAGCATTATAGCAGCAAAGACAAAGTAAAACTAAGTTAAGACTAAGACGTGACGCGCAAGGTAACTATACTTATCAATATACTGCGGATGAGGAAGCTAGCCAACAGGCTCAGCAAGAACTAGCGGACGCTGAAAACAGTTTATATAATATGACTAAATAGGCTTATAAAAATAACCTAGATTCATATTATGATACAGTAGAGGATTGGCAAGATAAAGTCAAAGATGTTTATAAAGATACTACATTAACTGTTGATTAGCAGCAAAAGAAAGTTGCAATGCTAAATGAATATTACGGCGACATTATTAATGGTCTAACTCAGAATAATGAAGATTTAAAGAAATACATGATGGAAGATACATTTAATGAAATGGCTAAAATGTATGATACCAATGTTGATAACTTTAAAGCTATGACACAGGCTGAGAAAGATATTATAATGAAAGATATGGTTCCTTACTGGAAATCTGGTATCCAAGAAATGGCGGACGTGGTTGCGAAATCTGATGGCGGATTCTTACCAGTAACGAAAAATGCTTTCAAAGAATTAGATAATGCCACTAAAGAATATGTTAATTCCTTAGATGATATATAGGCGGCCGCGCAGGTTAATTTCGATGCTGTTGCTAATGGAGTGGATAACAATATCGCAAAAACTGAAAATCTTTTAGATACTAATAATAAATTAATAGATGGCTATGATAAAGAATTAGACAGAGTGCAAGCCGTAATCAATGAAGTTCAAAATTTAGTAGATACTTATAAACTTGCTAAAGATGAGGCTCTTGAAGCAACAAATGCCGCATATAAATTCATCCAAGCCGATTCAAAAAAGACTAAAACAGAAGCAAATAATAATAATTATTATGGCGGCAGTG